>Ga0307378_10000046_pt1 | contig 221934 bp, 172 predicted proteins | sample UN1MG_FD_202238 | JGI IMG/M metagenome (GOLD analysis project Ga0307378, IMG submission 202238) | Soil microbial communities from Risofladan, Vaasa, Finland - UN-1 | ecosystem: Environmental > Terrestrial > Soil > Coastal area > Acid sulfate soil | place: Finland: Risofladan, Vaasa... | reverse complement strand
ATCCTACGGAGGTATTTTCTGCGTTCGTCTATGGTCATTTTGTCTTCTATGGGCATGTTCACTCCTAGTAACGTTATCATTTGAGTGAATCATACCACTTCGGTAACATTTTACACGAGTGAATACGAGGTCTTGACTTCCAAAACGTTTTGGGTTATAATATGAAAGAGATCCAAAACGTTTCGGATCACTCCACTTCTCATCCCACTGCGGAGCCACGCCTATGCCTGCTACTCTGAAAGACATCGCCCAGAAGGTTGGATATTCCATCACGACGGTCTCTCGCGCGCTGGCGGGATACGACGACGTCGCCGAGTCAACCCGTCAACTGATCCTAAAGACCGCCGCCGAGATGGGCTATCATCCCGACGTCACTGCCCGCCGCCTTCGCAGCCGGCGTACGGATACCATCGGTTTCATCATCCCCACCCACGGTCCCCGTTTCTCCGACCCCTTCTTCAGCGAACTTTTGGCCGGCATCGGCAACAAGGCAGCCCAGCAGGAATTCGACCTGCTCGTCTCGACGTGCGCACCGGGTCCTGAGGAACTGAAGACCTACCAGCGCATGGTCCTGGAGCGGCGGGTGGACGGCCTGCTCGTCGTGCGCACACGCCATCAGGACCAGCGCATCGCCTATCTGGTCGACCAGGGTTTCCCTTTCGTCGCCTTTGGCCGGTCGGACCTGGGGGCGGGTTTCCCTTACCTGGACGTGGATGGCGAGGCGGGCGTCCGTCGACTGGTGCAGCATCTGGTTGACCTGGGTCACCGGCGTATCGCCTACGTCAGTGCCCCGCTGGACCTGATGTTTGCCTCGCACCGGCTGGAGGGCTACAGGCAGGCGTTGGCGGCCAACGGGTTGCCTTTTGACGAGGCGCTGATCGCCGTCGGCGATTTGACCAAGGCCAGCGGCTACGAGGCAGGGCGGGATTTCCTGACCCGGGATGAACGCCCTGCTGCTATCGTCGCCTGCAACGACCTGATGGCGTTGGGCGTCGTCAGCGCGGCCCAGGGGCTGGGTTTGGCCGTCGGGCGCGACGTGGCGGTCGCCGGTTTCGACGACGTCCCTCTGGCAGAGCACGCTCATCCCCCGTTGACCACCGTGCGGCAGCCCATCTATGAGATCGGGCAGCGCATCTGCCAGATGTTGATCCACCTGCTCTTGGAGGGTTCTCTGGAAGAACGGCACGTGATCCTGCAGCCACAGTTGGTCGTGCGGGAGTCGTGCGGGGCACTTGCTGTCGAGCGAAAGGAGGTGATGCTTACACACTAGATATGACCACGGACGCTACCATCAGTTTTGGTTAAACCAACAATTTGACGATACGGAGGAGATTCAAGATGAACAAGTACAAAAGTCTGTTGATGCTCAGTGTTGTCCTGCTGGGCCTGCTGGTGGCCTGCCAGCCAGAGGTGGTCACGGTTACCGTCGAGGTCCCGGTGAAGGAGACCGTCGAGGTCGAGGTCCCGGTGGAGAAAGAGGTCGAGGTCACGGTAGAGGTGCCTGCCGGGCCGGTCGAAAAGACCATCGTCGAGTTCTGGACCACCGACAATGAGGAAGAGCGTGTGGACGTGTACGAGGCGGTCGCAGAGCACTTCATGGCAGAAAACCCCGACATCGAGGTGCGCATTGTCCCGATTGAGGAAGCCGGTATTTCACAACGCATCGCGACGGCGCTGGCCGCCAACCGGCTGCCGGACATCGTTCGCATGGGCGTCGAGCGCGTGGCGGCCTTCGCCGCCGACGAGATCCTCGACGAGGATGCCGCCGAGGCTGTGATCTCCAGCATCGGTGAGGATGATTTCCGCACCGGCCCACTGGCGATGGTCACTGACCCGGCCACCGGCAAGTACGCCGCCGTGCCCTTCGACGGCTGGGTCCAGGCCATGTGGTATCGCGCCGACGTGTTCGAGGAGGCGGGCCTCAATCCGCCGGTCAGTTGGGATGACATCAACGCCGCCTGCGAAGCCCTGCCGGGCACCGGCAACCTGCTGTACGCTCTGACGCTTGGGACGGACCCGGGCCAGAACTACCCCCACCAGGTCTTTGAACAGGTGGCCATGTCGAACAACGCCTGGCCGTTTGACGAGGCGGGCAACGTCACCATGGACACGCCGGAGATGGTCGAGGCGCTGCGGTTCTACACCGGGCTGCAAAAGTGCGCGGTGCCCGGCCCGCAGTACTGGCGCGTGGCGCGCGAGGCCTACGAGCTGGACCAGTCCGGCATGCTGTTCTACTCCACCTACATCATGGATGACCTGGTCGAGGGCTCCGGCATGGAGAGCGGTGGCAGTGTCGAGATCGCGGTGGAGGACCTGGCGCTCAAGACCGGCTTCGCATCGCAGATGGAGGGGCCGAACGGCTCCGCCTCCTACGGCCAGTTGGTGGCACTCGGTATCATGAAAGGCGCCGATCCAGAGGCGCAGAAAGTGGTCGAGTGGTTCTTGACTGGCCAAAACTACCAGGACGTCCTGGCCCTGGCCCCCTTCGGCAAGGTGCCTGTGCTGAAAAGCGCAGTGGATGGGTGGAGCGGACTCAGCCCCTTCTTCGAGTACTACTCGGAAGAGACGATGGCCCAGATCGCCAATGGCTACGAGTCGATGCAGCGTTGGCTCTTCCGCCCAGACTACGACGCCACGGAGCGGGCCGTGGTTGGTGACATCGAGGGTCGATTGCTGATCTCGCAGGCCATCAGCAACATCGCCCTGGAAGGCATTATGACGCCTGAGACCGCTGCCGCGTGGCTCCAGGAGCAGGTCGAGGCGATACTGGCTGAACGCCAGGAGTAGAGGTGACCCTTTGCTGGGGACGCAGCAGGACGCTGCGTCCCCAGCACATACCCCCTCTGTAGGCCTGGGCCTACAAGTTCGTGGTGCGCACTTTGGTGCGCTCTTGGGCGCTGGAGCGATCACTACGAACCCATGGTGCGCCGACTTGAGCCACGCTCAGGTGCATTTGGAGGCAATACCATGACCGTTTCAGCCAAAGATTCACGATCTCCACTCATCCGACGCTGGAATTCGCTTCGATCTCGCGAGGCTCGTCTGGCCTGGGTGTTAATTCTACCTACAGCACTGATCGTCTTTGGGTTGGTCGTCTTCCCGGCAATTTTCAGCATCTGGATCAGTTTCCGTGACGTGGGTCTCAAGAACTTGGGTGACGTCTTTCACGCACCGTTCGTGGGCCTGGATAACTATCGCTTTGTCGTCAACGATTTTGCCTTCAAGTTCCAGGGCCTGCAGAGCTGGGGGGCGGCGGTCACCAGCATCATCTACTCGTTCACCGCGACGATCCTGACGTTGCTCGTTGGCCTGATCGCGTCGCTGCTGCTCAACCGGCCATTCCGTGCCCGGGGGCTGGCGCGCGCCATCTTCTTGTTTCCCTACGTGGCACCGATCGTCAGTGTGGCCTTCGTCTGGCGCTGGATCCTCGACCCCCGCCCGTCTGGGGTGCTCAACGACGTGCTGATGAAATTGGGGCTCATCCAGTTGCCCAAGGCGTATCTGGCGACGCGCGGCCTTGCACTGTTGCTCGTGATCGTCTTCGAGGCCTGGCGCTATTTCCCGTTCGCCATGCTGATGATCCTGGCGCGCCTTCAGGCCGTGGACCGAATGCTGTACGAGGCCGCCGACGTGGACGGCGCCAACTCGTGGCACAAGTTCTGGTACGTGACGCTCCCCGAGCTGCGCTACGTGCTGGGCGCCGTGTTCCTGCTCCGGCTGATCTGGACGTTCAACAAGTTCGACGACATCTTCCTGCTGACCGGGGGGGGCTTCGGCACCAACGTCCTCCCGGTGCTCACGTATCAGTTCAGTTTCAGGTCATTCGACTTTGGCAAGGGGGCGGCCAACGCTATGATCTTGCTGGCCATCCTGGTCGTGTTCCTGGTGGTATACGTGGGCACTCTCATGAGGAATGTCGAGGAGTGAACGGAGGCTACGATGACTGCAAGAGACGAACGCCTGAGTCTGATTGACCACCTGGCGCGATGGATCACCTGGCCCCGCTTCATTTTCGCGGTCACCCTGGTGTTCTTCCTGACCAGCATCCTGTTCCCGTTCTACTGGATGGTGAGTTCGTCGTTCAAGACCTACGCCGAGATCGGTGGCCGGGAACCGGTCTACATCCCCAGTGCCCTGCGGCTGGATGCCTACCAGCAACTGTTCGACCCCAACGCCTCGATTTCCAGAACATCGAGTTACCAGAACTTTGGCCTCAATATCCTGAACAGCGTCAAGGTGGCGGTGCCCACGGCCATCATCGCGGTGATCTTGTCCACGCTGGGCGCGTACGCGGTGGCCAGGCTGGGCTTTCGGGGCAAGGAACTGATGCTCAACGGCATCCTGATCGTTTACCTGTTTCCGGGTATTTTGTTGATCATCCCCTTGTTTGCCATGGTGTCCCAGATCGGCGCCAGGATTGGGTTCGACGTCCAGGATAACCTGCCGGTGTTGATCCTCACCTACCTGGCGCAGACGCTCCCCGTGGCGCTCTACATGCTGGCCAACTACTTCCGCACCATCCCCTCCGAGATCGAGCAGGCGGGCCTGATTGACGGTTGCAGTCGCATGAGCGTGATCTGGCGCATCACGTTGCCCCTGGCGATCCCTGCGTTGGTCTCGGTCGCCATCTATACCTTCATGATCGCCTGGAACGAGTTTCTGTATGCCCTCGTGTTCCTGAACAGCCGCGAGATGTTCACCATGCCGATCAAAATCAACACGATCTTTAACGATCCCACCCCGCGTCCACACGTCGTCATGGCTGCCTCGACGATCATGACAGTACCGGTCGTCACGCTCTTCCTGGCCCTCGAACGGTTCCTCGAGGAGGGACTTACGGCGGGGGGCGTCAAGGGGTAAACGCGGTTGGAAGCTCGTATCTTGGACCACCTGACCTCCCTGTACGGCGCGGATCGAGCGCCGGCCCTGCTGGAGCGGCTGCGCGCGATCCTGGAAAAGTTCCAGCAGCGAACCGCCCGGCGGTCCGTGCGTGAACGGTCCGCCGCTCGGGAGCGCCTGACAGAGCGCGACGTCATCCTCATCACCTACGGCGACCAGGTGACCGAGCCGGACAAACCCCCGCTCCAGACCCTGGCCGAGGTGCTGGAAAAGTACGTCAAGGGGGTCATCACCGGCGTCCACATCCTCCCTTTCTTCCCCTACTCCTCCGACGACGGCTTCTCCGTCGTGGATTACACCGCTGTAGACCCCGCACTTGGCACCTGGGCCGACGTGCGACGTCTGGGCCGCAGCTTTCGCCTCATGTTCGACGCCGTCATCAACCACATCTCGGCGCAGAGCGGATGGTTCCAGGGGTTTCTGAGCGGGAATCCCGAGTTCGCGGATTTCTTCATCGTCGTCAAGGAGGGGACCGACCTGTCACAGGTCGTCCGCCCCAGGGCGTTGCCACTCCTGACCCGCGTGCGCACAGTCCACGGCGAGCGGCTGGTCTGGACGACCTTCAGCGCGGATCAGATTGACCTCAATTACGCCAACCCCGACGTGCTGTTGAGGGTCATCGAGATTCTTCTGCTGTACGTCGAAAAAGGGGCCCAGATCATCCGCCTGGATGCCATCGCCTACCTGTGGAAAAAGATCGGCACCTCCTGCATCCACCTGGAGGAGACGCACCGGGTAGTCAAACTCCTCCGCGCTGTCCTGGACGCGGTCGCCCCGCACGTGGTCCTCATCACCGAGACCAACGTCCCCCACCAGGAAAACGTCTCCTACTTTGGCGATGGGTCGGACGAGGCCCAGATGGTCTACCAGTTCACGCTCCCTCCCCTGGTTCTGCACACCTTGCACACCGGCGACGCCTCCCACCTTTCCGAATGGGCTGCTGGCCTGAGCACTCCCTCCAGTAGCACCACCGTCTTCAACTTCCTGGCCTCCCACGACGGCATCGGCGTACGCCCGGTCGAGGGCATCCTCAGCACCTCGCAGGTGCAGACCCTGGTCGAGCGCACATTGGCCCACGGCGGCTACGTCTCCTACAAGGCCGAGCCCGACGGCAGCCAGACCGTCTACGAGCTGAACATCTCCTACTTTGACGCCCTCTCCGACCCGCACGCTGCTGAGCCGCTCGATCTGCAGGTGCGCCGGTTCCTCGCCTCTCAGGCCATCATGCTCAGCCTGGCCGGGGTGCCGGGTATCTATGTCCACAGTCTGTTCGGCTCCCGCAGTCACCGGGCCGGCGTGGAGCAGACCGGCCGGCATCGCTCCATCAACCGGGAAAAGCTGCGGCGCCATCGGCTGGAGCGGGCACTCGCCGACCCGGCTTCGCTACGCCACAGCGTTTTGTATCCCTATCTCAACGTCATCCGCACGCGCGCCGCCCATCGGGCCTTCCACCCCGACGGTCCACAGCAGGTGCTCTCCCTCCATCCAGCACTCTTTGTCCTGATCCGCAGTTCGCCGGATGGGAGCGAGGTGCTTTTGTGCGTCCACAACGTCTCGGGCAGCGGGCAGTCCCTCTCGATCAAGCTGGACACGCTGCCCTTTCCCCAGGCTGGCCAGGTGCGCGATCTCATCACTGGGGTCGTCTTTCCAGTCGGTGCGTCTGGTGAGCTAAGCCTGCAGGTGGCTCCCTACCAGGTCCTGTGGTTGACAGGGAGCGCGAACTGCGGTATGCTTTCCGGGCAGTCTCACGCCTGAACGACGGGCCGGAGGCGCAAAAGGGAGAGGAAAAGGGGAGAGGAGGGATGGATCAGCACATCCGAATCGGCTTCGTCTCCACCCGGCTGGCCGGGACGGATGGCGTTTCGCTGGAGACCAGAAAGTGGTCCAAGATCCTGACTGACCTGGGTCACGAGTGCTTTTACTTCGCCGGTGAATCGGATTGGCCCGAGACTCGCAGCTATGTCGTGCCCGAAGTTCACTTCAATCACCCCGAGATCCGGGCGCTGAACGCCGATCTGTTCGACAACTACATCCGCTCCCCTCAGACCTCTCAGAGGATTCAGACGCTTCAGTGGCATCTCAAGTCCCACCTGTACGAGTTCGTGCGCTCCTTTGACCTGGGCCTGTTGATCGTTGAAAACGCGCTCTCGATCCCCATGAACATCCCACTGGGGTTGGCGCTGGCAGAGCTGATCGCGGAGACCCACCTCCCCACCATTGGACACCACCACGATTTTGCCTGGGAACGCAACCGCTTCAAGGTCACCGCGGCCTCCGACTACCAACTGGGCGCGTTTCCCCCCATCTTGCCTTCCGTCTACCACGTGGTGATCAACTCCTACGGTGCCCGCCAGTTAGCCCTGCGCACTGGGGTCAGCTCCATGCTGATCCCGAACGTGATGGATTTCGACACGCCGCCACCCGAGCCCGATACCTACTCCGCCGCGGTGCGGCCAGCACTTGGCATTGCCCCGGATGATTATCTGCTGCTCCAGCCAACCCGGGTCGTCCCCCGAAAGCGCATCGAACAGGCGATAGAACTGGCTCGCCGGCTGAACTCAAAGTGCACGCTCCTGGTCTCCCATTCCTCCGGCGATGAGGGCACCGCCTATGAGACCTACCTGCGCACCCTGGCCGATCTGTTGGACGTGCGCCTGGTGTTTGCCTCCGACGTGATCGGCTACGAACGCGGTCAGACGCTCGATGGACGCCAGGTCTTTACGCTGGCCGACATCTATCAGCAGGCCGACCTGGTGACCTACCCATCTACGGTCGAAGGCTTTGGCAACGCTTTCTTGGAGGCCATCTACTATCGCCGGCCGATTGTGATGAGTACCTATGAGATCTTTCGGCGAGATATCGAGCCCAAGGGCTTTCGGGTGATCGGGTTCGAGGATTTCATCACCGAGGAGACCATCCGCCAGGCCCAGGCCATCCTGCGAGACCCTGCCCTGGCGGCCGAGATGACGCAGCACAATTACGAGCTCGGTCGCCGCTACTATTCCTACCGCATCCTGGAAAAAAGCCTGGTCGTGCTTCTGAACCAGATTCTGGGTATTTGAGCGAGTTGAAACTATGATATAAGGAGAGAATGTGATGCGATACGAGATTCTTGGCACGCTGTTACAATCGGTCGACGTATACCTGAGTCAGGGCGAGTCCATGTATACCGAGTCGGGTGGCATGGCCTGGATGCGCGGCGACATCGAGATGAAGACCAGCACCAAAGGTGGGTTGATGGCTGGCCTGGGCCGCAAGCTCGCGGGCGAATCGCTCTTCATGACCACGTACACGTGTCGCAGTGATGAGGGGCTGGTCGTGTTTACGCCCGAGGCGCCCGGCAAAGTGCTCGACTTTCAGCTTGGCGCGGGTCAAAGCCTGATCTGCCAGAAGGATGCCTTCATGTGCGCCGAAGCCTCGGTGAAGCTGGAGATGCACTTTCGCAAAAAGCTGGGGGCTGGGCTCTTTGGCGGAGAGGGCTTTATCCTGCAGAAAGTCACCGGGCCGGGCACCGTCTTCCTGGAGATTCCCGGCGAGGTACGGGAGTACACGCTGGTGGCCGGGGAGACGATGCAGGTGGACCCGGGCCACATTGCGCTGTTCGAGCCGACGGTCAGCTACGACATCGCGACGGTGAAAGGGGTAGCCAATATCCTCTTCTCCGGAGAGGGGCTCTTCCTGGCAAAGTTGCGCGGGCCGGGCCGAATCTGGCTGCAGAGCCTGCCGCTTTCGAACCTGGCGGGAAAGCTGGCCAGGTATATGCCGACGAAGGGCCGCTAGGGTCCATTTGGGGGGGCGCAACTCCCAAAGTCCCCGGAGACGAGCCCTCTCGCGATGGCAGTCTCCAGGTCGAGCAGTTCCCGTTCTAACTCGTCTCCGTCGAAACGGCCACCCTGAACTGCGCTACCGCCGGCCCGTCTGCCGAGGTACTCAGTGGTCGGCTCGGCGGGCGAGCACTGGCCCACGTCGGCCACCTTGGTATGGTCTTCCTCTGTTTGCTGTGGGTGACCGGGGATGGGCTCTTCTGCCTCCCTCGAGGGGGCGGTGGGTAGGGGGTCCTCCGCGAGAAGCGCGTCCAGTTCGGTCATCAGAGAGGAACCGAAGCCTGCGTCCGGCGATTGAGTCGCTACGATCGCTCCGGCAGTCGAGAGGATGGAGAGCAACCGTGTGACCGCCCGCCGCGTGTGGAGCCAGATGCTGCCGATGCGGCTAGCCTGGCTCTGAAAGCCGTAGACTATCGCCAGAAAGAGACTGTCACCCACGGTGGTCGAATATAACTCGTACCGGTTTCCGGCGTGGAAGGTGATCTGGGTCGCCTCGCTGCCGCCAACCTGGCAGTCCAGCGCGCCGATGGTAGCAAAGTCGCTCGACAACAGGGAAAGAAGCGTGTTCGTGTCGAGCCCTGTCGTGACTCCCGCCTGTGCCAGCCGCTGGGCCCACATGTCAGCCAGGAGGATGCACTGCGCACCGACGTTGCGGCACAGGTGTTCCAACTGTCGGGTGATTGCCTCGAATGATGCGTCGGAAAGGACGACGAGTCCCGGCTGGCTGATCGCCACGTCGCGCAGTGCCTCCTGCATCGCCCAGGTGAAGTCGAGGGTCTCAAGCGGCTCGGTGATGATGCGATAGGCCTCCAGGCGGTGGGCCTCCGCTTCAGCCTCGTCGTTGCCGTAGGCGGTGATGAGGACGGTGCGGGCTTGAGGGCTGGATGTACGTACCCGGCGGATCAGTTCCAGCCCGCGGACGCCCGGCGTGCGCAGGTCAGCAACCACCAGGTCCACGGAGGAAGCGTCGAGCACCTCTAGCGCCTCGTCCGCGGAGCGGGCGACGCTGACCTGGCAATTCCAGTGGGAGTGTTCCAGTGACTCGCCCATGAAGGCGGCCGCCGATGGTTCATTGTCTACGACCAGGATGTGCCCGGTATTCATGAGACGTAGCTCTCCTGTCGCGCCTGCAGTGGCAGGTCATAGATCCTGCTCCTCGCGCACGACAAAGACCATCTTAGCACAATGTTGACTCCCTGTGGGTTCCAGGAGAGTTCCAGACCAGTTTCAGTTGCGTGTCACCTGTCGTCCGGATGCGTCTGAAGAATGATGCAACGGACTTGTCCAACCCAATCGTATGTGGGCAGCGGGCCTGTCGCCAGGTTTGACGGGAGTCTGAAGATGAGGTAGACTTGCAGCCACTGACGGCTCGCAAGGAGTGTTCCCGTGTCCCGAACCAAATGGCTCATCGTCGCGGCCCTGGCGCTGGCCGACGCCATCGTTCTAGGGGCGATGGCAGTCGTGGTCATCCGCTCTCTGACACGTCCGCTGTCTGTCCCTGTCCCGCCCCCGGCGGCATCGCCCCTGCCCACCGCCACGTCCCCCCCCACCTGGACCCCTACGCTCAGTCCTACCCCCCAGCCCACCCATACACCCCGGCAGCTTGGCACGCCTACCGAGACGCCCACTCCCTGGCCGACGGCCACGCCCACGCTGCCGCCCACGCCTGCCCCCGTGCTGCTGAATAATCCCACCTTTGAGGGCATTCTGGAGAACTCTGTCCCTGGCTGGCAGACCGGCGCCTTCGTCAACTGGGCTGTGGGCGATGACTTTGACGCTGCCACCTCCTACGCCACCCCGCGCTTCCACCAGGCCGACGACCCGCGCCAGTGGATCAATGGGCCGACGGTGCAGATCGACACCGTTCCCTGGGTCAAGCTACGAGCCTGGGTATTCCAGACGGTGGTTGCGAAGCCGGGCAGCCGGGTGCAGTTCCAGGTGCGTGCGATGGGGTTCGTCAAGGAAACGGCGGGCGGCTATGTCCTGAAAGCGGGCGTCGATCCGAACGGCGGAGAGGGATGCGGGGCGGCCCACTGGGGGACAGAGCGGATCGTCAACCAGGGGGACGGGGTGGTGGAACTCGCCTCGCCGGAGGTGGTCGTGGGCCAGGTGGGCCGGGTTACGGTCTGCATGTTCGCGGAGACACAGTTCGCGCAGGTCTACCACGCCGCTTTTTTCGACGATGCAGCACTGACTGTGCGGCCGCCCGCGCGCCCCTGAGGTACCGGGTGGTGCACGGCGTAGAGAAGCCCCCGGTCTTTGCGCCGGGGGCTTGGGCCTCTCTGACTCTAGCCGAGGAAATCGCGGAGTTTGCGCCTGTGGCCCGGGTGGCGCAGCTTGCGGAGTGCCTTTGATTCAATCTGCCGCACGCGCTCGCGTGTGACGCCGAAGGCTTGCCCAACCTCCTCCAGCGTGTGGGCCTCCCCGTCCTTCAGCCCAAATCGCATCTCCAGCACTGCGCGTTCCCGGTCGCTGAGCGACTTTAGGATGACGTGGAGCTGTTCCTTGAGCAGTTGGTTGGAGGTTGCGTCAACTGGCCCTGGGACGGTCTCGTCCTCGATAAAATCGCCCAGCATGCCGCTTTCTTCCGAACCCACCGGCATCTCCAGCGACATGGGCTCCTGCGAAATGCGCATGATACGGCGCGCTTTGGTCGCAGCGCGACGCAGCCGGCGCTCCAACGAGGGTGGCAGTAAGTCCTCTACGGTCTGTGCATGGAGGATGGTCGCCTTCTCTTCTGGGTCCAGCAGGTCCGACTCTAGTGCCAGTTCCTCCATCGAGGGCTCCCGCCCCAGTTCTTGCACCATCTGCCGCTTGAGGCGGTGCAGTCGATTGATCGTATCGACCATGTGCACGGGGATGCGGATGGTGCGGGCCTGGTCTGCGATGGCCCGGCTGATTGCTTGACGGATCCACCAGGTGGCGTACGTCGAGAACTTGAATCCCTTGGTGTGATCGAATTTCTGGGCTGCTCGCAGCAGCCCGATGTTTCCCTCCTGGATCAGGTCGAGGAATGAGATTCCACGTCCTACGTAGTGCTTGGCAACGTTGACCACCAGGCGCAGATTCGCCCGCGCCAGGAGTTGCTTGGCGTTCGCCCCCTCCTCCTCCAGATCAGCCCACGTTGTCGTGATTTCGTCTTCGCCGGGCATCTTGGATTGGAGCTTGCGCGACGTTGGGAATTTCTGGCGCTTGCGCCACTCCGTGCGGATGAGGTCCAGTGTGGACTCGGGCAGCACGTATACCAGGATGAAGACGTCGAAGAGATGGCTGGCGAGCGCTTCCCGCGTCCCATCCTCCGATTCTGACCAGCTTGCCTGTGCCAGGAAATCATAGAGGGGCGAGGGGATTTGCGGTAGCGGTGCGCGACGTACGGCTTCAGCTTCGTCGACCAACGCAGCCAGGTCAGGCGCGGGTAGGTTCAGGCGTTTGCAATTCCTCAGTACGCCCGACCACGACTCACGGAGTGAACCCAGCAGGGCGATCAGCGTCTCTTCTGCTGTCAGTACCTGTCCGCTCTGTTTCTCCAGGCGGGCCTGCAAGTTCTCAAGATAAGTGGCTGCCTCTCGCTGGGTAGAGAGCCATATCTCCTGATGCGGCTCCAGGAGTGGTACCCGTCCGATCTCTCGCAGGTACATCCGCACCGGATCGTCGGTTGCCTCAAGTGGGACTTGCTGCACAGCGTCCAGCTTCTTTTCCTCGATCTCTTCCAGTTCATCAGGAGATGGCTCATCCACCTCATCCAACGTAGCGGCTTTTCCCTGGTCATCTGAAGGCTCCGCACCTGTCTCCAGCAGGATCGAATCGGCCTCGGAGATCACCGCCGGGATACGACCTGGTGCATCAGGTGTGGCCGATCCGTCTTCTGTGCCAGTTCGTGTGGACTCTGTTTCCTTTTCCACGCTCATCGTTACCTTGGTCCCTAGGCGTATGCTGTAAGTGTCGTACTATCCTCGGCTCACCCAACCCCATCTCTGTGCCAGCGCCTGTTGTGTCCGCAGCAGTGTCTGCGTGTATGCTTGCAGGGCGCTGACGTATTGCTGTGCCCGTATGTCACCTGCTTCTTGAGCCTCCGTCGTCAGGAAATTCAGTTCCTGCCCCAGGCGTCTGAGGTTGCGCTCCCGGTTTCGCAACAGCGTGAGCGAGACGTCGCGCGCCAGTTGCTCGTCGGCAAGCTCGGGTTTGTCCGACGTGTGCAGTTCCTCCAGCCGCGCGTGCAGTTCAGCGGGCAATTGTGCCTGCAGCGTCTCCAGGGAGACGGGACGTTCGGTCGCCAGGAGTGTTTCCCACGCTTCAAAGATCGCCCGATAGCCTACATCTTGAAAGTCCTGCCCGTGCAGCGTCTCCAGTTGGCTCTCCCTGAGCGCCTCGTTGACCTGCGAGAGGGTGCCAGGCCGTTGCAGGAGTGCCGACAGGCAGTAACCCTCCAGGTCGGCCGCCGCGACTCTCCCCGGCGGCTGATCCTGTCCGCCGGATGTGTTGTGCCGTGGTTGTGCTCTCCGGCGTTGTGTGCTGCGCAGACGGGAGTGCACGGCGCGTGCGTCCACCCGCAATGCCCTGGCGATCTTTTGGACGTAATCCTCTCGCTCGATTGGATTCGCTACGGCCCGCAGAACCGGCAGTAACGTATCCACCACCCGAGCCTTCGCCTTGGTGTCGTCCAGGTTGACCTCCTCCAGCAGGATTTGGAGGTAAAAGTCCACCACGGGAACCGCTTGCTCGACCAACGCGGCCCAACGCTGCGCATCATCACGAATCAGGTCGTCCGGGTCTTGCCCGCGAGGAAGCCGGAGGACGTGGATCTCGGCTCCCAGCCGGGCCTCGTATCCCACCAGCCCTCGCGGGTCAAAGATCGGTTCCCACTTCTGTTCCAACACCTCGCGGGCTACCTCAACGCCGCGTAGCGTCGCCTGGACGCCTGCCGCGTCGGGGTCGAGCGCCAGCACCAGCCGGCGGGCATAGCGCTGAAGCTGCCGCAGTTGCGGCTCCGTGAGCGCTGTCCCCATCTGGGCCACCACGTTGGAAAACCCGGCCTGGTGGGCCTGCATCACGTCCATGTAACCCTCGACGATGACGGCCCGGTCCTCGCGCCGTATGGTCTGCCGTGCCAGGTCAAGCCCAAAGAGCGTCCGGCTCTTGTCGAAGAGCGATGTCTGGGGCGAGTTGATGTATTTGGGCACTCCCTCTGGATCGAGCGTCCTCGCCCCGAAGCCGATCACGCGTCCCTTGACGTCTTGAATGGGAATCATCAGCCGGTCGCGGAAGCGGTCGTAGCCGCCGCTGCCATCCTCGCGCTGTACGAGCAAACCGGCCTTGATAAGCTCCTCGACGGTGTACCCGCGCTCGGTCAGATAAGCCCGCGTTCTCTCCCATCCGGGCAGGCTGTAGCCCAACAGAAAGCGTTCGATTGTCTCGTCGCTCAACCCGCGCCTGGCGACGTAGGCCTGCGCCCCCTCTGCCTCCGGCGCGTGGCGCAGGAGATGATGGTAATACTGGGCCGCGGTAGCCAGGAGCCCGCGCAGCCGGTCGGCCTCGTCCTCGGCTTGGGCCTGCGCCGGCGTGCGCGGCCGCAACTCGACGCCCGCCCTTCGTGCCAGTTCCTCCAGCGCGGTGCGAAAGTCCCATCCCTCCCGCTTCATCACAAAGGTAAAGACGTCGCCCCCCTCGCTGCAGGCCCCGAAGCAGTGCCAGCGCTGGCTGTCCGGGAAGACGACGAAGGAGGGCGTCTTCTCGGAATGGAAGGGGCATAGCGCCTTATAGTTCCGCCCTGACTTTTGCAGTGGAATGTAGGCGGATATGACCTCGACGATGTCGAGGCGATCCTTGATCTCATCAATCACGCTCACGAGTCACTGCACCTCAATCGTCCCCGTCGAGCGACGTCGTCTTCGCTCTACCCTATATTGTATTCATCCTGCCCATTCATGCAAACCGGGCGTGTGCCGCCAGTACAAGCCGTAAGCCTGGGGAGGTCTGATTTTAACGAGCGTTTGAATAAACGGCGTGTGGCAGGTGGGGTTGCCACCTGCCACACGGAGTATGCGAAGCAAACGACTACTTCCTGTTCCGGACCGTCGCCTGGGCCGCCGCCAGCCGGGCTACCGGCACCCGGAACGGTGAGCAACTCACATAGTCCAGGCCGACCCGGTGGCAAAAGTCAATCGAATCGGGATCACCGCCGTGCTCTCCGCAGATACCGATCTCCAGATCGGGGTCGGCTGCCTGTCCTTCCTCTACACATATCTCGACCAGGCGGCCAACGCCGACCTGATCCAGCGTCTGGAAGGGGTTGGCCTCCAGGATATGGTACAGGACTGGCGCGCCTTCTGCGTCCACTTCGCCTGTGTCGATGCCGTCCACGTACTTGATCAGGAATTTGCCCTCGGCGTCGTCACGACTGTAGCCGAACGTCATCTGGGTCAGGTCGTTGGTGCCGAAGGAGAAAAAGTCGGCGTACTGGGCGATCTCGGCGGCGGTGAGCGCGGCGCGGGGCACCTCGATCATCGTGCCGAACATATATTCGACCTCGATGCCTTCTTCCTGCATCACCTGCTTCGCTACCGCCTCCAGTTTCTCCCGCTCCAGCCTCAGTTCGTTGACGTGGCCCACCAGCGGGATCATCACCTCCGGTATTACCTTGATGCCCCGCTTGGTACAGCGGCAGGCGGCCTGGAAGTAGGCGCGCGTCTGCATCTCGGTCAATCCCCTGTACATGATGCCCGCCCGGCAGCCGCGCAACCCCATCATCGGGTTCACCTCCCAGAGCGAGTTGACCACCTGGAGCATCTTTTCCTTCTCTGCCAGTTCGGGCGAGTCAGGGTCGGTGCAGCGCAGCCGGGCGACGTCCTCGATCAGTTCCTCGCGTGCAGGCAGGAACTCGTGCATGGGCGGGTCGATCAGGCGCATGATGACCGGCAGCCCATCCATAGCCTCGAAGACGCCCTCAAAGTCCTGTTCCTGGAATGGGAGCATCTCGTCCAGCGCGGCCTGGCGTTCCTCGCCGGTCTCCGCGATGATCATCCGCACCACCGCGTCCCGTGCCCGCGGGTCGAAGAACATGTGCTCAGTGCGGCAGAGCCCGATGCCTTCTGCGCCAAACTCCCGCGCCCGCCGGGCGTCCTTGGGATAGTCGGCGTTCGTGCGCACGCCGAGTGTACGGATCTCGTCGGCCCACCGGAGCAACTCGATCAGGTCTTTTTGCTTCTCGTACTCGACCTCGAGCGTCTGGATCTCGCCCCAGAAGACCTCACCGGTGCCGCCGTCGATGGAAATGAGGTCTCCCTCGTTGACGGGACGACCGGTGGCCCGGACGGTGAACTGGCGGCGCTCCAGGTCCACGCGGATGTCCTCGCATCCGACGACGCCGGGGAGATTGCTCCCGCGGGCCACGACCGCTGCGTGGGATGTCATTCCGCCGTGCTGGGTCAGCACGCCCCTGGAGGCCAGCATCCCGGGCACGTCGTCGGGGGAGGTTTCCGGGCGTACCAGGATCACGGCCTGCCCCTGCCCGGTCAGTTCCTTTGCCCGCCCGGCGTCAAAGACGGCGACGCCCGTGCCAGCGCCTGGGGAGGCGTTGAGGCCCTCTGCCAGCAGGTCACCCCGCTCCTCGGCGCTCAGTTTCGCCTCGGGATCGAAGAAGGGGTGCAGGAGTTGATCCACCTCCTCCGGCCTGACGCGCATGACCGCCTCCTCCTTGGTGATGAACCCTTCGCGCACCATCTCCACCGCGATCCTGGCCGCCGCAGCCGCCGTGCGCTTGCCTGTGCGCGTCTGGAGCATCCACAATTTGCCTCGTTCGACGGTGAACTCTAGATCCTGCATGTCGCGGTAGTGGGTCTCCAGTTGCTGGGCCACCTGCGTGAACTGCTCATAGATGTCGGGCATCACTTCCTGCAATTGCGCGATTTTCATCGGCGTGCGGATGCCGGCGACGACGTCCTCTCCCTGGGCGTTCTCCAGGTACTCGCCGTACATGTGCCGCTCGCCGGTGGCGGGGTCGCGGGTGAACGCGACGCCGGTCCCGCTCCGCTCGCCCAGGTTGCCAAAGACCATCGTGCACACGTTGACGGCGGTGCCCCAGTCGTGGGGGATGCCCTCGTGCTCGCGGTAGGCGACGGCTCGCTCGCCGTTCCAGGAATCGAACACTGCCTTGATAGACAGCCGCAATTGCTCGTAGGGATCGGTAGGGAACTCCCGGCCAAAGTGCTCGCGATAGAGCGCCTTGTACCGCTCGACCAGTCGCTTCATTCCCTCCAGGCTGACCTCGGGGTCACTGGTGACCCCCTCCTGGTTCTTTAGCTCGGTGAGTAGCTCCTCAAAGTGTTCCCGGTCCAGGCCCATCACGATGTCGGAGAACATTGTGATGAAGCGGCGGTAGGCGTCGTAGGAAAACCACTCATTTCCGGTCAACTCCGCCAGGCTAACCCGAGTCTCGTCGTTGAGCCCCAGGTTGAGCACGGTGTCCATCATGCCCGGCATCGAGACCCGCGCGCCAGACCGAACGGAGACGAGCAGCGGATTCGCTGGGTCACCGAACTTTTTGCCGGTCGAGGCCTCAATCTCCTTCAAGGCCTCTAACGTCTGTTCCCACATGCCTTCGGGGAACTCACCGGTGTCCATGTACTCGACACATGCCTCGGTGGTGATGGTAAAACTGGGGGGCACGGGGAGCCCGGTGCCGGTCATCGTGGCCAGCCCGGCCCCCTTGCCGCCGAGGACGACCTTCATCTCATCCAGTGCGGGCTCGTGGCCCAGCGTCTCGCCCAGTTCCTCGCCAGCCGAACGAGATGGATAAACCCATTTCTTGCTCACAGCGTCTTTTCCTCCTGTAGATTCATCGTGAAGCATCAGATCATCGATGCGCAGGTCGCACGTCATCAGTCCGGCAGGCCCATGCGCATTTGTTCATTGGTTGATCGATCAACTGCTTGGCAATTATACCCATCTCGCAGCGTAAGTCAAACCTGTCTCAGAGCGTATTTGAAAATTCACGAGAGCAACCTTGCGAAGGTTTCAGGGCAGCTTTCGGGCCGTAAGGGCCTCCGTTTGCCAAGGACTGTGTCAATTTCGAACCACTTTCTAACCTTCGCAAGGTTGGCCCTGATTTTTCAAATGGACTCTCGGGTGACTGGCCTCTGGGGCGATATGTGCCATGACGCCGCGCTGCGGGTGACTTTAATCACTTGCGCCCTCAGACACTACATGCTATAATGTGCTCCCGTCAGGCCATTTGACGTGGTTATCATCCCGCTCGAACAGGCTTTCCGTTTCAGTTTGGCGATGCTGTATTTGCCACTATGCTCTGGGCGACTGCCGGTAGCGCTCGCCGGGCGAGTCCAAGTCCCAGACGACTTATCGACAAGGAGAACGCCTTATGGAGAGATCACGCCCCATTGAAGTGACCCTAGTGGCGATCCTGCAGTTCATCCCGGCCCTTCTGTTGCCGCCAGCATTGCTTTCCTCCGTCAATCCCGTGGTGTTTATCTTCCCGTTGGCCTTCTTTGCGTTGCTAGGATGGGCCATGCTGACGCTCAGGAAGTGGTCCGTGACATTGTGTGTCTTCGTGCAGGGCCTGAACGTCATCGCCCGGTTCCTGATCATGTTCCCGCAGGCGGTCGGTGAAGAGAGCGCGGACTGGTCGTTTGTGATTACCAGCTTGTTGGCGATCCTGTTTTCCAGTGCTATTCTGTACGTAATAGACAAACCCAAGGTCCAGGTGGCTTTCGCGTGATCGCGCGCCGGGGTTGAGGTTGGAACTAGACCTCCGGCAGTGCGGCGATTTTCTGCGCTTTAGCCACCTGAGTGCTATCGAGGAGAGGGGGTGATGGTGCCCGCTTGGAAGGGGATGGGTACCCCGGTCGTATGGACGGTCGAAGCGTGGAGGAGAAACGCTTCAAATAATCTTAACATGAGGAGAGAAGGAGAACCGAAAAGATGAAAACAATGAGAATGTTGGGTCTATTGGTGGTCATGTCCCTGCTCTTCGGTCTCGTGGCAGGGTGCGGCCCCCAACCGACAGAAGTTCCAGAAGTGGAGGCGCCTGCTGAGGAGCCTGCTGAGGAGCCTGCTGAGGAGCCTGCTGAGGCAGAACCGCTCAAGATCGCCATGCTGGCGGCGATGAGCGGTGACGTAAAGACCTTCGGCGAGGGCACAAAGCGCGGCGTGGACATGGCCGTCAAGGAGTGGAACGCCAAGGGCGGCGTGCTCGGCCGTCCGATCGAGATCATCGTCGGCGACACCAAGTGCGATGCCCAGGAGGCGGCCAACGTCGGCAACAAGGTCATCACCCAGGACAAGGTGCACTACATCGTCGGGGCCGTGTGCTCCAGCGCGTCGATCCCCATCTCGGAGATCGCCAACCCCGCCGGCGTCGTGCAGATCAGCCCGCCCTCGACCAACCCGCAGGTGACGATCAACGAGGATGGCTCCAACAAGGAGTACATCTTCCGCGCCTGCTTCCTCGACCCCTTCCAGGGTGAGGTCGATGCCTCCTTCGCCATGACCGAGCTGGGGGCGCAAAAGTCCGCGGTGCTCTACGACGTGGGCAACGACTATGTCAAGGGGCTGGCCGAGTACTACAAGGCCTCCTTCGAGGCGTTGGGCGGCGAGGTGCCCGTCTTCGAGGCGTACGTCAAGGAGGACACCGACTTTTCGGCCCTGCTGACCAAGGTGGCCAATGCTGAGGTGGACGTGCTCTTCCTGCCTGACTACTACAACAAGGTCAACGTCATCGCCAAGCAGGCCAAGGACAAGGGTATCACGGCCACCCTCCTCGGCGCTGATGGCTGGGATTCGCCCGATCTGGACCTGGAGGCGGTGGATGGCGCGTACTTTAGCAACCACTACTCGGTCTACGATCCGCGCCCGCTCGTCCAGGACTTTGTCGCGGCCTTTGAGGCCGAGTACGACATGACGCCTGACTTTACGGGCGTGCTGGCCTATGACGCGACCAACGTCCTGCTGGAAGCCATCGAGAAGGCCGGGGTGGACGACCCCGCCGTGGTCCGGGATGAGCTGGCGGCCATCGAGTTCGAGGGTGTGGCCGGCCAGATCAAGTTCGACGCAGTCGGCGACCCGATCAAGAAGGCGGCCATCAGCCAGGTCAAGGATGGCGTGATCGAGTTCGTCAAGTTCGTGGCCCCCGCGGGCGCGCCCGCCGAGGCCCCCGTGGAGGAAGAAGCGGTAGAGGTTCCACCCGCGCCAGGCTTCCCCGTCAAGGTCGGTATGCTGTTCCCCATGAGTGGTGACGTCAAGACCTACGGCGAGTCCAGCGTGAACGGCGTGGAACTGGCCTTTGACGAGGCCAGGGCCGCCGGGTGGGAGATCGAGACCACCCTGGGCGACACCAAGTGCGATGCCCAGGAGGCGGCCAACGTCGGCAACAAGGCCATCACCCAGGACAAGGTGAACTATATCCTGGGCGCGGTGTGCTCCAGCGCCTCGATCCCCATCTCGGAGATCGCCAACCCCGCCGGCGTCGTGCAGATCAGCCCCACCTCGACCAATCCGCAGGTGACGATCAACGAGGATGGCTCCAACAAGGAGTACATCTTCCGCGCCTGCTTCCTCGACCCCTTCCAGGGTGAGGTCAACGCGGCGTTTGCCATCCGCGACCTGGGTGCCCAGACTGCGGCGGTGCTCTACGATGTGGGCAACGACTACGTCAAAGGGCTGGCCGAGTACTACAAGGCCTCCTTCGAGGAGATGGGCGGCGAGGTGCCCATCTTTGAGGCCTACACCAAGGACGACACCGACTTTGCGGCCCTGCTGACCAAGGTGGCCAATGCTGAGGTGGACGTGCTCTTCCTGCCTGACTACTACAACAAGGTCAACGTCATCGCCAAGCAGGCCAGGGAGAAGGGCGTCACGGCGATCATGCAGGGTGGTGATGGCTGGGATTCGCCCGACCTGGACCTGGAGGCGGTGGACGGCGGGTATCACAGCAACCACTATTCGCCGGCTGACCCGCGCCCCCTCGTGCAGAACTTTGTCGCCAACTACACGGCGACGTACGGCGCGCCGCCGGACGCGCTGGCCGCGCTGGCCTACGACGCGGCCCGCGTGTTGCTGCAGGCCATCTCCGAGGCCGGGGTGGACGACCCGGCTGTGGTGAGGGACGCGCTGCAGAACATCGAGTACGAAGGTGTGGCCGGCAGCATCGTCTTCAACGAGTTCGGTGACCCGCAAAAGACGGCGGCCATCAATCACGTCACCGGTGGCAAGATCGAGTTCGTCAAGTTCGTGGCTCCGTAGCCTTTCGTATACAGCGAGGAGGGGGCTGGTGCTCCCGCCCCCTCCTCGTGCTTGGCTCGTTCGTTTCCCGTAAGTGGGGCAGGCTTTCCAGTCTGCCGCCCGGTGGGGCTGGAAAGCCTGCCCCACATACTGTTTCTGCGCTCAGCAATATGCTACCTGTGCATCCGAGTGAGGAGGACGTAGCATGAGAGATAACCTTGTCAAGGTGCTGCTCAAGGCACTCAGTTGGGGCATACTCGTGGCCATCGCAGCCGTCGTCATCTCGGTGATCGGCAACCTCATTGCCGAGGACCCTGTCACCTTCACGCAGCAGGTTCTCAACGGACTGCAGCTCGGCTTCGTGTATGCCATGATCGCGGTGGGGTATACGCTGGTCTATGGCGTGGTCAAGTTGATCAACTTTGCCTATGGGGACATCTTCATGGTCGGGGCATTCATCTCCTTCTTCGGCATCACCCAGTACGGCCTCTCCTTTGTCCCATCTCTGGTGATCGCGACCGTGGCTTGTGTTTTCCTCACGGTGATCATCGACCGCGTGGCCTACAAGCCCCTGCGTGACGCCCCCCGTATCGCGGCCCTGATCACTGCGCTGGGCATGTCCATTTTCCTGGAGTATTTCACCGCGCTCAAGTTCGTCTTTAGCTCCGACTATATCGCGTTCGAGCGGCCCTTCGAGCTGGTGACCTGGAACGTGCGCGGTGTGACGTTCACCAACATCCAGTTGGTCATCGCTGGGACCTCGATTGTGTATTTTCTCGGCGTGCAGTACATCGTCGGCCGCACCAAGATCGGCAAGGCCATGCGCGCCAGCGCGTTCGACAAGCCTACCGCCCGCTTGATGGGCATCAACGTCAATGCCGTCATCGCCGCCACGTTCGCCCTGACCGGGGCGCTGGCGGGGACGGCGGCTATGTTGTACGCCACCGCCTATCCCCAGATTTTCACCTTCATGGGCATCCAGCCCGGCCTGAAATCATTCGTCGCGGCGGTCATCGGCGGCATCGGCAGCATCCCGGGGGCGTTTGTGGGCTCGCTGATCATGGGGTTCATCGAGGCGATGACGGTCGGGTACATGCCTCTGGGCTCCACGCTCAAGGACGGTATCGCCTTCCTGTTGTTGATCATCATGCTCCTCATCAAGCCCACTGGCATCTTTGGCGACCCGTTCGAAGAGACAAAGTAAACACAAGAGGGTAGACGATGAAGATTCGCTCACTCCCCACCTGGTTGACAGCAGTGCTGTTCTTTCTGATCGTCGGTGTCGTGGTGCAGATCGCCTTCAGTCGAGGATGGTTCAGCGGCTACTGGCAGCAGATCATCATGGCTGGGACGATCCTCGCCATCTCGGCGCAGGGCCTGAACCTAAAGTACGGGTACGCGGGGCTGTTCGCCCTGGGCCACGCGGCCTTTTACGGCATCGGCGCGTATTCCTCCGCCCTGATCACCAAGGACTGGATCGTGGGGTGGAGTGGAAACCCGGCCGGCGGGCTGGCCGGCGTCCTGGCGATCGAAGTGGGATTCATTCTGGCGGTCGTCGCAGTCTCCTACCTCAAGGTGGGCCATCTGCGCAGTTCGTTGCGCGAGAGGCTCTCTAGATGGTTGACCCCTTTCGAAGCCTCGGTGTTGGCGACGGTGGTGATGCTCCTCGTCGGTGTGCTGATCATCGTCGTCGTCGGCGGGGGGAGCGGCTGGCTGGTGCGCCAGGCCGTGCTGGCCGTCGTGCCACCGGTGCTGGGGGCCCTGCCCATGGCCATATCGCAGCAGGTGATCTTTCTCCTGGCGCTGCTGGCCGGGGCGGTGCTGGCCGGGGCCATCGGTTTCCTCGTCGGCCTCCCACTCCTGAACCTGACCTACGACTACCTGTGTATCGCCACGCTCGGATTTGGGATCATCGCCTACGTGTTCTTCAACAACGCGGACCAACTGATCCCCACGATGAAAGGGGCGCGGGGTATGGTGGCCATTCCCCCGTTGACCACCTGGCCGTGGGTGTTGGCCTGTGTGGCGATTGCCCTCGTCGTCATGCGCAACCTCATCTACTCGAGCACTGGACGCGCGATCCTCTCTGTCCGGGATGACCCCGTCGCCGCAGGTACGATGGGCATCGACATCTTCCGGTTCAAGACGCTGGCCTACGCGATAGGCTGTGCGTATGCCGGCTTGGCCGGTGGTCTGTACGCCCATCTGTATGCATTCCTGCATCCCTCGAATTTCACCTGGCTCAAGTCGGTGGACCCCTTCGTGATGGTCGTCTTTGGTGGGGTGGGCAGCATGACGGGCACGACGCTGGGGGCCTACGTCTTTGTCACCCTGCTCGAGGGGTTGCGCGTTCTGCCGGCCGAGTTCATCGACTGGCGCTATGTCATCTATCCCCTGATCCTCCTGGTCGTGATGTTGTTCCGGCCCCAGGGTCTTCTGGGTACCAATGAGTGGGGTTTCCTGAAACCCCCCAAGGTCGCCCAGCGAAAGTCCAACCAGGAGGCCTCGGCGGGAGTGACCCAGGCCGAGTCAGCGGTCGCGGAGAGCTAGAGGAGGTGAGACAGATGATGTCGCAATCCGATATTCACAACCCGGCCCCGGGCAGCAACTCGACGGTTCTCAAGATCGGCGAGTTGACAAAGTTCTTCGGTGGTCTGCGTGCGGTCCACAATTTTGACGTCGAGATCAAGAAAGGGGAACTCGTCGGGCTCATCGGGCCCAACGGCGCTGGCAAGACCACGATTTTCAACATGGTCACCGGCATCTACCCGGTCAGCGCGGGCATCATCGCGTTCAAGGGGCAGGAGATCACGGATATGCCTTCCCACGAGATCACGCAACTGGGTATCGGCCGCACCTTTCAGCGCATCCGTATCTTCCGCAACCTGACCGTCCTGGACAACGTCCGCGTCGCGTATCACCCCCACGCGAGCTACAACATGTTCGATGGCGTCCTGCGCTCGGGGCGGTTCAACCGTGGTGAACAGGAGATGACGGAGCGAGCGCAGGAATTCCTGGCCGTGTTCGGGATGGAGGGCCTTCAGGATACGCTGGCCACGAACCTGCCCTACGGCGCGCAGCGACGGCTCGAGATCGCCCGCGCGCTGGCCACGGAGCCGGAACTGCTCCTGCTGGACGAGCCCGCGGCAGGGATGAACCCGCAGGAGATCGTCGCGTTGATGGACCTGATCCACTTTATCCGGGATCGTTTCGACTTGACGATCCTCCTCATCGAGCACCAGATGCGCGTCGTGATGGGCATCTGTGAATGGATGACCGTCATCGACTTTGGTGAGATCATCGCCCGCGGGACGCCGAAGGAGATTCAGAACGACCCTAGAGTGATTGAGGCCTACCTGGGCAGCCAGGCGACAAGGACGGTGGCATAATGTTACTGGAGGTTACAGATCTAAGCGTCTACTACGGAGCCATCAATGCGCTGCAGGGCATATCCTTCCACGTGGAGGAAGGCGAGATCGTCACGCTCATCGGCGCGAACGGCGCGGGCAAGTCGACCACGCTGAACACGATCTCCGGCCTGGTGCGCGCGCGCGCCGGGAGCATCAAGTTCAAGGGACAGGAGATCACGACCACTCCCCCCTACAATATCGTCTCCATGGGAGTCGTCCAGGTGCCAGAGGGGCGTAAGATCTTTGCCCCTCTGACCACGCAGGAAAACCTGGAGATGGGCGCTTTCACGCGCAAGGACCCGGCGGCCATTCAGCAGAGCCTGGAGCGGGTGTTCAAGAGCTTCCCGCGTCTCAAGGAGCGCCTCAGCCAGTACGGCGGCACGCTGTCCGGCGGTGAGCAGCAGATGCTGGCCATGGGACGGGGCTTGATGGCCGATCCCGAACTGCTGCTCCTCGACGAGCCTTCGATGGGACTGGCGCCCCTGTTGGTCGAGGAGATCTTTGCCATCATCCAGGAGATCAACGCCCAGGGCACCAGCATCCTGCTGGTCGAGCAGAACGCGCAGATGGCCCTCTCCATTGCCAACCGCGCCTACGTGCTGGAGACAGGACGCATCGTGCTCGAAGGCACAGCGAAGAAAGTGGCCGACAATCCGGAGGTCAAAGTCGCCTACCTCGGTGGATAGGTAGTTGGCTGGTTAGCTGGTTTGCGGAGTGAGGTTCAGAAGCCTCCCACCTGCTTACGCTGGCGGGAGGCTTCTCGTGTGTCAGGAGCGTGAGAGGCTAGAATCCCTCCAGTCGGCTCAGGTCCACGATGCCGTCGGCCAGTGCCGCGACGTGTTGCAGCAGCGCCAGCCGGTTCTCCCGCAACTCTGGGTCCTCCGCCATGACCAGCACCCCGGACTCCCGGGCGAAGAAGCGATCGATGACGTCCACCAGTGGCAGGAAGGCAGTCAGGAACTCGTCCACCGTGCCCTCCGGTGTGACGTGGGATCGGGCGTCCTGGTAGGCCGCGTAAAGTTCTTCCTCCGCCGGCTGGATGGAGCGGGCCGGATCCAGGCGGAATCGTTCCGCAAAGCTCCGGGTGATGCGCACGCAGCGGGCATAGTTGTCGAGCACGCGGCTCCAGTCTTCGCGGGCCACCCAGCCGGACAGTGTGGCGATAGCCTCGTGGGCGCGGAAGGGATCGTCGCCCCGCGCTGCCAACACACCGTCCACCACGTCGTAGCGAAACCCCTGCTCCCGCAGGCTGCCCCGCAGCCGCTCGACGACAAAGTCCCGCGCCGCGGACACCGCATCCTCCGAGACCTCCACCGGCAGCAGGCGGGCCGCCGCCGCCAACCCCTCCTGTATCGAGAAGGGGAGTTCGTGGGCGAGCAGGTTCTGCACCAGCCCGAGCGCGTCCCGCCTCAGGTGGTAGGGGTCGGCCGAGCCCGTCGGCGTCAGCCCCACCGCGAAGAGGCCCGCCAGGCTGTCCAGCCGGTTCGCCAGCCCCACGACCAGGCCGGGCCGGGTTTGGGGCGGTACGTCACCCGCGAAGCGGGGCAGGTAGTGCTCAAAGATCGCCCTGGCCACAGCGGGGTCCTCCCCTGACTTGAGGCTGTACTCGCGCCCCATCACCCCCTGCAGGCTGGTGAATTCGACCACCATCTGCGTCGCCAGGTCGGCCTTGCACAGGTGGGCCGCCCGCCGTGCGATCTCCGTTTCTTCGTCGCTCAGATCCAGCATCCTGGCCAGGTGGATCACCAGTTGCTCCAGCCGGTGGGTCTTGTCCAGCATCGAGCCCAGTTGTTCCTGGAAGGTGAGCGTCGCCAGGCGCGGGAGGAACTCCTCCAGCCGCTTCTGGGTGTCCTCGCGGTAAAAGTAGTCGGCGTCGGCGAAGCGGGCGCGGATGACCTCTTCGTTGCCGTGGCGCACGACGTCCAGGTGCCCGTCGCCCCCGTTGCGGACGGCGATAAAGTATGGCAGTAACCGGCCATCCTCGTCCACCACGGGGAAGTAGCGCTGGTGCTTTTTCATCACCGCGACGAGCACGTCGGAGGGCAACCGCAGGTACGCCTCCTCAAAGTGGCCCAGGAGCGGGGTGGGCTGCTCGACCAGGTTTGTCACCTCGTCCAGCAGCGTCGGGTCATCGGGTATGCGCCCGCCCACGCTCTCCGCCAGCCGCGCGACTTGCTCGGCGATGCAGGCGCGCCGCTCCTCGGGATTCGCTACGATCTTGTGCTCGTCTAGTAGCCTCGGGTAGTCCTCTGCCTGCGAGACCTCAAACCCCGGCGCGCCCTCAGGCCACGGGCCACGGCTTGTGCGCCCGCTCCAGATGCCTGCATATTCGAAGGGGATCACCGCGTCGCCCAATAGGGCCACCAGCCCGCGGATGGGTCGGGAGAAGGCCACGCCACTCTCGTTCCAGCGCATGCTCTTCTGGAAGCGCAGGCTGGCGATCAGATCAGGCAGCAGCGTGGTCAGCACTTTGGTCGTCAGTTGGCCCTCCTCGCGCCTGGTCGCCACCACGTACTCGCCGCTTTCCGTCTCTTGCACCGTCAGCTCATCCACGCGCACGCCTTGCTTACGGGCGAACCCCTGGGCGGCCTTCGTCGGGCGGCCTGCGGCGTCGAAGGCCACGCGCACCGGTGGTCCCTTCACCATCTCCTCGACGGCCCGCTGGCGTGGGGCCAGACCCTCAACCAGCACCGCCAGCCGCCGGGGAGTGCCCAGTACGCGCAGGCCATCATAGTCCAGCCGCGCCTCTTGCATGCGGCTTGGGACCAGCTCCCGCAGTTGCGCCAGTGCATCGTCCAGGTCGCGCGCGGGCAGTTCCTCGGTACCCACTTCCAACAGGAAGGTTTCAGGTTTCACAGTTTCATGTCTCAGGTTGGCAGCAGAACTTGAAACCTGAGACTTGAAACCTGAAACCTCCTCTTCCAGCCATGGATACTCCATCCGCTGTCGCTGCTCGACGTAGGCTTCCGCCACCTGCCGGGAGAGGTCGCGCATGCGGCGGAAGTAGGTCGCCCGCTCGGTCACACCGATCGCACCCCGCGTGTCGAGCAGGTTAAAAGTGTGAGAGCAGCGCAGGACATAGTCGTGGCCGGGAATCACCAACCCCGCGTCCAGACACCTGCGCGCCTCAGCCTCGTAGAGGTTGTACATCTGGGCCAGCCGTTCCACGTCGGCCAGTTCGAAATCGTAGCGGCAGTGCTCGATCTCCGGCTGTAGAAGGATGTCGCCGTACGAGTGTGTGCCGTCCCAGTCGATATCCCACACCGATCGCACGTTCTGCAGGAACATGACGATCCGCTCCAGCCCGTAGGTCAGTTCCACCGAGATCGGGTCGAGCGCGAAGCCGCCCGCCTGCTGAAAGTAGGTGAACTGGGTGATCTCCAGCCCGTCCAGCCACACCTCCCAGCCCAGACCCCAGGCCCCCAGCGCCGGGCTCTCCCAGTTGTCCTCGACGAAGCGGATGTCGTGCTCCTCGCGGCGGATGCCCAGCGCGTACAGGCTCTCCAGGTACAGCTCCTGCGGGTTGCCAGGATCGGGCTTGAGGATGACCTGGAACTGGGTGTGCATCTGCATGCGGTTGGGGTTGTCCCCAAAGCGTCCGTCGTCAGGCCGGTAGGAAGGCTCGACGTAGCCCACGTTCCATGGCTCCGGCCCCAGCACGCGCAGTACGGTGGCGGGGTTCATCGTCCCCGCGCCGATCTTTTCACTGTAGGGTTGCCAGATGAGGCAGCCCCGCTCGGCCCAGAACTCTTGCAGACATAAGATTACTTGTTGAAAGGTAAATGGCTTAGCATTCAATGTATTCCTCTCGTTGCAGGAAATCAGTCACATCCATCACAACCTGGGCAGCCAACTGCAGGTAGTGAAGCACCCCACCATAGATGATCCGGTCTTCGGTGAGACGTCGGATGTCCCATTCCCGGTAAGGCTGTAGCAGACGGATGTATTCGTCCATGGAACAGGTCCATCAGTTCGCCCACCAGGTCCAGTTGCACCTGGAACCATCGCTCGTGATCCAACTGTGGTCCCAGCAGTACCGCGACGTCCACATCGGAGAGTGGCCCGGCCTTTCCCTCTGCCTGTGAGCCGAAGAGATAGGCCAGCACGACACTGTACGTGGAGAACAATTGTTGCAGTTGCTCCGTGTGCTCTTCGATGTCCAGTGCGGCCATTCTATCCCCTGTCTTAGCCGGATGCTCCTATCCTGCTCGCCGCTTCAACTGTCGCAGGAAGGCGCCGGATTTGACACCCCGCTCCAGATGGTAGGTGACGTAATGCTGCATCACGCGCTCGACCTCTGCGTGGAGCTTGGGCGTGATTTTGTGGGTGCGCAGTCTGGCGTAGGGGCGCCGCTGGCACTCTTGCAGGAACCACAGCCCGTCGGCTGAAAGGTCCACGACTCCCTGCTGTCCTCCACGATCGGTGCTGCAGGCCCGACACAGTGCCCCCCCCCGTTCCGGGTCGAAACCGTAGGATCGCTCGTCATCCGGCTGCTCCCGTGGCCTGAGCGGCGTGTGCACGGGGTGCTCGCCCACGCAGCGAAATACCTCCGGCCGGAAGCCCGCCAAGCCCAGCAGGTGTTGCTCGTAGAAGCGGGCGATCAGGTCCAGGTCGTTGTCCTCGCACAGCCATGTGAGCGTGTGGTCGAGCAAGTCGAAGAGCGCCTGTCCCCCTTCCCCCTGGGTGAAGAAGCGGTCGAGCAGTTCGACGGCGTAGCGGGCGTACGTCCCGCGCAGCAGGTCGTCGCGCAACAGCTTGTGCGCTTCAACCGTGTCCGCCTGGCTGACGATGTGCCAGGAGTTTGGCACCCGTGAGACGACGAAATGGGAGCGGGAGAAGAGCTCGACGTGACCTGCCTTGCGGCTGCGCAACTTGCGCGCCCCTTTGGCGATCACCTCTATCTTGCCCAGTGGCGTGCACAGCGTCAGGACGCGGTCGGCCTCGCCCTGATTCCGCCGCCGCATCACGATGCCATCGGTGCGATATAGCCTCTCGGTGCTCAAGCTCGACCTCCTGGTGCGCCATTATACCATCCTGACGATGAAGCGCAAACGATCAATCTCCCAAAGATGCGGATCCTTCGCGAGAGAGTGCAGGCCGTAGTGCGCGGGAGCCGGATTCGGGGTACGGAAAAGAGATCGGCGTGTCCGGTTCGATTCACGGCGTTGCGAACAGAGAACGGCCCGGCGGGCCGTTCACGCGTCACTCAGCAATTCCCGTTTTAGCATTATCGTCACGTGGTATAGCTTTGTAGTGGCGACTTCAGTCGCTGGTTACGCAGCAAGAACGACTAAAGTCGTTACTACGCACTCCATAACGGGAATTGCTGCGCGTCACTCAGTCCGAGTTCAGGTTCTTCTAGTTGAGGTCGTTCGCACCGAAACTATCTGGCAGCAACTTGGCCACCGTCGTCTCCCGGTAGGCCCCCGCAGCATCAGCGATCAGCACGACGATGTCCTCACCGAACTCCCGCAGCGTCTGGCGGCAGGAGCCGCACGGGGCACCGCTGTTCTCGGTCACGACGGCCAGCGCGTCGAACTCTTGTTCCCCCTCTGAGACCGCTTTCACGACCGCTACACGCTCGGCGCAGGTGCATAGGGGGTACACGGCGTTCTCCACGTTGCAGCCGGTGTAGATCCGCCCCGATTTCGTCAGCAGCGCGGCTCCCACTCTATAGCCGGAGTAAGGTGCGTAGGCACGTTGGCGTGCCTCCCTTGCCTGTGCCACCAGCTTCTCCCGTGACCACTCTGTCATCCTGGCACCTCCGTCTAACTCTCGTCTTGTTCCCTTGTCTCCGGTCCTCCCCGCACTCGCGCTGGCACCCCGTAGGCCACCGCGCCCTCAGGTACGTCGTGAGTCACCACCGACCCGGCCCCCGTCTTGGCTCCTTTGCCCACCCGCACCGGTGCGACCAGCATCGAGTCCGATCCGATGAACGCGCCTTCCCCGATCACCGTCTTGTGCTTGCGCACGCCGTCATAGTTGCAGGTGATCGTTCCCGCGCCGATGTTTGCCCCAGCTCCGACCTCGGCGTCGCCCAGGTAGCTAAAGTGTCCCATCTTTGCCCCAGGGCCGAGCGTCGAGTTTTTCATTTCGCCAAAGTTGCCCATGTGCGCACCCTCGCACAGCCGAGCCCCCTTCCGCAGGTGACCAAACGGGCCGATGTCGGAGTCGTCCTCCATCACGGCTTGTTCCAAGACCGAGGCCACCACCCGGCAGCGTCTGCCAATCTGGCAGTCGACGATGATGGTATTGGGGCCGATGTGGCAGTGCTCGGCAATCGTCGTCTCCCCGCGCAGATGCGTGTTCGGCCAGATCGTCGTGTCCTGTCCAATCTTCACGTCTGGCTCGATGTGCGTCGTTGCTGGGTCCACGATGGTCACACCGTCCAGCATCCAGCGCTCGTTGATGCGTCGGCGCAGCACGCTTTCCGCCTCCGCCAGGTGTACCCGCGTGTTGATGCCCAGCGTCTCATCGCCGTCTTTGGTGACCACGGCCTCGACCCGCTGTCCCTCGGCGACCGCCATCCCGATCATGTCGGTCAGGTAGTATTCCCGTTTGGGGAGGCTGAGTGGGATGTGGTCCACGCGGGTCCATAGCCAATCCGCGTCGAAGCAGTACACGCCAGCGTTGAGCTCCCGGATCGCCAGTTCATCCGGTGTCGCCACCGCTTCCTCGACGATGCGCCGCGCCGCGCCGCTTTCATCCCGGATCACCCGCCCAAACCCACGGGGGTTTTCGTGGTCCAGCATGAGTATCGTGATGGGCCCAGAGTTCTCCTGTTGCCGCTGCACCAGCCGGCGCAGCGTCTCGACCGTCAGGAGCGGCATATCGGCGTACGTGACCAGCACCAGATCGGTCTGGCCCTGGAGCACCTCCCGCGCCTGCAACACGGCGTGGCCTGTGCCTCGTTGTTCGGCCTGCTCGACGAAGACGGCGCCGTCGCCCACTGCCTCTCGCACAGCTTCGGCTCCGTGTCCTACGACCAGCACCGGCGTGGTGTCCGTCGTCACCCGCGCCGTCTCCACCGCATACGCGACCAGCGGCCGCCCGGCCAGTGGATGCAGCACCTTTGGCACGTCGGACTTCATGCGGGTTCCCTGGCCTGCTGCCAGGATCACGGCTGCTACACTCACGTCCTCTATCCTCCTTAGACCAAAAATGGCCGTGGTATCGATCTAAAAAAACGCACACCACAGCCAAGGCGCGACCCCCGCCTGGTTGCTTGGCGGGAGAGCTTGATAGCTCAGGCTGGGGCGGTAGGATTCGAACCTACGGTACACGGATTCAAAGTCCGTTGCCTTACCACTTGGCCACGCCCCAGCGGGTTGCTTGACCTCAACACCCGTTATTATACCATCACTTGCCATTTTCGCCACCATCCAGGCCAGCCAAAGGGCTGTACTTGTCATGCTCTCTTTGCAGTTCATCACGTGAGAACACACCATAAAACGCTTTGGTAACGCTCACATCGCTGTGGCCCATAATGTCGCACAAGGTGCCCAGGTTGCCGCCACTGGTCAAGTAGTGCTTGGCAAAGCCGTGCCGGAAGGCGTGAGGGTTACAGGGTCCTTTGATGCCTGCCCGCTTTGCCCGTCGTCTAAGCATGTGAGAAACACCGCGTGCTGTGAGGCCGTCCGCCTTGCCCAGACTGACAAACAGCCACGGCCCACGATCTGACGGGCGTACCTCTAGCCAACTGGTTAAGGCTTGCGCCGTCCAATCTGTGAAAAATACAGGCCGTGATTTGTCGCCCTTTTCGAGTACCAACGCGCACCGCCGTTCCAGGTCCACGTCTTGCACTCTCAGGCCACACAAGCCGCCGATTCTACAGGCCGTGTCAAACAGGAACATGATCAATGCCCGGTCCCGCAGGTCAATGAGGTTTCCGCCCTTGCAGGTTTCAAGCAAACTCAGGAAGTCAGGCCACAATATGCCTTTTGGTTCCTTCCGCTTTGGTTGTGGTGTTCTAATGCGCCGTGCTGGATTGACGTCAATCACGCCCTCACTCTCAAGCCAATTGAAAAGCCGTTTCATTGCCCGCACATGGCCAGCGATAGTGAAGGGTGATAGACTACCCGCACGCTCTTTTTCTGTGCCAGAGTAGAGGGTTGCCCGGTCCATTAGTGAAGCAATCCAGGCCCGTAGGTTGTCAGTGGTGACGCCCTCGATTGACACATCTCCCAGGAAAGCCACGAGGCCCGCTAGTTTCTGGCGGTAGCTGTCAACCGTTCTGGCGGATCTCCCATCCGCCCGTGTCGCTATCGCAAGCGCCTCGATTGCCTCAGATAGTAACATACCTATTGCTCAAGATTGGTGCCCGTTTTCACCATGCCGATAGGCTGTGTATATCTCCAATTGCGTCAGATAGTCGCGCTCAGAAGCGTACAGCGTGCCGTCACTCTCTGGTTCCAGTTCCGGGTCTGGCAAGCCGTAGCCGTGCAAGTCCACGTCAACCTCGTTCAAGTCGTCGAGGATCGCCTCATGCAGGTCCCGCCCACGGTTGACGATCTCCTCTACCCGCTCCTGGTGCGCGTCAATCCGCTCCTGGAACTCGCTCGCCAGTTCGTCAAATTCCTGTCTCACTTGCTCAAAGTCGTCGCGCAGGTTGCCGTAGTCGGATTTTAGGCTGTCAAGCTCATCCTGGTATTGCTCTGCTACCTCGCTACCTTCCCCGGCCAGCGCCGCACGCAATTCGTTACGCACCTCCAAAGCGCGCTCTTCAAGCGTGGGGTCGTAGTATTGGAGCATCGCGCCTTCCACGATGCGCTCCAGTTCGCCAGGGTGCAATGCTTCCAGGGCGTCAAGCTCGACCTGTCCTTTGCCGTGATGCGCTTCCCAGTTCTCTTTGCGCAGGTCTGTGTCCTTGACCGGTACACGTGGAAGGGCGTAATGTTCCACCTGATCAGCCGTCAGGATCACGGCTTGTAGTTCTATATCCAGGTCCCCATCCCCCATCGACCGCTGGAAGAATTCGACCTTGCGCGCTACGCTGATGGGCATGCCCAGGCCAGCCGGATCGTAGTCAGAAACGTAGAGAATGCGCGCAGGCCGTTCGGCTTGCCGTGCCCGGTCCATGAAGTCGCGCACAGCCGTGATGGACATTTCGCCCGCTCCTGTGACCAAGTTAGCCCGGTAGTTCCTGCACAGCGGCTCTAGAACATCGTTCATGGTGGTTTTCTCGCACCACACTTCTATGTGGTATGGCTGCTGTATGCTATCGTATCCTCCGACCGCAAAGCCCGGTAGGTCTGGCAGCCAATAGGGGAAGTCGTGCAGTTTAGGCAGTTCTGGCAAGCCGTAGCCGTCCCACTCGCCCAGCCTGTCGGTTGTTTCGTAACACGGTTCAGGGTCGCTATAACCCCAATCGCCAGGCTTTGACCAGTCCGCGTTTATGATTGCGTCAGGGTTGCGCCGGTCCACGAAAGCGCCGACGTCCACCAGGCCCAAGTAGCGCGCCCACTTGCCAGCACTGCACAGGTAGGCCCAACACCGCTCAGTGTTCTCGTATACCGTGCCGTCAGGTCGCATCATTGGCGGATCTTGGCTCACGGCCCGGTAGTGCACGCGCCGTAGATGCACACCGTCGGCGTAGCCGAAACGGTGCCATAGGTCTGCGAACCATTGCGCGGCTTGCACTTCCGCCGGTCTGCCCGTGTAAAACGGGTCGTTGTTGGGTGCCAGTGCGCACAGGTCGCCTATGCGTACACCATCGGCCTGCCGTGCCAATTGCTTGATGGTCCTGTAATTCCACTCCATCATTCACCCCCTACAGTAAACCCATCTGGGCCATAGGCTCCAGCCCGTCAACCCATTCTCTCACCCGCCCCTGATCTTGGCCCAAACTGTCCAACAGGAAAGCACACCAATCCGACGACGAAAGCCACAAACGCGCGCCCGCACTATGTTTAGCATCTTTTGCCGCCTGTACTACAATCGCGCAGGCCAGTCGCCGATGCCCCCACGTTTCTGGGTCCACGTCACCACCCTCGGCAGTGGAAGGGAGAGGTAAAGCGGATGAGAAACGCCCCCGCTAGGCTTCCACTGCCACCACAACCCACCGCGCGCCCAGCGCCCACGCGATAGGCAATACCCGAAAGTGCCACCCAACGGGCGAAACGTCACCGCTGGAAAGCACGCGCGCCTCGATTGGGAGCATACACCACCACACGCCCGCCCTGTTGGATTAGATGCGCCAGTCTGTAGGCCAAACTGCCAGGAGGTAGCACTTCAGGGAAACAGGCCAGCGCAGGATCACGGCCGCCTGCCCGGTCCCATTCTGTCGAGAAGTCACCCACGTCCTGCAGGGCAAGCGGTACGCCTTTTTCGGTATCCTGTGGCCCCGATGGGCGTTGCCAGGGTTCGCGTACCTCATGCGCCTGTGCCGCCACCGCTTGCAATTGCCGACCAGCGCCACGGATGGTGTGTTGCAGGTCTGGCAATTCCTTGACCAGCGCCGCCGCTTCCTCGACCAGTTTCTCGAAACGCGCGCGCCAGGCGGTAGTATTGCCCTTGACCGCTTCCAGTCGCTGACGTGTCTCACTGCGCACTGCCTCAAGCCGCTGATTGGCGTCAGCTTCCGCTTGCTGCTGCCTCTGCTCTGTCAGTAGGCCATCAAGCTCGCTCGCCGTTGCCACCAACCTGTTATGCTCAGCCAGTGCCTCTTGCGCCGCTTGTGCTGCCTCGATTTGCTTCTCCAGGTCTACCGGCCCGCTTGCCTCAACCACTGTTGCTTGTGCTTTCCGATCTTGTATGCCCATCACGTTGCCCCCTTCAGCACGTGCTGACGGTCAAAAACCGCGCTCACCGGGTCCACCGTCGCCCGTTCAACCTGTGGCCGCTGTGGTACAGCTTGCCCCGGATATAGCGAGAGATGCCGCAATCCGGGCGCAACCGAGATTCCACACAGTTTCGCCGCTAGTTCGGGTGACAACCTCACGATTATACGCTCTTTCATCTCAAAACCTCCGTATTCTCTGATATTGGAGGGGGTTACAGTTGGGCCACAATCGCGGCTCAAGGTCCAACTGGAAACCCCCACGATCATGCCTCGCTCCCCCAAGTGTAGGATACAACCCGTTGTCTCAATGGACGCGGATCACGTTCGCGCTCATCTGAGTGTACAAAGTAAATATTCTCGTTGTCAACAAATGCGCCCCATGACAAATCGGGTGCGGCGTAGCCAACCCAGCCGCCGCTTTCCCTGTCACCCGCTGGCCCAGCACAGAACGAAAGCGCCACCAGTAGGTCAACCTTGCCCACGCCTTTGACAATGTGCAACCCTTGTGAGATTTCTTTTGCCATCGCGCCCGCCGTCATTTGCTCAAGCTCAGGGTCCGGGTAGTATGCCAGTCGCCCATCTTGTACGAGGTTATAGAGGCCCTGTCCAAGAGGCCCCAGCACTGGCCTAGATTGGGTTACCTCAATCATTGGCAAACCTTTGTCTCTCAGGCGATTTGCCACCGTCGTCATGAAGCGCGGATCATAGTAGATTTGACGCAGGTTGTAGCGTTCGGCTTGTCGCAATAGGTACGGTTCCACTGTCTGGTCAAGCCGCAGTTCTTGCTTGCGCTCGCTGCCCTTCCACAGCTTGTACCAACCCACGTTAACCCGGTCACCCTGCCGGTAGACGGCAATCACGGCCACGTCATCACCTTTCGCCTTGACCGCCGCGTCAACCGCCGCGTACATGGCTACATCTTTGGTGGGACGCAATGAAGTAAGCTCAGGGTCTTTGCACGCTTCCCACCAGTCGGACGGGCAAAACGCGCTTTCAGCACTCACCCAGATGTTACGGAAAAGCCGCATAAACGATAGCGGGCGTTCACTGTCCCGCGCTTCTTGGAGGTACTGACGGCCACGATCGCCCATCGTCCACGGCACAAGCCCGTAAGCGAGTTCGTCCTGTAGGATCATGCCCCACCAGCCCGCCCCGTCGTTGTGGTATGTCGGCGGGTATTCTTGCACGATCTCGCCCGCCTCTACCTTGTCCCACACCTCTTGCAGCAGGATGGACTCGCCCGTGTAACCCGCATAGCTGGCAACCCAGCGGATGCCGTAGGGCAATGTAGGCGGTATAATCATCTCATCCCACAGCCGCCGCTCAGACTCCCACGTGTACGTGTGCAGTTCGTCAAAAATCACGCACACCGGTTCGCCGCCCGCGCTGCCTTTGTAGTCCATCGGTAGCGCCACGATCACGGCCCCGTTGTCCCATTCTAGCCGATCACGGTACACTCTGGCGTAGCTGCCCAACGGCCCATGCTCTACCGCGTAGCGGATGGACTTAAACACCCGATCTTTTGCCTGGTCCTGGTCAGCCGCGCAAATGTAAACCTCTGAGTTAGATTCAGTCGCGGCCATAAAAGCCGCCACGATGCCGGCCTTTGTGCTCTTGCCCAATTTCTTGTTTTCGCTGTCCAGGTAGTTGCGGATCACTGGCCGTCCACCATTCTCTGGCGGGAACACGTCCCATAGTTGGCGTTTCTGCCAGTCCATCAGCACGATAGGGCGATTGCGCACACACTGCCAACCATCGCCGTCGACAATCCATGCCCGGTCAACCGTGTACAGCGTTTCGGCAAACGCTACAATGTCAGTCGCTAGTGTTCGGTCCATCTTGCTTTACCTCCAGGTCAAGCAAATCGCCCAGCGTGCCACCAGCGCCCGCCGCTTTTGCTTCTTCTCTCACCTCGCGCCAGGCCCGGAGCGCCGACGTTGCCAACCAGCCAAACCGCTTGCAGTACCGGTCAAGCCCTTCCAGGTCCCCAGCGTCAGCAGCCGTCTGGACAGCGCCCCAGTACAAGCGCATGGCTGTGTGCAATCTCACCGCTGCCTCTGTAACAAGCTCGCTACGGCCCGCCGTCGCCAGGTCCGCCATAACCTCGCGCTCTACTTCTGCCGCCAAACCAGCCAGCGGTTGCCCCTCCTGGATGCGTTTGACGGCCCCGGCCCCACCGTGTTTGACTGCGTTCTGGTTGCCAGTTTTACCGCTCATAATTGCTCAAATGACTTTCGATAATGCCGCTTATAGCAAGCCATCCCTACAGGTCGGCCCGTCCACCCACCGTTTCAAAAGGACGGGAAGCGCCAACGGTTGCGCGCGCCGCGTTGGTACTGTGGCAGCATAAGCTGCCCAGCACTGGCCTACCAGGATGGAGAGATGGAGAGATTTTAAGGCCGTTTCTCTCTTACTTCCAAAAAAGTCTAGCTCAAACTCTAGATTTTTTGGGGAAGTGTTAGGATTTAACTCTCCAACGCTCCATCTCTCCATCATGACATGTCCTTTTCCAATGATTCTAGCGTGTAGGCAAGTCTGTTGTGTGTTTCCGTTTCCGTGCCTATTTTCCACTCAACGCGCCACATAGTGCGTAGTTCTCGCCGTATTCCGGCCAGTTTTCGCCCAAACCCAATGGCACTCTTGGGCCAGTCGCTAGACGGTTTCTTATCCCCGAATAACAGTTCTCCCAACTCATCGCGTAACATCCGTGCCGTCATCTCTCGCCCATGATTGCTATTGTTGCTCATCCACAGATTGAGGCCGTCTACGATGATGTTCCCTTCGAGCAAGAAAGCTGCCTGCTGTTTGGTCAAGTTCTCTATGAATGTGTTCCATTGCGCGGTAGCGCCTTCCACTTGAGCAACCAGCCGGCCCAGGCTTTCCCAGTCCGCCATGCGCAGGGTTGACTTGCTGCGCAGTTCCCTGCGCCTGATTGCTGCCACGACCTGATTCAGTTCGTTCAATGCATCAGCCCACCACTCGTTTCTGAACAGGTCGGCTTGTGCCAAGAAGTCGCGTTCAGCCTGTAGCACGTCGTCCCCCAGCCGCTCCACTGGTAGCAGGATCAGCCTGTCGGCCAGGTCGTCACGTCTCAGTGTGTCAGGCGTCCTGGAGGTGAAGCCAAGCCAACAGCGGTAATGCACACGTCCCACCTCGTTGGAGGTGTACAGTCGGCGGTATTCGTCCATCCCACCGGTGGACAGGCGGGCCAGCTTGTCGCGCAGCCATCCTTTGAACTCGTCCAGATTATCGAGCACCAGCAGGTGTGTAGCTGCTGCTGCTGCTGTGAAACCGTCGGGCTTGTCCGGTACTCCTGACACCTCGGCCAGCGGGCCAAACAAGAAACGTAGGAGCAAGCGCCACGTCATCGTTTTACCGCTGCCCTTTTCCCCGATCATCACAGCCATAGGCCGCGTGGGGCATAGTTCAGTAAAGAAGGTGCCCAATGTCCATGCTCGCAGTGCCAGGCCGTAATCTGTCTGCCCCTGGTCATTGTCCGCTATCCAGTTGGGGAGTTCGGACGTGTGCCAGTGGAGAATCCCGCCGTTGCCGTCGAAGTCGGGGCGGTAGGATTGCCATAACGAATCATCGTAGAAAAGGGCGTTTTCCCCGTTGGCTTCCTCTGTGATGGTTTCCCCGTTCAGAACGTATACCGTGCCGTCGAACCGTGACACCCGCAATACCTGGTCTTTGTCGTCCCAGGTTGACACACGGACAATGTTTCGCCGTGGGGCGTCTATCGCCGCTGCCTTGCAATCGGCCAACAGGTGGGCGTAGTCAGTGCTGGCGGGATTGGCTCCTGTGAGAGCATAGAGCCAGGCTGCCCAGCGGTCAGTGTCCAGGTTGTACAAGCGTGGTTCTGGGCGATAGAAATAGAACCGGTCCCCGTCCACACTCTGGACAAAACCACCATGCTCTCCCAACCAGGACAAGAGCAACTGGCCTGCTTTCTGTCTGCGCAGTAGTGCAGGGCGTGCTCTGGTTTTCCCCTCTGGGGTTTCGTAGGTCTCCAGGAGGGCGTCAATTATGCTCTGGCGCAAGTCGGAGTCTGGTGGCTCTGGTGCTATCGCCTCAATTTCCCGCGCTTCCTTACTTGGGATTCTGCCCCCGATAGGTCTGGACTTCTGGCGCTTTGTCGCTTCCTTTGGCCCACGAGGTTTTGTCATTCCTGCCTCGATTCCGCTCCTCATGGTGTCCAGCGTTTCCTTTTCTCCCAGGCCAACACCTCGCGCAGTCGCGTAAAGTGCCTGCTCTACTCGTGCCCGATCTAGGTTGCCGTTTCCGATGATTTGCCCCAGATTGTAGGCCGACCTGTTTAGCCGATCATTGCGCGTGCCCTCTGTCGTGCTGGCCAGCGTTACCAACTCGCTTTTAAACGCTGCTTCGGCCCAGCGCCCATTGTTCCCGGCGTCATCCTGGACAGGGATTTGCAGGCTTGCGGGCGTTTCCGCTGTCTCTGGCGGTAGAAGCGCCTCCAGATCGTCCAGATCATACAGCCGGCCCAGGTCGCATTGGATTATGAGTACAGTTGGGAAGTCTGGGCCATACTCAGGTTTGAGGTTAAGCGTGCCCGGTACGCGCAGTACATGGGCGATGTCCTTAGAGCCTGGATCGCTGCTCATGTGAACAACCCAGCGCGCTTGTACCTCTCTGGCCCGCCCGCGCTTCGTGTCAGTGGTCAAAGTGAACGGGTCCGCGAGTAGCCAATAGCAGTGATACCCGCCGCCACTGTCGATCACAACCGATGGTGGTGGGTCTAGGGCGTCCACGTGGGCCAGCGCGCCGGTCTTCCCGTTGTCGAAGTCCTTGCCGTCGAAGTCAGCGAAAAGGCAGTTTATGGCCGCCACGTCCTGGATTGTGGCCCGCTCGTTTGTGCCTTTCTTCTTGCTGGAGGGATGTACGCCAAAGTAGACGTTAACTGTGTCGCTGGGGATAGGTGCGGGATCGTCCACGGTCCACCAGATTGACCGCTTGCCCGGATTGGTCCACCAGTAGGCCCAGGTGCCGCCCCTATGCAGGTGGGCCAGTAGTGCGGTTCGATAGGCTTCCACGTTCGCGCTAGTCATCGCAAACCACCTCGAAATAGCTTGCGCCCTGCATCTTGCTCCACGCCGCCAGAAACGCCGCGTCAAGCTCCGGCCCAAACTGCACGAGGCCCCTCCGAACCAATTCGCGCTCGAAACTGTGGAGGGCGTCGATCACTGCCCACCTGATTGGTGGTCCGTCAGTGGTTGAGGGAAAAACCAGACGGCCATCTGGCAAACTTGACAGGTCGCCAGGCTGTGGTATACTAGTGGGTGAGGATAAAGTGCCGTTCAGCACCACCTCGTTGCCCGCCGCCGCCTCTGTATTCCCAGGGGCGGCTTGCTTTTCTCTTTCGTTCATTTTTCACCATTCCTTGCTCCCCCTTCATTACATTATCCCCGCTGGGTCCGCATCCCCGCTGGGATGCGATTATCCTGGACACGCTGTGTGAGCGATGGTCCGGGTTTCGGCTCTTGCTCCAGGCCACGCCGTACCAATTGGCGCACGACCTCAGAGACATTGGGACGTCCGTGCCGTGTGATGTAACCTGCTTTGATTGCCCGCTGGGTCAGAATCTCGTATAGCTCGGCGTCCGTCTGAAATGATACAACCCTCTTGTCTTCCATTTCATCACCTCCACATGCAAAAAGCGGCAAACCCAAAGGGTTAACATGCTCCCCCTGAGTATGCCGCCTGCCTGCCTGGTTAGCAACACACCTGGAGAGGCCGCCACCGTCCCGGTCCTGGGATAGGTGCGGTATCTCCTTTTTCTTCAGTTGTATTAAAATTATACCGCATGTCGTTGGATATGTCAAGTTGGCCCCCTACACTCGCAACCCCAGCCGATCACAAGGGGCGTCTACCAAATCTTGCTCAACGCCCAGATACTTTTCAGTCGTCCTGATACTGGCGTGCCCCAAGCTCAACTGAATTTGATCTAGGCCAGCACCGCCTTTGTGGGCGAGCTTGGCGAACGAGCGCCGCAGGTCGTGGGCTGCTACATCAACCGCGTAGGTATGCACCACATCCGCTATCGCCTGGGACGTCATAGAAGCGCCGTTGACATATCCCCCCTTGTGGATGGCCCGGAAAATGCGCCCGCCCTCGATACGCGCTGCTTGTGCCCACTCATCAATGGCCGCCTTGCACCAGCTTGGCATGGGTACAGTTCTCACTCGATTGCCCTTCCCCACTAGGTCGCACATCACCCATCGCCCTTCACGCTGCTGGAGATGGTCAAAGGTGAGTTTGGCACACTCCGCCCGCCGCAATCCACAACCCAGCAGAACGGCCAAGATTGCCCGATCTCGTAACCCCTTGAGTGTGCCCACGTCGGGAGCGTCAAGCAATTGCTGGGCCTGCTCCCTGGTGAGCCAGTTGCCCGATCTCACGCCAGCGGATTTGACGCCCTTCACCCGTTCGATGCCTTGAGCCAAGACAGGATCAAGCAAGCCGTTATCGCCCGCCTCACGTGCCAGCTTGCGGATTGCGCTCAAGTGCAGGTTGATTGTGGAGGGTGCCAGGCCGTCATCCTGCAACTTGACCTTGTATGCCTGCACAAGCGCCTTACTCAGTGGTGGGCGTCCCTGCTGGGCGTGCCAATCCAGGAAGTCGGTAAGCGCCCGCTCATAGGCCCTCCGACTGTGTATGCTGGTGAGTGCGTTTAGTACCAGGTCAACCACCGGCCTGGTGGGCATGTAGGTCGTGAGTGCTTGCGTCATCTTGCCCCCTTTGCTGCCGCTTCTGCCAACTGGCCCGCCGCCTCGGCCAGCGCCCCGATTAGCGCGCCGATCTCTGATGGCTCGACGGCCACGAGGCCGCCGTCGGTTCTGTCAATCCAGACTTGCGGATCATCGCCAGACTGGGCGAACACTGTCAATGTCTCACTTACCACAACTCGCTCAACCATCGTTCGCCCCCTTGTCAGGTCCATATCACGCCCCACGTCAGAAACGCAGGCCCACGTCACGCCATATCACCCTAGACACGATGTCACGATTTCCGCCCCTATGTCCGTAGGGGGGACATACAGCGCCAGTAGTTCATCTGTGACCAGCCGTCCTTGCTTGTGCCCATTCTCATTGCGTGCCGTCTCTGTCAGCCAGCCGCGTAGTTCCCACTGGCGGGCGAGGCGCTCCAGCCGGTACTTGCTCACCTGGTCCCCGAACTGAGAGTACAGCCGGCCGATGATGAAAGCGCCGTCAAGTTTGTCCACCGCGTACCGCACCAGCGCCGCCTCGAGCTCGCTCAGTGCGGGCATTGGAGGGACTGCCGCCCGCTCTGCCAGGCCCCCGCCGCCGTCCCCATCCACCAGGAGCGTTTGCGCCGTCACCCATCGCCCGCCCAAGTAGGCCAATGCCAGGCCAGGCCGATCTAACTTCTCAGCGCCGCCCGTGCCCAGGATTGATTGACTCTCAATGTGAGTTCTACAGCGAAACGCTATCGCCGTCTCAAGCGCCGCCCTGACTTGCGGGTCGATCACGCGCGCCGATGGTAGTTGAGTACCGACCACAAACGAAACGCCAAACGCGCGCCCTTTGCGCGCCGACTCTACAAGAATGTCCATCGCTGGAGTTCGAGCAAAGTCCGCCGCCTCGTCGATCACGGCCAGCAGAAGGGGGAGAGGCTCGACCAGCTTGCGCCAATCGTTCACGCCCGCCGCCGCCATCACCGCTTGTCGCCTCAACCGCTCCTGCTCAACCGCCCCGATCAATGCCGTCGCCTCATCCATCGTGTGCGCCACGGGCATAAACAAGTGGGGCAATCGGGCAAACACTGGGCCAAAGTCAACCTGTTTCGTGTCTACTACCGCAACCTGAAACTCATCTGGCCCGTGCTTCGTTGTCAGTTGGAGGATGATAGACTGCATAAGGTTGCTCTTGCCGTTGCCGGGTGCCCCACCGCACAGGATAGCACGCTCGCTGCCGGCCAGGTCCAGCAGGACCGGCCCGCGCTTGTCCATTCCTAGACAGACGGTATATGGGCCATCGGGGATCAGGTCGGGCGTCAGGGGGATGACCTCAGGCAACCGCTTGGCAATGACGAGTCCAGGCTGCCGCCCCACGACGACGACCAGGCCATAGCCATCGGCCACGACCACGCGCCGGCCTGAAAGCGCTGCCCGCCACTGGTGCCATAGGTTACGGTCAAGCCATCGCTCACGTGACACACCACCCAAGCGCAGCATGTCCAGCACGAACATAACGCGCTCCTGGTCCATCACGGCCAGCGCATGAGGGACGACCACGCCGCCCTGTGTGGGCCGATCTCGGAGTAGCCCGCGCTGTTTCAGAGTTGACAGTATCGCGCGCCAGTAGCCGACTACCTCACGCTGTGCCATCATTTGCTGATAATCCATCGTTCAATCCTCCTCCGTTTCCTTCCAGACGGTTTCTATCGCCTCTACTTGTCCCGGCGGCAACAGGCCCGCCGCTTCTGCCTGGTCCAGCCGCCTGAGAATGCGCACGCCCGTCAAACCCGGTGCCGCCGCTTGGGGCGGATCCGCTGCCAGTTGTGGTGTTGCGCCATGTCCCGTCCCGAGGCGTGGGCGTGAGGCCGCGTCGACCATTTGATCTCTGCTCGTCGTTCTTTCCTCTTGTCCAGGTGAGCGCAACAACGGCGATTTGACGTCACCGTTGGGTAACACTGTGATAGCGGGTCCTGGTTGCCGATCAGGGTCCAGGAGCGTATACCCACCGCCACGCACTTGTGAAGTCAACAAAGGAGCATCGCCCAATAGCGAGCGCTCGTACAAAACAGGCCGCTTCGACCACTGACGCAACCCGTACACGACCAGTCCGACCAGTCCGCCGACCAGGAGCAACAGGATCACGGGGAGGCCATAATCGCGTGCCGCTCCCAACCGCTCCTCACGCACAGCAGCCATGCGGGTCGCCGTCGCCTGGTGACTCTGCTGTGTGGCCCGATCAATCGCCGCCGTCGCCTCTGCCTGACGTGTGGTATAGTGCGCCTCTTGTGTGGCCATATCCTCGCGCACCCAGGCCGTCGCCGTCGCGTCTTGCTCCCACTGCGCACGCTGTTGCGTCGCTGCGATTGCCACCGCCTGACGTGTCTCCTCGATGCGCCGCGCTTCCGCCGTCTCTGCTACCCGCCGCGCTTCCGCCGTTTCATAACGCGCCGCTTCCATTTGCGCGGTAGCGTTCGCCGCCACGGCGGTTGCTTGCACATACCGGTCCCAGGCCGCCGCCGTCGCTGCCGCTGCCTGACGTGTGGCCGCCAGCCGCTGTGTTTCAGCTTGTGCCCGGAAAGCCTCGACCGTCGCGTTGACTACGGCCGCCCGCGCCGTCGCGTCTAGGTCCATCTGGCGTTCGGCCACGTCCAAAGCTGCCAATGTGCCGATTTGCGCCACGTCGATAGCCTCCACCGTAGGTTGTACGCTATCGCCCCAATCGCGCGCCGCCGCCCGGTCTGCCGCCTCTTGACAGCCGGCCCCGATCACGGCCAGCGCCATCACGACCAGTAGAAAAATGCGCTTCCCGTTCATCTCAAATCCTCCACACGTGGTTGCTCACCGCCACCGATCATGATCACAGTTCCGCCCTCACTGCCTCGCACCGCTGGGCGAGCTGGGCGAGCTGGCGTGTTCTTGGCACCGAACAACAGCGCCGCTTGTTGCATCCGCCGTGTCTGCTCATGCGCTCTCAGCACTTGCCACACCACGACCACAGCCACGGCCAGCCCGACCAGGACGCCCAGAACGACCAGGAGAAACAGAATAATGCTAGTCGCCGCCGATGGGCCGGTGTGCACCTCCACCGCCACCGGTCTGCGCATCGCTACAGCCGCCAGGAAACCCAGGGCGAAAATTGCCACCATCGCCACGATAGGCCACGCTTGTTTTTTCATCTCTCATACCTCACTAACCATCTATTGCCCAGCGAGTTTCGCCGGTCCACAAATTGTACTGCGTTTCACTGTCGCGCCAGTCACGCGGTAGAGTTCGGACAATCCATTGCGCTATCCTCTCCGACTGGCATAACGTCAACACCTGCACGCGCGCCCGTGCCCACTCTGGTACGCGCGCCCAGCCAGGCGGGTCCATGTAGCCGTACCCTTGCCCATCCACGTAGCACACACGATACACCGCCTTAGATTGTGCCAGGGTTGCCACCTGTCCTTCATTTTCTCTGTGCGCGTCGTCCAATGCCCGCTGCAATCTCTGGCCCACTTCCACCGCTGCTACACGCGCCCGCTCCTTCTGCTCCAGCGCCGATGTCAGCGCCGCGTTGTCACACAGCAGGTTAATTTCGCGCCTTGACATTGGTTTAGGTTGTTTCCATGATCTCAAGAATTCAAACATGCTCCATCTCCACCAGCGCCAATTGCCTCGCCTCCGATACCGGTCCGCCTACCCGCCGCGCTTGGCTCACGCGCGCCGTCAGCGTTTGCACCGGGTGGACCTCCACCGGGTCCGCCTCGACCTCGACCAGCCCCAGTTCCCAGTAGTCCATTTCTGCCTTCCACCGGTCCCGATGGGTCGGATGGTCACACGGCCAGGAATGAATCAGATAGTCACAAAAGCAGCCGCGCGAACCTTTGTTACAGCCGCAGGCCAGGATGGGACACGAAACGTCTTTGTAACTTGGCATGCGTCCGTTGCCGTTGCCCTTCATCGCTTCCCCTCCATCACGTCCGCGATAGTCGTCCATCGCCTGTACCACCTCGCCCACTGGCCCGCATACAACCACGGGGATGCCGTCGGGATCACCACCTTGCGCCGGTCCCCCAACGCGCCCGAGGGTACGACGAAGGCAACCGGATCACTCGCCAGGTCCCACCAGCAGAGCATCACCACGACCGCCGCCTTTGTGTGGTCAGTGTGGCCGTCACGCCGTAGGCAGAACTGGAAGCCCCGACGACCGCCGCTGCGGTACGGTGCCGGCCGCGCTGCCTTGACCTCGACCGCCAGGCCGCCCGCCACCAGGTCAGCGGGTCCGCCCTGGTGGACCTCCAGGCCCGCGCGCCGTAACTGGCGCATAACATACATCTCCCCGATCTGGCCTAGTTCGTAGCTTGTCACCGTGTCCCCTTTGCGGTACAATCAGGTAGGCGGATCTCATCGTGTGGTGTTTGGAGCATCCCCGTAGGCCCGCCCGGCGCCCAGCCTTCCCCGCTGGGCGCTTTCGTTGTCAACTGGCCCGGCCAACCACCGCCACCGCCCCGACCTGAACACACGATCTGGCGCATGTCCAAACTTGCGCACGAACTGGGCGAGCGCCCGAGGCCCCGTCGCACTGATCAAAAAGCCGTTGTCTAGTATCATCTCATCACCTCGCTGACAGGTTCGCCCCTACCCACAATGAGCGAAAGCAACCCCCATCGTGGGCAAGGTGCCAGCCGGTCAGCCCATCGCCGCTTTCAATCCTTCCCCAGGTCCTCAAGATTGCCCAGCGCGCCGGCCGCTTCTGGTGACAATTCAACCTCTGCGCAATCGTCATCGCCAGCACGTGCCACGAAAGCGCCCGCGCTCAACTTGCGCTCTAATCCCTTCACGACCGCGTACACGTCCCCGACCGTGACACCGCCCCCGCGCTCCAGGCCACGCTGCATGAGTTCGCGCGCCGCCTCTGATTTCTTGCGTTTGTCCTGACCGTCAAGGTATGCCAGCACAGCGGCGTCCCGTTCAGTGTCAAAGACAAAGCACCTCGTTACACTTGCCATCTTAACCGCCTTTCAATAGTCATCAATTATTGATTGCTATTGATTGCTGCCAGGTGCTGGGCGAAACAGAAGAAACCGCGCGCGTTCGCAAAGACAGGATCATCAACCACACGGGCGTGCCGGAACTGGCGCTTGACATACTCGCCCAGGAGCAATGCGCCGCCGCCGCTTACCAGGATCGCCTGCAAGCCCGCGCCGCCGTTCCATAGTTGGGATGCCTCTGCTAACACCTGCTCCGCCATCGGTGCGAGAATGCTGGCAACCTGTTGCGACAAGTCAACGCGCTCATCGTAGTACCGCACCTTGCGCGTTACCAGCGCAGTCATGATCTCATGTGAGCGAAATTCCTTGTCGGGCAAATTCAGCTTGAACCAATCGTTTAGCTCCCGCGCAGCATCCCAGGCCCCAGTGTTCACGCTGGCAGTTTCGCGTCCCACCTCACGCAGACGGTTTACGCTCAACAGGTTCGTGGTCTTGCCGCCGACGTCGATCACGCCCACGTTGCCCGTTGCCAGGTCCTGGTCTACCAGTTGCCCACGTTCGTTCAGCGCAGCCGCAATCAGTGCCCCGAAGGGTTGCGGGATCACCCGACACTCTGACACGGTGAGAGATTGCGCGCGCCGCCCCTCGCGGTTTACTCTGTGCAAGCCCAGCAGCCGATCACGCACCGTCTTGCGGTCGCTGTAGAATGCCACCGGTAAGCCGGTCACGATAAACAGGTCCGCTACCGTTGCACTGGTCAATTCAGTCAGCGCCGCCATTGCCAGGTCATACCACACGGGCGTGTCAATCCAGTGCCGGTTTTCGCGTTGGTTCAGGAAACGACTTTGCTCGATTGCGCCTTGCCCCACCCGCACGTGGTCAGGTTCCAGCAGTATGATGTCGGCGTCAGCGTCTTGCCCGTCCATCGAAAAGCCTGCTTCGTTGGGACTCCCTACCACGCTGGGAAAAATCACGGGGCGTTTTCCCCCTGTGATTGCTTTCACGTGACTATACCCTACGTCAAGCCCTATGTTCATGCTGTACCTCCTGACTGTCGTCTGGCCGCGTCGTGTCCTGGTCCAACTCTCTGACCGTGACACCCGCCGCCTTTGCCACTACCCGATCACTGGCCTGGTTGCGCTCGATGCGCTGGGCCAGGCCGTCCAGAAACTCGTTGCCGTCCATCACCATGTCACCTCGCAGGCCTGCCCGTCCACCTGCACCGCCTCGTACCCACACCCGCCCGGATCTGCGCGCCGGTTGCGGGTCACCCACTGCGAGAATGCGAGCGCGAAGCCGCGCGTCGTTTTGTCGTCGGGCAGCTCGGCCCGCCCAATGCAGGGGGTCCTGGTCCCGTCCGTGTTCAGCCTGTCTATGCGATACGTTCTCATCTGCCTGTAACCTCCATCTTGCTTGTGTTTGTCGTGCCGTCAATGTGCTGCTCATCGGGCGTCGTGTAGCACGTGCCTATGTTCCCCGATCGTCGTCGTTCGTTCACTTGCCAGCCCGCCGCTTGGCTTCGGCCAGCACACGCTTGCGCTCATCCCGGCTCAGGCCCCGCATTGCCCGCGCTGTCAGCTTGGGACTCAGCGCCAACAGCCACGATGGTAAGCGCAATAACCCTTTCCGCCCTCTCCTTCCCCGCCGTCGGTTCCCTCCCCTCGCTCCAGACTTTCGCTTGTTCTGGAGCATCTTGCCATACCTCCTAAAGTGTGCTATACTAGAAGTGAGCAAGGCAGAAGGTGCACGCCTCCGGCCACGCTCGCCGCGCCAGGCCGTTCCCCGGCTTGGCGCATTTCCTATACCTTCCGCCTCTCTACCGCTTCCCGACATTTGTCAGGATCGTACCCACAACCATCAATGTCGCTATGGTAAGGGCAACGGATACAGCGCCCTTCCGGATCTGGTTGCCGCCGCCCGTGCCTTTGACTGGTCAAGCTATCGCGCCACGGGTTGTGTTTCTCGCTGCCCAGCCGGTCCATTTGCACCTTGAAAGCCACGAGGGAAGCGCAGTCAATGAGCCAATCCCGACCAACCTTGCGCGCCACGATGCGGGTATCACTGTTTGCCAACTGGCGCAAGTATGGACGTGAATAGCCCGTCAGTGCTTCCGCTTCCCTTGTCGTTACCCATCCTTCCGTTATCGGTTCAGTCATAATTGCCCCCTTGTCTCATTGTATACGATGAAACCTTCCGCAAAAAGAAAAGCGTGTCTCATCGCTCACGATGATAGTATACCACACAAAAAAGGCTTGTCAAGCCCCAAAGTGACCAGTATTTTAGTTAGGTATTGCGTTTTCTTGTTGGATCGTGCTTCGCAGTTCCTAAACGCTCCATCTCTTGAACATACGCCAGCACGCTATCTTTGTCCAGAAACCAATCACGGCCCAGCTTTTGCGCTTTGATTCTGCCCTCTCTAGCAAACTGCCTGAGTGTAATAGGACTGTAGCCGGTCAAGATGCCCGCCTGTACAGTCGTCACCCACTGAGTAGGGTTAAACTCATCACTCATGCCAGTGTAGGACAAACGCCAATGCGTCTAGGAAGTCCCACAGGCTTGCCTTTTCGATTAGTCCAGCCGGGTCAAGCTCGATGCCCCCATCATTGGCAATTCCTTCCATCGTATCACCGTCCAGGCCAGACAAAAAACACGCCTGGTCTGGTGAAAGCCAATCAGGGAAAAACGCCCAGTGGATACCGCTTGCTACCTGTGGTATTGAGGTATACATATCGCCCGCCAGGGTAAAGGATTCAAAGTCCGTTGCCTTACCACTTGGCCACGCCCCAGTAAGAAAAAAAGTGGGCCCACCAGGATTCGAACCTGGGACCGACCGGTTATGAGCCGGCTGCTCTGACCGCTGAGCTATGGGCCCGTGATATTCAGTTGTCAAGAGCGGGCGACGGGGATTGAACCCGTAACAGCAGCTTGGAAGGCTGCGGCAATACCATTTTGCAACGCCCGCAGTCGGGGCGGCCGGACTTGAACCGGCGACCTCTGCGTCCCAAACGCAGCGCGCTAGCCGTCTGCGCTACGCCCCGTTACTATAAGTATACCGCCTTTGACCCTTCCCGTCAAGGTTACGGAGCCCACGATAGCCGCTGCGCCGTCCAGTTGGGGAGGCTGGGCCCCAGCGCGAGTATCTTGTGCGGGTCTTCCCCGTTCGGCCCCATCAGGTAGAGGCCCCAGGCCCCGTCCCGGTTTGAGACGAAAGCCAGGCCGGAGCCATCCGGGGCCCAGGCGGGCAGACCGTCGGAGGCCGGATCGTCGGTCAACACCACGACGCCCCCCGTGAGGCTGAGCAGGTAGATGTCCCAGTTGCCGGTCCCGTTCGACATGTAGGCCAGCATCCCGCCGTTGGGCGCCCAGTTCAGCGCGATGTCGTTGATGCTGGCGGTGAGACGGGTGGGCGGTTGGTCGTCGTTGGGGTTGTCGGCAAAGATACCGCAGGTCCCGCCGGACTCGCAGCCGGTCCATGCCAGTAGCCCCGTGGGCCCCCACACCGGTCCCTGCCCGGCCGCGTGGTTTCTCGGCTCGGCCGAGCCATCCGTCGGTGCGATCGTGATCTGCCACGTGCCGGCAGCATCTTGCGCGGCGTAGGCCACGCGGCTACCGTCGGGCGAAAAAGTAGGCCAGGCCAGCCCGGTGCCCACGGCCACTTGCCGGGGCACGGCTTGCCCTGGCACCAGAAGCGATATGCCCGGCGAGAGAAGGTTGCGATACCCCAGGGCCCCGCTACCCCACAGCCAGCAGGGCTGATCCCCTCCCCCAGCCATCCGTAGCAGGCGTCCATCGGCGAAGAGTGCGTACACGTCGTAGAGGCCGGTCTGCACGTTATAGGCAGGGTACGCCAACCGGCCTGTGGTGAATCCCGGCGGCGGTTCGGTCAGCGTGATGGGCAGCGTACCGGTGATCGGCGCGATGGGGGTCGGCGTCGCCACCATGCAGATCTGGGCCGCCTCGGCCCGCTTCTGCTCGACCTTGGCGTCGTTTATCAATTGCGCTGCCTGAGCGTACTGCACCTCGGCCGGGCACATCTCCCCCTGGTCGTACCAGGCGTCGGCGTATGTCACGTGCGCACTGGTGAGCCGTGAGAAGACGTCCTTATAATTGGGGGCAACGGCGTAGAGTTGCTCAAAGCGCTCGATGCAACGATCCCAATCCACGCCCCAGTAGCCCAACGCCGTCATGTACTGGACAGCCAGGCTGCGCTGGGCCAGCGCTTCCTCGTCCAGTGGGCGCAGCGCCACGGCCTGATCCAGGTAAAACACCCCTTCTTCGAAACGATCCTCCTCCAGCAACGCCATCCCCGCGTTGTAGAGGCTGGTGAAAAGCATCTCCTCGACGGTTTCTGCCTCGTAGGCCGGGTCCAATACGCGCAGTTGCGTGAGCACGGCGGTTGCCTCTTCCCATTGCTCAGCATCATACTGGGCTGCCGCTTTCTGGTACAGATCGTCCACGACGATTTCGTAGGTCTCCGAGGTGGGGGTGGGGTGGTCGACGGTGCGCGCCCGTGCCTCTGCGATGCCCTGTTGGGCGAAAGGGTGGTCAGGCTCGAGTTCGAGCACGTACTCGAACTCGGCAACAGCGAGTTCGTACTCACCAGCGTCGAGTCGTTCCAGCCCGGTGCGGTAGTGTTGTTCAGCCAGTGCCTGGCGTTTCTGCTCCCGGTCGCGTTCTCCCTTGTAGAGGCCTCCGTAGGCCGCTCCTCCCAGGCTCAAGGCCAGCACGCAGAGGAAGCCTATCGCCCAGAAGAGGATCGGGCGCACGCGCTGCCAGCGCGTGGGCGCTTCTGACTCTGGTAGGGGCGTCGCTTCGGCGGATGCACGCATGGGGCGTGTCTCCTCGACCATCGCGCCGCACTGCGGGCACAGGAGCAGGGTATCGGGGATTTCAGCTTTGCACTCGGGACAGCGCATTCAGACTCTCTCAGCACGTGGTAAACAGTGGACGTGATTATAGCCCGTTTGGCCTGACTTGTCCAGCGAGTGATGCGCCGTATCGCGAGGGCGGCACAGTTATTGGGGAAACCGCGGCCGCACTCTGCTGCGTTCTAGAATATGCCGACCTGGCTGTGATCGCCCAGCATCAGTTTGTACGCTTTGGGCTTGATCGGAGATCGTACCAGATTGACGTGTCGGCCGATGAGGCTGTCCTGGATACGGGCCGGAATGTCACGGATCAGGCTGTGCTCCAGGACGATCGCTCGCTCGATCTCGCTATTCTCAACCACCACGTCGTGGTAGATCGAGGTGAACGGGCCGACGTACGAGTTGACGATGCGGGTGCCCTCGCCGATAATCGTCGGGCCCCGGATAACGCTGTTGACGATCTCGGCTCCCATCTGGATGGTGACGCGGCTGTCCACCTCCGAGTCCCGATCCACGTACCCCTCGATCTTGGGCGTCAGCTCCTCCAGCACCAGGCCGTTGGCATCCAGCATGTCACCAGGACGGCCCGTGTCAATCCACCAGCCCCGGTGGACGTAGGGGTAGACCCGGTAGTCGTGCTCCACCAACCACTGGATCGCGTCGGTGATCTCCAGCTCGCCCCGCCAGGAGGGAGCGATGTTGTCCACCGCCTTGTGGATGTGGTGGTCGAACATGTAGATGCCGACCAACGCCAGGTCGGATATGGGCTCCTTTGGCTTCTCGACCAACCGCACGATGCGTCCATCCTCGTCCAGTTCGGCCACGCCATATTGTTCTGGATGTGATACCCGCGTGAGGACGATCTGGCTGTTCCATTCACTTTCCGCGAATTGCTCGATGAGCGCCGAGATGCCTCCCTGAATGACGTTGTCACCCAGAAACATCACGAACCGGTCGTCCCCCAGAAATTCGCGGCTCACCTTGACGGCGTGCGCCAGACCCAGCGGCTGCTCCTGGTGGATGTAGGTGATCTCGACGTCCCATCGATCTCCTCTGCCGACGGCAGTCTTGATCTCTTCGGCAGTGTCGCCCACGACGATCCCGATGTCGTGGATCTGTGCGTCACGGATAGCCTCGATGACGCGGAAGAGGACCGGCTTATTGGCGACGGGGATGAGTTGCTTGGCGCTGGTGTAGGTCAGTGGGTAGAGACGGGTGCCTTTGCCCCCGCTGAGGATCAGGCCTTTCATCGCAATTCTAGTAACCTCCGAGTGTGATGCCGAGTGGGGCGTCGTTCAACACGGCCCCTACGATGCGGACGTGCACTCTCTCCAGCAATTCCCTGGCCCGTTGGGCGTGCTCCCGCCGCGTGCGCCCGGCGCACATGACCAGCAACACGCCGTCCACCTTGGTGCCCAGCACGACCGCATCGGTCACGGCGACGATGGGCGGTGCGTCGAAGAGGACGACGTCAGCCCGGCCTTTGAGTGCCGCGATGGCTGCCTCCATCTTGCGCGAGCCAAGGATGTCGGCCGGGTTGGGAGGCAGCGGGCCGCTGGGCACCAGCCACAGGTTGTCCACGCCGACGTCTACCAACGGTGGATCGCCCAGCGCTGCTTCCTCGACGATCATAGTCGTCAAGCCCCGGTCATTCGCGACGCCAAAGATCTCGTGCAGGCCAGGGCGGCGCAGGTCACCGTCTACCAGGATCGTGCGTCGTTCCCCCTGCGCCATCGCAACCGCCAGGTTGGCGAGAACGGTGGATTTGCCCTCGCCGGGCGCAGCCGAGGTGACAACCAGTGTCTCGATCGGGTTGTCTAGCTCAGCGAAGGTCAGGTTGGTGCGCAGCGTGCGGTAGGCCTCGGCTGCCGGGCTACGGGGATCGGTCAGAGTGATCAGATCAGGTTGTTCAGCCATAACTTGCCCTTTATTTGCCTGTTGAGTCGATGAAACGTCAGTCGCTGGAGGGGATAGCACCCATGACGGTCAGGTTCAGTTGGCGCTCCAGGTCTTGGGGGGTGCGGATGACGCCCGCCTCGAGCCATTCCAGGAAGAAAATGACCACGCCGGCGATCACCAGTCCAAAGATGCCTCCCGCAGCGGTGACAATCTTGGTCTTGGGCCACGACTGGACGTAGGTAGGCTGATCCAGCAACTCGGCCTCGACGCGATCCTCCTTGCGCTGTGTTGTGTTCTCGCTGTTACGCCACTGGATGAAAAGATCGGACCAGGTGCGGGCTATGTCGTTGGCTACATCGCCGTCATAGTCCTCGACATCAATCTGTATCACAAACCTCGATTCGTCGGAAGCGACAGTGACGTTGCCCATCAGTTTTTCTGGAGTCATTGGAAGTTGACCGAGCTCGATCACCCGCTCTGCCCAGTCGCGGGTGTACATGCGGGCCACGTAAGAGCGAAGTAACCATTTTGCTGATTGAGTGAGGCCCAGGTCGGGGCGGACCTTGACGAGGATCTGGGCACTGGACTCGTAGACTGGCGTCTGAAGTCTGCTGAAGATAAACGCGCTGCCGGCGGTCAGTACGACGGCGACGGCGATGATCCACCAGCGTTTGCGCAGGATGCGAATATAGTCTGCAAGTTCCATAGTCTACCATCTCCTCGGGGAAGCGGGCGATATTGTACCACAATCCATAGCAATTAACAACGAGTCAATGAGACAATGAACAACGAGTCACTCGGGAGAGTCACCGGTCATTGGGCGGCGGGGTATCTCCGCCAACACGACCAACCCCAGTGCTTCTACCTCTTCACTCGTGTGGATGGTGGGATCCAGGTAGTGCCACAGGAGCGCCAGCGCGACGCCTACGACCAGCGCCAGCCCGATTCTGAGCACCGGCCCCATCAACTGGGCGCGCAGTCCGGGGGGAAGCAGGACGGGCGCGGGCGCGTCCAGTCGACGGACAGCCGGCTCGATGCCCTCCAACTGGGGGAAGTAGGCCACGCCATTCGTGGTCAATTCGGCGGCGATGGCGTCGGCTACGGCGACGATTTGCTCTGCGTCGGGCCAAGTAAGGTAGACGACGAGGATAGATTGGCTGTTGTCCGTGACGATAGCGGGCTGAATTGCCGCTGGTGGGATTTCGTACCCTGCGTCGGCCAGGCGCGAGCCAACCGCCTGGGCAAAGGCCCCGGTCTCGGCCACGTCGGCCAGGCCGTTGGCGACGTACTCGGAGGTGAGCCACGGGTAGTAGCGGTCATAGTCCTCGCTGAGGCCGGCCGGCCTGGTCCCCGCCGCGAAGCGCATCACGACCTGGTAAACCGGTCCGGGAGGCACGTAGGTCATGGCGACGTAGAGGATGACGGCGACCACCGGCGCGATGACGAGCCACCAGCGGCGGATCAGTATTCTCCAGTAGGTTCCTAGTTCCATCTGTCCTCCGGCATGTCCCTACACCTTCTCTTCCACAAGCCGCATCAGTCTTTGCCTGAACACACTCGCGTCGAAGCGAGCGGCGTTCTGGACGCAGGCGCGAGGGTCGACTGCGTCAGGATCGAAGGCGCGCACGGCTGCGGCCAGCGCCTCGGGGGTGGGTTTCTCGAAGAAGACACCGGTCTCTCCCTCGACGACGGAGTCGAGCGCGCCACCTGCCCGGCGGGCGATGACCGGCCGGCCGGCCGCCTGGGCCTGGAGCGGCGCGATGCCAAAGTCCTCCACCCCCGGCAGAACGTAGGCCCGGCAGCGGGCGAACAGCTCAGGGAGGTCCTCGTCGGGCACGCGGCCCAGGAAGGTGACGTTGGGACCGGCCTGAGTCTCCAGCCGGGGCCGGTCCCGCCCGTCTCCAGCGATGACCAGCGGCAGCCCCAGTTGGTTGAAAGCCTGCACGGCCAGGTCGACGCGGCGGTAGGGGATGAGCCGGGAGACGATGAGGTAGTAGTCTCCGTGGGCGGGGGCAGGCTGGAAGCGCGCGGTGTCCACCGGCGGATGGACGACGATCGAGTCACGACCGTAGTAGCGGCGGATGCGGGCCTGGACCTCGTGGGAGATGGCGACAAAGTGATCCACCCGCTGAGCGGCCCCGTAGTCCCAGCGGCGCAGCAGCCCGATGAGGGGGCCCAGCGTGGTTTTGAGTGCAGGCGACAGTGCCTCGCGGGCGGCGTACCCCCCAAAGTCCCAGACGTACCGTGTAGGTGCCAGGCAGTAGCAGATGTGGACGGCCCCACCGGTCTGTACCCCGTGGCAGAAGCCGGACTTGTTGCTCAGCACGACGTCGTACCCACCGAGCTCAAGCCGGGCGAAGGCCAGGGGGTAGAGCGGCAGGTAGGGTTGATGGTGGCGATAGATACCCGGCAACCGGTCCATCCAGGTGGTGCGGATGTCCCAGGAGCGGTAGGCCGGGGGCATTCCCTCCCGCCAGTACATCGACGTGTAGATAGGAGCTGCCGGGAACATCCCCACGAGCGTCTCCAGGACGTCCTCCGCACCGCCGATTTGGTTGAGCCAGTCGTGGACGAGAGCCATGCGCACGTCACACTCCCAGTATCTCCTGTATTGGCCGCCAGCTCATCCGGTGGATGGGCGAGGGCCCCAGTCGGGCCAGTGCCTCCCGGTGCTGGCGCGTGCCATACCCCTTGTGGTGGGCGAATCCGTAGCCAGGAAGGTCCCTGTCCAGCGTGACCATCAACTGGTCGCGGGTTACCTTGGCGACGATGCTGGCTGCGGCGACGCTCAGGCAGCGAGCATCCGCCTTGGGCAGCGCCCGCTGTGGCAGATCCAGGTCCGGCAGCCGCAGGTAGTCCACCAGCAGCGCGTCCACCCGGCCGTCTAGCTCCGCCACCGCGCGGGCCATCGCCTGCTGTGTGGCCGGGACAACCCCCCGTTCGTCCACCTCGGTGGGTGTCGCCCAACCCACTCCCACCGCCTCCGCCACGTCCAGGATGACTGGGAGAAGGGCCTCTCGTCGTGCCGGGCTCAGTTGCTTGGAATCGCGCACGCCAGTTAACAGATCCGGCAGGTCGGGGCGGTTGAGCGGAAGCACGACTGCGGCTGCGCAGACCGGCCCGGCCCATGCGCCGCGCCCTACCTCATCCAGGCCAGCCACGCGGGTATGCCCGGCGGCGTATAGGTCAAGTTCCTCTTGAAGGTCAGGCACCATGTGGGTTTCACGTTTCATGTTTCAGGTCTCAGCTTGTGTGGTCCGGACAATAACCTGAAACCTGAGACCTGAAACCTGGAGCTACCTATCATAGAGACCGGCACGTCCGTTACGCCTGATGCGAAGCACCTCGATCAACATGTTGATCGAGTCTCGTATCGGGCTCACGCGGCTGCCCTCGCCATAGTACCAGTGGATGGGCACCTCGACGATGCGGTAACCCCGCCGCCGGGCGATGTGAAGAATCTCCACGTCGAAGGCCCAGCCGTCAATCTTCTGGACGGTGAAGATGTCTCGGGCGGCTTCTCGACACAAACACTTGAACCCGCATTGGGTGTCCTGAATACCAGGCACCGCCAACAGGCGTACCAGCAAGTTAAAGACCCGGCCCATCAGATGGCGGTACCAGGGCTCGTTGTAGCGCACCGCGCCAGGGACCTCACGGGAGGCGATGGCGACGTCATAGTCGGAGAGGGTGGGAGGGAGGAACTTGGCCGCTTCCTCGATGGGCATCGCCAGGTCCGTGTCACAGATGAACAGATACTCTCCCCGGCCTTCCAACATGCCCTTGCGGACGGCTGCTCCCTTGCCTGGGATGGGCTGATAGAGCAGCGAGATGAAGGGGCGCTCGGCGGCTATCTCGCGCACGACATCGGAGGTGTGATCAGTGCTGGCGTTGTCCACCACCAGCACCTCCACTGGATAGTCCTGTGCCTCGGCAAAGGCCATTATCTGTGGCAGCGTCGTCGGCAAGCGGTGTTCCTCGTTGTAGGCGGGGACGATGACCGTCAGTAGGGGGCTGTTCTCATCCATGGTTACACCTCAGTCTGTTGGGTTTGTCGGCAGATGTGTCGCTGAGCTGATCAGCCACCTGGAGCGCGGAGGCGCTATCACCGACCACTGGGCAAGGCGAACTCCGGCGCCTGTCTGTATCATACCCGCTTCACTGGCTTTCGTCAACCCCGGTCAGGATGCTTTCGAGGTACGATCGGTCAACGGTTCTACTACGCTGCACTATCCGCCGCTTGTGGAGCATCTTGGGAACACCCAGGAGCCCGGCCAGCATGCCCCACAGGCGTGCTCGCGCCGCGGCCCCCCGCCAGGCCCGCAGTGCCTCCCAGGCCAGTCGCACCTGCGCCCGCAGGATGGCCCGCCAGTGGACTCGCCACAGGTCACCGGGATAGTCCTTGACCAGGAGATAGAAGAAGTTGCGCCCGTCGTAGAAACTGGCGGTCACGCCTCCCCCGGTGGCACTCAGCTTGTGGTAGACGACAGCTCGGGGGACGTAGATGCACTGCCATCCGGCCAACTGCGCCCGCCAGGCCAGGTCCACGTCCTCACAGGAGAAGAAAAAGCCCTCGTCCAACAAGCCCACTTGCTCCAACATGGCCTTCCGGTAGGCGGCGCTGCCCCCGCAGGCGCTGAAGACGGTTTCTTCACGATCGTACTGCCCTTCGTCTTTCTGCCACACCCCCCGGTTGCCGGGGATGCCGTCCACGCGGTAGAAATCGCCTGCCGTGTGGAGGGTGTCGCGCCGGTCAAACAGGAGCATCTTGGAGGCGACGAGTCCCGCCTCTGGGTGGCGCTGGAAGGCGGCGACCACTTCCGAAAGCCAGCGGGAATCCGCCTCGGCGTCGTTGTTCAGGAGTACGACGAACGTCCCCCGTGCCACTCGCATACCGGCGTTGCACGCGCCCGCGAAGCCGAGGTTCTCTCCCAGGGCCAGCACCCGCACCTCGGGGTACTCGCGAGCCAGCAGTTCGAGCGAGCCGTCGGTGGAGCCGTTGTCGGCGACGATGACCTCGAATTCGCGGAATATCTGGCGTCGCAAGCTCGCCAGGCAGTGGGTGAGGTGGTGTGCCCCGTTCCAGTTGGGGATGATGACGGAGACCAGCGGCTCGTCGCCGGTCGCCGGGCGCTGGACACTGGATGCTGAACGATCGGTGCGTGCTGCTTGTTGGCCGTGACTGGTTGGGCTGAAGAAGCGCATCAGGAATTCCACTGTATTGGCTCATCGCGATACGGTCGATGGCCGCCATTATACTGGCAAGAGGAACTCTTCCAGGGCTTCCTGCCAGGGCCGCAACTCGATACCCAATGCAGCAGCAGCGGTGTTCGCCAGGGGCGCGAACTGTGGGGGAGTGGACGGTCGCTGCCACTCCCCCAGCGTGATCGGTTCGACCGGCACGTATCCTCGTTTGCTGATGCGCAAGACCTCGCAGGCAAACTCATGGCGAGAGCAGTACCCGGCGTTGGTCAGGTGGTAGACCCCGTAGGCGCCGGTGCGGATGAGCGCGGCGAGTGCGCCCGCCAGGTCCGGCGCGTACGTGGGGTTGCTCACCTCATCCGTCACCACGCGCAGCGCGCCCCGCTCGTCGGCCAACTGGATGATGCGGTGGGGAAAGTTGCGCCCGCCCGGGGCGTAGAGCCAGGCGGTGCGGGCGATGTAGAACCGGGTGAGGAGATGACGCACGGTCCACTCCCCGGCTGCCTTCGACCGGCCGTAAGGGTTGGTGGGACAGGGCGGGTCCCACTCCCGGTAGGGTTCTGTGCCGGTGCCAGCAAAGACCTCGTTGGTGCTGACATAGACCATCGCTGCGTCACAGGCCGCGCTTGCCAGGACAACGTTTTGCGTGCCTAATGCGTTGACGCGGTAGGCTGTCTCCGGGTCGAGGGCGCAGCCGTTCACGTCCGTCCAGGCGGCAGCGTGGATCACGACATCGGGTGCAAAGTCAGCGATGGCCGTGCCGATCGCCTCCCGGTCAGTGATGTCCAATTCTGGCAGGTCACAGCCTGCCAGTGTATGCTCAGCCAGCGCCGCATAGAGCAGGCTGCCAAGTTGTCCCTTGCAGCCGGTGATAAAGATGCGCATGATGACCTCCGTCTTGATTCTCCTCTCGGCGAGCTTCCTGAAAGATGATAGCACGTCTCGTGGAAAACACCAAATCTGAAAAGCATTGGAGCTAGAACTTGTGCAGACCTGTGCCCTGGCCTATAATCGGCGTGCCGGGTGCTGGCTAGACATCCAGTATCCAGCATCCAGTATCAAGTATCGAGCCACAAACCAGGAGGAACTCCTTGGACGAAAGACGCAAAGTGGACCGCGCTGGCTGTGGCCAGCCGGCTGTCGTCCTCTCCATGCTTGTATGGCTAGGGGTGGTGCCAGCCGGGGTGATGCTTTTGACTCGAGGTGCGCTGGGCAGGACGGCTGCGCCCGGCGTGATCTCCGTGGTCACCATCGCCATCACCGCTGTGCTGCTGCTGTTGCCCTTCGTCGGCGTGTGGTTGTTCGCCCGCCGCCGGGCCGGCTGGGGGACGGCCGCCGCTGCCGCCGCAGGCGGCGTGATCGTCGCTGGCTATCTCCTGCTCGACGCGGCAGTGCGAGTCCTGTCTCCTGGGGGGGCCACGCCCCCGCTTCACGGTGAGGGCGCCTGGGTCGCTGCGCTGCGATTGGCCGTCCTGCTCCCCTACGCGCTGCTCGCCGCCTGGCTGGCGGCTCGGCTGGGCGCGTCTCGACTGGTCTCGACGAACTCTCACGCCGCAGGCGCCAAGTCTCCACGCCTGGCAGCAACGTCCCCACGCTCTCTGTGGGAGTGGTTAGGGCTGAACCGCTTCGATCCGCCTGCGTTCTTGCTCGCGCTGGCCGTGGCGGCGCTGGTGACTGTCCCCTGGCCTGTGACGGGCGCGCTCGGCGACAGCCTCACCAGTCTCAGCCTGGTCTTCCAGACGCTGGCCTGGGCGATCCCCCAGACGTTGATCTTCTGGGGGGTGGTTTTCTGCCTGCTGAACTCTGTTTTCGCCCGGCCTCGGATGGCAGCGCTGACGACCATCCTGCTCTATGCGATGGCCGCCCTGGGTGGCGTTCTTCCGACGGCCGACTGGGGTGCGCTCGCTGACGGCATCTCCCTGCTGCCGCTGGCCTTTCTGCTCGCCGAGCTGCGCGCCCGCAGGAGCGGCGTGTACCCCCTGCTGCCGGTGATCTTTTGCTATCGCGTCGCGCCGCTCTTGTTCATCGATCCCCGCGACGTCCTCGCCCAGGGCTTCCCCGAGCCGCAGCACGTTCTCAGCTATGCCATTGTCTTCGTGAGCACGGCAGTACTGGGCATGGCGCTGTGGGGCGGGCGGCGCGCGCTGCTGGCGCTCCAGCGCCGCGTCAGTGTGCCTCCCTCGGTCCGGCTGGCCTCGGCCGCGGTAGCGATGGTGGTGCTGTGGGTTTGCTGGGGAGGGCTGTACGTCTTCGCTGGCCAGCCTGGCTTGGCCAACGATGGCTTCCTCATCATCCTGGAGGACCAGGCTGACCTGGGTGCTGCTCGCGCGATCTCTGGCCGGGAGTCACGGTTGCGATACGTCTACGAGGCGCTGGTCGAGACCGCTGAGCGCGCGCAGGCTCCACTACGTGCTGAACTGGATGCACTGGGTGTGCCCTATCGCCCTTACTATGTCATGAACATGATCCGTGTCGACGGGCATCGCTGGCTCGTGCGCCGCTTTGAGGGCCGGCCGGGGGTGGCGCAGGTGCTCCTCAATCCCAACGTGCGGGAATACCCCCGCCGCCTTCCGCTGCCCTACGGTGGGGACGACGCGCCGACTGATAGGGTACAGCCGAACCTGGCGGCCATCCACGCCGACGACGCCTGGGCGCTGGGCGTGACGGGCGAGGGGATCGTCGTCGCCGGGCAGGATACGGGATACGACTGGACCCACCCGGCGCTTCAGCCTCACTACCGTGGCTGGGATGGCCAGGACGCCGACCACGACTACAACTGGCACGACGCCTGGGACGATGTCGCCGAGCCCTTCGACGACGACTCCCATGGCACGCATACGATGGGCACCGTGTTGGGGGACGACGGTGGGGGCAACCGCACGGGCGTCGCGCCAGGCGCGCAGTGGATCGGTTGTCGCAACATGCGGCGCGGCTTCGGGAACCCGGGGGCCTACGCTGAGTGCATAGAGTTCTTCCTCGCCCCGTATCCGCACGGGGGCGATCCGTTCACCGACGGGGACGTGGGCATGGCCCCCCACGTGGTCAGCAACTCCTGGGGCTGTCCCGACTTTGAGGGCTGCCTCCCCGGCACGCTGGAGCCCGCGGTCGATGCGCTGCGGGCGGCGGGGATCATGATGGTCGTCAGTGCTGGCAACGACGGCCCGGCCTGTGGCACGGCAACCACGCCCCCGGCTAACTATGACGCTGCCTTCTCCGTCGGCGCGACGGGCGGCGATGGCCAGGTCGTTGGGTTCAGCAGCCGGGGCCCGGTGGATGGCCTGATCAAGCCGGACGTCGTGGCACCGGGCGCGACCGTGCGTTCCAGCGTGCCCGGCGGTGGCTACGGCTATGCGGGTGGAACCTCGATGGCCGGGCCGCACGTGGCGGGATTGGTCGCGCTCCTGTGGTCGGCCGACCCGACGCTCGTCGGCGACGTTGACGCGACCGAGGAACTGATCTGCCAGACGGCGGTTCCCAGGCCGGTGGAGAGCCTCTGCCCGGTCGAGGACAGGGTCCCGGCGGGGCCGTTCGCCGGGTTACTCGACGGCTCCGTCTGCGCCTGCGGCGGCGTGACCAGCGTGCCGAACAACGTCTACGGGTGTGGGTTCATAGACGCAGGAGCCGCCGTGCACGCCGCGTTGGGACGGTAGCTTCAGTACTCTTGCAGGAAGCGCTTCACCGTCGCCAGCACGGCCCGCAGCAGTTCCTCGCCCAGCGGCACCATCCGGATGTCGATGAATAACTGCTCCTCCGGAATCCGCTCGTCGAGTTTCTCCATCTCCTCGCGAAAGATGCGCAGCAGATCCTCCTCGTGGTCTTCGATGAACCGCAGTGCGTCGCGCCGTGTGAGCCGAAAGGCGATCTCGCGGACAAAGCGTCTCATAGGGATTCCCCTTTCCATTCTGGTTGCGTGGATGTTGATTATAGATCAACACGCGTCTGGCGCAAAACGGCGTGTTGGTGTAAGATTGTGTCACCCTGACCATGAGGTGAGTGTGATGTCCCTGCGAGATGTGTTGGCCGTGATCCTGGGGGGAGGCCGAGGTGCACGCCTTTACCCGTTGACCAAACTGCGGGCCAAGCCAGCCGTCCCCATCGGCGGCAGGTATCGCCTGATTGACGTCCCCATCAGCAACTGCCTCAACTCTGGCGTCGAAAAGATCTATGTCATGACCCAGTTCCTCTCGGCCTCGCTGCACCGCCACATCTACCAGACCTACAAGTTTGACCTCTTCTCCGGCGGGTTCGTCTACATCCTGGCGGCCGAGGAGACGCCCAGCGGCATGGATTGGTACCAGGGGACGGCCGACGCGGTGCGCAAGCAACTCCCGCGCTTCGTTCACTCCCGCGTCGAGGATATCTTGATCCTCTCGGGTGATCATCTCTATCGGATGGACTATGCGGATTTCGTGGCGTTGCACCGTGAGAAGCGGGCCGACGTGACGATCGCCGTGCAGCCGGTGATCCGAGCCGATGCCCCGCGCTTTGGTATCCTCAAGACCGACGAGGATGGGCGCATCACGGCGTTCCACGAAAAGCCCCACGCCAGTGAGTTGGATGGGCTGGAGAGCCTGGCCGACAGCGACCGGCCCTACATGGCCTCGATGGGCGTCTACGTCTTCCGCCTGGATGTGCTGCGGGAATTGCTGGAAGGATCGGAGGCCGAGGATTTTGGCCGGCAGATCATCCCGGCTGCCATCGAGCGCCTCCGCGTGTACGCGTTCCCCTTCGATGGCTACTGGGAGGACATTGGCACCGTCCGTGCCTTCTACGAGGCCAATCTGGCGCTCACGCTCCCGGACCCTCCCTTCGACTTTTACGATCATCGACGCCCCATTTACACCCGCCCGCGCTTTTTGCCGCCCTCCCGTGCCGATGGCTGTGATCTGGAGCGGACGGTGCTGGCCGAGGGGTGTCTGCTTCAGGATTCAGACCTCCGTGAGTCGGTGATTGGGCTGCGCAGCGTCATCGGGCCGGATGCACGAGTCACGCGGACGGTGATGATGGGAGCCGACTTTTATGAGACGCCTGAGCGGAAGGCGGAGAACCGTCGGCTTGGCCGGCCCGACGTGGGCATCGGCCGCGGTTGCGTTGTCGAGGGGGTCATCATTGACAAGAACGCACGTATTGGGGAAGGGGTCACGATCCGGCCACATCCGCCCGACGAAGAGATGCTGGAGACGGAGAACTATATCATCCGGGATGGTGTCGTCGTCATTCCCAAGAACGCCGTCATCCCCGATGGGACGATCATCTGACGCTGAGCACGGTGGCCGGTAGACTGGTAAATCCAGTTTTCCCACCGATCAAGCTGCCAGCTTGCTGATATGTGCCTGGTCTCCCGGCCAGAGTCTTTTGCCTCTTCCTTGACCCCCTTGACATTTTTCCCGAACGGCCTATAATATGACCCTGGTCAATTTTGAACTCTGGTCACAAATGGAGAGTGAACGATGAAACGTACTGCGCTCTATGTCACACTCGGCGTCGTCGTTGTCGCGGCGATCGTCGGCGCGATCATCTGGCGGTCGCGGGCGGCGGCACAGCCGGAGAACGGGACCCGCTCCGCCGTCGTCGAACGGGGCACGATGCTCGTGGTCGTCTCGGCCAGCGGCACCATCGAGCCGCAGGTTCGCGTGAGCCTCGACTTCGAGGCCCCCGGCCGGGTCGCCGAGGTGGCGGTTGACGTAGGAGATGTGGTCCAAGCAGGCGAGGTGTTAGCACGGCTGGATACAGCGCGTTTGGAGCTGCAGGTGCAACAGGCGCAGGCGGCGTTGGCGCTGGCCGAGGCGCAACTGGCTCAGCTTCGCGCCGGGCCGCAGCCTGAGGAAGTCGCGGCAGCGGAGGGGAACGTGCGCGCTGCCGAAGCCCAGGTGACGGCCGCTGCGGCTAACTTCGATCAAGTCGCGATCGGCGCCGGCGACGCACAGATCGCTGCCGCCCAGGCCGATTTGGCCGCGGCGATCTCGCAGCAGAAGGCGGCCGCGGATACGTACGACCTGGTGTTACAGTGTTTCAAATTCACCCTGCCGACTGGCGAGAAGGAAAAGATCTGTCCTGCATTGGGTGCGCCCGAGGAACAGGCGCGCTACAACCTCGAGGCCACCGACAAGGCATTGGCGGCAGCCCAGGCCCGCCTCGATGAATTGCTGGCCGGGGCGGACGCCGACGAGCTTCGCGCCAGCCGGTCGAACGTGCTGGCCGCCGCCGCGCAACGCGACGCAGCGCAGGCGCAGCTCGACCTGCTGGTGGCGGGTGCGACGGACGAGCAGATCGTCGACGCTGAGGCACAGGTCGCCCAGGCGCAGGCGGCGCTCGATGAGGTGCAGTTGGCGCTGGAGCGGGCCACGCTGCGTGCGCCCTTCGACGGCGTCGTCGCCGACGTCAACGTCACGGCTGGCGAGATCGCGTCGACCGGGTTGCCACCCATCACCGTGCTCGATACCTCCAGGTTCCGGGTCATCGCCAGCCTGGACGAGATCGACGTCGGGTTACTGGCTGAGGGGCTGGCGGCCGAGGTGACGTTGGACGCGCTCCCGGACGTCGTGCTCGCCGGTACGGTCGAACGGATCGCGCCGGTCGCCACACCTGAGGGTGGTGTGGTGTACTATGATGTCACCATCGGGCTGGCTCCCACCGAGGCCCCCATCCGCGCTGACATGACGGCCAACGTGACCATCCGCGTGGATGAGCTCAGCGACGTGTTGACGATCCCCACCTGGTTGGTGCGCGTGGACGGCACGACAGGCCAGACCTACGTGCACCGGCCAGCAGGGGATGATTTCGAACGGGTGGAGGTGGAACTGGGTGTGCGCTATGAGGGGCGCGCCCAGGTACTCAGCGGGCTTTCTGAGGGGGATCAGGTCGTCTGGGTCGAGTCCACGCCATTCGATTTCGGTGGATGATAGGGGTAGTGAGAATGGACAAAAAGATGAAGCGCACGATAGCCTACGTGGTTTTGGGTGCGGTTGTCGTCGTAACTGTTGCGATCGCGATCTTTTTGCGATCGCGGCCGGCGGCGCGGGCTGGGGATGCGATCCGCTCCACCGTCGTGGAACGGGGCACGATGCTCGTGGCTGTTTCGGCCAGCGGCGGCGTCGAGCCACGGGCGCGCGTGGACCTGGCGTTCGAGGTGCCTGGCCTGGTGGCCGAGGTGCCCGTCGAAGTAGGAGATGCGGTCGCGGCCGGTGACGTGGTGGCGCGATTGGATACCGATCAGTTGGCGCTGCAGGTGCAGCAGTCTCGGGCGGCGCTGGCGTCGGTCGAAGCACAACTGGCCCAGCTCCGGGCGGGCGCGCAGCCGGGCGAGATCGAGGCTGCTGAGGCCAACCTGCGCGCTGCCGAGGCGCAGGTGAGCGCCGCCGCCGCCAATCTGGATCAACTCCAGGGCGGCGCCAGTGAGGCCCAGATCGCGGCCGCTGATGCCGATTTGGCCTCGGCGCGCTTGCAGCAGAAGGCGGCCCAGATCGCGTATGACCGGATCGACAAGAAGGACAAGGAGAGGAAGGAGCGGGCCCGCTACGATCTCTACGCCGCGGACCAGGCGCTGGCGGCGGCGCAGGCCCAACTCGCTGACGTACTGGCGGGTGCGGACGCTGAACAGGTTCGCGCCGCTCGGGCCAACGTCGCTGCTGCCGTTGCACGGCGGGACGCGGCGCAGGCCCAGCTTGACCTGCTGTTGGCCGGTACGAGCGCCGAACAGATCGAGGCTGCCGAGGCACGGGTCGCGCAGACCCGGGCCGCGCTGGCGGGCACAGAGCTCTCACTCGAGCAGGCCATGCTCCGCGCTCCCTTCGATGGCGTCGTCGCGGCGGTGGGTGTCGCGGCCGGCGAGCGGGTTGCGGCCGGCCTGCCGGTGGTCTCGTTGATCGATGCCTCCCGGTTCCGCGTTCGCGTCAGCGTGGACGAGCTGGACGTGGCTCGGCTGGATGAGAGGTTGGAGGCCCAGGTGACGCTGGACGCGCTCCCCGGCGCTGAACTCGCTGGCACCGTCGAGCGTATCGCCCCGGCAGCGACGGTTGATGGAGGTGTGGTGAACTATGGCGTGATCATCGCTCTGGCTCCCACCGATGTGCTCGTACGCGCCGACATGACCGCCAACGCGACCATCGTCGTGGAGGAACTCGCCGACGTGTTGATGATCCCCACCTGGGTGGTGCGTGTGGATCGCAACACTGGCCAGACGTACGTGCATCGGCAGATGAGCGATGGGGTCGAGCGAGTGGACGTGCAGCTTGGAGTGCGATACGAGGGGTTTGCCCAGGTGCTGGAGGGCCTCTCCGCAGGGGACCAGGTCGTCCGGCTTCCAGAGTCGAACGGTTTTGACTTTGGGGCGCGGCGGGGGCAAGGAGGCACAAATGACACCGGCGATTGAATTGCAGGACATCTGCAAGATATATCAGATGGGCCAGGTGGAGGTACGTGCCCTGTGCGGCGCTTCATTGAAGGTGAAGGCGGGGGAGATGTTGGCCATCATGGGGCCTTCCGGCTCCGGCAAATCCACGCTGATGAACATGCTGGGCTGTCTCGATCAGCCGACCTCGGGCACGTACCTGCTGGAGGGAAAGGACGTCAGCCATCTCCACGACGACCAACTGGCAGAGATTCGCAACCGTAAGATTGGCTTCGTGTTCCAGACGTTCAACCTGCTGGCGCGCACGAGCGCCCTGGAGAACGTGATGCTGCCGCTGATCTACGCCGGGGTGGGGCGGGCGGAGCGGCAGGAGCGGGCGCGGCGGGCGCTGGAGGCCGTCGGGCTGGCGGACCGCATGCAGCACGCGCCCACCGAGCTCTCCGGTGGCCAGCAGCAGCGGGTGGCGATCGCGCGGGCGCTGGTCAACGACCCGGCCATCATTCTGGCCGACGAACCGACGGGGAATCTGGACAGCAAGTCGGGGGCGGAGGTGATGGCGGTACTGCAGGGGTTGAACCAGGAGCAGGGGATCACGGTCGTCCTGGTGACCCACGATCCGACCATCGCCCGGCACACCGGGCGGATCGTGCACCTGTACGACGGGCTCATCACGCGCGAAGAGATGGTGGAGGAGCACCTGGTGGCTGTGGCGGGAGGTGAGGGGGCATGAGCGTGATGGAAAGTCTACGCCTGGCCTTCCGTGCCCTGGCGGCCAACAAGTTGCGGGCTGCCTTGACGATGCTGGGCATCATCATCGGCGTTGGTGCGGTCATCACGCTGATGTCGGCGGGCGAGGGCGTGTCGGTCTACATCGAGGAACAGTTTCAGGGTATCGGCACCAACCTGCTCTTTGTCTTCCCTGGCTCAGAGGAGGAGACCAGCGGAGGGCCGCCCGGCGCTCTTGCGAGCACGGCGGAGTTGACCAACGGCGACGCGGAGGCCCTGGGCGATCCCATCCGCGCCCCGGACGTGGCGGCGGTGTCTCCGCAGGTGTTGAACACGGCCGTGGTTGCCACGAGCCGGCGCGACACGGTCGCCCAGGTGCAGGGTGTCGTGCCCGAGTTTGCCCAGGTGCGTAACTGGTTCCCGGAGGTGGGGAGTTTCATCGACCCGGAGGACATGAACAGCCGGGCGCGGGTTGCCGTCCTGGGCCAGACCGTCGTCGAGGACCTCTTTCCCGACAACCCGTATCCGCTGGAGCAGACGGTCAAGATCAACGGCGTTCCCTTCCGGGTCATCGGTGTGCTCGAGGAAAAGGGGGGCTCCGAGTTCGGCGACGTCGACAACAGCGTCATGGTGCCGCTGACCACGGCTCAGACCCGCCTCTTCCCATCCCGCGGTCGTTCGGGCGAGCGTCTCGTGTCCATCATCATGGTCGAAGCGGTGAGCGAGGATCGCATGGACGCGGCCGCGGAGCAGATCTCGGCCATCCTGCGCGAGCGGCACGACATTGATTTCAGCGACGAGGACGATTTCTCCGTCGTCAGCCAGGCGGATATCGTCGCCGTCTTTGGCCAGATCACCGGCGTGCTGACGACCTTCCTGGGCGCCATCGCGGGCATCAGCCTGCTCGTGGGCGGCATCGGGATCATGAACATCATGCTCGTCTCGGTGACGGAGCGCACGCGGGAGATCGGATTGCGCAAGGCGGTGGGGGCGAAGCGACGGGACATCCTGTGGCAGTTTCTGCTCGAGGCCATGACGCTCTCGCTGGTCGGGGGTGTTATCGGTATTGGGTTGGGCGCGCTGGGGGCGGAGATCATCTCCGCGCTGATCGAGGATTTCCGCGCCATCCTCTCGCCTCAGGCGGTGCTCCTGGCGACGACTTTCTCGGCGGCGGTGGGACTCTTCTTCGGCATCTACCCGGCCCGGCGGGCGTCGCTCCTCAACCCGATTGACGCGCTGCGGTACGAGTGACCAAGATCAACGGAGGAACATGGCATGAACGATGATCGACCACCTGTCTATCCCTACATCCCCAATTCCGTGCCCACGGTGAAGCAGCAGATGCTGGAAGAGGTCGGGGCCGAGAGCACGGACGATTTCTTCGCGGATGTGCCGGAGAACCTTCGGGTCACGAGACGCATGAATTTGCCCCAACCCCTCCTGTCTGAATACGCCTTGAGGAGGCACGTGGAGGGCATCCTGGGCAAGAACAAGACCTGTCGGGAGTATCTGAGCTTCTTGGGAGCCGGGTGCTGGCAACACTACGTTCCGGCCATATGTGACGAGGTGAACCGGCGCGGCGAGTTCCTGACCGCCTACGCGGGGGAACCGTATGACGATCACGGCCGGTTCCAGGCGCTGTTTGAGTACGCCAGCATGATGGGCGAGCTGCTGAACATGGACGTGGTCAACGTCCCGACGTACGACGGGTTTCAGGCCGCCGCCACGTCGATCCGCATGGCGTCGCGGATCACGGGCCGTCGCGAGGTGTTGGTGTCCGGGACCATCGGCGCTGATATGCTGTCCAAGATCAGGGACTATGGCAGGCCCGAGATCGAGATCAAGCTTGTGAGCTTTGACCCTGAGACGGGGCAGATGGACCTCGACGCCCTCGAGGCGGGGATTTCCTCGGCGACGGCCGCCGTCTACTTTGAGAATCCGTCCTATCTCGGTTTCATCGAGGCTCACGGAGATGAAATTTCCGGGATCGCCCACGATCACGGTGCGCTCTGCGTCGTCGGAGCCGACCCGATCTCGTTGGGCATCCTGAAGCCGCCGGTTGAATATGGTGCGGACATCGTCTGCGGCGACATACAGCCGCTCGGCATGCACATGCAGTTTGGCGGTGGCCACGCCGGCTACATCGCGACCCGCGACGAGAAAAAGTACGTGATGGAGTATCCCTCCCGGCTGTTTGGCATCGCCCCGACGTCTGTCCCAGGCGAATACGGATTCGGCGACGTGGCCTATGGCAGAACCTCCTTTGCGGTCAGGGAGGAGGGCAAGGAGTGGGTGGGCACGGCTGCCGCCCTGTGGGGCATCACGGCCGGCGTCTATCTGGCGCTCATGGGACCACAGGGCATGGTCGAGATCGGGGAAGGCATCATGGCGCGGTCGCGTTATGCGATGTCAGAGATCGCCCGGATCGCAGGCGTCGAGGCTCCTGTGTTTCAAGCGGCCCATTTCAAGGAATTCGTCGTCAGTTTTGATGGCACGGGCAAGACCGTTGCCGAGATCAACCAGGCGCTCCTGGCACGCGGCATCTTTGGTGGTAAAGACCTGGCGGCCGAGTTCCCCGAGCTGGGCGACAGCGCCCTGTACTGCGTGACCGAGGTTCACACCAAGGATGACATCGACGCGCTTGTGCGTGCGCTGAAGGAGGTCGTTGAGTGATGGGCGGTCAAGACACAACCGGTGGAAGCGCCGAATTGTTGGCGTCTGGTCAGACATTGACACGCGAAAAACCCAGGCTGAGACGATTTCACCAGGCCAGGTGGGATGAGCCGATCATCTTTGAGTTGAGCCGGGAAGGACAGCGGGGCCTCCTGGTACCCGATGTGGAAGAGGAAATAAGAGCCGAGGTCGGTGATGTCCTGGCGACGCTGCCCGAGAATATGCGCAGGAAGCAGCCCCCCGAGTTGCCCGAGCTGGCCCAGCCCCAGGTGCTGAGGCATTACGTCAGGCTATCACAGGAGAACCTGGGGGCAGATCTGAACATCGAGATCGGCCAGGGAACCTGCACGATGAAGTACAGTCCAAAGATCAACGACCAGTTGGCCGCCCTGCCTGAGATGGCGGATCTGCACCCGTTGCAGGACGAGGGGACCGTCCAGGGCATCCTGGAGGTGATGTACCGGTTCGAGCAGATCCTCAAAGAAATTTCGGGGATGGACCAGTTTTCGCTCCAACCCGGTGCCGGATCCGAAGCGATCTATACGAACGTCTCGATCATTCGAGCCTACCACGAGGCTCGTGGGGAGGCCAGTCAGCGGGATGAGGTCATCACGACCATCTTCTCGCATCCCTCGAATGCGGCGTGTGCCCGGACCGCTGGTTTCAAGGTCATCACGCTATATCCGGATGAGGACGGCTATCCCGATCTGGAGGCGTTGCGTGCGGCCGTTTCGGAGCGCACCGCCGGGCTGTTGATCACCAACCCGGAGGACACGGGGATCTTTAATCCCAGGATCGAGGAGTTTGTGCAGGTCGTCCACGAGGTGGGCGGGCTGTGCTCCTACGACCAGGCGAACGCCAACGGCCTCCTGGGGATCACCCGGGCCAGGGATGCCGGCTTCGACCTGTGCCACTTTAACCTGCACAAGACCTTCTCGTCGCCGCACGGATGTGGCGGGCCAGGGGCGGGCGCGTCCGGTGTGACCCATGAACTCGCCCGGTTCTTGCCGGTCCCCGTCGTCGAGTTCGACGGGGAAAAGTATCACCTGAACTATGACCGGCCCGACAGTATCGGCAAGATCAGGCCGTTTTATGGATATGCGCCCGTCATCCTCAGGGCGTATGCCTGGGTCATGAGCCTCGGCGCGGAGGGCTTGCGGGAGGTCGCCGAGATCGCTGTGCTCAACAACAACTACCTGCTCAAGGAGATGTTAGAGATCCCGGGAGTCAGCGCGCCATACGCCAGGGGCAAGCGCCGGATCGAACAGGTCCGCTATAGCTGGGAGGAATTGGCGAACGAGACCGGTGTTCATTCGGAGGAGCTGGGGATTCGGGCGGCCGACTTTGGCGTCCACTATTGGACCAGCCACCACCCGTTCATTGTGCCGGAACCCTGCACGCTGGAGCCCACCGAGTCGTTTTCGAAGGACGAGCTCGACGAGTACGTGGCCATCATGGCGCACGTGGCCGAGGAGGCCCGGACGAACCCCGAGCTGGTCAAGACGGCCCCGCACAACAGCACCATCCACGCCGTCGATCACGCGCCCCTGGACGATCCATCGCGGTGGGCGATGACGTGGCGGGCGTATCGGAGGAAGGTGGGCGGGGAGCAGGGTTAGCACGCGTCAGGCGCGAATCATTGCCGCGTACTGCGTACTGCGTGTTGCGTGAAGGACGATTCCCGCGCGGTACGCAACACGCAACACGTAACACGAAACACGCTGGATGTGATGTCAGGTCGATAATGGTAGAAACGATGCTGGGGCTGATCGTCAACCCTGTCGCTGGGATAGGCGGGCGAGTGGGGCTCAAAGGGAGCGACGGCGCGGAGGTGCAGAAGAGGGCGCTGGAGCTGGGCGCTGTCCCCCAATCGTTGAACCGGGCGATCCAGGCTTTGGAAAGGATCAAGCCGATAGACGATCTTGAGATCATCACCTACCCCGGCGAGATGGGAGAGGACGCCGCCCGGGCGTGCGGTTTTGAGCCCACGGTCATCGGCTCGATCACGCCGGGCGAGACGACCCCGGAGGATACCCGGAGCGCCGCCAGGGAGATGCGGCGCTTGAACGTCGATCTGCTGCTTTTTGCTGGCGGAGATGGCACTGCCCGGGACATCTACAACGCCGTTGGAGACGGGATCCCCGCGCTGGGCATCCCCGCGGGCGTCAAGATCCATTCCGCTGTCTTTGCGACAAATCCGATCACCGCGGGGGATCTCGCTGTGTTGGTTCTGCAGGGGAGGGTGTCCAGCCTGCGGGAGGCCGAGGTCATGGATATCGACGAAGACGCCTTTCGACGGGGCGTCGTCTCGGCCAAGCTGTATGGGTACCTCAAGGTCCCATTTCAACGGAGGTTGATCCAGGGTCTGAAGACTCCCAGTAGCCCCGGAGAGGCGGCGTCCATGCGTGCCATAGCGTACGACGTCGTCGCTAAAATGGAGGATGACTGTCTATACGTCATCGGGCCTGGGACCACGACCAGGGCGATCACGTCCAGGTTGGGACTGGACAAGACGCTGATCGGCGTGGACGCGGTCCTCGGCGGAGAGATGGTCGCCGCTGACGTGAATGAGTCACAGCTCCTGAAGCTTGTTGAGGGGCGCCGCGCCAAGATCATCGTCGCCCCCATCGGTGGCCAGGGCTGCATCTTTGGCAGGGGGAATCAGCAGATCAGCCCGCGGGTGATCAAAAAGGTGCTGGCGGACGACGATTGTCCGAAAGGCCGCATCGTCGTCGTCAGCACCCCTGGCAAGATCCATGCGCTCGGCGGTCGGCCGCTGTGGGTCGACACCGGCGATCGGGAACTAGACGAGATGCTCAGTGGGTACATCCGGGTGATCACCGGGTACCGTGAGCAGATCGTGTACAAGGTGACCGGCTAAAACTGGGAGTAGGGAGTAGGAAGTAAGGAGTAGGGGACATCATGGGTAGATTGACCGGCAAACGAGCGCTCATCACCGGGGCGGCTTCGGGCATCGGGCGGGCGACGGCCCTGCTGTTCGCTCGCGAGGGCGCGGCGGTGGCGGTTGTGGACGTGGACGAGGCCGGCGGACAGGCCGTCGCCCAGGCGATCCGGGATGAAGGCGGGCAGGCCACGTTCGTGCGCTGCGACGTGACGCAGGCCGAGGATTGCCAGCGGGCCGTCCAGCGGACCGTGGACGAATGGAGTGGCCTTGACATCCTCTTCAACAACGCGGGCATCATCCGGCGGGCGACGGTGATCGGTACGACCGAGGAAGAGTGGGATCGGGTGATGGCGGTCAACGTCAAGTCGATCTTTCTGCTCAGCAAGTGCGCCATCCCCGTCATGGCCCAGGCCGGCGGTGGGGCGATCGTCAACACATCGTCGGGCTGGGGGCTGGTCGGTGGGCGCAACGCGGTCTCGTACTGTGCCTCCAAGGGGGCGGTGGTGAACATGACCCGAGCCATGGCGCTCGACCACGGTGCGCAGAACATCCGCGTCAACTGCATCTGCCCCGGCGACACCGACACGCCCATGCTGCGGAACGAGGCGCGGCAGCTTGGCCAGTCGGACGAGGTCTTTCTGGCGGAGGCGGCGGACCGGCCACTGCAGCGCATCGGCCGGCCAGAGGACGTCGCGCAGGCGGTGCTCTATCTCGTCAGTGACGACGCGTCGTTCGTCACCGGCACCGCGCTGGTTGTGGATGGCGGTGGGCTGGCGGGTTAGGAGGGGATCATGCGTGGTTTGGGGGGCAGACGGGTGCTCGTCACCGGTGGCGCGGGCGGCATCGGTGCAGCGACGGCGGCCCGTTTTCTGGAGGAGGGCGCGTGCGTCGTCGTGCTGGACCGCGACGACGCGGCGCTCCGTCGCGTCGGGCGCCGGCTGCCGGCGTTGAGTGGCGCTATCCGCGCTGACGTCTCGGACCCCGACGACGTGGCCCGGGCGTTTGAGGAACTGGACAACCTGGCGGGAGGACTGGACGTTCTGATCAACAACGCCGGGATCAGCCTGCGACACCGCTTCACCGACATCTCCCCCCAGGAGTGGCGCCGGGTGATCGACGTCAACCTCAACGGCGTGTTTTTCGTCGCACAGCAGGCCGCGCGGCGGATGTTGGCGGGAGCAGGCGGCGTCATCCTGAACATGGGCTCGACCAACGGCCTGATGGGCTATCACCACTACGCCGACTATAACGCCTCGAAGGCCGGCGTCATCGGGCTGACGCGCTCGATGGCGCTGGAGCTGGCCCCCCAGGTGCGCGTCAACGCCGTGTGCCCGGGCTTTATCCTGACGCCGATGCAGGAGGCGGAGTACACGCCGGAGATGCGCCAGGCCTTTGCGAGCAAGCTGCCCCTGAACCGGTTGGGCCGGCCGGAGGACGTGGCGGCCCTGTTCGCCTTCCTCGCCTCCGACGAGGCGAGCTTTATCACCGGGCAGTGTTTCGTGATCGATGGCGGGGAGATCGCTGGCGGGTTGGCCAGCCAGCCGTAAACCTCTTGACATCCCCCCTCATTTGCGGTATCCTTTCCCCACGATGTTCTACGACGAGGCCAGGATCTACGTCAAGGCGGGCGACGGGGGCGACGGGGTCGTCGCGTTCCGGCGCGAAAAGTACGTCCCCTACGGCGGGCCGGCCGGCGGCGACGGTGGCAGGGGCGGCGACGTCCTCTTCTACGTCGACACCCATCTCAACACGCTCTATCGCTTCAGCAAGAATCGCCACTTTAAGGCCCCCCGTGGCGAACATGGGCGGGGCAAGAACCAGCACGGCGCAGCCGGCGCCGACCTGCGCGTCGCCGTGCCGCCCGGCACCGTCGTGTACAACGCCGACACCGGCGAGTTGCTCGGCGACCTGACCGAGGCGGGCCAGGAGCTGGTCGTCGCGAAGGGCGGGCGCGGGGGGCGGGGGAACGCTCGCTTTGCCACCTCCACCAACCAGGCCCCCCGCGTCGCCGAACACGGTGAGCCCGGCCGGGAGCGCTGGCTGCGGTTGGAGCTCCGGTTGCTCGCCGACGTGGGCGTGGTGGGGGTGCCCAACGCGGGCAAGTCGACGCTGCTCGCGGCGGTGACCGCTGCTCGCCCCAAGATCGCGCCCTATCCCTTCACCACGCTCCAGCCCAACCTCGGCGTCGTCGTGCTCGACCCCCAGACCGAGTTCGTCCTGGCCGACATCCCCGGCCTGATCGAGGGGGCGTCGGAGGGCAAGGGGCTGGGGCACGAGTTCCTGCGCCACATCCAGCGCACCCGCGTGGTGATCCACCTCCTCGACGGCCTCTCCGCCGATCCATTGGCCGATTTCGCCGCCATCAACTGCGAACTGGCCGCGTTCGGCCACGGCCTGGCGGAGAAGCCCCAGCTCGTGGTACTGAACAAGATAGACGAGCCCACCGTGCGGGAGCGCTGGCCCGAGTTCCAGGCGGCGCTCAAGGCGCAGGGCTATCCGGCCATGGCGATCTCCGCGCTGGCGCGGGAGGGCACGCAAGAGCTGCTCCATCGGGCAGCGCACATGTTGGCCGAACTGCCCGAGGAACTCCCAGCCCGCGAGTTGCCCGTCTTCCGGCCCGATGAAGAGGAGGAAGCGTTTGTCGTCGAGCGGGAAGACGACGGGTGGCGGGTGCGTGGTGCGCGCATAGAGCGTCTGGCGGCGATGACCGTGTGGAACCTGGACGAGGCCGTGCGCCGCTTCCAGCGAACGCTCGAGCGCAGCGGGGTCGTGGCGGCGCTGGAGGAGGCCGGCGTCCAACCAGGCGATACCGTCCGCATCGGCGAAAGGGAGCTGGTGTGGGAAGAGTGACGACGGTCAAATCCCAAATCCCAAATCCCAAATCCCAAATTCAGAGGTTGGGCGTCATCGGGGGCACCTTCGACCCGCCCCACTACGGGCACCTCGTCCTGGCGGAGACGGCGCGTGTGCAGCTTGGGCTCGACCGCGTCCTCTTCGTCGTGGCCGGGCAGCCGCCCCACAAGCCCGGCTGCCCGATCACCCCGTCCCACCACCGCGCGGCGATGGTGGAGGCGGCCATCGCCGACAATCCCGCCTGCGTGCTTTCCCGCGTCGACCTGGATCGCCCCGGTCCCCACTACACGGTCGAGATGCTGACCCTGCTGCAGCGGGAGTACCCGGAGGCAGAGCTGTTCTTCCTGGTCGGCGGGGACAGCCTGGCCCAGTTCCTCACCTGGCGCGATCCGGCCGGCATCGTGCGGCTGGCCCGCCTGGCGGTGATGCCGCGCCCTGGACACGAGCCAGACCTGGCATCTCTGGAACAGGTCCTGCCCGGCCTGCGCGAGCGGCTGGTCTGGCTCGACGCGCCGGCGCTGGACATCGCGGCCTCCGACCTGCGGCGGCGCGTGCGGGAGGGGCTCCCCATCCGTTACCTGGTTCCGCCACCGGTCGAAGCCTACATCCACGAGTACCGCCTCTACGAGGCGTTGCCTGAGTAAAGAAACGTGCTATAATCGAAATGGGGATTACCATTTACCAAGAGGTACAGAAAATGGAAAGAGTACTCATTACATCAGACCCTTCGATTATGATGGGTAAACCTGTGATCGCTGGCACACGCATCACTGTGGAACTTGTTCTGGAGAAACTTGCTGCTGGCGAGACGGTGGAGCAAATTCTGGATGCCCATCCTCGGCTGACACGGGAGGCAGTTCAGGCAGCCCTAGCGTTTGCGGCTAAAGCCCTGCGAGCGGATGTAATCTATCCGATTGCTGAGGCAGTGGCGTGAACTTCCTGGCTGATGAGAGCGTGGACCGGCCAATTGTGGATTCTCTTCGGCAACGTGGTCACAATCGGCTGTTCGTATCCGACGGCGAACCTTCTAATGTCACCACCGTTGTTACTCGCTATGTATGGCGGGTGTTCACGCCTATCCGAGGGTCTCTCCGTTGGCACTATCTCAATGATGCAGACTGCGGAAGTTAGGACAGAGAGGGTCGGCCGCTTCCCCCCAATGACTCTTGTGTTGTTACTGGTCGTCTGCCTGTTGGTCTCCTGCACCACCGGGGAGAGCCCAGAGATCACGCCCACGTCTGCGCCCACTGCGCTCTCCGCTCTCCCCACGCTGACCCCGCTTCCGGAGGGTACGACGACCGGCGCGCGCATCCGTGCCCGGGGGTACCTCCTCGTCGGCGTGCGCTACGACCTGCAGCCCTTTGGCTACGTCGCCGAGGAGGGGGAGGTGGCCGGCCTGGGCGTGGACATGGGGCGCGAGTTCGCCCGCCGCTGGCTGGGGGATGGTCAGGCGGTCCAGTTCCGCCAGGTGCGCTCCGACACCGCCGTCGAGCACCTGCAGGCGGGCGACGTCGACATCGTCATCACGGCGCTCACGCACACGCAGGACTGGGAGGCGGGGGCTGACTTCAGCCTGCCGTACTTTGTCGAGGGCCACGCGTTGCTGGTGCGCGCCGCCGACGCGGCCGCGATCGGTGGCCTGGCGGGCCTGGCAGGGCGGCCGGTGGGCGTCGTCGTGTGGTCGGGGGTCGAGGACACATTGCGCGCGGCGGTGCCGTTCACGCTCACGCTCCAGACCTACGACCGCTTTGACGCGGCGGTGGATGCGCTGGGCCGGGGCGAGGTCGACGCCGTGGCCGACCTGCGCCACCGGTTGTTCTGGGGGCAGCGCCTGCTCCCCGGGTCGGCCATCGTCGGGCAGTACACGTCGGCCCCGGTCGCGCTCGCTTTCCCGCAGGACGATCCCTTCTTCGCCGACCTGGTCAACCTGACCTTCCAGGAGATGGTCGCGGACGGCACGTACGCGGACCTGTACGCCCGCTGGCTGGGGACAGAGTACCCGCCCCCCGTCGAGCGCTGGCCGGGGGAGGAGGTCCCTTCGCTGGCGGAGGCGCCACTCGTCGCGAACGTGCCCGACACGATCGCGGCCATCGAATCGCGCGGGCGGCTGGTCGTCGCGCTGGCGCCCGACCGGTTCCCCTTTGCCTACGTCGACGTGGAGGGCACGCCGGGCGGCTACGAGGTCAACCTGGTCCAGCGGATGGCCGTGCGCTGGCTGGGCGACAGTGCGGTGATCGACTTTGTCCCTGTGCCGGTCGAGACCGGGAGGGAGATGCTGCGCGCGGGCCAGGCCGACGTGCTGGTCGGTGCGTTGCCCCACACTCGCGCCGCAGAGTTGGCGTTGGACTTGAGCCTGACGACCTACGTGGCGGGCGAGGGGCTCCTCGTCTGGGCCGGGACGCCGATCACCGACGTGATGAGCCTGAATGGGCAGCAGGTGGCGGTGGTAGAAGGGAGCGGGAGCCGGGAGGTATTGCTGGCGGCCGCGCAGGACGCGGGCGTCTCACTGACGGTGCTGCCGCAGCCGACGCTCGAGGCCGCAGTCGCGTTGTTGGAACAGGGGCAGGCGGTGGCGGTCGCCGGCGACCGGGCGGGCCTGCTGGGGCCGGCCTACGTCACGCCGGGCCTGGGCGTGCTGCCGCTGCGTCTGACCCAGGTCCCCCTGGCGCTGGGGCTCCCGCCGGGCGATTCTGCTTTCCGCGACCTGGTCAACCTGACGCTGCAGGCTATGAAGGCGGACGGGGAGTTCGACGCGCTCTACGTCGCCTGGTTCGACGACGTCCCTCCGGCGCTGGAGACGTGGCCTGGCGTGCCGTACCGGCCTCTGCGCCTGGAGGTACCTGTGGTTCCCTGATTTCTCCCTCTTCTGCGGGGGGGGCGATGGCGGATCGGAAGCGTTGCACATTCCTGGCGGACACCTTGGTCTGGTGCCGGCACTTGGGGCAGTCCACCCCGTAGTGCCTGGCGTTCGTCTGCTCGATTTCCTCGAGTGCGGCTGCCATCGCCTCACGACTCAGCGTGAACGTGTAGCCGCAGCGTTGGCATCGGACTTGCATTTTTTCCTCCTTTCCCTTCAACCTTGCGAAGGTTTGGCGGGAACTTAGCCGGACACGTCCCTGTCTGGCCGAGAATACTGCAATGATCAGTCTATGCGTAACCTTCGCAAGGTTCGTCTGAATGTCAAGGCAGCTATGCTTCTGCCGGCTGCTCGACCTGGGAGGCGATGGCGATGCCAGCCAGGATCAGCGCGCCGCCGACCACGGCCCAGAGCGACGGTCGCTCCCCCAGCAGCCACCACGCCAGCAGCGTCGAGCCGATCGGGTCTCCCAGCGTGGCGATGGTCACGTACGTCGCCGAGAGGTAGTGCAACGCCCAGTTCAGCGACGAATGGCCGAGGAGCTGCGGCCCCAGCGCCGTCAGCACCAGCCACAGCCAGGTCTCGGCCTGCTGCGGGATCGTGGGCAGGCCGGAGACCAGCATGATGAGCACCAATATGACCGCGGCGGTGCCGTAGACGGGGTACACGTAGGCCAGGAGCGAGAGGCGCGTCCGCAACTGCCGGCCGATGAGAAAGTACCCCGCGCCCGAGACCGCGCCCATCAGCGCCAATACGTCGCCCCACAGTCGGTGCGTGCCCTCCCCCAGATCGCCCACGCCGATGAGCACGCTTCCGGCCGTGGCGACGAGGATCGCCGTGACCATGCCGCGCGACACCTGCTCGCGCAGCAAGAGGTGCGAGGCCAGCCCGACAAAAATCGGGTACGTCGTCACCAGCACGACGGAGGCCGCCACCGACGTATAGGCCAGCGAGCTGATCCAGGTGGCAAAGTGGATCGCCAGCAACACGCCCGACGCCAGTGCGCTGCCCCACTCACGGCGCGTCAGCCCGCGCAGCTCGGAGCGACGGGTGGCCAGCACGATCGGCGTCAGGATCAGCGTCGCCAGCGCCAACCGCCAGGCGGCGATGACCAGCGAGTGGGCGTTCGCCTGGGCCAGCCGGATGAGCGTGGCCGCCGTCGAGCAGGTCACCACGCCGAATCCGACGCCCAGGTATGGGTGCAGGTTTGCTTTCTGATCTGGCTGGGCTTGTCCGTTCCGATGTGGCATTGTGTCGTCCTATCCCCGGTCGTCTTGCCCGGTCTCTGATACGTTCGAGCCCAGATTATAACCTCCTCCAGCCGCAATGGCAAGGAAGGACTCGTCACAATCAGAAGTAGTCCATCTCAGCTCAATCGGTGTGCACGAACGCCCGGTTCCGACCACAGTCGGCATCCGTGCACGCATCACATCCGTGGATCAGGTGTTCTATCTATCAGTATGCTCGGTATCCTAGCAAAGGGAGGTTATTGTGAGCAGTCACAAAATTGTGGTGGTGACGGACAGTTCGGCCTACATCCCCGAAGAAGCCCTTGGCGGGCTGGACATTCCGGTGATCCCCCTGTGGGTCATCTGGGGCGATGAGCGCTTCCGGGACGGGGTGGACATAGACCCCCCGACGTTCTATCGGCGCCTGCGGACCTGCGAGGCGTTTCCCACGACCTCTCAGCCCTCGGCCGGAGAGTTCCTGCGTTTCTTTCGTCAGGTGGGCGCTGAAGCTGATGCGGTCGTCGGTATCTTTGTCACCTCGAAACTGAGCGGCACCGTCGCCAACGCCCAGGCGGCGCAGGCGGAACTGGGCGAACTCACGGTCCGGGTCGTGGATTCGCTTTCCACCTCCATGGGATTGGGGTTCATCGTGCTGGCCGCTGCTCGAGCAGCATCTGCTGGCCAATCCCTCGACCAGGTCGCGGCCGCGGCCGAGGATATGCGGGACAGGATACACCTCCTCTTTGCCGTGGACACGCTCGAGTACCTGCATCGGGGTGGGCGCATCGGGGGGGCCAAGTGGCTGGTGGGAACCGCACTGAACATCAAGCCGCTGCTACACATGCAGGACGGAACCATCGAACCGCTGGCCCAGGTGCGCACCAAGTCCAAGGCGATCGCACGGATGCTGGAGGTTGCCCATGGCCGGCTGGGCGGAAAGCGGATGGCAGAAGCAGCCGTCATTGACGCGGACAGCCCCGAGGAGGGTGATGCGGTCGCCGAACAGGTCAAGGACCGCTTCGGCATCTCCCCGGTCCACCGCACCACGGTCAGCCCCGCCATCGGCACTCACGCCGGGCCGGGCACCGTGGGCATCGCCTTCTACGCCGAGCGCTAACCGAGCTTAATGTAGGCGCTTCAGTAGCACGGAATGAACAGCCTCTGACCCGCCCAGATATAGTTCATGTTGTAGATGTGGTTGGCCCTGGCGATGCTCCAGGCACTCACGCCGTACGTGCGGCCAATGCGGAAGAGGGTATCCCCGCGCTGCACTGTGTAGGTCGAGCCACACCAGCGCGGTGGGTAATAGGGCGGCCCCGCCGGGATGTAGAGTCGCTGCCCAACATAGATCCGGTTCGGGTTGGCGAGCCGGTTGGCCGAGGCAATGGCCCACGGGCTGACGTTGTAGAGCCGGCCAATGGAGAACAACGTCTCCCCGCGAACGACCCAGTGCCAGGTAGGCTCGTAGGTCGGCGAAGCAGCGGCAACCGGCGTGACGACCATCAGGGAAAGGGCCAGGACAAACAGGGTGATCAGCAGGACTCTGGTACGCATGATAAACCTCCTTTTGCCACAGCAATCAGTCTGCAAGATTTCCCGCCCTGTCTGAGTTAGGAACTGTCACAGAATCACTTCCCGTTTGGGTGTCGAAGGAGAGATCATTGCCCGGGGTGTCACGAGCAATTATATTCTAGCACAAAAATCGGTCCCGAACTGACGGTTCTGGTTGGGACTACGGTTGGGCTTGGTAGCGAAACGTTGGAATTTGGTTGGACTTGAGCCAGCAGGTAAAAGATGGTGGCGCGCTACTCGCCTGCGAGGCCGAGGTGAAAGGTGTGTGGCGTGTCGTACTGTCGCCCCATCGTCACGCTTACGTCGCCGGTGCTCATCCCGTAGACGATCGACCATTGTGTGCCCTCCTGGGACACGTCGGACAGGAGCCGCATCGCGCCTGGCGCGGTCATCTGGCCCTGGGTATCTGCCAGTCGCTGGCTGATCGTGTCGTACCGCCAGCACTGCCCGGCCGCCGATTCGCCAACCGAGGCGCGCAAGAAATTGGTCGCGAGATGCCAGCGTGTCTCGTTAGGCATCATCACCATCTCACCCTGGTAGAACTCTACCAGGACCGAGCGTCCCGACAGATCGGCGACCAGGTAATGGAGGGGCGGACCACCCTCAAAGTCGATGTTGTAGCTTTGTAGGATCGCCACGGCCTCGTCTACGTTGCTGGCGTGATCGAGCATGTTGCGGATCACCCGCAACGAGCCGGTCGTCTCTTTGGCCGGGTCGGGGCGCATCTGCCCCGGCGGCACGGCCGCCATGCCGACGACCAGGCCGCGCTCGTTCATGCCATCGAACGGCATGCGAGGTGCGTCCAGGAGCGCTCGCCGTTCGACGAGCGGCAGATCGGCCAATCCGCCCGCGCTGGCTCCCCCGAACCCGAGGTAAGCGATGTCCACTGTCGAAACCGAGGCGTACCCATCCGGTGGATCGGTGAACAGGAGCACGGCCGGGCTGTATTCCCAGTCAAAGTTGCGCCCATAGAGCATGTCCTCCGCGTCGCCCATGGCCGCGAAAAGCGAACAGGCCCACGCGGACGGCGATGCCGTCGAGTCTGGGTTTGCAGCGCTCGCACTCACCAGCCGCCCGGCAGCTTCGATGGAAGCCATCCTCTGATCGTACGAACCGTAGTAGTGCATGGTGTAGAGCGGATAGTCGTCCACCTGCTCCAGGCTGCTGAGTGTCGCGGCCTCTTCATCTGACAGGCCATCTGTGCGGGCCTCACCGGTCGGCGCGGAGGTTGGGGTCGAGGCCGGGGGCGACGTCGGGGCAACTGTCGGTGGGATAGAGGCAGGTGTCGCCGGTGCTGCGGGTGGGGCAGACGTCGGTGTCGCGTCGACGGCCGGTGGGACGGACGCGGGCGCGCTGCACCCAACCAGGAGGCACAGCATCGCTGCGATGCCAATGATCTGTTGCCGGTACTTTTTGGTGTCTATCTTCTCCTCCTTCGGTCAGTCGATTTTCAAGACCTTTGCTCCCCGAATCTTTCCCGCCTTGAGCTCGGCCAACGCCTCGTTCGTCTCTTCCAGCGCAAACACCTGGACTTCAGGCCGGATAGACATCTCGGCGGCCAGTTCTAGGAACCCTCGCACGTCGCTCCGCGCCACGTTGGCCACACTCTTGATCTCTTTTTCCATCCACAGGTGGGCAGGATAGTCCAATCGCAGGAGGTACGCCTTGTCCACCTCTTCCTTCCGGATCGCGTTGATCACCAGTCTTCCGCCGGGCTCCAGGTTCTTTAACGCCTCTACCACCGGTTTCCACACCGGTGTCGTGTCGATGATGCTGTCCAGTTTCTCAGGCGACTCCTCCTCCGTGTCCCCGGCCCAGACAGCCCCCAGTTCTCTCGAAAACGCCCGTTCTTTCGCGCTCCTGGCGAACACAAACACCTTCGAGTTCGGATATCGGTGCCGTACCATCTCTAGTACCAGGTGCGCCGAGGCACCGAATCCGGTGAGGCCGAGGTTCTGCCCGTCTTTGAGGCCAGCCAGTTTCAAGGACCGGTAGCCGATCGCCCCGGCACATAGCAGGGGAGCCGCCTCGACGTCGGAAAACGTGTCCGGGATACGGTAGGCGAAATTCTCCGGAACCGTCATATACTCCGCATACCCGCCGTTGGCGTCCCGGCCCGTCGCCTTGAAATCCTCGCACAGGTTCTCGTTTCCCTCCAGGCAGAACTTGCACTTTCCACAGGCCGAGTAAATCCACGCGATGCCGACCCGGTCTCCAATTTCGAAACCACTCGCTTCACTTCCAGTCTGCTTGACCCGGCCAACCACCTGGTGACCGAGCACCACCGGCAGGTGCGGCGGGGGCGTCCGGCCCTCAATCTCGTCCAATTCGGTGTGGCAGACTCCACAGGCTGAGACTTGCACCAGGATTTCTTTTCCTCCCGGGACAGGATCCGGCAGATCTGTGAACTCCAATGGGGTCTCGTTTTCTTCCAGGCTGCAGAGCTCGTTCAACACCATCGCTTTCATCTGGCTTCTCCTCACGCAGGACGACAGGTCTTGGCTGTTTCGATGGTTGCTCTACCAGTATAGCCCCACCTGGCACAGAAGTCAACACATACCTGCATCCCAACCGCTAACGCTCCAGAAAATCCTTCAGCCTGCGGGAGCGTGCGGGATGGCGCAGCCGGCCGAGTGCCTGGGCCTCGATCTGGCGCACCCGTTCCCGGGTCACCCCCAGCTTTTTCCCGACTTCCTCGAGTGTGTACGTTTTCCCATCTACCAGCCCATACCGCAGTTGCAGGATGCGCACCTCGCGCGGCGGGAGATCCTGCAAGATGTCTCTGAGCAACTCCCGCAACATGGCCGAGGCCACCTCGTCGTCCGAAGTAGAGCTGTCTTCATCCTCGATAAAGTCTCCCAGCTCATTGTCCCCTTCGTCGTCGCTGGGCATCTCCAGTGACAGCGGAAGATCCGCCACCCGTAGCATCTCTTCCGCCTTGCGAGTGGGAACCTCCAGCGCGGTGGCCAGCTCCTCGGACGTGGGTTCCCGTCCCAGCTCCTGTGTCAGCCGGTGGGTGATCCGCAGCAGCCTGTTGATCTGGTCCCCCATGTGGACCGGCACGCGGATGGTGCGGCTCTGATCGGCGATCGCGCGCGTGACCGCCTGCCGGATCCACCAGGTCGCGTAAGTCGAGAACTTGTGCCCCAACTGGTAGTTGAACTTGTTGGCCGCACGGATCAGCCCGATGTTGCCCTCCTGGATCAGGTCGAGGAAGGGCATACCGCGGCCGATGTACTTTTTGGCGACGCTGATCACCAGCCGGGAGTTGGCACGAATGAGGTGTTCGCGGGCGACCAGGCCGTCCAGCATAACGTCTGCCAATTCGGCCCGCTTCTCGGGGGCGAGACTGTCCTGACCCAGCTCTCTCTCGGCAATCCGGCCGGCCTCCATGCGCCTGGCCAGCGCGACCTCCTCCTCGGCTGTGAGCAACGGCACCTGCCCAATCTCCTTGAGATAGAGACCGATCACATCGTCTATCGCGATCGTGGCAAAGTACGCCGTCAGGTCGGCTGCCACCTCGGCTTGGTCGGGCTCGTCGGACGTCCCGCTTTCTTCCGTTTCTCCCTCATCCGGCGGGCCGATCTTGATGCCGTCCTCTGCCAGAATGGCCAGAATATCCTCCAGTTCCTCCATGTGTTCCTGGGCCTGGGGAAAAGCGGCCAGGATGTCCTCGTGCGTGACAAAGCCCTGCTCAGCCGCCTTGGTCAGCAGGTATTCCTCGCCCGGATGCTGTTTATTCGCCGGATGTTGGTTATCCGCCGGGTGTTCGCTATCCGCCGGATGTTTGCTATCCGCCGGATGTTTGCTATCCGCCTTCATCTCTCCGTCGCTCTCTACCAGTCGTTTCCTGATCTGACCGTGGTGCACAGGCCAAAAAAGCGCCTCGCTCCGAGGAGACGAGACGCTTGTAGCCTTACCGGACTCTCCAGCACGCGGCCAGAGGAGTGTGTACTCCTCCTGCCAGTCCTCGGCGGGACCTAGCTCAAAGGGATCGGCCCTGGTGACCTCCTGTTCCACACTGCCTGGGGACGGAAATACTACCAGGCCCGTGCGGTTCGCCCATTGCGCGGCGTCATTATACAATCATATTGGGCGAACGTCGGTGATAACATGGTGAAGCCTCAGTGAGCATTGGGTGAACTGGCATCCGGCGGGTGGCTTGCTGCAAATCGGTTATCTTTGCCACCAGAATCTCCTTTAGCAAGCTGTTCGCTTCCATTTCTCTGCAATTCCACGGGCGTACCTTGACAAAGATTCAAATCCCGTTAAAATGGACGCGGATTTTTGAGAAACCGGCCTTACGAGCGAGCGATGGCTGGCGCGGTAAAAATCACATAACGAAACGGAGGCAAAGATAAAATGGCGTACGTGATCACCAGCAAGTGCGAGCGTGCCGGGCTGTGTGTGGACGTCTGTCCCACCGATTCGATCCACTTTGTGGACGATAATCCGGAATGGCCCACCTATTACATCGACCCCGAGACCTGCATCGAGTGCGCGGCCTGCGAGGCCGAGTGCCCGAACGAGGCGATCTTCCACGAGGATGACGTGCCTGACGAGCATTCAGGTGACATCCAGAAGAACGCCGACTTTCACGAAAGCGGGCCGGGCAAGGATCTCGTATAATTGTAGATCCTGTGCATCGAGCAACGGCCGGTTCTACCTCCTCCAAGGTGGAACCGGCCTTGCTGTGCCTTCACGCCTCACGCCTCACGCCTCACGTTTCACGCCTCCCGCCTCCCGCATCACGTTTCACGCATCACGCATCACGTTTCACGCATTACGCATCGCGCCTCACGCATTACGTCCCCTACGTGACATAAATCGGGCTGCTAAAGATCCAGCCCCGGAGGCCCAACCGGTAGCTGCGGTACACCTCGACGCGATACGCGCCCGGCTGGGCGGTCGTGAATTTGAGGCCCTTTCCCATGGCTCGGGCGACGACCCGTCCGTTGGTCACCAGCCGGATGTCGCCGCTGTAAGGTGTCTGGACCTCAAAGACGGTCGCCCCTGTGCGGGTCAGTTCGTCCCCCATCATCGCCCTGTGGGCCAGGCTGCGGGCGTGGAAGCGGAAGCTGGCCGTGGGAGCCAGGAGGTCGTAGCCCACCCACGTGTGGCCAGCCCGCAGCGCGTCATAGATCAGCGGTTTGTCGTGTTCCACCTGGCGGTTGAGCGGGCCCTCGGTGAGGATGTGGGTGTTGACGCAGCGGAACAGGTACTTGTAGGGGAACACGACGCGTTGGATCGGGCCCATTGAATAGGTCGTGCCGTGGGCGTCGGCCCCGCCGATGGCCGCGACGCGCCGGCCCTGCGACAGCAGTCCGTCCCACTGGCGCAGCGTGGCCCGGAACGGCCCGCGGATGCCCCGCGACGGAACGTAAGCGTAGTAGACCGCGGCCAGCTTGTTGCGCAGGAGGGCCTTGAGCTCGGACATATAGTTCCAGATCTCGAGCCCCGCGTACCCGCTGACGTCCCAGTCGCCCCACGGGATCGCGGCCATGTCGGGGCTGATGGGGCTGCGGTACTCGAACGGGTGGGCCAGGTAACACAGCCCGCCTCGCCCGTTCACCTCTTCGATCAGCGCTTGCGGGTCCGACGCCAGTGGGGCCAGCTCGGACTCGGCGTGGTACGCCAGGAGGTGGTTGGCCTGGGGCTGGCGGCGCACGTCGTGGACCTCCTCGCTCACCAGGAGCACCGTCTTGCCATAGGTCCGCTCGCAGCCGTTCACCCACACGTTGTGGTCCGTGACGATGACGAAATCGAGCCTGGCCTCGGCTGCTGCCTGCCCGACCTCGGCGTGGAGCGCTACCCCGTCCGAGTAGCGGGTGTGCACGTGCGGGTTGCCGACGTATTCGTAGATGCTCATTCCAACCTCTCCAGTAGCTCCTCCAGTTCGCCGTACTCCTCGAAGGTGGCATCGGCCAGCCCTCGGCCGTCCTGGCGGTCGCTCACACCCAGGAACAGGATCGCCCGCATCCCGGCAGCCCGCGCCCCGGCCAGGTCGGTTTCCGGCAGGTCGCCGACGTGCGCGGCCTCCTCGGGCCGGGCGTCCAGCGCGGCCAGCGTGCGCAGGAACTGCTCCGGGAGCGGCTTTGTCGCCCCCGTCTCGTCCGAGAACGTCAGCGCCTGGAAGTAGGGCAGCAGGCCGTCGCGGCGAAGGATCTCGCGCAGGACCCGCCCTGGCGTCAGCCCGACGTCGGATATGACCCCCAGGCGGTAGCGCTTGGACAGGCGGGGCAGGACCTCGGCCACGCCGGGCACGGGCCGGGGCTCGTCACCGCGCAGGAAGACCTCCTGGATGGGCCGGTACAGGCTGGCCATCGCATCCTCGGGCAGCCCCGCCTCCAGAAAGCCCAATATGTCGCGCAGCCAGTGTTCGGTCGTGATCGAGCGGTGCTCCTCCAGCCAGATCCGCTGCCCCAGGTTCCAGGCGCTTTGATAGGCCGCTTCGAGCGTCGCCCGCGAGCGCGGCTGGCCGTGGCGGTTCAGGACCTCCTCCAGCAGGTCCAGCCGTCCATCCCGGGCGTGTGTGTTCTGATATAACGTTCCCCAGAAGTCGAATGTCACGGCGTGTAACATAGTCATATTCTCGGCGAAGACAGATGAGCTTTATGTTGCCTGCCCCGTACCTTTGGCTGTGCTGACAATGTCCTACCATTTGGCCCCATCGCTGCCTCATGCTGCTTTCACATTTGTCCCACAATGCGCTCTTGCTCCTCGTCCAACACTGCCCCACGATCCGCGAGAAATTCTAGCAGCATCCCTTTTCGTTTCTGTCCTTCGACTCTCCATTCCATTTCTTGCTCAAGCCCGCGCGCGCCGCTAATCCTCATACCCTGGCAGATTATCTTCGCTTCCAACACCTTAAGACACTGTCCGAAGGTAGGACTGTTCGGCTCAACGTTCCAGATTCGGATGGTGGCGTCGTCACTGCCACTGGCTAGTACAGTGCCATTGGGTGCCCACGCAAGCCCTACAATGCCGTCAGTATGTCCCTTTAACGTCTTCGAGACAGCCCTCTTATCGAGGTCCCAGAGCTTCACAGTGCGATCGTTGCTTGCTGTTGCGATATAACTCCCATTGGGAGAGAAAGCTACACCGAGTATCTTTGCCCGGTGCTCCATACTTTGTAGTAGTAGGTTGCCATTAAAGTCGAAAACCCTAAAGACACCGGGGCCGCTACCGCAAGCAATGAAGTTGCCGTCAGGGCTAAAACTGCTGCAAACAATGTGCTCGCCTGGTGTTCTGATTCTTCGAACCACTTGTCCGGTGGCGGTATCGATGATCTCCAGCCCTGCTTCGTCATCACCCGCGCTGACGATGTACTTTCCGTCACATCGATAGCTACCTCGATAGACAAAGCTAGCTTGACTTTGGATGACAAACAGATTAGTTTTCCTACGAATATTCCAAAGTCGAATGGTGCGATCATATCCACCAAAACTCACAAGATGATTTCCATCGGGGCTGAAGCGCACACTCCAGATTCCTGCTGTATGACCTTCCAGACGGGCGTATTCACTCTCTGATGACACATTCCAAATCCTGATCAGTTTGTCATTTCCACCGCTCGCAAGTAGTTGATTATCGGGAGAGAAGGAGAGCCCCCAAGCAAACCCTTGATGTCTACCCAGAGATGTGTATTCCTTTGCTCTAGTTGTGGCATTCAGATGCCATAATCTCACGACGCCATCTACTCCAGCACTGGCAAGTTGTGTTCCATCTGAAGAAAAATCAAGGGCAAGGACAGCTTGCATCTCGTTGAAGTGAGAGTTGGTCAGATCCGCCTCTCGGAGATCAGCTTGTGCCAGTTCAATGTTGGTGAAAACCGCTTCATACAAGTTCGCTCCGTGTAGGTCGGCGTTAGTCAGATCGGTGTTGGACAGATCTGCGCCGATTAACACGGTTCGTGCCAGTCTCGCACCTTTGAAAGATTCCCCCAATGTTCGCAGCAACGTTGCAGCATTTCCGCCAACATAGTTTGACTGTTCGAACGTTTTTCCCTTTGTTTCGTCAATGACCTCCCACAAGCGCTTTGCGCCATCGTCCGTCATCAATCCTGGCAAAAGGTTGCATATGGCACGCATACGTTCATCCGTCAGTGCCATTGCACCAAACGTTTCCGCCAACCCGTGGATGTGCTTGTGGGCAATCGGCATTTCACATGGCTTGCCATCGGCTTCGAAGTAGGTTTCTGCAAACGCCGGAGCCAGGCAACCTAACTCGGCCGCAAACTTGTAGGCCACAAAGTATTCGGCCAGGCTTTTGTGGGCGAACTCGTAATAGCCAGCCGTGTCTCGGTGCAGGAGCGTATGGTTACGCAGGTCGTAACCCCACACATCCAGTTCGTGTTGGTCTTTGATCTGGTCGCCAAAGTAAGCTTCGATCCGCTCTGGGATGTCAGTGTAATGGATGCGCAGTTCGCCGCTCTTGATCATCTCCCAGGCCAATTCGCACATGAAGTACAGTTTGTCAGCTGTTGTCGTGAACGTGCGCTGGGTGTCAATATTGCGCAGGAGCAGTTTGTTGGTCGCGTACAGGTAGACCTGGGCCGGATTCTTTAGCACGTCAGCGCTAACCTCATCCAGTGCAGCCAGCAACAATTCAACCAGGATGGGTTTGTGTGCCATCTCGGCCAGATTAGGCGTCCTCAGAATTTGGTCTGCAACCTCAGGTCCGTCCGCTGTGCCCAGCCGCCGCGTTATGACCTCACGAATCTGATCATCACTAAACTGTTCCAGATGCAGCACCTCAAACCTCGGCGGCGACAATACGATGGTGCTCCGACCGAACTCTTTACCACCCAGTATCTTCTCCGACTCTTTGGCCCACCGAAAGTATTCCGTGCGACTAGTGAGGATCACCTTGCTGGTCTCACCCACCAACTTGGCCAGTTCCCAAAAGTTATCCACCACCGTCTGGTAGTCCGCCTGCCGCGCCATCTCGTCGAAGCCGTCCAGGATTAGCAGCAGCTTGCCGCGTCGGTTCATCTTCTGGAAGACCTCGAACGGGCTGCCGACGAAGGGCAGTCTGTATTGCTCCAAGAGTGCGTCGTTGATCAGCTGCTGCGCGGTCATCGCTTTGGTGAAAGCGCGCAACGTTATGAGCAATGGTAAGCGCTTGTTGGCCGGATCATTCAGATAACGTCCCAACTGGCGATAGGCGTAGTGACGGCAGAACCAGGTCTTGCCGGTGCCGAACTCGCCCAGCAGCGAGATGTGCATCTTGCCTCGCTCAGTCAGCCAGTCATCTATGTAAGCATCCAGACTGGCGTATCGGTCTCGACCAATCTCACGTCCTTCCTCGTCCATCTCTTTCTTGTAACATCCCAAGTCCACGTAAAGTTCGGAAATTTGGTTCTGCTCTACCAATGTTCTAAGCTGGCTGAAATAGACTTTCCAGATCTTTTCCTCCAGAAATCCAGCCAGGTCAAAGACTTGAACATGGCTCTCTTCAGCAGCCGCCAATTGGCGTGCCTTTTGGGAGACACGTTTGTCGCTGATAAGCCACCCTTGTGGCGTGCGCAAATCAAGAGCGCTCTCAAGAGCCTTTACGTCAGACGGGGTGATCTCCCCACCGATACAGTGCACCCGAACACTCTGCTTCACTGTGCCTTCATCCAACGTGGCGACCATGCTTGTCCTGCGATCATCGAGTTGCCGCAGATCGTCTACCTTGTAGCGGATAGCTTGCAGCCAGGTCTGCACTTCGCCAGCCAAGTCTTGAGGCGCCATTGGCGTGATCGACTCTGGTGGGAAGAACGAATCTCGCACATTGGGATGCTCGTTCAAGTACCGAATGAGTTGATCTACCTCCCAAAAGGCCGCCCATTTGGGGAAGTTCATCTCATCTTCAGTGAACTCGCGAAGTGATCGACTGAGATTTTCGGTCACATGCGTATCGGTCACCAGCAAGTAACCACGTGCTTTGTAACGTGTCATCGCGTTCTGCCACACGCCCACTACGCTATCGCCGATTGCCTTACCGCTATGAGCATAGTGTTTGCACTGTACAACGACCTTTTCGTGCCGCTCAATCATCGCGTCCTTGGTCACGCGTTCCACGAGCACGTCACGCCCGCCCTCAGTACCGACGGCGGGTCTTTCCAGGATACGGTAGCCCATCGCCTCCAGGAGCTGACACACCAGTGCCTCGAACCGGGCGCCGTCTTTAGGCAGCATCTTGAAGTCTTCCGGTGTCAAACCAACTGGCTTCATTCTCAATCTCTCAGCTTGGAACGCCGAATGTTGATCGGCTCAACAGAGTTGAGTAGGTGGTGAGTGTTGGGTTTGTCAGGCATACAGCAGGTCGTACCTTGGTGGCTGAGAGGTCGTCAAAAGGAAACGGCACGAGCACCACTCTACCCTTTATCCTCGAAGGGCCTCCCGTCCGTCAGGGTGTAAATATCTTCCTCAGGCTCCTTCAAGAACTCGAAAGCTGGATTCGTCGCCGCCGCATACAGCCACTCCGACTCGCTGATCTCCTCATACTCTTCCTCGGGAATCAACACGATGACCCGTACCCGGCTTGGACCCACGACTGGCAGTGGGGCGTCCAGGCGTAACTGGCTCTTCTCGTCAATTACACCGGTTGTTTCAATTGCACGCACAGGTGTATCCACTCTTGCACCATCCTCTCCTTCCCTCCCTTCTCACCGCCACCTCGGCCAGCCGCTAGTTTACTGTACCCCAGAGCCATTGTCAAGCGACTTATCCAAAGCATCCAAAGCCGGATTTGCCCACGCAGCAGATGCGACTAGAATAACACCTGCCCGCTGGGTAAGATTGGGCAGGTGCTTTGATGCTGTTGCTACCACCTGTGAGGCGGACACACGGGTGTGATGTCGACAAGGAGAACGGTTATAGGGAATCGAAAACTCATCCCAAGCCCCGTCTACGCCGGCAGGCTTCGGGATGAAGGCCAGGTTGTCCGTGCGTTGCAGTCGGAGCTGGCTGGGTCGCACCCTGATTTTGTTCGCAGTATGCACACCGGGATCAGGCGTGGCATTACATATCGGACGACCGATTCGGGCGAATGACTGTTGTCTGCCTCACGGTACTCCTGGTACGAGACCTGCATTCAAGAGAGTCAAGACGGCCGGGCCGAGTAAGACTAGAAGCGTGGCAGGCCAAACGAGGAACAGGATACTGCAAGCGAAAAGGAACCCCTTTTCGCGGTGGCCGTTCAAAGCGATTGAGCGAAAAGGGCCAAGGAGGATGCCCCAGGCGATGCGAGATGCTCTTCCACACACTGCTTGGCCGGATGGGTCAGACAGTTGCGACAGGACAATGATTCTACGCTGGGCAGCGTAGGCCGTGCCCATCAAGATGAAAACGGCGGCCACCATCATCCAACCGGCAGGCTGGGCAGCATTGGGGGTAAGCATTTGGCCTATGAATGCCGGATTGATCAGATAGAGCAACATCCCAAGCTCAAGCGGCAATCCTGCCAAAGAAAGAACCATCCAGTGTTGTCTCCTCGTCATCAACTGGCCTCCTTCCTGGAATGCATAAAAGTGCTCAACCGTTGCAGTCACGACTGTATCTGCCAGTACATGGCTCCACAATCGCACCAGGCCGACGAATCCATTCTGACGATAGGAGTCACGGCAAAGGTCACGGAACAACTGGACCATCAGTGGTCCATACTCTCGGCGGTGTGTGGCCGGATAGACAAACAGCAGGAGGTGGTACAATCGCTCTGCGAGCCAGAACGCGTTCGTGGGTGAGGTGCGCGACACTAGATCACCTCCGCACCGTTGAGAACATGCTTCGCCTGTGCCACGTCGATCAGGGCGGATAGACGCCGTGCTTCGGCAGCAAGAACCTGGCGGCCAAAATCGGTTAGCCGGTAGTAACGGCGCCGTTCGTCATCGAGTTCCGGGTCAGGTCGTTCGTCTGATTCCTCAATCAACTTCACTTTGAGCATGCGTTTTATCGAGCCGTACAGCGTACCTGGTCCCATACGCACGCGATTCTGAGTCATCATCATGACCTCTTGCATAATGCCATACCCATGCCGTTCCTGGTCTGCCAACGCAAGCAGGATATGAAACACGGTTGGGGTCAAGGGCAAGACCTGGTCAATTTCAGGAGTGATGTTTTCCATAGCACACTCTCTTCATTTGAATATATCCACTTAGAATGTATCCGCTACGGATATATATTACCAGATTGGCCAGTTTTTGTCAAGGGGTAGAAGGGAGCGAAGCGTGGCCCAATCGACAAATCCTTGGGATGAACTCTTCAAGCGGCAAGGTAGGGTGTTCACGGAGCCCCACCAGGATATGCCGGGGATTGTCCAATTGCTAAAGGGCAGAGGGGCAAGCACCGTCCTGGACCTGGGTAGCGGCACGGGCAGACATATCGTCTACCTGGCCAGAAACGGCTTCTCAGTCTTTGGGCTGGACAACTCTCCGGAGGGGATCAGCGTCACCCGTCAATGGCTGGCGGATGAAGGCCTGGCGGCCAACTTGCGGTTGCAGAGTATGACAGAGAAGCTGCCCTATGAGGACGCCTTCTTTGATGCTGTCATCTCGGTGCAAGTGATCCACCACGCAGACATTGCAACGATCAGGGGGGTCGTTGAAGAGATCAGCCGTGTTCTGAAGAGGGGTGGATTCCTGTTTGTCACCGTGCCCAGGCTGAGGAACCAGGCGGAGAAATTTGAACAGGTAGAACCCAACACCTTCATACCCCTGGATGGACCTGAGAGAGGACTACCACACCATTACTTCACCCCGGAGGAGTTGCGAGAGGTGTTTGGCGGTTTCGACGTCGCCGATATTCATCTCGATGCGACACATCACTACTGCTTGTGGGCCGATAAGCGGTAGGGGGTAGCAGGCTGATTGACTGACAAATCCAATTTTGGGGCGCAGATTGGTCAAGCGCTAAAGATGCGGTATAATCATGCGACCTGTGTGGAGGGCGGAGATGAAAAATCTTAAAGTCGCCGAGATCTTTGCGGCGATGGCCGACATGTTGGCCATCCAGGGTGAGAGCTACCACCGCATCATGGCCTACCGGCGGGCGGCCGAGAACGTCGCCGTGCTGGGCCGGCCGCTGGAGGAAGTCTGGCGGGCAGGGGAGCTGGAGGCGATCCCCGGTATCGGCAAGACGCTGGCGGCCAAGATCGACGAGCTGATGCGCACCGGCCGCCTGGAAGCCTACGAGAAGCTTCAGGCCCAGGTGCCCGCGGGCGTGCTCGCCTTGCTGGAGGTCCCCGACGGCGGTCCCAAACGGGCGGCGCTGTTCTGGAAGGAACTGGGGATCACCGGTGTCGAGGCGTTAGAACAGGCCGCGCGGGAGGGCCGCCTGCGCGCGCTTGCCGGCATGGGGGCCAAGAGCGAGGAGAAGGTGCTGGCCGGCATCGATGCGCTGAAACGGCGCACTGGCCGCACGCTGCTGGGCGTGGCCTGGCCCCTGGCCCACGTTATGCTCGACGCGCTGTGCGAGGTGCCGGGCGTGGTGCAGGCCACCGCCGCCGGCAGCCTGCGCCGCATGCGCGAGACCGTCGGCGACATGGACCTGCTGGTGGCGGCCGAGGACCCTGAGGCCGCTCGGAAAGTGATGGCCCGCTTCCGCGAGCTGGACCAGGTGGGCGAGGTGCTCCTCAGTGGCCCCACCAAGACCTCCATCCGCACGGTCGACGGCTTGCAGGTGGACCTGCGCGTGCTCGAGCCGGCGCGCTGGGGGACGGCGCTCCAGTACTTTACCGGCAGCCAGGCCCACAACATCCGCCTGCGGGCGCTCGCGCTTGAGCGCGGCTTCTCGCTGAGCGAGTACGCGCTCAAGCGGGAGGATGGCACCGAGCTATTGTGCGCCACCGAGGAGGAGGTCTACGCCGCGCTGGGCCTGCCGTCCATCCCGCCCGAGTTGCGCGAGGACCGGGGCGAGATCGAGGCGGCGTTGGAGGACCGGCTGCCCGATCTGCTCCAAATGGTGGACCTGAAAGGCGACCTGCAATTCCACACCACCTGGTCCGATGGGCGTCAGACTTTGCTGGAGATGGCGCAGGCGGCCCAGGCGCGCGGGCTGGCCTACGCGCTCGTCACCGATCACTCCCAGGGGCTGGGCGTCGCCCGCGGGCTTACCGTCGCCGACTTGCGTCGCCAGCGGGCGGAGATCGAGGATGTCAACCGCAAGATGGACGGTACCTTCCGGCTCCTCGCTGGTACCGAGGTCGAGGTGCGGGCCGACGGCGCGCTCGACTTCCCCGACCATGTCCTGGCCGAGCTCGACCTGGTCGTGGCCGCGGTGCACAGCGGGCTGCGCCAGGGCCGGGAGCAGGTCACGGCGCGGATGCTGGCCGCGATCCGCAACCCCCACGTCGACGTCATCGCCCACCCGACGGGGCGGCTGATCGGCGAGCGGGAGGGGGCGGATATGGACATGGAGGCGATCTTTCGCGCCGCCGCCGAGACCGGCACCGCGTTGGAGATCAACGCCTATCCCAAACGGCTTGACCTCCGCGACGCGCACGTCCGGCGGGCGATCGAGCTGGGCGTGAAGCTGGCGATCAACTCCGACGCCCACGACGTGAGCGGCTTTGTCGTGTTGCCCCTTGGAGTGGCGACCGCCCGGCGGGGTTGGGCCACGGCTGCTGACGTGGTGAACACATGCAGCGTGGAAAAAGTGTTGGCCTGGGCGGCGGGGAGAAGGTGAGCGATTTCCCGTCTGGTGGGATGTACAGACCAAGGAGCAAGACATGAGGTTTACAGGAATCGCGGTGAAGGGGTATCGCAGTCTGGTGGATGTGTCACCGCCCTTGCATTCGCTCACGGTGATGATAGGCCCGAACGGGTCCGGTAAAACAGCCTTGTTGGAGGTGTTTTTGCTGTTGAATCGCGCCGCCCGGAGCGATCTAGCAAAGGCTCTGGAGGAGCACGGGGGCCTGGATGCAGTCCTGTCCAAAGTGCCAGAAAGGCCGGACAGCCTGAAGGTCGGCCTGACGATTGATGTGGAGAGCGAGCGCAGTCGAGAGCCGATGTACTATCGCTTTGAACTGGCCCCACGTGGAGCTGGCTACGCGATTCCCCTCGAGCGGTTGGAGTGGCGGTTGGATCCGGCGGCTGGCGAGCCGCATCGCTATATTGATGCTCAATACGATGATGTGCGTTATGATGACCCGGATGACCCGGGGCTCTTGAGCATCACCCAGAAACATGTCGCGCTCGAACTGGCGTTGGTGCAGGTTCCACGGCCGTTGTATGGGGAGATGGGGAATCTGAGGGGAACCTTGTACGAGGCACAGTTCTACAGTTTTCTGGACGTAAGCTCTCGTTCTGTGGTTCGGCTTCCTCAATCTCTCACCCCTGTCACACGCCCAGGTCCCAATGGCGAGAACCTTTACTCGGCGCTGTACAATCTCCGCGCTCTTCATCCGGATGCGTACGAGCGGATCGAGGATGCGCTACGGGTAGGATTCCCCGGTTTTGGACGCCTGGAGTTTCCGGTAGTGGGAGCGGGCCAGGTCACCCTGGCCTGGTATCAAGAAGACTTGACTGGGCCTCTCTATCCGAATCAACTTTCTGAAGGGATGTTGCGTTTTCTTTGGCTGGCGACGGTTCTCCTCGCGCCAGACCCGCCACCTTTGGTGCTTCTGGATGAGCCTGAGGTCAGCCTACACCCGGAGCTGATCAAACTCCTGGCGGGGTTGCTTCAGGATGCGTCTGTCCGAGGGCAAATCATTGCGGCCACCCATTCCCCTGACCTGGTGCGCTGGCTGCAACCGCAGCAAGTTCTAGTATTGGACAAGATCGAAGGTCGCACCCAGTTCACCTGGGCCGATAGTATGGACCTGGAGGAGTGGCTCGAAGAATATACGTTGCGTGATCTCTGGCTGATGGGTACGTTGGGAGAATGGCGGCGATTCTGCGTAACCAAGACCTGACTGTTGCAGCGGATCAGTGCCCTGAGTTGAAGGGCTTGCTTGACACTTTGCTCACCTTCGGGAATCTGACGCCGCTTCCGTGAGAAGCATGGCGGAGGTGTGTAAGAGTGGCTGGGGGTTGTGTTGATGCGTTTTAGGAAGGTGGCAAAAGTTCTGCTTCCGGTATTCTTGGCCGTTGTCTCAATGAGTGCCATCTCCAGTCTGGCCATTGCCCAGGAACCTCCTCCCGTCTGCTTCTGGTCCGACCAGGGACCGGCCTGCGTCGAGAGGCCTGCAGTCGTGGAAGCCGCAGCACTGGACCCTGAGAGTCTGTTGGCCGCCCTCCTGGCCGGCCCGACCGCCGAGGAGCGGGCACGGGGCGTCTGGTCCGCTATCCCAGAGGGAACTACGTCGCACGGGGTGGAGGTGCGGCCGGATCGGACGGTCGTGGTCCGTCTGGGGGTGCCGCTGGAGGCGCTCAGCGTCCTGGACCACGCCAGCTTCGAGGTCATCGTCCAGCAGATCGGCTGGACGCTGGAGCCGTTGGGCTGGCGGGACCTGCGCATCCAGACCTGGGACCCAGGCGCTGGGGAGTTCGTGCCGCTGGCGGTCTTCCTGCCCCAGATTCCAGCCCCGCGCAAGGAGACGGTCCGCAGTGGCGAGGAAACCCCGCCGCCTGCCGTGGCCCACGTGGGCCAGCCCCCGGCTCCCGGGCAGGGGCAGCCGCAGGGCGCGCTCAGTGGCAAGACCGTCTACGTCAGCGCGGGGCATGGCTGGCAGTGGAGCGGCTACGCCTGGCGCACGCAGCGCCCGCCCTATCCCAATCCGCCCTACGTCGGCCCCATCGTCGAGGATCACAACAACGCCGAGGCGGTGAACCAGTACCTGCTCCAGTACCTCTGGAATGCCGGGGCGCAGGTTTGGCCGGTCCGGGAGCGGGACATGAACGCGGCCGAGCGAATCGTCAACGACGACGACGGTACCGGCTACGCGGAGGATGGCACCTGGTCCACCGGCGATTCCCCCGGCTACGACCTGGACGTTCCGGGCCACACGTATCGCTACGCCACGACGGCGATCGGTGCGGCCACGGCCAAAGCGACCTGGAGGACGACGCTTCCTGCCGACGGCCGGTACGCCGTCTACGTCTGGTACCGGCCGGGCTCCAACCGCGTCCCCGACGCCCGCTACACCGTCCATCACGCTGGGGGGAAGACGACGGTGACCGTGGACCAGCGCCACCACGGTTTCACCTGGCACTACATCGGCACCTACGGCTTTCGGGCCGGGGAGCAGGCCCGGGTCACGCTGAGCAACCAGTCCGCCGTGGCTGGCCGGGTCGTCGTCGCCGACGCCGTTCGTTTCGGCGGCGGCACCTTCGACGACCTGGCCGGCATCGAGACGAGCGCTCCCCGTCCACCGGACAAGCCCTGGTGGGAGGTGGCCGCCTTCTATCACACCCAGCGGATGGGCGTGGACCCGGATGACTATCCCGATTTCAACGACGTCATCGCCCGGCCCATCTACGCCCGCTGGGAGCACGCAGGGACTGGCGACGATGCCGTCTACGTCTCCTGGCACACCAACGGCTACAGCGCCGGCGGCTACCAGTTGGACCGCAGCGGCACGGTCAGCTACATCTACAACGGCGAGGTCGTCACCCGACCTTTGACTTTAGGCAGTGCCGGGTTGCGCGATGCCATCCATACTGAATTGGTGCACGACATCCGGGCAGGGTGGGACCCCGGCTGGGGGGATCTGGGCCGGCGCAGTAAGAATTTGGGGGAACTGCGCGAGCTGTGGGACGAGGACCCAGCGGTGCGGATGCCGGGCACGTTGATCGAGCTCGCCTTCCACGACCACCCCGACGACACCGACGCGCTCAAGGAGCCCACCTTCGAGATGCTGGCCGCCCGCGCCGTCTACCAGGGCATCGTCAAGTACTTTGAGCAGCGGGACGGCGTCGATTTTACGCTTCTCCCCGAGCCGCCGACCCACCTGCGCGTGGTCAACGCGGGCGCTGGCCGGGTCGCAGTGCGTTGGCGATCTTCCCCCACCGACGCCGTCGGCCTGGTGGGCGACGCGGCCACCGGCTACCGGGTCTACGCCAGCCCCGATGGCCTCGGCTGGTCGGACGGTGTGCCTGTCACCGGGACCACGGCGTACATTTTCACCGGGCTCTTGCCGGGGCAACTGCGCTTCGTGCGGGTCACCGCGGCCAACGACGGCGGCGAGTCCTTCCCCTCCGAGACGCTGGCCGTCCGCGTGGGGGACGACGCCATCATGCTCCTGGTCAACGGCTTCGACCGCCTCAACCGCAGCATGCTCGTGCCCGAGACCGACCCGGTGGAGGGGGTCAACCTGCGCATGCTTCTGGATCGGATGAACCGATATGACTACGCGGTCCAGCACGGGGAGGCGATCTCCTACCCCTTCGACAGCGCCAGCAACGAGGCTGTGGAGGATGGGCTCGTGAGCCTGGGCGACTATGCGCTGGTGGACTGGGTCCTGGGGGAAGAGTCCGCTCCGGACGAGACCTTGAGCGGGGCGGAGCAGGCCCGGCTGAGGGATTTCCTGGACGGCGATGGGGCGCTCTTTATCAGCGGGACCGAGATCGGCTGGGACCTGGACGACCTGGGCAGCGCTGGCGACCAGGCTTTCTACAACGGCTACCTGCGGGCTGGATACGCCGGGGACGACGCGGAGACTTATAAAGCTGCTCCCGTCCCTGGCTCCATCTTCGAAGGGCTGGCTCCTGTTCGCTTCGACGCGCCGGGGACGTACGACGCCGATTTCCCCGACCAGTTGACGCCGGTCGACGGCTCGGTGGCAGCGCTGTTCTATCAGGGCGGGGCCGGGGGTACGGCGGCGGTGCAGTACGAGGACGGGTGCCAGCGGCTGGTCTACTTCGGTTTCCCCTTTGAGACGATCTGGCCGGATCATCGCTCCGCGGTGATGGGCCGGGTGCTGGATTTCCTGGACGGGTGTCTCACACTGCCCTGGACGGCGATCCGCTTGCCGGTGGACGGGGGGTGGTACAAGGAGAGCCCGCCCGTGGCGGGCTCCGCTTCGGGGCTGTACGCGGTGGAGAGAGTCGAGGTGGCCATCTGCCGGACGGCGGACGGCTTCTGCTGGGACGGCACCGGGTGGGTGAGCGGCGCGGTCTGGTCGACGGTCGCCGGCACCACGAACTGGACGTACGCACTGCCCCCCCTGGAGTGGGGCGGGTACGCGCTCTATGCCCGGGCGTGGGATGCCCAGGGCCAGGCGGATGCGACGCCCGCAGTCGTCTCGTTCCACCTGGGAAATGTGGTTTTCTTGCCGCTGGTGGCGCGTGATTGGGACCTCAGGACGCCTGAAGATCTAAGTCGTTATTTCCGTGACGAGGTGCTGGCCGAGGCAGATGCACAGCGATAACTGGACGGAGGAGACGAGGCCCACCCACCGCGTCGAGCCGGACCACAGTGGGGATGGGAATGCCGCCCGGCCCGGCCGGGCGACGTTCCCGGCGTTCGCCTGGTTCCTGGGCTTTGGTGTGGTGCTGCTCGCGCTGGTGGCGTGTGGCCTGTGGGCGCTGTACCTGCTGCATGGGCAGATCGCCAGCGCTGGCCCCACTCCCCCGCCCATCATCTGGACACCCACGACCGCTCCCAGCCCGACTCCTCCGCCCACCGGGACGGCCGAACCCATCCCCACCACCTCGCCCAACGTCGCCATCGGGCGCTACGTGCAGGTGGCGGGCACCGGCGGCTACGGCCTAAATCTCCGCTCGGGGCCCGGCGAGAACTATACGCGCATGGACGTCGCGCTCGAGGGGGAGGTGTTCATCGTCACGGATGGGCCGACCGTGTCCGGTGGCTCGCAGTGGTGGAGGCTCCGCGATCTGGAGAACGAGGAGCGAGAATGGTGGGCGATCGCGAACTTCCTGGAGCCGGTGGAGTCCCCATAGGGAGGTGCAACGTTTGCCCGTTCCCACCATTCGTGATAGGATCCTGGAGCGGAATCTTGGAAGTACAGATTGCATCCACACACCTAGGAGGTAAGCATCATGTTGCAAACCACATCTCTGAAGCGACTTTCCCATCTGTCCATCTCGGTCCGGCTGGTGATTGTGCTCCTGCTCCTGGCTGGGGGGCAGGTCTTGCTGCCCGTGCCGTTGGCCCGCGCGGACACGATCACGGTCACCAACACCAGCGACAGTGGGGCAGGCTCACTGCGGCAGGCGATCGTCGACGCCCAACCGGGTGACACGATTGAGTTCAGCGTCTCCGGCATCATCAGCCTGACCAGCGGCGAGCTGGCGATCGACAAAGATCTGACCATTGACGGGCCGGGCGCGGGCAGCCTGTCCATCAGCGGGAACAACAGCAGCCGCGTCTTCAATATCGGCAGCGGCACCGTCACGATCCGCGGCATCACCATCGCCGATGGCCGTGCCCCCAATGGCAGCGACGGCAGCGACGGCGGCGACGGTGAGGCCGGCGGTGACGGCGGCGGCATTTTGAACGCAGGTGTGCTGATGCTCATCGACAGCACCGTCCGCGACAACTGGGCCGGCCAGGGTGGCAGCGGAGGTGCCGGTGACTTGGACACCTACGATGGCGGCAACGGGGGCAGTGGCGGCTCCGGCGGCGGCATCTATACCACTGGCACGCTGACGTTGACCAACAGCACAGTCCGTGGCAACCAGGCCGGTCACGGTGGCTCCGGCGGTGACGGGAGCGACAATGAGTCGGAATATGGCGGCACCGGCGGCGATGGCGGCACGGGCGGCTCCGGCGGCGGTATCTACAGCAGTGGCACACTCACACTCATCGACAGCACCGTCGAGGACAACCAGACCGGTTATGGCGGGCAGGGCGGCGACGGCGGCGACGGGGACATATTCCCCGGTGGGGGTGGCGACGGCAGCGCCGGTGGCGATGGCGGCGGCATCTACAGCAGTGGCGCACTGGCGCTGAGCAACAGCACCGTCAGCGGTAACCGGGCCGACTACGGCGGCAACGGCGGCTCCGGCAAGGATCGACACAACGGCGGCGCTGGCGGCGCTGGCGGTGGCATATACATCGCTTCCGGCACGGTGATCGAACTGACCGGCAGCGCCATCAGCGGCAATACTACCGGCGACGGCGGTGATGGCGGCGATTACTACACTCCTGGCAACGGCGGCTCTGGCGGTGGTATGCACATCGCCACCAGCGCTGTGGTGACGCTGGCCAACAGCACCATCAGCGGCAATTCCACCGGCGATGGCGGTGATGGACACGAAGGGGGCGATGGCGGCGACGGCGGCGGTATCTCTATCGCCTCCGGTGCAGCGATAACGATGGTTAACGCCACCGTCAGCAGCAACACCACCGGCGTCGGTGACTATGAGATCGGCGATGGCGGCGATGGCGGCGGTGTTGAGAACAGGGGCACAGTCAGCCTGAAAAACACCATCATCGCCGGCAACAGCGACAGCAGCGGTGCCCGCGATTGTTACCAGAGCGATGGTGCCTTCGACTCCCAGGGCTACAACCTGGTGGAAAACACCGGCAACTGCTCCTTCGGCGCCGCCGGTGACGTCGTCGGCCAGAATCCCAGACTCGATCCTCTGGGCGACAACGGCGGTGACACGCAGACCCACGCCCTGCAACCCGACAGCCCGGCCATCGACGCCGCAAGTTGTACCGACGTCGCCGGTCACCCCGTGACCACCGACCAGCGCGGCGTGGGCCGGCCCCAGGGCGCTGCCTGCGACATCGGGGCGTATGAGCACGACCTGACCCTGGCCAAGACCGTCGACGATGACACCCCCAACCCGGGTCAACTTATCACCTTCACCATCACTGTCAACAGCGGCGGTTTCTTCAGCGCCACCAACGCGATCATCTCAGACACCCTGCCCCTCGGCCTCACCTTCGCCGGACCGGTCGCGTTGGAGGGCACCGGCGGCACGGTGGCCCAGGACAGTGACGACCTGCCCACGCTGGCCAGCGGCGTGACCATCGTCGCCAGCGGGCGCATCACCCTCACCTTCCCGGTCACGGTCGAGACCGGTCTGGCCGATGGCACGCCCATCACCAACACCGTCGCTTTCAGCAGCACTCAGTTGAGCGCGTCCCAAAGGGGCTCGGTGGGGTTAACGGTCACGTATGGCCGCGTCTACCTGCCTGTGGTCATCAGGAACTAGCTTCGAGGGGTTGGTTGGGTCTGGCTTATACATTTGGTTCTACGCAGATTTGTGGGGTAGAAACTGGACTGGAGGCCAACTTGCTAGAATTCGGGGCAAACTAATCCAAGGAGGCCCCACATGAAGATGCTTCCACAACTGCCACCGCCGCCTTGTAGACGGCCGAACTCATCCCCACCACCTCGCCCGACGTCGCCATCGGGCGCTACGTGCAGGTGGCGGGCACCGGCGGCTACGGCCTAAATCTCCGCTCGGGGCCCGGCGAGAACTATACGCGCATGGACGTCGCGCTCGAGGGGGAGGTGTTCATCGTCACGGATGGGCCGACCGTGTCCGGTGGCTCACAGTGGTGGAGGCTGCGCGATCTGGAGAACGAGGAGCGAGAATGGTGGGCGATCGCGAATTTCCTGGAGCCGGTCGACCATCCCTAGAGTGGCCAATGTCCAATGACCAATGACCAATGACCAATGACCAATGACCAATGACCAATGACCAATGACCAATGACCAATGTCCAATTGGGGGGTGTTCTGGATGCCACACGTCGTCCTGTCGTATACTCAGGCTGAGGGCATACTAAAAGCCCGCCAGGCAGGCCACGCCTCGGTGGCGGTATCGCTGGACCTGGGTCTGACCACGGCTGAGGTCGCCATACAGCCAGCGGGCGTCCGCCTTCCAGACGGGCAGGTCCTGGCCTGGAAGCACCTCGAAAAGATCAGGTCGTCCGAGCGCGGGTGCTTCCTGATCCAGGACGAGGCGCCGCTCAAAGTCCAGGTCTTTTCCGAGGCGACGAATCGGCTCTACAGCCTGATGCCGACCGAAGGCGCGCCGACGATGCTGGTCTCTGGCATCCCGATGCACCGCGTCAAGGGGATCGATCCGTACCGCGATACCCTGCGCAAGATCAAGGCCATCGCCCCTGTGGTAGGGCGTGTCCTGGACACGGCGACCGGGCTGGGATACACCGCCATCGAGGCGGCCAGGAGCGCCGAGCACGTCGTCACGATTGAGATTGAGCCGGCTGCGCTGGAGGTGGCGCGGCTCAATCCGTGGTCGCAGCCGCTCTTCGGGAATCCCAGGATCACCCAGGTCGTGGGCGACACCATCGAGGAAATCGAGGGATTCGAGGATGGGACGTTTGCGCGCATCGTCCACGACCCTCCGGCGTTCAATCTCGCGGGTGACCTCTACTCGGGCGCGTTCTACCGCCAGCTCTTCCGAGTGCTGCGGCGCGGTGGCCGCGTGTTCCACTACGTCGGCGATTTGGAAAGCAAGTCGGGCCGCACCGTTGTCCGCGGTGCCGTGCGCCGCCTGCAAGAGGCCGGCTTCTCGCGGGTCGTGCGCCGTCCCAAAGCGTTTGGCCTGGTTGCCTACAAGTGATGCACCCTGAAATCCGGTCAAGTCGCAAAGTGTCTCAGGAGCGACGTCCATCCTATCCGTCTTAATCCTGCAAATCCGTGTCAATAGGTGTAAGTGCTTCAGGAGCGATGTCCATGGCTCAAAACGAGGTTTCGGAACGCGTCGCGGAACTGCGGCGCCAGATCCGCACCCATAACTATCGCTACTACGTGCTGAACGATCCCGTCGTCAGTGACGCCGAGTACGACGCGCTGATGGACGAACTGCGAACGCTGGAGGCGGAACATCCGGACCTGGTCGCGCTCGACTCGCCGACGCAGCGAGTGGGGGGAGAGCCTGCCGAGGGGTTCGTCAAGGTGGAGCATCCCGCCCCCATCCTCAGCCTGGACAAGGCCTCCAGCAGCGAGGAGATCCACGCCTGGTGGGAGCGCGTGAGCAAGGTCCTCCCGCCTGGCGCGGTTCCGCCCGCCTGGGTGGTCGAGCCGAAACTGGATGGGCTGACTGTCGTGCTGCACTACGAGGACGGCCTCTTTGTCCTGGGGGCGACGCGCGGGGACGGGACCGTCGGCGAGGACGTGACGACCAACCTGCGCACGGTGCGCACGTTGCCGCTGCGGGTCCCGGTCGCTCCCGATGGCCCCCAGCCGCCCGGCCGTCTGGTCGTGCGCGGCGAGGCGATCATGCTGATCGAGGAGTTCGAGGCGTTGAACCGCCGGCAGGCCGAGGCGGAGGAAAAGCTCTTTGCCAACCCGCGCAACGCGGCGGCGGGCAGCCTGCGCCAGCTCGACTCCCGCATCACCGCCTCCCGTCCCATCACACTGCTCTGCTATGCGATCGTCGCGGCCGATGGCGCTGTGCCACCTACCCAGTGGGAGACGCTCGACCACCTGCGGGAGTTGGGTTTCCCCGTCTCGGAGTACGTCGCTCGCTTCGAGTCGCTGGACGAGGTGGTCGCCTACTGCGAGGGCTGGATCGGGAAAAGGGATACGGTGCCCTACGAGGTCGACGGCCTGGTGATCAAGGTGGACGACCTGGCGACGCAGGCGACGATGGGCATGGTCGGGCGAGCGCCGCGCGGTGCCGTCGCGTTCAAGTTCCCCGGCCGCGAGGCGACGACCCGGGTGTTGGACATCGGCGTCAACGTGGGGCGCACCGGTGCACTGACCCCGTACGCCGTGCTGGAGCCGGTCCGGTTGGGCGGTGTCACCATCCGCAAGGCCACGCTGCACAACTTTGAGGACCTGCAGCGCAAGGACATCCGCGTCGGCGATGCGGTCGTCGTCCGGCGGGCGGGCGACGTCATCCCCTACGTCGTTGGGCCGGTCGTCGCGGCGCGCACGGGGGCGGAGAACGTCTACCGCGTGCCGACCGTCTGTCCATCCTGCGGTGAATCGGTCGTCTCGGCGGAGGACGAGGTGGCGTTCTACTGCATCAACGTCGCCTGCCCGGAGCAGCGGGTGCGGCGCGTGGGCCACTTTGCGGCCGTGATGGACGTCGAGGGGCTGGGCGAGCGCACCGCGCAGCTTCTGGTCGAGCGCGGGTTGGTGCAGGACGCCGCTGACCTGTACTATCTGAAGCGAGAGGACCTGTTGCCGTTGGAGGGCTTTGCCGAAAAGAGCGTGACCAACCTGCTGGCCGCCGTCGAGGTTACCAAGGACCGGCCGCTGGTGCAGGTCTTTTCCGCGCTCGGCATCCGCGGGGTAGGTTTCACCGTCGCACAATTGCTGGCGCAGCACTATCGCTCGCTGGACGAACTGGCGGCGGCCAGCCTCAAGGAACTGCAGGCCATCGAGGGGCTGGGGCCGCACACCGCCGGCGCGATCGTCGAGTGGTTCGCCCGTCCGCGCAACGCCAAGTTCATCGACAAGCTGCGCCAGGCGGGCGTGAAACTGGAGCAGGAGGCTCCCGCTGTGCCCGCAGGGGGGCCATTGGCGGGCCTGACATTTGTCATCACCGGGACGCTGCCGACGATGAGCCGCGAGGAAGCGACCCGCCTCATCGAGCAGCACGGCGGGAAGGTCACCGGCAGCGTCAGCCGCAGGACCGACTACTTGCTGGTGGGCGAGTCGCCCGGCGGCACCAAGTACCGCAAGGCGCAGCAACTGGAGGTGCCGCTGATCGATGAGGCGCGGTTGCTGGAGATGGTTGGGCCGGGGGAAAGCACCGGGCAGTTGAGGCTGTCGCTGGATGCTTGATGTTGGAGATCGCATGAGCATCACAGTTGTCCTCAAGCGCAATCGCGCCAAGCCGGTGCTGCAGCGCCACCCCTGGGTCTTTTCCGGCGCGATCCAGCGCGTCGAGGGGGACGTGGCGGATGGCGACGTCGTCGACGTGCGCGACGTGGGCGGCAACTGGCTGGCGCGGGGTACCCTCAACCGCCGCTCCCAGATCGTGGTGCGTCTGTTGACCTGGCGGCAGGACGAGCCGGTGGACCTTGCTTTCTGGCAGCGGCGGCTCGAGCGGGCGATCGCTGCCCGCCAGGCTCTCGCCGACGACCTCACGACCACTGCCCACCGGCTGGTGCACGCCGAGTCGGATTACCTGCCCGGGCTGATCGTGGACCGATACGGCGAGTGGCTGGTCGTCCAGTTTCTGACGCTGGGTGTTGAACGGTGGAAGGAACTGTTGGTGGATTTGCTGGTCACCCTGGTGGATGGTGTGCGCGGCGTGTACGAGCGCTCCGACGTGGACGTGCGGGCCAAGGAGGGACTACCGCAGCGGACGGGTCCGCTGTGGGGCGAGGAGCCGCCGGAGTTGGTGGAGGTCCTGGAGAACGGCCATCGCTTCCTGGTGGACGTCCGGCAGGGCCACAAGACCGGCTTCTACCTGGATCAGCGCGAGAATCGTGCCCGGCTGCCGGCCTTCTGTGACGGCGCGGAGGTGTTGGACGTCTTTGCCTACACCGGGGGGTTCGGTGTCTACGCGATGGGGGGCGGAGCGTCCCAGGTGACGCTGGTCGAAAGCTCGGCTCCGGCGCTGGACCTGGCCCGGCGCAACCTCGTGCTCAACGGCCTGGATCGGCGCGGCGCGGAGTACGTGGAGGGCGACGTCTTCAGCGTCCTGCGCGGCTATCGCGCCCAGGGCCGCCGTTTCGACGTCGCCGTGCTCGACCCGCCCAAGTTCGCCCACAGCGAGCGGGACGTGGAGCGCGCTGCGCGGGCCTACAAGGACGTCGACCTGCTGGCCTTCCGGCTCCTCCGCCCGGGCGGGGTGCTGTTCACCTGCTCCTGCTCGGGGGCGGTCTCCGCTGACCTGTTCCAAAAGATCGTGTTCGGCGCGGCGGTGGACGCGGAGCGGGACGCGCAGATCGTCGGCTACCTGGCGCAGGGGGCCGATCACCCGGTCGCGCTGACCTTCCCACAGGGGGCCTATCTCAAGGGGCTGATCTGCCGGGTGTGGTAGAGACATGGAGTTTCTTACGTTGTTGATGAGCTTGCTGGCCTACCTCCCTTTTCTGACCGTCGCGCTGCTTGCGCAGTGGAGTGACCGGAATCGCGCGGTGCGTTGGCTGACCTACGGACTGGTTCTTCTCTTCGACGGGCTGATGGCGCTGGGGGGCTTGCTGGCGTTGCTGATTGGACGGAGCCGCCATGCACAGCGTCTGCTCTTGTCGCAGTCTCCGGCTATGGCCTCCTTGAGCTGGGGTGGTTTCGGACTCGTGGTCCTCGGGACGGCACTCCTGGCCCCGGTATTTCTGCTGCCGTGCGTGCGGCGCACCCTGGCCCGCCTCATCCCGATTGACCCCGGGTCGTGCGTGCACGCCACGGCGTTGGCGCTGGCCGCCCTGGCACTGGGGCTCAATTTCGCGCAGGTGCCGTTGCTCGGCGGCCTGGACGTGCTGGCCGAGAGCACTGCCCAGATATCGTTTCTCGACCTGCTCGCCTCCAATCTGCCGATTGGGCTGTTTGCCCTCATCGGTGTGGGGTTCCTCGTCCGGCGCGCACCGCGCGAGGCGTGGAAGCGGCTGGGCGTGGCGCGTCTTTCCTGGCGGCAGATCCGCCTGGCGGCAGGCCTGGCGTCGGCCATCGTGGTGTTCTACTACGGGGTGGACTGGGTCTGGCGCACGCTGGACCCTGAGAGCTATGGGATGATGGAGGCGCTGAGCGAGGTGCTGTACGGCGGGGTGACGGGCACCTGGCAGGCGCTCGTCGTCAGTGTCGTCGTGGGTGTGACGGAGGAGCTCTTCTTCCGCGGGGCACTGCAGCCGCGCTTCGGGCTCTTGCTGACGGCCGTTCTCTTCACCGGCGCGCACGTGCAATATGGGTTCACGCTGGCGACGCTCGAGGTCTTTGGCGGGGCGTTGGCACTGGGCTGGTTGCGGCGACGGACCAACACGAGTGCCTGCATACTGTTACACATACTGTACGACGTCGCCGGGTTGCTTCTCTTCCCCTTGTTGCCCTGAGACATAACAAGCGGCGGCGCGACACGTCGCGCCGCCTACCAGTGGGCGGAACAGGACTCGAACCTGTGACCTCCTCCTTGTAAGAGAGGCGCTCTGACCAACTGAGCTATCCGCCCGCAGGTTGATTATACCTGGAAATCTTTGCCCCGTCAACGTCACAGCCGGGGCAGGACGATGGACTGCTGGCGCTGGTACTTTCCCTTCTTGTCGGCGTAGGAGGTCTCGCATTCCTCGTCCGCTTCAAAGAAGAGGACCTGGGCGATACCCTCGCCGCCATAGATCCTGGCTGGCAGCGGGGTGGTGTTGCTGATCTCCAGCGTGACGTACCCTTCCCACTCCGGCTCGAAAGGCGTCACGTTGACGATGATGCCACACCGGGCGTAGGAGCTCTTGCCGAAGCAGACCGTCAGCACGCCGCGCGGAACGCGGAAATATTCCACGGTTCGGCCCAGCGCGAACGAGTTAGGCGGGATGACGCACGTCTCCCCTCTGAAATCGATGAAGGAATCGGCGTCAAACGCCTTTGGGTCCACGACGATGGACCTGCTGGACTTGAGCTGAAAGATCTTGAACTCGTCGGCCACGCGTATGTCATAGCCGTACGATGAGAGCCCGTAAGAGATGACGCCGTCGCGCACTTGCCCGTCCACGAACGGCTCGATCATCCGGTGCTCCAGCGCCATCCTGCGGATCCAGTGGTCCGGTTTCAACCCCATCGACTACGTCGCCTCTCGCCGAGACATATCCCCACCATCCAACATCCAGCATCCAGCATCCAGCTCACATCCGCTCCGGCGCTGTCACCCCCAGCAGTTCCAGCGCCCGCGCCAGCGTCAGCCGGGCCGCCTGCACCAGCATCAGCCGCGCCTGCGTTTGCTCGGGTGCCTCCGGGTCGACGACGCGGCAGTCCCGGTAGAAGGCGTGGAACGTCGCCGCCAGGTCCTGGGCGTAGAATGTCAGGTGGTGCGGAGCCATCTGCGTCGCTGCCTGCGCCACGACCTCTGGCAGCTCCAGCATCTTGCGGATCAGCGCCAGTTCGCTCTCGTGCGTCAGCAGCGAGACGTCGCCCGGGGTAGCCGGGTCCCACCCCAGGTCGGCGGCGTAGCGCAGCACGCTGGCGATACGGGCGTGCGCGTATTGAACATAGTACACCGGGTTCTTCTCCGACTGCTCGACCGCCAGGTCCAGGTCAAAGTCTATCGTCGCATCGACGGTGCACGTCAGGAGCATGAAGCGAATCGGGTCCGGGCCGACCTCGTCGAGCAACTCGCGCAGCGCGACGAACTCCCCCGTCCGTTTCGACATGCGCACGTCCTCGCCACCCCGCTTCAGGTTGACCATCTGATAGAGGATGATCACCGCGCGTTCAGGGTCGAGCCCTAGCGCGCGGGCCGCTGCCTTCACCCGGGGCACGTCCCCGTGATGGTCCGCTCCCCAGACGTAGATCGCCCGGTCGAAGCCGCGCTCGACCAGCTTGTTCCACGCGTAGGCGATGTCGGAAGCGAAATAGGTGGGCCGCTCGTCCGGCTCCGGAATAACCTTGGGGGAGCGGATGACGACCGCGTCCGCGTTCAGGTCAGGGGAGGTGAACCAGACCGCGTCGTCGCGCTCGACGATGTAGCCCTTGTCCCGAACCATCTGGAGAACGTGATCGAACAGCCCGGATTCGTACAGGCTTCTCTCGTGAAACCAGGTGTCAAATTCCACCCCCAGGGCTGCCAGGTCCTCCCGCACCCCCTCGATGACGCGCGCGATGCCCTCCGCACCCAGCGCGCGCACCGCCTCCTTGCGCTCCATGGTGAGATAGCGGTCGCCGTGCTGCTGGGCGATCTGCTGCCCCATCTCCACGACGTAGTGACCGTGGTAGCCGTCCTCGGGGAACGGCTCGTCCTGCCCCAGTGCCTGGGCGTAGCGGGCGAAGACGCTCTGGCCGAACTTGCGCACCTGGGAGCCGGCGTCGTTGACGTAATACTCCCGCTCGACCTCGAAACCCGCCGCCGCCAGCACGTTGGACAGCGTGTCGCCGATGACCGCGTTGCGGGCGGAGGCGATCGTGATCGGACCGGTGGGGTTTGCGCTGACGAACTCGACCTGCTCCCAGCTTCCCTGGCCGACGTTCACGGTGCCCCAGTGCTCCCCAGCGGTCAGTATCTCCCGCACCTGTGCCGCCAGCCAGCCCGCGTCCAGCGTGACGTTGATGTATCCTGGCCCGGCTACCGTGACTTGGCCCGCGAACGGGGCCGGCGGGATGTGCTCCACCACCCGGGTCGCGATCTCCCGAGGGGACATCCGTGCCTCTCGCGCAAGTCGCAGACACACCGGCGAGGCGTAGTCGCCATGCGCAGCCTGGCGCGGGCGCTCCACGATGATTTCTGGCGTCTCGAACTCGGGCAGTGCACCCTCGTTCTGCGCCGCCTGCAATCCCGCACCGATGAGCGCTGCCACCTGGTCGCGAATGAGTTCTGTCATCTCTCTCCTGTGGTACGTCCAAGCCTCCTGGATTGGACTTATCAAATCGGCCATCAAGCCAGCACCAGCTCCCTGCGGAACCAGGCCGCCAACCGTTTCCGTTCCTCTGGGGGTTGGAATGAGCCCTCGATGGCCGTCACGATCGTCTGTTTGATCTGCTCCAGCGTCACCCCCATCGCCAGCATAACGGTCAGATATTCGTCGGTAAGCGTCGTGTCGCTGATGCTGGGGTCATCGGTGTTGAGCGTCACGCGCATGTTCAAGGCCAAGAGATCAGGCAACGGATGCTGCCAGATGCGGCGCTCGACGCCCGTTTGCAGGTTGCTGGTCGGGCAGACCTCCAACGTCACCCTGCGCTGACGGATCAACTGCACGATCTCCGAGTTCTCGATCGAGCGCACGCCGTGCCCGATGCGTTGTGCTCCCAGCATTTCGATAGCTTCCCGCACGTTCTCGGCGTTTCCGGCCTCCCCAGCGTGCACGGTCACTTGCAGTCCCTCCCGTCGTGCCCGCTGGAACACCTCAGCAAAGCGACGAGCTGGATATCCCGTTTCATCGCCGGCCAGGTCCAGGCCGACGACGTTGTCGCTCCGGTGGGCCAATGCGACATCGGCGATTTGGAACGCAGTGTCTAGATCCCCGTCTCGACCGATCTGCAGGATCAGGTTGGTGCGTACCCCGCAGTCGCGCTGGGCCTGGGCGACGGCGCTGCTTACCCACGTGGTCACCTGATCGAAGGAAAAGCCCTGCTCTCGGGCCAGTGCGACTGGATTGAAGCGCAGCTCGAGGTACTTGATGTTATCGGCTGCTGCATCGACCACCGCCTCATACGCCACCCGCTCCACAGCCGCCTGGGTGGGATAAAAGCGCCGCAAAAGCCTGAACTTTTCCAGAAAACGATGAAAACCTATATCCTGGTCCGTCACCGTCACGAAAGGGCGGAGGTACTCGATGTCGTAACTGGGCAGGTCAATACCGTGCTCCTGGGCGATCTCTGATAGGGTTTCGAGCCGCAAAGAGCCCTCAAGATGGCGGTGTAGATCTACCTTCGGTAGCCCATGTAGTTGGGCGCGCAGTTTCGCCAGCGCCCCCAATCGTTCTTCCTTAATCCGTGTGCTCATGTCTGTTGTCCCGTAGGGAGAGAGTCCCCAGCCTGTTCCGAGCCCCCTACGTGGGCGACTATGCGTTTGGATCTGGATACTTGGGGATTGTAAAGTAGAACGTGCTGCCCTCTCCCATCTCGCTTTCTACCCAGACTTGGCCTCCGTGTGTCTCCACAATGCGTTTGACGATTGCCAAGCCCAGCCCAGCGCCGCTAAAGCGCCGCCGGGCAGAGCCGTCTATCTGGTAGAATCTCTCAAAGACCCGTTCCTGCTGGTCCTTGGGGATACCGATCCCCTGGTCGGAAACCGACGCTTGTACCATCGACCCCACGTCCTCGACGGTCACCGTAATCTGTCCGCCATCAGGGCTGAACTTGATTGCGTTACCCAGTAGATTGTCGAACACTTGCAGCAGCCTGGCTTCGTTGCCGGCCGCCGGCGGTACATTCTCTGGCAGGTTCTCTACCAACGTCAGTTTGGCCTTCTCCGCCGTAGCCGCGCATCCCCGCAGCGCTCGCCACGCCAATCTGGTCAATGAGATGGGCATCTTGCCCCCGGGTACCCGATCCGCCTGCTGCAAGAACATGATGTCGCTTACCAATCCTGTGATGATGTCGGTTTTCTCCGCCACGATCCAAAGATATTCTTTCTGCTCCTCGGTGAGTTCCCCTGCGTTTCCCTCCAGTAGCAGTTGCACATACCCCTTCACGAACGTCAGCGGTGTCCGCAACTCGTGCGATACGTTCTGCACGACTTCGTCCTTCAGCCGGTCGGCTTCCTTCAATTCTGCGTACGCCTCCGCCAGGTTCTTGGCCCGCTGCTCCAGGTTGGCGTACAGTCGGGCTTTCTCGATTGCTACAGCCGCCTGGGTTGCTGCAACGGTGAGCAGCCGTTCGTCGGCTTCGCTGAAAGCATGAGAGCGGTCACTGTCCACGCTGAGCGTACCGATCACTCGCTGCTGCATGCTCAATGGAACCGTCAAGAGCGAGCGCACGGACGGATCAAAGAAGATGAAATCCTCCAGTTCCAAGACATCAGGCACGTATATCGGCGTGCCCTCCAGCGCCACGCGACCCGCTATCCCCTCGCCTAACCTCAACTCGAATTCACGCTTCCACTTATCCGCGATACCCGCCGCCGCGCGAATCTCCAGTACATTGGCGACAGGATCCAGGAGTGCGATGGAGCAGCCCCGGCATCCCACCGCCTGCTTCAGCGACCAGACGATCGAGTCCAGCACCTCCTGGACGTTGATGCTTGTGTTCATCTGCCGGGCTAACTCGTAGAGAGTCGACACTTCCGTGAGTCGCCGCTCGGTTTCCTGATGCAGGCGGGCGTTCTCAATCGCAAAGGCCAGTTGCCGCGCCACAGTGGTTATCAAACGTTCATCGCCGGCACTGAAAGCGTCGAGATGTGAACTCGTCGCACGAATCACTCCGATGACCCGATCTCCGACCACGAGCGGTGTGACTATTGCCGAGCGAACACCGGGGACCTTTGCGGCGTAGCGAGGGTCCTGTGACGTATCACCTGTCCGCAGTGCAGTGCCATGGTCGGTGACCCAGTCCACGAGCCCTTGCTCTATCTGCGGATCAAGTGATCCCTGAGGGCGGCTCGTATGAGCCTTGTTCCCGATGGGCTCCAGGATGTTTCGTTCACCGTCGACCAGCACCAGTTGCAGGTCCTCGAAACCCAGACCTCGCTGGACGGCAGCTACGACGCGGTCGGCGATCTCCTCCAAGCCCAGCGTGGAGGTCACGGCCAGCGCTATCTCGTCCAGCACGGTGAGTTCCTCCAAGCGCCGTCGCATTTCCCCGTATAATCGGGCGTTGTCGATTGCCAGGCCGATCTGCTCGGCTACAGCCGAGACAATCGTGGTCTCCTCAGCGGTGAACTCGCGGCGTTCGTAACTCATCATGCCCAGCACGCCCAGTACACGTCCACGCGTAAGCATTGGGGCCAGTGCCATGGCCCGCACACCCTCGTCGTGAAGCTCCGGGATCGCCACCCGTGCGTCGTGGCCGACATCCTGTATGACCAATGGCTGTCCAGTCGCCATCACCATCCCCCAGAGGCCCTGATCGGCCGGCACCCGGATGCCTTGGGCGACGAAATCGTGCACACGCCATCCAAGGTGTGCGCGGAAGCCCAACTCGTGGGTGGTCTCGTCGAGCACAGATATCGCCCCGGCTTGAACACCGATAGCTTCCAACGCCAGCGCCAGCGCCCCTCGCATGATCTCGCCCCCGTCCATCGCCATGGACATCGCAGCCACCGCGTTGAGAACCGCCAACGCTCGAACGCAGGCTTGCCTCTCCCGCTCCAAAGAAGGGCGCTCCAGATTGCGAACAGGTGTCGCTTGATCTGAGGGAGACCGGTGCCTCACTCGACTTTTTCCTTCAGGATCCAGCCCCAGTAGTACCACACGAGCGCGAGATCGAGCGTCACTCCTATGGCCAACGGAACGTGGAAACTCGCCAGTGCGAACCAGGGTTCCAGCAAAATGGGGTAAGCGAGTTGAGGGGCAAGCGCCGCGACGCCCCGCACGACCTGGCTCATCGCTGCCAGGGCGACCAGACCATTCGCGGCCTTAAACCAGCGGTGGTAGTTTGCCATCTTCCTCACCGCACTTAACCGCCGGCTGAAGTTGGCGAACAGAAAACCTAGATAGACGACCGCCAGCAATCCCATAGACCCCAAGGGTGTTGTGATGACGATCATCGTCGCCCTCCGGTCATCAATGCCTGCAGGCGAGAGCCAAACAGGCACAGCAAGGCACCACCACCAAACAGCAACACGTCGCCGGCAGGCTGTCCGGTGAAATCCCCACTGTACCTGAGGTGCCAGACCACACCGGCTACCAGCAGCAGTGTCGGAAGGAGAAGAAAATAGTGGCCCACCCGCTGGCCTGAGGTCTTGGCGTAGAAATATGCGACGCGCCACAGAAAGACGATCAGCGTGCCGATGACGGCCCACGAATAGACACTCAGTATGGTTTTGACCACCTTCATTGGGCCTCGCCTCCGTGTCAGCGCCGCACAAAGGCCTGCACGAATGAGTCGGCCATCTGCCGAGGGCTGCCGCTCATGATGCCCTCTCGTCCCTCGAACGGCGCGCGGACCTCGATACCTCGGGGGGTAATCTCGTACTCACGGATGCCCTTGTCGTGATTGCTGCCCCGCATCTTGAGAACCAGGAGTGCCTTGTGGATGGTACTTTCGATCTCTACGTATCGGAGGAGGACGTAGGAGTCGACGAGAAAAGCAAGCGCGTCATCCGTTCCCCCGCCCTCACCTAACAGCGCCACGCTCTCCCGCGTCAATATGGCCGTCAGCCCCTCGCGCTTCAGCGCGTTGACGAATCCGTAAACGATGGATCGCAGGTGTGCGGGATCCTTGCTGAGGCGCTCGAAATGTGAAAGGCTATCTACCAGGATCCGCTTGGCACCGATCTCCTGGACCATGCTCTCGATCCGTCCGCCGACTTGTTCCAGGTCCGCCATGCTGACCTCTGGACTGGTCATTACCACACGCAGTTTGTCCTCCCGCTCCATCTGGCAAAAGTCCCAGCCGAAACTGTTTGCGTCACTATAGTACTGGTGCGGGAATTCCTCAAAGGTCAACACCAGACCAGGCTCGTCGCAGGCCACGATGCCGTGGTAGATGAACTGCATTCCTAGCGTCGTCTTGCCCGTGCCTGGTGCCCCCTCGACCAGATTGGCCGTCTGAGGTAAGAGGCCGCCCCATAGCATCTCATCCAGGCCCGGGATGCCTGTCTTCACCCGTTCCATGAGCCTCACCTCGCTTGAAATACCTGATAGCGCATCGTCCATCCTTGACACTTTGCACCCACGTGACCACTCATCGCCGCGTGCCCCGGATGATGTGATAGATCGCCTTGACCCGGAATTGCCGGTCATCGGAAGCCCTCACAAATCGCGCCAGCAACTCCCTGGTGTGGCGATCTGGGGCCAACGAGTAGACGGTCATCTCGCCCAGTTGATTTTCCTCCAGTACCCCATCCCGTGCCAGTTCGGCCAGTTCCGCCTGGATGGTCTCGACGCTACGGCCAGCGTAACGCGCGATGTTTTTGGCCGTGTCCGTCGTATGGGGATTGTCGTGGAAGAAGCGGACCAGGTCCCATTTGACGAAGGAGTTGACTTTGGTCTGCAGAAATTCGAGCAATTTAGGGTCCATGTCCGCCATAAGGCGACCTGTCAGGTCAAGATCCATCTCTTCCATAAGTCTCCTCCTGCACATAGTACCTATCCCAAAAATGGCCCAAGACGGACCATAGACTGCGGCAAGCGTTGCTTCGCGTCGCTTCGCGTCGCTTTGCTTACGGTCGATCCGTCCGCCGCTGGACGTCTCGACCGCAAGTGATCCAAGTCTATGATCCAGCGGGAGCGTTGAGACCTTTTGTACAGGCTCTCAGTGTCGCCGCCGTCGCCGCTTCCGCTCAGGTGCTTGAGGTGGTCGTGCAGCAGTCACTGGTCCGCGCTGCGATTCCATATCCTGTCGCATGTGGCAGTGTTTGTACTTCTTCCCGCTGCCACACCAGCACGGGTCGTTGCGTCCTGGTGCTTGATCGGGCGTGTCCTGCACCTGCCGCACTCGCCGCCCCTCTGCCGGCGTGCCAGGGTGGGTCGCCTGCAAACGCTGGCGTCTGGGCTGAGTGACCAAAGCCTGCGGCACCAGGTAGACAGATCGCGCCACTGTCTCCTGGACACGGGCCAGCAAGGCTTCGTACATCTCGTGTGCTTCCTTGCGGTACGCCACCAACGGGTTTTGCTGCCCGTAGGCCCGCAGCCCAATCCCTTCCCGCAGTGCCTCCAGGTTGGTCAGGTGGCGTACCCACAGGCCATCTACCGCTCGCAGCATTAACTGGCGGTCCCGGAACAGGCGGTAGGCGTCCACAAATGCGGCCTCGATCTGTGCTTTCGTCTGGTCTGGAAGCCGGCGTAGGGGCTGGACGAGCATCTCCTCGTCGGGCTCCCTCCCCAGCCGCTCAACTACCCGCTGATAGGCCAGTCGTTTTGCCGGGTCGACACTCTGTGCCAGCCCCCCTGGCGTCACGTCCTCCCGTGCTGCCTGTCGGTACACCTGGCGCCCGATGGAACGGTTGACCTCGTCGTAGGCACGCTCGGCCACCTCAGATAACTGCGTTTCGATCTCGCCAGGCCCCAGTTCCCTCCACCGGTGGTAATTGAAATCAGGCGGCAGCGGGAAGAAGGTTCGCAGCTCGCTGTAGAGGCCCCGCAGGTCCCAATCGTCTGGGTCAGGACCGGGTGTGTGGGTGGCCACCACGGGGCTGATTTCATCTCGCACCATGCGTAGTACCTGTTCGCGCAGGTCGGGCGCGCTAAGTACCTGCCGTCGCTGGGTGTAGATCACCTCGCGCTGCTTGTTGACCACGTCGTCGTACTCTAGCACGTGCTTGCGGATGTCAAAGTTGTATCCTTCCACTCGCATCTGCGCCGACTCGATCGACTTGTCGAGCCAGGCGTGCTGGATGGGCACGTCCTCCTCCACGCCTAGCCGCCCCATCAGCCCCTGAACGCGCTCCCCGCCGAAGCGGCGCATCAACTCGTCCTCGAGCGAGATGTAGAATCGGGAGGAACCTGGGTCACCCTGGCGGCCCGCCCGCCCACGCAACTGGTTGTCAATCCGTCGCGCCTCGTGCCTCTCTGTGCCCAGGATGTGCAGGCCGCCCGAGGCCACCACACGCGTCTGGTCAGCAGCACAATCGGCCACGGCCTCGGCCAGCACCTCCGCCCATCGCTCAGGGTAGACCTTTGTCGCGTCCTGGGTCTGGCGCAGCAGTTCCTGCGCGTGGTTCCAGCCCGCCTGGGGAATCTGGGTCAGGTCGAAGCCCTCCCGGCGCAGCCGCTCCCGGGCGATACCCTCGGAATCACCGCCCAGTTTGATGTCCACGCCCCGGCCGGCCATGTTCGTGGCAATCGTCACCGCGCCGGAGCGGCCGGCCTGTGCGATGATCACGGCCTCCTTTTCGTGGTACTTGGCATTGAGCACCTGGTGGGGGATGCCCTGCCGCTTGAGCATGCGCGACAGCCGCTCCGACGTTTCGATGGCGATCGTCCCCACCAGCACTGGCCGGCCTGCCTGGTGCGATGCCCCGATCTCGGCCACCACGGCCCTGAACTTGGCCCGCTCAGTGCTGTGAATCACGTCTGGAAGGTCGAGCCGCTTAAAGTAACGTCGCCCGTCCGTATCGCCATCCGCGGGCTCGTAGGTCGTCACGATCACGGACCGGTTGAGCTCGCCGAGGGCGTTAGCCTGCCCGTCTAGAACTCCGGCGAAGGTGACTTCTTCGATCTCATCCGTCCGTCGCTCACGCGTGACCAGGTCGCCGTAGACACGGTCACCGTAAGTAGCGCGGTACTCGACGTTGGTGGGGAGCACAGCCACGTCCAGGTCATAGATCTGCCGGAACTCTTCCTCCTCCGTCTTGGCCGTGCCGGTCATGCCGGCCAGCTTCTCGTACATGCGGAAATAGTTCTGGAAGGTGACCGTGGCGTACGTCAGGCTCTCGCGCCGCACCTCCACCCCTTCCGTGGCCTCGATGGCCTGGTGCAGCCCCTCAGAGAACCGTCGCCCGTACATCAGCCGCCCGGTGAACTGGTCTACGATGATGACCTCGCCATCCTTGACGATATAGTCCTTGTCGCGCTTGTAGACGACGGTGGCTCGCAGTGCGTTGTCGAGGTAGGGCAGCATGTGGGCATGTTTAGTGTCATAGATGCTCTCCTCCGCTCCGACCTCTGGAAGCATCTGTTCGACACGCTCCACCCCATGTTCTGTCAGCGTGACGACCTGCGTCCGCTCCTCTAGTACATAGTCCCCGTCCGGCTCCTCTTGCTCGACGCTCTCCGGGCTGCTGGGTCGCAGCCGGCGCGCGACGTCGGCGAAGCGGCCATACAGTTCCGAGGACTCCTCGGCTGGACCGGAGATGATGAGCGGTGTGCGCGCCTCGTCGATCAGGATGTTGTCCACCTCGTCGATGATGGCGTAGGTAAGCTCCCGCTGCACACACTCGCTCAGATCGCGCACCATGTTGTCACGCAGGTAGTCAAACCCGAACTCGTTGTTCGTACCGTAGGTGATGTCGGCCCGATAGGCCTCCCGCCGGGAGACGGGGCGCAGGTTCAGAAAGCGGTCGTCGGCTGATGGATAGTCGGGGTCGAATATAAAAGACCCTCGGTTGGGATCGGCGGCTGCCGATTGGATCACCCCCACCGGCAGGCCCAGTGCGTGGTAGATCGGCCCCATCCACTGCACGCCTACTTTGGAGAGATAGTCGTTGGGCGTGACGAGATGGGCGCCCTTCCCCGCCAGCGCGTTGAGATAGAGTGGCAGCGTGGCGACGAGCGTTTTCCCCTCGCCGGTCTTCATCTCGGCGATGTGGCCCTGATGGAGGGCGATGCCGCCGATCAGTTGCACGTCGTAATGGCGCAGGCCGATGGTGCGCTTGGCCGCCTCGCGCACGGCCGCGAAAGCCTCGACCAGCAGATCGTCGAGCGTCTCGCCCTCCGCCAGGCGCTGACGGAACTCGCCTGTCTTGGCCTGCAGTTGAGTATCATCCAGTGTCTCGAACGCTGGCTCGAGCGCATTGATCCGCTCGACCACTTTCTGCAGCCGAGCGATCTCGCGCGGGTTGGCTTCGCCAACGGTTTTTTTGAACAGTCCTCGCAACATCAATCCTGTGATACCTCTGTGTGGTTTCCCGTTCATTATACCCGCACGTGGCGCAAATGCAAGCAGCCATCGGAAAATGACCAATGACCAATGACCAATGACCAATGCTCGCGCAGTGGCGATTGGGCGATGTATGGCCTGCGTGGTGGCGTTGGACAAACTGGCTCTTTGGTGGCATAATGGGTTGTACTGGGATCTGAAAGGAGTTTATCTGTTATTCCCCGCTCACCCGGTTTGCCGTTGTCAAGTCCCTTGGTATAATATACGACGTCGTTTAGGGAAGGTCAGAGATCACCATCACATTTCACATAAGGAGTGGCACGATGAAACTGGATCCCGAAGCACGATACGCTGAGACCCATGAATGGGCCCGGAAAGACGGAGACGTGATCGTCTGTGGCATCACCGATCACGCCCAAGAGTCCCTTTCGGACGTGGTCTACGTGGAACTGCCGGAGGTGGGCGATACCTTCGGAAAAGGGGACACCTTCGGCGTCGTCGAGTCAGTCAAGGCTGCCTCGGACGTCTACATGCCGATGGGGGGGGAGGTCACCGCCGTCAACGAGGGCCTGGAGGACACGCCGGAACTGGTCAATCAGGATCCCTACGGCAAGGGCTGGATGGTCCGCTTCCGCCCCTCTGATCCCGACGAGTTCGATGACCTGATGGATGCCGACGCCTACGAGACGTTCGTCGCACAGGAAGAGGGGTAGCATAGGGCTCACCCCATCAACTGAATACTGGCACGGAGGTGCCGATCATGCCATATGTTCCGCATTCTGAGGAGGATCGGAACGCGATGCTTGCCGCCATCGGTGTCCGGTCTATCGAAGAGTTGTTTGAGAACGTGCCTGAGCACGTCCGTTTTCCTGAACTGGACCTGCCCCCTGCTCTCTCGGAGATGGAGGTCCGCTGGGAACTCGAGATGTTGGCGGAGGCCGACCTGACCGCCGCTGACGGCCCCTGTTTCCTCGGGGCGGGGGCTTACCATCACTTTGTCCCCGCTGTCGTGGACTCTTTCCTTCGCCGTGGCGAATTCTATACCGCCTACACGCCCTATCAGCCGGAGGTCAGCCAGGGGACGCTGCAGGCCATCTTTGAGTACCAGACGATGATCTGTGCGCTGACTGGCATGGAGGTCTCCAATGCCTCCCACTACGACGGCGCTACCGCCACCGCCGAGGCGGCCATCACCGCCATCAACGTCCACCGCATGAAGCGGCGCAAGGTGGTCCTCTCCCCCTTCGTTCACCCCGAGTACCGGGCCGTCGTGCGTACCTACACCCAGGGGATGGGGCTGTCGATCGTGGGGGACGACGATCCCCAGGCCGACTTGCCCGACCTGGTAAACCTGGTGGATGATGATACCGCCTGCGTGATCGTCCAGACTCCCAACTTTCTGGGACAGATTGAGGACCTGCAGGGGCTGGCGGACGCGGTCCACGAGAAGAAGTCACTCCTGGTCGTCGTGGCCGACCCGATCTCCCTGGGCCTGCTCAAGCCCCCCGGATCATTCGGGGCGGACGTCGTCGTGGGCGATGGTCAGGGGATGGGGGCCGGCCTGAACTTTGGCGGGCCGTACCTGGGCTTTTTCGCCACCCGGATAAAGTACGTGCGCAAGATGGCGGGCCGGCTCGTGGGCCAGACGGTGGACGCCGAGGGACAGCGAGGCTTTGTCCTGACCCTCTCCACCCGCGAGCAGCACATCCGCCGCGGGAGGGCCACCTCCAACATCTGCACCAACCAGGGCCTGATGGTATTGGCGGCGGCCGTGTACATGGCCACCCTGGGCCGATGTGGGATGCGCCAGGTGGCTGAACTGTGTTACCACCGGGCCCACTACGCCGCCGACCGGATTGACGAGCTGGCGGGCTACGCCGTCCTGCGCGATAAGCCCTTCTTTAAGGAGTTCGTCCTCCGCTGCCCCCGGCCTGTCAAGGAGATCAACGACCATCTGCTCGACGAGAGGGGCATCATCGGTGGCTACGACCTCGGGCGGGACTATCCCCCCCTGGAGAACCACATGCTCCTGTGCGTGACGGAGATGAACCCCCGCGAGGAGATTGACGAACTCGTCGAGGCATTGGAGGAGGTGGCGTCGTGACCGAGCCTCTGATTTTCGAACTCTCTCGTTCCGGCCGCTGTGCGGCCCAGTTGCCAGATCTGGACGTGCCGCCCGCCGGGTTGCCCGAGGGGTTGGTGCGGGACGATCTTGCTCTGCCCGAGGTGGGCGAACTGGACCTGGTTCGCCACTATACCCGCCTTTCGCAGATGAACCACGCGATAGACACTGGCTTCTACCCCCTGGGCTCGTGTACGATGAAGTACAACCCCAGGATCAACGAGGAGATGGCGCGGCTGCCCGGCTTTGTCCATGCCCACCCCTACCAGGATGAGGAGACGGTGCAGGGCGCGCTCTTCTTGATGTACTACCTGCAGCAGTTCTTGAAAGAGATCGGCGGGTTCGCTGGCGTGAGCCTGCAGCCGGCGGCAGGGGCCCACGGTGAGTTCACCGGCGTGTTGATGATGCGCGCCTATCATCTGGACCGGGGGGACGTGCAGCGGAACGTGATCCTCGTCCCCGACTCGGCCCACGGCACCAACCCGGCCACGACGACGATGAGCGGCTTGCGGGTGGTGGAGATCCCCTCCGACGAGCGGGGCAACGTAGATCTGGGTCCGTTGGAGGCGGCGTGCCGGGAACACAGCGACAGCCTGGCCGGCATGATGCTGACCAATCCCAACACGCTCGGGCTGTTTGACGAACACGTCGAGGAAATCGCCCGTATGATCCATGAACACGGGGGGCTCATGTACGGCGACGGGGCGAACATGAATGCCCTCCTGGGCGTCGCTCGCCCCGGTGACCTGGGTTTCGACGTGCTGCACTACAATCTGCACAAGACCTTCGGCACGCCCCACGGCGGCGGCGGGCCGGGCTCCGGGCCGGTGGGAGCGTCGGAGCGGCTGGTCCCCTTCCTGCCGTCCCCCGTCGTGGCCATCGACGAAGAGCTGTCGGACGACGAGGTCGAGTTCTACGGGTTCGTGGACCCACTAAAGTCCATCGGCCGGGTTAAGTCCTTCTACGGCCACTTTGGTGTGATCGTGCGGGCCTACACCTATATCCGCATGCTGGGGGCCGATGGTCTCCGGAAGGCGGCCGAGCACGCGGTGCTCAACGCCAACTATGTGATGAGCCGGGTCAAGGACACCTATCACGTGCCGCACGATCGCACTTGCATGCACGAGTTCGTCTGCGAGGGCCGCTTCCCCGACGTACCCGATGTGCACGCGCTCGATATCTCCAAACGGCTCATGGACTATGGTTTCCACCCGCCCACCAACTACTTCCCCCTCATCGTCCACGAGGCGCTGATGATCGAGCCGACGGAGACAGAGAGCAAGGAGACGCTGGACGCCTTCGCTGATGCGCTTCTGCGGATCGCCAAGGAGGCCCGCGCGGACCCCGACCTGCTCCACGAGGCTCCCCACAACACCCCGTTGCGCCGGCTGGACGAGGTGCAGGCGGCCAAGCAGTTGATCCTGCGCTGGGAACCGAAGGAGGACTAGACGTACGATCGATCGTCTGCGAGTATTGCTCAAAAAGCCTGCCCTGGCACGGGGCAGGCTTTTGAATTGATCAATCCTTCACCACCAGTGGGAGGTAGATAAACTCGCTGGGCACGGTGTAGGCTGCCGTGCCCGTGTATCCCTTCATGTCTGCGATCTGGAACTCGATGCGGTTGGCTGCCGCCCGGGGCTGTCCGAAAGAGCTTGCCTTGGGCGACTCAATGGCTCGGCTGAACCTGAGGTCCGAGCTCGAAGCCTTGTCGAAGGACACGCTGGCGGCGGTGACTGTCTGCGTCTCGGTGGTGCCGCTGATCCCGGTGCACGTGGCCGTGCTCCAGTCGCTCCAGGACACGCCCCCGTCCGTCGAGAAACGGTAACGGGCGCTGTCCACGTCCAGGCCAGAGATTTCGTCGTAGACGCGGACGGTGCACGTGGCCGTGCTCCCTCTGTCCTCCCATGCGACCGCAAAGTCCTGCCAGCCGGTCGGCGGGCTGGTGTCTGCGAGCGTGACGGTCGTCGTCTTGTCGGCGGAGACGTTACCCGCGCCGTCGATGAACTTGACTATGACGGTCTTGAGCCCCTCGCCAGGGGTGAGCCGCCAGCGCGCCCTGGGGGCGACGTCGATGGGATAGCTGACGATCAGCACGCGGTCCAGGTACAGGTCGGCGGTGGCGCGAAAGACGGTGCGGAACTCTAGGCCAGCGGTCCCGGCCTCGGTGTAGATAAAGTCCACCGCAAATTCCTGGTAGGTGCTGGCGCCGTAAAAGTCCGTCCCGCGCAGGCGGCGCAGGCCCAGGAGGCGGGTGCCGGCGTCGTCCACCACGTCGAGCGTCGCGACCTCGGCGGTGGTCGTCGCGTCGCCCGTCTTTAGGCGAAAGTACGCGCGATAGGCGTGGCCGGGCGGCAGCGCGTGTGTGTAAGGACCATACCAGGTCCCGGCGCTGTGCGTACCGGCCTGCCCGCGCCAGGCCCGGCCGTTCAGCGCGTCTGCGTCTGCCACCTCCTCGCCCGACTCGTGGTACAGATCCTCCCCTTCCCAGGCCCATCCCTCGTTGCTGAAGGCCATCGTCTGCACGCCGCTGCCCGGGCTGGGGTCGGTCGCGGCGAGCGAGGACAGGGTGACCGTCATCGTGTCGGTGACCGCGTCGCCGATCACCGCCGTCGTCTCCACCGGCGGCCGCCGGTCGAGCCCGATGTGCACGGCCTCGGTCTGCGTCTGCACGTTGCCATCACCATCGGCGATGCGCAGCGAGAGGGTGATGGTCGTCGAGGTGGTGTCGCTGAGTGCAGAGACGTCCCACACCGTGCTCCATCCGTCCGCTCCCACCGTGTCCGTGACGAGCGGCGTGACGCTGTCGGTCACGGCGTAGAACCCGACCGCGCTCACGTCGCCCGCCTCGTCGCTCGCGTTGGCTGTGACGTACACCCGGCTGCTCGTGGCAAAATAGTCCGACCAGGGCAGCGTCACGCCGCCGATGGGCAGCGGACCGCCGGTGCTGGGCAGTTCGACGGTGACGCCGGTGTAATAGTGCGCGAGGATCTGCTGGTAGCCCCAGCCGTGCCACGCAGCCCAGCGGTAGGTGCCCCACTGAGACATCCCCCAGCCGTGGCCCTGGCGCTCCTGCCTAAAACTGACCGGGTCGTCCACGGCCTGAATGTAGTCGTATCCCTCCATGCCGCGGGTCGGGCAGCCGTTCTCGGCGCTGTAAAAGGCCTTGATCACGTCCCCCTGGTAGGCGACGTACTGGCCCCGCGTATCGTCGGTCGCGGCGTCGCTCCGCGGATGGCGCTGATCCTCCCGGCCCATGGCCTGGTAATCGATCCAATCGGAGACGTCCCAGTCCCAACCGGCGTGCGCCTCCGTGTAATACCAGGCGTAGGTGCGCGCGGCCACGGCCTGGACCTTGACCGCCTCGAGTGGCCAGGACGCGGGCATTTCCACCGGCACCGCTCGTTTGACGTACGTCTCGAAGGGGATGACGTCAATCTGGCCCACCGGCACGTCCCACCGGAAATAGTTTCCCTCCCGGTGGATCACGCGGATGGTGGCCGGTGGCGTCTGCTGAGCGAGAGGCTCGAGTGCATCGTTCGTCGTGGGGAAAGTGGGGCTGGAGAGGTCTGCGCTGCCTGCTGCGGTGGCTGGGTTCGCCGCCGGCGTACGGGTCACGTCCAGCACCCACACGTCGCCCGCGCGGTTGAATGCCACGTGACGGCCGTCGGGCGACCAGGCAGGGCTGCTCTCCTCGAGGTCGTTGCGCAGCAGCGGCCGCAGTGCCCCGGCGTCCGAGTCCACCAGCCAGATGTCGCTGGCCGAAGCGGTCTCGGCCCCCAGCGGCGTGCGCGAGAAGGCCAGCCGGTTCCCGTCCGGCGACCAACTGGGCCGGCTCCACACCTCCGCCCCGCCCTGGGTCAGGAGCAATGGTGCATCCGCGCCGGCCACGTCCACCACCCACAGTGCAGGCGAGAGGTCCTCGGCGGCGACGACGTAGGCCAGCCGCTGCCCGTCCGGCGACCAGGCCAGGTCCAACACCTGTGTGCCTGAAACCAGCAGCCGGGGTGCTTCACCCGGGCCTGGCAGTGCCCACAGGCGGGCGCCGTCGGTCCAGGCGGCGCACCCGTCGGCGCTCAGGCGAACGCGCGTCCCGGTGGGCAGGGTGGGGGGATCGGCCGGCACAGTCGCTGCTCCGTCACCCGGGGCGCTGCTGCTCAGCCACACCCGCCCGGCCCGGGCGAATGCCAGTCTCCCGCCGATCCAGGCTGGGTGCACGCGCCAGTCGGCGGTCGACCACGCTTCCTCCTCCCCGCTGCGCACGTCCAGCACGCGGGCTTCCCAGCGCCCGTCTCCAGCAAAGGCCAGGTACGCCAGTCGCTGCCCATCCGCGGTGTAGACCGGCTGGACCGCGTTCTCGCTGAGCCTGGTCGCCGGGCCACCCTGGACGCCCACCGCCCACAGTTCGCTCAGTGTCTGGCGGGTGGCACCGTTGCCGGCCACCGCGCCCCAGCGGTTGACGAGCACCGTGCGCCCGTCGGGCGACCAACCGGCGACCCACGAGCGGCCGTCGGCGGTCAGCGGCCACGCGCCCCCCGTCCCCTGGGCCTCCGCACCTGGCGGGCCGGGTTGCGCAACCAGCAGCAGCAGGGCCAGCGTCGCCAGGCTCACCGCTGATGTCACGGTCCACTTCCGCTTCGGGGCATCGGCATGCCGCGCGCGCCGCCAACAGGCGGTGCCGGGTCGCAGACCCGTCCAGCACTGCCTCGTCCAGGGTGGCGTCTCGTGTCTTGATCGCATCTCTGTTTCACCTCACACAAGTCTATGGACCGCATCACGTCGCCGAGTCTCTGGAGTGCAAGTCGCGACGCGGCCGCAGGGGGATGGTACGGAACTCGCGCACGAACCGGTAAAAGTTCTCCACGGTTGTCTCAAACAACGCCCGGCCGAACTCGGCCGTGGCGACGGTGGGATCGCCGCAGACGCCGCTTTCGCTCATGCGTGACCACCAGTCCTGCCAGGCCAGGACGCTGGGCTCCGGATGGTCCCAGTTAAAGTGCTCCAGTTTGATCTGGCCTGACTCCCGGACCGCCTTGTCCATCTGAACCAGGTCGGGGCGCAGATGGAGCATCATGGCCGTCTCATACTCCCCGGCGTGGGCGACGCCGCCAGGGGCGGACTGGCGCATCTCGGAGAAAACGGGTTCGGCCAGCGTGGGGTCAATCGCGGCGTTGGGACTCATCGCTCCACAGATGATGCCGGTCTCCAGAACCACGCGGCGGGCAGCCAGGTCGGCGATGGGAGCATTGGAACCGTGGCCGTTGACGATGAGCACGTGGGTGAAGCCATGGCGGGCCACGCTGGTCGCTACGTCGGTCAAGTACGCGATCAGCGTGTGCACGTCCACCGAGACGGTCCCCGGGAAATCCATGTGATGCTCGTCCAGCCCGTAGGCCACCACGGGCATCGCCAGCACGTCCTCTGGTGCGCGCCGGGCGGCCTCCAGGCAGATCGCCTCGACGATGACGTTGTCGGTGTTGATAGGCAGGTGCGGCCCGTGATCCTCCACGGTGCCAAAGGGAAGCAGCACGACTGGCTGCCGGGCGATGGCCTCGCGCATCTCCGGCCAGGTCAGTTCCTCGTAGCGATATTTGATGGGCATTGTCACCTCGGCTTGGAGTAGTATTTTCGCATCTCAATATGCAAGAACCATTTTAGCACAGCTTTCAACGCCAATCAAGCATCTCGCCTTGTTTCCCAAACCTGAAGTTGACATCTGGTTCGGTTTCGTCTATCATTGGCCGCCATGGAACACCACGTCTTGGACCTGGAGATGTTGCTGCAAGTCCCGTACGTTGAGCCTTATTATGGGCCAGACGTTTCCCCCGACGGCGCACAGGTCGCCTTTTCCCACAACCCCACCGGCCAGTGGGAGATCTACCTGATGCCGCTGGATGGGTCAGCCCTGGCTCTCAGAGTCACGACCGGCCCAGGAGCCAAGTTCGCCCCTCGCTGGTCGCCCGATGGCCAGCGGCTGGCCTACGCCCTGGATCTGGACGGAGGCGAGGTCTTTGACGTCTACGTCTACGATCTCGCCACGGCCCGGCACGCCAACCTGACCCCAGACACTCCCGACGCCATCCAGCCCAACTTTTGCTGGTCGCCCGACGGGTCCCGCATCGCCTTCATATCCGACCGCTCGGGTCGCTTCGACACCTACGTGATGCCTGCCACGGGTGGGGCGGCCCGCCCGGTGCTCAGCCTGCCTCATCCTGAATGGGATGTGCACTGGTCGCCCGATGGGCGCTGGCTGGCCGTCGTCGCCGAGACGCGCGGCCAGGACTATGGGACCTTCATTGTGCCGGCGGAGGGAGGCGAGCCGGTTCCCATTGCCGACACTGGCGGTTCCATCTGTGCCAGGGACGCCTGCTGGTCGCCTGACGGCGCGCACGTTGCTTTCTCCTCGGATGCGCACGGCTTTTTCGACGTCGGTGTGTACGGGCTGGAGACGGGACGGATCACCTGGGTGACGCAGGGGGAGGGCGACAAGGAGCAACCTGCCTGGTCTCCTGAGGGCCACCGGCTCGCCTACGTCGTCAGCCACGGCCCCGTGACAGAACTGGCTGTCGTCGAACTGGCGCAGGGCTCCCTGGCGACCTACCAGGTCGAGCCGGGCGTCCACTACCGACCCCATTTCACCCCCGATGGGACACACCTGCTCTTCGTCTTTGACAATCCCCGCCACCCCGGCGACCTGTGGCTGCTCTCGTTGGCTGACGGTTCTCTCCGCCAACTGACCCGCTCGCTGCCATCTGCTCTGGAGGATGTGCCGTTTGTGCTGCCGACCGCCATCCGCTACCCCAGCATGGATGGGCAGCGTGTGCCGGCCTTGCTCTACCAGCCACGGCAGACCGGGGCTCTCCCTCCCGCCGTCGTCTACGTGCACGGCGGCCCGAACTGGTTGACTCAGATCACCTGGGACCCCCTGGTGCAGCATATGGCCAGCCGGGGGTGGGTGGCCCTGGCCCCCAATTACCGGGGTTCCACCGGCTATGGCCGAGAATGGCAGATGGCCAATCGCTTCGACCTGGGGGGCCGTGACACGGAGGACGTCGTCGCCGGCGCCGATTACCTGATCCGCGAGGGCCTGGCCGACCTCGCCCGCATCGCCGTCACCGGCCGCAGTTACGGCGGCTACCTGACGATGACCAGTCTGACCCGGTACCCCGACCGCTGGGCCGCTGGCTCGGCGGTGGTGCCCTTCCTCAACTGGTTCACCGGGCACGCCAACTCGAGGGAAGACCTGCAGCACTGGGACCTGGAGAACTTTGGTGAGCCGGAGCAGGATCACGACCTGTACTATGAACGTTCGCCCTTCTTCTTTCTGGACCGCGTCACCGCGCCGGTCCAACTGATCTGCGGCGTGCACGACCCTCGCTGCCCGGCCAGCGAGTCGATCCAGGCCCACGACGCGCTGGTAGCGCAGGGGAAGCCGTGTGACCTGGTCCTCTATCCCGACGAGGGACACAGTTTCCTCAAGACCGGAAACGTGGTGGACGCAAAAAAGCACCGGATGTCTTTCCTGGCACGGGTGCTGGAGAGCGACTGGCCGGCGGCGCGCTCAGTGTGATTCTGTTCAGGATGCCCTCATCGTGAATGGCAGGCGACGAAATGTCCCCCGCCGACATCTCGCAGTGGGGGCTCGTCTTCGCAACATCTCTCTTTGGCGACGGGGCAGCGGGTGCTAAAGCGACACCCGGGGGGCGGATCGGCTGGGCTGGGGACGTCGCCCTCCAGGATGGTGCGCTTGCGCCTGCGCTCGATGGGCGGATCCGGCACCGGCACGGCGGAGAGCAGTGCCTGCGTGTAGGGGTGGACCGGGTGATCGTACAGCTCGTTCTTCTCGGCCAGTTCCACGATCTGGCCCAGGTACATCACCGCCACCCGGCTGCAGATGTGGCGCACCATGCTCAGGTCGTGGGCGATGAACAGGTAGGTCAGCCCCAACTGGTCCTGCAGGTCCTCCAGCAGGTTGACGACCTGGGCCTGGATCGAGACGTCGAGGGCGGAGATGGGCTCGTCGCAGACGATGAATTCCGGGTTGGAGGCCAGCGCGCGGGCGACGCCGATGCGCTGCCGCTGCCCGCCGGAGAACTCGTGGGGATAGCGGTTGATGAAGCGCGGGTTGAGACGGACCAGGCTCAGCAGTTCCTGAATCCGCTCGATCTGCTCCTTGGCCGAGGCCAGCCTATGGGTGCGCAGCGGCTCTCCGATGATACGGGAGATGGTCCAGCGCGGGTTGAGCGAGGCGTAGGGATCCTGGAAGATCATCTGCGCCCGCCGCCGGATGCGCCGCAGGTCCGGGCCCTTCAGGGCGGTCAGGTCAATCCCGTCGAAAGTCACCCGGCCTGCCGTGGGACGGTACAGTTGCAGGATGGTGCGGCCGGTGGTCGTCTTGCCGCAGCCGCTCTCCCCCACCAGCCCAAGCGTCTCCCCGCGGTAGACGTCGAAGCTGACGCCGTCCACGGCCCTGACGGCGCCGACCTGCCGCTGGATGACGATGCCGCGAGTGATGGGAAAGTATTTCTTGAGGCCCTCTACCTGGACGAGTACGTGGTCGTCGTTCATCGTTCCCTCCCCGTCGTCACGTCCACCCAGCAGGCGACCTCGTGATCCGAGCCGAGGGGCACCAGCCGGGGGTTCTCCTGCTGGCAGCGCTCGACGACGTAGGCGCAGCGCCGGGCGAAGGGGCAGCCGGGTGGGAGCCCCAGCAGGTCGGGGGGCAGGCCGGGGATGGTGGCCAGCCGCTGGTGGCTAGAGCGGTCCACCCGGGGCAGCGAGTGGAGGAGCGCCAGCGTGTAGGGATGGCGGGGGTCGCCGTAGATGTCGTCCACATTCCCCCGCTCGACGATGAAGCCGGCGTACATGACGATCACCTTCTCCGCCAGGCCGGCGATGACGCCCAGGTCGTGGGTGATCCATACCACCGCCATCCCCAGGCGGTCACGGAGCCCCCTGACCAGATCCACAATCTGGGCCTGGATGGTGACGTCGAGCGCGGTGGTGGGCTCGTCGGCGATGAGGATGCTGGGACTGCAGGACAGCGCCATGGCGATCATGGCGCGCTGGCGCATGCCGCCGGAGAACTGGTGGGGGTAGTCGCTGTAGCGGGCGGCGGCCTGGGGGATGCCGACTATAGCCAGCAGTTCGACGGCCCGCAGGCGAGCCTCGTCGGGGCTCATCCCCAGGTGCACGATCAGCGGTTCGCTGATCTGGCGGCCGATGGTCAGGACCGGGTTGAGCGAGGTCATGGGGTCCTGGAAGACCATGGCGATCTCCTTGCCGCGGGTGTGCTCTATCTGGATCTCGTCCAGTTGGAGCAGGTCCTGGCCCCGGTAGAGGACCTGGCCGGCGACGATCTTGCCGGGAGGGTCGGGGATGAGTCCCATGACGGAGAGGACGCTGACGCTCTTGCCGCAGCCGCTCTCGCCGACGATACCGAGCGTCTCCCCTTGCTCCAGCGTGTAGGAGATGCCGTTGACGGCGTGCACGACGCCGTCCATGGTGTGGAAACGGGTGGTGAGGTCTTTGACTTCCAGCAACGGGGTCACGGTTCCCTCCTATTCGGCCAGGGCTCGGGGATCGAGCGCGTCGCGCAGGCCGTCGCCGACAAAGTTGATGGACAGCACGGTCAGGACGATCAGCGCGCCCGGAAAGATCCACAGCCAGGGAGCGGACTCGATATAGTTGTAGGCACCGTCGAGCATGTTGCCCCAGGTAGCGGTGGGCGGCTGGACCCCCAGCCCCAGGAAGCTGATGTATGCCTCGGAGAGGATGGCGTTAGCCACGCTCAAGGTGGCGGAGACGATGATGGGGGCCATGCTGTTGGGCAGGATATGCTGGAAGATGATGACCGGGTTGGGGGAGCCAGTAGTATGAGCAGCCAGAACGAACTCGCGCTCCTTGAGCGACAGGAAATTGGCGCGCACGATGCGGGCCAGGTACATCCAACTCGTCAACCCGATAATCAGGATGATGACGATCACGCTGCCACTGAACGTCCGCCCAAGGACCTGGATGGTGGGGATCCTACTCCCGAAGAACTTGGCCATCACCAGGAGCAGGAACAGTTGCGGGATGTTGAACATGGCCTCGGTGAAGCGCATGAGGAGGTTATCTATCCAGCCGCCATAGTAACCGGCGATGGCACCGATGAGCACGCCGACGACGACCTCGACCAGGACGGCGAAGAGGCCGATGAGGAGCGAGATCTGGCCGCCGTAGATGGTACGTGCCAGGATGTCGCGCCCAACGGTGTCGGTGCCGAAGGGGTGAATGGCGGAGGGTGGCTGCAGCCTGAGGGTAGTGTCGGTGTAGTTGGCGAAAGACTCGGAGAAGACCAAAGTGCCGCCGACCGAGTACAGGATCAGCAGGGCGAGCATGATGACGCCGGCCAGGGCCATCTTGTGGCGGCGGAAGCGGCGCCAGACGAGCTCTCGCGGAGAAAGCGGAGGGGCCTCTATTTCCTCCAGTGTGCCTGCAATGGGCCTTTCGATTGCGGTCTCCATAGAACAGCTTCCCCTTCTGTTGCCACTACACGCAGCATTCACTACGTGTAGCGGATGCGTGGATCCAGCCAGGCATAGACGACGTCGGTGATGAGCTGGGACACGACGACCGCCACCGATATCAACATCAGGATGCCCATGACGACCGGCGTGTCGGCGCGGGAGACGTGGTCGAGGAACAGTCGCCCCATGCCAGGCCAGGCAAAGATTTTCTCGGTGACGACGGCGCCGGCCAACAGCAGCGGGATATCCAGCCCGACGATGGTCACCAGTGGCAGCGCGGCGTTCTTCAGTGCGTGGCCCGCGATCACCATGCGCTGGGGCAGCCCCTTGGCATAGGCCGTGCGGATATAATCCTCGCTGATGACCTCCAGCATCTGGGAACGGACGTAGCGGCTGTAGCCCGCGATGCTGATCAAGGTCATGCTAAAGATTGGCAACACCATGTGGAGCACGATCTGGCCTGGCGTCTTGCCGACCTGAGGGTCGAACATGCCGATGGTGGGCAGGTAGGGCAGCCCCCAGCGCTTGAAGTTGACGGCAAAGATGTACATCGAGACGAGGGCGATGAAAAAGATCGGCATGGAATACCCTACGAAGGAGATGGCTGTGACTGTATGGTCCACCACCGTGTACTGGCGTAAGGCGGAATAGATGCCAAGCGTGAGCGAACACAGGATGATGATGGCCTCGGCAGGGACCATCAACAGGAGCGTGTTGGGCAACCGTTCCCAGATAATCGTCAACACCGGCTTGCCGCGGATGACCAGCGAGTCGCCAAATTCGCCGCGCAGCACGCCCCGCCGGTCGCCGGGCGTCTCGGAGACGCCGTCGCCATCCATGTCGATCTTGGTCCAATCGTTGCCGATCAGCCAATACAGGTACTGGACGTAGAGAGGCTTATCCAGCCCCAGTTGGCGGGACAGGCGCTCGCGGTCCTCGGGGCGCATGAGGCGACGTCCCCCCATGGTGGCCAGGGGGTCGCCGGTGTTGCGCATGAGGACGAAGAGGATCAGGCTGATGATAAAGAACAAGGGAATGGCCTGCAGCAGCCGTCGGATGATATATCGGGTCATTGTGTCCCTCTATACACTCGGAGTTAGGGCCGGGACGGGCCTGGCCCGTCCCGGCCTCAGGGACGCGGACGTAACGTTACTCTGTCGCGTCCCACTCTATGCTGTTGTAGAACGGTGTGACGCCCGAGAACTTGATGCCGGCCATGCGCGGGCCGACGATCCAGTAGTCAGGGTCCTCCCACATGCCGAGCCAGTAGACCTGGTCGTGCATGTAGCGGCTGATCTCGTGAAAGACGGCCTGGCGTTCCTCGGCATTCACCATCGTCAACTGGCGGGTGAAGAGCTCGTCCAAGGTCTCGTCGCAGCCGTAGTAGTTATAGCCCGCGGGGTTCTCGTCGCTGGGCACCTGGCTGCACAGCCAGTAATCCGTGTCGGGGTCGGGGAAGTAGGGGCCATCCGACCACTGCATGATATCCACCTCGCCGATCGCAGGCGCAGCGCCGTCGGCGTAGCTGCCGAAGAAGATGTCTGCATCCTGGCTCATGAGCTGCAGGTCAATGCCTACTTCCTTCAGATACTGCTGGGCGACGGCCTGCGCGTCCTGGCGGATCTCGCGGATGGTGGTGCCGTGGCTCAGCGTGAGCTTGTTGCCGTCGGCGTCCTCGCGGATGCCATCGTCGTCAGTGTCGGTCCAGCCCGCGTCCTCCAGCATGGCTTTGGCCGCCTCCGGGTCGTACTTCCAGGGCTCGATGTCGGAGGCCACGTAAACCGGCAGGGAATCCCAGTAGGTCTCGGGGGCCTTGGTCAGACCAAGCAGCAGGTCCCGATTGATCGCCTCCCGGTCTATGGCCATGGCGATGGCCTGGCGGACCTTGACATCCCGAGCGCCGGGGTTGGCCATGTCTCTGAAGTTGAAGAACCAGCCCTCCTGGTAACCGGAAGGCTGGACGACGATCTTGAGGCCGGCATCCTGGAGGGCAGGGACGTCGGAAAGAGGCGGGAAGGTACCCAGGTCGCCGTCGCCAGCCATCATAGCGGCGGTCTGGGAGGCATCATCGGGGACGAAGCGGACAAAGATCTCGTCCAGCTTGGGCTGCCCGAGCCAGTAGTTCTCGTTCTTGACGAAGCGCATAAAGCTGCCGGACTCCCACTCGGCAAAGTTGAACGGGCCGCAGCCGACGGTCGGCTCCAGATTCCACCCGGCCTGATCAATGGAACCGTCGGCCTGGAAGACCGGTTCCAGGACGTGCTTGGGTAGAATGCCGCGCCAGAACAGGGCCAGCCAGGGGGCGAACGGTTCGGAAAAGTTCATCACGACCGTGCGTTCGTCAGGCGCCTCGATGCTCTCCAGTGCGTCGTAGGGGTACTGCGAGGCGACGGCGTTGGCCGGGTCCATGACCATCTCGTAGGTGAAGACAAAGTCGGCCGCGGTGATGGGCGTGCCATCGGACCAGACGATGTCATCCCGCAGATGCAGGATGATGGTAAGCCCGTCCTCCGAGACACCACCGTTCTCGGCGCTGGGGATCTCGGTCACCAGGCGGGGGAAGGCGGTGTTCTGGTCGTCGAACTCCCATGCCCAGCAGCTCCACAACTGCGCCAGAATCAGCTCAAACCACATGTTGCTGTATAGGGGGTCCAGTGCGGCGGGCTCCTGGGTGAAGAGGATGCTCATAACTTTGCGCTCGGCGGGCGGGGCCTCGGTTGGGGGTGGGGCCTCCGTCGGTGCCTCCTCAACCTCGGCAGGGGCTTCAGCGGGAGCCTCCTCCTCCTCGGGCGGGGCCTCGGGGGGAACCTCCTGGGGCCCGCAGGCGGTCAGCAGGACTGCAGCAATGACTATCACAGACAGTGCACTGTAAAGCCATGTGTTCTTCATGGGAACTCTCCTCCTATCGAGTTCTGGATTCCAGGTCTGGGTTCAGAATCCTGGGCCGCTGTCTCGCCACAGATGGCGTGTCAGCAGCCGACGCGGTCACAGTGCCCCAAAGTCCGGGGACAGGCCTTCCCATTGGGAAGACAAGGACGAACCATCATGTTCTGTGTATTGAGAAATCCGGAAACCGCGATACGCATCACCTCCTTTCGCCACCCGCTTTTCCAGAGGGAGCGAGTCCAGGACAGGGCAGGTCGGACTCTCGGGGAATACGCCTCCCCTGAGGGGTAGAAACTAGACATATCCTATCCAAAAAGGGGCCAGTTGTCAAGTCTCCCCCAACTGCCGTTTCATACATACCATAACGACGTGACAGGGCTGCGCCGGGTTCAGCCCGGCACCAGCTCGCTTGCCGCCTCCTGCATGATGGCGTCCAGCTCCCGTTCCTGCTCCCCGGTCAGCGGCGGCACCTCGTGCTCGGCCAGGAGCCGCTCCGCCTCCGCCTGCGCTCGCTCGGCGAGCCCATCCCGCCCCGTCCGGTCCCATTCCCCCCACGAGCGCCGCTCCGCCAGGCGCGTGTACAGCACCTCCCCTGCTCGCAGGTAACGCACCGTATGTCGCTGCTCCAAAAAGTTGCGCGAGCCAGCCATCACCGCTGCGATCACCTCCACCGCCAGCGCCTCCTCGTCCGCCGCAAAGCCTCGCCGCAGCCGGCCGACGCTGGCGGCGATCTCGTCGTCGCACACCATCTGGGCGTAGGAGCCCATCACGCCTGCCTCCATCTCACCGATGCCGGAGAGCTCGTCCGCCCCGGCCAGCGCCGGGATGGCGGCGTTGAGGGCCCGCTCGTAGCCATTCTGCAGGTCCAGCACGTGCGCGTTGGTCGAAAACCCGTACACGTTGACGGGCAGGCTGTACCGGTGGCCCATCTGGACCGTCGCGGCCGAGGCCAACCCCAGTTCCACCCCCCCCCACACCGAGAGGCCGGTCCGCGGTTCCATCATTGCCAGCCGGCCGCAGTAGACGATCGGCAGCCCTGGCTGCACGGACTGCGCCAGCACGATCGAGGCCAGTACCTCGGCGTTCTGCTGCGCCAGCGACCCTGCCAGCGACATCGGCGCGGTGGCTCCGGCGGTGGGGCAGGGCAGCGGGGTTAGCGGCACTCCCGTCCGGGCGGCCGCGATCATTGCCTCCGCCACATCGTTGGGGAAGATGAGCGGGCTGACGGGCGAGATGCCCAAAGTGAGCACCTCTGTAGGCGGACCGATGACAGCAGCCATACGCACGGCGTAGCCGACCTCGGCGGCGGTCTGTACGCCGGGACCCTGGACCGGCTTGGTCGTGTGGGGCAAAGTATGCCGGTACATCGCCAGCGACATCAGCGGTCCGGGCACATCCTGGGGGGTGAAGAATGGGGTGACCGTGGTGACACTGTCCAATGCATCGAGAAGACGCGCACTGGCGTGCGCGTCCTGCACCGCGGCAGGACGGCGCTGGCCCGTGCGAGGATCGTAAACGTCGGGCGCACCGCCCAGGTTGTGCCAGTGCAGCGTGCCATCTCCCAATACCACGGGCTCCCCGTTTCGTCCCCGGACTGTCACCTGGTGCGGGCACTGAGCCAGTGCCCGCTCGACCAGGTCGGGGGGCAAGAGAACCCGGTCATCCCGCACCGCGGCGCCTGCACCGGCCAATACCTCGCGCACTTCCGGCTGGGTCAACACGATGCCAACCTCGCTCAGGATGCGCAGCGTGGCTTGATGGACGCCTTCTACTTCTTCGTCGGTCAAGATGGTGAGTCGGACCATTCCCCAGTCCCTCTCTTTTCGCTATCTGAGCGCCTGCCAGGCGCAGCCGGTCCTACAACCGATACACAACGTATTCTCCCTGGCAAGGCGGTCCAGGCGCAGTCCACATCGAGCGCTCCGTGAGGTCCATCACCAGCGAGACCAGCGTCTGTCCCCGCTCATGGGGTGGATCTGCAGGATCTTCGTGCATGCAGATAGAGTCCGGCTGGTTGACGTGATCCCGAAGCAGCGCCTGAAGGCTCTCCGCGGTGACATGTCCCAACTGTGTCTGCAGCAGTCGCCGGGCGCGGTTGAGCCTCACGTGCGAACTCGAGTACGTACCTGGTTCCTCCAGGTCCTGCATCTTGGGGGAGAGATAGTGGTTGGTGTGGGCCAACCAGCCCTGCTCGCCGTACAAGAGATCGTGCGTCGTGGCGGACGTCTCGACGCTGTACAGTTCACCATTGGGATCAGCCAGCAGGTAACCGTAGCCCCCGGCCCGCAATTTAGCCACGCAGGCACGGATCGCCTCGCCGATGGTGCGGGCGTTCAGCACCGCCCGTGAGCACAGACAGCGGGGCACGCCGACCCGCCCATCGGTGGGATAGACCGAGTCGATGGCCACGCCAATCCCTTCGGCATTGAGACCGATATTGACCAACAGTGGCCCGTAGGTCATGCCAATAAAGGCCGGTCCGTCCGTTGGTTCGGCGTGGATTAGGTAGACGTTGTCCCGGTCGACGCTGTTCCAGTCCTCGTTGTGAGCCAGCAGGACGTGCCCGTCGGCAGTGTGGTCGTCCCGGACCGCCACGCTGGTACAGCCCCACACCTGCTGCCGGCTCTCGGTCAAACCTTCGTAACAGTTGAGTGTCCAGACCTCCTCAAAAGAGACCTGCGCCCCTTCGGCGATGCCGCGGAGTTCCTCGACGAAATCCGCGAAGGCTTCTTCTCCATAGGGCAGGAACTTGCGCGCCTCGCGCGATCCCTCTTCCCACGTCAGCTTGATCGCCTGGGGAAGGACCTCCCGATAGCGAGCCAACGCCCTGAGAATCTGGGGCCGGGCCCCTTCTCCTTGTTGCCGCCCCCGTTCGCGGGGGGTACCCTTGACCTTGATGATCGACAGGGTTCGCGAACTCATCCGTCCTCCTTCCACGAGTCCAGGACCGAGGGCACTCGGTAGCCTAGCTTGTAGCTACGGGTGATCATCAGCGTCTGCGTGGAACGAACGCCGGGTATCGAGTGTATCTGGCGGGTGATCAAGTCGGAGAGATGTGGCAGGTCACGGCAAAAGACCTCGACGATCATATCAAGAGATCCTAGCGTCACGACCAGGTAGCTGACCTCTGGGAACTCGATGATTTTTCTGGCGACCTGGTCTATCGTGCCGGGCTCGACGGACACACCGAGGATCGCGGGTGCCTGAAAGTCGAGCGCATAGGGATCGACGACCCCAGCGATGCGGATGATCCCTTCGTTGAAGAGCTTTTGATAACGGCCGCGAATGGTTGTCTGGGACACGCCGGCCCGCTCGGCGATCTGGGTGAAGGGGGTTCGCCCGTCTTCCTGCAGGGCCTGGATGATGAGTCTATCCAATTCGTCCATTGGTACCTCGTTGCAGACCGCAACCCAACAAAGCTTGTGGGAATGGGTTCGTAGTGGGCGCTTCAGCGCGCACGCGCACTGAAGTGCGCACTACGAACAGGGCCCCGCGTCTATGTTACGGAAATTCGCATTTGAACGCATGCGGGCCTATTTTAACGCAATCTTCAATCTTTGACAAGTATCTTGAGTTGTTTTTGAAAGCAAAACTTGACACTCGGATTGATTCATGCTATCATCGGCCTGTTCAATCTGGGTATACCCGTCACCCATCAAACAACAGGAGGAAGTCACGGACATGGACAAAGGACAGTTTAAAGACATGGCCCAGAGCGTCATTGACGGTGAAGTCGAGGATGCAGAACGTCTGGCACGGCAGGCCATTGAGCAGGGCGTTGATCCGCTCGATGCCATCAACCAGGGCTTTGTCGTCGGCGTGAATCACGTGGGCGAAGGATATGCTGCGGGCGAGATGTTTCTGCCCGACCTGGTCCTGGCTGGCGAGGCGATGAAAGCCGCCGTGGCCGTACTCGAGCCGGAGATGAAAAGGCGCGGAACCAAGCGGCAGATGCTGGGCACGGTGGTGATGGGTACCGTGGAAGGTGATATCCACGACATCGGCAAGACACTGGTGGCGACCATGCTTTCGGCCACCGGCTTCCACGTATACGACCTGGGTGTGGATGTGCCGGTCGAGACGTTTCTCGAAAAGGCGCGTGAAGTCAACGCTGACGTCGTAGGACTGAGTGCGTTGCTGACCACGACGATGGTGAAGCAGAAAACTGTGATTGAGGCATTGGAGGAGGCAGGGCTACGGCGGCAGGTAAAGGTGATGGTGGGAGGTGCGCCGGTCACCCGCAGTTGGGCCGAGGAGATCGGAGCCGATGGCTACAGCGAGGATGCGATCGGGGCCGTGGCCGTAGCGAAGGAACTCGTCGGAGCATAGGGATAGCGAAAATGGCAGCCAAAATCAAGTCTATCACCAATCCGCGCCTGAGTTTGCACATCCTCAGCCCTGAGGACGTGCAGCGCATCCACACCGCTACCCTGGACGTCATCGAGACCGTGGGGGTCAGGTTTCCCTCCACGAGAGCGCTCGACATCTGGGAGGCTCACGGTGCGACGGTGGACAGGGACACGATGATCGCCAAGGTTCCTGGGTACGTGATCGAAAACGCGCTCAGGCAGGCGCCGCCCGCCTACACACTCGCCGCGCGCGATCCGGCGCAAGACCTGCCGTTGGACGGAGACCACGTCTTTGTGGGCACCGATGGGTGTGGCGTGCAGGTGATCGACGTCCACACCGGCGAACGCCGGCGGTCCGCCCTGCAGGACGTGGCCGACATTGCCCGCGTGGCCGACTACCTGGAAGAGGTCGCCTTTCACTGGGTGGCAGTCTCGGCCCAGGATTGCCCGCCCAAGACGCGCGGCCTGCACGAGTTACGTGCCATCTGGGAGAACTCTACCAAGCACGTGCAGACGGAGAGCGTCTATTCCGAGCACGAGGCCCGCGCCGCCGTCGAGATGGCCGCCGCCATCGCAGGTGGCCACAAGGCCCTGCGCGAACGGCCGGTGCTTTCGATCATGCAATGCACCGCGTCGCCCCTGGGCCAGGATGGGGGCAGCCTGGATGCCGCGCTCATCGGCGCCGAAGCCGGTCTGCCCGTGGGCTTTATGACGATGGCGGCATGTCTCACCACCGGGCCAGCCACGCTGGCGGGCAACCTGGTCGTCGGCAACGCCGAGGTCATCAGTGCGACGGCGCTGATCCAACTGGCCTACCCTGGTACGCCGGCGTTCTACGCCGCGGCCCAGACGGCATCGGATCTGCGCACGGGCGCGTACACAGGCGGCGGACCGGAGGATTTCCTGTTCGGTGCCGCCACCAACGTGTTGTCCGACTTTTACGACATCCCCCTGTCCATGGGCTCCTTTGCTACCGGTGCCAAAGAGCCGGACTGGCAGGCCGGCATCGAGGACAGCCTTTCGACCTTTATGGCCTCCGTCGTGATGTCGGATATGCTCCTGGGCGTGGGACTGCTGCACGGCAGCCGCATCTGGTCCTTCGAGCAGATGCTGATGGACTGCGAGATATTCGACATCGTCCACCAGATGATGCAGGGCATCGTCGTGGACGAGGAGTCGTTGGCGCTCGACGTGATCCGCGCCGTGGGACCGGGCGGCAACTTTCTCACCCAGAAGCACACCAAGCGGCACATGCGCGATATATGGGTGCCGCAGTTCATGGATCGTCGCCCGTACGGGGTGTGGGAAGAAAAGCGGGACGGTGCACGGGATTGGGCGCGGGACAAAGCCAGGTACATCCTGGCCATGCATCAGCCGGAGCCACTCGATCCCCAGCTTTCTGCTGAACTCCAGCGCATCATCGCGTCGGTTTAAGGCGGACCTATCGGTATGCAGCCCAAGATTGAATTACTCCCCCCGGAACTCGTGGAACGTGTATTGGATGAGTCGTTCCAGTTGCTGAGGGAGCCGGGTGTCAAGGTGCAGGCCCCAGAGGTCAGGAGGCTGCTGGCCGGGGCCGGGGCGCACGTAGACAAAGTGCACGACGTGGTGCGCATCCCCGAATCTGTGGCGCGCCAGGCGCTCGAGACCGTCCCACGAGAGTTCTTCCTCTACGATCGCGCCGGTGATCCAGCGGTCCGTTACGGTGGCGACGCGGTTCACTTTGACCCCGGCTCGTCCGGTGTACACGTCCTCGACCCTGATACGCTGGAACACAGGCCGTCGCGTGCGCCTGACCTGGTGCGCGTGATTCAAGTGGCGGAGATGCTGCCGCAGTACGACGCGCAGTCAACGGCCATCGTGTGCCACGAGGTTCCCAAGGCGATAGGCGACCTGTACCGGCTCTACCTGGTGCTGTTGTACTCGGCCAAGCCCATCGTCACCGGCGCTTTTTCGACGCGCACGACGCAGACCATGTTCGACATGCTCGCCATCTTTGCCGGCGGACGTGCGCCGCTGGCAGAGAAACCGCTGGCGGTGTTCGACGTGTGCCCATCTCCTCCAATGATCTGGAGCGAATTCGGGGCCCAGAACCTGATCGACCTGGCCCGGGCGGGCGTTCCTGCCCAGATCGTCTCTATGCCATTGGCAGGCGCCGCCGCACCGGTCACGCTCCTCGGTGCGGTGGTCCAGCACGCCGCCGAGTGCATCAGCGGGATGACGATCCATCAACTCGCCCGCCCCGGTTCGCCGATCGTTTGGGGTGGCGCGCCGGCCGTGTTCGACATGCGGAAGGGCACCACGCCGATGGGGGCGATTGAGACCGCCATGATCGACGTTGCGTACGCGCAGGTGGGCAAATCGATGGGTTTCCCCACCCACACCTATCTGGGCGCCAGCGACGCCAAGGTCGTCGATGCGCAGGCCGGGCTGGAGAGTGGCGTCACCGCCGTCATCGGCGCGCTGGCCGGGATCAACATGATCTCCGGCGCGGGGATGCTGGACTTTCTGGCCTGTCAAAGCCCTGAAAAGCTGGTGGTGGATGCCGAGGCGATCGCCATGGCCCAACGTCTGCTGGACGGGATGCGCGTGCACACCGAGACCCTCGCCACGGCGATGTTCGAGGGGATCAATTTCAAGGCCGACTTTCTCAAGCAAAAGATCACCCGGAGACTGTTCCCCAAAGAACAGTACCTTCCCTCCGCGGTGATTGACCGCGGTTCGATCCGGGCGTGGGAACAGGGCGGCAGAATGGACACCTTCCAACGCGCCAAGGCCCGTGTGGCCGAATTGCTAGAGTCCTACGAGCGTCCATACCTCCCTCCCGAGCAAGAGCGTGAACTATGCAGGATGGTGGAGCACCTGGTGCGCGAGGCCGGCATGGACGTGCTGCCGGCAGTGGAACGCGTGTAGACAACCTGTCCTACTCCAACACATCATACGCCACGTGTCCCTCCAGACCGCGCTCTACCTTCTCCGAGGTCCGTTCTGCCAGGTTCAACTACGTATCGGCGGGTCGGGACAGGGCCGGCCTGGCTTCGACTGCCAGGTCTCCTTTCTCTGGAGCAGCAAAGGGCTCAAGCGCGCCTCTTGTACAACGCCGACGACGAGGTGGTGGATGAATACTCTGCCGGAGAATAATCACCGCGAAACGACATCTGCGGTCGATCTCGTGCTAGCCAATGGCAAGATCGTGGACGGATGTGGAAACCCCTGGTTCTGGGGTGACCTCGCCATCCGGAGAGGTCGGATTGTCGAGGTGTCCCCGCCCGGGACGCTCCAGGGGCAAGAGCGCATCGATGCGGGCGGGCGCTTCGTCGCCCCTGGTTTCGTCGACGTCCATACCCACTCTGATCTCTCCATCATCGTCAACCGTCGCGCGGAGAGCGTGGTCCGCCAGGGCGTCACGACCGAGGTCATCGGAAACTGCGGGATGTCTCCGGCCCCGGTGGGCGAGGACCGCCTCGACGAGATGCGCCACGATTGGGGGCGCATCGCCGACACACCGGAGGTCACCTGGGAGTGGCGGACCTTTGCGCAGTACCTGGGCACACTCCAGGAAGGTGGGTTGGCCATCAACGTCGCCGCGCTCGTCGGGCACGGCGCGCTGCGCATCGCTGCGATGGGCTTTGACGACCGCTCGCCTACCCCGGCGGAACTCGCCACGATGGAGGATTTGCTCACTGAAGCCATGGAGGCCGGAGCCTTTGGGATGTCCACCGGCCTGGTTTACCCGCCTGGGTGCTTTGCCCGCATAGAGGAGATCGTCGCCCTGTGCCGGGTGGTGTCCCGCCACGGCGGCCTGTACGCTTCCCACATCCGGGGAGAGCGGGAGACCATCCTGGAGGCCGTCGCCGAGGCCATCCAGATCGGGCGCGAGGCGGACCTGCCCGTGCAGATTTCCCACAATGCGCCCAAGTATGGCGCTCCCTGCGACGCCACGGCGAACCTCCGGCTGGTGGAGGAGGCGCGGGCCAAGGGCCAGGACGTCACGGTGGACAACGACGTGCACACCGACCTGGGCGTTTCGCTGAGCGAGGCGTTGCCCCAGACCGTCCAGGAGAGGCCCATCGCCGGAATCGTCGCCCTGCTGCGCGATCCCGACGCTCGTCACCACGTTCGGGAGGAGATCGTCGCCGACCGCCGGCCCGCCTTCGGCCCCGCCGGGCTTCTGAAGCACGGCCGCTGGGATCGGATTACCATCATGCACGCGCCAAAGAGCCAGGGCGTCGTGGGCAAGACCGTCGAGGTCATCGCCCACGAGCGGGGCCAGGACGGTTTCGACGTCTACTTTGACCTGATCGTCGAAAACGGCGACGCAGTGGATGCCCTCTTCGACTACATCGACGAGGAAAACATCCGCATCTTGCTGCGGCACCCGGCCGTGATGATCTCTTCCGACGGCCAGGTGCTGGCGCCCTACGGCTTCCTGAACGATCCCCCCCCGTATTCTCCCTGCAGCTACGGCGAATTCCCTGGCGTTCTGGAGCGGTACGTGCGGGACGACCCTGTGCTGACTCTCGAGCAGGCCATTCGCAAGATGACGTCATTTCCCGCGCAGCGGTTCGGATTGATGGACCGGGGCGTGCTGAGACCCGGTGCACGGGCGGACGTCGTCGTCTTTGACCTGGCGCGCATCCACGATCGGGCGACGAATCTCTATCCCCACGCCTACCCTTTCGAGAATTACCCGCACCGCTACCCGGAGGGGATCGACTATGTCTTCGTGAACGGGGTCCTGGTCATCGACGGAGAACGACATACAGGTGCGCTGCCGGGCGAGGTTCTGAGGTACACTTGTCACGCCGTTTGAGGTGCGAGGGTCGAAAACATTCGAGCAATGAGGCTATACATGGCAACAGACTCTATTCCCGTGATCAAAGTCAGCGGCACTCACCGCCAGGTGGGTCAGCAAATCGGTGAGCGACTCACACCTCAGTTGCAGCGCACGATGGAGCAGATGCATCAAGAGCTGCCACCAGGCATCTCCTGGGAGGTGATACTGCAGAAGGGGCGGCTTTGCCTGGCTCATAGCCGTGCGGTCTACCCCCAGTTCGTCGACGAACTGGAGGGTATCGCCGAAGGGGCAGAGTTGCCGTTTGACGAGGTATTCCTGGGGATGTGCGAGGAACTGTGGGAGGCAGCGGCGTGGCGGGCGGGTGGACCGGGACGATCGAAGGGTTGTACCGATTTCGCCGCGCGAGGTCGAGCCACCGCCAATGGGTCTACGCTGCTGGCTCACACCAACGACCTCGGTCCCGAGGATGAACAGGATCTGGTCATTCTCAGGGTGCAGGCTGGGGACGAGCCCGAATTTCTGGCTGTTTCGGCCGGCGGGCTGGGCTATAGCGCCGGGTTCAACGCGGCAGGCATCAGCATGACCGGCAACGCGGTCTCGTCCAACGACGTTCGCCCCGGCGTGCCGCGCCTGCTGATCGTCCGCGCGATCCTGGCGGCGCGGCGGTTGGGCGAGGCGGTGGACGCCTGCCTGTTGCCCCAGCGAGCCTCGAACTATAACAACATCATCGCTGATCCCAACGGCGAGATCTATAGCATGGAAGGCTCGGCCACCGATTGCGAGCCGATCTACATTGAAGGCGACATCCTGGCCCACGCCAACCACTACGCCAGCCTGCCGATGCGCCGATTTGAGGCCGACCGCAACGACATCGGAGGGTCGGTCATCCGGCATAACCGCGCCATGCGGCTGCTGCGCGAGAACTTTGGCCAACTGTCACCGGCAGTGTTTCAAAGACTGCTGGCCGATCACGTTAATTATCCATCTTCCATCTGCAAGCACGCGGGCGAGGCGGTGACGGCGTTCAGCATCATCATCGATCTCAACGATCTGCATGCCTGGATCGGGCGCGGGCGCCCGTGCGAGACAACCTACGTCGAACATACGCTGGAGCCGTGGACACCGCCTGACGACTGGCCGCAATAGAGACGCGGCCTGCTGCGCGCGGGCGGGCGACCAAGCGGGGCCGGCCGCGGGCGCCGGTGGTGGTCAAACGCTTCAATGAGCAGGGACAAGCATGAAGGGAGGATCTATGTAGAGATTGGCTCGTGTGCGACCGTTGAAATTCGCTCATCCGTCAGACGCTCAGGCCAGCACAAGGAGGGACGATACATCGATTGATGATCGCGAGCACCTGTTAACCGTGCCGAAATCTCAATCCAGCAAAAGTAAGGAGGATGGATTCGATGAAAAAGCTCACAGTCATAAAGATGGTGCCAATGGCAATGGTCGTGTTGCTGCTGCTGTTGCAGGTAGCCCCCGTGAGCGCGGCCAAACCACAGGATCGGTCCGCGTGGACCTTTATGGTCTACATCGTTGGCGACAACGACCTGGAGAAATACGTGACGCTGGACATCGAGTCAGAATTGGCCCAGCCCGGCTCCAACTCCGACGTCAACGTCGTCGCCATTGCCGACAGGATCCCCGGCTACGACAGAGCGGCCGGCGACTGGACAGGCACCCTGCTCTTTCACGTCACCCAGGATATGACGGCCACCCCGGAGAACGCCGTGGCCGACTGGGGCGAGAGGAACATGGGTGACCCGCAGACGCTGATTGATTTCATCCAATGGACCCAGGCGAACTACCCGGCGGAGCATTACGCCATCGTCTTCTGGGACCACGGCTGGGGCTGGAGACCCTACCAGGCCATGTGGGATGAGACCGACGACGACACGTTGGACCAGCACGAGATCGTTGCCGCGATGGACGTAGTAGGCCCCGTGGACGTGGTTGGCTACGACGCCTGCGAGATGCAGATGATCGAGGTCCAGGCCACGTGGAGAAACTATGCCCAGGCGATCGTTGGCTCGCAGGAAGACGTGTGGTGGGACGGGATCGAGTACGAGTTGGTCGTGCCCGCCTTGCAGGCCAACCCCGGCATGACCGCCGAGCAGCTTGCCATCGAGATCGCCGAGAGCATGCACAGCAATACCGAGCGGACTGGCTCGGCCGTCGCCCTGAACTCGGACTGGGACAACCTGATCACCGCCGTCGACGCGTGGTCGCTGGCGCTGTTGGACGGCCTGCCGGCGTACCGGGCCGCCTACGACGCTGCTTACAAGAAGACGCAGGATGTCTTTGATCCGCTCAACAGGGACCTGTACGACGCGGCTGCCGAGATCATGGTCCGGGTCGACGATCCGGACCTCCAGGCCAAGTGCCAGGCTGTTATGGATGCCGTCGACACGGTCGTACTCCACGAATGGCATCGTCGCAGCTATCCGGGTGCCCACGGCATCGGCATCTTCTGGCCCAAAGATCCGGAGGACCTGGACGAGCCCTCGTCGCCCCAGTGGAACGACTTTGAGTACTATCGGTACTATCTGGCCTTTGCCCCCTTGACCCATTGGGACGAGTTCCTTGACGCCTACGTGAACCAGTAATCAAGGAGTGCCGATATGACGAGTGTGCACACGGTTCAACCCCGAATCACCGTCCTAACCTCCGAGCAAGTCGAGCAAGTCCACAATTATTCTCTGCAGATACTGTCGTCGGTGGGCGTGCGCGTCGACTCCGATCAGGCCAGAGAGATTTTCGCAAGGACGGTCGGGCCGTCTTGGGTCGAGGATGACCGGGTACGCATCCCGCGCGAGCTGGTCGAGTGGGCGCTGCAAGTGGCCCCCTCCACGGTGGAGATATACGATCGCCAGGGGCAGCCCGCGTTTCGCCTGGGCGACGACAGAACCCGCTTTGGGATCGGGGTAACCACCCTCTACTACCAGGATCCGGAGACCGACGAGGTGGTGCCGTTTGCCAGAAGGCACATGGAGGCGATGGTCAGATTGGGCAGCGCACTGCCCAACTTTGACGTCATCTCGACGGTCGGCATCATCCAAGACGTCCCCACGCAAGTGTCCGATCTCTATGCTGTCCTGGAAATGACCGCCAACACGGTCAAGCCGCTGGTGATCCTGGTGTCAGACGAAGACTGCTTCCCGCCAGTGCTGGACCTGCTGGAGCACCTGCACGGCGATCTGGCAGCCCGGCCTTTCGTCATCCCGTATTTCAACCCCCTCACCCCGCTGATCATCAACGCAGGGACGGCGGACAAGATGCTGGTCGCCATCGAGCGAGGGCTACCCTTCATATACTCGACCTACAGCATGGCCGGGATGTCAACGCCGATCACGCCCGCCGGGACGTTGGCGCTTATGAACGCCGAGTTGCTCGCCGGGCTGGTCCTCAGCCAACTGGCCCAGGAAGGCACACCCATCATCCTCGGCATCCTGCCCGCCATCTTTGACATGAAGACGATGGTCAGCTTTTACGATCCGCAAAGCCTGGTGATGAACCTGGTGTGCGCCGAGATGATGGCGCACTACCGCCTGCCACACTGCGGCACCTCCGGGAGCGGCACAGGGTGGGGACCGGATCTACTGGCAGCGGGGACGTACTGGATGAACCACGTGACCAGTTGCATCGGCAAGGTGGGACTGGCTCCGTTCGTAGGTGATACGCTGGGATCCAAGGCCTTTTCGCCGGCGAACGTCGTGTTCGTGCACGAGGTGATCGAACAGGCCCTTCGTTTCGCGCAGGGGATCAGGCTGGACGATGCATCCGTGGACCTGGACGAAATCGTCAAGGTAGGGCCTGGGGGGAACTTTTTGCTCTCCGACCTGACGCTCAAGCTGTACCGCAGCGCGTATTACACCAACCCCATCTTCCCCCGGTGGAGCCTGGAGAAATGGCAGGAGCAGGGCCGTCCTCAGGCGATCGATCTGTTGAGAAGCCACACCTGCCAGGTGATGGCCGAACTCCGCGCCCCGGAGGACCACGCCGACCTCATGGCCCAGGGGGAGGCCTTTATCAGATCGCTCGTGGCTGGGTGACAATAGCCAAGCGAAGCGGAGGAACCTGCTATCCGCCACCTGCCAGGCGCTCCCGTTCCGCCCGCTCTCGCATTGCCTGGCGCAACGCCTCGACGTCGCGCGGCACCAGGTAGGCGGCAAAAGCGAAGAAAATCGAGCACACCACCCAGGTGGACACGCAGATGAGCAGGATGGCATTGTGTAGGGACGATCGCACGGCGATCAGGCCGGCCAGCAAGGGCGCTAACGCGGCGCCGGCGCTCTCGATGAAATACTGGATCGCTAACGCCGTGCTGCGCACCTCCGGCAAGGTGACGTCGTAGACGGTCGAGATCACGTTGGGCGCGGCGAAGGGGATGAACAGCGCCGTGACCATGAGCATGATCAGGAAGAGCGTCTGGTCTTCCACGGGGACGTTCATGGTGATCGTCAGCAGGACCGCACCGAGGAGAACGGCCGTCATGGACACGAGCAGCCGGCCGCGCGGGGTGCGCTTGAAGAGAAAATCGCCCGCCGCGCCGCCCACAAAATACCCCAAAGCCAACACCAGTACCACCGGAACCATCGTCGTCAACACAGCATCCGGACCATAGTTCCGCTCCGTCTCTAGATAGCGGAAGAACCAGTACGTGATGACGTTTCAGGGGAAGACGCCGGCAAAACCCTGGGCGAACAAGAGGAGCAGGCTGCGCTTGCGGAACAGACCGAGAGCGACCTTCCTGTCGAAACGGTAGATGCCGATTTGCTCCAGGTCTGCCAGTTCCGGCTCGCTCTTGCCGCGCGGGGCCTCGCGCACCCCGAAAAAGATCACCATGGACAACAGGACGCCGAGCGACCCGGTGACGTAGAACACGCCGCGCCAGCCCACGACGGCGCTCAGCAGCGTAGCCACGATCAAGCCCAGCATGTAACCCATGGGCTGCGTGAGCTGTAGCAGCCCATAGACCTTGCCCCGGATCGCCGGGCCAAAGTAGTCGGAGATCAGGCTATACAGGCCAGGGTAGCTGGAGTCATCGATCCCCGTCGAAGCGCGCGTGGCGAGAAAGGAGGGATACGTGGGCGCGATCGCGCTGAGCCAGGTGGTCGAACCCCAGATAAACGAGGCCAGCGCCAGCAGTTTTGACCGCGCGTACTGGTCGTACAGATAACCCCAGAGCGGATAGAACACCGCCTCGATGACGAGCGCACCCGTGAACACCGCGCCCATCCGCGCTTCGTCGATGCCAAACGTCTCCATGATGGGAGTGGTAAGCGGGCCAATCAGCAGCTTGTCGGCCTGGTGGAGGAGCATGAACGTGAAGAACACAAACACGACGAACCAGCGGTAGCGAGACTTCATTGGACCTCCCAGTGAACCTTGCGAAGGTTGCGCACAGCCCCGGCTGGCAGAGCGTCCCCGAATGGAGAAAGCATCCGCGCCTTTGAGTCTGACGGCTGACCTTCGCAAGGTTTAGTCATCGATTATCCATTCCCGTCTGTCGATAAATCTGCCTCCAGTCCGACCAACCGCGCCCACTCCCCGTGAATGCCGTCCTCTGTCACACCGTAGTAGACGCGCAGTTTGCCGTACTCTCGCTGGACCAGGTCGTAGCGTGCCCGGCCACCGTGCGCCCGTCGCTTCAGCCATCCGATGTCTCCCACCCACTCGACCTGGCTCGCGTCCACCGGGTGCTCCTCGGTCTGGCTGATGGCATAGTGCCACAGCCGCCGTGCCGATTTCCGGGTCACGTTCTTGACCACGTTGCCGTTGCGCAGGTCGCGCATCGTGTGGTAGGGCGTACCCTTGCGCTCCTCGGTCTCCACGATCTCCACTCCCGTCCGAGGTGGTTCGATGTGGCCCACAGGTTTCCCCACCGGCACGGCCGCGGGCCCAACTTGTGCCCGCTTGACCAGGTTGACGATCTCATCTCGCACCGCCAGGCTGGTCTCCGCCTCGCTACGCACATAGATCTTGTTATCGTCAATGGCGTAAGGCGGATCATCTCCCCGGGGCACCACCACCCGCACCACTTTCACCCCCTGCGTCTCCTGCCCATCCACCGTGACCGTGAGAGGCGGGGTGATACGGCGTTCGATTTCTTCCTGCAGTGTTCTGACCACCCGTGAGGGAGTACTCACCCCAACTGGCCGCTCTTGGGGGGTAGGGCTGACGCCGACGTAGAGCGTGCCTCCGTTGGTGTTCGCGAAGGCACAGACGTCGGCCAGAATTGCGTAAAGTCGACCGCCCCGGCGGGTGTAGCCCGCGTGAAAGTCCTGCACGATCGTGGGACCCTCCTCCCGCGCCGCCTGAATATAGTCCACGGGCGCTTTCGCCGCGCGGTAGGGCCGTGTAGGGACAAAGTCGCTGCCCAAGAACACCTCCCGCAGCGCCGCGAAACTGACCTCGGGCAGAAGCATCTCTGTCACCCGATCGCCAACGCCTAGGTTATTGGGGCTCTTGGGGTCCCGGGTGAGCCGATGGGCATCCGAACCCTGGATGCAGTGCATGCGGCGCGGGTACTCTGGGCGCGACCCGTCGAAGAAGCGGGCTGTCGTCCGTCGCCCTTTTTTCTCAAGGTCTGTTACCTCCAGCGCGTGGAGGTGGGTGTCCTGGGTGTAGGCGATGCGCGTCTGCCCCCCGAACCCTGATCTTCGCATAGCCACGCCGTGGGTCGAGTTCGCGTGGGCCGCAATCACGATACCACCGGCCTCGTCAATGACCCGATAGGCCGTTAGCACGTCCGTCGTCGCCCCCACCTCGCCACTCCCTGCGTCCAGCTTATCCAGCGGAATATTGAGCTGGCGCAGGAGAAACTCTAGTTCTCGCATGTCTGTATCGGGAGCAAAGATGCCGAGAATGTGAAAGCCCAACGTAGCAGTGAACTCGAACCCCGGCAGCACCAGCACTTTCTCCTGGAGGCGGCGGTACTCCTTGAGCCGCTGCTCCTCCTCTTCGCGCAGCCGCCCCAGTTGCTCTAGCAACTCTAGCTTTTGAATCTCCTCTGTCATCGCTCGGTAGCCGGCCACCGTGTTGTGGTCGGTGAAAGCGATCACGTCCAGCCCCTTGCTCTCTGCCTGGCGTACGATGTCCAGGTAAGAGACGTTGGGCTCCAAATAGTCAGCAGAGACGGGCGTGTGCAGATGCAGATCCACCCGCCTCCACGTGGGTGTTGCTCTTGCTTTTTTCTTCCTTGCCATTCCTCTCCCCAATCATTCGAATCCAAATCTGGATCAATGTTCCAATAGGCCGAGGACCTTCTCGACCCCTCGATCGGGAGATGAGGGTTTGCGCACAAACAGATCGGACCTATCCTTCGATCATCGCCGGTAGCCGTCCCTCGCCAGGGCGCTCAATATAGAAATATGGCCATCTTCTCGTCCTGCCACATCTGGCGCATCCTTCCAATGGTCTGCCGGCCCTGGGTCTGCACGTCCATCAGGTTCGTGTTTGGAGAGACCCAGCAAATGACCGGCCAAATCTCGTGGTAGGCGGGGGTCAATATGGCCCGATGATCCTCCAGGTCAATACGTGTCCGAAAAAGCTGCCCCATCTCGCCGTCGTCGTCCACAAATAGAGACTTGTGCCCAACACCTCCTTTCCATCTCCCTCCCAGCCACCTCAGGACCAGGAGCGGGTTTTACACATCCGAGTCCGACCTGGCAATCAGGTCTGCAATCTTTGTCAATAACTCGGATGGGCTGAAAGGTTTAAGGATGAAATCATCGGCACCAGCGGCCAGGCATTCTGCAGAACGATCCATGCCCGAGGTCATCACGACCAACACGTTGTTCGACGCTTCGTCTGTCCGCAGTTCCCGCAACACACCAAGCGTGTCTCCACGCCCCGTGTGGACATCCATCAGCACGAGCACTGGCATCACCTGGCGCACCGTCGGCACCACGTCATCCGGCCAGGGGACGACTGTGACTTGATATCCTTCAAGCTCGAGAACCGTTTTGAGAAGCCCACTAAAGACCTGATCATCATCTACTACGACCACTGTGTTCATTACTTGACCTTGCCCTTTCTTTCATCGTGCACCAACGCAGCCTCAAACACGTCATCTACGTGCTCGGCCAGGACGAACTGGAGGCTCGCACGCACCTCCTCAGGCACGTCTTCCAGGTCCTTCGCGTTCTGCTTGGGCAGGATGACGCACTTGAGGCCGGCCCGGTGAGCTGCCAGTACCTTCTCTTTCACACCGCCCACGGGCAACACTTGCCCACGTAGCGTGATCTCACCCGTCATCCCCACGTCATCGCGCACCCTGCAACCGGTCAGTAGCGAAGCCAGCGCCGTCGCCATGGTGACGCCGGCGGAAGGCCCGTCCTTGGGCACCGCGCCGGCCGGCACGTGCAGGTGGATATCGGATTTTTCAAACAAGTCGTTCGGGATGCCCAGGTGCTGGGCCTTGGAGCGCACGTAGCTGAGTGCCGCTTGTGCCGACTCCTTCATCACCTCGCCCAACTGGCCGGTGACCGTAAATCCCTTGTTGCCCGGCATCTGGGTGGCTTCGAAGAACATCAGATCGCCACCAGCGATTGTGACGCCCAGGCCGGTAGCGACACCCGGCAACTGGGTGCGCAGCGCTGTCTCTGGGAAGTAGCGTGGCTTTCCCAGGAATCTGGACACGTCGTGCACCTTCACTCGCGCTGGCTCCACTTCTCCCTCGGCGATGCGAGTCACCACCTTTCGAGCAACCCGCCCGATCTCCCGCTCCAGGTTGCGCACCCCGGCCTCGCGAGTGTAGTCACGAATGACCTTGCGCAGCGCCCCGTCGGTGAAACTCAACTCGTCGGGCCTCAGGCCGTTCTCCCGCAACTGGCGGGGGATGAGGTATCCCTGGGCGATGCGCACTTTCTCCGTCTCCGTATACCCCGAGAGCTTTAGGATCTCCATCCGGTCCCGCAGCGGTGCCGGGATAGGATCGAGCAAGTTGGCGGTGGTGATAAACATCACCTGGGAGAGGTCAAAAGGCACGTCCAGGTAGTGGTCGCGAAACTCGCGGTTTTGCTCCGGGTCCAGTACCTCCAGCAGGGCGGACGCCGGGTCGCCCCGAAAGTCCGTCCCCAGCTTGTCTACCTCGTCGAGCATAAAGACGGGGTTGTTGGATTCTACCCGTCGCAGCGCCTGGATGATGCGACCAGGCAGTGCGCCGATGTAGGTACGGCGGTGTCCGCGGATCTCTGCCTCGTCGCGCATGCCGCCCAGAGACTGGCGGACGCACTTGCGTCCCAGCGCCCGCGCGATCGACTGCCCCAGGCTGGTCTTGCCTGTCCCAGGCGGCCCGATGAAACAGAGGATGACCCCTTCTCGCTCGCGCCGGATCAGGTCGGTCGGCTCCCGCTCGTCAAATTCCTCTTTACGCTCGTGCCGCAGTTTGCGCACCGCCAGGTATTCGAGGATACGTTCCTTGATCTCTTCCAGGTCATAGTGATCCTCGTCAAGCACCTCCCGCGCGTGCGCGATGTCCAGGTTGTCCGCGGTCTGGACACTCCACGGGAGGCTGGTCAGCCAGTCCAGGTATGTGCGAATGACGCCATATTCGGCAGCAGCAGTCGGTAGTTTGCTCAGCCGGTCCAGTTCGCGCCGGGCCTCCTTCTCCGCTTCCTCCGGCATCCCTAAGCCTTCGATCTTTTTGCGGAACTCTTCTACCTCCATTTGCTGTTCGTCCGCCTCGCCCAACTCCCGCTGAATGGCCTTGAGTTGCTCGCGCAGGAAGTACTCTCGTTGCGTCTTCTCCATCTCCGACTGGGCCTCGCTCTGAATCTTGCGCCCCAGCTCGAGCACCTCCACTTCCCTCGTCAGCAGACCAAGCAGCGCGTGTAACTTTTCGGCGACGCTATCCAATTCCAGCAACCGCTGCGCATCCTCCAGATCAATTGTCCTCATCTGATTGGCTACGGCGTAGACGAGTTGCAATGGATCTTCCAGGTTGACGATCAGTGTGCTCATCTCTTCGGGGACCGCGGGCGCCAGCTCGGTCAGGCGGTGAAAGCCTTCAGCGATTTTCCTCCGCAGCGCCTCGACCTCCGGCGATGTATCGACTGCCTCCGGGGCCATAGACACACGTGCCGTCAGATAGGGCGACTCACTGACGAATTCTTCCACCCGGATGCGTGACAACCCTTGCATGATCAATGTGAGCGTCCCGTCCGGTGACTTGAACAGCCGGTGAACCGCTGCGACCGTCCCCACCCGGTACACGTTGTCCGGCCCCGGCGTTTCCAGCTCCGGGTCTCGGCTGGCGACAAGGCCGACGAGCCGTTTCCCGACCACCGCGTCGTCGATCAGCTGGACGGAGCGTGGCTGGCCGACGCGGATTGGCACTGCCGTCATTGGAAAGACCACCATGCCGCGCAACGGCAGAATTGGAAGATCCGAGGGAACCTGGAGCACTTCGCCGTCTGCATCCTCGCGCGGCGAATTGCTATATCCCTTCGCGATCAGCGGATGATTTAGTATATTCCACAACTCCGCTGTCTTGTCTCTCTCCTTACCTGACATTCCTGCTTTCAAGCCTCCTCTGGTTCCGCTTCGGTGACAGGCACGCGCCTCGACCTTGGGCGTGGAAGATAAACTTCCAGAAACCCGTCCTCGTAGGTGGCCTCCACGTCCTCTGGCTCTACCTGCCAGGGCAGGCCAACCTCGGCGCGGAACTCGCCAAAGCGGATCTCCATCTGATGATACGTTCGTTTGGGCGCTGGATCAGCGCGCGTACCGGCGACAACCAGCGTGTGCCCTGCCAGCGAGATCGACAAGTCCTCGCTGCGCATTCCGGCCACCTCAACACGTACGACTACCCCATCATCGTTCTCGTACACGTCTGTAGGTGGCCGCCAGACACAGATGTGTCGGCAGACAACCCACGCCTCACCTGACAGTCGCTCGACTTGGACGTAATTGCGCGTCTTTTCCAGCCACGCGTTCATTCGCTTAGCCGTCATTCCCCCTCCCGCAAGACCACCTCCGCTGTCTAATTGTACCACAATTGTACGTCCGGCTCAAACGCCCGGGCAGCCCGCCAGTTGCCAAAACACACGGTAATCGCAATAAACCAGCATGTTAACCAAACTGTAACAGCATCGCAATACGGGCAGCGCATGTTTGTGGTACACTTTTGGCGATGGACAGGCAGGTTTTCCTGTCCTGGCATTGGAGGGGTACCACAGACGGGCGTTGAGGAGGGCTAGCGCATGTCTGTGGGAGGACAGTAATGTCGAATGTAGGGAAAGGTGAAGCAAGTGGCAGTAATGGTCATCATAGGATTATCGCGGTAATTCCAGCGTATAACGAGGAGCGGTTTATCGGCAGTGTCGTCCTAAAGACGCGGCAGTACGCAGATGCTGTGATTGTGGTGGACGACGGCTCCATGGATGCCACAGGCAAGATCGCTGAGGCCGCCGGGGCCGTCGTCGTGCAGCACCGGCAGAACCTGGGCAAGGGGGTGGCGCTGAGTACGGGGTTCTGCAGAGCGCGTGAATTGGACCCGGCTGTCGTCGTCACGCTTGATGCCGATGGGCAACATTCGCCAGAGGAGGTGACGCGTGTTGCAGCACCGGTGTTGGACGGTCAGGCCGACATTGTGGTGGGCTCTCGTTACCTGGAGAAAAAAAGCAAGGTACCCCTCCATCGAATTTGGGGCCACATAGTTTTCAACTTTCTGACGAACCGGGTGTCGGGCGTCCCCGTCACCGACTCCCAGAGTGGGTTCCGGGCCTTCTCGCCCCGGGCACTCTGTGCCCTCTCTTCTCTCCACTCGAACGGCTTCTCCGTGGAATCCGAGATGCAGCTTCAGGCTCGTGAACACAGCCTGAGGGTGATTGAGGTCCCCGTTACGATCCATTACTACGATAAGCCGAAGAGACCTGTAGTCATCCACGGGCTTATGGTCCTGAACGGCATCCTGCGCCTGATGGGGCAACAGCACCCGCTCCTGTTCTTCGGACTGCCCAGCACAATGATCTTGCTTGCCGGTCTGCTCTGGGGCATACGGGTGGTAGGCGTCTATGGCAGGACACAGGTGCTGGCTGTAGGGTATGCCCTGCTCAGTATGTTGCTGTTCATCATCGGCAGCCTGGGTATATTTGCAGGGATCACGCTGCACTCGACGCGCGAACTGATTCTGGATCTGGTACGGCCCAACGACGTGATGTGAGGCGTACAGTTTTCACGTCAGCGTTCAGCCCGGCGACCTGAGCCGGGTCCGGCCTGGCATTGGGAAGAGCAGCAATCTATGGGCTCAGATGACAAGCTGGGCGGAGTGTTTCGGCTTATTGGCCAGTACCGGCAACTGCTCCTGTTCGGCGTACCGGGGATGTGCTCGCTGCTGGCTGGCGTGGCGTGGGGTGTGTGGGTGGTAGACGTTTTTCTCAGAAAACACACCTTGTTCGTGGGCTCCGCTATGGTCAGTGTGCTACTCGCGATCATCGGCGCCCTGGCCTTGTTCACTGGCACCATCCTGCACTCAGTCCGAGGGCTGCTTATGGATTTGGCACAACCCGGAGAGAGACTGGTTCACGGGTCGTCGGGATGGTGTCAGGGGCTCCGGTTTGTGCAACGTCAGCCATTGATCTTGTTCGGCGGTCCGGGGACGATCTTGCTGTTGGCTGGTGTGGCGTGGGGGACGCGGGTGGTGTCCATCATGCGCGGGACACGTGAACTGGCCATGGGATCTGCCTTGATTTGCATGTTGTTGTCCATCGTCGGCAGCCTGGGCATACTTGCTGGGATTATCCTGCACTCGGTGCGTGGCCTCCTTCTGGACCTGGCACGAACCCGGCGGAGGAAGTGACATGCCGGCGATCACCCACGCGAGCGAATCCCAGGTTGCCGCTGCCCTCGCCCCGGTCCATGCAACAGGGCCACGAGCGAGCGTGATCGTTGTCAGCTACAACGGACGAGCGCGCCTGGGAAGGTGCCTGTATTCGCTTTTGGAAGACCGCCAGGGATACGAGGTCATCCTGGTGGACAATGCCTCGAGGGACGGCAGCGCCGATTACGTAGAGCAGTTTTTTCCCCAGGTACAAGTGATTCGGAATGAAACCAACCGGGGTTTCGGGCAGGGCAACAACGCGGGGGTTCAAAGGGCAAAAGGGGAGTATCTGGCTTTTCTGAATCCCGACACGGCGGTCGAACCGGGATGGTTGGAAGCCCTCATCGCTGCTCTGGAGGCCGATCCCCAGGCTGGGCTGGCCACTTCCAAAATCCTGCTGCTGGCCGAACCAGAGCAGATCAATACCTGTGGCAATGACGTTCACTATACCGGGTTGACGCTATGTCGCGGTATGGGGATGGACCGCAGCACCTTCGCCGATTTGGCCAGAGTTAGCGCTGTGTCCGGGGCTGCCTTTGCGACGCGCAGGGACATCTTTGAGGCGCTGGGCGGATTTGATGAGACGTTCTTCATGTATATGGAGGACACGGACCTTTCGTGGCGGGCTCGTCTGGCAGGGTACCGGTGTGTCTACGTCCCTCAATCGATCGTGTACCACGACTATAGCCTGCGCTTCGGCCCACGCAAGACATTCTACCAGGAGCGCAACCGGTACCTGATGCTGCTGAAGAACCTGCGCTGGCGCACGTTGCTGGTGCTCCTGCCGGCCTTGCTGTTGGCTGAAGCGATCACCTGGGGGTTCGTGCTGCTACGGGATAGGCGACGTGCGGTGAACAAATGGCGGGCCTATGCCTGGATTATGCGGCATTGGAGTGAGGTAATGGCAAGTCGAAGACGTGTGCAGGCGGTCCGAAAAGGCCCTGACCGCGACCTGGTTGCTTGCTGTACCCATCGGTTGGACTTTGAGCAGACAGGGGACGGGACCGTTGCACGTCTGGCGCAGTTATTGTTCGACCCGCTTTTTTCCATGCTGCACCGGTTGGCACTGGCGTTAATCTGGTGGTAGGAAGACTTTGAACAGAATGGCAGTGATGGTGACTCGAGGAAAAGACAGGCTGACGAAGGCGGTGGAACTGACCAGGGAGCCGCTGCTTGCCAACGCCGGGTACCTGACGGGCATCGACTTGGTGGGCTCAGTAGTAGGCTTTGTTTTCTGGGGGTTAGCGGCCCGTCTGTATCAACCGGAAGACGTGGGCACGGCTTCGGTGGTGCTGTCTGCCGTCGCGCTGGTGTCCGGCATTGCCGGGCTGGGGATGGGCACCGGCCTGGTGCGCTTCTTGCCTGAAGTCCGGTCCCCACGCCGCCTGCTGAACACGGCTTTGACGTGCAGCATTGGAACGGCTTTCCTCACTTGCGGGGTGTTCCTGGCCGGACTCCCGGTGTGGTCTCCATCGTTGGTTGCACTACAGCGGAACGGACTCTATGCTGTAGGCTTCCTGGCCTACGTCGTTGCGGCAACGCTAGGGTCACTGGTCAGTGAGGCTTTCGTGGCACACAGGCAGGCGAGCTACGCCCTGATCCACACCTGCGTGGTCAACATCTGCCGCCTGCTATTGGTGGCCGTGCTGGCAGGTCTGGGGACCGTAGGGCTCGTGGGTTCGGTAGCCCTGGCCGTTGTGCTGGCGCTGACGCTGAGCCTGTGGGGGCTTCTCCCCAGGGTCGATCCGGGCTATCGGCCACGCCCCGGCGTCAGTTGGGCCAACCTGGTTGCCGTCATCCCGTACTCCCTGGGAAACTATGTGGCGGGTTTGCTGGCACAGACATCGCAGACCGTCATACCTCTCATGACTATGGAAATCCTGGGGCCTGCATCGAGCGGGTATGCCTACATCGCCTTGATGGTGGGCAGCCTGCTGACAAGCCCAGGCGTAGCCCTGGCTGGCTCCGCCTTCGCCGAGGGCTCCAATGCACCCCAGAAGTTACTCCCCATACTGACCAGAGCGGCTGCCCTTGGTTTGGCGCTGACGGTGCCGGTGGCACTGATCCTTTGTGTTTGCGCACCTTACTTTCTGCTGCTCTTCGGCCCCCGTTATGCCCGTGAAGCCGCCGGGTTGCTGCGCTGGCTGGCATTGGCAGCTCCGCTGATTGTCCTGAGTCGGCTCTACTTCACCCATCTGCGAGTGCAGAAACAGATTGGCCGCTTGATCCTGCTGAGCGGTATCGTCGCCGCAGCGACGCTTGGCGTAGCGGCGGTGTTGATGCCCCGCTTGGGCATCGCTGCCAACGGGGTCGGGTTGTTGGTGGGGCATAGTCTGGTGGCAGCCGTCGCCTCAGGCCGGTGGATGAGGCAGAACGGGCCTGGAGGCATAATCAGGCGCGTCGGGACTGTATCCAATATCCGGTTATGGAGATGATGATGCAGCGTCAAGAACCTGTGGCCAGCAATCCAGCATCCGCCGCCACCCCCAAGCCTGACGAGAGGAAGCTAAAGATAGCGCTGGTTTGTTCTCATGGCGGCCACCTGACAGAGATGCAGACGCTGTCGCCAGCATTTCCCGGGTACGACTGCATTCTGATTACGTATCGGTGCAGCCGGACGGAGGAGCTATCCCTCTGGCCACGCAAGTACCTGTTGAACAACATCGGCACCAGCCTCCTGCGCATGATCAAGGCGTTTGTGCAGGCGCTCACGATTCTACTCCGCGAACGGCCTGACGTTGTGCTGTCCACTGGGGCAGAGATCGCCATCCCGTTCCTGTGGGTCGGCAGGTTATTAGGCGCCAAGACGGTGTACCTGGAGAGCTGGTGCAGAGTCCGAACACGCTCGGGCACGGGGCCGCTCGTATATCCCGTAGCCGACCTGTTTCTGGTGCAGTGGCCTGATATGGTCCATCGGTATGGACGCAAGGCTCATTATCTTGGAGGGCTGACTTGATACTCGTGACCGTGGGCATGCACAACGAACCATTCGACCGGCTGGTAAGGAGCGCCGATGAGATGGCCTCCCTCGTCGCGGAGACGGTCGTCATTCAGCGGGGAGTCAGCCGGTACACACCAGCGACTAGCCGATACTTTGACTTTGCCGACGAGGCCCAGATGCAGAAATGGCTATCTGAAGCTGGGATTGTGGTTTCCCATGGCGGCGCAGGGTCTATCCTCAGCGCATTGCAGGCCAGCAAGCCGCTAGTGGTCGTTCCACGGTTAAAGTGCTATGGAGAAGCATGTGATGACCACCAGTTGGAATTGGCCGAAGCTCTGGCTCACCGGAAGAAAGCGGTCATAGTTTTAGAGCCATCCGCAGGGGCACTCCAGGAGGCGGTCGCTCAGGCAAATGAGCTAGCGAGAACTAGGACTGTCAGTAACGGTCTGCAGGCCGCTCTGCGAGCGTGGCTCGCCGAGCAGGCCAGGTAGCCAGTATCGAAGGTAGTGTGTAGGCTGTTTCACTGAAGCGCAAGGGAGGCTGGCAAGTGCGGATCTGTATGATAACATCGGCTCCCATGCCCCCAGCAGAAGGGGTCGGTTACTACGTCTGGAACCTATCCCGTTTTCTCAAGGGACAAGGGCACCAGGTGCAGATCATCACCCGTCGTCAACGTAGGAAATCTGCCTATGAGGAACTCGAGGGGGTCCCGATTTGGCGACCGCGTTTCTATCCACTCTATCCTGTGCACGTGCACCTGCACATGCTATTTGTTCAACGCCTGGTGCGGCAACTGGAGACCGAGGTTGATTTATTTCACCTGCACACTCCGCTGCCGCCACCAATCCGGAGTGTCCGCCCATATGTGGTGACGGTACATACGCCGATGCTTGGAGAAGCGAGGGCGATTCCGGTCAGGGAGCTGCGCTCCTTGGCAATCAGGCTGCAAATACCTGTCAGTGCCTGCATTGAGCGCAGGCTGTTCGCTACCGCAGGCACGATCATCGCTGTAGCTCAGAGTGTCGCTGAGGAGTTGCGAGGTTACGGCTTACGTGAGAACCAGGTAGAGGTGCTGGGGAATGGTGTAGACACCGGCATCTTTTGTCCTGGTGGGCAAGGTCAATCCTCGAAGACTGACGAGACGTACGTGCTGGCAGTGGGCCGTCTCGACGTAAGAAAAGGGCTGGAGGATCTTGTCGAAGCCATGAGCCACGTCGTCAGTCATTTTCCGGCTGTTCGTCTGTACATCGTCGGTGCCGGTCCGATTGAGGGGCAATTGAAGGCCAAGGCAGAGCAAATGGGGCTTGACCATGCAGTACGATTCCTGGGGCATGTCGAGCAGGCTGATATCGTGGAACTGTACCGTGGGGCGACGGTTTTTACTCACGCGGCTCACTACGAAGGCCTGCCGACGGTGTTACTGGAATCTATGGCCTGCGGGAAAGCGGTCGTATCCACGTCCGTCAGTGGCGCGTTGGACGTGGTCAGGGATGGCGTCAACGGCCTCCTGGTCCCTCTGCGGGCGTCGGAACAGTTGGCCGCAGCTATTTGCTGTCTGCTCAGCGACGCTGAACTACGTGCCCGGCTTGGAGCCGCAGCCAGGCGCACGATCGAGGAGCGCTTCTCGTGGCAGGTGGTGGGAAGCAACTATCTGCGCTGTTATCAGACGCTGCTGGACGAGGCTGGGCGATGAAGATCTGCCTGGTTTCTTCGGGTCTGGAGGAACGTAACCGGCGGCTGCAGCCCTGGCGATATCTGTTTGAGACGGCCAGTGCGCTGGCAGGCAGTGGACACGACGTCCATCTGGTCTCGGACGGCCATCCGCGTCTTCCAGGGAACGGGGACGTGACAGGGCTACCTGTGACGCGACTCGCCAGCGTGCGGGATGGGGCTCTGCGCGTGAACACGCCGGTCGTGCGTGCTGTGTCCGGCCTGCAACCAGACGTCGTGCTCTGGCATCTGGGGGCAACCAGCTTCTTGCACCTGTGCACGCTGAAATGTATCCCCGCCCCGGTGATCGGTGTCTTCACCAGCCCCATCTACCGGGCACGTGAACTCTTGCGCCTGGGGGTCCTCCAACTGTTGCAGGGGTATCGGCTGACCGTGGTCCATCTCCTGGGACTGCTGGTTCCTGGGGTATTCATGCGGCGGCCTCTCTACCAGGGTTTGATCAAGCAGTTGGTGGTTGGGTGTGAGACCACCCGGACCAGGTTGACCGAGCGCGGCGTGCCGTCTGATCGCATTCACGTGGTCCGGACTGGTGTCGATCCTGTCTGGTTCGAAACGGCGCTGTCGCCCGTCGAGCGCGCACACACGCGCAAAGACTTGGGATTCTCGGTAGAGGATTTTGTCGTGGGCTACTTTGGTCCGCCCACGCCGCTGCGCGGGCTGCCTAACCTCATCAAGGCCACCGCGATGGCACGGGAGAAAGACCCAAGGGTCAGATTGCTGGTTCTCTCCCGACAACGTGATGGTGAACCACGCGCTGAGCACCTTGCAGTAGAGGGACTGATAGAGCGGTCAGGGGCAAAGCAATGGACTCATATGATGACTGGCTTTTTACCCCAGGAGCAGTTAGTCCAGACCATTTCCGCGTGTGACGTCGTTGCGCTGCCTTTCGATCTCGTACCATCGGACGTTCCCCTGAGTGTGCTGGAGACTATGGCGCTGGGGATACCAGTGATAACCACCCAGGTAGCGTGTGTGCCCGAGTTGTTGGCGGAAGGGGCTGGCTTGTGCGTACCTCCTTGCAACGTATCAGTGCTGGCAGAGGCCATATGCACATTGGCAGCCAACGCCAGGCTGAGGGACAAGGCAGGCCATAAGGCCAGGGAGCAGGCTATGGCTTGGAGGGCTGGGAAAAAGAGTGATGCCACATGGGACGCACTAGTACGACGACAGAGTCGGTAGCAAGCAGGTACACTCATTTTGTCTACATCACCGGAGCAGACGGCACAGGAAAGAGCACTCAAGCACGTCTGTTGACTCAACACTTGCGGGATTGTGGTGTCCGATGCCGCCACCTGTGGTTGCGTTTTCCCTTTTTCTTTAGTCTGCCATTACTGGCATATGCACGCTGGCGTGGCTACTCGTGGCACGAGGTATGCGATGGAGTACGACATGGATACTGGGATTTTCGTTACTCCCGGTGGTTGCACACTCTCCTACCCTGGGTGCTACTTCTAGATGCTACCCTGGTGGCAATAGGAAAAGTCTATGTTCCGCTTCGGCTGGGCAAGACGATCGTGTGTGAACGCTTTGTCTTGGACATACTCGTTGATCTAGCAGTAGCGTTTGGGGATCGTAGCCTGCACCTTCGGTTACCAGGGAAGCTCTATCCGCGATTGGTGCCACGTAATGCAGTGATATGCGTCCTTGACCTGGACGCTGGAACAATTCGAGAAAGACGGGCGGATCTGCGGGGAGACCGGTGCCTAGAAGATCGGCTTAGTATGTTCCGCTGTCTATCTGAAAGCCTCTCTTTACCACTGTTATCCAGTGGGATGCCTGTGGTCGAGCTGAGTCAGTGCATTCACCAGAGGATGAATGTAAGATGAAGGCCGAAACGGTAGGCGGTTACGCCAAGGTCAAATGGAGAGCCATGCGACAGCTTCTACGTCATCCTATAGTCGCAGTGGCCACGCATTGGGCATTCCAGAGCCTGCTGTACATGGACCCGACCGAGCGCCTATTCAAGTTAACCCTGGATGCAATGCTTACACTGGCAGGTAGTACCCTATTGAGCGTCCGGTTGCCCCGACAAATTGCCTGGCCTGCTGCCTTCATAGTGGCGCATACGTTGAACTTCCTGTTCAATGGCCACCTCTGGGGCGTCTTGAAACATTATGGCCTGGTCAGCTACACACCTGAAGTGTTCAGAATATACGTAAAGGCTCTTGGCAGGCGCGCACAGCTTGAACCTGCTATCCAATACGTCGTGATCTGCGGGAGCCTGTCACGCCAGCAATGGTCAGCCTCGTCCGATCTCGACGCACGCATCATCCGGAATCCCGGTTTTATAAACGGGCTGCGGGCCTGCTGGTTCTTGTTGCGCGAGCGGAGTCGAGCCTTAGTCGCAAGGTTTCCGCTCGATGTCTATGTTCTGGATGACGAGGCTAGACTTCAACAACTGAATGCCGAAGAGCCACTAATTGAATTGGTCCAACGAGGCGGAACACATCCATAATGCGAATCACAGACACAAAGGCATCTACAGAGAAGGCTTCAAGTCGCCCCCAGCAGTTGCTTGTAACAGCCGCAGGGGAGGCATTGCTTCTGATCATTTGCATGATACCAGGTCTCGTTTTCTCGTTCAAGAGCCTGCAGTCGCCCTGGACGATGTTTCGAATTGCACGGGCCAATATTGCACTGCAAGAGCGCCACATTCCCACGTTTGTCACGTCGGCTGCTAGTTACCGCAGTGAACACATTGGTGGAGAGATCATACAGGTTGCGTTGCTCGAAGCAACTGGATGGTCACTAGAATCCGTTGCACTGGTCCCAATTGGCTCCTTGTTGCTACCACTCATATACTATGGTGTATCCCAGAAAGTCGCTCGATCACCCAAGACCGCCGCTGCTATCGCCCTGTATGCTAGTTGGTACTACCCTAGATTGTACACTCAGTTCGGCACACAAACGTATGTTTGGACCAATATTCTTTTTCTCACCTTTATTACCCTGTTGCTGTACTGGTTGCATGAGAGAAAACCGATTGGGTCAGCCTTGATCATGGTGGTTTTTGTCGCCTCCTTTCTGCACTACCACACAACGCCACTGTGGATCATTGTGGCCATGGCCACGTCCGTCGCAGCAATTAAGGTGAGAGAAAGCTACGACAAAACTCTACGGCCTATGGTATCGTGGGCATTACCGCTGTTCTGTGCTGTACTTTATCTTGGGTTTGATACGGTCGTGTATGGTAACGGTCTGGTCCGCCTACGCACAGAGGCAACCGGAGAGTCATTTACTCAGAGTGTCGTGAACAAGATTATTACACCGCTTCTCGCAAAACCCCCAGATACCCTGAGCCCTTTTGAGATAGCGCCTATCAATCCAAGAATCGCCACTTGGACCACATTATTGATACTATTGCTGTTGACAATACCTGTGGGTATTTGGTGCATAGCCAAAGCATATCAGGCATTCGTTGCAAGAGACCTCAGGGTTCTTGTGCACGCAGAAGAGGACACCTTTGTCTGGATGGTGATTCTCGTAGCGGTAGTGCACGCTCTTGTTTACTCGATATATGGTGCACTTAGCCTGCGAGTTATTCCCCTGGCGTTTCCATTGATTCTCCCACCCGTAGCTCGACAGCTTGGAGGATCTGATCGAGTTGAGCTTATACTAACTTGCGGATTAGCAACATTCGCGGTGGTCGGTTTTCTCAGTTTTAGCTCCGCCTTGCTACCCGATACGATAGCGTCAGAGACCGGTTTGGCCTCGAAGCTCCTCGAACCTGATAGCCGATTGATGTGTAGTGCAGATGTTTATGGATCACTTCTATTGAATGCAACAGAGGACGGCAAGATCAGCGACTTTGTCTGGCTTGACTCCGACAGATACGCCTCGGTGATTGGCCAGCGTCCTGTATCTCGGGCTGACTTTGACTACGTGGTGATAGATATGTCGGACAAACCCATAACCTCGTCCAACTGGCGTTTTCTTGAACCCTGGACGCAACATGCGTTGGAAATCAATGAGAACGGCGACTTAAGCAAGATCTACGATAGCGAGACTATAATGGTCTTTCAACCCAAAGGAGCGACATTGCCCAACCACGAGATTCGGCCAGGAGACATCAAAGCTGTGGATGGCTCCTCAAGTATCGATGCCTTCTGGCTGTTTCTCACGATAGTCTCGCTTGCCTTCATACCTGGCGGGGTCCTTACCTTCATCTTACTCAACAGTTCTCATCTTCGCATCGAGGATACTCGAACGCTTGTTGGGCTATCCATAGGCCTGAGCATCACTTTGGTAACATTCATTGGCTACATCGCTAACTTCACAGTACTCGGGTTAGGGTGGTTTGTGCCATTGTCTGTCGCACTGCCATGGATCGTTTTCGCTGTTCAATTGATCATACGGCAGCCCCACTTGCGCGCGTGCTGGCCGTGGGTCATCTGTGGGTCCTCCATCTTGATAACCCTAGCGATTGGATCGTTGTTGTCTGCCGGAGTTGCCCACGCCAGAACTCAGCGCCGCGCAGAGTTCACAGAGTTCTTCGTGACACAAAACGATCCCCAGTCTAGGACGCTCACCATCCATGCCGTCAACAGGTTGAACGAACCCAGTAGTTTCACAATGGTCTTTAGATCAGCCGGCGTTGAGCTTGAGACTCGGGGGCCGCGGACCCTATCCTCGAATGCATTATGGACTGAGCAGTGGCAAGTTCCACCAAGTCAGGTAGATAGACGAATTGTGATTACTCTTGAGAAAGACGACATCCCGTACAGAGAGTTGCACTTGTCTGGACTGCCCTCGTCAGTCGGAGATGAAGGTGGACTTGGCGCTGCAAAACCGGGCAGCGAACGGCAGAGATCCTCATAGTGTTTGACGCTGATTCGGAGGGTCGGTGATTCGAGCAAATGCCAAGTCCAACAACCTCGAGTTGAGGCAAGGCAGACGGTGGACCGAGCCACGTCGGGTCCCACCGCTGCCCGCATCCCAGGAGCCGACGAAGAGCGATCGGTTGTTGTCACAAGCCATCATCGCTCTCAAGTCAAGCCGCTGGACAGCGGCCCGCCGTTTGCTGGAGGCGGCCGTGCAGGCCGACCCGCACTCGGAGCAGGGCTGGCTGTGGCTGGCCGAGGCAGTGGATTCGGACGAGGAGCGTCGTTTCTGCCTGACCCGGGTGCTGTCCATCAACCGCCGCAACGCGCTGGCGCGGCGGAGGCTGGAGCCGTTGGGGCCAGGTCCCGCTCGATCTCCGCTGTTGCAGCCCGCCGTCGCCGCGCTTGAGGCGGGGCGACGGGGGGAGGCCCGCCGCCTCTTGGAGGTGGCCGTGCGGACCGCCCCGCGTTCGGAGCGGGGCTGGCTGTGGCTGGCCGAGGCGGTGGATTCGGACGAGGAACGCCGCTTTTGCCTGGCCCGGGTGCTGTCCATCAACCGCCGCAATGCGCTGGCGCGGCGGAGGTTGGACGCGCTGGGACCGGGACTCACCCGGTCTCCGGTCGATGGCTGGGAAGGCCTGCGTGAACCGCGGCCGGAATGGCAGTCCACGGTCATGCAGGGGCGTTTCCAGCCCATTCGCGAGGCACTGTGCGATCATCCTATCCTGACCGCCCTGGGCTATCTGGTCGTCCTGACCGTGGCCGAGTTGCTCACTGCCTTGATTGAACCTCGGGTTGGGCTGGTGCTACACGGGGTTGTGCTGATGACCCTGCTGCTGCACACGGCCCTGACCTGGGGGCATCCCACCCATAGGTTCCTGTTCAGCTTGACGTTTGCCCCCCTCATCCGCCTGCTGAGTTTGTCCATGCCCCTGGCTGGATTCCCCTTGATCTACTGGTACTTGATCGTCAGTGTTCCCCTGTTCGTCGCCGCCGTCATCGCCCTGCGCACGCTGGGCTTCTCCAGGGTAGGGATCGGGTTGAACCTGAAAGCACTTCCACTTCAGGTGCTGGTGGCTCTCACCGGGATGAGCCTCGGCTACATCGAGTACCGGATCCTGCAACCTGCCCCGCTGACCAGGAACTTGGGCTGGGAGGAGACGTGGCTACCGGCGCTGATCCTGTTAGTCTGCACCGGCTTCGCTGAGGAGTTGATCTTCCGGGGGATGATGCAGGAGGCTGCGACACAAGTGTGCGGGCAGGTATGGGGGGTCCTCTACGTGGCTGTCCTCTTTGCCGTGTTGCACGTGGGATATCAGTCGCTGCCCGACGTCCTCTTTGTCTTCAACGTGGCCCTTTTCTTCGGACTGGCCAAGACGGTCACGGGCTCCATCCTGGGGATATCGTTGGCGCACGGCATGACGAACATCCTCCTGTTCCTGACGATGCCGTTTGGCGTGAACCATTTTGACCTCATCGCCCATTACCTGTATGGGCCGTGACGAAAGTCGGTGTCGCTACGGGCATCAGCCATCCCGCTCCAGAAAGATAAAGCCGGCTTTGGTGAGGTACGAGCAATAGAAAAGGCTATGGGGCCAGGGCCTCATAGCCTCATTAACGGTCCGGACAGTTCGCAGGCTACTTTAGCGCTTCGGCGACTCTTACGGCCACGATCAGGGCGAAGGCGATCATGAGTGGCACGATACCGAGGTTCAGTGCCCGGCGGAGGGCACGGGCAAAGCGTCCCCTGGCGGACGTGACCAGTTCTTTTTGGATCAGCAGCGCAAGTAGTATAAAGGTACCTATCAGTGCCAGCGAACCAGCGATAGCGACGGTCGTCACCGTGGCAACGGTCGCTGTCGTGACTGTCGAAACCATCGTTCTTCTCCTTCCTGGGCGTGTGAACCAGGTCCAGAACTCCACAAAAGGCGGGCCGACTCCAACCACACGACGTGTGGAGTTATGCCAACTTCCGATAGCCTACCCATGATAGTATATCCCAGGATGTGACTATCGAGCGTTTCAGATCCGTTGCAGTACCGTTTCTTTTTGGTTAACATGGAGGTTCTCAGGGCCAAGTCCGAACGATATCCCTCGAGACGCCGCCACTTGGCGAGTGAACGAACCGGTGCTACAATTAGAAATCGGCAGAGTCCAAGACTGTAGCCTGGAGGTTGACTATCACTGCACAACGAGTCTACGACACGACAGCCTATCGCTATCCCCGCGAGCGGCTCATTCTGGTGATCACGCTGCTTCTGGTGTTCCTGGTCATCGCGCTGACTGCGACGGCGACCGTCTGTTTGAGCGTCGTATTCGTCCTGGGGGCAGTGGTGCTTTCATACGCGATCAGCCGTGCGCATCACAGGGCCTTGTTGGCCCAGGCGCGGGAGGTCACACCGCAGGACACTCCTGGCCTGGCTTTGCTTGTCGGCGAAAGCGCCGCCCGGTTGCAGGCGAGATCCGTGCAGGTCTTTGTCGCGCCTGGCGATACGTTGAACGCGTACACCTTTGGCCTTTTCCCTCCCCAGGTCGTGGTGCTCCAGTCGGCGCTCCTACAGGTGATGGATGAGGACAATCTGCGCTTCATTCTGGGGCACGAACTGGGCCACGTTCGCCTGGGACATACGTGGCTCAACTCGTTGGTCGGAGGAATGGCCGGCATCCCCAGTCCATTCCTGGGCTCAACCTTGCTCGCGATGGCCTTTCTATGGTGGAACCGGGCCTGCGAGTACTCGGCCGACCGGGCTGGACTGCTGGCCTGTGGCAAGCCCCACAAGGCGATCGCTGCGCTGGTCAGGCTGGCAGCGGGAGCAGAGGCCCGCACGCGAGCCGACCTGGAGCGGGCGTTACAATACATTGAGGCCGAGGACGATCACGTGCTCGGAAACCTGGGTGAGATACTGACCACCCATCCGATGACGATCCGGCGCATTGAGGCGCTGCGTCGCTATGCGGCCTCAAGCGAATACCGCCGTCTGCAGGCACTGGTGGACCGGAACGTGACGGAGAACCGGGTCTTTACGAACAGGCCTTGACCGCCGTGCTGGGATGTCGCCCGGCCCCCTGGTTCGCCAACTTTTGGCCGATACTTCCGGGCATTCCAGGCGAGGGGCTTTGACCGTGGACTTGGCCTGTGGTATACTCGATTGTACGCATCCGCCCGCCCGGGGCCGAGTGTGTAGACGTCCGGCTGAGCACTATACGACCTGTCAAAACGGATTACGCCGCCCCGGTTTTCGGAAGACGACAGCAGAGGAGGCAGTATGCTGAACGACAGAGCGCGTGTAATCCTGTTCTGGTTTACCATTGGCATGGTCGTACTCGTCGCAGCGGTGGCGATCATCACCATCCTGCGGGCGTGTGGGGGGTCTGTGTCCATGGAACCCCCTCTGACCATCAGCCCCGCCGAGGTCAGCCTGTGCCCTGGCGAGCAGAGCCAGTTTACCGTCGAGGATGGCGTCGAGGCCGCGTGGGATGTTACGGGAGGTACGATCAGCGAGGGCGGTCTCTTCACCGCCAGCGACGGTCCAGGGGATTATACTGTCATAGCTACCCAGCGCGGATCTCGCCGGGCAGCCGAGGCGGTCGTGCACGTCGTCGCCTGCACGCCTACACCCACGCCTGCCCCGTCTCCCACCCCCATCCCTACCCCCATCCCCACCGTCACGCCGACGCCGGAGCCCACTCCTCTCCCGCCCACCGATCCCCAGGGTGACGTGGGGACCTATGAAAGCGGTGCCCGCGTCGAGGCCTTCCCCGCTGGCGTGGACATCCGCGCCGCCAGCGTTGGCGCTGACCTGCACGTGGACCTTCAACCCGCCACAGGTGTGCCTGCGGAACTGGACGGCTGGGCCACTGGGGGGGAGGTACTGCTGTGGATCAGCCTCTATGCGCCGGTCCCTGACCCTCCAGGGTACACTGACTGGCTCTTTGCGCTCGATCTGGATGGCAACACAGGCACTGGCCGCCCTGTAGGCTCAGTACGCGTCAACCCTGACCTCGGAGACGAGGCAGTCGTCGGCGTGTTGTACGAACCCGCCGGTGGTGAGTACACGCCGTATTTCCTGGTGTGGGATGCGGCGCGTGGGGGCTGGGCGGATGGCCCCGGCGTGGTACGCCTGTACATAGACGAGTCGCGCACGCTGCTCGGGCTGGCTCTGCCGCTGGAGATACTCACGCAGGCGGTGGCCCAGACGACCGGCGTGACGCTCGTGCCCGAGGCTGTGAAGGGCCGGGCGGCAGTGCTTTCCTACGCGGGGGAGCAGCCGGTGGTGGACTTTTACCCCGACCGGCCTGATTGAGACCACGTCAGGAAAAAGAGAGACGAGGAGGGGGAGGAACTGCGTGTTCCTCCCTCTCCGCTCATACCGTTATCGCGCGGTCCCCTGAGTACAGGATGCTCTCGGAGACAGCGGCCGCGGGCACCTCATCGCGAGAGCGATCCTACGGCATGGACAACACCGCTTCGATCTGCTCCAGCATCCAGTCCAATTCCTCCTTCTGGATGACCAGCGGTGGGGCCAGGCGGATGACGGTCCCGTGGGTGTCCTTGGCCAGTACGCCTCGTTCCATCAGCGCCTCGCAGAACCGGCGGGCTCCCCTGGCCTCAGGCTTGAGGACGATGCCGACAAAGAGACCCTTGCCCCTCAAGCGCGCCACGTGCGGGCTCTGGATCTCTTGGAGGCGCGCGATCAGGTACTCGCCCAGCTCGGCAGCGCGCTCGCACAGGTGCTCGTCGACGATAACCCTGAGCGCCTCTCGTGCCACGACACAGGCCAGCGGGTTACCCCCGAACGTCGAGCCGTGATCGCCCGGATCGAAGACGCCCAACACCTCCCGCGAGGCCAGCACGGCCGAGACGGGATACATGCCGCCTGAAAGTGCCTTTCCCAGCATCACCACGTCGGGCCGTACTCCCTCGTGCTCGCAGGCCAGGAGCTTGCCGGTGCGCCCCAGCCCGCTCTGGATCTCGTCGGCCATCATCAGCACGTTATGGCGGGTACAGATCTCCCGCGCGCGCCGGATGTACCCCTCTGGCGGGATGACGACGCCGCCCTCACCCTGGATCGGTTCAAAGAGGAAGGCCACCGTGTTGGGCGTGATCGCCCGTGCCAGCGCATCTGCGTCGCCGTACGGAATCAGTGTGAAGCCAGGTGTGAAGGGACCAAAGTCATCGCGGTACTGCTCTTCTGAGGAACAGGTAATGATGGTGATCGTGCGGCCGTGGAAATTGCCGGTGCAGGCGATGACCTCCGCTTGATCGTCCGGCACACCCTTGATCCGATAGCCCCACCTGCGGGCTGCCTTGAGCGCCGTCTCCACCGCCTCCGCGCCGGTGTTCATCGGCAGCATCATCTCGTAGCCGATCAACTCGCACAACTCCCGTGCCAGCAACGGAAGCTGGTCGTTGCGGAACGCCCGCGAGGTCAGCGCCAGCCGCTGGGCCTGGTCGACCATCGCCTGCACGATGCGGGGGTGGCAGTGACCCTGGTTGATGGCTGAATAGGCCGAGAGGCAGTCGAGGTACTTGCGTCCCTCCACGTCCCAGACCCAGGGGCCTTTCCCCCGCGTGATGACAACGTCGAGCGGCTTATAGTTACGGGCGTTATACTGATCTTCCAGTGCGATGTAATCCTTTGTGCTCGAGACGTTCACGTTTTGCTCCTTGTGGGAATATGATGTGGTAGCAACCTGCGAGGGTATGTTACCACCGTTCGGCAGATTGGGAAAATGGAAGGTCCGCAAGGCTGAAACGCGCCCTTTTTGGCGAACGTGCTTCCATTTTCCGCTCCCGGGTGGTATAATCTAGGCCGATGGCTGGTTTCGTCCACCTCCACGTGCACAGCGAATACTCGCTCCTCGACGGTCTCAGCAGTTGCCAGAAGCTGGCCGAACGTGCTGCCGAACTGGACATGCCCGCGCTAGCGCTCACTGACCACGGCGCGATGTACGGTGCAGTTCAGTTCTACAAGGCGTGCAAAGCCGCTGGCATCAAGCCCATCATTGGGCTGGAGACGTACGTGGCCCCACGAGGTCGCCAGGACCGGGACCCACAACGCGACCGCACGCCCCACCACCTGGTGCTCCTGGCCCAGAACGGCGCTGGCTACCACAACCTGATGCGCCTGGCGACGATCGCCCAACTGGAGGGCTTTTACTACAAGCCACGCATTGACAAGGATGCCTTGGCCGAGCACGCCGATGGGCTCATCGCTCTCTCCGGCTGTGGGTCCTCAGAGGTCTCCCGCTTGATCAGGGCCGGGCAACTCGACCAGGCACGCCGGGCCATCAACTGGTACCGCGACGTGTTCCCGGGCCGGTACTACCTGGAAATCCAGGAGCACGACATCCCTGAGCTGGCGGACGTCAACCGTCACGTGATCGCCCTCGCCCGCGAACTCGGCCTGCCATTGGTCGCCACCAACGACGTGCACTACGCCCGCCGTGAACAGGCCGAAATCCACGACGTGCTGCTGTGCATCCAGACCGGCAAGACTGTCAACGAGCCGAACCGTATGCGCATGGAAAACGACAGCTTCTACCTCAGGAGTGCTGAGGAGATGGCGGCGCTGTTCCCCGAGGTGCCGGAGGCACTGTCGAACACGCTGCGCGTCGCAGAAATGTGCCAGGTAGAGGTAGAGTTCGGCCACTACCATCTGCCTGTCTTTGAGGTGCCGGAGGGGTATGATGCGCAGAGCTACCTGCGCCACCTGTGCGAAGAAGGACTGAAGCGGCGATACGCGGTTATTACGTCCAGAGAGCGGGAGCGGCTGGACTATGAGCTGGACATCATCCACCGCATGGGCTTTGACACCTACTTCCTCATTGTCTGGGACCTGTGTCGCTTCTCGCAAGAACAGAACATCTGGTGGAACGTGCGTGGGTCAGGGGCCAGTTCAATCGTCGCCTATAGCCTGGGAATCACCCATCTGGAACCATTGCAGCACGGCCTGATCTTTGAGCGGTTCCTCAACCTGGGACGCGTGACGATGCCCGACATCGACCTGGACTACCCCGACGACCAGCGCGCGCAACTGATCCGCTATACGATCGAAAAGTACGGCCACGAGCAGGTCGCCCAGATCATCACCTTCGGCACGATGGGGGCCAAGGCGGCCATCCGGGACGTGGGGCGCGCGCTCGATTATCCGCTACCCGATGTGGACCGCATCGCCCGCCTGGTGCCGGGCGGCCCCAAGGTGAAACTCGACCAGGCCTTGAACGAAGTCTCCGACCTTCAGCAGGAGTACGAGACAAAGGAACACATCCGGCGGCTGATCGACACCGCCCGGGGCGTAGAGGGGAACATTCGCCACGCCAGCACCCACGCCGCCGGCGTCGTCGTTACCGACGTTCCTCTGGTCACGTACGCCCCCCTGAACCGGCCCACGAAAAGCAGTGGCGGAGACGACGACGAAATCGGCGCCGTCACCCAGTTCGAGATGGCGGAACTGGACGAGCTAGGCCTGCTCAAGATTGACTTCCTGGGCCTCTCCACCCTGACCGTCATGCGCCGGGCCTGTGAACTGATCCGCCAGCGGCACGGCGTGGACCTGAACCTGAGCACCATCCCGATCGCTGACCCGGTCATCTACGACCTGCTTTCGCGCGGGGACGTGACCGGTGTGTTCCAGGTGGAGGGGCAGGGCATGCGCCGGGTGCTGATGAAGATGCAGCCCTCGCAGTTCGACCACGTCATCGCTACCATCAGTCTCTTCCGCCCTGGCCCTATGGAGTACATCGACGACTACATCGACCGCATGCACGGTCGCAAACCGGTCGAGTACCGCCACCCCAGCCTGGAGCCGATCCTGCGAGAGACCTACGGTATCATCGTGTACCAGGAGCAGATCATCCGCATCCTGGCGGACGTCGCGGGCTACACCGCGAGTGACGCGGACCTGGTGCGGCGAGCCGTGGGCAAGAAGAAGAAGAAAGCACTTCTCGAACACCGGGCCTCTTTCGTCAAGGGGGCCGTGGAGCACGGGGGGTTGCCCGAAGAGGTAGCCAACGGCATTTTCGACGACATCGAATACTTTGCCCGGTACGGATTCAACAAGAGCCACGCCGCCGACTATGCGGTCCTCACCTGCCAGACTGCCTATCTCAGGACTGAGTACCCGGTCGAATACATGACGGCGCTGCTGACCGTCGAGCGGCACAACACCGAGAAGGTCGGGCTGCTGATCGCCGAGTGTCACCGCATGGGAATCGATGTGCTCCCCCCCGACGTCAACCGCTCCGGCCTGGATTTCACCATTGAGGAACAGGCCGACGGCTCGTCACAAGCTGACGCCCGGTCACAAGCTGACGCTTCGTCCCAAGCTGACGCTTCGTCCCAGGCTGACGCTTCGTCAGCCATCCGCTTTGGGTTGGGGGCCGTGAAGAACGTGGGTGAGGGGCCGGTCGAGACGATATTGGATGCTCGTCAGGCCGGCGGTCCCTTCCGTAACCTGGATGACTTTTGTCGCCGCGTCGACCTGCGGCAGGTCAACCGGCGGGCGATGGAGAGCCTGGTCAAGGTGGGGGCCTTGCGTCTCTTCGGCACGCGTTCGCAACTCCTCCCCATCGTGGAGCGCATCATCGGGTTGAGCGCCAACCTGCACCGCGCCCGGGACGTGGGACAGATGAGCCTGTTCGGTGAGGCCACCGGCGTGCACCTGGCAGCCGAGGATACGCTGCTGCCCGCGCTCTCCGAGACCCCCGAAGTGCCACAGAAAGAAATCTTGGCCTGGGAGAAGGACCTGGTTGGCCTGTACATCTCTGAGCACCCGTTGACAAGGGCCATGGCCGGGTTGCAGGACGTCGTAAACGCCCACGCCGGGGCGTTGAACGAAGAGATGCACGGGCAGCAGGTGGTCGTCGCCGGGATGGTGCAGCGGGCGCGCCGTCATACGACGAAAAAAGGCGACGAGATGGCCTTCGTGACGCTGGAAGACCTGCACGGCACTTGTGACGTCGTCGTCTTCCCCCGGGTGTGGAGCAAGACGAAACAGCTCTGGCAATCGGAAAAGATCCTGGTCGTGGCCGGCAAGGTGGACGCCGGGCGACGGGACACGCCCAGCCTGCTTTGCGATTGGGCCAAGACCCCGGACGAGGTAGCTGTTCCGGTCGGGCAGGACCGTCCGCAGGCAACCCCGCTACCTCCGCCTCCGCCTCCGATGCCTTTCGTACGCGTCGTCCGCGTGACGTTGACCCGCAGCGGGGAGCAGACCCGGGACGTGCAGACGCTGCGCAAGATCCACAGCCTGCTGGTGGAGCACCGTGGTCCGGATCGCTTCACGATTCGGCTGATCGGCGGCGTGAGCAAGCCGATCGAACTGGCGTTCCCGAACGAAACGACGTGCTATAGCCCCGAACTGATGCAGCAACTCGCGGCCGTGTTAGGACCCAACGCGATACAGCTCGAGTCGGGCGCGCAGATGTGAGCCCATTAGAGGGAAGGGACGATGAGAATTGGCATTCTGACAGGAGGGGGTGATGTCCCTGGACTGAACCCCTGCATCAAGGCCTTGGTTTACCGTGCCGTTGACGAAGGTCACGAGCCCATCGGCATCCGTCGTGGCTGGCGGGGTCTCCTCTATTACAATCCCGACGATCCCGCCACGCACGAGGAGTGTATCATGCCACTCACAAAGCTCATGGTGCGCACCATAGACCGTACCGGCGGCACCTTCCTGCACACCGCGCGTGTCAACCCCAGCCGCGTGCGCCTCTCGCAAGTACCGGACTTTTTGCGTCCCGAGGGAGAATTGGACGACAGCCAGACGTTCGACTTCACCGATCACACTTTGCGTGTGCTGGAGCAGCTCGAGCTCGATGTGTTGATTCCCATCGGAGGGGAGGACACGCTGGGATACGCAGCTCGCGTCCATCGCGAGGGTTTCTCCGTCATCAGCATCCCGAAGACGATGGACAACGACGTCTTCGGCACCGATTTCTGCATCGGTTTCTCCACCGCTGTCACCCGGAGCGTGCAGATCATCCACCAGTTGCGCTCCACGGCTGGCTCGCACGAGCGCATCGGCGTGATCGAACTGTTCGGCCGTCACTCTGGTGAGACCTCGCTGATCTCGGCCTATCTGTCCGGTGTGGATCGGGCCATCATCTCCGAAGTCCCCTTCGACGTCGACAGACTGGCCAGCCTGTTGATGCAGGACAGGGCGGAGAACCCCAGCCATTACGCCATGATGACCATTTCGGAGGGCGCGCAAGAAGTCGGCGGGGATCTCTTGCAGACCGGCGTGGCCGACCCCTATGGCCACAAGAAGTTGGGCGGCATCGGTGCGGTCACGGCGACCAAACTGGAGCAGATCACGGGTGAGCGCACGATGTGTCAGGTACTGGCCTACCTCATGCGATCCGGTGTGCCGGACGCGCTGGACGTCATGGTGGCGGTTAACTATGCCAACACGGCGATGGATCTGCTTGCCATGGGTAAAACGGGGCGCATGGTCGCGCTGAGAGATGGCCGCTACACCGACGTCTCGGCCGAATCGCCCACGCTGGGTGTCAAGCACGTGGACGTGCGGGCACTCTACGACGTGGATAACTACCGCCCCAAGGTGTGGCACGTGCTGGGCACGCCGATGTTCCTGTATTAAGCGCTGGTTTCTGGATACCGGCAGCCGGTGCTCGGGAGGGCAGAATGAAGCGTATTGGTGTGCTGACAAGCGGCGGGGACAACCCTGGCCTGAACCCATGCATCCGTGCTGTCGCGCGCATGGGGCTCCACCTGGAGTTGGAGGTGATGGGGATCCGTCGGGGTTACGCTGGCCTGATAGACGGCGAAATCGATGAAATGGACGCCCGTTCGGTGGGCGGCATCATCGGGCACGGAGGGACGATTCTGGGCACCGCCCGCTGTCCCGAGTTCTACGAGCTCAAGGGACGGAAGGAGGCATTGCGCAGCCTGAACCGGTTCGGGATCGATGGATTGGTAGTCATCGGCGGCAATGGCTCCTTGACCGGTGCGTTGGAGCTATGGCGCATGGGCTTCCCGACCATCGGCATCCCCAGCACGATCGACAATGATGTCAATGGCACCGACATCTCTATCGGCGTGGATACGGCGCTTAACACCATCCTGGACGCGGTAGACAAGATCAAGGACACGGCTACTTCCCACAATCGAGCCTTTCTCATCGAGACGATGGGGCGCGACTCTGGCTACCTGGCCATGGCGAGCGGCGTCGCCGGGGGTGCCGAATTGGTGCTGTGTCCGGAGGTAGAGACGACGTTCGAGGAGATTTGTCAAACGATCGATGACGCCTACGTGCGGGGAAAACCGCATTGCATCATCGTCGTCGCCGAGGGATGGGACGCAGGGGCCCATGCACTGGCCGAACGGCTACGGGAGCGGCAGGATCTGGGGTTTTCGGTACGGGTCACGCAACTGGGGCACGTCCAACGTGGGGGTTCCCCCAGCGCCTTCGATCGGCTGCTGGCCACGCGACTTGGGGCCGGTGCCGTGCGTGAACTGGCGGCCGGGAACGCGGGGCACATGGTTGGATGGACCCAGAGCGCCCTCGCGCTGACCCCTCTGGAGGAGGCCATCGCCTTCGATAAACAGATCAGCCGCGACTTGTGGGAGCTATCGAGGATCATGGAGATGTAGACTGCCGGCTGCTGAGCGATCATCCGGAAAGCACTGCCCGCCCCAGAGATGGGGCGGGCAGTCTTCACAGAAGGGGCCGTAGCGGATCCTTGAGTCGGTTCTAAACAATCATCGGCTCTCGATACAGGCCAAAGACCTCCCGGAAGATGTCCATGATCTCTTGCAGCGTGGCGTAGACCCGCACGGCGTCGAGGATGTAGGGCATCGTGTTCTCCGTGCCCTGGGCGGCGATGCGCAACCGGTCGAGGGCCTGCCCCACGGCTCCGTTGTCTCGCTCGGCCCGCGCCTGCGCCAGCCGGGCACACTGCCTTTCGTGCCCCTGCGGGTCAATCTCCAGCAGTGGCACCTGGAGCGGCTCATCGGCCGCAAACTCGTTCACGCCGACGATGATGCGCCGTCGCTCGTCAATCTCGCGCTGGTAGCGATAGGCAGCGTCGGCGATCTCCTGCTGGAAGAAGCCGGCCTCGATGGCCGGGATGACCCCTCCCAGCGCCTCGATCCTGTCAAAGTAATCGTAGGCCTGCCGCTCCAGCCGGTCGGTGAGCGCTTCGACGGCATACGCGCCACCCAGCGGATCGACGGTGTTGGTGACGCCCGACTCGTGGGCGATGATCTGCTGGGTACGCAGCGCGATCGTGACGGCGCGTTCGCCGGGGAGCGCCAGCGCCTCGTCCAGGCTGTTGGTATGCAGGGATTGGGTGCCGCCCAGCACCGCTGCCAGCGCCTGGATCGCCACCCTCACGACGTTGATCTCCGGCTGCTGCGCGGTGAGCGAACAGCCGGCCGTCTGGGTGTGGAACCGCAGCCACCAGGAACGAGGGTTCTGTGCGCCGAAGGTATGGCGCATCTCGTGCGCCCAGATGCGCCGGGCGGCGCGGAACTTGGCAACCTCCTCCAGAAAGTCGTTGTGGCAGTTGAAGAAAAAGGAGAGACGCGGCGCGAAGGCGTCAACATCCACGCCGCGATCGACCGCCCAACGCACATATTCCATCCCGTCGGCCAACGTGAAGGCCAACTCCTGTGCGGCCGTCGAGCCGGCCTCCCGGATGTGGTACCCGGATATGGAGATGGTGTTCCACTTTGGCAGGTGTTGGGTGCCGAACTCGACGGTGTCGGTCACCAGCCGCATGGAGGGCTTGGGCGGGAAGATGTACTCTTTCTGGGCGATGTACTCCTTGAGGATGTCGTTCTGAATGGTGCCGCCCAGTTGGTGCATCGGCACGCCCTGCTTCTCGGCGGCGGCGATGTACATGGCCCAGGTGATGGCTGCCGGGCTGTTGATCGTCATCGAGGTGGTCACCTTGTTCAGAGGAATGCCGTCGAAAAGGACCTCCATGTCGCGCAGGGAGGAGACCGCGACGCCGCACTTGCCGAACTCCCCCTCCGCTTCAGGCGCGTTCGTGTCGTATCCATAGAGCGTCGGTAGATCAAAGGCCACCGAGAGGCCCGTTTGTCCCTGTTCCAGCAGGTACTTGAAGCGGGCGTTCGTCTCCTCGGCCGTGCCAAAGCCAGCAAACATCCGCATGGTCCAGAGTCGCCCCCGGTGCATCGTCGGATGGACGCCCCGTGTGAATGGGTACTCGCCAGGGAGGCCCAGTTTGTCCACATAGTCCCCCTCCAGGTCCAACGGGGTGTATAGCCGCTCGACCGGCTCGCCGGAGGTCGTGATGAACTCCTTGTACCGTTCAGGATGCCGGTCGAGTGTCTCCTTGAGTGTGGTCTGTTCCCAGGACTGAAGCGCTTGGCGGATACTGTCGTGTTCCATGGCTTACCTTACCTCCCATTGTTGATGCGATGATATCCCGTCCAGGCGGGCAGCAGACATCCTGCTACCAATCTCCCCGGCTAACGATGACAGCCTGGCCCTCCGGTCCCAGCACCCACTGGGCAAATTCGCGGGCCTCGCCGGTTGGCTCAGCGACAGCCGATAGGAAGAGCGGGCGCACGAGCGGGTAACTCCCATCGGCGATGGTATCCAGGGTCGGCAGCGTGCCCTCCACCGGCGCCACCCGCACGCCATCAGCAGGCGGCTCGCCTAGCCACAGCGTCGACACGTAGCCGATGGTGCCGGGGATGCGCGCTACGTACTCGAGGACGGCCTCGCTGGAGGGCATCACGACAGCGATGAACGCCACGTCATAGTCCCCCAGGACGATGCTCTCGAATGCCCTGCGGGTGCCGGACCCCTCCTCGCGGCTGACGATGGTAAGCACCATCCCGCCCCATTCCTGCACCTGGCCGCGAAAGATCGCCTGCAGGTGTGCCAGCCCCGTCTCGGTGAATGGCGTAGCAGGGTGAACGACGACGGCGACGCCGTCGCGGGCAAAGGATTGTGACCACAGCGGTTCCTCATCGGCGGTCTCCTGTAGCCAGGATAGCAACGCCAGGTCTGCCCCGCCTTCCCGCAGCGTCCGCTCGGCCACAGAGGAATTGAACGCCTCGACCTGGACCTCGACCCAGGGGTGGGCCGCTTCGTAGGCGGCGACGAGTGCCTCGGCTAATGGCCTGCAGGAATCGGCAGCCACCAGTCGCAGCGTGACAGGCTCGCGGGTGACGGCCAGAGGTTGGGGTGCACAACTGACCAGGAGGAGAAAGATGCAGGAAGCAAGAGGTAGGAGGCGAAAGGGGCAGGCGATCAGGGGGAACGCCAATGCCCTCTGCACAGATCTTGCGAATGGTGGGTTACGAACTAGCAACTGTGAACTCAACTTACAGACTGTGGATTGTGGACTTTCACCCAGCGTGTGGCCGGCACATCCACCCCCGCCACCGCTACCCGCTCCGTCGTTGGTTTCACCTACACGTCTCTCAATCCATTATACCCCGTATCTGAGAGACGAGCAAGTTATGTCGCCGCCTGAGCCCAATCAGGGTGCGGGGGCGAGCGTATCGTGCTGGGGACAGAATAGCCTCATCGCCGCCACGCGGAGCGTTGAAACGCCCCGCTGGTACCCAAAACCTGTCGCAAACAGGTTCCTCTAGTGCGTTTCTAACGCACTTTTTGGTATCAGCCGATGATTTCAATCGTCGGCGGGGCCCTGTCCCAAACGCGATACGTTCCCTGCGGGGGGGTTGCCCGCCAACGACAAAGTGTGGTATAATAGTAGAGGCTCAGGAAAGACCCCCAATATGTCGTCATTGGGTCCGGCTTCTGGTTTTCTCTCACGAGAGGGCGGGAGGAGGGTTTATTATGGGTACCACTAGCAGCCCGTCCAATCGCGGCCGTCTCGTCGCCGCTGCGGGCATTTCCCTTGGGCTGGCCATCATCGTAGTCGTCAGCGCTCTTCTCACACCCGGTAGGACGCTGGCTCAATCCACCGGGCCCCACCAGACCAATCCGGGCCCGGCACGTACGACCCTGCCTCCGCCGCCACCGCCCGCCATCCAGTTGAATCCGCCTGCCGCCACACCTGAGCCAGGCGCGGTCGAGGCCAGCGCTGGCCCGTCGATTGGGAGCAGCGATCTGAAGGTCGTCCGGTTCCGGCCTCAGGTCTCGCTGCGGCGGGGCGAGTCGCCGCCAGTCGTCGCCGCCGAGAAGCCGACAGGTGCGGCCGACTCTCCCATACTTAAGCGACCGCTGGCAGAAGCAGAGGGCCCACAGGAGGCCTACCAGGCCCCTGACATCGTCGGTCTGTTGAGCCCTATGGAGTGGACTCCTCTGCTTTACGAGAACTTTGTGGGGTTTTCCCCACCTGCGCTCGGCGTTAGTTTCTCGCCCTGGGAGGGGACCAGTGTTTGGACGGTCTACGACTTCAGCGATGACGGCTACGACCGCAGTTGGGGTGCCAACAACTGGATCTATTATTATCACGAGGACGATCCATCAGACAACCAGTCGGCCTGGCCGGCGGCGGCCGGTCCTCATGCCTCGGATCCGTGGGAATATTACTATCCTAACAATCTGAATAGCTGGCTGGACTATGGGCCCCTCGACTTGAGTAACATGAGCGACGTCTTTGTCAGCTTTGGCCTATGGTACGAGACCGAGCCTGTGTTTGACCGGATGAAGTTCTGCGCTTCGATCGATGGCAATACCTACTACTGCGACTACTGGTCCGGCTACTCCGGCGGCTGGACCGACCAGGCCTATTGGCTGACGTCCTACGCTGGCTATTCGCAGGTATGGCTGGCCTGGCTGTTCCAATCTGATTTCAGCAATGTTGATGATGGCCCATTCGTCGACGAAATCCGGGTCTGGGGCGACCAAGTCGGTGCTCCCCCTGTCGTGCCCACACCCGATCCGGCGGGTGAGCTGATCCAAAACGGCAGCTTCGAGACTGGCGATCTGACACATTGGCACACTCTCAGCTCGAGCGGTGTGAGCACGACGAACGAGGGGGTGGCGCAGCCTCCCGCGTTGCGCCCCGACGTTGGCCACGAACCGGGCTCGAGCGGTGTGGGGCCGTTGCAGGGTGGGCTGAGCATCGCAGAAGTCGAGGTGGTCACTACCACCTACGTTGATGGACAGTATTCCGCCCGCCTGTGGCGGCCCAACGAGGGGAATGATTTCCTGTACCAGACCTTCGACGTGCCAGCCGACGTCACCGATGTCGTGCTGAACTATTGGTTTGCCGTAACGACCTACGAGACAGCCCCGGACAGGGACTTTTTCTGCGCCAGCTTGCGTCCCACCGCTGATTTCAATGCAATCTGGATAGATCTGGGGTGTGTGGATTCCGTCGACGCCACCGGGTATTGGCAGGAGGTGGTGTATACCCTCACTCCCAGCGAAGTGGGTCAAGTCGCTGGAGAGACGATGACCCTCATTTTCGAGCTGTACAACACGGGTGACGCCGGTACAGCCGGCTGGGTAGACTATGTAAGCGCATATGCCACTGGCGGTAGTGCGGGAGGTTACATCGACCCCAACGAGCCCAACGACGACTACAGCGAAGCCGCGCCGATCAACTGTGGCGACACCGTCACCGGTACCATCGGCGAGGCCGCGGGTGGCTACGACATCGATTGGTTCGAGCTGAGCAACGTGCCCGAAGGCCGGATCGACATCGACATTGACGCCGACACTCAGGTGCCACCATCGGCCCTCGACTCGGTCGTTGGCCTGTGGGACGACAACCTCGCTTTGGCGGCCTGGAACGACGACGACGGCGTCAGCTTCGATTCGTACGTCGTCTACACCAACACGGTGGACGATGCCACGTTCTACATCAGCGTTGAGTCCTACTGGGATTACGGCAGCCCCGACTCGTCCTACGATCTCACGGTCCAGTGCGCCGGCACTGGTGGTGGTCCACCTCCCGGCAGTAGCGAACAACCGCCGGAGAACCCCGCTGCCTGGACTGTGATGCTGTACCTCAACGCTGAAGACCCCAACTTTGAAGACATCTTGACCCAATACCGGACCGACATCCAAGCGTTCATCGGCAGCAAGAGCACCTTCCTCAACGTGGCGATTCTCTACGACGGCTCCGGCGACGGTGACACCACCCGCTACCTGGTCCAGCCCAACGGGAACTACACCCTGGGGACGAACATGTGGAACCTGGGTGAGCGCAACATGGGCCACCCCGACACGCTGGAGAATTTCGTCTCCTGGGCCATGGACCAGTACCCGGCCGAGAACTATTACCTGGCCGTCGACGACCACGGCGACGGGGTTTACGGCGTCAGTTGGGACTCGACCTCCAATAACGACCAGCTCACACCCCCTGAACTGTACTCCGCTCTGAAGAGCGCAACCCACAACGGTGCCCGCAAGATCGACATCTTTGACTACGAAGCCTGCCTGATGGGGCTGGCCGAGAACGCCTACGACCTCAGGGAGTGGGTGGACTATGTGGTTTTCTTCGAGCAGATCAGTTGGGGCATCAACACCTATCCGGTCTACTTTGGCGATTTGGCTGCGACCGACACGCCGCTCGACGTCGGCCGGCGGATCGTTGACCGCTACTACGCAGAGGCCATCGCGGCTAACAACGGGCGTGGCTATCCGCACACCATCTCGCTGATAGATACCAGCAAGATGGCAGGAGTCAGCACTGCTGTGAGCGATTTTGGCGACGTGCTTCGGGCGACGGCCACCATCACTGATATTACCGACGCGCGATACGACTCGCAGGCCTTCGCCGCCGACATGGATGCCACGAATCCTATGCGGGCCGGATACATCGACCTGTGGGACCTGGCCGACGAGGCCGGCGCCAGCGGTCTGGCGTCCTCGCAGGCGGCTGCCGTAAAGTCCGCCGTGGACGCTGCCGTCGTCCACGAGCGGCACGCCAGTGGCGGCGCCAGCGGCTACATCTGGGACCACAGTGGCGCTCACGGCCTCTCGATCTACTATCCGCCCACAACATCATCCAGCGCCTTCGACAGTTACGTAGCCCCAAGCATCTACCAGATGAGTCGTGACGGCACCTGGGACGAGTTCTTGAAGTGGGCCGTGCCCAGCGGAACCAGGCGCGGCATGAGCGCCAGTCGATCCGAGATTAAGTTGACCGGTGACGATGCCTTCGTCTTCAAGTACGTCTACCTGCCGACGGCGATGAAAATGAAATGACGCCTGGCTTCGAGCGGGCTCGCATTGCTGAACAGCATGGCAGTTTTCTAGAAACCTTGCACGCCAGAGATCAACGTAAGCAGAGAAAAAGCAGACCTCAGGGCGATCAGGTCTGCTTTTGTTGTGAAATGGAAACAACGACATGTCTGATCTACTGCGAACGCTCGCCGCTTACGTGCCGCCGGGTATCACCCAGGCCACGCTGAAGGAGGCGTCGCCCGCTCCCCCGGGTGAACCGAAAGCCGACCGCTTCCCCGCTGCCGTGCTCTTCGCCGACGTCTCTGGATTCACCCCGCTGACCGAGGCGCTGGCGCAAGGGGGCTCAGAGGGGCCGGAGGAACTGACACGCTTGCTGAACGGCTATTTCAGCCGCATGATCGCTCTCGTCGAGGCGCAGGGGGGCCAGGTCGTCCAGTTCAGCGGCGACGCGGTGACGGTCGTTTTTCCCGCCATGGACCAAGACCTGGGGATCGCCACGCGCCGGGCCGGGCAGGCCGCCGGGGCGATGCAAGCGGCGATGGACGAGTTTGCCACGCTGGAGACAAGCGCCGGCCCCGTGGCGCTGGGCATGAAAATCGGCATCGGCGCAGGCGAGATCCTGGCAGTCCAGGTGGGCGGCGTCCGCGGCCGTTGGGAGTACGTCATCGCGGGCGACCCCATGCGCCAGATGGCTCAGGCCGAATACCAGGCCGGACAGGGTGAGATCGTACTCAGCCCCGAGGCCAGGGCCATCATCGCCCTCAGCCCCGTTGCGCCTCGTCCCCTGCCGCGGCCGGACTGGTCCCGCGTCCGGGACCCCGCCGCAGTCGAAACGGTCCTGCGGGCCTACGTCCCCGGCGTGGTCATCGCCTGGCTGGAGGAAAGACTCCAGGACTGGCTGGCCGTGCTGCGGCCTATGAGCGTGCTGTTCATTGGCGTCGTGGGCATCGATTACGCGCAGCCCGATGCGGTGGATAGACTGCACGCCTTTCTGTGCCGTGCTCAAGAGATCGTTTACCGGTACGAGGGTAGCATCAACAAGCTGGCCGTGGACGACAAAGGGACCGTCTTGCTCGTCCTGTTCGGCGCGCCCCCTCGGGCCCACGAGGACGACCCAGAGCGTGCGCTGCGCTGCGCGCTCGACTTGCAGGCGATGGCCGGGACGCAGGGGCTTGGACTGGCCATCGGTGCGGCGACCGGCCGCGTGTTTGCCGGTCCCGTCGGCAGCGAAACCCGCCGCGAATACACCGTGATGGGCGACTCGGTCAACCTGGCGGCCCGTTTGATGGGCGTGGCCGGGAAGGGCCAGGTACGCTGCGATTACGAAACCTATCGGCCCGCTCGAGGCAGGTTGACCTTCGATCTCCTTTCACCTGTTCGTGTCAAGGGCAAGGCAGGGCTCATCCGCATCTATTGTCCCACAGGCGAGGCTGGCACAGAAAGCGAGGGGGAAACCGGCAGCCAGTTGGTGGGGCGTCGGGCCGAGGTGGCCAGGCTCGCGGCCTGCCTGGACGACGTACAGGCAGGCCGCAGCCGCATCCTGCTCGTCGAGGGGGAGGCCGGCATCGGGAAATCACGGTTGGTCGAAGAGTTGGTTCGGTTGATGAAAGAGCACGGTGTAGCTGGTCTGGTGGGCCGGGGACGCAGCATCGAGCAACGGACGCCCTACCGTGCCTGGCGAGACATCTTTACCTCCTTCTTCGGTCTGGACGAGGTTGACGACCCGGCGGAGCGACAGCGCCGGGTCCAGGCCTACGTGCACGACGTGGCCCCTGACTTGGGGGAGCGCGTCCCGCTGTTGAACGACGTGTTGAACCTGGGCCTGCCCGAAAACGAGTTGACCGCCTCGCTGGACACCCACCTGCGGCACGAGAGCCTGGTCTCTCTCCTGCTGGTGTTACTGCGCGCCTGGGCGGCCGAAAGGCCGCTGGTCCTCGTGTTGGAAGATGCCCACTGGCTCGACACGCTTTCGTGGGACCTCGCTCTGCAGGTGGCGCGTGCACTGAAGGTCGCCCGTGTGCCGCTGCTGCTGGTCGTGGTCATGCGTCCCCTGGAGGGGGAGATGACGTGCGTCGAACCACAGACGCTGGCGGGCATGGCCGGTACCGAACACCTACGGCTGGAATCCCTCTCGCCGGATGAGACACTCGCACTGGCCGCGGCCCGGCTGGGCGTGGCCGGGGAAGGCTTGCCAGGGGCTGTGGCCGAGTTGGTGCGAACACGAGCCGGCGGCAATCCTTTCTTTGCCGGGGAACTGGTGTACGCCTTGCGCGACAATGGCCTCATTACCGTAAGGACCAAGGAGGGCCAGACGCGCTGCATCGTCAGTGGCGACCTGCGCCAGGCTGCTCAGACGTTGCCCGATACTATCCAGGGCATCGTGCTCTCGCGCATCGATCGACTGCCGCCCGAGGAACAGTTGACCCTCAAAGTGGCAGCCGTCATCGGGCGCACTTTTGCCTACACCCCTCTTCATGGCACGCTGGGCGAGCACATGGAAATCAGCCACCGCCTGCTGAAAGCCTATCTCGATGATTTGGCTCACCTGGACCTGACGCCGCTGGAGGCCCCGGAACCGGAACTGACCTACATTTTCAAGCACATCATCACCCAAGAGGTGGCTTACGAAACGCTGCTCTTCGCCCAGCGACGGCAACTCCACCGTGCGGTAGCCGATTGGTACGAGCGCACCTTTGGCGACGACTCCGATCGGACTGCAGGAGCAGGGCCAGAATCCCCGTTGGCACCCTACTACCCGCTGCTCGTTTACCACTGGCACCAGGCCGAAGATGAAGACCGCGAACGATACTACGCCGGGCTGGCCGGCCGGTGGGCGGCGGCCCAATTCGCTAACGTGGAAGCGGCGGGCTATTTCAGCCGCGCGTTGGACCTCACCCCGCAGGCAGACCGGGCAGCGCGCTACGACCTGCTGCTGGCGCGGGAGGCGGTCAACGACCTGCGGGGAGCGCGCGAGTCGCAGGCGCAGGACCTGGCTACGCTGGCTTCCCTGGCCGAGGAAATGAACGATGACCGGTGCGGTGCAGAGGTCGCCCTGCGCCAGGCTAGCTACTACGAGGCGACGAGCGATTATGCGGCAGCGCTAGTGGCCGTGCAGCGAGCCATCGAGCAGGCCGCACGGACTGAGGAATTGGCGGACGATTCCGAGAGCTACATTGCGTGGGGCAAGGTGCTCTGGCGCCAGGGAGACTATGGGGCGGCGCACGCACCACTGGAGCGCGCGCTGGCGCTGGCACGCGCTGCGGACAATCGCCACGCCGAAGCGAAAAGCCTATACTATCTGGGTGACGTCTACCTCTACCAGGGCAACTACCCGGCGGCGCAGGAGCATTACCAGCAGGCGCTGGAGATCTACCGTGCTGCTGGTCACCATCAGGGTGAGGCCGACAGCCTGAGCAATCTGGGCGTGATCCATTATGAGTTGGGCGACCACCCGGCAGCGCGCGATCGCTATGAACAGGTGTTGTCCATCTTCCGCACCATTGGTGACCGGCGGGGCGAGACAATGGCGCTCAACAACCTGGGCACCGTCTACTGCGATCTGGGCGACTATGCGGCAGCGCGAGACTATCACCAGCAGGCCCTGGACCTCCGCGTCACGATTGGCGACCGCTGGGGAGAGGCCAACAGCCTGGTTAACCTTGGCCTGGTGTATCACGGTCTGGGCGACAATGAGACGGCCCGAGAACACTGCCAGCGGGCCCTGGCCATCCAGCGAGAGATCGGCGACCGGCGCGGCGAGGGCTACAGTCTGACCTACCTGGGACATGCACTGGCTGACCTGGGTGAACTGAAGGCCGCCGCGGAAGCCTACGAAGAAGCGATGTGCCTGCGCCGCGAGCTGGGCCAGGACTGCCTCTCCATAGATGACCTGGCTGGCCTGGCACGCGTCGCACTGGCGCAGGGCAATTCAGAGCGGGCGCTAGGGCACGTGAAAAAGATCCTGGCCTGGATCGAGGCCAACGGTTCGGAAGGCATCGAGTACCCACACCAGGTCTGTCTGACTTGCTATCGCACGCTGAGTGCGACTGCACGAGGAGATCCCGCTGCGCTCGAGCGCGCCCACACCGTCTTGTCGAGCGCGCACACGGCCTTGCTGGAACAGGCAGCCGGCATCAGCGATCCTGCCTCACGGGTCAAGTTCCTGGAGAATGTCAAAGCCAACCGCGAAATCGTGGCTGCCTGGGAAGCTTTACAGACGTCGCCCTAGGGCTTGTCTTGAACCATTCTTCACATGGGTGCTTGGAACCCGGATGCTACCTATACCCCTCTGACCAGCGCCACCAGCAGACAGATAGCGCCTGCGGCTGCGCAGTAGACGGCGAATGGGTAGAGGCGGCGGCTCTGCAGGTAGCGCAGCAGGAAATGAATGCAGCCGAAACCGACGACGCCGGACGTCACGAAGCCGGCGAAGAGCGTCGGGACCTGCGCCGCCAGGTTGCCTATCTGCATCAGGTCCACGACCTTGAATAGCCCTGCGCCGAGGATGATGGGCGTCGCCAGGAGAAAGCTGAACCTCGCCGCGGGCTCCCGCCGTAGCCCGCGCCCCAACCCGGCGGCGATGGTCGCGCCGGAGCGAGAGATGCCGGGGAAGATGGCGAGTGCCTGGGCCAGCCCTACCAGGAGCGCGTCGGGCCAGGCGAGCGTGTCGAGATCACGCGTGCGGCGGCCCAACCGCTCGCTCGTAGTCAGGAGCGCCGCCGTCACCAGCAGGAAGGCAGACGCCGTGACAGGCCGGGCGAACATCCCCTCAAAAAAGTCCTCCAGCAGCCAGCCGATCACAGCGGCAGGCACCGTGCCCAGAAGGACAAACCAGGCCAGCCGGGCGTCTGGGGAGCCTTGCGAAGGTTGAGCCGCGGCGCTCGAACCGGGAGCGCCTTCGCCTGCGGGGGATCGCCCCGTCGCCACAGATGGTCGTGACCTTCGCAAGGTTAGCTCGCGCAGCGAGCGGACCACCGCCACCACGAGCGAGACCCAATCGCGCCAAAAGTACGCGACGACGGCCAGCGCTGTCCCCCAGTGGACGACGGCGTCAAAGGCCAGGCCCGGTGCGGCCCAGCCCAGAAGCCAGGGCACGAGCACCAGGTGGCCCGAGCTGCTGACGGGAAGGAACTCGGTCGCGCCTTGAAGGATGCCGAGAAGGAAAGCTTGTAGGATGTTCACGAATGCACCTCGATGGAGTGGTTTCAGGTTTCAGGGTTACAGGTTTGGACGAGCCAGGATGGCGGCGGCCCAACGTCACGGCAATGGGCGCAAGCTTTGTTCTGCCGTGGATTACTTGGATGGTGCTGGATGGCCCTCCACCGCGATGTCATCGCAGTAAACCGGGGAGAGATTCCCTTGTGCGTCGCGATACTGTACGCCGATATAGAAGCCAGTCCAATTGATGAACACCTTCACCGGGTAGGTGCGTTCGGACACAAACGGCTCCCAGGGAACGTCACCCATCTCGTCCTCTGTTGGGCAGCCCCTCGAGACCCGCATTTCGGTCACTTCTGCGGTCGGGCTGCTGGCCTCGAAGGCCACGCGGACGTCAATCGTGTCCCCCTCCGTACCGCCGACGCAGCACCCCCCTCCTTCGATCTCGACGGAGCCACGGACCGGGAAAGCCTCGCGCGTTGCCACCACAGCCGTCTGAACGACAGGGGGCTGGGCGGTGAGTGGTGTCGTCTCGTCCGGAATGCCAACGAGCTCGATCGAGTCCTGGACGCGGTCTTCTGGGCCTTGATAGGACTCCCCAACCGACGGGATCAGCGTCCCAGCCGCGTCCCGGAACTGGGCCACCACCCAGAAGGACCGTGGGCCAACCCAGTCTACGTCGAGCGTGAATTCCTGGTCTGAAGCGAAGGAAACCCACTCGCCGGTCAACTCACACGGGTCGTCGAGCGATACACACACCTGCATCTCGGCCACCTTGTGTGGGTCCCAGGGTGACGAGCTCGTGCCGGAGATGGACCCATCGCTCCTGCGCAGAAGACGAAATTGGACGGGCTCAAAGCGGGCGACGACGCTCGCAGGCGTACCGGTGCGAATCTGGGTCGAATCCTTCGCGCTCGTCTCCTCGTGAATCCGAACCGAGACAGCGTTGACGCCTTTCTCGGCAGTTGCGGCAGCCGGTGGCGTGACGGTAGCCGGCAGGTTGCACGCGAGCGCTGCGGCCGCCAGCAGGGTGCTCGCGATGAACAAGGTTACGCTTTCCTTCGTCGCACAGGACATGGTCAATGCTCGCCTCATACGGATATGGGGCACACTTTCAGCGGACTGCCATGTCCAGTGTACCATCATCGTTCCCATCGGTCAAGCGGATCCAGGTAACACCACAATGACGACCAGCGCAACCACCCACGACAAAAGGCGCACTGCCGTCTGCCATTTGTCATTGGTCATTGGTCATTGGTCATTCTCTTCCGATACGCCTGGAACCGCCCCTCCAGGATCGCCTCCCGCAGCTCGCGGGCGATGGTGAGCATCAGGTGAAGGTTGTGGAGGGTGAGCAGGTGGTGGCCCAGGATCTCGTTGGCGAGGACCAGGTGGCGCAGGTAGGCGCGGCTGAAGTGGGTACAGGTGTAGCAGGTGCAGCCGGGCTCCAGTGGCGCGGGGTCGTCGGCGAAGCGGGCGTTGCGCAGGTTGAGCCTGCCGCTGCGGGTGAGCGCCCCGCCGTAGCGGGTGAGCGCCCCGCCGTTGCGGGCCATCCGGGTGGGGAGGACACAGTCGAACATGTCAACCCCCCGCGCCACGCACTCGACCAGGTCCCCCGGCGTGCCCACCCCCATTAGGTAGCGGGGCTGATCCGCAGGAAGCAGCGGGTCGAGCACCTCCAGCACCGCGTGCATCTGCTCCTTCGTCTCGCCCACGCTCAACCCGCCGACCGCGTAGCCATCGAATCCCACACCGGTCAAGAAGCGCGCCGATTGCGCCCGCAGGTCAGGGAAAATCCCGCCCTGGACGATCCCGAACAGGGCCTGGTCGCTGCGGGTCTTGGCGGCCTTGCACCGCTTGGCCCATGCGTGGGTGCGGCCCAGCGCCGCGACGTTGTACTCATAGTCTTCTGGAACGGCACACTCGTCGAGGCAGACGATGACGTCGGCTCCCAGGTTCTCCTGGATGGCGATGACCTTCTCCGGTGTGAAGCGGTGCTCGGAGCCGTCTATGTGGGAGCGGAAGGTGACGCCGTCGGCGTCGATCTTGCGCCGCTGGGCCAGGCTGAACACCTGGTAGCCGCCGGAGTCGGTGAGGATGGGGCCGTCCCAGCCCATAAACCGGTGTAGGCCGCCCAACCGGGCGATGCGCTCGTCGCCGGGGCGCAGGTACAGGTGATAGGTGTTGGCCAGGATGATCCTCGCGCCCAGGTCGTGCAGGTCGCGGGGAGAGACCGCCTTGACAGTGGCCTGCGTGCCGACGGGCATAAAGATGGGCGTCGGGATCTCCCCGTGGGGGGTCTGAAAGAGCCCTGCGCGGGCGCGGCCGTCGGTGGCCTGGAGGTCAAACTGGAAGCCTCCCGGGCCGCCAGCAGGTCGAAAAGTTACGGGAGCCTGCGGGTCCTCGCTCCAAGATGCGCGTTTCGATCTGTTCACCGAATCATCCTGCATATTGCTGGTCCTCCATAAAGCATCGATAGGATTACACAGGATTATACCCCATACCACGCCGTTTCCACAACCCGCGAGTACTTTGACCTGCCTTGCCACTGATCCTCGCCCCCCGTCTCCTGCTTCCCGCTTCCTGCTTCCCGCCTCCTGCTTCCCGCCTCCTGCTTCCTGCCTCCTGCTTCCCGCCTCCTGCTTCTCGCCTCCTGCTCTCTGTCTCCGCCTCCTGCCTCTTGCCTCCTGCCTCCTGCCTCTTGCCTCCTGCCTCCTGTTTCCTGCCCTTGCCCTCATCCCCCCTCAGTGCTACAATACCCCCCGGTGCTGAGCATCTAGCATCGAGCATCCAGCATCCAGCATCCAGCATCCAGTATCCAGTATCGAACACCCATCGAAGGAGTGCATATCCAATGTCACTTACAACACCTGCTCCACAACCCGACTTCCTCCTCAGGGCCGACCTGGAGGAAGTCGAACCGTTTGTGGCCGATCTGATCCGCTGGGAGGAGGAGCGGCAGGCTCGTAAGCTCATTCTCATCCCCTCCGAGTCAAGCGCCCCCAGGGCTGTCCGGCAGGCGCTGGGATCTGTCTTCCAGAACGTCTACGCCGAGGGGTACCCCCCGCTGCGGATGACGCGCGATCCGGAGGAGCGATTGCGAGACGTAGCCTGGCAGTTGGCCTACTACCGCCGCTACGCCGACCGTCGCTTCTACAAGGGGGTCGACTACGTCCATTTCGTCGAGTGCCTGGCGCAGCGTCGCTGCGCCCAACTCTTTGCCCACGGCCCGATTCGACCCGAGCATATCCACGTCAACGTCCAGCCTCTCTCTGGCTCGGCGGCCAACCTGGCCGTCTACTGGGCGCTGATGGAGCCGGGGGACACGCTGATGGGGCTGGACCTCTTCCAGGGCGGCCATCTGACGCACGGGTCGGAGTTCAACATCTCTGGCCAGCGATATAAGGTCGTCTCCTACGGCGTGGCTCCCAGGACGGAGCAACTGGACTATGACGCCATTCGCGACATGGCGCGGGAGCACCGGCCGAAGGTGATCGTCGCCGGGTACACCTCCTACCCCTGGGCCCCCGACTGGGAGGCCTTCCGCGTCATCGCCGACGAGGTGGGCGCTTACCTGATGGCCGACATCGCCCACACCGCCGGGATGGCCGCTGCCGGCGTCTACCCCAACCCGGTCGGCCTCGCTCACGTGACCACCTTCACCACCCACAAGACGATCTGCGGCCCCCGTGGCGCGGTGATCCTGACGACCGACGAGGAACTGGCCCAGGCCATCGACATGGCGATCTTCCCCGGCGAGCAGGGCGGCCCCCACGTCAACAAGTTCGCGGCGCTTTCGGTGGCCTTCGAAATCGCCAAGAGCGAAGAGTTCCGCCAATTGCAGCGCCAGATCGTCGCCAACGCCCAGGCGCTGGCGAACGGGCTGACGAAGCGCGGCCTGCGGCTGGCCTACGGCGGAACAGATACCCACCTCCTGCTGGTGGACCTGAAATCCGTCGCATCCGACACCGGCTTCCCGGTGTGGGGAGAGCCAGCCGTCCGCATCCTCGACCTGGCTGGCATCGTGGCCAACAAGAACACGATCCCCGGCGATATCGAGACCTCGCTGGCGACGGGGGTCCGCATGGGCACCCCCTGGATCACCCAGCGGGGGTTGGATGAGGCAGATATGGACCGGCTGGCCGGCCTGATCCACCGCGTCCTGGTGAACATCAAGCCCTTCGCCTACAACGGCCTCATCGGCACGCTGCCCCGCGGCAAGATCGACCTGGATGTACTGGAGGAGGCACGGCGGGGGGTCGCAGACTTGGCCGAGAAGGCGGGGATTGACTTTGAGTACGAGCGCAGTGGCTATCCCCACCACGCCATCGTTCCCGAAAACCCCACCCCCCGGTCTATCGCACTGCGGGTCACCGGGTGGCGAGCGCGACCGTTCGTCCAGGAGGTCGTCACCGCCAACGTGGTCGGGCTTGCCCTGGGTGGGTCCACGACCACCTGCCTGCTGGACCGCCACGGCAGGCTGATCGACGAGGTGGTCGTGATGAGAGACGAACCGGACGAATGGGGGCGCGACCGCTACACGATCACCCCCACGCCCCAGAACGCGGCCCACGTGACCTCCTGGCTGCGGGGTCTGGCCGATGGGTACACCCTATTTGACCAGGAGGACATCTTTCGCAAGGTGGAGGGGCCGGTGGTGGTGGAGGAGAAGGAGCAAGGGAGCAAGGGAGCAGGGGAGCAGGGGAGCAGAGGGGCAGCAAGGCGCGGGGACAGTGCGGCCGAGTTGTTTGAGAGTCACCCGGAGCGATTTGATCTGGCCAAGCCGTACTTTGTCGGGCAATCCTACCTGCGGCAAGTTGCTCCCGAGGCCGACAAGGAGGAGTGGCGCTGGGAGGAGCCGGAGGCCTCGCTGAAGCGCACGCCTCTGTACGAGGTCCACAAGGCGCTGGGGGCGAAGATAGTCCCCTTCGCCGGGTGGGAGATGCCGGTCTGGTACACCTCGGTGAGCGAGGAGCACCGGGCGGTGCGGGAGGCGGCAGGCCTCTTCGACGTGGCCCACATGGGGGTCTTTGAGATTGAGGGACCCCACGCCACCGCCTTCCTCGACACGGTCTGCTCCAACTACGTCGCATGGCTGGAGGACGGCCAGTCCTGCTACGCCTACCTGCTCGACCCCGACGCGAATATCATCGACGACGTGATGGTCTACCGCCGCCAGGCTGACCTGGTTCTGATGGTGGTCAACGCCTCCAACGAGGAGAAGGACTGGGACTGGCTGAACGCGGTCAACGAGCGGCGCGTCGTCATTGACCGGGACCGCCCGTGGGTGCAGGTCGAGGCGCAGGCAACCCTGCGCAATTTGAAGGACCCGGCGTCGGGTGACAGGCAGAAGCGTGACCTGGCGCTGCAGGGGCCGGCGTCGCTGCCGACGCTGCAGGCGCTGACCGACGATCCCGAGGTCAAGGCCGCGCTGGCGCGGGTGCGCCGCACCGACATGATCGCGTGCGAGCTGGCCGGTCTTCCGTTGATCGTCGCTCGCACCGGCTACTGCGGCGAGGAGTGGGGGTACGAGATTCTCGTCCATCCCGACGATGCCTCCCAGTTGTGGAACGCGATCCTGGAGGCGGGAGCGCCGTTTGGGGTGCAGCCGACGGGGCTGGCAGCCCGCGACTCGACGCGCACCGAGGCAGGGCTGCCGCTCTACGGCCACGAGCTGGCCGGGCCGTTCGACCTCTCCCCCATTGAGGCGGGCTTCCCCGGCTATGTCAAGTACCACAAGCCCTTCTTCGTCGGCCGGGACGCACTGCTGGCCCGCGAGGAGAGCCGCACGCGCGAGGTGATCCGCTTCCGCGTCAACCAGAAGGGTGAGCGGATGCCGCACACGGGCGACCCGGTGGTCAACAAGAAGGGGCAGCAGATCGGCCACGTCACCAGTTGCTCCATTGACACCGAAGGATACCTGCTGGGACTGGCCATCGTCGAGAAGCGATACAACGCCCCCGATACACCTGTCGCCATCTTTACCCTGCACGGCAAGTCCTTGGAAGAAGCGTTGCTGAAGGGCAAACGGGTAGCGCTACCGGTAGAGGCGACGGTTCTCACCCGGTTCCCGGAGCCGGAGGGGCCACGGATGAGGATGAGAGGACAGGATTAGCGACCTGAGTACTGTCCGTGCTTCAGTTGACAGCACACCTCTTTGATAGTATCATGTGGTATGATCTGTGAGTTACTACCTATTGAGGTGTGAAGAATGGCTGTCTACACGCGACGGGTTCAAGCTGTGCTGACCGAGGAGCAATATCAGGCTCTCTCCCGCCTTGCGGAGGAAATGGAAAAGCCCCTGAGCGTGCTCATTCGCGAGGCTGTGGAACAGGTGTACCTCGAGCAGGCAGACCAAGAGCGGCGACGGGCAGCCCTCCGGCGTCTCCTGGCGCTGGAGGCTCCCGTCGCCGATTGGGACCAAATGGAGGAGGAGATCATCCGGGGGGCCACCGCGTGAATGACGTCGTCGCTCTGCTTGACGTGAACGTGCCGATGTATGCCGCCGGGCAGGATCATCCCTACAAGGAGGCCTGCGCCTGGGTGATGACGGAGGTGACAGAGGGCCGGCTGGACGTTGCCACTGACACGGAGGTCATTCAAGAGATCCTGTACCGCTATGGCGGGTTGCAGCAGTGGGAGACGGCCAGCACGTTGGCGACCAGCCTCCTGGACCTGGTGCCTCTCGTCTACCCGGTGAGTCTGGCCGATGCCCGGCTGGCCGTCGATCTCTTCCGCCAGTACGCTCCCCAGGGTGTCAAAGCTCGCGATCTGATCCACGTGGCTGTGATGCGCAACCACGGTTTGACCAGGATCGTTTCCACAGACCAGCACTTTGACCGGATCGCAGGGATCGTGCGCCTAGATCCCCAGGTCCTTTGGACCCAGGTGCAGTCAGCGGTCGAGGCGTAGACTGGACATACAAGTTACAGCGGCACGAATAAAAAGGGTACCTGAATTGGATAAGAGATCAACCGTCTATATCACCCGCCGCATTCCCCAGGCTGGGCTGGAGATGGTGCGGGAAGTCTGTGACGCACGTATGTGGGAAGGACCGCTGCCCCCACCCAAGGACGTCATCCTGCGGGAGATCGCGGACTGTGACGGGCTCCTGTGCCTGCTGACCGATCCGATCGACGTGGAGACCATCGCCGCTGGGGGGCGGTTGCGGGCGATCAGCCAGTTCGCCGTGGGAGTGGACAACGTCGACCTGGCAGCGGCCACGGCGCGCGGGATCCCCGTCGGCCATACCCCCGGCGTGCTGACCGAGGCGACGGCCGACATGGCCTTCGCGTTGCTGATGACAGCCGCCCGGCGTATCCCCGAGGGGATCGAGAAGGTGCGTGCCGGCGAGTGGTGCACGTGGGAGCCGCTGGGCCTGCTGGGAGCGGACGTGTGGGGGGCGACGCTGGGCATCGTCGGTCTGGGTCGCATCGGTTCGGCGGTCGCTCAGCGGGCCCAGGGCTTTGGGATGCGGGTCCTGTACCACGACCGCGTCCCCAATCCTGGCCTGGAGGCCGAACTGGGGCTGGAACGCACATCGCTGGAGTACCTGCTGGCCCAGGCCGACTTTGTGAGCCTCCACTGCCCACTCACTCCCGAGACCCACCATCTCATCGGCGAGCGGGCGCTCAGGCAGATGAAGCCGACGGCCATCCTGATCAACACCTCCCGCGGCCCGGTCGTCGACGCCGGCGCGCTGGGGCGGGCATTGCGGGAGGGGTGGATCGCGGCTGCCGCGCTGGACGTGACCGACCCGGAGCCGCTCCCGTCCAACCATCCGCTGGTGGCCCTGCCCAACTGCATCGTCGTCCCCCACATCGCCAGTGCCACCGTCACTGCCCGGGATCGGATGGCCGTGATGGCGGCGGAGAACCTCCTGGCGGGGCTGCAGGGGGAGCGGATGCCGTACTGTGTAAATCCAGAAGTGTACGAGTTAAGTATTGGGTAGATAAGGAATCTCTACGATGGGCCGAGTTATCTCTATCGAAGCACCAGGCAAGATCCGTAATCAACATCGCCGTACCATCGCCGAGGCACTGCGGCGCTTGAGCCAGAAGCCAGAGCTGGACGACGAGGCCAAAGACCTGGTCGCGATCATCGTCTACTCGCTGCACGGCATCGCCGACACCATCGACCAGGCGATCGATGCCTGGGAGAAACGCGATTACTACCTGAAGGCCGAGCGGTTTCGCGAGCAGTGGCGCTGGCTGGAGCCTCTGACGGACGAATTGAGCGGTATCGTCGGTGGGAACGGCGAGGCCCGGTGGGACGAGCTTCCGGCTGTCCTGGCCCGGCTGATGCCCTACTTTGCCGACATCAAGATCAAGCAGATGACGCGCAAGCCGAGCCTGTGGCAGGGCGCATACGAAAGGTTCAGGCGGGAGAACTGACGTCTCGGGTCCCGCAAAGTTCGGGCATCTCGAAATCGGTTCTCGCAGGTGCGATGAAACGTGAAACGTGAAACGTAATGCGTAATACGTAATGCGTAATTGTATGAAACAGCCCCGGTGACTTCTTGCTCACCGGGGCTGCTCCGTGTTTGAACGATGACCCAGGTTCTTAATCCGTTAATGTCCTGGAATCCGTGTTCACCACGTCTGGACGCCGATCCAGCTTCCTAATCCGTTAGTGTCCTGGGATCCGCGTTCTATGTCCTGAAACCGCGTTCTCCCCCGCGCTACAGTCGCTCCTCTGCGCCGATGGGCCGCATCACCAGCCCGCTGATGACCTTGGGGTAAAAGTCGGTGGACTTTTGGGGCATCTTTTCGCCGGCGGCGGTGCAGGCCCGCACCTGCTCCATCCGCGTCGGGTTCATCACCAGCAAGAAAGCTGCCTTTCCCTCGTCCACGGCATCGTACCCCATCTGCGGGTCGCGCAGGTACTCGATGTTCTCCTTGCGCTCCACCGCCGCCTCGTCGATCACCAGCACCCGCTCGATGAACAGTTCGTGCAGCACCGATACGTCGAGCAAGCGCCAGTCGGGCGCGCGGTCCGGCAGCAGTCGCTCCAGCACCGCCGGGTCCCGCAGCGTGAGCGCGGCGTACGCCCCGTCGTAGAAGCCAAGGCGCGGGTGCGCGAGCTCCGCCTCGGCCAGCATTGCCTCCAGCACCGCCCGATCTGCCGCTGTCGCCACGTCAAAGTATTCCTTCGCCCGCTCCAGCGCCGCCGCCCCGTCCATCCGCCCGTAGGAGTGGATCAACCGATGGGTGGGCAGAATCACCAGCCCGGGGTCCTCCATGCTCACGAACGTGACCATGCGATAGTTGAACCCGGCGTTGGGGGGAGCGTCGGGGTGGGCGGCGCGCATCTCGTCCCGGTAGTTGAGCGCCGTCTCGTACCGGTGATGCCCGTCGGCGATGATCAGGTTGCGCCTGGGCGCCATCTCCTCCACGACCGCCGCGATCACCTCAGGGTCAGTCACGGCCCAGAACCGCTGCGTCACGTCGTGCTCGAACAGCTCGTGCAGCTTTAAGCCCGGCTGTCCCTCGACGGCCGCCCCCAGCAACTGGTTGATCCGGTCACCGGGATAGAGCATAAAGATGTGGCCAAAGTTGGCGGCCGTGGCGCGCATCAGGTTCAGCCGGTCCACCTTGGGGCCCGAGAGCGTCCGCTCGTGGGGCAGAACTATGCCTTCTTCGAAGCGGCTCAGCTCGAACGCGGCGATCAGTCCCTGCCGGGTCCTCGTGCTGCCGTCGGGAAGCGCAAAGGTCTGGTGGAGGACGTAGAGGGTGGGCACCTCCTCTCGCATCAGGATGCCCTCCCGCAGCCAGGACTGGTAGGTGTCCCGCGCGCGGGTGTAGACGTTGTTCCCCTCGCCGTCCCCGGCCTGTTCCTTCCCCTTGATGATGCGCACGATGTTGTAGGGGCTCAGGTCATAGTACTTGTCCTGCAGCCCGTGCCGCACCCGGTCGTAGGGCTGGCTGATGACAGTGGAGAGATCGTCGATCCGTTCCGGGTTATACCGTATCCCTCGAAAGGGTCGAATGGTCGCCATATTCACCTCCTCGCGACTCGCCGGTCGCGATCAGCGGCTCGCGAACTCGACGGCGATCTGCGCCACTTCATCGCCCACCCGGGCCGTGGCCTCCGCCGTCCCCGCGCCGATGTGGGGGGAGCCGATCACCTGCGGTAGCTCCATCAACCGCCGGCCGCGCTCCTCCTTCTCGTCCTCGAATACGTCGAGCGCCGCGCCGGACACCTTGCCGCTGGTGATGGCGTCGTACAGCGCCGCCTCGTCGAGCGTGCCGCCACGGCCACAGTTGACGATGCGGACCCTGTCCTTCATCTTCGCAAACGCACCCGCGCCGATGATATAGTGGGTCTCCGGCGTATGGGGCACGTGGAGAGAGACATAGTCCGAGCACGCCAGCAATTCGTCGAGCGAGACCTGCGTGGCGCCCGGCACCTCGGTGGGGGTGCGGCGGTAGAAGAGCACCTCCATCCCCAGCGCGGCCGCCTTCTGCGCGACCAGCCCTCCGATGCGGCCGCAACCGACGAGCCCCAGCGTCTTGCCCGCCAGCTCCGTGCCCTTGCTGAACGCTTTCTTCTCCCACTTGCCGGCCTTCATCGAAGCCGTGGTCTGCGGGGTGGGGCGGGCCAGCGCCAGCAGGTAACCGATGGTCAGCTCGGCGACAGAGTTGGAGGAAGCAGCAGGGGTGTTACGTACCTCGATGCCCTTTGATCGGGCATAGTCCACGTCAATGTTGTCCAGCCCGACGCCGCCGCGGATGATCACCTTCAGGTTGGCGGCCTTGTCGATCAAGGCCTCGCGCACCTTCGTGCGACTGCGGACGACCATCCCGTCGTAGCCGGCGATGACCACCTCCAGGTCCTCCGGCGTGATATCATCGCGCACGTCCACCTCTATCCCGGCCTCGCGCATCGCCGCGATAGCCCCAGCATCCGTCGGATCACAAATCAGCAACTTCATTTCTGTCTCCTTGATCATCACGCATCACGCAATACGCATCACGTTTCACGCAACACGCATTACGCATCACGTTTCACGTTTCACGCATCACGCATCACGTTTCACGCAATACGCATCACGCATCACGTTTCACGCACCCTCCCTCACGAGAGCCCCAGTATGTCCCCAATCTCCCCCGTCAGCCACTGTAAGTCATCGAGCGTCAGGTCGCCCATGTGTGCGATGCGGAAGCACTTTTCCTTGAGGTCGCCGTAGCCGTTCGAGATCATCGCGCCCCGTTTGCCCAGTTCCTCATTGAGCCCGGCGACGCTGATCCCGCGCGTGTTCTCGACGTTGGTGACGGTGTGCGAGAGATACCGTTCGTCGGAATAGAGCGCAAAGTAGCGACGTGCCCAGTCCTGCACGAAGGCGGCCATCTCCTTGTGCCGCTGCCAGCGGTTCTCCAGCCCCTCGGCCAGGACGTCGTCCATCTGGGCGTTGAGCGCCTGGATCAGGCTGACCGCCGGGGTGGCCGGGGTCTGGTGCTTTTCGTACCGCTTGTCCATGTGCTCGTAGGCAAAGTAGTAGCCGTGGTCCGGCACCTGCTTGGATCGCTCTCGCGCCCGGTCGCTCACCGCGCAGACCGTCAGCCCAGGCGGGAGCGCAAAGCACTTTTGTACGCCGGCCAGGCAGACGTCGAGCCCCCAGGCATCGAACTCGATCTTGGTGCCGGCCATGCAACTGACGGCGTCCACCAGGATCAGCACGTCGGGGTACTTTTCGCGGACCAGCGCGGCGATGCCCTCGACGGGGTTCATCAGGCCGGTCGACGTCTCGTTCATCACGACCGTGATGGCGTCGTAGTCGCCCTTCGCGAGCGCCTCGTCCACCAGTTCAGGTGTGATAGCCTGGCCCATCGGCACCTCCACCTTGTCGCAGGGGACGCCGTTGGCGGCCGTGATCTGACCCCAGCGCTTGGAGAAGGCCCCACAGGCGGTGTTGAGCACCTTCTTCGTGGAGGCCTGGCGGACCGAGCCCTCCATCACGCCAGTGGAGGAGGAGGCATAGAGGTAGACCCGCTGCTGGGTGTACAGCATCTGCTGGAGCTTGGGGGTCACCTCCGCCTGCAAGTCGGCGTACTCCTTCGAGCGATGGCCGAGCATCGGCGCGGCCTGGGCCTGGAGGATTTTCTCCCGCACGTGGGTCGGCCCTGGAATGAAGAGTTTCTTGTACATGTTCAATCTCCTGTGGATTGGATAGATGGGTCCGGGGGTCTCCTGCAACTCGAAGCGGTGCTTTCAGACCGACAGAGCGACAGGATGGCACCGGACAAAACAAGGGACGCGTAGACACGATCGGCTGTGCATCCCCTGTCTACCAACCTGAGAGATTCCTCCCGATCGGTCATCGGGCCTTGCCCCTTCGGTGTCCCTAAGGACTTTCCAGAGGTGCCAGGACGCAGGGTCCTCTAACCTGAGAGTTTCACCAGCCCGATCAGCCTATCGCGCCAGCTTGCCCCTTCGGTGCCCGCATGGGTGCGGTCTCTCCCCTGCATCCTATGGCAGAGCGATGCGATTCATTCATATTTTACACTACGGTATGGCAAATGTCAACACCTTGACAGCGGCAAGGCAAGTGAGTACAATGAAGTTGAGTGAGACGTGAGACGTGAAACGTGAAGCGTGAAACGTGAAACTGGTTCATATCAGGTCAAAGGCATCCTGTGGAGGTGCTCATGTCTTTGCACGATGATTTTCTCTTTCGCGGCGACCTGTCAGCGCTCGACCCGGCTGTCGCTCAATTGATCGACCTGGAGAGAGAACGGCAGGCCCGCAAGCTGATCATGATCCCCTCGGAGAGCAGTTCGCCGTGGGCGGTGCGGGAGGCGCTCGGATCGGCGCTGATGAACATCTACGCCGAGGGTTACCCCAATCCAGAGACCCACTGGCTGGCCGAGGACGAGATCCTGGACTATGAGCACCACCTGGCTCACTACCGGCGCTACGGCGACCGGCGCTACTACCGGGGCGTGGAGTACGCCGACGTGATCGAATCGCTGGCCCGGCGCCGCTGCGCCGAGGCCTTCGCGACCAGCGCCATCCCGGTTGATCAGATCCATGTCAACGTCCAGCCCCTCTCCGGCGCGCCGGCCAACGTCGCCGTCCAGCAGGCGCTGCTCAAGCCCGGCGATACGATCATGGGCATGGCGCTGGCCCACGGCGGCCACCTGACCCACGGCAGCCCGGTCAACCTGTCGGGCCGGCTCTATAACGCCGTCTCCTACCACGTCGATGAACAGACAGAGTTGCTGGATTACGACGAAATCGAGGATCTGGTGTTAGAGCACCGGCCCAAAATGATCATCGCTGGTTACACCGCCTACCCGCGCCTTCCCAACTGGGCCAAGTTTCGCCAGATCGCCGACAAGGTGGGGGCCTGCCTCCTGGCCGATATCTCCCACGTGGCCGGCATGGTTATCGCTGGCGCGTTTCCCACCCCGCTGGGGTACGCTGACGCCATCACCTTCACGACGCACAAGACGCTCTGTGGCCCACGGGGGGCCTGCATCCTGACGACTGATCCCGGCCTGGCGCAAAAGATCGATCGCGCCGTCTTCCCCGGCCTCCAGGGCGGCCCCCACGTCAACAAGTTCGCGGCGATGGCCGTCGCCTTCCGCCTGGCGCAGACGGACCAGTTCCACCGTCTCCAGCACCAGATCGTAACCAATGCGAAAGCATTGGCCCGCGCGCTCACCGCGCACGACCTGCGCGTCCCCTGCGGTGGCACCGACACCCACCTGCTGCTCCTCGACTGCAAGACGATCCAGGGACAGGGTGGCATCCCGCTGATGGGCGGTGTCACGGCGGCGATCCTCGACCTGGTGGGCATCGTCGTCAACAAGAACACCATCCCCGGCGACAGGACCGCCGCTCACCCCAGCGGTATCCGCCTCGGCACGCCGTGGGTCACCCAGCGCGGCCTCCGGGAGCCGGAGATGGACCAGATCGCCGGCGTCATCGCTCGCGCCATGCGGGCGACTGAACCCTTCACGTACCGCGGCGTGCGCGGACCGATTTACCGGGCCAAGATCGACTTTGACGTGCTGGAGGAACTGCGTGTCGAGGTGGCCGAACTGGCCGGGCGGGCCGGGATTGACTTTGAGCTCCCGTGCAGCGGCTATCCCCACCACTGCCTGGTGCCGGACTTGAGGCACAGGGAGGAGCGGTACGGGCTGGTCGAGGTCGAGGGGAACCTGGCCGCTGCCTTCGTCGAGCAGATCACGCCGACCGACGTCGCCGATCTCGGGCAGGGGGAGTGGCAGGCGATCGCGCTGCTGGAGCGGGATGGGCAGGTGATGAGCCCGGCGCTGGTCCAACGGCCCGGCTTTGGCCACAACCGGTACCATTTGATCGTGCCATCCGGCCGGGCGCGGCGCGTCGTTGCCTGGCTGCGCCACCTCGCCGACGGCTTCGTCCGCTTCGACGACGCCGACCTGTGGGCCAAACTGCCGGGGCCGGTCGTCGTACGCGACCTGGGGCCGGCCGACGAGTCCACCCTGGACGCTCAGAGCGGACCACAGTCCGCGTTCGACTCGCTGGATCAGGAGACGTTCACGCCGCCGGTCTCCCACAAACCCTACTTTATCGGCCTCTCCGCCCCGGGCTACGCCGACCCCGCCGGGGAGCCGCTCCCGCGCTTCGAGTGGCGTGCGCCGGAGCTGCCGCTGCGCCGCACGCCCCTGTACGACTGGCACGTCGGCCATGGAGCAAAGATGGCCCCTTTCGCCGGATGGGAGATGCCACTGTGGTACACCTCCATCGGCGACGAGCACCGGGCCGTGCGGGGCGCGGCGGGCCTCTTTGACGTCTCCCACATGGGACTCTTCGAGGTCAGCGGCCCCCACGCGGCCTACTTTCTCAACCTGGTGACGACGAACGACGCCAACGCGCTCCGGCCTGGCGAGTCGCAGTACGCGTACCTCCTGAGCCCCGACGGCCGGGTGATAGACGACCTGATGGTCTACATGCTCAGTCCGTCCCGCTACCTGCTCGTCGTCAACGCGGCCAACACCGAGAAGGACTGGGCCTGGCTGAACGGGGTGAACGATCGGGCGGTGCGGATAGACGAGCTGCGGCCCTGGGTGCGGACCAGCTTCCAGGCCGACCTGCGGGACCTGCACGATCCCCACGCGAGTTATGCCTGGCTGGCCGACCTGGCGCTCCAGGGGCCCCGTTCCCGCGACGTGCTGCTCGCGCTCCTCGACGTCGCCCCATCCTCCAGCGCCATTGCCGAGATCCGGGGGCAGTTGCTGACGCTGGAGCGCACCCAGGTGATGGAGGCCCTGGTTCCATCCGACCGGGCCCCCGGCGGTGTCTTCGACCTGATCATCGCCCGTACCGGCTACACCGGCGAGTCCATGGGGTTCGAGATTTTCGTCCATCCCGACGTGATGGGCGCGCTGTGGGCCCGGTTGCTCGAGGTCGGCGCCCCCTTTGGGCTCCGGCCGATCGGGCTGGGGGCCCGCGACAGCCTGCGGATCGAGGCCGGACTGCCGCTCTACGGCCACGAGCTGGCGGGGTCGCTGGACCTGCGCCCCGACGACGCGGGCTTCTCCGGGTACGTCAAACTGCACAAGCCCTTCTTCGTCGGGCGGCGGGCCACCATCGAGCACGCGCGGGAGCGCGAGATGGCGGTGGTCCGCTTCCGTATCGCGGAGAAGGGGGTACGCGTCCCCAAGCCGGAGGACGTGGTCACCGAGAGCCACGGCCGGGTTATCGGCCAGGTGACCTCGTGTGCGATGGACACGGAGGGCTACCTGGTCGGCCAGGCCTACGTCGACGAGCGCCACGCCGAGAAGGGGACAGAGATCAACATCTTCCCGCATCCCACCCGCGAGGCGTGGGACAAGCCGTACGAGGACCTGGAGGTGGGAGACCGGCTGGTGCTACACACCGAGGCGACGGTCGTGAGCCGGTTTATGAGGCGGGTGGGGTAGGATTTGGCTTGATGTGATGCTGCTTTCGTCCAGGTGACATCGTCACCGATGACCGGCCCGGAGGTGCTCTCCGGGCCGGTTTCTCGTGCCAGCGAGTACGGACCATAGGTGCAACCCTTCCCGAAAGCGGCGACCGCTGCGGTCGCCGCTTTCGGGAAGGTGGCTTCATTTGTCTTGACAAAACGACAGACTTGAGTTATAATACGACAAATAGAACAAATGTGCTACAATGAGTAATATAGTGACGAAAGGACGTATCACCATCATGCTGGGCAAACGCCAGGCCGCCACGGGCGAGCGGCTGTCTCTCCGCCGCCTGGCGCAGGTCGCCGATGTGCCCAAAGACCTGGTCTACCGCCTGGACGCAGGCGAGGCGCGCTACGTGGACCTGCGGGCCCTGGCGCGCCTGTGCGACGCGCTCCAATGCCGCGCCGACGACGTCCTCGTGTGGGAGGAAAGAGGGGGCGATGGCCGCTCTGACGAATCCCTTTGACGTCTTACCAGGGAGCTTATTCAACGTCTTGAGCGCGCAGAGTGGCCTGCAGCGCCACTATGTGGCCATCCTGCTGCGCATCTACGAGATGGCCGAGTTCAACCGCTTCGGCCTGACCCGCGAGATGGTGGTCGCCGAAATCGCGGACTATCTGGCCGGCGACGGCGCCGAAGGCGCGGATGGCCTGGCCGACACTGCCGCGGCCGTTCGACAGGCTCAGGACGATCAGGAGGCCGGCGGGGACGAGGCCGACGCGCCTCCAAGCGGCGACGTACACGAGTACGCCAGTTGGATTTTGCGCCGCCTGGTCGACGCCGGCTGGCTGGAGCGGGAGCAACAGGCGGACTATGCCGAATTCATCATCCTGCCCGACTATGCCTTCACGCTGCTGGAGGCGTTTCGAACCATCCAGGAGCAAAAGCCCCGCGAGTACACCGGCCAACTGTACGCCGCTCACCAGCTCCTCACCCACGAAAGCGACGATTTCTCCCCGGCGCTGGCCCTGACCCAGGCCTACGAGAACGTGCGCCAGGTCGTCCGCGGGCTCAACGAGCTCAACCAGAACATCCGGCGGTACACCGACCGCGTCACCCGCGACCGGCCGGTCGCCGAGCTGCTGCGGTTGCAGTACGACGACTATGCCCAGGCGTTGGGTCCGGCCTACCACGCGCTCAAGACCTCGGACCACGTCTCCCGCTACCGGCGCGACATCGTGGCGCGGCTGCAGGAATGGCAGCTCGAAGACGACTGGCTCGACTGCACCGCCGCCGACCTGGCCACGCAGGGACGTCTCTCGCCCGCCCAGGCCGCCAGCGAGATCAGCCACTATCTGCGTTTCATCGTCAACCAACTGGAGAGCCTGGACCCGCTGCTGGACGAGATCGACCGTCGCCACGCCCAGTACCTGCGCACCTCGCTGCGCCAGATTCGCTACCAACTGGTCGGTGCCGATGGGGGGTTCAAGGATCGCCTGGCACGCCTGGCTCGTGGGCTGGCCGGCCTGCAGGCCGGGGGAGAGGCGTGGCTGCCCGACGAGATGCCCGCCTTTCAGGCCGCCCCGATCCGCCAACCCGACGCCAACAGCCTGTACACCCTGCCCCAGCACCGCGCCCCCTTTGCACCCGCGCCCGTCGTCGCGCCCGTGCTCGATCCCTTGGACGTGCGGGCGCTGCGCGCCGTCACGATGCAGGAGTTGGGCCAGGCCATCACGCCGGCCAAGATTCAGCGCTTCGTCGGCCAGTTCCTCAATGGGCACCGGGCCATCCACGTACGCGACCTCCCGCCCGGCGCTTTCGAGAGGGAAGAGGACCTGCCCTGGCTCATCTACACCATCGCCTACGGCAACCATCCCGAGGTGAATTACGGGGTCGAGCCGCTGCCGGGTGAGCCGGTGGCGTTGGGGTTGGTGTGGGTGAGGCCGTTCAGACTGGTGAAACGTGAAGCGTGAAACGTGATGCGTGAAACGTGAAACGTGATGCGTGAAACGTGAAACGTGAGGCGTGAAGCGTGATGCGTGAAGCGTGATGCGTGATGCGTGAAGCGTGATGCGTGTCTGGGCAGGCATCACAGAACACGCAACACGGAACACGGAACACGCAATACGCCATCACAGGAAAGCGACTGATGAGGATGATGAACCATGACATTCAGTGCTGACACGATATTGGAGGCCACCGCTTTGCCCGAGAAGGCGCGGCGGGAGGTCCCGCGGGTGATGAACCGGTTGTTGGGACAGACCTTTCTCTATCAGGACGACGAGGCCGACAAGGAGGACTACTACTTCGTCCACCGCCACCGGCCCATCTTTGCCGCGCTGCTCGGTGTGTGCGGCTTTACGCTGCTGCACGACGACTATCACCGCATCTTTCAGGTCGTTTCGGATTTGGTCCATTGCCGCCAGCGCTACAAGCTCGACGAGTCGCTCATCATCGTCGTCCTGCGCAAGCTCTACGAAGAGCAGGCTGAGCAACTGAGTTTGGCGAAGGACCCGGTCGTCACCATCGGCGAGATACGCGAAGAGTACCGCACCATCACCGGCAAGGAGCGCGCCCTGGGGATCGGCCAGTACGAGGCCATCCTGCGCCGCCTGCGCCGCCTGGGCCTGATCGAGCCGCTGGACGGCCGCTCGCTCGACGCGCGCGACAGCGAGGCCCGCCTGCGCCTGCGTGGCTCGGTCAAGATGATCCTGCCGGTGCAGACGGCGGAGGAGATGGAGGCGTGGTTGCGGAAATACCGCGCGGAGCGTGAAGTGTGAAGCGTGAAACGTGATGCGTGAAACGTGAAACGTGATGCGTGAAACGTGATGCGTGAAACGTGATGCGTGAAACGTGATGCGTGATGCGTGATGCATGAAATGTGATGCGTGACACGAAACACGGAATACGCAATACGCAACACGCACGGGGAGGCCCCGATGAAACAACTGACTCGCATTCGCCTGATCAACTGGCATTTGTTCGAAAACACGACCATCACCTGCCAGGGCACCACCTACTTTATCGGCGTCAACGGCGTGGGCAAATCGACCATCCTCGACGCCATCCAGTTCGCGCTGGTGGGCGGGCAACGGGACGTGCGGTTCAACCGGGCGGCGATGAGCGGCAGCCGGCGCACGCTCGCCGGCTACGTCCGGGGCGAGCTGGGCACCGAAGGCCAGCGCTTTTTGCGCGACGATGCGACCGCCGTCGTCGCGCTCGAGTTCCGCAACCCCGACGGGAGCTATTTCGTCCACGGGGCCGTGATCGACGCGTACCAGGACGGTCGCTCGCCCGACGTCGTCTACTTTATCGTCAACAACGCCCCGCTCAACGACGCCTGGTTCTTTCGCGGGCAGGGACAGGTCTTTGACAGCCGCGCCTTTCGCCGCCACGTGGAGCACTTTGCCCTGCCTCCCGGCGGGCGCGCCCAGCTCTTCCCCCGGCTGGAGGACTATCGCTTTCACCTGCTCAACCGCATGGGCCAGCTCAAAGAGACCTTTCCCGCCAAGATCGTCAAGGGGCTGGCCTTTAGCCCGCTCACCAACATCCGCGATTTTGTCCACAACTACCTGCTCGACGAGAACCTGGTCGACGTGCGGGCGCTGCGGGAGCAGTTGGAGACCATGCGCCATTTCGAGACGCTGGCCGCCGACGTGCGCCAGCGCATCGCCGCGCTCGATTGCATCGAAGAGCTGGACCAGGAGCGGGTCAACCAGCGCCGCCTGCGGTTGACCAACGGGTACATCCGCCGCCGTGTCCAGGGCGACGCCTATCTGGCCGAACTCAAGCGCTGCCGGATCGAGCTCGACCAGAACCGGGTCGACCTCAGCCGCCTGGAGCTCCGGCGCGATGGCCTGGCCGAGCAGTTGGCCCACGCCCGCCAGGCGCTGATCGACGCCGAGGTGGCCTTGCGCACCGACGTCACCGCCGCCCGCGAACACGCGCTGCGGGAGGAGATCGGTCGGATCGAGACCGAGCTGGCCGATCTGCGCCAGCGCGAACGCCAACTGCGCCACACCCTCGCCCGCGAGGTCCAGGACGCCCAACGCCTCCAGACCCTCCTCGCCGAGGACAACCTGGACATCCCCCTATCCCTGCCAGCCTTCATCGAGGCAGATGAATCACGAACCACGAATCACGCATCACGTTTCACGTTTCACGCTTCAAGTTTCACCGAACTTGAGCTCGCCCTCGAATCCCTCGGCCACGACTACGCCGAGCGACACGCGCTGCTCAAGAACCAGGCCGACCAGTTGCGCCAGGAGGCCGGGCGGCTCCAACGCGAGATCCATCAACTGCGCACGGGCGACCGGGACGTGAGCTACGAGGCCGCCGCGCCCCAGGCCGCCCGGTTGCGCCGCCTGTTGCGCGCCGAGCTGGGCCTGTCGGCCGGCCAGGTGACCTATCTCTGCACCGCGCTCCGCGTTCCCGACGAATCGTGGCAGGACGCCGTCGAGGGAATTCTGGGGCGCAGCCGCTTTGACCTGCTCGTGCCCCCCGAGCACTATGATGCCTGCATGCGCATCTACCGCCAGCGCCGGCACAAGGACGGCCTGCACGGCGTCGGCCTGCCCGACACGGAGCGTATCCTGGAAAAAGCCGCCCCTGAATCCTCCCCACGAGTGGGGGGGAGCCTGGCGACCGAGGTCCAGACCGACCATCCCGCCGCCCGCGCGCTGGTCGACCTGCTGCTCGGCGGCTACGTCAAGTGCGAGACGCTGGAGGCGCTGCGCGACCATCGCACCGCCGTCACCCGCGAGTGCTTCGTCCGCCGCAACTATACCAGCCGCCACATGGACCCGCGCCACTATCGGCGCTGGTTCATCGGCGACCGGGCCATCCCCCGCCAGATCGAGCAGCGGGAAGAGCGGCTGGAGGTGATTCGCCAAGAGTTGCTGGATCTGCAAACCCAGGACACGGCGCTGCGCGAGCGGTTGGCGCTCACCCGTGACAAGGTCCGGCTCTACGTCGAGCTGGAGCGCGACCTGCCCATCCTGGCCCGCCTGCCCGAGCTGGAGGCCAAACTGGCGGCGTTGCGCGACGAACTGGCCGCGCTCGACGTCCAATCCATCGAGGCGCTGCGGGCCGAGGTTAAGGCTCAGCGAGCGCGCGTGAACGAACTGGAGAAGGAGATGGGCGAGCTGGGCGAGACGATCGGTCGCCGGCAGGCGCGCATCGAGACGCTCGACGGCGAGACCATGCCCACCCTGGAGCGCCAGGCCGATCAGGCGCTGCAGGACGCGTGCCAGTTCCTGCAAGACGAGGACGCCGGGGATGTGCTGGACGACGTGCAGAAGGAATACGAGCGCCGCCGCCAGCGCCAACCCCTCGAAACGGTGCTGGCCAACGCCACCCGCTACGAGAGCGACTATCAAACCGCCGAGAATCGCAGCCGCGACCGGCTGCGCGAGGCCAAGCAGACCTACAGCCTCACCTACCAGTTCGGCTACGACGACGACGAGGACGCCGCCCGCTACCTGCGCGAGCGAGAGCGCTACGTCGAGTCGGAGCTGCCCGAGTACGAGGCCCGCATCGCCGAGCAACGCGCGCTGGCCGAGCAGGAGCTGGTCGAGAACTTTATCCACCGGCTGCGCGAGCAGATCGAGGACGCCCGCCACCAACTGGCCTACCTCAACGCCACGTTGTCCGGGCTGCGCTTTGGGGGCGAGCGGTTCGAGTTCATCACCAGGCCCGAGCCCGCGCTGCGCCAGGTCTATGACATGATCATGGACAGCCAGACTGTCCTGGGCGAGTCGCTGTTCGAGTCCGACTTTCGCCAGCGCCACCAGCAGGGGTGGGACCTGCTCTTTGAGCGGCTCACGGCCGCGCCGGACGAGGAACTGGTGCCCGAACTGCGCGAGTTGCAGGACTATCGCAACTACCTGCGCTACGACGTCCGCATTCACTACCCGGACGGCGACCGCGCGCTGTTGAGCCACATCAAGGCCAAAAAATCGGGCGGCGAGACGACCACCCCCTTCTACGTCGCCATGGCCGCGTCGTTTGCCCAGGCATATCGCCTCAACCAGCCGCGCTCCTCGGACACGATCCGCCTGGCACTGTTCGACGAGGCATTTGGCAAGATGGACACCGCGCGCACCGCCAGCGCGCTGCAGTTCATGGTCGGCTGCCGGCTCCAGGTCCTGCTGGCGACGCCGCCCGACAAGGCCGCCGGCCTCCTGCCCTACGTGGACTCGGTGCGCACCGTCGTGCGCAAGAACAACCACGCCTTCGTCATCGAGATCGACAAGGGGGAGATGATGAGGGAGTTGGAGGGGGAGGAGGTCGAAAAGTGACGTCCGGTAGCGCACCTGCAAACGAGAGGCTATCGTGCCTCCGTATTGCGGGTTGCGTGTTACGTAAAGTCAGCGCAGACTGAAACTCGCAGCAATCGACTGGCTCTATCTGCCGGGGGTGCACTTCAATCCCGGGGCAAGTCACCTTCCCGAAAGCTGCACCGGCGTGCCCGCGGGCTTTTGGGCGCTTTTTGGCCGCGCTTTTGACGTTCCTAGATCGTTTGCGAAGCTTTCGGGAAGGTTTGCCCCCAAGGTGAAATACACCCATCTGCTGGTCAGCGCTTGACAGCATGGTTGGTTCTGGATAAAATCATCATACAGGCGGCTCCGAGGAGATCCCTTTCAGCAATATCACCTGGACATCGCAATATGGATTTCCCATTATTCGAAAAAGTGGTTCTGCTGGTAGATTTGCCCGAGCAAGGGCTGTTAGCAGGCGACGTGGGGGTCGTCGTCGAACGCCACGATGTGCCCGGCAGGGAAACCGGGTATAGCGTCGAATTCTTTGATATGTTGGGTAATACGGTGACTGTCGTCACAGTGCCAGCCAGAGCTTTTCGCAGACCCACTGCCGCCGACCGTCCTGTCGTGCGGCAAGCCGCTGAAGCAGTAGTCGCATAAACGCGTCGCGTGTTGCGTCTTTCGGTGGTTCTACGCAGCACGCGACATGCAATACGCATGGCCATTCCTTTCACCCCCACCCCCGATGTCGCAGCCCTGCTCCACATACTGCTCGACATATACGAGCGGCGTGGGGGCGTGCCCCGGCGCGCTGTCCGTGTGACACTGGAGGACGTCGCCGATGCGTTGCCCGGCTACTACAGCCAGACCGACCCCAATCCCCGCATCACGGCCAACGAGCAGTTGGAGGAACTGGCAGAGCGGGGACTGCTCCGGCTGACCTGGCAGCCCGGACAAGCGGGCCATCTGCTCGACGCGGTAGCCTTGGAGCCGGAGCGGGTCGAACCGCTGTACGCGCTGCTGGGGCGCGAGTCGGTGGCCGAGCAGCGCCGCCGGTTGCGCGCGCTGCTCCTGGGCAACCGCTTTCGCCTCGCTGGCTGGCACAAGCAGGCCGTTAACCGCTGCCTGGACCAGCTCGACGGGTGTAAGTCCCCCACTCCCTTCGACCTGAGCGACGATGGCTGGAACCGGGACCTGCTGGCGGCGCTCGTCTCCCTCCCCGACGACGCCAGGGAAGAGGTTCCCTACCGCGTGTTCAGCGTGCGGGTGTTCAACGACAGCAAGCGCTTTGACGCGCTCAAGGGGGCGGTCGCCCGGCTGGCCCGCCGCCACCACCCCGAGTGGCGAACGCTATCCGGCCAGGAAACGTTGCGCGAGCTGGGCCTGGTCGCCAATCCCGGACACGTATACCTCTATGGGCCGTGGCGGCTGGTCGATCCCGACGGGCAGGTGACGTCGCTGGCTGGGTTCTACCCGTCGGTGGGGATTCCGACGGCGCTGGCCGCGTGCGTGGAGCAGGTGCGGGTGGACGCTGCCCGCGTCGTGTGCGTGGAAAACCTGACGCCCTTCTACGAACTCGTGCGGCACGAGGGGCGAGGGCTGGCCGCCCTGTGCCTGTGGGGCAATCCCTCGCCCGCCAGCCGCCACCTGCTGCGCCGCCTGGCCGGTGAACTGCCCCCGGATGTCCCACTGCTCCTGTGGGCCGACATCGACTACGGCGGGCTCAACATCCTGGCCCAACTGCGCCAGCAGGTCTCGCCCCGTTTTACACCGTACCGGATGGACGTCGCCACGCTGGAGGCCCACGCCCACTGGGCGCATCCCCTCTCCGCCGCCGACGAGCGCAACCTGGCCCGCCTGAGCCACCACCCCGCGCTGGCCGACGTGAGGCCGCTGATCGACCACATGCTGCGGCGGGGGATCAAGCTGGAGCAGGAAGCGGTCGGGCTTGAGTGTTCTCCCAGCGTGTAGTATACTCTTTGGTGCACTGTCTGTGTTTGAACCTGGACTTTCGGAGATGGCGAGATGTCTTCTTTACCGGCGACAGTCGTTCAAACCTTTCCACCTCACGTTGAACCGACCGCCCTTCAGGGGCTCCTGGAAGAGACCCTGGGCCGCGAAGCTCTGCTTCAACAGACCATCCGCCGGTTGGAGCAACGATACCACTGCTCTCTGGAGGAACTGGAAGCCCGGCTGGATCAGGGGGAGGGTCGAGAACACCCAGATTGGGAAGATTCGATCGACTGGCGCAATGCGGTCGAGGCGTTACAGCGTACACAGTTGCTGCGGAGCATCCTGGAATGGCTGGTCAACTCGCTCGCGCCGTCGCCCGCTTCATAGTTCTCTGCCCCTACGTATTTCCCCCATCACATTCATCTTGAAGATGGCATTGTGGTTCCCTCACGCTTGACAGGTGTACCGGAGCAAGATATCGAGCACGTGGCTGCTGAGTTGAAAAGTTCCTGGCCCGCCATCTCTGACCCGGGGAGAGGCAGATATCGGCCCGTCCCTACTATTTGTATCCAAGTCGAGGAGGGAGCACGCCCACGTGCGAACGGCGTATGCACGACCCGTTCTGCATCTGGGGATGCTCCACTCCTCATTGTGGTCGGTGGGTGTTTTGGTTGTGAGCGATCAGCCACCCTTGCGAAGGTTACGAGTGGCCTTTGCAAAGGAGCGCCCTACGACTGACCAAGGCGCTTCTGGCCTGAAACCTATCGCCTAACCTTCGCAAGGGTTACCCTACTCTGGCTCTCATTACCAACGGCAAGTAAATACGCAAGACATTGACTGTCGCGACATCCATTGCTGTGAAAGTGTAAGGGGCGGTGGAGGCAATCCAGGTAGCGGTGCTATGTGTCGTCTCGCTAATGACGGCTGATCCCATCCAGATGAACGTCTCGCCCGGTGACAGGTCATAGGCGTAGCCGGATACGACACCCCCCAGCTTGCTGTCAGATAAAACATGGGTATCCAGATGAACACTGCTCTGGTTCGTCATTTTATAACAGTAGAACACCGGAGTGCCGACGAGGACGTTGATTACATCGGTATCGGCGCAAACACGAGCCTCGGTCCCAACCGTTGTGGCCAGGTTGAGTACCACACACCCCTTCATCTTGACCGATGTGGTGGCTTCGTTGTTGCCGTAATTCTCGTCACCTTGCTGAACTGTGGGCCACGCTGAGACTTGAACGGCGTAGAATTTATCAGCCATTGTAAAGAGCTCGCTGGCCTGAACCGTAGTTGTCCCTCCCGGTTCCAGGCTGGCTATGGTTTGGATGTGACCCAGCTCGTGGTAGCCCGCAGTGGGTCCAGAGGTATGGAACTCGACGACAAAGTTGGTCGCGGTGGCTATAGGGGAACGACTTATGTTGCCGATATCAGCGGTCACGCTCACCTGCTCGCCTGACACGGGCGACCTGGGGCTGACGTGGATGTCCCTGGACAGCACTCGCAAATTGGGTGACGGTTTCTTGCGGATGTTGAGCCGGTCGGCATATCTGTGGGGGCCAAGATTGTACTCACCGATCTTTTTGATGTACTCAACGAATATATAGGCTGTGCCATGTGAGTCGTACGTTCTCCACCTGACAGGATGGGTGGTACCTACGCCCCGGCGACCAGAAATAGGTCCGGTAATTGTGACCTGGACTTTGGCCATTTTTGCTTTATGTAAAGTTGGTCTGAATTTTTAGTTCAAAATCGTCCCAAAAAGTACTGTTTGGCCCTAAAAACATCGGATATTGGGTGGTTTTGGAGCATTTCTGGCTTGATTTTGAGTAAAATAGTTGACATAACTTAAAATGGCCAAAGTCCAAGTGACAGGAACCGTGGTAGTGATCATGTTCTCGGGGGCGATAGATCTATGGTAAAAAGTGACGACCTCCGTGCGCGTAATCGCAAACGGTCTCGCCCCCATGTTTTTGAACCAGGCCGTGATTTCGATTTCGTCACCCGGTAGGGGGCTGTTGTTCGAGTAGGTCAGCCTGTACGGGTACAGATCTGCCTCATCAGGAAAGACGTACAGGTCCCAGCAGTTGACGTTGTTTTCCTCAAGCTCCTCGTCGATCTCCGCGCCCGTGTCGACCTCGACGCAGATGTGGTGCCACCCCTCCACGGTCCCGGTGTAGCCAGTGTCCCAGACGACGTCAAAGGTCTGGTGAGTGCCCCGATTCATAGGGGTTACGACACGTTGAGGGCCGAGCTCCTTTGGCGCTGTCAGCATTCTGGTGCTGGCGACGCCGATGTGTGGATAGCCATCGTAGACGGTGAACGTGAACGCTTCGCCCGTCACGGTGTTCGTGTGGCCGATGTTATGGACGTTGACCATCATGGTGACAGATTTACCTATGACCGGTTCCACATAGTTCAACCCCAAGGCCCTCAGGTCTGGATTTGCCGCTCGGACGTCGATGACGTCACGATGGGCCGCACGGTGGCAATTACCGGTAATGCGGTTAAAGCAGAATTGGTACCAATAGTAGTATCTGTCATAGTTGTTGATTTCGTCATATTCTGTAATCTCATTCGCCTCGTCCGCCACCACCTGAATGGCATGGATGCCAGTTCGGGTCGGTGTCCAGACATGCGCCACCTCCGTCCAATCTCCAAGGGCCAACTCATCGACGGTTTCAGTCCCGATGAGTGTTCCGCCGTCACCAGGGGAGCCATCGTAGAAAGACACAGTAAAGGGATCATTCACCGCCAGAGTGCCACCGTTACGGACCTGGGCGGTGATGGTGATGGGTTTGTTCTGTATGCCAAACAGCATGGAACGGTTGTGGACGCGATGGAAGGTGTAATCCTGCCACGTGCGGATATAGGTATTGGGGCCGGATAGGAGGACGGAGAACCGTTCTACGTACAGGTCAGGCAGAGGTGGCGGAGGTTCCAAGACGGTGAAAGTTATGGCTTGGTCACCGGCAAGGGCGCCCATGAGGTTGCCGTCGTCAACAACGACGGTAGCTCTATAAACGCCGGGTCTATTGGGCAGTTGAATTGTAGCCCCGTAGTGGCCATCGGGTGACCGCGTCCAGGTCTGGTAAGTCTCCCAGCAGGTCACCGCCGCTCCCGATACATTCGAAACCCGAATCGTGGTCGTGGCGCCCATCGTGGCCAGTTGCACGTCCCAGGCATAGTTGGCGCGCCCGGAGACGTAGGCGGGGTAACCGGCGTACAACCTCGGCTGGCGAATCGGCACAACGTTGGCGGTTACTGAAATGGCATAGGTCCCCGTGATCCGCCCGATCGGAATGGCCCCCGTGGTTCGATTGTTTTGATAGTCGCTCTCAAAGTGTGGTTCAGGAGAAGGTCGCAAGGGGAGATGAGCAAAATGGGAGATATTGTCGGTATACTCGATATCCACGGCGAATGGCCTGTACCCCACTTCACCACCGATGGTCCAGGGAATGGTGACAAATTCAGAAGTCTGGTGCTTGATGAAGTCAATTGTATTCGTACCGACCAACGTCCCCTTTATAGGGCCATGCAATGACGCCGTTATCGGGCCATCGTAGAAGAAGACGGTCACCTCGTCTGGTGTGTCGTGGATGCTGATATTGTGAACCTCCACCTTGACGTGAACCGTTTCGCCTACATTGGGGGTATACACCGGCCTATCCCTGGCGGATGGATCTGCCCAGAAGGAGACACTCTTCGGCCCCACGGCTATGTCGGAATAGGCCCGGCGGTCTGGGCGGACGGTCATGGTCGTCGTGTCGTACTGTGACCAGGTCATCATGTAGGAGCCTGACGAGGTGGTGTTGGTGTAGACCCCGCCCCGCAGACAGATCCTGTGCGTACCCACTGGTATCGTGTTGTCTTCTATCCTGGCCGCGGTCCCCAACAGAGTTGGGGTTGCATAACTCCCACAGGTTGCAGAAACAGGAATCCGCGTCCATTCATATTCATCTATGAATTCCGTGATCGTGATTGTCGTTCCAGAACCGTCGAATAGGACGTTCTCAAGGAACCAGGATGGGTTGGGTAGGATTTGATTGATTTGAACTGCAGGGGTGATCACCCCGACCGTGGCGGTATCGGTCGCCACGGCGACGTGACCGCCCGCCGAGGCCGTCCAGATCGCCGAGTTGACCGTCGTCTGCGCGAGGGTAGCCGCTCTGGTGACAAACCACGTCGCCCCCGGCAGCAGAGTATGGTTGCCGGAAAAGATCGTTCCCAGCTCGTTGTCGGTCAGTGTATGGGTGGTTAAGGCAACGTCTCCGACGTTGGTCGCCCGGTAGCAATAGATGGCCTGGCTACCGGGGGTGACGCCAATGGAATCGGTGGTGGCACACAGACCTGCGTCAGGCCCAACCGTCTTGTCAAAGCGGATGGCCGGGTGGAATATCGTCAGCCACACCCTGTTGGCTTCTTCCGCCGCAATATTCGCGACCAAGGCATCGAGGGCGCCATCGCCATCCACGTCCCCCAATTCCACATCGCTGCTCACTGAACTGCCAAGGCGAGCGTGCCCTGTACCGCGAAACTGCCGCTGGAGCCACAGCAACCCTACATTCCTGCTCACTGAACTGCCCAGGCGCTGGTGGCTATCGACGAAATCGCCGCCATCGTTCAGCCAGACTTTGTTGGCCCCAGCGTTCGCGACAAAAGCATCAAGGTCACCGTCGTCGTCCACGTCCCCCAGCGCCACAGCCTGGCTGTATGAATTATCCAGGCGCTGGCCGCTGTCGTCAAAATGGCCGGTCCCATCGTTTAACCAGACCTCGTTGGGTCCCCAGTTTGCGACAAAGGCATCCAGGTGGCCATCGTCATCCAGGTCCCCCAACGCCACGGCCCAACTGTATGAACCGCCCAGGTGCTGGTGAGGTTTATCGCCAAAATCGCCGCTCCCATCGTTCAGCCACACCGTGTTGCTCAGTGTCCCATTCGCAACAAAGGCATCGAGATATCCATCCCCATTCAGGTCTCCCAACGCTACATCCCAACTGTCTGAATTGCCCAGGCGCTGGCGGCTGTCGTCAAAATTGCCGGTCCCATCGTTCAACCAAACCCCGTTGGATCCCCAGTTCGCGACAAAGGCATCGAGATCCCCGTCGCCATCCAGGTCACCCAGCGCCACAGCACAACTGGTTAAACTGCTCGGGCTCTGGCGGCTGTCGTCGAAATTGCCGGTCCCATCGTTCAGCCACACCGTATTGGTCAGTCTCCCGTTTGCGACAAAGGCATCGAGATGTCCATCCCCGTTCAGGTCGCCCAGCGCCACATCCCAACTCTCTGAACTGCCCAGGTGCTGGTGGGGTCCATCGCCACAGTGGCCAGTCCCATCGTTTAGCCAGACCTCGTTGGGTCCCCAGTTCGCGACGAAAGCATCGAGATGTCCATCCCTGTTCAGATCCCCCAGCGCCACACCATAGGTGTTTGAAATGCCGAGGCGCTGGCCGCTGTCGGTAAAGACGCCGCTGCCCATTGCCACGGCCGCCCAGAACTGCCACACGCTAGGCGAAACAGGCCCCTGACCGCTCACGTTGAGCGTGCCGGTGGTGGCGCTCACCTGCACCAGCTCCCCTGGCTTGAACGACCGGGTTGGCGTCAGGCTGATCGTGCCGCCATCGACGCCGTACGTACGCGTGAGCAGGCCCGTCTGCATGGCGTGCACGGCAAAGGTGTGGGTCGACACGGTAGCCGCGTCGATGTCCTCGTCGTAGGTGATCGACACCGTCGTGGTGTCCGGCGCGGTGTGCGTGTTGCTGACAGGATCAGTGACCGGATTGCCCGGCACCAACAAAGGAGCTGCAGGAGGAACGGCCGCGGCTTTTGGCATGAGGAAGAACCCCAAAAGCAGCAACAGCAGCACCGCCAGAAAAATCGGGGCGACTACCTTGGCCAGCTTCCTCACATTCTGGTTTCCAGGGTGTTGCAGGCGTAGGATAATCATCATTTCCTCCTATGGACGCAAGTCTTTGCCCAACGGTCGTTGGGCGTAGCGGGACTGGGGAATCGAACCAGAGGTGCACCGGCGCCGCGCAACTGGAGACGAGCGCCAGCGCCGGATTGGCCCATGATCCCGGCAGATGTGAGCCATTCGCTGAATAGGATACCAGGCGTTGCCTGTTGGGAGGCGCGAGCGTAGAGCGCCAATCCGGTGAGGACGGCGATCACTATGGACACCGCGGCCATAAACCAGCTTGTGCAAACCACGATTCAGCTCCGTCGGCACGATCTCAGAGCCTTCCGTCGTTGCTCGAGTTACAAGTTGAAGGTGTCGTAGCCCGTAGGCCTGATGTGAGGCAGTACAGAGGGACAACGGTGCAGCAAAGAGCGGGCCGCACTAGGGACGACATACAATATTGTTATTATACAACAAAACCATCTTCTTTGTCAAGGGAACGAATTGACTCATTAAAAAGGTTACCGAAAAGGTATCGTTGACTCACGAGAAAAGGTTACCCTGGCGTATTCGTTGACTCATGGGAAAATGTTACCCAAAAGGAGGGATCCCATGGGTCAAATAGA
>Ga0307378_10000043_pt1 | contig 228231 bp, 194 predicted proteins | sample UN1MG_FD_202238 | JGI IMG/M metagenome (GOLD analysis project Ga0307378, IMG submission 202238) | Soil microbial communities from Risofladan, Vaasa, Finland - UN-1 | ecosystem: Environmental > Terrestrial > Soil > Coastal area > Acid sulfate soil | place: Finland: Risofladan, Vaasa... | reverse complement strand
GTACCAGTATTACATTGAAGATATGATGATTAACTGGTCACGTTGGACCAATACACCTGATATAAGCCTGTTCCTCGAATCGGGTAAATATGTTATGCATCTCAGGGCCAGGAATATCCTTGGCAAAATCAGTGAAGAGAAGACCATCAGGTTTACAATTAAGCCTCCGTTCACTAAAACAAGCTGGTTTTACATACTGATAGGTTTAGCCGGGTTTGGACTGTTGTATCTGTTTGTGAATATAAGGGAAAGAAAACTGCGGCACGATAAAATGGTTCTGGAACAGAAGGTAAAGGAGCGTACTGCTGAGATCGAACAGAAGAAAGAGCAGATCGAAGAGCAGAGGGATGAGATAATTCGACAAAAGGAGGAGATCACTGACAGTATCACCTATGCAAGCAGGATCCAGGATGCTATCCTCCCTTCGGATAAGATACTGAAGAAATGCTTTAAGGAACATTTTATAATCTATAAGCCACGCGATATTGTCAGCGGCGATTTTTACTGGATAACCGAGACCAGGGATAAAGTATACTTTGCTGTTGCTGACTGCACAGGTCATGGCGTACCGGGAGCTATAATGAGTATGCTGAGTATCTCCCTTCTGACTGATATCACAGGGGAAGCCGATGCAAACTATACTTCAGACCAGATGTTGAATCTCCTGAGGGAGAAGGTCATCAGTTCACTTAAACAATCGGGCAGGGAGGAAGAGACAAAGGATGGCCTTGATATTGCACTATGTGTCCTCAGCAGGAAAGGAAAGGTACTTGAATATTCCGGAGCATTTAATTCTCTCTACTTCTTTCGCGACGGTAAGTTTACAGAGTACAAGGCTGACCGTATGCCCATTGGATACCACCTTGGCAAATCCAGTTTCACAAGACACGAGGTCAAATTGAAAAAGAATGATGTTATATATCTCTTCTCAGATGGATATTATGACCAGTTTGGAGGGCCGGACGAGAAGAGGTTCAGCAGTAAAAACCTGAAGATACTTCTTACAGGCATATCAGGAACCCCGATGGACAAGCAGAAAGAATACCTGGAACAGCGGTTCATTGAATGGAAGGGTGAGAACGAGCAGGTTGATGATATTGTGATCATGGGTATAAGGTTTTGATTCTGTTTTCAACTTCGGGCTGTCACAACAGGGCAGCCTTATATTCTAATAAGGATTAATTATGAAAAGTATAAACTTACTTATAGGAATAATAGCCTTGATTGCCCTGGGATTCAAAACTGATAAACCGGCTTATCTGATATTTGATTCCGAAGGTAAGAAGTCATCATATACGAAAATGATGAAGGAATTAGTTAAAGCCGATGTTATTTTCATTGGTGAATTGCATAACGATCCTATTGCTCATTGGCTCGAATATGAGATCACAAGTGACCTGTACCAGCTCAGAGGAGATAGTCTGATCCTTGGAGCTGAAATGTTTGAACGGGATAATCAATTAATGATTGATGAATATCTAAACGATTATTATACTGCCGACAAATTTGAAGCAGAAGTAAAGCTTTGGGGAAATTATAAAACCGATTATAAGCCACTTGTGGAATTTGCCAGGACAAATAACCTGAAGTTTATAGCAACCAATATTCCGAGGAGATATGCATCCATGGTAAGCAGACACGGATTTGAAATACTTGACAGCCTGACTGATATGGCAAAATCATATTTTGCTCCCCTACCTTTTGAGTATGATCCGGAGCTGCCCGGATATAAAAATATGCTGTCGATGGCCTCCGGGATGCCTGCACATATGAGCGAAAATCTTCCAAAAGCCCAGGCAGCCAAGGATGCGACGATGGGATATTCTATTGCCGGGAACATGAGTGAAGGTGATCTGTTTATCCACTATAATGGTTCCTATCACTCGAGTAACTTCGAAGGAATTCTGTGGTACCTCAACAGGTATCGTCCCGGACTTAACGTTGTTACGATCGAGATCGTTAATCAACCTGATATTTCCGAGGTGGAAGAGGAGAACCTGGGCAAAGCCACTTTTATTATCTGTGTGCCCGGCAGTATGACGAAGACCTATTAGATTGCTATCGCGTTGAGCGTTCAGCGGAACCTGGGATTATATACTGTTGATCCAGTCAGTAATTATTCCAAGCACCTCCGGGCTGATAGTCTCCTCAATATCTCCGTACTCGTTTGCCAGGCCAGTTTCGCAGCGCTGGAACAGATGATTCAGATCTTTCATTATCAGACCTTTTGCATTACTGTTGCCTGATTTTTTCAGGATCTCAAGAATAGCAGCAATATTGGTTCCGGCCATGACCTGACAATCCTTATCACCGTTAAGCGCCAGCACGGGACATTTAATTGCTGGCAGGTATTCGGCAGGATCAAACAGGATAAAATACCTTATCCACTGATAAGATGCGGCATTAATCTGCAGACCCAGGTTAGATACTATCTCATCAGCATCTTTCGGTCTCCCTTTATCCTTCATATTTTGACGGATCATCTCTTCGATTTTCGTCAAACCGGCCGACGGATCCTCTTCCATTGCCATTATATCAAAGATCAATGAGTTCAGCTCAATGTTTTGATTAATTACCGTATCATGGATATTACTAAGTCTGCTTATGTATTCTGCCTGGTCAAGCAGGATAGTCCTGCCGTCAACCCCGGGTCCGGCCAGGCTGATTATAAAAGCTATGTCATCAAACTCTGAAGCGAGTATCTGGGCGATTGCCCCACCCTCACTATGTCCAATTATCCCAATCCTGGACCCGTCAATATTATCATTCAATAAAATATAATCAATTGCTGCCCTGGCATCCCTTGAGAAATCATAGGAAGTGGTTCCAACCGGTGAGCCGCCAGACTTCCCCACCCCTCTGTCATCATATCTCAATACAGCTACTCCATTCCTTGTAAGGTGGTCGGCGATCACCTTAAAGGGTTTATGTCCAAATATCTCTTCGTCCCTGTTCTGACTGCCAGAACCTGAAATGAGAATAACAGCCGGGTAAACTTTATCCTTATCAGGAATTGTAAGGGTCCCCGCCAGTTCAAATCCATCTTTTTCGTTGCGGAATGACACCTCCTCCTCAATATAGGGAAATGGAGGTTTTGGTTCCTGCGGTCTGTTCAGCACAAAGGCGGTCATCTGTTTCTCAAGGTCGAGTTCAAAATTCATGTTGCTCTGGTACCATGTCCCGTCGATTGCAGTTTCAGATATTATTTTTCCTGTATAATATCCCATGACCAGCGGTGCTTCTATTCTGAGTGAATCATTTCTGACCGTTACTTTCCCCATCGGGACATCCTTTGCTCCCTGATCGGGGCTGTCCATTGTAGCGGTCAATGCACCCTCTTCATTTACGGAAACATTAAAAACAATCCTGAGCTGAACAGCACCAACTGCAAGCTTACCAAGCCATATACCTGTAATACCTGTATCATTAACCTGGCATGTAACAGTTTGGACTGTCACAAGCAGCATTGCCGGCAATAAAACCATAATCCATGTAATCCTTTTCATATCATATCTGAATATTTATTGACTATTAAAGTTAATCATATATTTTCAACCCATTTCAACTCTATCAACTCGATCAACCTAATTAATAATTATTAAGTTTGCTCAAAGATTGATCAGTATGCCAGCAGGATTTGAAAAGGACTTTCAGTACTACCGTTTCTGTCTTTATGGATTTCTGAAGAACCAGAAATTCTATGAGCCCTTCTTCCTGCTGTTCCTTCTAAGTAAAGATATATCCTACCTCAGTATCGGTCTGCTTTACAGTATAAAGGAAATCGTTGTAAACCTCCTGGAGATCCCGGGAGGAATAATTGCTGACAGTGCCGGCAGGAAAAGAACTATGATAATCTCCTTTCTCTTCTATATTTCTTCTTTCATCACATTCTATGTCTCAAACAGCTACTACATGCTGGTCGCGGCTATAGTGCTATTCGGTATCGGAGATGTATTCCGTACCGGAACACATAAAGCCATGATCTATGATTACCTGAGCTTGAAAGGCTGGGACGGCCAACGGGTCGATTATTACGGTCATACACGGTCGTGGTCCCAGATCGGTTCTGCGGTGTCATCTTTGATTGCAGCCACCATTGTGATCGTTTCCGATAACTACTCTGCTATCTTTCTGTTCGCCATTCTACCTTACCTCCTGAACCTGGCAAATCTGGCCGCCTATCCCCAGTGGCTCGATGGTGATCAGGGTAAGTTTGAAGCAGACCGGTTCAGGCAAAAGTTCAGGGAAGTTGCAGGTTCACTTATTTCTACTTTCAGAAAAACCCTGACAATGAGGTTATATGTAAACTCTTCCATTATCAGCGGGTTCTATGATTCTGCGAAGGATTACCTGCAGCCACTCCTTGTTTCTTTTGCATTAGCCTTACCTCTGATTAAATGGGTAGATGAAGCAGACCGAAGTTCGGTAACGATAGGCATAACATACTTCATAATCTATCTTCTTACCAGCAGGGCCTCGAAACTGTCGGGCAGGTTCTCAGGTTATACAGGTGGTGAGGGAAGGGGCATGAATTTGTCGTACCTGTTTGTTTCTATTGCCGGCATATTGAGCGGATTGCTTTTTCACCTCAGGATTGAGGCTATTTCGATCATCTTCTTTGTTTTAATACTTATCTTCGAAAATCTCAGGCGACCGGTATGCGTATCAAAAATATCATCTTCTACCAACAGGGAGGCACTGAGTACCTACCTTTCCGTCGACAGTCAGTTAAAGTCGTTATTCACAATGATTATCAGTCCTATACTGGGATTTGTAGCCGATAAAGTAAGTCCCGGTGCAGCTATTCTCATGATCTCGGCGGTAATTCTCCTGCTGCTCCCTGCAGTAAGGATAAGATCATGACTGAATAAATAGATTGGAAACATGACCCCTATTGATACTCTTTTTAATAAATTTGCATAAAAAATTTCATGACCAGATGAAAGAGATTCATGATATATTCAAAAAAGAGGCGCAGGCTATCGCGAATATCCCTGTTACGGGGATATACCAGAAGGTAGTTGAGCTGTTTTACGATCACGTACACTTCAGAAAAGGTAAAATAATCACCAGTGGCATGGGTAAAGCCGGACAGATAGCTTTGAATATCGCTACCACATTCAGCTCAACGGGAACACCCTCTGTTTTTCTTCATCCTAGTGAGGCTCAGCATGGTGACCTGGGTGTAATTCAGGAAAATGATGTTCTGCTGGCAGTCTCCAACTCCGGCAAAACCAGAGAAATTATTGAATTGCTCGATCTGACAGTAGGTCTGCACCCGGAAATACCTGTAGTTGTTATCACGGGCAATTCGGAAAGTGAGCTGGCAAACCGGGCAAATTTTGTACTCACAACGGGTAATCCCGAGGAGGTCTGTATCCTTGGACTGACACCAACCACATCTACTACGGTAATGACCGTAATTGGTGATGCTCTTGTTGTTCTGATGGAGAAAAGAATAGGATTCAGCAATAGTGAGTATGCCAAGAGACATCATGGAGGCTACCTCGGTCATAAATCCAGGTCGAAAAGCTGAGAGAGGCAATTGGATTCCTTTTCTTGGAGTCAACCAATAATTATTTTAGTTTTAACTGCATTATCAAATTTTTGAACTTAAAAATTCAAGACATTGTTACACACTATTGACTGGATAATTGTCGGCTTCTTTTTCATTATTGTTCTGTGTATAGGCTGGGTTGCTTCCAGAACTGCCGGAAAGGATACCACAGAATTCTTCCTCGGTGGCAGAGGCATGCCATGGTGGCTGCTGGGTATTTCGATGGTGGCCTGCACCTTCTCAGCCGATACTCCAAACCTGGTAACAGGGATGGTAAGGGAAGACGGTGTTGCGAAGAATTGGGCCTGGTGGGCCTTTCTTTTAACGGGTATGGTTACGGTTTTTATATATGCCAAGCTATGGCGAAGGTCAAATATCATGACCGATCTGGAATATTACGAGCTGAGGTACAGCGGTAAGGCAGCCTCATTTCTAAGGGGATTCAGGTCTATATACCTTGGCGTATTCTTTAATGCATTGATAATGGGTACCGTAACCCTGGCTGCCATCAAAATTGGAGGCGTGATGCTTGGAATAGAACCATGGGTAGCTGTTGTAGGAGGGTCATTAGTTGTAATGATCTATGCTACACTTGGTGGACTGAAAGGAGTCATCTGGGCAGACTTTTTCCAGTATAGTGTTGCAATGTTCGGGGCTGTACTGGCTGCTGTCGTAGCCATAAAGCAACCTGAGATCGGCAGCTTACAAAACCTGCTGACCAATCCTGACCTGCAGGAGAAGATCAAAGTCCTTCCTGATTTTTCGAATCGTTCTGTCTGGGTCACTCTTCTCCTTATCCCTGTTGCAGTGCAATGGTGGGCAGTGTGGTACCCAGGAGCAGAACCGGGAGGAGGCGGATATATTGCCCAGAGAATGCTCTCAGCGAAGAATGAAAAAAATGCCATCGGGGCAACTATGCTATTTAATTTCGCACATTATGCCCTTCGCCCCTGGCCATGGATAATAGTTGCACTTGCCTCTTTAATGATATATCCTGACCTGGAATCAATCAGGGCAGAGTTTCCCAATATATCAGACATTTACCTCAAGGATGATATTGCTTATCCTGTAATGCTGTCTAAACTGGGTGTTGGTTGGCTCGGTCTGGTAACAGCATCTATCATAGCTGCCTATATGTCAACTATCGGAACCCATCTAAACTGGGGATCATCCTACGTTGTAAACGACTTCTATAAAAGGTTTGTTAAGCCCGGTGCACCTGAAAAGGAGCTGGTACTGACAGGAAGGATCACGACCATAGTGCTGATGTTTATAGCAGGAGCGCTGGCCCTGACACTCCTAAACAATGCAACTCAGGCTTTTGACATACTTCTTCTTTCAGGAGCCGGTACCGGAGCAATATACCTTCTAAGGTGGTTCTGGTGGAGAATTAACGCATGGACAGAGATAGTTGCTATGATAGTTGCCACGGTAATGGCTGTTATTCTTGTGATGTTTATCCCGGACGGAAGATTACTATTCTGGGGTCTTGATGATTTTACATCAAAGCTCCTGATCGCTGTTTTGGCAACTACTGCGGCATGGTTACTGACAACTTATCTTACCAGGCCCGAAACCGCCGGGACACTCAGGAAGTTCTATCGGATCACAAGACCTGGCGGACCAGGATGGCGTAAAGTTGTAACTGAGGCAAGAGCTGATGGTGATATGATTGACGAAGCAGATCATGGTAAACCATGGGAAATGCCACTTCAGATCCTTTGTGTATTTATCGGAGTAATTGTAATTTACAGTTTTCTTTTCTCTATTGGCAGCTTTGTTTATGGTAAAACAGGCATAGCAGTTATACTTGTCGTTATAGCCCTGGCAGGGATGTTCTTCCTGTTCAAATCATTCAGCAAGCTCAGAGCCGAATAATATACTGACCTACGAGGGAATAATGACTGACGAACTGAAGATAATATTTTCCCTGTTCAAAACAGAGGGCACTTATAGCGAAGGACAGCCGTTTGGTTCAGGTCATATCCACGACACATTCTTGATCAGGACGATTGAGGATAACAGGGATGACTATATCCTGCAGCGGCTTAACAACAATGTTTTCAGGGATATCCCTTCCATGCAGGATAATATCGGGCGTGTAACTGAACATATCCGCTGTAAACTGATGGCGCAGGGAAAACGGGATCTGAAGCGGGAATGCCTGACTCCGGTTCCCGCCCTGGACGGTAAAAATTATCTGACTGATGATTCCGGCGCCTTCTGGCGAATCTACATTTTTATAAGTGATCACCGGAGTTATGATATTGTTGACAACCCTGACAAGGCTTACCAGGGAGGCAAGGCAATAGGACGATTCCAGGCGCTTCTCTCCGACCTGCCCCCACCCCCACTGCATGAAACAATCCCCTTCTTCCATAATGTGGAGAAAAGGCTCACCTTGCTTCATGACATGATTAAATCAGATCCCGCCGGCAGGGTAAAAGAGGTGGTAAATGAAATAGGGTTCATTGAAGAAAGGGAGGATAAGATGAAAATAATACTACAGCTTGGAGAGGCAGGTAGAATACCTGTTCGTATTACGCACAATGACACAAAGTTCAATAATGTGTTGTTCGACTCAGACGACAGGGCCCTGTGTATTATTGATCTTGATACTGTTATGCCGGGATATGTACACTATGATTTTGGTGATGCTATAAGAACTGCGGCAAACACTGCCTCCGAGGATGAGGTGGACCTGTCGCTTGTAGGCATGGACATAGCACTATACAGTTCATTTGCCAGGGGGTATCTTGAGGAAACAATTCAAACTCTGAATTCCACAGAGGTTGAACACCTTGCATTTTCTCCACAACTGATCACCTACATCATGGGATTAAGATTTCTAACTGATTATATTGATGGTGATCGCTATTTCAGGATCCATCATAAACATCATAACCTGCAAAGGGCAAAAGCACAGTTTAAGTTAGTTGAAAGCATGGAAAGCCAGTATCCTGAGATGAAGAGGATCATTACTGATATTTACAGGAATTTGAATCTGTAACTGGCACATTAACAATCTTTTAAAACACATTACCTATGAAAGTCATTCCTGTCATTGCACTTGCCACTCTCATACTTCTGGTTATTTCGTGCGCAGATACAGCAAACATTAATTACCGCACTGAACCTTCAGATCCCGATATTATTGATAAAAACCTCTGGGAAGGTATTCCTGCAGGACTGAATGGTGGATTTGGCACAGTTGACATAGCATACAAAAAGAGTGCTCCCCCATTGGGGAATATCTCCGAAGAGCTTTCCCTCTGGGGATGGATAGGTGAAAAAGTAAACGGCCAGTTCCTTTTGTGGAGCAAGCAGGAGGTCTCCAACATATCAGTCAAGGCCTCTGACCTTCGTGGTGAATCCGGGATTATTGAAAAATATAACATAGGTATCAGATTAGTAAGGTATGTATTGTCTGATGAATTCCTGAATGGATGCGGCCGTCGTTTAAAAGATACCATACCTGTTCATATTAGCCCTGATATGCTCGATTTATTCAATCTGTTCGGGCTCAACGCCATGGAGACACGTCCAATCTGGGTAACTGTCCTTATACCCGAAAATACAGCACAGGGATACTATTCAGGAGAGTTAACGGTAACCTCTGACATAGATACCATGGTTTTCTCGATTGGCATGGAGGTTACAGGTCAGACACTGCCCCATCCTGCAGATTGGAAGTTTCATCTCGACCTGTGGCAAAATCCCTATGCAGTAGCAAGGTACCATGGTGTTCAACTCTGGTCGGAGGAACATTGGGATCTGCTAAAACCACTTTACAGGATGCTTGCCGAATCGGGGCAGAAATGTATCACCACAACGCTTAATGATATGCCATGGGGAGGGCAAACCTATGACCCCTTCGGTTCAATGATTGGCTGGCTGAAGAACACTGACGGATCATGGGAATATGATTACTCACTGTTCGACCAGTATGTCAACTTCCAGATGGATTGCGGTATCACGGCCCAGATAAATTGTTATTCCATGGTTCCATGGAATAACAGGTTCCGCTACTATGACCAGGATTCTGCCAGGTTTGTCGAGACACAGGTTCTCCCTGGCAGTAAAGAATATGAAGCTTTGTGGGAGCCATTCCTCTATCAGTTCAGGGAGCATCTCAGGGAGATAGGATGGCTCAATATCACCACAATAGCGATGGATGAGAGGAAGCGTGAGGAGATGATTTGGATCATCGATCTGATTAAAAGGACAGTTCCTGAAATAAAAGTTTCACTGGCAGGTGAGATACAGGAAGGGGTCGACGACTATGTTTATGATCTGAGTATAGCTATCGGCAATGATCCCTCCAGGGAGGAAATTGAGGCCAGGGTTCAAAAGGGCAAGCCAACAACCTTTTACACCTGTTGCTCCAGGCCAGAACATCCGAATAATTTTACCTTCTCCCCTCCTGCCGATAATGCGATCATTGGCTGGTATACTGCCGCAAGGGGATATTCAGGGTTCCTCAGATGGGCGTATAACAGCTGGGTGGAGGACCCTGTACATGATTCAAGGTTCAGGACATGGCCGAGCGGTGATACCTACCTGGTTTATCCGGGAGCAAGAAGCTCTATCCGGTTTGAAAGGATTACCGAAGGTATTCAGGATTATGAAAAGCTGAGGATCGTCAGGGAAAAGCTTGCATATAACCCATCTGTAAACGCAGCAGCTTTCGAAGATGAAATAGAAGAATTCCTCTCCACCATCAGCCTGTCTGCGCTTGATGTGACACCCTCAGCCGATTATGTTAACAGGGGAAAGGAACTGCTGTACAGGATAAGTAAATATCTTACCTACAACCAGTAATCCTTCAGCACTTTGAATGTTCTCTCCATCCGGACATCATCGGCAGTAATTCTGAATTTATAGATCCCGGGACCTACCCTGCCAACAATAAAGTCAGGGTCACCCGCTCGCTCAGCTATCTGTGCATCTGTCATGCCAAAACTCCTCATCCGCTCAGCCATGTTCTTAGCCTGCTCCTTTTCCCGATCTGTTTTCTCCCTCACTATCCTGGAGTAATTCCATTGTGCTGTATGAACACCCTTTGTACTGGGAACAGACGCTGAATATATTACCCTTTCGCCATCAAGTATCTCAATTTTCACATTGCTGACACCATCATTTATGTAATAGTATAAAGGAATACCCGGTGCCCGTGACTCGCCGCTAAAGTTGCTTGATGAACTCTGATAAGAGGAATTACTAACCCATTGTACTGCATCTGTTGGTTGAAATGCAAATGCTTTCTCAGCAAGTGTTTTAGCTGAAAGTTCTTCGAAAAATGAGATATCAGCAATCCAGATGCTCCTGCCATGAGTGCCTACTATCAACTCATTCTCCCTGGGATGGATCTTCAGATCCTCGACCGGGCTGAATGGCATATTACCACGAAGAGGATTCCAGTTCAATCCACCGTCAATTGATACATAAACAGATTTGGTTGTACCTGCAAACAGCAGGTCTTTACTTCGGGGATGTTCCCTGATAACACATAATGGCTCCTCAGGAAGCCCGTTAATTATCGATCCCCAGGTTTCACCAAAATCGGTGGTTTTCCAGATAAAAGGTCTGAAATCATCCTGCCTGTAGCCGGTAATTGTTACGTAAGCTGTACCCGCATCTGCAGATGATGGTTCAACCCTGCTTACCCAGTATCCAGGATGGCCTGTGATTTTACCTGTTACATCAATCCAGTTTGATCCGCCATCTTTGGTTACCCACACTTTGCCGTCATCCGTCCCAACCCAGATCACTCCTTCAGTTACCGGCGACTCGTCCATTGTAACGATGGTGCAATACTGGATATTACCCGTTCCCTGTATCTTTACTTCATCATTTGCAGTAAGGTCAGGGCTGATCTCCTCCCAGGTATCGCCCCTGTTAACAGATTTCACAACCTTATTACCTGCATGATAGATCATTGAGCTGTTATGTGGAGATATGACGATTGGTGCGTTCCACGCCCAGCGCTCCATTTTCGTGTATCTGATACTCTTTGTTTCACCGGTTGACTGGTCTGTTCTGGAAATAGGACCGAATTGCGATTCGTTGTAAAGCCACCTGGAATCATTGGGATCCACAACATTATACATTCCATCCCCACCACCTACCCTTTGCCAGTCTTCCAGTCTGATAGGGCCATAATCCCTGCGTGTCGAAGGACCTTTTGCTGAGCCATTATCCTGCATACCCCCGTATACATTATATGGAAAATCCATATCAAACCCGATAGCAGCGAATTGTGCAACATCTTTAAAATCCGGATGATACCAATTAATGCCACCATCATAGCTAATACCCATGCCGTGATCATACCCAAGCATTATATGCTTCGGATTCTTACTATCTATCCACATAGCATGATTGTCGCCACCAAAACGAAATGGCTGTTTCCACTCTTTCCCCTCATCAATCGTTTCCCACATCCTTACTCCAAGTACGTAAACATGATCTTCGTCAGCAGGGTCTATTGCTATTTGCTGGTAATAATATGCAGGGCCACCACCAACCTCTTCTCCGTCAGGGTTTATTTTTCTCCATGATCTCCCACCATCGTCCGAGCGGTACATCTCATCCCCGATCTCCCTTCCCGGAGGCGGGATACCATTTAAAAGCTGGTTATACCTCTCCTCATTGCTTACATCAGGTACATTATTGTTTTCAATATTTGCATAAACTACCTGCGGATTATTCGGGGCTACTGCTACGCCAATACGGCCAAGCATTCCCTTTGGAAGTCCTTCTGAAAGTTTTTCCCACCTCTTACCGCCATCTACAGTCTTGTAAATTCCACTACCTGGTCCACCTGCATTAAATGTCCAGGGTTTCCTTACCTTGTCATATGCAGCCGCATATAGTACATCAGGATTTCCCGGATCAATTGCCAGGTCGGCACATCCTATTATCTTTCCATGATCCTTGACCTCGAGTACCTTATCCCAGGTTTTGCCGCCATCTGTAGTTTTATATATTCCTCTTTCATTATTTTCGGAATAGAGATGCCCCAGAGCAGCAACCCATACAGTTTCAGGTTCTTCAGGATGAATAATTATCCGCCCGATATGGTGCGACTCTTTAAGTCCGGTGTTGGCCCATGTTTTTCCCCCATCTGTCGATTTATATATACCGTCGCCATAGTATGCTGTCCTACTGTTATTAGCTTCACCAGTTCCGACCCAAACGATCTCAGGATTATCCTGGCAAACAGCAATATCACCGATACTGATGGCTCCGGCATCATCGAATACAGATTCAAATGTGATCCCGTTGTTAACTGTTTTCCAGAGACCACCTGACGCAAGGGCAGCATAAAATGTTGTTGGATTGCTTTCAACAACAGCAAAGTCGACATATCTTCCTCCCTGTCTGGTTGGCCCAATTGGACGGTAATGGATCTCCCCGAGTATTTTCTGATCAAGCTTCTGAGCCTGTAATGTGGCCGGAAAGATTAAAATGGTTATGAGGGCAATTACAAGTGCCCTGGTTACCAATAAGATGGTTCTTTTCATTTTGAAATAAATTTTAATAATACGTAATGCCAAATTTGTTTTAGGTTTCAGATAAGCAATTTAAGGTTATATTTTCTAATGATCAATCAATGTAGGGCGTGCATTTATCTATTTAACAGCTTTTAACAATTGATATTTTGACTAAATTGCAGCTTTATGGGATATCAGATAAGTTTACTACCACCGGCAAGCCAGAAATGATCAAGGCGAACTATGACCAGGTGGGTCTTGATTGCCTTGTCTGCATTGGCGGAAACCGCAGGTAAATTAAAACTTGTTACTGCTGACCACCCATTGTTTCAGAAAGGACTCTGTTTGGGAGCCAGTTTCGGGAACAGGGTTTAACAATGGAATAAGGAGGGCAACATGATCTATAACCAACTGTTAAATTATGAGAGTTAATTCCGAAGTTTACATACCTAAGGAGATAAGCTGGCTATCTTTTAATGAAAGGGTTCTGCAGGAGGCAGACAACAAAGAGGTGCCACTCATTGACAGGATTAAATTTCTGGGTATCTATTCAAATAATCTGGATGAATTCTTCAGGGTTAGGGTTGCCACTCTTAAAAGGCTGACAATCCTTGATGAGAAATCACGGGAAATTCTGGGTTACAGTGCTTCTGAAACGCTGAAGGATATTAACAGCATCGTGCTTAAGCAGCGAGCATACTACGAAGATATCTACAAAAGGGTAATTACCGATCTTGCAAAGGAAGAGATATATCTTTTGAATGAAGTCCAGCTGAATGAGGAGCAAAGGGAGTTCGCAGCGAATTATTTCAAAGAAGAACTCAAACCGATCCTTATGCCAATAATGATGCAAAAAGAGAGGCTGCTTAATGATTTGAAGGATGACATTGTCTATTTTGCTGTTACCATATATCCTCTGAAAGAAAGCAAAAAGGTCAGATACGCCCTTATGGAATTGCCTACTGACTCCCTCCCCAGGTTTATTGAACTCCCATTCGAAGAGGGAAAGCATTGCTACATTTTCCTGGATGATATTGTACGACTTGGTATAAAAGAAATATTTTCACTGTTTAAATTCCGCGAGATATCGGCCTATACCATTAAACTGACAAGGGATGCCGAGCTCGATATTGTGGATGACCTTTCCGAGTCATATCTTGATATTGTTTCCAGAAGCCTTCTGCAAAGGAAGACCGGTGATCCGGTAAGATTACTGTACGACAGGGAGATCCCTGAAGACCTGTTGAGCATTATCACACTGAAACTCAACCTGGGTAAACAGGATACCCTTTTACCTGGTAGCCGTTATCATAATCTGAAGGACCTTATAAAATTCCCAGATCCCGGAATCAGCAAATTCAGTTACGAAAAACTGATCCCGCTAAGGCATAAGGACCTGAATCCTGAAGCAGGTATTCTGGCTGCGATAAGGAAGAAAGATATACTACTATACTTCCCCTACCATCCATTCGAGCATTTTATCGACCTGTTAAGGGAAGCATGCCTTGACCCGTCTGTGAGGAGTATCAAGATCACCCTTTACAGAGCAGCAAGAAATTCAAGTGTTGTAAAGGCACTGCTGAATGCAGCAAGAAATGGAAAGGAGGTAACAGCAATAATTGAACTGCAGGCACGGTTCGATGAGGAGGCAAATATTTACTGGAGCCATAAACTCAGGGAAGAAGGGATAAAGGTTGTTTACGGGATACAGGGATTAAAAGTCCACGCCAAATTATGCCTCATTACAAGGGTAAAGAATAAATCAATCCAGAAATATGCCTGTATAGGCACCGGTAATTTTAATGAGGATACAGCCAAAGTATATACTGATCATCTTCTTATGACCTCTGACACCAAGATAACCAATGAGGTAGCAAAAACATTCAGCTTCCTTGAGAAGAACTATAAAAAGTCTAATTATTATCATCTGATCACTGCGCCGCATGACGCCCGGAACCGGATCAGCAGGCTGATACAAAATGAGATTGCAAATGCAAAAATAGGAGAAAAGGCATATATACATTTTAAGCTGAATAATGTTGTCGATCATGATATGATTAACCTCCTATATAAGGCCGACAGGGCTGGTGTTGAGGTAAATCTAATTGTGAGGGGTATGTTTTCACTTAAAACAGGTATAAAAAACGTTAGCGAAAACATTAAGGCAATTGGAATGGTTGACAGGTTTCTTGAGCACACAAGAATCCTGATATTTTGCAACGGAGGCGATGAGAAATATTTTATCACCTCAGGCGATCTTATGACCAGGAACCTGGAACGCAGGGTGGAGGTAACCTGTCCCATCTTCGATGAAGAACTGCAAAAACAGTTGAGAACAATTTTTGATATACAATGGAATGATAACAAAAAAGCCAGGATTCTTGACTCAAAGCTGAGAAATAATTATGTGGCTAATACGGGAAAAGAAGTGCATTCGCAACTGGATATATACGAGTATCTTAAGAAGCTTAATGAAACCTCGTTAATAACTTAGGGAAATTTCAACCGGAATAGTCAAAAAATCGTTGTTCGAAAAATAAATAATATATAATTACTTATATTTTAATATGTTATATAATAGTTAAACGGCACTGTTCGAAAAAACATTATTGTATTATTGATTTGAATCACTAAATTTAACCGGGTTAGTTAAGAGTAGTATAAGATCATAAGCCGTAAAGTTCCGGGAAAGGAATCACTGGATAATAAATAAGCGAGATTATGGATTTAAAGGGAAAGTATTACAAAGCATTCCTTGAGCGAGGAAAAAAACTTCAGGAACAGTACTCACCGGCCAGGACAAAAAAGCAGCACAACAAGGGAAAACTCACAGCACAGGAACGACTTGAACTTCTATTCGACAGCGATTCGTTCGAGGAGATAGATGCATTCGTTACGCCTGAGCTTCAGGGATTGGAATTTGGTAAGGTTGAATCTTCATTTGGTGACGGAGTTATAGCCGGACATGGAAAGGTAAATGGCCGGCTTGTCTTTTCCTATGCTCAGGATTTTACGATAATGGGTGGCTCACTGGGTATAGTACATGCCCGTAAGATTGCCAAGATCCAGCAAATGGCGCTGAAGATGGGAGCGCCAATAATTGCGCTTATCGATTCAGGTGGGGCGAGGATCCAGGAGGGTATTGCATCGCTTAGCGGTTATGCGACCATCTTTCACAATGTCATTCAGTCGTCTGGAATAATTCCCCAGATCGCGGTTATAATGGGTCCTGCAGCAGGCGGCGCTGTCTACTCCCCTGCTCTTATGGACTTTGTTTTTATGACAAACTATACCAGTTACATGTTTGTCACGGGCCCAAATGTTGTAAAAGAGGTACTTAATGAGGATGTTACATTTGAACAACTGGGCGGTGCAGATGTACATGCAAGGAAAAGCGGAGTGTCTCATTTCATCTACGACGATGAGGAGAATACGATACTTGGACTGAAAAAATTCCTTTCATACCTGCCTTCAAATAATGTCGAGAATCCTCCTACCCTCGAAGAGGAAAATCCAACACCCGACTTGAATGAAAAGCTTCTTGATATCGTTCCTGATGATCCCAATAAGGCATATGATGTAATAGAGGTAATAGAGAACGTTGTCGATCGCAATTCTTTCTTTGAAATTGCTGAAACATATGCCGCAAATCTGGTAATTGGCTTTGCCCGGCTGAAAGGAAGAACTATAGGTATTGTAGCCAATCAGCCAAAAGTGCTGGCAGGCGTTCTTGACATTAACTCATCCACCAAGGGAGCCAGGTTCGTAAGATTTTGTGATGCATTCAACATCCCTATCCTTACTATTGAGGATGTTCCCGGATTTCTGCCTGGTCTTGATCAGGAGCACTCAGGTATCATAAGGCATGGTGCTAAATTACTTTATGCATACAGTGAAGCCACAGTACCGAAAATCACTGTAATTCTCAGGAAATCGTATGGAGGAGCCTATATCGTTATGAACTGCAAGAACCTGGGCGGCGATTTCAACTTTGCATGGCCAACAGCTGAAATTGCAGTTATGGGCCCTGATGGCGCTGTAGCTATTTTATACAGGAAGGAACTTGCCGAAGCTGACGACCCGGTTAAGTTCAAAGCCGACCTTGTTAAGAAGTATCGGGAAAAGATTGCCAATCCATACGTAGCGGACGAGAAAGGATTCATCGATGAGGTAATCGATCCTTCTGTGACACGAAAGAAACTAATATCTGCATTTGATGCATTAGTCAATAAGTGGGTTAAGGTACCATCAAGGAAACATGGAAATATTCCTTTATAGAATTTTCATGCAAAACATTTTATATGAAGATCAAAAACATACTTATAGCCAACAGGGGTGAAATTGCCGTCAGAATTATCAGGACCGCAAAAAAAATGGGAATTGAAACAACTGTAATAAAGACCTCTGCTGAGCCGTCGGCCATGTACCTCAAGGATGCTGACAAAATATTTGATGATACGGAGAGCACCTCGGAGATCCCTGTTTTTCTTGATATCGAACGACTTATCCTGATTGCCCGGGAAACAAATTCTGATGCAGTCCATCCCGGGTATGGGTTTCTGGCCGAAAATGCCTATTTCGCTCAGAAATGTATTGACAGCGGGCTGAACTTTATAGGACCATCGCCTGATTCTATTTACAAGATGGGCAATAAGACAATCGCCCGGAAGATAGCACTTAGCAATGAGGTGCCAATGACTATGGGCAGTGAAGGTGAAGTTCCAACAGAGGAGGAGGCAAAAAAAGTTGCACGTAGAATCGGATATCCTGTTATTATCAAAGCTGCCTCCGGAGGCGGAGGCCGTGGTATGCGCATAGTAAAAAACGAAGATGAGATTGCCAAGATGTTCAGGATAGCCAGGACAGAGGCAGAAAAGGCGTTCGCTGATCCTGCCGTCTTTATTGAGAAATATATTGAGAATCCCAAACATATAGAATTTCAAATTCTTGGGGATAAGCAGGGAAATGTCATACATCTGGGTGAAAGGGAATGCTCGGTTCAGAGGAAACATCAGAAACTGCTTGAAGAAGCCCCCTCTCCTGCCCTTGACGTAAAACTTCGCCGGAAGATGGGTGATATGGCAATCACAATTGCAAGCGCGGTAGGATATTTCTCCGCCGGAACCGTTGAATTCCTTCTCGACTCCAACGGTGATTTCTATTTCATGGAAATGAACACCAGGATTCAGGTTGAACATCCTGTTACCGAAATAATAACGGGTCTGGATCTGATCGAAGAGCAGATCCAGATAGCAAATGGTGAAAAACTCAGGTATACTCAGAAAGATATAAAACTGAAAGGATGGGCTATTGAATGCAGAATTAATGCAGAGGATGTCCAGACTGCTTTCACACCTGCCCCAGGCAAGATTGAAAAGCTGTTACTCCCTGAAGATGAGAATGTAAGAATCGATTCAGGTGTTAAGAAGGGATCAATTATTGCTGCAAACTTTGATTCAATGGTAGCCAAACTGATAGTAAAGGGTAAAGATCGTAAGGATGCGATACTCAATTGTAAAATGGCCCTTGACAAGGTCTGGGTGAAAGGTACCAAGACAACACTTCCCTTTTTCAGGATGCTGGTAAGGCATCCAAGATTTATAAACGGTACGATTACGACATCTTTCATTGAGAACGAACTCTCTTCATATTATGTGAACAGTGATTATGAGGAAATGATAGCTGCCTGGCTGGCAACCAGACTCTTTGTGGAGGAGAACCTGGATGACAGTCACCTGCAGGTCGACTTCGAACAGGGCAAGAGGCTGAGTCCGTGGCTGCTCAACAAAAGGATGTCCCAGTTCTAACCAGCAAAACCAGAGTTACAATGGCAAATGCAACGAAAAAACTATACGCCCTGAGCAATAATAAAAAATTCAGTTTTAAGCTTCCGCTGAGTGAAGCTATTACTATTGGCGGCAGGGAATACCATATCAAGATAAAGGAGGATGAGAAACATGGGACATATATTCTCTGGAAGAACAGGCGCTATCCGGTCGAAATAATACAGGGGCGGCAAAACAAGTATGAAATTCTCTTTAATGATATTAGCTACAGTTTCACAATTGAAACTCCTTTCTCACTCAAGAGAAAGAAGTATCTCAGTAAAGACAGGGGTAAAAACGAGATTGTAAAGATAATATCCCCAATGCCTGGCAAGATCATTGAAGTTCTCGTTAGAGAAGGTTCTGATGTATGTAAGGGTGAGCCTTTAGTGATACTCGAAGCCATGAAAATGCAGAATGAGATTCATAGCTCAGTTAATGGTAAAGTAACATCTGTTGACGTCATGCCAAACATGAACGTCATGAAAGATGATGTAATGATTGAGATAAAAGCAGAGAGTTAATGAAAAGGAGTTTTATCCTGCTATTAATTGTTTCCCTGACTATTTCTGCTTGCTTCCGCGAAGGAGGAAAATATGTAAGCGAATGGAAATATTCACCTGACGGATCATGGATTGGCCCCGGACTATGGGCAAACAGATTGCAGGACTGGACTGTCGAAGATGGTAAGCTATTGTGTATCAACACAAAACCAATGCGAACAGTTCACCTGACTAACAGGATGATATCTAACGATAGCGGGAATATTACCAGTACAGTATATATTTATCTTACTGAAGGATCGGACAGTGGCAATGAAGCAGCTGCCGGATTCCTGATTGGTGCGGGATATGGACTCGATTACCGGGCGGCCTCTCTGATACATCATTCATACGGCAAGCTCGGAGGTCTTTTTATTGGCCTTGACGGACAATCAAACCTTTTTGTAAGGGATTTTGAAAAGGAAGATAGTTACCTGATCTATAATAACAGGAACAGGTCGGGATGGCCTGAAGCCTACCTCATACTTCATGCATCACCTGATGATGGCAACTACAGAATTAAGGTAGCGGCCGTTAATCCTGCAACAAACCAGGTGATCGACCGGATTGATGTAGAGGATGTGCCTGGAGACAGACTCCGAGGGAATATTGCACTGGTCTCACACTCCGGTTATTCCAGGGAAAGCAACAGCACATACTCCTTCAGCAACTGGCAGGTCGCAGGAAGCAAGATTAAATTCGACAGCAGTCACAATATTGGCCCCATAGTGGGAATTCAATATACACTGAGCCGAAACATACTGAAGATGACCGCACAAATGATGCCTGTTGGGCAGGAGGAAAGCAGGCATGTTGAACTTGAATTATTTGAGGATGAAGAATGGAAACCTGTTACTACTGCTGAAATAGTTGATTATTCATTTACCGCACACTTCCGGATGGATAAATGGGACAGAAAAGATGATATCCCATTCCGCCTGAAATATATAATCGACAGGAAATCAAAACATGAGTTTCTTGAATATGGGATAATCAAGCACGATCCTGTTGAGAAAGACAGTATTGTTCTTCTCTCTTTGTCCTGTATTGATCAGACGGTAAGGCCGGAACAGGATGGAGGAGCAGGGATCGACCGAGGACAATTTCCGTGGGATTGGGCACTGCTTTATCCTCATAATCAATTAGTTGATAACCTGAAAAGGTTTAGTGCCGACCTCCTCTTTTTCGCGGGCGATCAGGTATATGAGGGTTCATCACCGACTGCCGCAGACATCGGTCCCTCTGTTCACCTTGATTACCTCTATAAATGGTACCTTTTTTGCCAGACCTATAAGGATCTGATCTCAACCGTTCCTTCTATTTCAATTCCTGATGATCATGATGTATACCACGGCAATCTCTGGGGTGCAGGAGGCAGGCCAACTCCGCCGGGAGCAACAGGTGCAGCCGCTCAGGATGCAGGAGGCTACAAACAAAGTCCTGAATTTGTAAATATGGTTCAGACTACACAAACCAGTCACCTGCCTGATCCTTTCGATCCGGCACCCGTTGAACAGGATATTGGTGTTTATTACACCGAATGTAATGTTGGCGGAGTAAGTTTTGCCGTGCTTGAAGACAGAAAGTTTAAATCAGCACCCGGAGATATGCTTACAGAGGCTGATATTGTAAATGGCTGGCCTCGCAACCTGGAATGGGATGGTCGGATAAATTCAAGGATTGAAGCTACCCTGCTTGGTGAGAGACAATTGAGTTTTCTCGAATTATGGGCTGCGGACTGGTCGAATCAGACATGGATGAAGGCTGCCCTCAGCCAGACACTGTTTGCAAACCTTGCTACAATACCTGCAGAAGCAGCTAACGATAATATAGTACAATCAATGGAGGTGCCTGATTCCGGGATATATTTGCGGACCGACAGGTTTGTAACCGATTTCGACTCCGACGGATGGCCTCAGGTTGGCCGCGACCGGGCAATAAGAATATTTAGAAAAGCATTTGCCACTCATATAGCCGGAGACCAGCACCTCGGAAGTACAGTGCAATATGGAATTGAAAATTGGAGAGATGCAGGTTATGCAATTATATCACCCGCCGTTGGGAATATCTGGTCAAGGCGCTGGCATCCGCCCGTGGAAGGCAGAAACAGAAAGGAGAACTGGCCTGGATTCCTGGGCGATTTTGAGGATGGATTTGGAAATAAAATTACAGTTCATGCTGTTGCAAATCCACATAGATCAATAATTGAACCTACCCGGCACCATGAAAAATCGACCGGTTACAGCACCATAACATTTATTAAAAGCACCAGGGATATAGAGCTTGCAAACTGGCCATATTATGCTGGTCCGGGTAATGGAGATCCCTTCCCCTTCTGGCCAGTCAGGTTCAATCAGCTTGACAATTTTGGAAAAGTGGCCACCCACTGGCTGCCTGAGCTGAGGATAACAGGCCTGGACAATCCCGTGGTCAGAATCATTCGTGAAGTAACCGGTGAAACTATTTATGCACTCAGGATCAATGGAACCAGTTTCCAGCCCAAGGTATTTTCATTTGGGAGTTACCGTATTGAAGTGGGCGAGCCTGATGAAGATAGATGGCAGACAATTGAAAGTATTTATGCCACATCCTTCCCGGAGAGGGGTCCGCTGGAAATAGGCTTCTAGCCATTAAGTACCGGGTACTTGTTCCTGGTTAAAATTCAACCTATTCAACTTATTTAATCCGGGCCTAATAAAGCCAGCGCACCTTATAGATCTTTTCATATGGGAGGTAGACCACCTTATCCAAACCTGCAAACCTTATGTAATAAGCCCACCAGTTCTCCTCCGTTGACTTTACATAGGCTGTTTCTCCTGTAGCTCTGTTAAAGGAGATTGACTTTACATTTACCTCATCGCCTAGCAGGGGGTGTTTGCTGAATATCTCAGACTTTGTATTAAATAACCAGACATTATTCAAAGTGGATATCGCAAGATTTCTTCCATTTTCATAATACGACAGGTCATGACCACCCTCCCCCGGGAGATCATATGACTTATCAAGTATCAGACGTGGATTGGTGCGTTTCCAGTCACCGAGCCGGTATTTTCTCAGCTCGTTATCGCTCAGTGCCCATAAGGATCTTGCCCGTTTGTCCCATAAAAGGCCATGTGCTCCAAGAAGGCTGTCGCTATACAAAACCACACCCGGGTTCCCAACATCATATAAGTTTACACGATTTCCCTCCTGGCTGTATGAGCCGGCAACGATTATCCTGTTTCCGGGCAATAATTCAGCTGAATGGGCATTCGGGAGGCTGGCATAGAATAAAACCGTCTTGTTTTTTCTGTTTATCAGGGCAATCCCTCCACCCGATGAAGTGATGAGTATATCCCTGCTGTTATTAACCGGTTTACATTCGTCAGTTGTAAGGAATTTATTCCTCATGAAAGCAGGAAGGCCTTCAGAGTCCTCAGAGGTCCAGCTCCATATCTTTTCAGGAACTTCCAATGTAATATCAGCTATAAAGACCTCCTCCCAGCCACATACGACAACCAGTCCTTTATTCCTCTTCTGGCATGAACAGGTTGTTACCAGAAATATCAGAATCAAAAAGTAACAGGATTTACGCATTGTTATTGTTGCCCTACTCATTCAACCTATTAAACCTAATAAACCTACTAAGTATATATTATAATTTATATATTTAACGTACAGGTATCTCCCTTAGGGTTCCAAGCAGGAAATCCCAGAACTTCTTAACAGTAGCAATGTTGACCTTCTCGTCGGGTGAATGAGGGGACCTGATTGTCGGTCCAAAAGAGATCATATCGAGATTGGGATATACACCTCCCAGTATACCGCATTCGAGACCGGCATGAATCGCCTTAATTTCCGGAACCTTGCCATACATATTGTTATATACTTTCAGCATAGTCTTAAGTATCGGCGAATTCATATTTGGTTTCCAGCCCGGGTACTCTCCGCTCAGCTTAACATCAGCGCCTGTTAATTCGAACACGCCTGCAATCTTCTGTGCAGTGGCAATCTTTGCAGTATCTACTGAGCTTCTGGTCAGGCACAGGGCTTCAAACTTGCCATTACCCACTCTCACAATTGCCAGGTTATTAGAGGTCTCCACCAGACCCTCCATGGAGTTACTCATCCTTTGCACACCGTTAGGGCACGCAAAAACTGATCTGGTAAATCCATACTGCTCCTTCTCAGGTACAAGACTGCCAGGAGTATCACATGGTTCACAACCAAATATCAATCCCGGTTCAGTAACATCAAACTCATTCTTATAGATTCCTTCATATTCTTCGACCAGCATTTCAAATTCCTCTGCTCTGTTTGCAGCGACTGCAACAACTGCATTTGCTTCCCTGGGTATTGCGTTTCTCAGATCGCCTCCAGCCGATTCGGCCAATCGTACTCCAAGCCTGGTTTCAGCCTCAAGCAGGAACCTGAATATTATCATATTTGCATTTGCCCTTCCAAGCGGAATATCGATCCCGGAGTGGCCGCCTTTGAGTCCTTTTGCATCTAATCTATATGATTTCATTCCTGCCGGCACATCTTCAGGGCTATAACTCTTTGTGGCAGTTACATCTATTCCTCCGGCACATCCTACGTATAACTCCCCCTCATCTTCGGAGTCCATATTTATCAATATATCAGCATCTATCAATCCGGGCTTCAATCCAAAGGCACCAGTCATACCTGTCTCCTCATCAATAGTAAACAGCGCTTCAAGCGGACCATGTTCAATATCTTTTGAGGCAAGAACTGCCATTGCTGCGGATACACCAATTCCATTATCTGATCCCAGGGTTGTACCATTTGCAGTAACCCATTCCCCATCTATCATTACCTCAATGGGATCTTTCGCGAAATCATGTTTTTTATCACTATTCTTCTGTGGCACCATGTCAAGGTGAGTCTGCAATACAACACCCTTTCTGGCTTCAAAACCGGGTGTTGCCGCTTTCTTGATAATTACATTGCCTACACTGTCTACGATAGTTTCAAGGCCATTTCTTTCACCAAAATTCCTGACATATTCAATTATTTTTGCTTCCTTCCTGGAAGGATGGGGTAACTGGCATATTTCATAGAAATAGTTCCACAGATCCCCCGGTTCAAGGTTTCTTATATCGCTCATTTTATAATAATAAATTAATAAATTATGAATTAAGTTTACTGGAATTCAGAAATAATGCCGCTCACCCACTCCCTTATTCGTTTATCGGTAAGATCGGGCTCGAATACTTCATCGATAGGCAGGCCTACGAACATGTTGTCCACGACTGCACCTGAGTCATTAAACTCGTAACCTGATTGGACAACCTTTCCAACAGGTACGACACCCTTTCCATTTACTATCCTGTACAGTTCACCCATGGCATCAACAAAATGATCAGGGTATCTAATATGATCTCCAAGGCCGAACAGGGCAATCACCTTTCCAGTGAGATCAGCTTCTTCCAATTCATTAATAAAGGTAAACCAGCCACTTTTAACCGGTTCCGAGTCCCAGGTTTCATTTCCTATTGTGGCAATCCCAAAAATAATATTCTTATATTCCTTAAGATCATCACCAGTTGCATCCCCAACAGGGATAAGATCGCACATATCGCTCCCGATCAATTCCCCGATCCTTCTTGCCACATTCTCAGTTGACCCGCCGGCCGGGCCATAAAAAACAGCAGTTTTATTCATATTGTCCTGAAATTAATAATCCTTAAAAATAGTAAAATAATCAGAAAGGCTGCCTAAAGATTAAACAGACAGCCTTCTAAAATTCGGTTAACAATATATTTATTCAGAACTATCGATCTTTTTGCCAAAGGGAAGCTCCAGTCCATATCCCTGTCTCCTGTCTGCCTGCTTGAGTTTAAAAGCAAGGAATATTGATATCAGACCACAGATAACAAGTACAAATATCGGGATAGCATAGTTGTAGGTCATCTCTCCTGCCCTGATTGCTACAAGGTTTTCTTTATTCACCAGGTCGAGCAGGGCACCCAGTCCCCAGAAAAACAGTCCCAGTCCCCAGTTCTGCACGGTGAACATTGAGGCGTAGGCTGTTCCAAGCCTGTTTTCAGGAACAATTTTTGCAACGGAAGGCCACATAGCAGCAGGAACAAGTGAAAAGGCAATACCCAGGCTCAATAGCCCTGCATAAGCCAGTAACTTTATGCCTGACAATGACAGGGACAGATGAGCAAATATCAGCAACAGGGATCCCAGTATCATCAGGGATGCCCCCTTTCCTTTTCTGTCAACATAGCTTCCGAATATAGGTGTAAAAAGAATTGTTCCCAGAGGGATCAGGGAAGCTGTTTTAGGTCCATTCTCCAGCCATATCTTGAGGGTATCACCCAGCCTGTTAAGGAACAGTACAAACAGAATGAAAACAACCGCCATGGTCACGTATTTCTGGGTTTTGGTCTTCAGGTTCGCCGGAATTGCAGAAAATCCTATCCCGAAGAGGAAGAAGGCAACATATATACTGGCATTACCAAGAGCTTTACTTCCGAACAAAACTACATCTCCACTGCCATCAGCAGGCAGGGAATATGTAAAACCAAATTTATTTACAAGCATATCGGCCGCATACTGTATGAAAGGGAAAACTGCAGCATAGAAGGCAACACACAAAAGGGCTATATAGATAAATGACGGATTGGTAGCCAGTTTAACAAGGTCGTTAAACCTGAACTCCTCGTCATCTCCTTTGGAAGCGTCGCCAGCCCTTTGTCTGTCAAGTTTAATATCAAAGAATGAATATACAACAAAAACAATGAGAGCAATACCTATCAGTGTAGCTGCAAATGTTACTGCGGTTGATGGCTGGTTGTTTGCAATATCAGGGGAAATAGCAATACCCAACGCACTACCCAGTCGTCCAAAACCCACATTTATTGCCATTGCCAGGGCCATTTCACGTCCTCTGAACCATTTTACAATTGACCTGGTAGCAACAACGCAGGTTACCTCCAGTCCTGAGCCGAAAAGGACCCTTCCAATAATCATCGTGGTTAGCTGTGTACGGTGACTATCGCCGAAGAAACCGGCTGCCCCAAGAGCAACAATAAGTCCTCCAAGGGCTGCAAGTCCGCCAAAAGCTATACCCGTCAGCCTGATCCCCCACTTATCCAGTATAATTCCACCGACGATGATCATACCGAACATATTAGCTATTGTGGTTAACCCGATCATCCTTCCGAATTCCTCACTGGTAAATCCCATTTCCGATTCCATCAGATCTTTCAATCCACCGAAAAAATCCTGGAACCAGTAAGTAGCGAACATCAGTGCACTAAGTAAGATCAGCATAAGCCAACGCATGGTAGCTGAATCACTCATTGTCTTTTTAATTGTTTCCATATTACATCTCTGAGTTAGTATTTATATGCAGAAAGCAAAAGTAAAAAAAAATATATATCAGGAACCAGAGAGCACATCGTTTATTTGATAATTCCACAACAATTGTTGATATATATCTGTTTAAACATATTATATAACATAAAATAATTTAATTTTGGATATTTGAAAAACCAGAGAAATGAAAAAGATATTTACATTATTTATATTGATCAGCCTGGCCCCTGTATTAAAGGCCCAGGATGGAGAGAAGGTAAAATGGTATTCTGTCGGGGACATTAACCGGTTGCTAATGGCGGAGCCCAGGCCTGTGTTCATTGACGCATATACAGATTGGTGCGGTTGGTGCAAGGAGCTCGATAAGAGAACCTTTTCTGATACGATAATTGCAAAATATCTTAATGAAAACTTCTACCCGGTGAAATTTGATGCGGAATCAAAGGAGGCTGTTACATTCCTTGGAAAAGAATATGTAAATGATGGCAAATTCGGGAAGGCCCATCAGCTTGCATTCAATCTTCTTCAGGGCCGGCTCAGCTACCCAACGGTCGTTTTCCTGAATGAGAAGGGAGAATTGCTTGCGCCGGTTCCCGGGTATCGTGAGCCAAAGGGTTTTGAACCTATTCTTGTATACTTTAGTGAGAAGAGATACCTAGCCGAGTCGTGGGAGGATTTCATCAAATCATTTAAAGGTTCCTATTAATTAAGGTATCAGGTGGCCGGTGTCGCTCTCCTCTCATCACTCTCCTCTCATCACTTCCCTATTATATAGTTGGCAGGCAGAGAAACTACCGGGCCGAACTGATAAATCAGCTGCCTGGTATTGCCAAGTGTAAGCTTTCCATCGGTCACCCTGATATTCACCACCTCAGGTATCCTGTAATAAAGCTTATCGAATTTTTCGCCGGACGAAAGGTCCTGCCTTACCATATTTATCCGGTCTACATTGCCGGCACTCATCATCTCCACTACCACAGGACGACCTCTCACATCATCCGGGTCCAGAACCCCAGATTCTTTTGAGAACCTGAAAAGGATCACTGGTCGCCCCTCCATCTGTTTTTCAGGAATAAAGAAATACCTGAAAGTCACCAGTTCACTATATGATTTTCCCGCGAACAGGCTTATGTATTCATTTTCCAGACGGTTTATCTCGTCGATCGACGATTTGTCCTGTGGGAAAACAGTTGCTTCACCGGTAAGGATCAGATGCCTGCCCTCCCTTAATTCCAGTAATGTTCTTGCAGTATTTTCAGCCTGTTCCTCAAGGCTGAGTTGCCTGCGACGCTCAAGCACATACGGTATCCGCACGAAAGCTGTGTCCACATTCACAAGTTTGTATGTCGTGTCCTGTTCAATATCAAAATATTCGTCGGACCCCATATCCCTGAAAAAGACCTTCTCATCTGAGTCATTAAAATTGCCACTATAATATTCCCGGTTATTGTAGATTGCCGGATTAATGTCCAGGATCAGGCCTGACTCCTTCATTGCAATTGCATTGATCTCCATCAGTCCGTCGCACTCAACCACATAGTATTGTTCCGGATCAAGCTCTATAACCGGTTTTATCTTAACCTCTTTCAGTGTCCATATCACCCCGTCCTGATTAATTACCTCCCTTAGACCAAGAAACTTGTTTGCAAATTCGTTGTAAGGCCCGGCCTTCTGAATGGTCTTTTCAGCCATCACTGTAAAATCGAATGCTGTAAGGGGTAATGAATAGACAAGGCTCCCTTCATGAACCTTTACACTGTCGCCCATGGGCAGTATTCTTGTGCTCACCACCTGTGGTACTTCCTTTATAGTTGTACAGGATGATGCAATAACAATAGCTATAAGGGTTGATAATTTTCCAATTCTTTCCATTTCAAGTGATTTCAGTTTTCTTAAATGCATTTCCTATATTATTTATTATATCTGAAGCGATCAAAGATTCCTGTCCTGTAACACCTGCAGCAATGTCACCTGCCAGTCCATGCAGGTAAACAGCTGCAATTGCAGCATCAACCGTGTTGTAGCCCCTTGACAGCATACCCAGGATCATTCCCGTAAGGACATCTCCGCTTCCGGCTGTTGCCATACCCGGGTTGCCGGTTGTATTAAACCATAACCTACCATCAGGAACGGATATAGAAGTAAAGGCACCCTTGAGCAGGATAACACTCCCGGTCTCTTTTGAAAGCTTTATCTGGGCATTCAGTCTGGCATAGCCATTGCTGAAATCCCCGGCCAAACGCGCGAACTCACCAGGATGTGGAGTCAATATAGTATTAGGAGAAAGCTTTTGAAGCAGATCTTTCTCCTCACCAATAATATTAAGACCGTCTGCATCAATAACCATTGGTCCCTTCCACTCATCGATCAGTTTCCTGAGCGCCTTTCTGGTATTTGGTTTTGTACCAATCCCCGGACCAATCCCGACAGCATCATATTTCTCAAGGTTGTATACCTCGGAAACGAGCACATCCGACTGGTCGCATTGTACCATCGCCTCCGGAACAGAGGCGTGGATTATATCACCGACAGGCTTTGGCACATGTGCGGTTATCAGCCCGATGCCGGTCCGGAGTGCAGCAAGCGTTGAGAGTACTGCAGCACCGGCCTTTCCACATGAGCCGGCTATCATTAATCCATGTCCGAATCTTCCCTTATGATCAAATTTCCCTCTTCGTTTAATTATTGAGCCGATCAGCGAGCTGCTCACAAGAGATATGTTCGTTTCCATCTCCCTGATAATCTTGGCATGGAGACCGATCGGCAGAATATGAAATGCTCCGGTATATTCTCCATTTTCAGGGAACAGAAAGGAGAGTTTGGGGAATTGAAAGCTAAGCGTCACATCCGCCTTAATAATATACCCGTAATCATTACTGCTGTTATCTTCACTGAACATACCTGAGGGTATATCAATTGAGATAATCCTTGCGTCGGAATCATTGATCTTCTTAATGACCTCCCCCGGCAATCCGGCAGCAGGACGGGTCAATCCTGTGCCAAATATTGCATCAACAACTATGTCGTCCTGATAGAAAAAAGGGAAGTCATCGCCGGTCGAGATATCTGTGAATTTTATACCTTTCGTCTCTCCGAGCCGGTTCCTGTTTATAGCCCAGTCCTCAGTAACTTTATCCCCAAATCTGATGTTAATAACCTCCGGGATATAACCATTCTCGTAAAGCAGCCTTGCCAGTGCTAATCCGTCGCCCCCGTTATTTCCCGGCCCTGTTACGATGCATATCCTTGATCCCCTGTCAATGTTCATACTGAACCAATCGTAAAGTGCAACGGCTGCCCTTTCCATCAGGTCAATTGATTTCACGGGCTCATTGGCAATTGTGTAGGCATCGATCTGCCTGATCTGTTCAGCAGAAAATATTTTCATTCAGTCAACAGATGGTAAATTAGTTACAAATTTAAGGCATAATACTTCATAATAAAGGATAACAGGATTAAATATTATCCAATGACTTAATGCCAGTAGTGCAATTCAAAAAGATTCATATATTTGTTGAATTCGAATAATCCATTTATGAATTAAAATAATAAAGTTATGCTAAAGAATCATCCGAAAGGTTTGCTGGTAGCCTTTTTTACCAATATGGGTGAAAGATTTGGTTTTTACACCATGATGGCCATTCTTGTACTATTCCTCCAGGCCAAGTTTGGCCTTGATGAAGATACGGCTGGCGGAATTTACAGCTGGTTCTACTTTGCCATTTATGCTCTTGCGCTGCTTGGCGGTGTACTGGCCGATGCCACAAGAAAGTATAAATTTGTTATAATGATGGGCCAGATAGTAATGTTTGCAGGATATGCCCTGTTAACATTTCCAGGGCTCTCTCTTCCGATAACGGTTGGCGGACTATTTACAATTGCACTCGGTAACGGATTCTTCAAGGGAAATCTCCAGGCAGTTGTCGGACAGATGTACGACGACCCAAAATACGAAAAGGTAAGGGATACAGCATACCTGATTTTTTATATGGGTATTAATGTAGGAGCTTTCTTTGCTCCCTTTGCTGCAACCGGAGTCCGGAACTGGTGGCTTAAAGTAAACGGATTTCTTCATGATGGCAGTCTGCCTGCTCTATGTCATCAGTTCAAAGATGGAACCCTGCTTGACCCGGATCAGCTACAAACCCTGGCTAACCAGGTGAGTCTCAGCGGACCGGTTTCAGACCTGACTGCTTTTGCCGATTCATATCTTGAGAGTTTTTCTGTGGGGTATAATTATGCATTCGGAGTTGCGGCAGCTGCAATGATTGTCTCGTTGCTTGCCTATATCTTCTTTAACAGGCATCTGCCACACAGGGAGAAAAAGGAGAACGAAAAGACAATTACCCTGACCGAAAAGCCATTAGCACTGCCGATAGCATTAATTGCCGGAATAATAACAGCCTTTCTCATAAGCATGGTAAAAGATTTCGCTACAGGCGCAGCAATTGGACTGTTCATAGGTTTTGTTACCTGGATAATTATGATATCGAAAAAAGATGAAAAACCAAGAGTCGTTGCCCTTACACTGGTCTTCTTCGTAGTAGTCTTCTTCTGGATGTCGTTCCACCAGAACGGATTGACCCTCACCTTCTTTGCCCGGGACTATACAGTCAAAACTGTCGGTCCCTACACCTTTATGTTCTTTACCTTGAAAAATATTTTATCGGTAATAGCATTTATTTTCGGTATATTCCTTGTGCTCGGCAAAAAACGAAGCCTGAATACCAGGCTAATAGGCGGTGCACTTGTTGTGGCAGGCAGTACTGCTATATATATCTTTTTCAAGCAGGGTGATGCACAAAACCCGATTGCACCTGAAATTTTTCAATCATTCAACCCTCTGTTCATAGTGACACTGGCATTTGCCGTTATGGCAATCTTCTCCTGGTTGAATAACAGGGGTAAAGAACCCTCTACCCCGAGGAAAATAGGTATTGGTATGGTCATTGCCGCACTTGGCTTCCTTGTTATCCTGATTGCCTCTCTCAAGCTTGTTTCACCGCATGAATTAAAAATAATCGATGAGACCGGAGCAACAAAATTCCTTCCCGTACCAGACTCATCAAGAGTAATGCCTTACTGGCTGATGTCCTCCTACCTGATACTGACAATTGCTGAATTGTTCCTAAGCCCGATGGGGCTCTCATTTGTCTCTAAGGTTGCACCTGTCAGGTTCCAGGGTGTAATGCAGGGAGGCTGGTTGCTTGCAACCGCTGTCGGCAATAAATTGCTGTTTGTCGGGAGTTTCTTCTGGGGTAAACTGGACCTGTGGCAATTATGGCTGATCTTTATAGTGTGCTGTCTGATATCAGCAGCATTTATATTCTCAATATTACGATTCCTTGAAAGAGTCGGAAAGTAACAACATCTGATAATAATTGAAGCTCCTCGCTGCAAGCAGCGGGGAACCGAGTTTACGAGCTCGGCGACTTCGCCGGATGTAGCCCCGATGAACCGGGGCGAAGTTCGAAGCCAATGCGCTCGCCGGGATTCAAACATTGAGAGTGTCTCAAAAGTCTGAGACACTCTTTTCTTTTCACAGGCACCAAGACATTTTTAGCCAATATTTCAGGCTTCCGACATTCCATTTTTCCAGCTCTTCAATTTTACTTCTTTATTTTTCATGTATTATTATTTAATATATTATATCATTAATTTATATATGATTGTATATATTAATGTATTATATATATTTGCTTACTAATATTAATTATTTTTATTAATTATTATATTTTATTAATTATTGACATGAAGACTAATACACCTCCTGAAGGATATAAAAGTATTCTCTCATTAAAGGAGACAGAGCAGGCGATTAAGCTGATAAAAGATCAGTTTCAGCATCAATTATCCTGTTCGCTTAAACTCAGTCGTGTTACGGCACCGATTTTTGTTGAAGCTGGCACAGGCATAAATGATGATCTTAATGGAATTGAAAAGCCTGTATCATTTAATGTCCCTGGTATAGGAAATAAGAAGATGGAGATAGTGCAATCCCTGGCCAAGTGGAAAAGGATGATGCTAGCCATCCTGGAAATTGGTCCCGGCAAAGGTTTGTATACTGACATGAATGCCATCAGGCCTGATGAAATTCTTTCGAATATACATTCAATCTATGTGGATCAGTGGGACTGGGAAAAAAGGATCAGGAAAGAAGAGAGGACTATTGATTACCTGAAGAAAACTGTTAAAGTAATATATGACTCACTCAGAAGACTCGAATTTATGGTATGTGAAACCTATAATGGAATCAACGAGGTGCTTCCTGAAGAGATAACATTTATCCATTCAGAAGACTTGCAAAAAGAATATCCTGGGCATACACCTCCTGAGAGAGAAAATATGGCAACAGAAAAGTATGGTGCAATATTCATCATCGGGATAGGATCAGAATTAAAAGATGGCAGGGCGCATGATGGCAGGGCGCCTGACTATGATGATTGGAGCACTCCTACGCTGAACGACTATAAAGGATTAAACGGTGATATAATTTTCTGGAATCCGGTTCTGAAGAGAGCTTTCGAAATATCCTCAATGGGAATCAGAGTCGACAGTGAATCATTGATCCGGCAGCTGAAACTAACGGGGACAGAGGAGCGAATGAACCTGTTATTCCACAGTCAACTGTTGAAAGGTGATCTGCCTTATTCAATTGGTGGCGGTATCGGGCAATCCAGGATATGCATGTTCATGCTCAGGAAAGCTCACATAGGAGAAGTTCAGGCCTCCGTCTGGCCCGAATCAATGAAGTCAGAATGTATTTCTAAGAATATATACCTTATCTGAAGTGACTAATCTTTTTCAAATACTACCTTACCATCTACGATTGTCATAAGAATATTCATATTCAGAATATCGTGCGGGTCACATTTTATCAGGTTAAGGTCGCAGACAGCTATATCAGCGATCTTACCTTTTTCAATAGTCCCTCTAACATCACTTTCGAAAGCTGCATATGCATTGTTCACAGTATATGCTTTCAGAGCCTCGTGAACAGTGATCTTTTGTTCAGGGAACCATCCCCCTTCAGGCTCATGGTTGATCGTGGTCCGGTTTACAGCAGCATGGATCAGATTCCCTGGATGTACCAGATACTCTGCAGCAGATGTCCCAGGCCAGTCTGACCCGAAGGATAGAATAGCACCATTCTCAAGCAGCGATTTGAATGCGTACGCACCTTGGCATCGATCATATCCTATCCTCTCTTCCATCCATCTCATATCATCAGACAGATGATATGGGTTTACCTCTGCTATTACATTCAATTTATTAAACCTCGGGAAGTCCTCCTTCCTTATTACCTGAGCATGGATAACCCTGAATCCTTCAAGATCATGCCCAAGATCATTCATCAACTTTTCGTAAAGATCCAGCATCAGTGACACTCCCTTTGTACCAATAGCATGTACATTTGATACAAATCCGGCTTCATAACCCGTTTTTATCATTTCGTACATCTTATCCATATCAGGAACAAGCATTTCCGGATCGTTGCTGGTATGTCGCCTGTAATGGCCCAGGTTATCAGGCTGGTCATCATATGGTTCAAAAAATAGTGCTCCGTGTGTTCCCATTATTCCATCTATATATCCCTTAAAGGCTCCATATCGGAGGAACATATCTTTTTCCCCGGTATATGGATGGTTTCCGGGTTCAATTCCCTTTTCAAGCATCCCGTCTGCCATGGAAAGGTCGGGGCGTAGCCAGACACGGCAGGTAAGTTCACCTGCTTTCTGCAGTTCGTAGAATCGTTCTGTCTGGTCAGGCCGGGCTATATCATGGACTTCAACAATTCCGGCTTCCCTAAGTGCTTTTAGCGCAGCCCTGTTTTCGTTTAGTTTGCGTTCGGGTGATTTTGGCTTTATCGATTCCCTGATTATCTCTAGTGCAGGAGACCCGTCGTAGATCAGTCCTGTAGCCACTTCGTCCACACTCTTCATCCCCTCGAGCAACTTACCTTCCAGACCTGATGCTTTTAAAGCGGCTTCATTGGCAAGAAACATAGTATAGTCGAAATTATTCAGCAGGCAAGGGTTCTGAGCAGTTATATCATCAATGGCAATACGTGAAGGCTCCCATCGTTTACCTTTTGCCTCTGACGATCCCGAAGCTCCCAGTCCCCACTCTTCATAGGCTCCCCACTGACCGCCTGTGATCCACTCTCCGGGCCCTACAATGCCTGTAATACGTTTGATCTCGTCAACAAGGGCTGCATCATCACTCACCTTCATAAGATTTATATCATTGATCAGTGCTCCTGCATTATTGAAATGCACATGCCCATCAATAAATCCAGGTACCACGAATGCACCCTCAAGGTCCACAACTCGCGTACCGGTACCTGTCCATCTTTTTGTATCAATCTTATCATAGATCACTTCAGCAATAAGGTTTTCTTTAATCACGATAGCAGTTGCCCATGGATTAGCTTCATCCATAGTATAGATCTCTCCATTAAGGAGAATAAGGTCGGCAGTTTCCCTTGTACATGAAACTGAAAGAATAACCAGGATTTCAAGCAGGCAGATAATCAATTGTTTCCTCATCATTGGCCGGTTTTGATTTTAAATAAAATTATACTAATTGGAATTGAAAACCAAAGTCTGTATGATTAATATGTTGCTATATATCATTTTCCAGCATAATGAATTATATTCATATTATGCAAAAAAACATTATCATTGAACTCACGAAACCAATCAGATTTAAAATTATGAAAAGGTTATTTATTGCAATCGCACTTATAACAGGATTATCATTAACATTTATGGCACAGGATAATACCAGTACCTATACAAAAGTAGGGGACGATGCTCCTACCTTCAGATTCATGACGATTGACGGAAAAGAGTTTAACACAGCCCAGCTAAAAGGGAAGGTAGTAATGATAAATTTCTTTGCGACCTGGTGTCCGCCATGCAAGAAAGAGCTGCCTGTCCTGCAAAAAAACATTAGTGAGAAGTACAGCAACAATAGTGATTTTGTTCTTGTGGTTGTCGGAAGGGAACATAACGCCGGGGAGCTGATAAAATTTGCTGAAGACAATAAGTACATGTTACCATTTGCACCTGACCCCGAGAGAGATATATATAGTTTATTCGCCGAAAAAACAATACCTCGTAATGTAATTATCGATAAAAACGGAAAGATATCTTTCCAGTCTATCGGGTATACTGAGGGAGAGTTCAATAAGCTTGAGCAGCATCTTGCAGATCTGCTGAAATAAAAGATCAAATCAATAGCAGGCCGGGTTTATATTACCCGGCTTTTTTTTATCTTCGTACAGGTTCAATTATTTATAATAATAATCATTATGAAAAAATTAGTTCTGCCTTTTTTTCTTCTTTTCATTTCGTTGGGTTTATCAGGACAGTCAATCACAGAATCCAATCTCGTCAAAGCTATGCATTCAATCTCCAGCCACGACCTGCTTGAGTATGTTAAGCTCCAGATAGACGATAAATATGCCGGCCGGCTCACCGGTACAGAGGAATACCGTGAATGTGCCGAATGGCTCGCTGATTTTTATGAGGAGATAGGACTGCAACCTGCTTATGAGGACAGTAACTGGTTCCAGTGGTTTGACATCCCCTACACCCTTATTCATCCGGAATGTGGAGTCACTCTTCATGTAACCGGGACAAAGGGTGAAACGATATTGAAGCATTATGATTATGTGAATGAGTTCATGCCCGGGTCTACATCAGCCAGTGGCGAAGTTACGGCGGAAGTGGTATATGCCGGATATGGCATAACTGCGCCTGAGCTGGGATATGATGACTATATGGGTATTGATGTTGAAGGAAAGATCATTCTGATTGAAAGGGAAGCACCTGTGTCACCCGGCGCTGGTCCCGAAAAGTTCAATCCCTGGTTCAGGTATTCATTTCATCAATATAAGCTTGAGAACGCAGTAAAACATGGGGCTGCAGGTATGATATACAATTATGGCCCAATTGCGAATCCAAATAATGCTTATAATAAGAACTTTATTTACGTTCATGTTGGAGATTCAGTGGTAAAGGACATATTCTCAGGAACAGGAAGGAACCACCGGGATGTTATAAGAGGTATCAACAATGACTTGAAACCCGGGTCATTTGAAACAGGTAAAACAGTGACTGTGAAGATGACAACCACTCACGTGCCTGATGGAAGGGGCATGAATATAATTGGACTGCTTCCCGGTACTGATCCTGTCCTTAAGGAGGAGGTAATAATTATTGGAGCCCACCTTGACCACATGGGCAGATGCTATGATATTATTCCCGGAGCAAATGATAATGCCTCAGCTGTTGCAGTTATGATAGGTGTTGCCAAAGCATTGGCTGAAAGCAAGCTGGAGCTAAAGCGCACTATCGCATTCATAGCTTTTGGAGCAGAAGAGCAGGCACTGGTAGGTTCAAGGAAATATGTTGATGAACCACTCTTTCCGCTCAATAAAACGGTATTGCTGAATATGGATGGAGTTGGAGTTGGAGATAAGATAAGTGTAAACGCAGGGAATGATTTCCCTTTGCTCTACTCTCCATTCGAAGAATTCAATAATAAATATATCCACAGGCAGATAAATGCCAATTCTTTTCCTAACCTGGGAAGGCCCAGGCTGGATGCAGCGATCTTTCTTAAAGCTGGTGTACCAAGTTTAAGTCTGTCCACATTCGGATCGCAAAGTTATTATCATATACCACCTGACAATATTGAGATCATTAAACCCGAGATCATGGAAGATCTCGCCCAGCTATTACTTGGAGCTGTAGTTGACCTGGCAAATGCTGAAGAGAAAATCAGATGAATTGTGCAAAGAATGATATAAAAACGATCCGATCATCCTTATATGTTATCAGCCTTTTCCTGTATGCAGCATTAACCACTATCAGCTGTTCCAAAAATGAAGGGCTGGTCTATACCACAGGTGATTGGAATACCGACTCACTCGGATATCACAGGATTGAAATTAAAGTTAACAATGATGCTGATGCTGTCTTTGCGGAGATTCCCTGGAAACGCAGGGATAAAAATCCTCAGAATAAACTTGTCAGAATATTTTTCAAATACCCTGAAATTGAAGTAACAAATATTTTTCCAATAGCTGTCACTAATGAAGTAGGAAAGTTTGTGTTTCAACCCCTGGCAGGAAAAGGAACTTATTACATGTATTATCTCCCGGGGACAATGCAGGGAAGAAGTAATTATCCCAGGGTCAATTACCCGGCTGCTAATTATGGTACCGATAATGCCTGGATAGATCTTCATAACCTTTCCGACAGTTTGTCAGTTTCCATGATCCCATCCGTAAATGTGGTCTCAATACAATCCAGTGATCGGTTTAACAGCTTCTTTCCGATGGAGACCATTGCCACTGGAAGCGAGATCAACAACCTGATTAATAGCTACCCTGACAATAAATTCCTTCTGTTTCCCGAGAGTCGTTTTAATTCAATCAGGATGACCGACTACATACCACTGAAATGGATTGATGAAGGTCCCTTTGGCAAGGTCAGCGGGAAACCAATGAGGGGAGAATTTTTCAGCTTCCAGGTCGGTATCTACAGCCATACAAATGATCTGAATAATATAAAAGTTTCATTCAGTGATATTAGGAACCGAGGTGGAGAGGTCGTTATTCCTGCCGGTGACCTGCAGTCTTTCAACACACAGGGAAACGGGTGGGATGGCAGACCATTTCTTAAGAATATGAAGGTACCTGCAGGAAAGGTGCAGGCATTATGGTGCGGGATGATGATACCAGAGGGTTTCGATGGTGGAATGCTCAGAGGGTCTGTCACTATTGAACCGGAAGGGCTGAAAGCTGAAACGCTCGATATTAATCTTAAGGTAGGTAAGGAACTGATAAAAGATCATGGTGATGATGATCCTTCAAGGATGACACGAATGAGGTGGTTCAACTCAAAACTTGCATTTGATGATGAAGTAGTGGATCCTTTTATTCCTGTATCGCTAGAGAATGGTATCGTTAGAATCCTGGGTCGCGAACTGGAAATTGGTGCTAATGGTCTTCCAAGAAGGTATTACAGCTATTTCAACAACAATAATACTGCTATTGGGGATGTGGCTTCATCGGTGCTGGCAGGACAGTTTTCCTTTGAGATGATCAGGGCGAATGGTTCAGTTATCTATCTCAGGAATGAAGGATCACAGTTTAACACTGTGGGGCCAGGCAAGATAGAGTGGTCAAACTTATCGGAGAATAACGAAGTAAGCCTTGATACAGATGGAATACTTGAATTTGACGGATTCGTGTCCCTGAGGATTTCAGTATCTGCAAAAAGGGAGCTGGATCTTAGCAATATCAGGCTTAAGATCCCTCTCAAAAAAGAATTTGCCACCTATATGATGGGTCTGGGGTTAAAGGGAGGAAACAGGCCCTATTATCACGGTTGGAAGTGGAACCGGATGAACCACCAGGAGGGAGCCTGGATAGGAGGTGTGAACGGAGGGGTACAATTTGCTCTCAGAGATGACAATTATGAAAGACCCCTGAATACTAATTTCTACAGGGAAAAACCTCTTGTCATGCCGGAGGGTTGGTATAACGAAGGGAAAGGCGGTATTAACATCAGCACACTTGAAAACAGCGTTGAAGTACTATGCTATAGCGGCAGCAGAATTATGCAGCCCGGTGAGGAGGCAGTATTCACGATCAATCTTCTTTTAACACCTTTCAAACCGATTGATACTGATCTGCAATGGGCAACCAGATTTTACCACAGGTATGAGCCACTTGATACGATCCTGGCCTACGGCGCCAATACTGTAAATGTGCATCATGCAACTGAGATAAATCCCTGGATCAATTACCCTTTCCTCGAACAGGAGAAGATGAGATCATACATTGACGGAGCTCATTCAAAGGGGATGAAAGTGAAGATATACAATACTGTAAGAGAACTTTCGAACAGAGCTCCTGAGATATTTGCCATACGCAGTTTCGGACATGAGATCTTTTCATCCGGGCCCGGAAATGGTTTCAACTGGTTACAGGAACACCTTGGCGATGATTACATTGCTGCATGGTTTGTTCCTCTCCTCAAGGACGCGGCGATAATTAATTCTGGCATGTCGAGATGGCATAATTACTACATTGAAGGAATGGACTGGCTGGCCCGGGAAATGGAAATTGACGGCCTCTATATTGATGATGTTGCCTTTGACCGCACAACCATGAAACGGCTCAGGAAGGTCCTCGACAGAAACCGTGATGGCGCTCTTATAGATCTTCATTCAGCAAACCAGTATAATGTAAGGGATGGATTCACCAACAGTGCAAATCTCTATATGGAACACTTCCCGTATATTAACCGGCTCTGGTTTGGAGAATACTTTGATAAGGATCTTCCACCTGATTTCTGGCTGGTTGAAATGAGCGGTATACCTTTTGGACTGATGGGTGAAATGTTACAGGATGGAGGGAACCAGTACAGGGGATTGCTGTATGGTATGACTTCCCGGGCCCCATGGTCTGGCGATCCGAGGAACATCTGGGAACTCTGGGATAGTATCGGCATTGAAGGTTGCGAGTTTATAGGATACTGGGATGAAAATTGTCCGGCTACAACCGGTTACAGGTCAATACCTGCATCAGTATACATGAAAGATGGTAAAGCAATGGTAGCTATTGCAAGCTGGTCTGATGAAACCAGGAATATCTGGCTTCGTGTCGACTGGGAAAAACTTGGCTTCAGCCCTTCTGATGCTGTTTTCAGAGTTCCCTATGTTCGTGAATTCCAGAAGGAAGCAAGCTACAGACCATGGGAAACTATCCCTGTTGAACCTGGGAAAGGGATAGTTATCATAATTGAACCTGGGAAATAATAATCACTCTGATTTACGAATAACGATTAACCCTGTCTGCCGACAGGCAGGGATTTCTGACTTAAGAAGTGAAAAAATCAAAAAATGGTGGTCCCGCCTAAGCGGGACACACCACCGTTCATGATAACACCAGAACCTGACATGAACATTTCTTTTACTCTCAGTTCATAAGAAAGACGGAGCCAAAAACCATATGTTGCATTGGCCGCAATAATTAATGTTAACACATCTTAAAATGTGTGTTAATAACCATGGTTAGTGATTTACAAACCTGCTTACAATAGCCCGGTTAAACACAAGCAACAGGATAGCAACTATACTCCATTGGAAGATACATGACATAAAAGAGAACTGGGAGAAGGGGTTGTACCACTCACCAGGAACAAAGGATTGGGTTAGCCACCATATCAGGAGTACAACAGCAGCGATCGGGATAATATAGTTCATCACGATCACCCACCACTTTCCGATATTATTGTCGGTCGTAACCTGGTTGATCTCTAATCTTGTCTTTGCAGCTCCCTGCTTGATGATGAGCCATGCCATCATTGCTCCGGATATCATAAGTGCTACTCCCCATACAAAATCCTGATTACTCAGGAAGTTCAGGTTTCTCGCCGAAGGGATTCCAAACAAAAATACCAGTATTACAATGACAAATATGGCGGATGATCGTTTTACACCACCATCAACAAGAACCATGGTTGGCAACTCAAGCTGAGCTATCAGGGATGAGAATCCGGCAAATGTAAGACCCAGGAAGAATATTATTGACAGTATGTTACCCCCAAACATTTTTTCAAACAACTGTGGCATCCATATGAAAGTAAGCCCGGTTGAGGCAGGACCGCTGGTTTTCATTATCTCAAGGACCTGAGGATCTGTCATGCCCATTTCATTCTTCAGCACGGAGAATACTGTACCAAATACCATAATCCCGGCAAGAATTGATACTGTATTGTTACCAATCCCGGTAAGGAAAGCATTTCCTACTGCCCCGTGCTCTTTTTTCATATACACAGCATAGGTAAGAAATAGTCCCCACCCTGCACCTGTATCCCATGCATTCTGGGTAAGGGCATCGAGCCATGTCTTAGGATCCCCGAGCTGCGACCAGTCGGGTCTGAAAAGGTAGGCTATCCCCTCACCTGCACCCGGTAGTGTGACTGCCCTGACCACGCATATCAGGACAATTACAAGTAATGAAGGGATAAGTACTTTGTTAACTTTTTCAATTGAAGATATACCTCTCCAGATAGCCAGTGCACCCAGGATTATTGCCAGGCTATGCGTTACAAGTGGCCAGAGGCTCTCCTGGTAGTTGTTCCAGATCATCATTGATGTCTTAAGGTCGGAAGGAAGCGAATGGGTGAGCATGTATACAAAATAATAGATACACCACCCAACCACTACAGTATAAAAGAATGTTATCGCCAGAGGTACAAAAGCCACAAAAGATCCTATCCATCCAAACTTATTACCCATTGCTCCGATAAACGAGCCTACAACCCCTTTTCTGTATTTCCGGCCAATTGAATATTCGGCTACTATAAGCGGAATACTCCAGAGAAACAGAAAACAAAGCCAGGCAACCAGAAACGCTCCTGACCCTGTGTCTCCCCCGCTTTGTGCCGCAATTCTGGGAAATCTCCATATATTTCCTGTACCTACTGCTATGCCTAATGCGCTTAATATTAGTCCCCATCTTGAGGAAAATCTCTGCTTTACCTGACTGTTTTTATTATCTGACATTTTAAAAGTATTTATTGTATGGTATAATAAGGATACCGGACCGACGGGCAAATAATCAACACCTCAGAATCCCTGATTGACTTTTAGTAAACTCCTGATATTATTGTATCTTTCCTTTGACCTTCCCAGTAAATAATTCATATCCTCCTCAAGAATGTATCCCTGATCCTTAAGAAGGTTCAATTCATGTTTAACCCTGTTCTCATAGTCCGCAAAATCAGGATACAATTCATCAATCGCAGGTCTTGAATCTGGAAATATGTTTTGGTCGCCTGAAAACCGTAACGGGATAAAGGTTCCCGTAAAATCGGTAAGTTCATTACTACCTCCTTTAAATCCAGTCCGGAGATTCCAGGGCAGGTAAGTGCCAAGGGGAACTGCAATTTCAATATTCCTTATCCCTGCAATTTCGTTACCTATGCTGTCGACTGCACTGACCATAGACGGGAAAGGTTTGGTGAGCAGTGGTGGTTGATTATCAATTATACCCTCACTCCACCTTGCCCCGTAATCAGCAAGATAGGCCACGTGAATCGTGGTTGGAAGTTTTAATCCACCAATGAGAGGGTAGATCAGGTTCTCCGGAGACGTAAGCGTACCGGCCCCAATTCCGGGATAGGCGCTAACCGGAGGCTCCTTTCCTGAATCCACCCAGTCAACCAGCCTAACCAGCAGGCTCCTGTAGTTCACAGAAAAATCAAGAGGATTTCCCCTGAAGAGATTAGTATCATCTATCCTGTTCCGCTCCGAAGGTTGTGGCCCGACAAAATGCTGACCTGATGCGATCATATAAATTCTTTCCTGCGGGTAGGGTTCGATATCATTGGCACCACCGGGATCAGTATGGATCAGTGACGCAGCCCTGCCCCAGTATTCGTATCCGGTATTGCAATAGAATATCTTAGGAATATGATCCTCATTCCACATATGTGCCAGTAATCCATCCGATCTCCACTGTTCGGGATCCTGAACCACTCTGCTGGTAAATGGGAATATGTCGGTTGGATAGAAGAAAGCAGAATATCTGTGTGCGTCCCTTGAGGGCTGGGCGAAGCGATGATTAAAACTACCGCGACCAGCCCCTGCAGTGATTATCATCAAACCATCATATGACATTCTTCCCTCTTCATCGGTATTGAAACCCTGGTAAAGGTAATGTCTCAGAAAACGACCTGTTTGTGAGACACCGGCTGCAATACCCATCTTTACCGGGAATTCGCACTCGGGATCGTACTTCGCATATGAGATTACATCCCTGATAGTTGCCAATCCGAGTCCAGTAATTACCGGATTTTCAGCCACATATACAATTTCATAGATCATGCCTTCCCGGAATCCCTTTTCGGAACAGATATATGAGGGGTCTTCGTAATACTTACCCACCTCGAGTCGCCCAAATTTCCACTCACTTTTCGGGACTATATCACGGGGAGCTTCCCTCCCACTTCTGACCGTAAGAATATTGCGCGGATCATCAGGGTCGGAAACAGGATAGCCTACCTGTTGCCTGTGACCAAGTGAGAGAGTGTTAACCGTTTGGTCAACAGTCCAGTCGGATCGCACCAGTCCCCTGATGGCAGACCCATCATAATCAATTGCAGAGGCTACATCAAGCCTCAGGCTGGTACCATTATCCGGTACATCGAACTGCCATCCTATCCAGATAATAGTGAGGCCCTGTCTCATTAAGAGTCCATCACCGAAAGCAATGGGATTCTCAATATCAATATTGCTTCCTCCCCTTGCCCTGTTAAAATAACTCAGTGAGAATTTACCTCCCCTGTTGCTGACCTCCACAAGTGCAATACCACGGGAAAGCGATCTGTCGGCTGGTTGCAGCACTTCAAAATTTGCCAGCGCCTCTATCATCCCGTTTTCATTTTTTACAGCATAATGGATATCTGTGATCCTTGAGTTAAAGTGATTTGCAGGATCAATCCCGATCCAGACCTTACCTTTTATATACTCGTATTTTCCATAATTACCGAACTGGTAACCGTTGAGAACAATCTCACGCTTCTCAATTTCAACCTTAACAACCTTTGCCGATAATCCGCTGGCAATTAATCCAATAAAAAGAAACCCCAAAAATAATCTTCTATTCATATCTAATCAATAAAATGTGCAATAATCCTGTCAGCCAGTTCACTCTCTTTTTCGTCCAATCCGTTTATCAATACCATAAGTTCGTTCTTCCAAGCAAGGAATATGAAGCCGTTATAACCATCCTCAAAAAAGACCTTTCCTTCAGCTCTGGTACCGCTATCCAGATCGAGGCGGCTCAGATACCTGTCAGCCATCCCGGATATGGATTCTTCACCACCCTCCGTAAAAAGATAAATGGCAAAGCTATTCTCACCAATCATATAATTGACTTTAAAAGCCTTGCCAAGGAACTCATGTCCCAGAACGTTCTCAGAAATATACATCTCTTCATTCATCCTCCTGCCTACAGCCGGAAACAGGTCAAGGGTTCCGGGGAATGCGTCGTCACCCCCATTCTGCTGATCGACCAGTACCGCAAGATCCCTCATTCCCTGAATCGCCTTTTTTGACTTTGAATGAGTCGATATTTTAACATAAAAGTCATTCATAAAGAAATTTATATGGTCTGCACCGGAATAGCCCTGCACACCTAGATCATTAAAGTCATAGGTTGGCGCACGTTCCATAGCATATATACCAAATGCCATATTGTTATTAAAGTGCCTGTACATCTCAAGTTTGATAATGATCTTTTTGCCCTTTTTGTACTCAGCTATATGAAGGTCGGAAAAGCCAAGTGAATTATAGCTTTCAGCAGCGCCGTTTATGTAGTCCCAGAGGTCATCAGGTGAATACACCGGGTAATTCATTTCTTTCTTGAATCCTTCAAGATCAGGCATGACAACATCCTGAGCCCTTATCCCTGAAATAAAAAAAAGAGATAAAATAAAGAGGGAGAAAATCTCCCTTAGATGAAAAACATTTTTCTTCATCGAGGTAAATTCTTTTATATTATAAAATCCTCCGGAACATCAGTCAGCCTGCTGATATCACCTATCTTTCCCCTGATATCAAACCGCTTTGTGCAAGTTATATCGCAGCTGCTGCAATTCCCGCAAGGGTCGGATCCCAGATTAAGATCGCTAAGCAATGTATGGGCTTTCTCTATGTTTGCATAGCCATATGCATACATATATGCCCTCATAAGATCGGGTACCGGCAAGCCTTTTTTACATAATTCCAGACAATTATTGCATGTAGTGCAAAACAGGCCTGGTTCATTCATTGCAATCAGGACATCCTTCTTTTCCTTTTCGGTCATTTCAATATCTACCAATACCTTCAGGTCTTCTTCGAGCATATCAAAAGAGGTCATCCCCGGTACCGCTGTATGAATATTTGGATTCGCCAGAGCCCATTTAAGGGCTGCAGTTGTATTGATCGGCTTTGTTCTCTCTCTGTCGAAGAAACCTCCGGCCAGGGTTTTCATGGCCACTATTCCCATGCCCGCTCTTGCTGCCCTGTCAATCGATGCGTTAAGCTCCTCCAGGTAACTGAGGTTAAAATTGTATCGTGTAAGCACTACATCCCAGATACCTGCCTCTACCATAGCATCTATCACTTTCGGTTCATTGGAATGGGTTGATATTCCAATAAATTTAACCCTTCCATCCTGCTTCAGTTTCAGCATAGCTCTGGTTATCTCTTCGTGGTTAACCATTTTCACCGAGGACACTGAGTGCATGTATAAGATATCAACATATTCAAGTTGTAATCTCTTCATGCTTACTTCGAAATTCTGAAGGAAATCCCCGACGTTTGTTTCAGTAGTCGGATCGCCTGTCGTACGCTCCATGCCCTCAGGCTTCACCTTTGTGCCTACGTTAAATGAGTTGCGTGGATACTCTTTGAATAGATCACCAAGCATCTGTTCATTTCGCCCTCCCTGGTAACCATTTGCAGTATCGAAATAAAATATTCCATTATCAAGGCAAGCTTTTACCAGGCTTGGATTGTCGGCACGCATCACACCCATACTTACTACAGGGACCCTAATACCCGTCTTCCCGAGTGTCCTGTAAATGATATTTGATTCATCCTGTCCGGGTAAAAGTGCATAAGCGCCCTTAGAAGCAGCTACCACTGCAGCTGCACCTGCTACACCTGATTTTAAGAAGTTACGGCGATTAATATTCTTCATGATATCATAATTTTCTGACTCTTACTTCAATTCCGGTTCCTTCAACCAATTCGACAAGTTTACCTGTATCGCTTGAGCCAAAATGATATGGATAGAGGATACCTGGCATTATTGATCTTGCTGCTTCAGCAGCCATCTCCGGATCCATAGTATAGGGCAGATTCATAGGCAGGAATGCAATATCAACTTTGCCAACTGTCTTCATTTCGGGAATGTGCTCTGTGTCACCCGCAACATATATCCGCTTACCGCCAAGTGTTAAGATGTAACCGTTACCATCACCTTTGGGGTGGTAAGTCTCCCCGGATGGTCTTTTGTGCTCAATATTATATGCTGGAACAGCCTCAACAATAATCCCTGAAATATCTCTCTTATCACCGTTATTCATAATAACAGGATTAATAAGGTCACCGGATGAAGAGGGATTACATATGACCACAGTATTCTCCCTGGTAATCATTCCAATTGCCCTGGGATCAAGATGATCACCATGTGAATGCGTAATCAGTACGATGTCGGCATCAGGTAGGTTTTTATAGTCTCCTTCCAGGCTTACAGGGTCAATGTGTATTACCGTTTCAAGATACTTGAACATCAGGGTTCCATGGCCGATAAACCATAATTCTATATCGCCCCCCTGTGCATTTATCAGATCATGTTCATACTCTTTTTGTCCACATGCGGCCATAATAGTAAAGATTAGGATTGAGAGTGTAATTGAAAATTTCATTCGTAATGCCATAATTAATTAATTATCATATTAAACCGGGAAAATATACAAAAAAAACTTCATTGGTATTGCACTTTGTGCTGCTATGGAACATTATATATACTAAAATTTAGCTAATTTTAAATGAATCAAATTAAATTTCCAAGGATGACATTAAGATCGCTCATCCGACAGGGTGAGCATCAGCAGCTCGATTTCAAATATTGTATCTCTGATTCAAAGAAGATCGCCAAAACACTTGCGGCATTTGCAAATACTGACGGAGGAATCCTTTTGCTCGGAGTAAGAGACAACGGTTCTATCGCTGGTGTTGAAAGTGAAGAGGAATACTACATGATAGATTCAGCTGCCAAATTATTCTGCAAGCCTGAAATTGAATATGAGATGCAGACCCACCGTTTAGATGGCAAGACTGTTCTGGAAGTAAATATCAGGAAAGGTGACGATAAGCCCTACCTTGCGAGGGATGAGAATGGCAGATGGCTGGCCTATTTAAGGAAAGAAGACCAGAACCTGCTGGTTAACAGGGTCATTCTGGAGGTCTGGAGAATTGAGAAGGAAAACAAAAGCATCTACATAAAATTCAGGAAAGCGGAATCAGCCCTTTTCAACCACCTGAGAGAAAAAAGGTCAATAACCCTATCACAATTTAAAAGGAGCGGGAATATTGGGACCAGAGGAGCTGAGAGAATTCTCTCAAATCTTATTTCAGTTGGTATACTTGAATATGATCTTACGGATAAGGGTTGCCGGTATCTTCCAAGCAGTAATTTTGAAGCAGCGGAAACAATCTGCTCCCAGACTAACAATAAAAATTGTACAATTTAGATTAATTATACTTGCGTATAACCTTTATTATTGCTAACTTTATAATCCTACGCCAATAATCTCAATTGCCTCATTATCAATGTTTTATATTAATATTGAAAATATTGATTATATTTGATTATGCGTTTACTGGATATAATAGACAGAATTAACATAATTCCGAGGTCCCAGAAGTTGCTGGAGCAGTTATTTGCAGAGAACCCGGAATTTGCAGGCATAATCAGGGAGTCAAAAGATCCGGAGGAGGCCAACAAAAGGGTTTATGACTGGGTAATGGCATGGATGAAGGATGGACACCGGAATGCTCTTGATTACTTTAATTACATAGTTAGAGGACGAGAGGCATATGACGCGCTTGCCTGGAGGGAAGTTGGTGCCATCAGGCTACTGGATTACGTCAAAAATCACAGAAGGGTATTTGAGAATCCGAATAAGAAAATAAAAGAGTCTGTCTCTGATCCGATCAGGATTGTCTGGATGGGTTTTCATAAGGGAAAAGGAGGAGGTAAACCTGAGTTCTTTATGGATATGATACACCTGCTAAGGCAATTCACAGGGAGTGAGTTAAGGGAAAAACCAACAAGAGAAAAAGTCCTTGAGTGGATGGAAAGTCATCCTTCGGGATTGGAGCCTGCAATTATCAGAATGCGCGAAGAGAATAAGAGGAGGATATTAAACGTAATCATCAGGGAGATAGAGGCAGGAAATCAGACATCATCCCGTTATGTCTTCAAAAAAGGATTATCAGAGGATCAAAAAATGGAATTGGCTCTTCAATGGTGGAATGAATATCCCTTTCATCTGAAATTTGCTGTCAGGACACCGGAGCAAATGAATGAGATGTTGAACTATTCACTTGATCCCGACAGGATGTATTACCTTAATGAAGCCTGGAAAAAAGAGATTCCATTCTTTATCAATCCATATTATCTGTCGCTTCTTAATGTGAATACTCCAATTTTTGCGAGGCATACAGATCTCGCAATCAGGGACTACGTATTATATAGCAAAGAGCTGATCAGGGAATTTGGAAATATTGTTGCATGGGAGAAAGAGGATAAGGTTGAACCTGGTAAACCAAATGCTGCCGGATGGTTACTACCTAACGATAGCAATATCCACAGGCGATACCCGGAGGTGGCAATACTCATTCCCGATACCATAGGGAGGGCATGCGGCGGATTATGTGTCTCGTGCCAAAGGATGTACGATTTTCAGCGCGGCCGGTTAAACTTCAATCTTCATAAACTGAAGCCGACTGAATCATGGAATGATAAGCTTACATGGCTTATGGAATACTTTGAGTCAGACAGTCAGCTCAGGGATATACTAATAACCGGTGGGGATGCATTTATGAGTTCAGACACCTCGTTAAGGGGTATACTCGATGCTGTTTACCGAATGGCCCTGTCGAAGATCGAGAAAAACAAATCCAGGGAAGATGGTAAGAAATATGCTGAAATAGTAAGGGTAAGGCTTGGGACAAGACTACCTGTGTATATTCCACAACGTATAAATGAGTCTCTTCTCAATATCCTTGTGGATTTCAAGGAGAAGGCGCAAAAAATTGGAATAAAGCAATTCATTATTCAGACCCATTTTGTATCACCAATGGAGATCACCCCTGAAGCCAGGGATGCAGTAAGAAAACTAAATAGTTCAGGATGGGTGATTTACAACCAGATGGTGTACACTGCCGCTGCCTCAAGAAGAGGCTACGCAGCCAGTTTAAGGAAGGCTCTTAATAGTATAGGTGTCCTTACCTACTACACCTTTACCGTAAAAGGATTCATGGAGAACCATCATAACTTCGCTACAAATTCAAGGGCAATCCAGGAACAGATTGAGGAAAAGATGGTAGGAGCAATTCCTGATTGCGAGTCCGAAGCAATAAAATCACTGCCCTTTAATGCCAGTGAAATAATCGGGAATATTGAAACAATCAAAAGAAAGCATGACTTGCCCTTCCTTGCAACCGATAGAAATATAATGAATCTTCCGGGCGTTGGTAAAAGCCTTACATTCAGGACTATAGGAATAACACGAAGAGGCAGGAGAATATTGGAGTTCGACCATGACAAAAACAGGGAACACAGCCCCATTATTAATAAGATAGGAAGGGTCAGTATTATAGAATCCAAACCGATAATGAGATACCTGCTCCAAATGGAAGAAATGGGTGAGGATCCTGAAAAATACAAGGATATATGGGGTTATTCCATAGGTGAAACTGAGCCACGCTCCCCAGTATTTGAATACCCTGAATACGAATTTGAGCCGACTACAGAAATCACCAACCTCGAGGTGTAGTAATAACTGATCAGATTATCTGCAAGCCAATTATTAATATGTCGTCCACCTGAGGATTTTCTCCCATCCAGTCGAGCAGTCTCCCCTCAAGAAGCTCCTTCTGCTGGTTGAGTGGCACTCCCTGAATATCAAGCATCAGTTTCTTCAGGTTCTTCTTTAGAAACTTACGTCCGCTTTTGCCTCCAAACTGGTCGCTGTAACCATCTGAGGAGAGGTAGTAAGTAACTCCTCTGTTTACCTTTTGTTTGTAAAGACCGAATGGCTGGTTCATCCTCGTACTGATACCGATCGGCATCCTGTCAGCTTCAATTGTCTCAAGCAGGTATTCGCCGTTTGACAGGCTTCCACGTTCATCTTCAACTTCTCCGTTGAGATATTTCCTTTTCTCTGCTACACTCATGGGCCTTACTGTCCAGCAAGGATTATAAGCCCCGGAGAATTCTATCATATTATCAACAAAGTCAACAACCAGGAGGCCAAGATCCATCCCATCCTTGGTTTCCTCCTCATTCTCGCCCATCTGTTTAAGGGAATTGGTTACATGAAGCCGGAGCGCATTTAGAACTTCATTAGTTTCCATGACACCTGATTTATTGACAATTTCATCAAGGAATGAAATACCAAGCAGACTCATGAATGCCCCGGGGACACCATGTCCCGTACAGTCAGCTGCGCAAATATATACCCTGTTATCCTTTTCAGTAACCCAGTAGAAGTCACCACTCACTATATCCCGGGGTCTGAAAAGTATGAAATAATCCTTGACCTTCTCTTTCAGTACTTTTTGTGAAGGCAGGATTGCCCTTTGTATCCTGCTTGCATAATGAATACTAGCTTCAAGTTCCTCTTTTTGCCTGACTACCTCGGCGGTTCGTTCTGCAACAATTCCTTCAAGGCGAATATTTTCATTTATAAGTCGACGGGTATATACCTTGATAATAATATAGATCAGAAGAACAGCCAGGACAATATAACCAAACATTGCCACAAGGGTAAGATACAAGGGTCTCTGGATAATGAATTCATATGTAGCCTCTTCACCATAACTTCCAAGCACATTCCTGGACCTGACCCTGAAGGTATATCTTCCATGGGGGAGGTTTGTATAGTCCCTGTAATTCACATTGTCCCATCTGGACCACTCGTTGTCAAAACCCTGAAGCACATAACTGTACCTGATACTATCTTCCTCAAGGTAGAATGGCGAAGAATAAAAGAAGGAAACATCATTATCGGAATATTTGAACTCAGGTATCATGTTGACAGGCTGCTTAGCAACGGGGATTCTCTTGCCCGTTTCATTGGTGGTGTAAAAAGTACCGGCAAAATAGACAGAATCACTGTTGATCACGACACGCCTTATCAGAGTTTTAAAAGTTCCCTGATATTGTTCCAGAAGATTTTTGTTTACCACGAAGAGCTGTTTGGATTTTACAATCCAGATATTCCCCTTGAATTCAGTAAAATCAGTGGTATTTGTATTTGGTAACATAAAGAACGGCCTGCTAATAATGCCTTGTGATCCAATATCTTCAGGATAGTAATAAATAAAGTTTCGTGGATTGTTTACCCCAAACCAGATATCACCATCATTATCCTGGTAAATGTTGTCAAATCCAAGGTCTGTTTGAAGATCAGTCCCAAGGTATTTTTCCTCAGTAACAAACATATCGTTATCCCTGTCATATCTCATAAGGCCGTTGTCGGTACCGATAAGAAGATCCTCCTCAAGTTTGATCAAACTGGAAATCCGTTTAGCTGTTATACCGTTTGACTGGTCCAGCCTCTGAACCAGAGTGTCGGTCTCATTGAATTTTATCCTGTACAGATTTGACGGAGCATCAGTGGCAAACCAGACCACACCCTCCTCATCTTCAGCAATAGAGAGGATATTTCCAGAAATCCTTGTGTCACCAAAAAAAGCAATCTTACCCTTGATCTCCCAAATTCCCCTGTTATACTTCAGTATATCCACCGATCCTCTTTCCTGCCCGACAAATAGCAGGTCCGGCTTTTCCCTAGACTGTAAGAGTGATCTTACATACATATTTTTATCACCATCAATTTTCACCGTATTGGTGCCATCATATGAATAAAGCCCACTTATGGTGCCGATCAGGAGCAGGTCAGCACTCCCAAACTTGAAATTCAGCAAAGGGAATGTCTGGGCTGCAATTCCCTCTACCATTTCAAATGACATATATCCGTTCTGATCCACTGTATTTTTCATCAGTCCGACATCATTAGACACATAAAGGTCTCCCTTGTAAACCATCAGTGAATTAAGAGCTGAATTACTGAAAAGGTCCATATTGACAACCTTGAATGGCAGGCCGAAATATGCCTTGCTTATATATCCGTAATTTGTAAGCCATAGAACCGGGTATCCTTCATTGAAGTCGAAATACATCGACATAATACTGTCATCGAATAACTCTGAGTTTTCAGAACTGAATTGTTCCAGTAATTCACCATCAAGATTGAAGATGAAACTTCCTCCTCCCGATACAGTACCTATAATAAAAGTGGTATCTGTCAGCCTGAAACCGTTATATACGTTCGCTACAGCTAAAAACTCGTTTACAGAGCTATCAATGAAATCTTCATCCACCTCTCCGGTCAAATAGTTCAGTTTAGTTATCCCAGAGTAATATGTACCTATAATAACCTCTCCATCTTCCTTTCCCGGGATCATCGTCATTACCGGCATTCCGGTAAAATAATCTCCACCCGGTGCAGCTACAAGGGAATCGGTCTTCAATTCAAATAATCCTTGAAAATTATCGCTGGCAAAAATCCTGTCACCAATTTTTTCCAAATGAAAAACAGTTCTCAGGTACTCAGAGTGATCATATATCTCAACTTGCTGGTTATTAATATTATATACAAAGAATCTCTTTAGAGTTGAGAAGTATACATGATTACTATCCACCAGAACAGACCATACCTCACCCATATCCTCAGCATAGGAAGAGTCAATCTTGGGCATAAGACTAACGTATGCCATACTACCCATTTCACCAGGGGCAAGATAACCGAATTCATAGGCAGAACCTACATAAACTGTTCCATCCTCATCCACTGCCATATCATATATTCTGGTCCCGTTTGGAGTTGGTATCAGGTTCCAGAAGTGTCCATCATATTCAATTACACCACCCTCCTGGTTACCAAAATACATAATACCTCTCTTGTCCCTTACTGCACACCAGTTTTGTTCAGCGCCGGGAGTATTCAGCGTACTTATATTCTCTATTAAAGGAACCCCCCCCTTATTAACCTGCCCGGAAACAAATTTGGGGTAAACAATGAGTATAAATAAGGTAATCAGTAGCCGTATCATATGAATTTTTCCCCTGTTTTGGTCATAAAGATACAAATCCTGGAACATTATCAATATTATATTTTTTTCCAATATAAAACTAATTTTGGTATATTGTCTGCTGAATTTAGGTGTTATACGTTTTAGAATAAAGCGTCGGTGGGATTTGATCGTAAATATATCCTGACATTTCTGCTTTTGGCCAATCTGCTACCGTCAGGTGCACAATCGGAAAGAAATACAGACCGGGAGTTCCCTGTTGGTATTGTGTCAGCATTACCCGGTCAGGCGGGAAGCAGGCTCGATCTGGCTTACAGCTCAGGTAAATATACCTTCAGTCAGTTAAAATTTGAAGAAGGTGATTTTATCCGTATGGAGATACCTGGCCACTCATATATATCAGACCCCGGCATGCCCGAACTGCCCGTAGTTACCAAACTTGTTGATCTGACTGGCAGGAGGGTCACGAAAATCAGTATCAATAATATTATTTACGAACGTGTTTTCCCTGAAAGCACTGGCTTCAGAGGGCAACTGATACCTGCACAACCCGGTCAGACAAAACAGATTCAGCGAGGATCCGGAAGGCTGATCAGGGATAGAAATACATATGAAACGGATAAATCGCCCCTGGCGGATACAGTTTCAATCAAAGAGATCGGAACCATAAGGGGGAGGGATGTTGGCATTATCCAGATTAATCCTGTTATATATTACCCGGCATCCAACTATTTTGATATCATCACTTCAATGGATATTTCGATAGAATATGTGGAACAGTCCGGGAAAACTGGTCTCAAGGGGGCCTATGCATCAGGTTCATTTGACAATCTTCTGGAAAAGGGGCTTATTGATTTTGATCCTGATGATGTAATCCCTGGATTTTCACTGAAGCCCTCCGGTCTGATCATTCTTTCGGACACCACTATGAAGAAGCACCTTAAACCACTGGTTGAATGGAAGACAAAGAGAGGATTCAGGGTAACTGAACTCTATGTTGATGGTAATAATCTGCAAAGGACTTTTTCCGATATTAAAGACACACTGAACTATTTATATAACAATCCGACCGCTGACAACCCTTCCCCCGAGTATCTGATAATTGCCGGTGATCTGAATATTATACCTTTTTCCGATGGCACCTCCAGACTGTCTGATATGTATTATGCAGAATTTGACGGTGGTGGCGATTATCTCCCTGATATGTTCTATGGCCGTCTTCCGGCAACCGACACAATCCAGATGAAGGCAATAGTAAGGAAAATTGTTGAATATGAACAATTTGAATTTCCGGATACTTCTACTCATTATGCGGATGCAGTGGCCCTCACAGGGCTGGATGCCGGTCATATATCTGAAATGAACGGGCAGATGAACTATGCTGCATTATATCTTAATAAAGCAAATAAAACTAACCCTCATATTTTCTTTCACTCTACCGTTGACTCAATAAGGAACGCAGGTTATGATTCGGTCAAATATATGCTTAATACCGGTGCAGGATTTGTCAATTATACCGGCCATGGCGACAGACACGGGTGGCTGGATACCGGGATAGATTATTTATTTGTTGCCAATATGACCAATTCATCAATGTATCCTGTTATTATAAGCAATGCCTGCGAGACAGCAAGGTATAATGATTCCAATTGTTTTGGATCCACCATGGTCAGGGCTATTGACAAAGGAGCCCTTGCTTTTATTGGGTGCTCAATGGATTCATACTGGAACGAAGATTTCTATTGGGCTATCGGTGCATCCACCCTGACGACAGATCCCACTTACGAAGATACAGGTCTGGGTTTTTATGACCGGCTGTTCCACAAGCATGATGAGGCGCCCTCTGATTGGTATACATCACTGGGACAGATACTCTTTGCAGGCAACCTTGCAGTATCATCCAGCACCAGTACCCTAGATAAATATTATTGGGAAACCTATACCCTTTTAGGTGATCCCTCAATAACTCCATTTATCGGGACCCCTGACACCTTCAATATTTCGCTACCTGATACCATCCCCCCTGCACTGCTGGCATTTTCGGTAACTGCCGAACCATTCGCTTACATTGCAATATCTCACTTTGATACTCTATGGGACGCCTCTTATACCTCCCCATCAGGTTCAGCCACTCTTAATATACCCGATCTTCCAAAGGATTCTTGCCTTATAGTTATTACCGGGCAGAACATGGTTCCTCTTATCAAGACCATTTACTTTTCCGGGTCTGATACTGCCTGGTTAAATATTATAGATGTTAACACTTCCGATCCTCTGGGCAACAATGATGGTTTTGCTGATTATTCAGAAGAAATTGCTTTGAGTATTGATATACAGAATGCAGGCGGACAGCCCGCTGACGACGTGTCCCTGACACTTTCAACAAACTCCGGTTATTTTAATATCGCGATTAATTCAATCAATATCGGCACTGTAGGCTCTCTCAGTCAGGTAAACCTTTCCGAAGCTTTTAATATGGTTGTTGCCGACAGTGTTCCAGATATGGAGATCGTAACCTTTAACCTCAAGATGTACTATAATCTTAACATGGTGGAATTTACATTTGCTATTAGTCTCCATGGGCCTGAACCCGCTATACTAAATTGCTATATCGACGACCAGCTTTCAGGGAATGGGAACGGGCTGCCGGAGTCCGGTGAGTCCTTTGATGTAATTTTCAGGATTGCTAACCAGGGCTCAAGCGATATTTCGGGTAACCTTTTGATTTACAATATCTCACAATATATTGATTTTGATTTGACTACAATCCCTACCGGGCCTATGGTGGCAGGCTCAGTAATTGAGGTGTCTGCATCTGCATCACTTGATGCTGGTACTCCTGAAGCACAAATTGTAAGTTTTGATGTTACCCTTGATTGTGATCCATATTCAGATATTAAAATCCTCGCCATTGTTGCCGGACGGTGCACGGAAGACTTTGAGAGCCAGAACTTTAACTCGTTCCCATGGATCAACGACCCTGATCATCCATGGATTATCACTGACACGGAAAAACAGAGCAATTCGTTTGCTGCTATTTCAGGAGAAATTACCAATAATCAGGAATCAGTACTTTCACTGTATCTGAATATGCCTGAAGATGATACGTTGAAATTCTGGTATATGGTATCCTCTGAGAAAAGCTATGACCTTTTCATGTTTCATGTTGACAGTCTTTTCAGTTTCATCGAATCAGGGGAATCCGGCTGGAAACTAAGTAAGATACCACTATCCAAAGGAGTCCATTATCTTGAATGGAAGTACAGAAAGGATGTATCATACTCCGAAGGCCTTGATGCAGCATTTATAGACCTTGTAAGATTTCCGGAAATATCATTCCTGGAGAATGATATTGCATTAAATAAGATCATTTCACCTTCGGTACCAAGCAAGAATTATCAGACTGAAATAATTACCGTTGAGCTGACAAACCTGAGTAATCATACCATAAATGATTTTAGCCTGACCTATAGTGTAAATGATGAACCGGTGGTATCTGAAGATTTCTCAACCGAGCTGGTACCTGGTGACACTGTGGAGGTATCATTTGTCCAGAGCACCGACCTTTCTGTTGAGGGGCCATATAGTATTGAGGTTTGCAGGACAAACCCTGACGATTATACCAGGAATGATACAGTGAGAATCCAGGTTCTCAGTACAGGGTTATCTGACATTATTCTGAATGATTATACTTTCAAAATTATGCCAAACCCGTTCCGGGACCAATTCACGATCCTTAGCAACGGTAACTTCAATAATACAAGTATCGAGGTATATAATTCAACAGGTATCAAATTAAAACAGATCAATTTTGAAGTTATTTCAGAGGGCGAAAAGATAATGATACCAACCAGTGGCATGCAGCCCGGAATCTATCTGGTTGTTATCAATACAGGTGACAGAAGATCATTGTACAAAGCAATTAAATACTAACATAGAGAGTGTTTCCCGTTTCCATTATTAGCTTACTATTACAGAAATCCAATGAGTGAAATCAAACCAACACGTGATGAGGCAATAGACCTGTTTAAAAAGTATAACAAATCTGAAAGTCTGTATAAACATGCACTGGCCGTAGAAGGAGTAATGAAGTACATGGCCAGAAAACATGGCGAGGATGAAGAATTCTGGGGTGTCATCGGACTGATACATGACCTGGACTACGAGATGTATCCCGGTCAGCACTGCAAAAAGACAGAAGAAATACTCAGGGAAAACAATTGGCCAGAAGAGTATATACGGGCGGTTATGAGTCATGGCTGGGGGATAGTAACTGATGTAGAGCCTCTTACCCTTCTGGAAAAGACCCTGTATGCAATGGATGAATTAACCGGACTCGTTACCACAAGCGCACTCGTAAGGCCATCAAGAAGCGTTCTCGACATGCAAGCCAAATCGGTCAGGAAGAAGTGGAATGACAGGCGATTTGCAGCAGGAGTTGACCGAACTGTAATTGAACAAGGAGCTGAAATGCTCGGTATTGAGCTTGGCCTGCTGATCGAGAATTGTATTATGGGTATGCGCTCGGTGGCTGAAGAGATCGGGCTTAAAGGAAATCCGGTTACTTAATGAATAGGTATTGATTGACGAATAATGATTACCCCTGTCGGCAGGCAGGGGTAATCATTATTCGTCAATCATCAGGCTCCAGACAACTCACCAACTATCTTAAGTGACCTGTCAATCTCCTCTATACTGTTGTAGATATGTGTCGATTGCCTGAGGCCTATGCCCATGCTTGACCGCGGCCTCAACCTGTCTCTTTTCCACATTTCAGCCATCAGTTGAGGTCCATTATAACCTTCTATCCCATATACAGTTATTGCCCCGCACATTTTCTCCTGATCGGGTGAATATATCTTCACTTTTGGGTTTTTTCTTAATCCCTCCCTTAGATAATACCCTAACCCTTTGATATGGCTAATTACCCTGTCATGGCCCAGTTCGTTATGAAAATCGAGAGCAGCCTCAAGTCCAATAAGAAGGGTCAGGCTTCCGGTTCCTCTCTGGGTAAATCTGAAACCCTCATCCTCATGGTTATCCCAGTTGCCACCGGCTAGTGTTGTCCAGACCTTCGGAGCCATGTCTTTCCTTATATATAGAAAACCATTCCCTGCCGGTGCCAGTATCCACTTGTGAAAGCAACCCGTATATGCATCACATCCTGTCTCCTTCAGGTTTACCTCTATATGACCAACAGCCTGGGCACCATCAAGAATTGTTATTATGCCCCGTTTCCTGGCCTCGGCACATATCTCCTTAACAGGAAGAATTGCACCTGATCCGGTTATAACATGCGATAACATCAGCACTTTTGTCCTGGGAGTAAATGCGTTAACAACCAGTTCAATAACCTGTTCCTCGTTATGGATGGGTTTGGGTAATTCAACTATTTTAAATACTACTCCATCCCGCTTCTCTTTCAATAACCACGAAGATTGACCGCCCGGATGCTCCTGGTTGCTTGTAAGAACCTCATCTCCTTTCATAAGGTCGATACCGCATCCCAGATAGCTCATCCCCTGGGTTACATTTTCTGTAAGGGATATCTCATCGGTATCGACGCGCAGAAGATCTGCGATTTTCTCTCGTATGTTCCTGTAAGGAAAGTACCCGCTCATCATACCTCCATCTCCCTCATAATCCCAGTCGGCAATATTCATTGCAACATGATGAAAATGTTCCATCATTCTTGATACCACAATCCTTGGTGATGCGCCAAGTGTGCCGGTATTGAAAAACACCTTATCCCTTGCAAGAAGGAACTGGTCGCGCACCTTTATCCAGAAGTCAGGGTCGTCGTCAGAAGGAAGTCCCGGAATTCCGGTGAGTTTACGTAATTCCTTTACAGGCATCTGGTTAGCGAGACTGCCGGAAGTAAGAACAGGCAATGCAAAAGCACCAAGAGCCATTGACTTTAATAATTCTCTGCGGGTCATCATGATAATCGAATTTTGGTTTGTTCAATAAATTTAGAATAAAAAATTGACTAATAAAAAAGGTGCAGATCACCTGCCTGAATCCAGACAGCCAATCATGCACCTCTTCTTAATACTATAATGTGAATATCTGTATCAGAGCATGAAATTTTTCACCCTGAGGCCCGGTAAAAGTTCTGAAGGTTACGGAATTTTACAGCTCTTTTATCTTTATGTTCCGGAACCAAACATCATCACCGTGATCCTGAAGTCCTATGTAACCCTCTTGTGCAGGGTTCACAAATTCAGGCCAATCCCTGAATTTCGAATCTGCACACATCTCCTTCCATGCATCGGTCCAAAGATGATACTCAAGTATATTTTTGCCATTCTGCCAGTGTACTACTGTGCCCCTGTAAACCATTATTTTCACCTGGTTCCACTCTCCGGCAGGTTTTGTGTTCTGCGGAACTGCAGGTATCAGGTCATATAATGCGCCCGCCTTACGGTTACCATCTTTGCCTAAATTGGCATCAGGATGCTTTTCATTATCAAGAATTTGCATTTCCGGAGCAGACATATAGATCGGTTTGCCCTCAAGCTCCTGTCCCAGATAGAATATACCACTGTTACCTCCTTCAGAAATTTTCCATTCCAGGGAAAGTTCAAAATTGCTGTATCTGTTTATTGTGATAATGTCACCTCCCCCGCCACCGGCTTCACCCATACCGGAACCGACACAGTGCAACGTACCATCTACAACCTCCCAGCCTCTCTCGGGAAAGGATTCTTTCATGTATCCACGGAAATTATCAGTTGAGGTACCGTCGAAAAGAACCACCCAGCCCTCATCAGTTGCTGCTTTTATACCCTTTTTTTTCGATCCGCATGAACCTGCAATAATTATCAACAGGATTAAAGATATCAGATAACTTATAATTCTCATATTTCTTTTTGTTTTAAATTAATATCAATTAGTGATCTGCCTTGGCATCTCCGGTAGTGTCCAGCCATCCCTGTATGTATGCTTGATCATTTCATTGGCAAATGCCTTAGCGTTCATAGGGTCAGTATACTTGGTATGGAAAGATGGGTGCCCGTCGGTAATACTGAAAACATCTTCGGTCACGATCTTAATTTCATCACTGTCGGAGATATTGGTAAACTCCATCCTGGCACCATCCCATTCCAGTTCTTTATTCAATCCCTGAAGACGAACGGCCAGCACTCCCATTACGACCATTTCATTAAATGGTCCTGCTTCAGCAAAATCAGATTTTGAAGGAATCCTGCTATCAGGACTCTCTTTACAGGCACGTGCCCAATCTAACTGATGTTCTTCATCCTTAACTCTTCTTTCAGACTTTGGCACATCCGGAACTCTTCCTGACATCAGCCAGGGGTTTCTTCCATAACATCCACATATAAGCTTGTCCCTGGTTCCATGGAATATAACACCTCCATCCCAGTCACCGATCTCTTTTCCTTCAGGCCATCCTTCAGGTTTCATAGGCTTAAGTCCACCATCGTACCAGGTAACATCTACTTCAGGAAGATTAATTTTATAATCCTTGCGTTTTTCTCTGGCCGGATATATCAGTTTTACTATTTCAGCATTTGGAGCACAATCGGTTAATAGCAGGGTACTGCTCCCCTGAGCTTTAATTGGATAGGTTAACTTCAGGCTGGTAAAAACAGGGTGAAGTATATGACAGGCCATATCCCCGAGAGCACCTGTTCCAAAATCCCACCAGCCTCTCCAGTTCCACGGGTGATAAATACTATTATAGGGACGTGGTTTCGTCGGGCCGATAAACAGATCCCATTTAAGCGTTTCCGGAACAGCCATTTCTTCTGTCGGGCGATTAAGTCCCTGTGGCCATATTGGCCTGTTTGTCAATGCCTCCACCTTTGTAATTTCGCCAATTTCCCCGTTTTGTATCCATTCAATAACCTTGTTTACACCTTCCCCTGAAGCTCCCCAGTTACCCATCTGGGTGGCGACTTTATGCTTTGCAGCAAGATTTGTAAGGAGTCTTGATTCATATACCGTGTGGGTCAATGGTTTTTCAACGTACACATGCTTACCCATATTAATTGCATTGGCAGCGGTAATGGCATGGGTATGGTCGGCAGTTGCAATAACCACAGCATCTATTGATTTTTCCATTTCGTCATACATCTTCCTGAAATCCCAGTATTTCTTTGCTTTCGGGTAATTATCAAACTTTGCCCCCACATAGCCCCAGTCGACATCACAAACTGCAACAATATTTTCGGTTCCTGACAGAGCTCTTAGATCGGTATTTCCCATACCTCCAATACCGATACCTGCTATATTCAGCTTATCGCTTGGCGGAGTATATCCCATGCCACTTATAACGGAACTGGGAACTATAGACAATCCTGCAGTTACTGCTGCAGTTTTACTTACAAATGATCTTCTGGAAATCTTGGCCGGCTTTTCTTTCATTATCTGGTGATTTATATTTATTTAACCTTTAAAATTAACAATTTCTATCTAATCAAAAGTTTATTTAATTAAAAAAATCCGGTTTTAATAAGTTGCAGAAAAAGGATAAATTGCAGTTAAATAAAAATCAGATATGCAACATAAGCACATCTCACTTGATGACAGGCCGGAAAAACGTATGGTAAGAGTAATAATGGTGATCTTCGGGCTTCTCTGTCTTTTTACATCAGGCTGGTGGTCTGTATACCTTCTTAAACTTCCTGATAACAATAATAATATGTTCTGGTTGGCAACGCTTTTTCTTTTTCTGTTCGGATTATACCAGATCTATTCCGGGTTAGGATTAGCAACAAGGTATATGATATTCGAAGAAAAAGTATTTATAGTCAGACAGAACAGCCTTTTAACCCCAAAGAAATTTTACTCGGACAACATTAAAACTGTTGAGATCGGGTCTCATGATATTTCATTACTTTTCAATGATGGCAGAAGGTACAGGATCAAACTCGGACTTAAATATCCTGACCTTGGTGAAAACATTAAAGAGAACATTATTGAGTTTGCAACGGGGCATAAAATCGAGATCTTTTACAAACACCAGCCATTATGAGACTTAAAATGGGAATTATAGGTGGAGGACACGGTTCATTTATAGGGCCGGTCCACCTTATGGCAGCCAGGATGGATTCTATGATTGAACTGGTATCGGGAGCCTTCAGCAGTGATCCTGACAACTCAAAAAAAAGTGGAGAGGCGTTGGGGCTTGACGCACAGAGGGTCTATTCCGGCTGGGAGGATATGATCCGAAAGGAGAGTCAGCTGCCGGATAAGGATCGTCCTGATTTTATTTGCATTGTGACACCAAATTTCCTTCACTTCAAACAGGCACTTGATGCCCTGAATGCAGGCTTCCATGTTGTCTGTGATAAACCTCTTTGTATTACAGCAGATGAGGCATTAATACTCCAGGAAGCAGTACAACGGAACAAAAGGATATTCTGTCTTACCCATAATTATACCGGCTATCCCATGATAAAAAAGGCAAAAGAACTGATCTGCAGCGGAGAACTTGGTACAATAAGGAAGGTGGTCACTGAATATCTGCAGGGATGGTTATCAGATAAGGAGGAAGTAAAGGGAAACAAGCAGGCCGAATGGAGAGCAGATCCTTCCAGGGCCGGTAATGCAGGGTGCATGGCCGACATAGGCACGCATGCTTTTCAACTTTCTGAATACCTCACCGGTAAACTTGTTGATAGACTTTTTTCACAGCTGAACAGCTATGTGGACGGGAGACTACTCGATGATGATGGAAATGTTATTCTCAATTTCGAAGATGGGATTCGGGGTACTCTAATAGCAAGCCAGATCGCTCTGGGTGAAGAAAATAACCTGAAGATAAGAGTGTACGGAACAAAAGGAAGCGTTACCTGGGAACAAATGTGCCCAAATGATCTTCTGGTAAGGTGGAAGGATGCCCCATATCAGGTATACAGGACTGCTACGAATTTCAATCATATTGGCAACTATGCTGGTAAACACTCAAGAATTCCTGCGGGACACCCTGAAGGATTCATCGAAGCATTTGCAAACCTCTACCGCAACTTTGCGCTAAGGGTGATAGCCCGGAAAGAAGGCAGGGAATCTGATGAAATGTTCGACTTCCCTGGTATTGAGGATGGTGTAAGAGGGATGAAATTCCTTGAAGCTGTAGTTAGATCTTCAAAGGAAGAGAGGTGGATTACCCTATAGGTGCAACTATTGATTTACGAATATCGATTAGCAATTTTATTTATGATCTGTTTTTAATCGGTATATAATCTTTTCAAAATCCCCGATATAAGCTTCCTGGAATACGCATCTTCTAAAATCAACATTCGCTAATCGATATTCGATATACCATTTCAGAGTATCTGGTTTAATAAATATTCCCTGCTGATTTTAATACTTTCAAGTGGGGTATGTGACCGGCAATCGTCCTGCTCAATAAAGAAGTACTTCATACCAGAAATCGCCGCGCTGTAGAATATGGGATTAAAATCAATTGATCCTTCACCCAGAGTAGCATCCTTACCCTCATCTGACAGATCCTTGATATGCCACATCTCAAATCTTCCGGGATATTTCCGGAAGAAGTTCAACGGATCCTGGCCTGCTGCTACTATCCATGCCAGGTCGAGTTGGTAGGTAACAAGTTCCGGGTCAGATTCTCCTGCAAGGATATCAAAGGGGATAATACCATCGATCGCAATGAATTCTACCTGGTGATTATGAAAGCCTAATCTGATACCTGCAGATCTGCATTTCTCACCCGCGCCGTTCATAAAGCCGGCAGCCTCCTTAAATCCATCCGGGGAGGAGGTCCAACTTCCTGGTAATGACGGGATAACTACATATTTCAGACCAGCATCAACGGAAGCCCCGACTACCTCATCAACATTGCCAGGATTGAGATCGTTATGGCTGCTGATAAGCTCCATTCCCCTATCCTCAATCAGCCCACGGAATTTTGACGGTTTCATATTATAAAATTTCCCGTCGGCATAACTGGCTGCTTCAAGCCAGTTAAAACCAAGCTCAGCAATCCTGTCAAGCGTACCTTCCGGATCTGCTTTCATCTCATTTCTGACTGTATAGAGTATCAAACCGGTTTTAGGATCGGCCGGCATGCATGATGAAATTGGTACAAATGATAACGCGGCAGTAGCGGTAACTGAATTCCTGATGAAGTCTCTTCTGTTCATGGCGTAATATTTTTATACAATTTTTTCATTTTCACGGTCCCACTGTACCCTTCTTCCTTCCCTGAAAGCCATGGTTCCCATATGTGCCGTTATGGCTTCCTCGAAAGCCTGGTCAATATTGCAGGAGGGAGTACCTCCATCCCTTATGCATGATAACCATTCCCTAATGTGAAGATGGGATGTGTCAACACGCTTTCCTCCCCGGTAGGTATATAACAATCCTCTGCCGGCAAAATATTGCTCCGTGGCCGAGGTAATTGCATCCACACTCTTTTTACCCGGAGTAAACGAGAGGATTGGAAGGGATGTATCAATTATACCATCTTTTATCTTCTCTTTGTATTTTGTTGATTGCGGATCAGCATAGATCATCATCGAATTTCCAATCTCCATGCTGGCATCATGTCCCATAATTACTCTTCCCCTTGATTTGCTACTGGCAAGTGTGGCACTATACATCATTGTCAGGTTTTGCTTCTCAAATTCGAACACCGTATGAAGAACATCAGGTACTGTGCGTCCATCCTTGAAAAAATATATACCACCCGATGACACGGCACTATCGGGAATACCAAAACCAAGTATCTGGTTCATTGCATCATACTCGTGAGTAAGAAGGTCGCCCGAAAGACCTGTACTGTAGTCCCACCAGCATCGCCACCTGAAGAATCGCTCCAGACTGAAATCATGCCAGGGAGCCTGACCGATAAATTGTTCCCAGTCAATAGTCTCAGGACCGGCTTCCGGGTGTATATCGTAAACCCAGGCACCATTTGGGTCGTTCCTGTTGGTAGTTACCTCTATCAGGTTCACCGGTCCAAGGACATTATTGAGTATAGCTTCCTTAGCTTTAATGTAGGCCTCAGTCTGTCGATTCTGATGCCCAAGCTGGAAGACAATTCCGGATTCCCTGATGGCGTTTCTTACATCATAAGTTTCACTCACCGACCAACTGAGTGGTTTTTCACAATAAACATGTTTACCGGCCCGTGCAGCTTCGATTGTTATTGGAGCATGCCAGTGGTCAGGTGTTGCGATTATTATCGCATCAACAAAATCAGCAGCTACGAGCTCCCTGTAATTTTTAAATATAACAGGCTTATCTGCCAGAGTAGCCCCCTCTCCTTCCCTGCTCCTGTTTGCGCCGGTTTCCTGTGCTTTTTTTGCATACACCGTAAAAATGTCGCAAACTGCAGTTATTTCAATATTAAGATCCTCCTGCTCAATAAATTCCTGGTGCCTCTTGTCCCTGCTGTTCTCTATCTCTGCATTCTTCAGTTTCTCAACATCACCGGGATGAAGAAAGCCAGCTGCTTTTGCCAGCTGAGGTCCCCTGATCCCGAATCCTACAAGGCCAATTCGGATCTTCGTATTTGATCCTTTTTTTTCAGGCTCATCAGGCTGATGATCTGGCATATTAAGTTCCTGCAGGATACTGCTTTTTAATTGCCTCTCATATTTCCGTTTCCGATAATAACCATAGGCAAATGCACCAAGCACAGGAACAGTTGCCAGTCCTTTGACTATATCGCGACGGCTCATATTATGATTATCCGGATCTTCAGGTTGATTGAGATCCTGATTTTGCCCTTTATGATCTTTATCATTCATGATTTGTGATTGTCATTTTCTGAATATGAATCTGTCTATCCCTATTATCCTGCCTGTAGGAAACACCAGCAGAACAGCTAGCGCAAATAGTTCAATTAGATTCTTGTTAACCCATAAATAGCTGCCTTCGGAAGGCACCGAGAATTTAAATCCGATCATTGGCGGATGTGAAAGATAATAGAAACCAAGAAGTATGATCCCCGCTATCACACTTATCCTGGTGAAGCAGCCCAGTAACAGGCCCAGACCTATTACGACCAGTCCCCATACATTCAGGAAATCGACAGCTTTGAGGAGATCCGGATTGGAAGCTAGCGAGTTAATAAAAACTGAAAACAGACCTCTTGAATCCAGAAGAAATCCTGCCGATGACCAGTCAGGATTAGCCAGTTTTGAAACTCCCTCATACAGGAAGTGCCATCCGATGAGTATCCTTAGTATTACAAGGATCGTCAGCTGTGTTAATGAGTAGTCTTTTTGAAGATATTGAGACATAGAGAAGTGTTTTTCATTATCGGTCAGATGCAAATTTATTACTTCTCTCCAATTGGTCAAGGCTGGTTGCTGAATATATTATAATAATTTCAGGTATTACTCTAACTTTACAAATAATATTATCATTTGTGGAAGCCAGGTACTATAAAAAGGAAGGAAACTCAGTTGTCAGATGCATGCTGTGCCCTCATCAGTGTTCCATCGAACCTGATCAAAAAGGAATTTGCGGCGTCAGGTTAAATAAAGGGGGAAAGCTGGTAACGCAGGTGTACGGTGTGATATCCGGATTTGGACTTGATCCTGTCGAAAAAAAACCACTGTATCACTTCTTTCCCGGTTATAATATATTATCCGCCGGATCCTATGGTTGTAATTTTTCATGTTTTTTTTGCCAGAACCATTCAATTTCACAGGTAAACGATCTCGGGGTAATCCCAAAGGGTAAGGTGGCAACTCCTGATCAACTGATTTCTCAGGCAAGGCAAGCGGTAAATAATGTAGGCGTAGCATTTACCTATAATGAACCATCTGTATGGTTTGAATTTATGTATGATACTGCTGTATTAGCCAATAGAAAAAAATTGCGTACAGCGATGGTAACTAACGGGTATATTAACGCTGACCCACTAAAAGAGCTACTTAAAGTAATTGATGCCTTTAACATTGACCTGAAATCCTTCGATGACTCATTTTACCGGCAGCATAGTAAGGCAACGCTCAAACCGGTACTAAGGAGTATCCTTGACATCCATAGATCAGGGCGGCATTTAGAGCTCACGATGCTCATCATTCCAACACTGAACGACCAGATCGCAATGTTTCGTGATTGTGTTAAATGGATTGCAGAAAATACAGGAAGGGACACGGTCCTTCATCTCAGCCGCTATTTCCCGAGATACAAATCAAGTATCCCGGCCACAGCGAAAGACAAACTGGATGAGCTATTTAACATTGCACTGGAGTATTTGAATTTTGTATACATGGGAAATATCGATGGTGAAACGGGGCAAAATACAGTCTGCCCTGATTGCGCCAGTCTCATTACTAAAAGAGTTGGCTACCAGGTAATTAACATGAATTCTGATGATAAGGGGAATTGCAGTAGCTGCGGGAGGAAGATATATAATTATTTTACTTTTTGACGACTTTGCTGATACGGTCAAAGAGCTTGTCAACACCTTTAACGAGGTCTTCTCGTAGTTTTCTGTAATGAGCTTTTACCAGTCCCGGATTATCCTTTCCAACCGGATGATTTGCCCTTGCGACAAGGTCATTTCGCAGTTTAACTGCATCTGCCACAATCAGGGATAATTCTTCCGACTTTTCCTCAGGTTTCACCGACATTACAGTAAAACAATCTGATATTACCTCAAAAACCAGGTAATCAATATCTTTTTTTAATTCCCTGACACTTGCCATAGTTTGTTATTTTCGATCCAAATATAGTGATAATTAACTACATAAATAATCCACTGAGGTCACCCGTGTTTGTTCATTGCTATATAGGATTCTACAAGTTCCTGGTATTCTGAATATAGGTTCTTCAGCAATGGGTCATCGACTTTAAGATCATTTTCATCAATTTTCCTTATAGCAAGCAAATGAGGTGATGTCCCTGAAATGAATGCCGAATCAATATTTCCCAGTTCATCTACCGGCATACATCTTAGTTCCACGGGAATATTACGGTTATTGCATATGTCCAGAATATGCCTTCTGGTTATTCCGCCAAGTACGCATTCGTCAGGAGCAGTAATTAATTCATTATTCTTAATGAAAAATATATTCGACCTGCTGCCTTCTGTAATACAATTATTCACGTTTACAAGCAGGGCCTCATAGGCGCCTTTGCTGACCAGCAGACGGAGAATTGTATTTCGCATCTGAAGATTAAAGACCTTTACCACAGGATTTTTTCTTTCACCATAATAAAGGATGGTATCCACACCTGACCTGTACATCTCTTCATCAGGATACTGCGCCTCCACAAAATAGATAATTACCCTGCTGGTGTCATTGCTGAAATTGAATACTATCTTCAGGTTGCCATTGGCAATATCGGCTTTTTTAATCAATGAGTTTGTCCATTGCCTGACTGAATCAGCTGAAGCCAGACGGGGCTTCCCTTGAAGTTCAAGACTCCCCCATAATCTTTCTATGTGATCCTCGAAGAAAATGGGTACCTGATCAAACACCCTGAGTACCTCATAAAAGCTCTCACCTTCAAACACGAACAGAGGATTAAATCCAGAGCTGAGTTTAATTTCCCCATCAACGGAGAATATCGGCCCATAACACTCTCTCATAGTAAAATCGTTTAGACACAAAAATAGTAACTTATTATAGACCTGCGCCAAAAACTGGTTATATTAGCGGGTAAATAACTGCCATTGTACGCGATAGTCGACATAGAAACAACCGGTGGCAGTCCAAGGTCAGAAAGGATCACCGAAATAGCTATTTTCATCCATGACGGGGAGAAAATAACCGATGAATATTCTACCCTCATTAATCCTGAAAGGAATATTCCTTACTTTATAACCAACCTTACGGGTATAACTAATGAGATGGTGGAAGATGCTCCCAAGTTCTACGAGGTTGCAAAGGATATCGTTAAAATAACTGAGGGGAAGACCTTTGTGGCACACAATGCCAGGTTTGATTATTCATTCATCAGGCAGGAATTCAAAAATCTGGGATTCAATTACATAAGGAATCTTCTCGATACCCTATCCCTTGGCAGAAAATTACTGCCAGGATATAGCTCCTACAGCCTGGATAATATCTGTAAAGATCTGGGAATTGATATCGACGGGAGACACCGGGCCAGGAGTGATGCTCTTGCTACAGTTAAATTGTTTGAAATTCTCCTTGAAGCGGAGACGCAATCCGATAATCCCGGTTTTATCAATAATACAAAACTTTCAAAACTAAATCCCGATCTCGACATCAGTATATTAGGTCAGCTTCCGGAAGATTCCGGCGTCTATTATTTTTATGATAACAAGGGGCAACTGATCTATATAGGCAAGAGTAAAAATATTAAACAACGGGTAATGACCCATCTGTCGAATAATACATCAAAAAGAGCAATGGAGATGAGGGATGCAATTGCCGGAATAACCTGGAAGGAGACAGGTAGTGAGCTTATTGCGTTACTAATGGAATCAGAAGAGATAAAACTCCATAAGCCAAAATACAACCGGGCACAAAGAAGGACAGGGTTCCATTGGGGTATATACCACTTCTATAACGAAAAGGGATATCTCTGTTTTGAGATTCGTAAGATCAATGAAGACAAGGGATTACTATCAGTCTTTACCTCCAGGGTCAATGCAAAGCAGGTCCTTGAAAATCTATTGGAGAAATATGAACTGTGCCAGAAACTCTGTGGTTTGTATGAATCGCCGGGCGAATGTTTTCATCATCAGGTAAGTATTTGCAAAGGAGCCTGCTGTGGTGAAGAGGTTCCGGCTGCATATAATCTCAGGTCAGTAAAGGCAATGAATGATTTTGTATTTAGCCAGGAAAATTTCTTCTTGATCGATTCCGGAAGGCATGATGAGGAAAAATGTGCCGTTAAGATAATCAACGGGAAATATATTGGCTACGGCTATTTTGATATTAATGAGGTTGGTTTCGGTCTGGGTGCAATACACGATTGCATAAAACCTTCCAATGACAACAGGGATATTCAGGTCATACTGAAGGGTTATCTTAAAAGAAACAAAATTGAAAGAGTTCTCAAGTTCTGATTAAATTAATAAATTTAAGGACATTTTTTAAAAATAAAATATTTCAGCCATGGCAGTTTTTACCCGGCATACCAAGAAGATTATTATTAAGATTGACGACTTCTTTGATATTGTTGAGGAGGGACTTCTGATCTTTAAAGAGGGAGTGAGAAGCTACCTTCAGAATGACATGATCTCTTTTGAAAGTCATCTTGTAAGGATTGACAAGCTTGAATCCAGAGCCGACCAGCTTCAAAAAGAGATCGAAAATAACATGATCATTCACACTATTCTTCCGCAGCACAGGGCTGAGGTTGCCACCCTTATAGAAGATATAGATGATCTTATCGATGCAACAAAGGAGATACTCAAACAGTTTGACGTAGAGATTCCTTCAATACCGGAGGAGTTGCACAAGGATTTTATTAGCCTTACAGAGGTTGCCGTAATGGCCGGAGAGGAACTTATCCCCGCAGCCAGATTATTCTTCAAGGAGCCACACAAGGTCAGGAACCAGCTCAACAAGGTGTATTTCTACGAAAGGGAATGCGATAACATCTCCAATAAAATCAAGAAGTATATTTTCCATGAGATGAAATCACTTGACCTTTCTCACAAATCTCACCTCAGGTATTTCACACACCACATCGAAAGATTGTCAGATTATGCCGAATCAGTCGCAGACCTGTTATCAAGTATGGCAATCAGGGTTGTGATGTAAACGAAGGGCGAAGTGCGAAGGGCAAAGAGCGAAGGGAAAAGGGCGAAAGTTTAAAGAGTAAAATTAGATTAAGGAATGGTACTTTTTTTCATAACAAGCGGTCTTTTCCTGGGCTGGTCGCTGGGTGCCAATGATGCTGCCAATGTGTTTGGTTCAGCTGTCGGGACCAGGATGGTAACCTTTAAAAGGGCTGCGATTGTGGCTTCAATATTTGTCATTCTCGGGGCAGTATTCCAGGGAGAGGGAGCCTCTCACACCCTCGGCAAGCTTGGTGCCGTAAACGCACTAGGGGGTTCATTTACAGTGGCCCTTGCCGCTGCTCTGACCGTTTACTGGATGACCCGAATACGCGTTCCGGTATCAACTACTCAGGCCATTGTAGGAGCAATCATTGGTTGGAACTTTTTTTCCGGTAGTTCCACCGATCTGACATCACTGACAAAAATTGTGACAACATGGGTCACCGGGCCATTAATCGGGGCTGGTTTTGCCATATTACTTTATATGCTGCTTAAATTTATCAAACGCAGATCACGTATACATATGGTTCGGTATGAGTCCTATATTCGTACCGGGCTGTTGATAGTCGGGGCGTTTGGATCATACAGCCTTGGCGCCAACAATATAGCTAACGTAATGGGAGTGTTTGTACCAGCAATATCACTTCCTGAAGTTGACCTCGGACTATTCACACTAAATGGAGGGCAGCAACTGTTCCTTCTGGGTGGTATTGCCATAGCGTTTGGAATTGTAACCTATTCAGAACATGTTATGAAGACCGTGGGGAACAACCTTCTGGAGCTGAATGCTGATACTGCTCTAATAATTGTACTTGCTCATTCTCTTGTTCTGTTCATTTTCTCATCGACTGCTCTTTCTGATTTTGTTGCCGGTCTCGGACTGCCCAGGATCCCGCTGGTACCCGTTTCGAGTTCACAGGTGATTGTAGGGGCCATTATCGGTATTGGTCTCTATAAAGGTGTCGGTAATATCAATTTTAAAACCCTGAGAGGTATTGTTTCCGGATGGGTCACTACGCCTGTTATCGCCTGTGTTATATCATTTATGTCTCTCTTCTTCGTCCAGAATGTATTTGATATTCCGGTATTCTATGAAACCGGTAATGCGGCAGGAGCTGTTGTTGAAGGAATAGAGGAAACTACCGTTACGGCGGTCCGATATTCTCTCGATCCGGGCCTTATAATTTCAATTATCTTTGCTGTGATAGCATCAATTTTTGGCTATTTGTGGTACAGGGAAAAGCAAAAGAGTGACTCACAACGTTATTAACTGATAAAATGGGGTTTGAAATAGAGAGAAAATACATTGTCAAAGGGAACTATAGCAAATATCTATCCTCCTCACATTCCATCAAGCAGGGTTTCCTTTCAGTAGATAATGACAGAGTGGTCAGGATTCGATCATTCGATGATAAAGGTTATATAACCGTTAAGGGAAGACTCAAAGGGCTGACACGGTTTGAATGGGATAAGGAAATAACCAAAAAAGAGGCTGATGACCTGATTGAACTATGTCTGCCATTCTTAATTGAGAAAACAAGACATATAATAATATATAAGAAACAGAGAATTGAAGTGGATGAATTCCATGGTAGAAACTCCGGCCTTATCCTGGCTGAGATAGAATTGGATTCAGAGACCACAGTGCCGGAATTGCCTGACTGGATCGGTGAAGAGGTGACGGATGATACGAGATATTACCATTCGTACCTGAGCCAAAATCCATTCACTTCCTGGGATAAATAATCTTTATACAATTTATAGTATGAAACAGAAAATTATCATCAGTGCTTTAATAACGATAGTTCTGCTGAAATGCGGCACAACCACCGCACAGGAAGAATCAGCAATTAATGTCTTGATTGGGAATGAGGTTAACAGGTTTTCAGAGAGGGCATACAATATATATGTTGACCTGCATCAGACTCCCGAGCTATCATTAATGGAATTTGAAACTTCATCAAAAATGGCCAAATATCTCGATGAATTTGGCTTTGACGTAACAACAGGAATCGGAGGTAATGGTGTGGTAGGCATACTGAAGAATGGAGATGGGCCGGTTATCCTATTACGTACCGACATGGATGCATTACCAATAAAGGAAACTACAGGGCTCGAATTTGCCAGCACAAGAATTAGAGAGGACCCTGAAGGAAACAAATGGCCGGTGATGCATGCCTGCGGCCATGATATGCATATGACTGTATGGCTGGGAGCGATTAACACCCTGGTACGATTGAGTTCAGAATGGAGCGGCACACTTATTGCTATCGCCCAACCAGCTGAAGAAGTTGTTGGAGGTGCATCCGGAATGATAAATGATGGTCTTTTCAAGAGATTCCCTGTTCCTGATTTTGCACTATGTTATCATGTAAGTGCCGAGCTACCTGCAGGATCAGTGGGATTCTATCCCGGGTCAATATTTGCAGGTGTGAATTCAGCAGATCTTACTATTTTTGGTGTAGGAGGCCATGGAGCAATGCCGCATACTACTATCGACCCGATTGTACTGTCTGCACAGACTATCCTTTCACTTCAGACAATTGTTAGCCGTGAAATAAATCCTGTTTACCCGGCTGTTGTGACAGTAGGATCAATTCACGGAGGCACAAAAGACAATATTATCCCTGAAGAGGTAACCATGCAATTAACATTGCGGTTCTTTGATGAAAAGGTTTATGAAAAGATCAGGGAAGCCCTGATAAGGATCCCGGAAGGTATTGCAAGGGCGGCCGGCTTACCTGATGATAAAATGCCGCGATTAATACTTGGTGACCATTATACTCCTCCTGTAACTAATGATCCTGACCTTATTAACAGAGCATCCGCTTCTATGAGAGATATTATTGGAGAGAAAAATGTGTTCCGTGTCGATCCGGCAACCGTAGCTGAAGATTTTGGAAGATATGGAAGAACTGAGGAGCAGGTGAAGATTGCACTTTTCTGGCTAGGGACTGTAAACCCGCAAAAACTTCTTGAAGCAAATGAAGCGGGAAGCAGCATTCCTGCCCTTCACAATCCTGGTTTTTGTCCGGATTTTTATCCAACATTTGAAGGCGGGGTAAAAGCGATGGTAAGGACGGTGATCGACCTCTATAATATCAGGTGACTGGATATTGCATCACATTTCCCCATTCTCTCCAACATACCTTGTTAATACTGTATCCGGATTAAACTTCTTTTCAAAACTGATCCCGGTTTTGGAAATGTGAATAAATATTCTTCTATTAGTATCTGGAATAAATGACTAATGTGGTTTTCTTACCCGATCAGTTTCCGGAACAATATTGCGATATTGCTCCATATAGGAATAAATAACTTATAAATCAATATACAATGAGAAGTAAAATAATGATTTCATTAGCACTTCATATTCTTGTAACATTTTGTCTGACCGGACAGGACCGGATCACAGGACATGATTTTGCTACCAGGTCGGAAGTAATTGCTCAAAATGGTATGGCCTGCACAAGTCAGCCGCTCGCAACCCAGGTTGCGCTCGATGTACTCAAGAAAGGTGGTAACGCAATCGATGCAGCAATAGCTGCCAATGCAGTTCTGGGATTGGTTGAACCGACAGGTTCAGGTATTGGAGGTGATCTTTTTGCAATTATCTGGAGCGCCGATAAAGAGAAACTATTTGGGCTGAATGCAAGTGGCAGATCTCCAAGGACCTTGAAACTTGAGTACTTCACGGAGAATGGGTATGAAAAAATACCTCCATACGGTCCCCTCCCGGTATCTGTTCCGGGGTGCGTGGATGGCTGGTTTGAAATGCATGATCTGTTCGGAACAATTCCTATGGCCGAACTTCTGCAACCTGCAATTGATTATGCAAAAAATGGATTCCCTGTCACCGAGTTGATTGCCTGGTATATGAAGTCAGGTACTGCTAACCTGAAACGCTTTCCGAACGTTGCAGAAGTATTTATGCCAAATGGAAAGTCACCCGAAAAAGGCGAGGTCTTCAGGAATCCCGCTCTGGCAAACACACTTGAGAAAATTGCAAAAGGCGGCAGAAATGAATTTTACAGAGGTTCTATCGCAAGAACAATATCAGATTTTATGAAGGAACAGGGTGGTTTTCTAACATCTGACGATCTTTCGCGACATCACTCTGAATGGGTAGAACCAATCAGCACTAACTACAGAGGTTATGATGTGTGGGAACTGCCGCCAAATGGTCAGGGAACAGCAGCACTCCAGATCCTTAATATTCTTGAAGGCTACAACATAAAGGAAATGGGATTTGGTTCGGCTGAATACATCCATCACTTTGTGGAAGCGAAAAAGCTGGCATTTGAGGACCGCGCAAAATATTATGCAGACCCCTCTTTCGTTGATATACCTATTGATGAGTTAATTTCAAAAGAATATGCCAAAGAGAGACGCAAACTTATAAACCCTGACAGAGCAAGCAGGAGCTATAGCCCCGGAGACCTGGAAAAGGGGAATACCATATATCTTACCGTAGCTGACAAGTTTGGTAACATGGTCTCTTTAATTCAGAGTAATTACCAGGGGATGGGCTCCGGAATGTGCCCTCCGGGCCTTGGATTTATCCTTCAGGACAGGGGTGAATTGTTCAGCCTCAGCGAAGGGCATAATAATGCATATGCTCCCGGGAAAAGACCGTTTCATACAATTATACCGGCATTTATTACCAGAGACGGAAAACCATGGATCAGCTTTGGCGTGATGGGAGGATCAATGCAACCCCAGGGCCATGCCCAGATAGTTATTAACCTGATTGACTTCGGGATGAATCTGCAGGAGGCAGGAGATGCGCCGCGGATGAGGCACGGTGGTTCCTCACAGCCAACCGGAGAGCTAATGACTGATGGTGGTGCCCTGTACCTGGAAAGTGGAATAAGATGGGAGGAGATACAGAAGTTGTTGACGATGGGACATAAAGTTCAATGGAACCTTGGTAGTTACGGAGGATACCAGGCAATCATGTGGGATAGCAATAAAGGTGTCTATTTTGGAGCTTCGGAATCCAGAAAAGATGGTCAGGCAGCAGGATATTAATGAGATGAAAGTTATTAAAGGTCTCAGCGGAAGGTACTCGAGGTTAACTTAACAGATCGAAGCTTTTCTGTTGTGGATATGGAAAAGAGTGCCACCAGATTATATCCTGGAGCCAAAGGTCTTGCTCTAAAATTGTTGTACGACAGATTAGCTCCGGGAAATGACCCGCTCGGACCAGATAATCTACTAATTTTCCACACAGGTGCCTATTTGGGTACAGGTGCACCCTGTTCAGGCAGGTTTTCCGCCGTTTCAAAATCAACCCTTACAAACATTATTACAAGTTCATCACGTGGAGGTCACTTTGGCATGGCACTCAAAACATCCGGATGGGACGGCCTGATAATTTGCGGCAAGTCAGAAAAACCTGTAATTCTTGAGATAGGCTCGGAGGGTGTTAAATTTACCGATGCTGCCGGTGTTTGGGACAAGAATACCGATACTACACAAGAAGAATTTAAGTCGCAAGGATCAGGTATACTGGCTATCGGGCAAGCAGGAGAAAACCAGCTAAGGTATGCAAATATTATTTCAGGACACAGGTTCCTGGGACGGTCAGGATTAGGTGCTGTAATGGGATCGAAGAGCCTTAAAGCTGTTATTGCCAGGGAAGATGAGTATAAGATCGTTCCGGCCAGACCGGAATACTTTAAAAAGATCAGAAAAGTTCTCACAGATGATTTAAACAACAATAAATATACTTCTGTATACTACAGAAGATATGGTACTGCTGCCAACGTGAGATGGTCTGAAGAAAACATAATGCTCCCGGTGAATAACTTCAGGGACGGAACTCATGTTGATATTAATTCTGTTTCAGGGCAGACCCTCGAAACAAAGCACATGACCGGAAGTTCAGAAAATGTGGTAGAAGGACACATATTCTTGAGAGATATATGAATATGCAGGAGGGCATATCGGTATCTGATGATACCCTGCCAGGCCGCTTTCTTAACGAAAAAAGGTTTTCAGATCCCAAAAACCGGAAGGTACATCTGAATTGGATGCTCAGGCGATACTACCGGTACCGTGGGTATGACAGGAATGGGATTCCAACTGCCGGAACTCTCCGTAAGCTTGAAATCTTATAGGATATAAGGAGTTGAAGAGATTGAAGGCCGAAGGCTATTGGCAGATAAATTATTAATCAGTTCCATACCTGTTAAACATATATATATTTTTCAGGTGTCAATGCTCAAAGCCCAACAGAACAGGCTCCAGCAATCAGAATTAACCTCAAACTCCTGACTTTTTTAACCTCCTTCTCTCCAGGGCTGTTATTGCACCCCATAATGAGGCAATTGCAGTTATCAGATAGAAAGTGAAACTTACAGTTACAGCAACGTTCTGGTCAAGTCCCAGGTAGTCAGAGATCGAAAAAAAGACCAGCTCACGGATTCCGATCCCTCCTACTGACAGCGGTAGCATGGCGGCAATGGACGATATCAGAAATATAAGCAAGTATTCTGGAAAGCCGGTATTAATATTGAAGGTCACAAGGATAATGAGAACAGCCAGCACCTGAAATATCTGGACCAGAAATGACCAACCAAGAAGCTTCCCAATAATACTTTTCAGGCGTGGCATGAAAAAAAGAATAATGCATATAAAGCCAATGAGCGTAATGGGAATACCTACATATGAAATCCATCCATAGTTATCATGCAGGTCGGTTAACAGGATGCAAAGGAGAGCCAGAATCACAAGGGCAGCAACACCGGCAATTCTGTCCGTTAAAACGGCACCGGCACTTATCTTAATGCCGTTTGAATGCATCTTGTTAATAACAACGGTTTTGTAAACATCTCCTCCGATCCCCCCCGGAAGAAACAGATTATAAAACATACCCGTCCAGTAGAGTTTGAGATTATCCCACCATGAAATGGTAACACTGTATTCATTCAGGATCAGAAGTGTTCTGAAGGCAGCCACCATCTTCGATGCAACAAAAAGCAGAAAAGCAAAAACCAGATAAACATCATGGGCCGAAGCCAGGATAGTCTTAATGTCACCCAACTTGATCCTTTTCAGAACATAAACAATTGCCAAAAGGGAAAGAACGACCTTTATTATTAATATCAGCCAGTCCCTAATCCTTTTATTCAGCACGTTTGACCCTTTTAATTTTATATGGTTTCGACCTGTTTGATTCATATTCATTTCGGATTACCAAATCAAGGATAAGGCCGGTCGATATTATCTGGAAACCGATAAATATCAGTAAAACACCGAGTATCATTATAGGACGTCCCCAAATATCCTGTCCCATGATTTTCTGAATGAGCAGATATAGAAGAATTATTGCACCGGCAATTGAGGTGATCACTCCTACAGTCCCGAACAGGTACATTGGTTTTTGACTGTATTTCCTTGAAAAATTCATAAGGATCAGGTCGCTGATCACTTTAAGTGTGCGGCCTAAGCCATATTTCGACTTCCCGTGTACCCTGGGATGATGTTTCACTTCCACCTGTTCAATAGTGGCACCATCGAGCACTGCCAGAGAAGCCATAAACCTGTGCCTCTCACCATATAATGATAATTCTTTTAATATATCTGATCGAAATACTTTTATGCCGCAACCGTTATCCTTAATATTTGTACGGGTCACTTTGCGCACCATAAAATTGGCTAAATAGGATGGTATCTTTCTCAATATGAAGTCATCAGCCCGGTTAGCCCTGATACCTGTGACGATATCACAATCTTTCTGCCTGAGTACATCAAGCATCATAAGCAGGTCATAAGGATCATTCTGCATGTCACCATCCAACGTAGCAATGTAATCCCCATCTGCATGATCGATGCCTGCTTTAATGGCAGCTGTCTGCCCAAAATTCCTTTTTAGCTCAATAAGGGTAATATTCCGGGCGATAATGCTTTTGATCTCGGTGACCGTGTGGTCTTCCGATCCATCGTCAACGAATATGATCTCATACTTTATTCCGGAATGCTGCAAAGCCTTGTTGATCTGATCTGTCAGTGGCCTGATATTCTTTTCTTCGTTGTAAACTGGTATGACAATTGACATTTTTTCCATCACTATCGGATTTTAAGCAGGAATATATTCTTAAGTTCACCTTCTCTGGTCCTGGGATTCAGGAATCTGATCGAAATATTGGTCAGTTTTTTATAGGGGAAAATATACTGACAGGTAATTATCTCCTCATCATGAGCTTTTATCGCATTATACCCTTTTTCAGAGGTGATAAACCAGCATGATTCATGATCAAGAATATTATCCAACTGTTCTCCGGAAATACGGATGGAGACGTTTTTTGGATAAAAATAGGTCTCATAATGCGGATATTCGTAGGTATAAAGCACAGAATTGTCCTGTGCTATTTTATTATAAAGGTATGATGCCTGGATAGGACCATGATATTTAATGGATGAAGGCATATAGACGGTGTTTGCCACAAAATTAAAGGCTAAAATCGTAACTACAGGAGGAATAATCACCTTCTGGATTCCTGACTTCAACTTCTGGTAACTATAGATCAATATCAGCAACATAAGTATTACAGGTATCCAAATCAGTGATCTTCCTGTAGGGAAGAAATATGTTATAAAAGCTGCTGTCAGCACCCACAGCAGGACAATAATTATGTCTCTGATAATCAGCATCCATTTGTATGTTTTAGGATAGCTATCGGAGTAAGAAACATCATTTATGCATCTGGCTGTTATAATCGATAGAAAGGGGATTAGTGGAAGGAAGTAGTGTGGAGACTGCTGACTTGAGAGGGAGATGATTAATGCCAGGGGAATAATTACAGAGTAGCTATAAACATTGTAATAATTCTTAACTGAAAATTTGTTACCCAGCCATTGCCTCCAATCCCTTATAAAAGCGGTGAAAGCATAAAATGACCACGGCAGGAAAATGTAAGCAATAGTATGAAAGAAAAATGTGTAGTCATGTCTGTAATTCGAATATTCTCCACGTAACCTGTCAATATTGTTCGACCAAAAGAAAAATTTTATCCCGCTTATCCCAAACTGATCATATAATCCTTTTAAGAAAGGGAGGAGGATGAGCAGTAATATGGGAAGACCAGCCAGCCACTTGACCGAAAAAAGTGTCCTGAAATCCTTTTTTATCATAAGGAAGCCTGATATGGCAAATACAGGTATCACCAGACCGATCATCCCTTTTGATATCATTGCCAGGCCAACACCCGTAAACCCTAAAATAAAATTGAGTGGTTTACGTGAGTTCAGGTACTCTGCAAGTTGCCAGGTACCGAAAATAATATTGGAGGTAAGGAGTGCGTCTGTGTGAATATCCATGTTATATAACAGTAAAGCCTCGCTGGTAGTGTATACTACAGCGGCAATGATACCGGTCCGTTTGTCATAGCAAAGCAGGCCCATTCGGTATGTCGAATATATACCCAGAAAAGTAAAAAGAAGGGTGGGTATTTTAAAGGAAAATATTGAAATCCCAAAGATCCTGAAGGATATGGCCCCAAGCCAGAACAGTAAAGGAGGTTTTTGCATGTAAGGTTCCCCGTGTATCTTAAGATGAATAAAATCACCATGTTCAAAGATCTCACGGCTTATCGATGCATATTTGGCAGAATCTACGGTGGTTTCTGAAAAAAGGCCGGTAATATATACTAATAGAGTAAATGCTATCAGCGTTATATACATAAAGTTTCTATGCAATATTTTCCCCTTTACAATATTTATCAGAAACACCATGCGGGATAATTTGCTGTTTTTTATACAAGTATTAATTCGGGCAAATACAAATAATTATTATAAACAGAAATGTTTAGTAAAATTAGTAAATAATATGAAATCTGCTCAGAGGCAGAACCAAGGAGAATAGGCAGTCAACGCCTGACAGGTAACACTAAACGTTTAGCTGAACCGAAGCATCAGCTCTCTCCATCTTTCTTACTCCGGTAGTTCCTCCCTCTTCAAGGTGGATCTGATGAGGCTTGTTGGTTTTCCATGTTCCACAGGTAAAATCGGGTACATCGATGGATGTGGACCTGTTTGCCACTGACCATTCGCTGAGCGGACTAATTGAACTCCATAGAGCAGCATCGTACACATCCTGGTCGATCGATAAGCCATTCCTGAGGCAGTCGATAAGTCTCCAGTCCATAATGAAGTCCATACCGCCATGTCCCCCAACTTTTTTTGCCATCGCTCCTACCCTCCTTACAATCTCAGGAGTATACTTTTCCTGAATTTCATTGAACTCGTCCTCATTAAGCCAGATATGCCCGATTGCGATGCGGGCAGGTTCTGGCCACTTACGTGCCACACCTTTTGTCCCGCTCAGAAGGTGTATCCTCGAATAGGGCCTTGGTGTTGACACATCATGCTGTATCATTACAGTACGTCCCAGGGCCGTCCGGATAAGGGTGACATTCATGTTACCCCTGTATTTGTCTTCAGTATAGGGTGAGAAGAATTCATCCTCTGCTGCGAGCTCGAGAGCCCTCTTATGCATAGTAAAATCATTGGAAGAGATTGAGGTGAGATAATCCATCCTGTCACCCCTGTTTATATTCATTGCCTGACATACCGGGCCTAATCCATGTGTAGGGTAAAGGTTGCCATTGCGGTTGTAATTTTCCTTAAGCCTCCACATATCAACATATCCGCTACCTGTAGGATCATCGTTATCAAATTTATCAAAGTTCAGGTCGGTCAGTGTATGAATATAGGCTCCCTCACCATGTACCAGATCGCCAAACATACCCTGCCTGGTCATATTCAGGGTTAAGAGTTCGAAGAAGTCATAGCAGCAATTCTCAAGCTGCATGCAATGCTTCCTGGTACGTTCTGATGTCTCAACGAGCTGCCAGGCTTCTTCGAGTGTCTTTGCGATTGGAACCTCACAGGCTACATGCTTACCATTTTCCATTGCATATACCGACATTGGAGTATGCAGGTGCCATGGAGTGCATATATAAATAAGGTCAATGTCATCTCTCTGGCAAAGCTCTTTCCATGCATCTTCCTCTCCGGTATATGATGCTGCTTCGTTAAAGCCAAACCTTGCCAGTGTTTGTTGTGATGCCTTTACTGCCGCCGGTCGCTTATCACAGAGAGCTATCACTTCAGTGCCATCTATATTCATCATCCTGTATACAGCACCACTGCCGCGGCTTCCCAATCCGATAAATCCCACCCTGACTGTGTCGATCATTGGGGCTGCATATCCGCTCATATTGAAATTCTGGACATGCTCTTGTGAAGCAGTCTGTTTTATATGACTTAAATTTGACTCCTTTTGTTCAGGTGATGAGCAACTATTTACTACGTTACCTGTAACTGCAACTGCACTTACAGCTGCCGCAGTTTTTAAGAAATTACGCCTGTTGGTTTTCATATTCAGATCATTATTGGAGTTTTGTATAATCAAAACTTGAACGATCGTTCAAAATACGAAAAATATCTGAAAAAAACGGCGAGAGTGTTCAGGGGTGAGAGCTTATCAACCCATTAAACCTTATCAACCTTCCTCTTCAGGAACCCGATCAGCACATCTCCCGCCAGGTAGGGATCAGGGCATAAAGTGTGGTGAGGTACCATTTTTATTTAATAGGGCAGGTTCCGGAATTACACCCAAAAAACTCCCGGTAAAGGAATCCGGCCAGTGCACCTGCCGTTGCAAACAATATTTTCAGGCAGTGTTTCTTTATCAATCCGATCAGTTTCATAACTGCTTTTGCCTAACTGGCAAATTCCTGTTTGAATTGTTTTCTTAAATGCATAAGTGATCTCCGGTCCTCAGCTGATATCAACACCAGCCTTCCTGTAAACGATTTTTAACTGCTCAATCTCTGCTTCCCATGAATATTTTGCGGAAGCTTTTACCGAATTTTCCTTGAGCTCCTTCAACAGATCTCTGTCCGTTTCGATTTTCCTTATTGCCTCCGCTATCAGTCCGGGGTCATTGCCCGAAACAAGTAACCCGCATTTGTTTTCACTCACTATTGCTGAAATTTCCGGAAGATCAGTGGCAATTATTGCCACACCGGCATTCAGATAATCAAATATCTTATTTGGCAGGCTGTAATAATAGTTTGGACTGTTACCACTGTCAAGACTCATCCCCACATCAGCCATACCAGTTATTTTCATCATTTCCTCCCATGGCATTACAGGCAAAAAGGTTACCCTTTCAGCCAGTCCGGATTCCGCAACCCTGGCCTTCAATTCCGGTACGACGTTGCCCTTTCCGATAAATATAAGATGTACTCTTTCGCATCGAGCAAGCGCCTCCAGTAATTCTGAACCTCCCCTGCCTACGTTTATCCCTGTGCCCTGTACCACCAGGAGAAGTTCCTCTTTGTCTAAACCAAAATCAATACGTGCCGACGGAATAAAACCGGATCTCTTACTGAAGTTTCTTACAACAACCGGTTCAATTCCATACTCCTCCTGATACAATGATGCTATTGATCTGTTCACAGTCATCATATTTTCTACATAGGGAAGGGTACTCATTTCAATGCGTTTCCATACACCCCTTACAAATGGCCTGTTCATTAATTCCGGTACTCCGGTGAAATACTCATGGGCATCGTATACCAAAGATTTACATCTTAATTTTGAAACCAGAAAATTAGGCAGGAGAGTGTCAAGATCATTCGCAACAAGGATATCAACAGGTTTAAAGAGCAGGTAAAAGAATAGTCTGATATTTAACCACTTATAAAACAGTACCCCCTTCCTGAAAAGCATACGGAACCGTTTTGTCCTGAAGGGGATGTTTTCAGCTTGCAAACTTGCAGGAAGTTCACGTCCCACAATTGTGATGTTCTGGCCCCATTTAGTTAAGGCCTCTGATATCTTCAGCACCCGGTTATCGGTAACTATATCATTGGAAACCGATATATAAATCCGTTTTGCCATATACAAATATAGGATGAATATTGCATAATTGTGGATCGCTAATAATGAGTTTGGATTCTGATACTTGTCCATAATCCATAACACCTGCAGAATTGCGAAATTACAAGGGAAATATTACTTTTAGTCTGATTATGGTAAATATAATCTATACTAATTTCTACAATATTTAACCAACCGGCAAAGAATGATATTCATTGACAGCCAGCAGATCAAGATAGCAGCAACATATACTGACTGGATTGACAGCATGGAAAAAGCACTTTTACAGGATCCGGCCACAGATTTCATAATGCCTCATCGAACACATCTTGATTTTGAGAATAACACTCTCCTTATTATGCCATGTATCAATAAGGAGTATATATCCACAAAACTGATCTCATTGTTTCCGGCAAATCTGGATATCGGGAAACCACTCCTTTCAGGCCTGGTTATATTGAACAACGGCATAACAGGTGAACCGCTGGCAGTGCTTGATGGCAGTACCATCACTGCAATGCGAACTGCCGGCGTTGGATCAGTTGGGGTAAGACATCTCTCTGTGCCTGATGTTGAGAATCTGGGGATTATCGGTCTCGGAACCCAGGGAATTTATCAGGCAATTTTTGCCTGTTCTGAACGTGATTTCAGGAGGATATATATATTTGATTGCTGCAAGAGCAGTACAGATAATTTCAGGAGCGTTTTTTCACCGATCTATCCGCATATAGAAATCATCCAGGCAGATGATGCAAGACAACTCTGTGAGGAGAGTGAGGTCATAATAACTGCAACAAACTCATCCTCTCCTGTGATACCCGATGAGAGAGAAATTCTTTATGGGAAAACTGTAATAGGTATTGGATCCTATAAGCCTGATATGCGTGAGTTTCCGGATACCCTGTTTAATATGATTGAGTACATGTTTATCGATACTCTTCATGGCATGAAAGAAAGTGGCGACCTCCTGGAACCTGTGAAAAAGAGAATTCTAAACCAAAATCAGTTCATCACGATCGATAAGGTTATCCGGGGAGTTGTGGCACCTGGGCCGACATCGGTATTCAAAACAGTTGGAATGGCTCTATTCGATCTGTACGGAGCAAAACTGGTATATGAATCAATTATTCATGAGCATCAGGAAAAATTAAAATAATCTTTGAGAGATTCACCAAATGGTATTTTTTAACTATCCATTAAGGGGCCATAACACCTTCAGGCTTGACGTTAAATGCAAAAGTTTTCATTCATTTGAGGATGAAACAGAACTTGCGGAGACAATCTCGGGAAAAGAATTTCTCCGGGACGATTTTCTATTTATAGGATCAGGCAGTAATATCCTTTTTACCGGCGATTATCATGGGACTATCTTTCATCTCGAAAGCACGGAGATAAAGATTGTGGATACTTTAAATAATGATGTCATTGTTGTGTGCGATGCAGGCGTAAAATGGGATGACTTTGTTTTCTGGTGTGTTGACAAGAACCTTGGAGGCCTTGAAAACCTCTCCTTTATACCAGGCACAGTTGGAGCCTCACCGGTGCAGAATATAGGAGCTTATGGCGGAGAGGTGAAGGACTATATCATTAAGGTAAAAGCAGTGAATACTGAAACCGGTGAGTTCAGGTTTTTCACCAACCGGGAATGTGAATTTTCATATCGTAACAGTCTGTTTAAATCAGAGTGTAAGGGCAAATATATCATTACAAAAGTATGGTTCAGGTTAAAGAAGGATCCATCTGTTTTTAATCTTTCTTATGGGGATGTTGATAAGAGGGTGAAAGCAACAGGTAATGTCAACCTGTTGAATATCAGGAATGCAATAATAGAAATCAGAAAAGATAAACTGCCCGATCCTGATCAGATCGGTAATGCAGGCAGTTTTTTCAGGAACCCTGTAATAAGCAGTCAAAAATTCAGGAAACTATCAGGTCAATACCCGGATATGCCCTCTTTCACTGAAGGGAATGATAGACTAAAAACCAGTGCTGCCTGGATGATCGAAAAATGTGGATGGAAAGGAAAACGTGTAGGGGATGCTGGCGTGTACGAAAAACAGGCTCTGGTACTTGTTAATCATGGAAATGCCTCAGGGAAAGAGATACTTGATCTTTCTGAAAGGATTAGAGGATCGGTCAGGGGAATGTTCGGGATCGAGCTCGAGAGAGAGGTAAACATTATTTAATTGTATATTTTCATCTTGTCGAGTTCTGACCAGTATTTATTGGCATAATTAAGATGCTCGTTCAGGTTAGTTGAGAAATGATGGTAGCCAGAAAAGTCGTACCTGGCAACAAAATAAAGATAATCATGCTTCACTGCCCCCAGTACGGATTCAATACCTGAAATAGTAGCACATCTGACAGGACCTGGTGGCAATCCTGTATATTTGTAGGTATTATAGGGCGAATCGATTGTAAGGTGTTCGATCAGTACACGTCGTATTGTAAAGTCATTCAATGCAAACTTTATAGTTGGGCAGGCTTGCATTGGCATATTGCGTCTCAGCCTGTTCAGGTACACACCGGCAATCATGGGCTTTTCGTCCTCCATCATGACTTCATCATCAACTATTGAAGCAAGAATACTTACCTCAACAGGATTTAATCCAATTGCAGATGCCCTGTCAATTCGTTCACCGGACCAGAACCTATTAAATTCCTTCAGCATTCTATCGTATAGCTCCTGTGGTGAAAAGGTCCAGTAAACCTCATATGTGTCGGGTATAAAAACAGCCATTACTGTTTCCATTATAAATCCATCCCTTGAATAATTATCCTCATCCCTGAGAAACTCAATTAACTCCAGAGAGTCCGCTTCAAGCTGACTGCCTAACCTCCCGGCCAGCTCATCAAGTGTCCTTATATTGTTGAAGGAAATATCCACAGGTGTTTGATTCCCTGCCCTTAAGAGGTTCATTATATCATTATTGCTAACCCTGTCGGGGATGTAATAGTGGCCAGGTTTTATATTTGACCTGTAATTCTTTTTTTTTGCCAGTAGATCAAATACGACCTCATTTGCCAGTAATCCCTCTTCCCTTAGAATGTCTTTCACATCCTCATATTCAGCCTCACGATATATATAGATATCCTTCCCCGCATCTTCAATCCTGATTGGCCTGAGGGATGATCTCCAAACCAGAGTTATCAGTACTGCTACTGTTATTATTATTCCTGCGCCGATCCATCTTAAAAGCTTTCTGTCCATATACTATATGATAAATTTAAGGTCTAAAAATAATATAATTAAATATAAAAGCTTATAATCTGCTCAGAACTCAAAATTCATTTTGGGATTGAGTTAAAAAAAAATCAGAAACACTTGATCTTGACATACGTTATATATATATTTATACTTTATTAGTATACTTACACTTTATTTGTATATTTATATATTTATATTGTATTCATATCTCTTATAAATATGAGTAAACTGAATAAGAAATACTTACAGATAATTGAAACTGGCAGGGATCTATTCTGGAAATACGGGATAAAGCGTGTTACAATTGAAGAGGTGTGCAGTAAGGCAAATGTAAGTAAGATGACATTCTATAAACACTTCAGCAATAAGAATCATCTTGTAAAGCAAATCCTCGACTATATCTATGATGAGGGGATCAGGCATTACAGGTCAATAATGGATAGTGACAAATTGTATAGGGAAAAAGTTGCAGACCTGGTCAAATTGAAAATAGATGCCACGAATGATATCAGTCACGAATTCCTGAACGATTATTACAGTATAATGGACAATAAATTAAAAGGTTACCTTCAAAACTTAATGGAAAAGTATACCAAGATTTTTCTTACGGATTTTATCAAGGCACAGAAAACTGGTGATATCAGGGCAGATTTAAAACCTGAATTCATAATATATTTCATTAATCACATGGTCATACTGGTAAATGATCCGGCACTAAATGCCCTATACCCTGATGCACAGGAGATGATACTGGAGCTAATGAATTTATTGTTTTACGGTATTATGCCGAGGACTGAGTCATAAAGCCATGAATAATCTTTTAAAGATATTATTGTTTGCATTAATAATCAGTACACTTGTCTCTACCGATCTAAATGCCCAGTTCCTGGATTTCAAAGGTATGGCAGCAGGATGGTTAACTTCAGGTTATAGTGACCAGATGGCGATGCAGGTAGGAGGCAGGTATATTCCCCAAATTGAAGGAATTATTCCACTAAAGAATAATTTAACCATTGAGGGTGAGTTCTCAGCAAATTTTGTTGGAAGCTATACCAGCCCTATTGAGGGAGATAAATTTTACGGAAAAATAAAACCGTATCGCATGTGGATGAAAATATCCGGTAATCAATTTGAAATACGGGCCGGGCTTCAAAAAATGAACTTTGGATCAGCTACAATATTGCGTCCGCTTATGTGGTTCGACAGGATAGATCCCCGGGACCCGTTACAACTGACTGACGGAGTCTACGGAGTATTGGGAAGGTATTATTTGCTTAACAATATTAATTTCTGGGCATGGGGGCTTTATGGGAATAAAGACACGAAAGGCTGGGAGGTATATGTAACTGATAAGCACAGTGTCGAATTTGGTGGTCGCTTCCAGTTTCCTGTACCCAGGGCTGAGATCGGACTGACTTATCATTTCCGGAAAGCTACTCTGCCTTCAAATGTTTCGGGATTTGCTGATAACATAATCTTCCCTGAAAACAGGCTTGGAGTTGATATTAAAGCTGATCTTGGAATTGGAATCTGGATGGAAGATGTTGTTAAATACCAGGATCATGGATGGAACTATCCATATACGAATATGCTAACTATCGGAGCAGATTACACATTCGGGCTTGGTAATGGATTAAATATAATGTCCGAGCATTTTATCTATCAATTATCAGAGGATTTGTACGGAGATGATATGACTGTAAATTTTACAGGCTTATCTGCGAGTTATCCGCTATCCCTTACAGCTAACATCTCAGCAATACTTTACTATGACTGGGATAGCGAAGAGCTTTATCGATTCTTAAACCTTGGACTGACCTATGACAGGTTCAGTTATTACTTAATGGGATTCTGGAATCCCGAGAGGTTCAGGATATTTGATTTTAATACAGGGCCGTCATTATTTAATGGAACGGGATTTCAGATAATGGTGGTTTATAATCATTAAAGACAAAATGTAAAAGGCGAAAGGCCACCGGTCATTAAGAGAATAAACAGTGACTTATTTTAGTAATCAGTGAATCAACCCTGCCTGCCATGCCTGCGGCAGGTAAACCGGCAGGCAGGGAAAAAGCGAATAAACAAATAAACAGAAAAAATGAGCAATTCAGAAATTATTAACATTCGGGGACTTGTTAAACGATTCCCGATTGGTGGAGGTTATTTTACAGCCTTAGAAGATATTAATCTTAAGATTGATACCGGGGAGTTTACCGGTCTTGTGGGACCAAGTGGTTCCGGAAAAACCACTATGCTGAATATTATCGGTTCACTTGACAATCCCACTGAAGGTGATGCCAGTGTGATGGATACTTCCATGCGTGGTATAAGTGCTAAAAGGGCTTCTACATTAAGAAGACAGCACTTTGGTTTCATATTTCAAACCTATAACCTGATGCCTGTTTATTCGGTATATGAAAATGTGGAGTTTCCACTCCTCCTGTTGAAAATGTCAGCTTCAGAGCGAAAAAAGGCTGTACTGGATGCGCTTGAATGGGTTAGTCTTACCGATAAAATCCGGTCAAAACCAAAACAGCTGTCCGGAGGAGAATCACAACGGGTAGCAATAGCCAGGGCAATGGTGAAACGTCCCCAAATGGTACTTGCCGACGAACCTACCGCAAACCTGGATGCTGAAAATTCTCATCATATTCTCAAGACCATGGAGACGCTGAACAAAGAGTTGAATACCACATTCCTGTTTGCAACGCACGACGATAAAGTTATTAAATATCTGAGAAGGATAATCCGTTTGGAGGATGGCAAAGTGGTTGCAGACGATCTGGTTAAAAACTGAAAGGAGGCATATTATGTTAGCAATTAAACTGGCAATAAGAAACCTGGTTGGTGCAGGGTTTAGAACCTTCCTGAATGTCTTCATCCTTTCCGTTGCCTATGTGGTAATCATCATGCAAAATGGATTTATCCAGGGATGGAACAAACAGGCAAGGCACGACACCATTGAATGGGAGTATGGCCAGGGACAATACCGAAATGAAATCTACGATCCCTACGACCCATTCACCTATGAAGATGCACATGGGATAATTCCTGATAAGTTGCTGCCTTCCTTTGAAAAGGGTAATATTGCCGCTGTCCTGATTTCGCAGGCTACAATATATCCTGAGGGTAGGTTAAAAAGCATTATGCTTAAGGGGATTAATCCAGGACAAGAGGTTGTAGCCCTGCCAACATATAAACTTGTAGCTGAAAACGATGAAATCCCAGCAATAATTGGGTCCAGGATGGCTGTCGATATTAAGGCAAACGTCGGCGATTTTGTACTTGTTCGCTGGAGAGATGCAAACGGGATGTTTGATGCTGTTGAAGTAATAATTACAGGAGTTTTTAGTACAAATGTTCCGGCAATTGACATGGGGCAGATATGGATTCCCTTGAAAAGCATGCAATCAATGATAGGCATTGAAAATGAAGCAACAATTATTATAATTAAAAATGAAACCGATCGTGAATTGGATCTTGAAGGGTTCGATTTTTGGGATCACTCAGACCTACTGGCCGATATGGATGAGTTGATTAGGGGTAAATCAATAGGAAATGCTGTAATGTACTTGATATTGCTTGCACTTGCTCTGCTTGCAGTATTCGACACCCAGGTACTGTCAATATTCCGTCGTCAGAAGGAGATTGGAACTTTTATTGCCATGGGTATGACCCGCAGACAGGTAATTGGTGTATTCACAGTTGAGGGTACGATGCATGCAATTTTTGCTCTGATTATTGGCGCTCTATGGGGTGTTCCTACGCTTTTGAAATTGAAGCAAACAGGATTCCCTATGCCGGAAGGGATTGACCAGATGGGTCTCCCCATAAGTGAAACCATTATTCCGGCCTACAGCATGGCCCTTGTAATAGGTACTGTAATCCTGGTAACATTAACAACAGCTATCGTGAGCTATATGCCAGCCAGGAAGATCGCGAAGATGAATCCCAATGATGCCATCAGGGGAAAAATTCAATAACCACTGCCATAATTTATAGATATGTTACGTTTTTTTATAAAAGGATTGCTCAGAGATCGTCAAAGAAGTCTGTTGCCAATTATTGTAGTTACACTGGGTGTAATGCTGGCAGTACTCATGCAGGCCTGGATCACGGGTATACTGGGTGATATCATAGATTTCAACTCCAGATTCGCAACAGGACATGTAAAGATCATGAGCCGGGCGTATAATGACATAAAAGACCAAAAACCCAACGACCTGGCTTTGTTGGAGGCTTCAGGTTTAATATCCGAATTGAAATCCAAATACCCGGATATGATATGGGCTGAGCGTATTAGTTTCGGTGGACTGATAGACTCTCCGGATGAGAATGGTGAGACCAGGGAACAGGGACCTGCAATGGGTATGGCTGTTGACCTGCTGTCGGAGAACAGCCGTGAAGTTCAAAGGTTGAATCTGCAGAACATACTCGTGAGAGGAGAGCTACCCGACTCATCTAATGAAGTACTAATAAGTGAATTATTCTCACAGAGGTTGAAAGTAAATCCCGGAGATCAGGTTACACTGATCACTTCTACCATGTATGGAGCAATGTCGATTACCAACTTCACAGTCACAGGGACTATTAAGTTCGGAGCTCCGGTGCTTGACCGTGGTGGAATTCTGGCTGATATATCAGGCATTAGAGAGGCTATGGATATGGAAGATGCTGTCGGTGAAATTCTTGGTTATTTCGGTGAAGGTGAATATGACGACGAGAAAGCAACAGCATTATCCAGTGCGTTTAACTCTGCCGATTCAGATCCTGAAGATCTGTTTTCACCTTTAATGGTTGAACTCAGTGAACAAGACGAACTTATTTCCGGATATCTTAATTTGGTGGGTCACATGCAGAGAATTGTCATTACAATATTCCTTGTAGCTATGGCAATCGTCCTATGGAATGCAGGATTACTGGGAGGATTAAGAAGATATGGTGAAATGGGTCTGAGAATGGCCATCGGAGAGCATAAAGGTCATATTTACAGGAGTCTGATCAGTGAATCACTGGTAATTGGAATAGTGGGATCGGTAGCAGGAACAGCGATTGGTCTGTTTTTTGCAAGATTACTTGAGAATGGGCTTGATTTCAGCTCTATGCTTGAAGGATCTACCATGATGATGTCAGGGATATATAAAGCCCGGATTACACCTGAAACCTATTATATTGGATTCATACCCGGAATACTTGCCACGTTCCTCGGAACCGCACTGGCCGGTATTGGTATTTATAGACGCCAGACAGCCCAGTTATTCAAGGAGCTGCAGGCATAGTGTAAACTTTTAAAGATCAGAATAATGAAGAATATAATTATCGTGCTCTTGTTTAGCACAACAGTCTGCCTGGGGCAAATTCCCTCAGGAGAAACAATCCTGGATCGAATAGATCAGAATATGTCATCCGACACAAGGCATGTCATATCAAAAATGGTGATCCATGGTGCACGCACTACAAGAACCATTGAGGCGGAAACATGGTCAGCCGGTGATGATGAATCATATACAGAATACCTGGCGCCGGCCAGGGAAAAAGGTACAAAAATGCTTAAGCTGGAAGATAAACTCTGGATCTTCTCTCCCGGAACAGACCGAACCATACAAATCTCGGGACATATGCTTCGTCAATCAGTGATGGGTTCGGATCTGTCCTACGAAGATATGATGGATGATCCTAACCTGAGAAATAAATATGACGCCGCTGTAACAGGGAGTGAAGAATTGGATGGTGCAGACTGTTGGGTGCTGGAATTACAGGCCAATTCCCCGGATGTAGCCTACCAGATGAGAAAACTCTGGGTCGATAAATCGAGATACCTGCCTCTGAAAGAGGAACTGTATGCAAAAAGCGGTACACTGCTGAAGAAAACAGAATTGTTTGATATAAAAAGGATTGGCAACCGCTGGTACCCCGGGAAGATCATCTTCAAGGATATGCTGAAAAATGGTGATGGTACTGAATTCATAGTCGACAACATTGTTTTCGACGAGCCAATTCCGGAGCATCTCCTGAGTAAGGCTGCCTTGAGATAAAAAATACCCGGTATCAGATTCCCTAAGCACATTGTTAATCTGTGTTTAAATCTGAAATCAGTAACATGGGGAAAGCAGGCATTAAACGGAAAAAACAGCCTGCTTACCGATTAAACTTGACTAATATTATTTAGATTCATATAGTTGTATATTATTTTTCTTGAAATATCAGGTTTGGAGCAGTATCAGATAACCGAAATAGTATATTTACTGAATCAAATAATTGAAACAAATTAATTCATAGATCCTAAATCAATTCTAGCCAAATAAATGCACAATGAAAACCATTCTTAAAAACCCGGGATGCTGGCTGGCGCTGCTGGCATCTGTATTAGTTATGACAGGCTGTTCAGCAACTAAAACAGCAAAAACTGTTGACCCCGGACTTAAGTATAAACTTTCCGGAAGCAGCAATTTCTCCTATACCCTGAACGCTGAGGTAACTCAGTCGATTGATGTTGGTGGCCAGGATGTAGGAGCAACAATATTGAGTTCTACAGGTTTCACACTGACTCCCGGACAGGCAGCAGCCGGTGTGATACCGCTAAAGGTCACAATTGATACTGTTGGTATCACTATTCAATCACCTCAGGGGAACCTGGTTGAAACCAAGAGCGAGCTCAAGGGAAGACAATTTAATATGACGATTTCAGAATTTGGAAAGGAAGATAACCTTGATGAAGCTGAAGAAATTAAATATATGGTGGCAGGCCAGCAGGAATCCAACCTGAAGGGCACATTCGTTATGCTGTTTCCTGATCTTCCTGAAATAACGTATAAAGAGGGAACCTCATGGACAGATAATGATACAATAGACATTAGTACAAGCTCAGATAATGCTATGATGATTATGCAGTCAGAAAACATATTCGCTGGTACGGAAGAATTTGAAGGCTACCACTGTGTACGTATTAACTCCAGGATAAAAGGTGAGAGAACAAGTGTTTCAAATACGCCTCAGGGCCAGATAACAACTGACGGCGCCCTTGAGGGTGAATCATCTTTTCTATTTGTCCCTGATCAGGGAATACTTGTATGGGCTGAGTCAAATGTTACGATGAAAGGATATGTTTCTGTCCCTACCGGAGATTCATACCCATTGCAGGTAATTACCAAATATGTAACAAAATTGGTGAAGTAGGCAATTAGGCTCTTCATCAGCTATACAACGGCCATAAAAGAAGAAAACCCATGCCGTAAAACCTAAAACCTATGTAGAAACGAAACTTAAAATATTCTGGCATCTTTTTCATGACTGCCCGGCATGGGTTTGTATGAGGATTCTTACATATGACCATTCAGCAGTAAATAACCCTATTTGAAATAACGATTTTTTTTTTGATTTAAATTCTCCAACGCATAAATTAGAGAGTGGAGATAAAAGTTGATTGGAATCACAGCTCCTGCCCCCCTGACTACCTGCGCAGACGTAGTTTTATAAGCGCCCCCTGATCCTGTTATGATCGTTATATCTCATATCTTGCGATTCAATGATTCCATGCGCTTCTCCAACTCCTTAAATCTTTCATGCATCTGCTTTTCAAGATGCTCCATCCTCTCCCCGAATTCTTCAAGGAATTGCTCATCAATTCTGAAATCAGGTATACTGAAATCATAATCATACCCAAACTCAAAATCGCGATAAAATCCATGCAATCTGAATGTGGGAATATCAAAATAGAAATAGTTTTTATCTGCCCAGCGTTCAGGTTTTTCATATTCCTGTCCTGATTCCAGTGCCTCAAGAATGTTCAGCATTGAGTTCCTGCTATCAGGACCCTGGGCCTTTGTATCCTCCCTCCCGGTAATATCCTGTGGGGGGTAGCCGAATGAGGTGAAACCGACAACCGATACCATCAGTATGGCAGTTGTAATTAATCTGGTAATATTTCTGCTTGTGTTCATAGCTAGAGTTATTAGTCTGTTTTGATCGAATCTTCTCGCGGCAAGCTGCACTGCCCGGCTTGGGTTTGTACGAGGATTCATATACATGACCCTTCAGCAGCTAATAACCCTGGAGGATTCTTCGATCCCTTTAATTAATTTGTTTTCCTTGCTCTCTAATCCCGCCGCGAGCATCGGTGAACCGAGTTTACGAGCTCGGCGATTTCGTCGGACCCAGCCCCGGGAAATCGGGGTGAAGTTCGAATCCAATACGCTTGCCGGGATTCACAAGGTAAATTAATGAAATATTCTGCTTCGCTTTGCTTAATGCAATGTTAAAGTATAAGGATTAATCACACTTTTTGGTTAACAAAAATTTACACTCGTGTGAGCTGGGGCCAGCCTTTTCTGATTTTTTCAACTTTCAGCCGTAATGGTTCTCCTGAAGCAAAGGTGTGAGTGGTCTTGATCCTGTGATTGTAACCGTATAGATCGGTAACAATTGCAATATGTTTAGTTCTGCCGGCAATTGTAATTACTTCCTTAACAGTAAAATCATATACTTCACCAATCTTAAAGAATGGATTCTCGGGCTCAATCCTTATGTTGGTATTTTTTCTGTATCTGATGAATCTGCCTCTGAATTCCGATCCCTTTTTCAAACCATAGTGTTTATAGTATTCATATGGGAGGCTATGTTTGATTCCCGATGGGCTGGTCACGAGGAAATATGATCTGCCATCAATACCCTTAACCACATCATCTATTTGAAAAAGGGTATAACTCTCCTCTTCGGATTCGATGGTTCTTTTCTCATCTCTGGTTCCTGCCACAATAATCTGACCCTTTGTAATTCTTTCTATTAACAAGCTGATAGTATCGCCTGGTGATATCTCTCGGTCTCCAATATATTCATCAGGAATAACTACCTCTGCACCTGCCACTCCGGAGGCTACGATCACGCCATGTGGCCTTCCTGACCTATCGATCCTGATATCCCTCTCAGTAATGGTGAATTCATATTTTTCCCCTTCCCTGTAATATGGATGTTCCGGCTCAAGATATACCTCACCGTTACAATTTATTTTATCTACCCTGCAATGAATTGTCCCGTCAAGAATAATGTTGTATCCGTAATACCTGGCTGACGGGATCAGATATCGTCTGTTGTCAGGTCCTTTAAGAACAAAATAGGTTTCCTCTTCAAATCTGACTGTCTTGGTTACCTGGAAAATATACTTCTTACCCTCTTCAAGTCTCATTTTCATCAATATAACGGTCCCAGTATTCTGGCAAGTGATTCTTTGTATTTCTCGCTTCTCCGTCTGCCTGGCCAGAGATCGGGCAATACCTCATTACAGTCCTTAAGGTCTTCCATGAACACATTATGCAGCCTATGTGCGAATTGTTCATCATATATCAATGCCGCAACTTCAAAATTAAGGTCAAAGCTGCGCATATCAACATTCACTGAACCAACAGAGGCAAATACATCATCAACAATAATGTATTTTGAATGATTAAACCCACCATAGTAGAGATATATGCTGACGCCAGCCTCAAGCAATTCGGAAATATATGATCTGGTATTCCAATTTCCGATCACCGAATCGCTCTTTCCCGGAAGAATTATTCTCACATCAAGTCCTTCCAGTCCGGCAGTTTTCAAAGCGGTAAGGATGCTTTCATTCGGAGAGAAATATGGAGTACAAAGGTAAATATACCTGCTGGCTGTGGCAATTGATGAAAAATATACCTGCATGATGTTTGCCCAGTCGCTGTCAGGGCCGCTTGATGCCACCTGTACCCAGCAATTTCCACTGACCTGATGTTTTTTCAGATATTTCTCATCCTTTGTCAGTATCTCACTGCTTACAAAGTACCAGTCGACAAGGAACAGGCGGTTCATTGCTCCTACTGCATCTCCCCGTATCTCCAGGTGGGTATCCCGCCAGGGTCCGATCTCTTCAAGACCCTTAATATATTTATCTGCAATATTCAACCCTCCAATAAATCCTCTTTTACCATCAACTACCAGGATTTTCCTGTGATTCCTGTAATTTATCTTGTTGGTCAGAAGCGGAAATTTCACTGGCATGAAGGGAAATAACCTGACACCTGCCTTTCTCATTTCCCTGATATACTTTCTTTTGAAACTCCAGCTTCCTACATCATCCATAATTATCCTGACCTCCACTCCCTGCCTTGCTTTTTCGATTAAAAGATGTCTGAATATATTACCTGTTTCATCAATATCGAATCTGTAAAACTCCAGGTGTACATAATCTGTTGCTGAGCTGATTGCTTCAAGCATAGCCGGGAATGCTTCATTGGCATTCTGAAGAAGCGTTACCTCATTATTTTCAGTCAGCATTGCCCGTTCATTGTTGAGCATAAGTGTCATCAGGTGAGATTTTGACCTTATACTTTCACTCTTCTCCACTAACTTGCTGCTCAATGACTCGATCTGCTCTATTGCAAGGCGGGATAAATATTCGGAATCGACGACTCCCTTACGGTTGAAGATCTTCTTTTTTCTATAACTCTGGCCAAAGAAGAGATATAAACCAATCCCAAATACCGGAATGAGCAATATTACAAGAACCCAGGCGAGTGTTTTTTCAGGTGGTCTGTTCTCAAAAATTATGATCAGGCATAGAAAGAGCATGGTTACAAGATATATAACCGACAAAATAAGCGTCACCGGGTGAAAACCTATTTTTGTGAGAGTCTCCATCATTTATAGGGTTCGACCTATAAAAATAAAAAACTCTCCTGTAATTACTACAGGAGAGTTCCGTAATATTTCTAATATAATAAAACTAGAACATAATACCTGCACTAAGTACAATGGCATTTGCTCTCCCGTCGAGTGTGAATGTTTCAGTCCCGACAGTCATCTCATTTCCAAAGTTATTCAGTCCGCCTTCATATCTTACATCAAGAGTAAGCTTCTTGAAAAGGTCGACTCCAAGACCTGCCTGGTATCCGAATGTAGCATTCTTATAGAGATTTTCTGCGTCAGTCACAAGGTCACCTGGTGAACTTATTACCACTGAGGCTACCGGCCCGGCCATAATTCTTAGTGGACCCAACTTCACCCCAAGCATAACCGGAACATCAAGCCTGTTGAACTTTTGCTCCTTAACTGTTTCAGCTCCCAGATCATCTGTAACAGTTAAATTATTTTCAGACATTGAGAATAAAACTTCAGGTTGAACCATTATTCCCAGCATTGACAATCTAAAAAAAGCTCCACCATGAAAACCCCAGGTTGCCTCTTTTGCAGCTTCAAGTGTATTTCCTGCGTTGATGTCTGCCACAGGCAGCTCAAAAGTATTGGATGAAGCTCCTGCTTTCAAGCCCCAGCTGAACTGAGCAAAAGCACCAGTTGACAGAACAACTGATAATAGTACTAAAATGATCTTTTTCATACTAATTCATTTTTGTTTATAATAATATGACAGCAACCAGCGTCAAAAGGTTGCTTTCCCCTTTAATTAATCATTAAACTTATATCCTACACCTTTTATTGTCTGTATATGCTCTCCCCCGATTTTTTCCCTCAATTTCCTGATATGTACATCTATAGTCCTGTCTCCGACAATAATATCCTCACCCCAGACCTTTTGAAAAATTTCGATCCGTGTAAACACCTTACCTGGTTTTGATATCAGCAGGGAAAGCAGTTCAAATTCCTTTCTGGGGAGGTTTACCTCTTGTTCATCTATCATTATTAAAAACCTTTCCCTGTTCAATACGATATTGCCAGAACTAAGAACCTCATTGCCTGCATTTACCGCATCTGTTCTGTAACGGCGCATCAATGCCTTTATCCTGCTTACAAGCAACTTAGGTTTTACAGGCTTGATGATATAATCATCCCCTCCTGCTTCAAAACCGGCAATCTGGGAAAAATCCTCACTTCGGGCAGTAAGAAAGCAGATAATTGCAGAATCCATTTCGGGATAACTCCTGATACGCTCACATGCCTCAACACCATCCATCCCTGGCATCATAACATCCAGCAGTATAAGATTGGGGCGCTCTGTGATCGCAAGTTTAACTCCGGATGCTCCATCAGATGCGGTTATTACATCAAACCCCTCCTTGTGCAGGGTATAGGAAAGGAACTCCCTGATATCAGGCTCATCATCAACCAGAAGTATTTTGAATTGAGACACTCTTCAGTTTATTTCTTATTCCTGGCTAGTTCTGCAAATAAGACCTCCTTCATCTGATCAAATTCCTCACGTTCAAATAGTCTGGTGAGGAAAATGATCTTACCATTCCGGTCAATTATCACATTTCGGGTGACGCCTGCTTTCTTATCAGAAAACAATCCGAATATTTCAGCCCCCGGATCAAGCGCCAGTGGGTAGGTAACACCAATATCCGACTTGAATTTCCTTACTGTTTCAACCGGCTCATCTCTGTCTATTCCAATAACAACCATGCCATCATCCTTCTTGGCTTTCCATATCTCATCCTCAATAAAAGGCATCTCTCTGCGACACACAACACACCAGCTAGCAGTAAACTGAAGCATCACAACCTTTCCTTTCAGATCAGAGAGACGGTATTCATTGCCATCGGATTCAGTGATTATAAAATCGGGAGCACCATCTCCTACTCTGACATAATATCCATGTTCATAGACCTCCCTGTCCTGCGGATAGATTATATTTAAGCTACCCAACAAAACCAACAGAAACGCGACAGGGAGAAGTTTTATTTTCATATTATAAGGTTATAGGTAGTAACAATATTTTTTATTGCCACCAAATATATTAATTAAATACAAGATTCAGGATTGTCACATAATAATTATCACCTGGTCACATTATAGTCAAATCTCAGTAAAGATCCTCAATCTCACCGATCTCTTCAACGATTATCTTCTTGAGCTTAAATGATATAAAGATTTGCAGTGCACCATATATTAATGCGAACAGACCAAGTATGATCAGGAATCCCCGTGCACCTTCAAGAGGATTAAAAAGGAGAAGGATTCCAAGAATAATTGAAAAAATTCCAGCAAATATGAATATCAGATTTCCTGAAACATAATGCTGAATGTTTATTGCAGTAATCAGTTGTATTAATCCCATAATGATTATCCATATTGCAAGTATAACAATTGCAACTGACACTACTTCCCCTGGCCATAATGCAATTAATAATCCGATTATCACATCGATAATACCTTCAAATAGCCACCATGTCCATTCGAAATTATATTTTCGATGGGTAATTGATCCTGCTATTAGCGAAATCCCGCTTACAAACAGGAATGCACCGATAATATAGCAAATTGGAAGAAGTGCAAAATCGGGAAAAAGGAGAACGAATAAACCTGATAAGCAGATCAGTATCCCCTTAATTAGCATGAACCACCAGTTTCTGTAAGGTTTAGTTCTCATAACATAATGATACAAAATATATTACAATATAATAAATATTTTTAATTATGAAAATTTATATTTTCAATTCATTCAATTGTGAGTATTATTTATTTGATTTATTTTTTGTTAAATGATTCTCCGGGCAGGAGAGGATAAGGGTTTGCCCGGATCAAGGTATTATACGGAGAAACCAACGGTTCCTCAATTAAAAATCAGGCTTAATGTAAACTTCGACAAGATCTCAAGGTATATCAGCGACGATGAACATGAAAAGGTGACAATGACCTATAGCGAAACATGCCCGGAATTCAAAGGTAATACTGAAAAAAATATCTCATAGTATAATATTGAACCGGACACTGACTTTCAACCCTCTTCAAATCCGCCGGGAGGTAGCGGTCACCGTTCATTCGTTACCAGGGATATTCCGGTAATGAGGTTTAAGCAATTAATATGACAGGTAAGGTTATTGAAAACAGTCTTTCTATAAGTAGAAAAGGGAGATACACTCTGAAAATGAGAGTGAGACAGAACGATGATATCTTTTCAATAATCATAAATGTATCGCGGAACGGATACTGTAACGTCAGCCTGACGCATCCCCGGATCGATTAAATAAGATATCGTGGGCAGATTTCTCTCCCTGGATAATGATCCTAAAAGAGGTAATGAAGGCCAAGTGATATGTGAAGGACATCGATCTTCACCTCCTGCTGTTTGATTTCAATAACAGTCCCTATAAGGCCATCAACATCAAGTTCAAAGTCATATCTTGAATTAGTACTGAAGTAGTCGGCACTTAGTTTCAACGAGCTGCCCCTGTTAAGTTTAAACATCAGACTCCCTCCGTACATATAACCCAGCGACAAACTGGATCCATCTGCCAGCAAATTAATTTCATCAAAGTCGTCAACGTACCCGATCTCCATCCTGGGGTATATAAGAAGTGATCCACCACCCATTACCCTGACACCGGCCTGGAATCGACCAACCTCCACTGCCAGCTCCGGACCAGCCATGATATTGAAGTAGTTCCAGAATCCGGAGGAGATATCAAATTCCTCTTCCATTGGAACACTGAGACCTGCAAATGAGGGATTAGTTGAAAGGTACTGCACAAAGTTGGTCAGATAACTGTCCCTGTCAGGATATATTGATCCAAATCCAACAAGACCTCCAAATCCAACAAATCTGACGGGGAAATAGATGCCATCAAACTGAATTGAAAAACCATTCAAGGCATACCCGCTGGTCGCGAGATTAGTGGTGGCTTCAAAATCATTTTTTGGCATACTGCTGCCAAGGTTTATTCCAAAATATGAATCCTGGGCTGGCAACTCCAGTACCAATAAAAACAGCAGTCCCGATAGCATGAAACTCTTCATAGTTCTTTCGATAATTTTCACAAATATAATCAAATAATCAGTGCTCCAGAACAGAGCTATTCTTAACTATCCTGACATAATCCTCATCCAGCTTTATATATCCAAATTCATAGCAATACCGGCACTCCGGCCCTTTTTCGGGCTCAACCAGATGAGTAAAGAAGGTGAATGAGTAGCCTGAAACAATTAGTGCATCTATGTGTACCTTCACCCTGCCATTATCATACAGGTCGGACATTATTCGCCTGTTATTCCGCAGGATGTTATGTACGCTCCTTACAAGGTTATTGGCCTCCCTGTTGAGCTTGTTATTGAAATTATTCCTGCACTGGTCGGAGCAGAACTTCTTGTCAGAGCGCCCTCTTATGCGAATGCCACAGTCGAGACATGTTCTTCCGGACATTTTCCCTTTTTCTTATAAAGATATAAATTATATCATTTAGTGATGATTATCAGAAGCATAAATGATTTAACCGATTATAATCGTTTGCTAAACGTATATAATTATTTATCTACCGACTTGGTACACATCCGTATACTAAGTTTGTAATGTGAAGAATAATATGTCAAACTAAAATTCTGAGTTATGTCAACAATCAACAACAAAGTAACGCTAATCGGGAATCTTGGCAAAGATCCTGAGGTAAAGGACCTTGATGGTGGTCGCAAAGTAGCAAAATTTACTGTTGCAACAACCGAAAGCTATAAAAATGAAACAGGTGACAAGATCAGTGAAACCTCCTGGCATAATGTTATTGCCTGGAACGGACTTGCAACCATTGCGGAAAAGTATCTAAAGAAGGGACGAGAAGTGGCTGTTGAAGGAAGAATATCCTATAGGAACTGGGAGGATAAGGAGGGTATTAAGAGATATTTCACAGAAATAATTCTGAGTCAGATACATCTTCTAAGAAATGGTGAGACAAATGTCCTCACCGGTAAATGATAGCTTCGCTGATCATCTCCCGCTGTAGTGGCCCATTCGAGACTAAATTCGCAATGGGCCATTATTACTTCCCGGAATGTCACCGGAGCCCCCCCCCTGAGAAAACCGGTCACTTTCCGCTTACCGTATCCTTTTCCTTTTTCCAGCAGCCCGGAATCCCGGGTATGCAGTCTCCTCTCCTTGCCATCTAAGATTACGAATACAGTAGACCTGCACCAGGGCCAGCAAAATCATAAAAATCTTCCTTTTCCTCTGTCAGTATTTATTAATTACCTTTTTTCTCTTAGGTGCTGCAGTACTATTTTGTTTAAAAGTGTCAGGTCATCAATTGGTGCCGAAGGCTCCCATGGTTCGGTTCTTACCGGATCAATCCTCTCCTCGGAACATCGGGTAGCCAGTTCATAGTCTCTTTCATAAATAGCAAGGGCCCAATTAGCTAATCTATTGTCCGTTGAATTTCCGATCCATGATCTGAAAAGCTGATCAGCATCGTCATTCCGATTCAGTTCCCTGAGCGACAACACTTTAAGAATGTTCAGAGAATTTGGGCCACCTCTTTTATCATCTGTCTCTTCAACAATCTTCTCGTAGATGCTCTTTGCTTCGTCAAATTTATCCTCTCTAATCAGTATCAAAGCATTCATAAAGTCAGTTAGTCTTTCATCAACTTCGTATGGCCTTCCAACTCCAAGGTTTTCCGGCCAGGAATATGCCGCATCAATAAACCTCCTTGCATCTTCAATCTCGTTGAGCCTGTATTTGTCAAGTGAGGCCAGCAGGTTCGCCTTCTTCCAGACCTCCCGTCCTTGGCTAGCGCCCTCATGAGGTAGAATATTTATTTTGTTCAGCACATCAATTGCTTCATAAAATTTATTACTCAGAAGGAGTGTATACGCATGATCAAAGGCAGTAATGTAATTGTTCATATCAAGTTCATATGCCTGCGCTGAAAGCTCCAAAGCTCTGGAATGGAATCCCAGGGAGTTATAATAATTTACCAGTTTGTGATAGCTCCTCCACTGTTTTTTGTCTTTGCAGAGCGCCTCCCTGTAATCCCTTTCCGCTGCAACTGAGTCAATAGTTGTATAAAGATCCCCCCTTGTGAGATAGAAAAAATATTCATCAGGCTGAGCGCCAACATCATCAAGTAATTGCCTGGCATCTTCAATTCTGTTCCTGTTCAAATAGATCAGAGAAAGGTAATACTGGTTTTTCCAGTGGTATATTTGATCCTGTGCCCATTTAAGAATTTGCTCTGATTCAAACCTGAACGGGAATACGAAGTCGATATCAGCCCTAATCGCATTTTCAAGATAGCTCCTTGACATATTTGTTTCAGAAAGTTTGTCGGCAATGAATGCCCTGTAATAATTTACCAGTGCATGATCAGGGGATAATCTCAGCGCCATGTCAGCTTCCCAATAAAGTCCGGCGTTCATATACCATGTTGCAAGCTCAATGTATGTTTGAAATGGAAATTCATTGGTTATATATTTCCTGAATTCTTCACTATCATTTTCCCTCATTGAATGAAGATACTTTTCAAATCTGGCAAAATGATTAAGCGGATCAGTTGAAAGAAGTCTTGAGGCCCTGTCAAGGAATAGGGAATCCTGCCTCAGTTTCCTTAGATACACAAGCTCAAGTTTACCTATTTCAGGATGATCGTTGCCATATACAAGGTAATAATTAAGATAGTCCCATCCTTCATTCAGATTCTCATCCCTCAACCCAATAATTCCCAGCCTGCATATAGCCGCATTCCTGAATTTGTCATATTTTAAAGCCACACCATAGGCATCACGGGCATTTTTAAGATCCCCTACTCTTTCATAAAGCGCCCCCGAAAGGAAATTGGCTTCCGGGTCATAGGCATCGAAGGAAAGAACAATATCCAACAAATCCCTTGCTTTATCATAATTGAGCTTACGAAACTCAATCTGAGCCAATGATGTATAGGCCGGGATAAAATTCCTGTCCTTTTCAATACACCTTCGTAGCCAAATCTCTGATCTTGAAAATTCTCGTTGTCTCAGATACTCAACACCCATAAAATACAGCCCATATACTGATTCCCACTCAAAATCAAAAGATTCGGATGGTCGGTCCAGAACAATATCTTCCGCCACATCACTTCTTAACACAAGTTCTCCTCCCCGCAGTACTGCTGAGAGTCCAATCACACTCTCGCCTGCATAAATTGTCTTGGTTTCCAGCGGCACCAATGATATCGGAACAGATTTTTTGAAAACACCGTATGTATATATATCCAGGGTATCCTTCCGGCGGACCAGTGGACAGAGTTTTAACAATACAGAATCTCCAACCATTATTATATTTCCCACTGCATAGGGCGAAATTGAATTAACACCGGATGTAGAGTTAAACGGAAACCATATTTCACTGAAGTTTTGAACTGAACCTGGCGTGAATTCCATGTGCTTGAACGGACTGAAAGTACTGCCTGATCCTGCCTGATTAAATAAAAGTCCGGTCTGTATTTCAGTATACTGGTGATTACCAAGCAATGAATCTGCAAGGAGATCCTTCCATATAGCTCCTTCCCGTGATAATGCCCACATCCATATCTTCTTCCCCTGCTTGGCAGGATATCTTGACCAGTGTCCAAAACCATTTTGCTTTCGATTATAATATCCTGCGAACCAATCGGTATACATACCCATCACATGATAACTATGATTATTTCCATAATCGTTGTTCCTATAGATTGATATATCCTTCCCTTCACTGTTCACGGGCCATGGGTATGAATTTCCACTGTGGTCGATATACATAGTTCCAGGGAAGTAATATTTCAAATCCTCTCCGACATCAGCAGAGGCATTCATCCAATGATAAAGTGAGCTGTTCAATACTGTCGGATTTACCCATGATGATCTGGTCTCAAAGTAAGCTCTGTCCGGATAAAGCAGAACCTCTACCCTCCATTCCGTTCTGGAAGCCAGGTCATAAGACCCAAGAAAACATGAGACTGAACTATCAGGGTTCTGCCTGAAGAAACAATCAACAGGTGTTGCGGTTGTTGGTGCATGTCCGATTGAACCAAAATTTATCTCTATTCCGCCTGATGTCCATGCCCCTCTCATAGCAATATCCCTGAATTTAACCGCATTGTTATGGTAAATGAAGTACTCACCGCTGGATTTTTCCTGAGCTCCATATATTTTCCCACCGATTTCCGGTGCTATCCATAAACGGATCCATTCGTTTTCAAGCCTGACCATTTTCCAGTCAGCCCTGACTGGTTCGGTTGTGTACCCATCGAACCTGAAGTAGGGATATATCTTCCCCGGTTTTGCAACCGGATCAGGATCGCTGAACGGATAGGTGATCATTCTACGGATCTCCTCAGATATGGTGGCTGCCTGGTCATAAGCCAGAATGGAAAGGAACAGACAAATAAAGCTCACAACCGATCTTCTCATAAAGCTGGAGTTTTGAATCAATTATACAAAAAAACCGGGACAATGTCCCGGTCGATTGTTAGAAATCCATTAGACCCACATTGGTCCTGTAATCGTCTAGCAGATGTTCTGCGAAATAATACCACATCATTCTTTCAAAATAGGCTGAGTATGGTCCATAGCTATGACTTTGTCCGGGCATGATCATAAAATCAAATCTTTTATTTGCCTTTATTAAGGCGTCAACGACCCTGATCGAATTTCCGGGATGCACATTGTTATCAATATCTCCATGCACAAGTAATAAATGTCCTTTCAGGTTGCGTGCTATGTCCTGATTATTGGGGATATTTGATTCAAAGGTTATAACTTTTTCCTCCTTTTTAACAGTATCCTGTTCCTGGAGGGGATCACCTCTTCTTCCCCTGCCCCTCGTTCCTGCAGAGCTATTGTTTGTACTGCTTTTCTCAACCTCAGTCACTCCATGGTGTGTCTCACCCCACCATTGGTTGTAAATATTATTATCATGGTTGCCAGATGATGAAACAGCAACATCATAGAAATCCGGGTGGGATAAAAGAGCGGCAGTAGACATGAAACCACCTCCTGAATGACCATAAATCCCAACTCTGTCAACATCTATGAAATTATATTTATCGGCCAGTTGTTCAATGCCATACCTGTCATCAGCCAGGGCATAATCCCTGAGATTATCATATCCATAGGTATGATAGTAATGATTTCGCTGTGGGCTACCCCCCCTGTGGCCAAAGTTTACCACAATAAATCCAAGCTGTGCCAGAGCGGTGGTATACCGGTTATTAACTGAAAAACTGTATGGTACACTTTCAGTTTGGGGTCCAGGATACACATAAGATATAACCGGATATTTCTTCGTGGAATCAAAATCAAATGGTTTAACCATAACACCATACAGATCTGTTACCCCATCTTTTGCCTTTACTACTATCCTTTCCGGCATCTTCCAGCCCGTAGCGTAAACCTGCGTCAGGTCGGCCTCTTCAAGGTTGAGAATCACATTACCATTATTGTCACGTAAAACCGATTTTGGCACAAGATCGACTCTTGAATAGGTATCCACCCAGTAATTATTTGTTTTTGACATTGAAAAAGAATGTGTTGCATCTTCCGAAGTAAGCAGCTTCATTCCGGGCCGGTCAATTGAAACACGATAGATCATTGTATAGTATGGATGTATGCCATTTTCCCTTCCAAAACCTTCAATATACAGTTCCCTGTTCAGAGTGTCAATTCCCTGAATACTGCCAGTAACGAAATATCCGTCAGTAATCTGCCTCTTCATATTTCCATTGTCATCATACAGAAATAACTGTCCCCAACCGCTTCGTTCCGACCACCATATGATATCTTTTCCTTCATTCAGCACCGATAATTGGCCATATCCGTAATTATCGTATATATATGGATATAATTCTTCTCCAAACAATACCTCAGTTTCACCGGTATTGGCATTAACCATGCATACTTCCTGTTCTGTAAGATCTCTTTTCTTCCGTAAGATGACCATTTTATCGGCACTTTCCTGTGATGTCCATTTCACCTGGAGTCTTTGATCTTTCCATTTTTTTATGTCTGCATCAATCCGCTCCCGGGATTCAACATCGAACACAATAAGCTCGAGCTGAGGAACATTTTCCTCTCCAGGCATTGCATACTTATATGTTTCGAGTTCCGGCCTCGGATCCGCAAGTGAGTTTATGACAAACAGATCACTTACCTTCCGACTGTCTGACTTTGTAATATATAGTTTTTCAGAGTTCTTAAACCACCTGGCCCCACTTCTTACTTTTTTATCTTTCGTTGTATCGGATCTTCTGCCTTCATAACCCCAGTATAATTCCCCATCAGTAGAAAGCTGTATTTCAACACTATCAGGATCGTTAGTCTTCATTAAAAAGAGATTGTGATTTTTTGCATAGGCTATCCATGTACTATCCGGTGAATATGTAGCCCATCCCGGATCTCTGTCCTTTTTAGGTACAGTATCTTTTATTGCAACGATCTTTGAGTTAATATCGTAGGAAAATCGTATACTGTCAATCTTAAAGGTGAATCTGGTGGTGCTGTTTTTCTCAAATTCAATATCTTCAAGAGGCAGGTCAAGTTCGTTGAAGGGCCTATGAATCAGTTTATTTATCTCTGAGGCCATAAACCTTCTGTCGAACATCAATGATTTTGTCCTTGTATCAGCATTCACATAAAAGAAATTCTTGCCATCTGACCTCTTATAGGAATACCAGAACTTGTTCGATTCATTGATCCAGTTGGCGCTAATCCTGAGATCACCGTATTTTGTTTTCATATTATCAGACTGGAATTTCTCAGCAGCTTTAAAGTCGGCCTTTTGCCCGTGTGTAACAGAGGCAGCAAAAAACAGAAAAAATATCACCAGGTTGCGTTTCATAGCTTATAGATTTAAGGTTATATCAAAAATAGAAGTTTTTTTGAAAGGCATCTCTAAAATAGTGATGCTGTTAAACAGCATGAATAGAGAAAAAATAATTTAGTTTTGCAGCTTATCATCCCATTCGGAAGAGAATTTTAGAAGAGAGATAAAACAGATATAAATCATTACCAGGATACCAAATACTGATGCTTATGAAAAGATATATACTCCCTAATTCTGTTATAGTATTTTTTTTCTTAATCTCATACTCTTACTCACAGGAGTCATACCCTTCAGGCAGTCCCATGGGAAAAATATATGCGAGCTACAAATACCAGCTAACCGGTGAGCAGGGAGATAATCAGTTCGAAATAGAAAAGGCATTATTAGGTTACACATTTAATATTGACAACAATTTCTCAACTCAAATTGTGATTGAAATGAAACAAACTCCGGTAGTAGAAGGGGATACAAAGAGATATGTACTGTTGAGGAATGCTCTGATAGCATACAAAAAGGATAAACTTACTGTGACTTTTGGTCTTTCAGATGGAAGAGGTCACAAAGTCCCCTTTGCATACTGGGGTAAAAGGTATTTATCGAAACCATTCCTGCTCAACTATAAGTACTTGAATATAGCTGACCTGGGTATTATTGTCGATTACAGGTTATCTTCCCGTCTCTCCGTTGACGCTGCAATACTTAACGGGGAAGGGCATACAAAAATGGCACTGGATAACAAATTGCTGTATGCGGCAGGTGTTACCTTCATCCCGGCTGAAGGGATGGCCATCAGGTTATATTCAGATATTTACTCCAGAGGAGATTCAGTTAAGAATACTGTTGCTGCTTTTGCTGGCTACAGGGATGAAAAATTTTCAATTGGCATTGAAGGTGGTTATAAAGCCGATTATGACTGGACTGACAAGCATAACGTTTACGGGTTCAGCGGATTTGCCGGGTATATGATCTCACAAAAGGTTGAACTTTTCGGCCGGTACGACCGTGTTTCTTCAGTTATTCTTGATGGTGAGACAAATCCGTGGAACATAGATATGGATGGTTCACATATCATAAGTGGCCTGCAATATATTCATTCACCAAGCATCAAATTCTCCATAAATTATCAGGGCTGGTTCCCAACAGGTGGATCGGGTGTGAGATGGGACTTCGCCCAGTTGAATACAGAATTCAGGTTCTGATTATCAAACTGTAACCTGATCTCTGCCAGAAGCAAGAGCATTTATGTTCAGTTGCACCACATCATCCCCTTTTCTACCGAATAATTTCCTGATCGCGTTTACCAGGCTTTCGTAGGGTATGTCAACAAAGTGTGATGCTGCTCCAACCATAACTATATTCGCTACCTTAATTGATCCTAACTCCCTGGCTATCTTTTCAGCGTCAACAATAACGTTGTTTCTGCAATTTCTAATTTCATCCAGGACCAATGAAATATCAGGATAATCAGGGATATTAATGAACGGATTACTGTTCGTTACCAGCCAGCCATCCTCTGCAAGCCATGGAAGGTATCGCAGCGACTCCATGGGTTCAACTGATAGTATTAACCCTGCTCCTCCATAAGGAATAAGATCAGATGATATTTCACTGTCAGACAATCGCAGGTGCGATTGAACATCCCCTCCTCGTTGGCTCATGCCATGTACCTCAGCCTGTTTAATATTCAGTCCGTTCTCAACAGCAGCCATACCTATGATTGCCGCGATGGATAAAATTCCCTGGCCTCCGACACCTGAAAGTATAATATCGCTTTTCATTTTTGCCACTTTATTTTTTCTTTTCCAGTTTTTTCTTTCGTGTAGCTGTCTGGATGCATTCTCTACCCGAGATTATTACTGAAACACCACGATATCTGACCTCTTCGTTGATTATTTTAACATTTTCGTCATGGTATTTCCTCAAGGGATTAATAGCCCTGATATGTCCTTCGTTAACCCCAAGTCCTTTACAGATAGATTCAAGCCTGTCGGTAGCATGCGATTCCTGACCACCGGTCATTCCGGTAGTTGAGTTATCCGAGATAATTACAGTAACAGGGGAATCTTTTATAACTGCATCCAGTAGACCGGTCATGCCGGAATGAGTAAAGGTCGAATCACCAATTACTGCTACCGAAGGGAACAATCCTGCATCGGCCGCCCCTATGGCCATAGTTACAGAGGCACCCATGTCAACACAGGAATATATTGCATTATATGGTGGCAGGGCTCCCAATGTATAGCACCCGATATCAGAAAAGACCCTTCCCGGTTCGTATTGATTCATAACTTCGTTCAGGGCGTTATACATATCTGAATGACTGCACCCCTTGCAAAGCGAAGGAGGGCGATTTTTAACTATGGAAGGTACCGGTTTGCCAAACGTATCAGACAACCCGACAGCCACGGCTACCAAATTGGGATTAAGTTCTCCATCCCTCGGAAGGGTTCCGTTTAGTCGCCCATTTACCTTAAGTGGTCCCGCCGGAAATCCCCTTAATAATTCTTCAATAATAGGGTAACCCTCTTCAAGCACAAGGATCTCAGCGCATGAATCAGTTATTTTCCTGATCAAGTTTTCATTATAGGGATATCCTGAGATCTTGACTACCGGGTATTCGCATTTCCCTTCCGGAAGGTTTTCCCTTAAATAGTTATATGCGATACCTGATGCAATTATTCCAAGGCTGGTGTTATCTCCCTCAAAATATTTATTTGCAGCAACCAGCGTACTATCATTCATAAGTTCGTCATAAGTACCTAATAAAGCTCTGTATTTTCGACGTGCAATTGCCGGTAAAAGAACAAATTGCCGTGGATCTTCAGGTAATATGAGCATATTCTGATCTATCTCTTCACGGCGTTCTATAGCACTTCTGGAATGCGCAAGGCGGGTTGTTACCCTCAATAATACCGGCAGTCTGTACTTTTCTGAAGTATTGAAGGCATCAAAAATCATTTCATAAGCTTCCTGCTGGTTCGAAGGCTCAAAGAGAGGCACAAGCGAAAATCTTGCATAAAACCTTGAGTCCTGTTCATTCTGTGACGAATGCATAGATGGATCATCAGCTGCAACAACGATTAATCCTCCATTAACACCGGTCAAAGCAGAATTAACAAATGCATCTGCGGCAACATTCAATCCTACATGTTTCATTGCCACAATAACCCTTTTACCAGTGTATGACATCCCCAGTGCGGCTTCCAGTGCAGTCTTCTCATTTGCAGACCAGCGCCGATGGATATTCTTTTCAGCTGCCTCCTTCGAGGCTATGATATATTCCATTATTTCAGTTGATGGGGTACCAGGGTAAGCATACATTCCACTTATCCCGGCATCTATAGCGGCCTGGGCGATTGCTTCATCACCCAGCAATATTAATTTTTGCATATCATAAATCATTTAAGATTAACTAATTGAATAGAAATTTGATATTGCCAACCTGCAGACCGCCAAACATATTCAGATAGCTAACATTGATAGCATTTATATAAAACCTGATACTAGTTCCCAAGCGCATTACTTATGTATTACGATACAAATATTATAAAAAGAAAAATTCTTTCCCCTGATTCTTGTCAGCCTTTTAGCTGATAATTGTAATTGTAATTCTTCTGCCAGCAGCATGACTCCTGAATTCGCATAGATAAATACCCTGCCAGGTCCCAAGTTTTAGTCTCCCGTTACTAATCGGTATTGTAACCGACTGGCTAAGAAGAGACGATTTAAGATGAGCCGGCATATCATCCGGTCCCTCAAAAGCGTGCCTGTAAGAATGGTCCTTCTCAGGAACCAATTTGTTAATAAAAGATTCAAAATCTTCACGTACCGTTGGGTCTGCATTCTCATTTATGGTCAGAGCTGCCGAGGTATGGTGAAGGAAGATGTTTACCACACCTTTTTCCGGACATGCTGGCATCTGGGCCTCAACCAGAGCGGTAATAATGTGATAGCCACGATGGAAAACAGGTAATTTCAGTTCAAATTGCTCTACCATCAGATAATATCTTTATTAAATGATACAGGATCATGAGGGATCAGTCCCCTGATATTTTCGTTTACAAAATCAAATGCAAAATCTTCAATCATGTCACGAACCCCGGCAAAAATCTTTAATTTATCCTCCTCAGTTCCCTCAGCTATTGCAGGGTCCGGGAATGAATGGTGTAACCTTATAGCGCTTCCAGGGAAATCAGGACAATTTTCTCTGGCCTTATCGCATAATGTAATAATATAATCGAAGTTTTTCTCAGATAATTGGTTAATGCCCTTTGAAGTGTGACCGGAAATATCTATGACGGAATCCATCATAACCCTCACAGCATTTAAATCTAAATCACGAGGTGCAATTCCTGCACTGAATACCTCAACCTGATCGCCTCCATAATACCTTACCCAACCCTCTGCCATCTGACTTCGGCTGCTATTCCCGCTGCATACAATAAGAACTTTTTTCATGAAAAATGATATTTATTGATTTGAAATATACCAATTATCTCTGAAATAATAAAGTCGCTATGATACAGTGGTGAAATGTAATTTTGACTTATTCACCCTTTCTTCCTGATATACCTTACTACTATAAACAGGAACCTGATCAGGGATACTGCAAAAATTAAGATGAGAAATATTACTGTCATTAATACCATTGAACTGTCAAGGTCAAACTGGTACTGGACCTGTTGAAATTTCCAATCCGGTTCCTCTTTTACCAGAACACCGCTAATCCTCAATGGGACAACCAGATACCTGAAAAGATCGAATTCCACATATCCAATTGTCGAGAACCATGCTACATTCTCATATGATGATATATTGGAATTATTTATCAGCAGCTTAACATCTCCCCAGTATAACCAGTCGCTCTTTATCAGACTTTTGGCAGATGAGTGGTCTGTAAGATATTCAGAGGGCATTGTACCCAATATCAGAATGTTCTCTTTTGAGAAGAGTTTATCCATATATTCGTCAAGATAATCTATCTCTCTTTTCGTGTAACCATCCTGGAAAAGTTGAAGCATCCTTAGGATTTCACTCCTTACCTCTGGTGATGCATTTCCGCTTGTGTATATATATGATTCCCCATTCGCATAATACTCTTTGTGAGGTATCTTAAAAGTCTTTGTTAAGACAATCAGTGTTAATGTTATCGCTGCCAAGGATAGCATGCTGACAAGGATTTTTTTCATGTTGGGAGGTTTTTATGATTCAAATTTAATATCATATAAAAGACCGGCAAAAAAAATAATTGCTGTTATCCGAAAATTAAATAGAAAAATATTTGGCAATAAGAAAAATATAATTTAAGTTTGTACTGCAATCTATATTTTATTAACATTTATATTACATTACCATGAAAAGAAATATTACCTCTGCAAAGCTTGAGAAGGAAACCTTCCGCCTGTTTTACAAAGATGGGATTTTTGATCTTTCATTTGGTTCCATGCTGATCATCTATACAATTAATATGTATATAGATATCAATGCTATAGGATCATCGCTGATTATGAACTTACTTATTCTACCTGTAATCATAATCTTTGCACTGGTAAAAGGTTTTGTTACGACCAAGCGAATTGGATATGTTAAATTTATAAGGGGAAGGAACATCAAAATGCTCAAAACCTTTATTATCGCAACAATTGCTCTTCTATTTACAACATTGATGTTTGTGCTTGCCGCATCCGGAAAGATCTCCGGTGACACTAAGAATTCTCCCCTTCCATTATTAATCGAGTTCATGTTTCTGGTCGGGGTTTTCAGCATACTCGCATATTATACCGATTATACCAATTTCTATATTGTGGGACTGGCAATGGCTATTGGATCTCCGCTTTCAATATATCTTGAACCGCTTCTTGGAACCAGATATTATGGTCTCGCTGTAATATTCATTGCCGGATGTTATCTGTTTATTAACGGCGTGGTTCAGTTTGCTACATTTTTCAATAAATTTCCAAGAGCAAATTATGATGAAAAAGGAATCCGCATTTAATAGTTACAAGGATATTAACAAGCTTATACATGAACCGGCAAGAACTGCCATCCTGATGTTACTTTCGGTAGTATCAGAAGCCGATTTCCTCTTCGTAATGAATAAGACAGGTCTCACACAGGGCAACCTTTCCTCCCACCTGAACAAACTCGAAGAGGCAGGATTGGTGATTGTTACGAAAACCTTTAAAGGGAAAAGGCCAAATACAATATTAAAGATCTCTGAAAAAGGTATTGAAGAACTTGCTGGATATATCAAATCAATGAAATCAATGATTAACCATTTCTGATAAAGTTTTCACATTATAGTTTAACCGGTTGGCTCTTCTGAAATTCTGAAATATTAAAATTTTCATAAAATCCTTAATTATTTTCTTCATAAGACTCATTTATATTTACTTTATACAAGTTTTGAGGATTATTAACGTTTCAGTTCTTAGTGAGAGCCATAATATTTACTATACTGTTTCTGTTTTCCTTCTCAATATGCACAACCGCACAGGATACTCCTGGTCAAAAGTTTGTTCAGGTCGATGGGCTGGTGCTCGATGAGACAGGTTTGCCAGTGAGGTATGTGAACATTATTTCACGGTTCCTGAGAACTGGATCACAAACAGATATTGCAGGTATCTTTTCAATAATAAGTACATCTGGTGATACACTTATATTTACTTCAATTGGCTTTAAACCTGCCTTTGTAAGGCTTCCTGACAACATAAGAGGCTCTAAATTTACGGTTGATGTAACAATGGTAACCGATACCATTAATATTGGACCTGTTTTGGTTTTGCCATGGAAAACATATGAGGAATTCAAGAGAGCAGTTGTTGAATTTAATCCACCCGAAGCAGAATTGATAGAAAATATGGAAATGAACCTTGCTATTATTGAGCAGCAGATTTATGCCGATACCAAAGCCACTCCCGGAACAGGATACAGGATGGCAATGCAGCGTGAGTCTGAAAGGATTATAGCCCGCAATCAAACACCTGTCAACAATCTCTTCAACCCATTTGCCTGGGCTAAATTCATTGAAGGCATAAAGAATGGATTATTAAAGAATAAGTCCTCGAAGAAAAAAGAGAAAAATAAAGAAGGAGAAAATAAGTAGAATAACTGAAACAGGACATAATTTGGACCTATTGGCCAGACCATCCAAAATATTACTTCCACTAATACTGCTTTCCCTGAGTTCGGCTCTTTTTTCCCAGCAGTTAAATACAATTATTTATGGAGAGGTTACCGATTCAACCAGCTTCCCGTTATCACTTGTAAATGTGACTATAAGAAATGAGTCCGGTGGAACATTTACAAATGAACAGGGGAAATTTGAACTGAGAATCACAGCAGATAATCTGGAACATTACCTAATTATATCAATTATTGGTTATGTTACCAGACAGGTTCCTTTTAATGCAATCAATGATACTGTTAACTTTAGGATAGTCCTGGCTGAAGATGTTGCTCAGCTTGATGAGGTTTTTATCAGGGATGCAGGACGATTGGAGTCTCCCACAATGAGACAGGTCCCAATCAGGGATATAAAACTGTTACCTTCCGCCTCAGGTAGTTTTGAAAATATACTTGTTACATTACCGGGTGTAACGAGACAGGATGAATTGTCGAGTCAATATTCAGTGCGGGGAGGCAATTATGATGAGAATCTGGTTTATGTAAACGATATTGAGATTTACCGGCCCCAGCTGATAAGATCAGGAAAGCAGGAAGGGCTCAGTTTTATAAATCCGGATCTGACCGGATCTGTAAAATTTTCAGCCGGAGGCTTCAATGTTTCATATGGAGATAAAATGTCATCCGCTCTCGATATTACCTATATGGATCCTCACCAGTTTTCAGGATCAGTCTCGGCTGGTCTCCTCACAAGCACAGCTCACATTGAAGGCACAGGTTTCAAAAACAGACTTTCCTATATTTCCGGTATAAGGTATAAAACTAACAGACTGCTTCTCAGGTCACTTGATACAAAAGCCAATTATATTCCTGATTATTATGATATGCAAAGTCTTTTCCGCTTCAGGGCAGGAACAAATATTTCTGTTTCACTTCTAGCTACCTACAGCATCAACAGATATGGCTTTGTACCTAAGTCGCAACGAAGCAGCTTTGGAAATTTACTGGAAGCATATCAGATATTTGTCAGGTATGATGGTTCAGAAACAGACAGATACAGATCTTATAACATTGCATTAACCCTGGAGTATAGTCCTTCGACAGAATTTAGTAATAAGATTATTCTGCATAAGTACGAGACTCTGGAAAGTGAAAATTTTGATATCGTGGGCACTTACTCGCTAAATGCCCTTGATAAGGACCTTGGGTCAGAAAACCTGGGGGACAGCATTATAAACATTGGGACAGGAAGCTGGCTTGATCATGCCCGTAATTTATTAAAGGCTAACATTGTTGTTGCTTCCTACAGGGGAAGATGGCAGAATACAAATAATATATTGAGATGGGGAGGCAAGGTCTCAACAGAAGTGATAGATGACAGACTTAAGGAATGGAAACGGATCGATTCCGCAGGTTATACAATACCCTACTCCATTGAGCGTCTCATGATGACACGTTCTGTAGCCTCCTTCAATAGTCTGTCAGCATTCAGGGCCGATGCATATCTTTTGGAAGCTTATTCCTTATTATTTAATGAGAGCAGGTTACTGGTAACCGGAGGTATGAGGATTTCCTACTGGTCATTCAATGATGAAATCCTGTTCAGCCCCAGAGCGTCACTCAGGTGGTTCACTCCAATGCCGGGGATGGAATTATATATTGCTGCCGGCAAATATTATCAGTCGCCTTTCTACAGGGAAATGAGAGATCAGGAGGGCTTACTAAATGAAAGCATCAAGTCTCAAAGATCATTTCATTATCTTGTAGGTTCAAGTTTTAATTTCAGTGCAGGGACGACTCCCTTTCTTCTTACCTGCGAAATGTACTTTAAGAAACTTGATGATCTTATCCCCTATAAATATGACAATGTCAGGATCATCTATTCAGCAACAAATAATGCCAGAGGTACTGTCAAAGGAATTGACCTGAGATTGCATGGTGAGTTTGTCAAGAACGCAGAGTCCTGGATATCTATGTCATTAATGGAAGCCAGGCATGATATAATTGATGATGACAAGCCCTCCTTCCCTGCTCCATCTGATGTCAGATTCAGTACTGATGTTTTCTTTCAGGATTATTTTCCCACAAACCCAAGTTTTCGTGCCCATATTTATCTTCACTACAGCACTGGTATACCGGTAAGTTCACCCTATGAAGAGAGGTACGACAACTTTTACAGGATGCCTCCATACCGGCGTGTTGATATTGGTTTTACAAAAGTTCTTAAGGACAGGTACTCTATTCCCGGGAGCAAAGTATTATCAGGATTTGAAACAATAGTAGCAGGAATCGAGGTGTTCAACCTTCTTGATATAAATAATACGGTATCATATCACTGGCTTTCAACCGTAAATAACCTGGACGGAGAGGTCAGACAATTTGCAGTTCCAAATTACCTTACCGGGAGAAGTATAAATGTGAAGCTTTCATGCACATTCAGGTAGCGTGGCTACAGCAGGAAGTGCTCCATGATAAAATAGATAAAAGGCAGGGATATTATGCTAAACAGTGTTGGAAGAAAGACATTTGATACAGCAAGCTGATCATCAACCCTGAACATCCTTGCCAATATCACAATATTGGCCGCACATGGCATTGAAGCCCCAATTATTACAAGAATAGCCAGGAACGATATTTGTTCCAGTTTGATTGACTTATGAATCAAGTTATCAATTAATGTTATAGGTAAAAGCAAGGATGGAAAGAATATAATTCATAATTTCGCATATGTTATGAAGCTTCTTTTTCCGGAAAGTCCGACCTATTAAAGCGAAGGGTAAAGAGCAATTTTATGTAATGCGCCGTTACGAGGGGAAAATAGCAGGAATTATTGGAACGATCATCATCCACTTGATCGGCGCTGTCATATTTATGTCCGTGAAGCTCACAAGTCTATATCAGGAGGACTATACGGAATTCCTTGTTGAATTTGAGCCTGAGAGGGATTTTGTTGAGGAGGAACTAATTGATGCCCCCGTTACCCTTGAAGAGCTATTCGAGAACGATGACAGGTTCAGGGACATTGTCAGGAATATTGCCACTCAGCCAGAGGCCCAGATCGACGTTGAAGACTATATTGACAGGGTTAAGGAGGAGATGATAGCAGCCGGTCAGCTTGGTGAAGATAATTTTATTGACCAACAGAAGAATGCTCTGAATGAGATGGGGGCTGGAGATACTGCCCTTGAATTTGAGAGGGAAATATCAGACGATGAGGTGTCAGCAAATGAACTGGCGGCACAATACCAGGGCCCTACAAGAATCTATTATGACCTTGCCGGCAGGTACCATGTTGAGTTGCCAATCCCCATATACAAATGTGAAGGATCTGGCATTGCTGTGGTGAACATTGAAGTGAATCAGAGAGGAAGGATAACAGATGCGAAAATTGATCCTTTAAGTTCATCTACAAATGATCCGTGCCTGTTTGAAGCAGCTATCGGGGCAATTAACAGGACCAGATTTAATCCGGACTATAATGCTGCACCAAGACAATCAGGTACAATAACCTATCATTTCGTAGCGCAGTGATCCTGAAAAGTAGTTACAGGCGAGAGGGTCCGTTTTACCTTAAGGCGTGATTTTCAACAAATGCCGGATCTTTGGCAGACAGCGCTCAGGGTGAAAAATCGGCTAAAGGTCTATTCCCACGGCATACCCAATGCAGACCACACCGCCAGCAGAGACCACCTCTTCAACAGACTGTCTGAAGATACCGGGCAATCCCCAGGTGCAGGCACCTGGATATTAACATAATCATATTTACCAAGGCATTAACTAAAAAACCTTCATTATATCTCATTAAGATTACTATCTCTTTCAAGAGAATATCAGTCATTTTTTGAGTTTAAATGGTATGATCACACCCATTGCCATCTATTAGCCTTGCATTCTCTGTTACAATGACTTTTTGATCAGGCCGGACAAGTAAAAAAGCCGGAAGCAACAGAAAGGAATGACTTTATATCACAAATTATTTAGTAATAAATAGTTTGCAAAGTTCTTTTACTCCCGGATTAAACTCTTCAGATACCATATGCACTAACTTTTGAAAAAGAGATGTGGACTATGTCTCTAAAACAGGGGTTGATCCTCAGGCGGTGTATATGGTTCAATAAGTTCAGGAATGTTACGGTTTACTCTGCTGTTTCCTATCAACGGGCTTATCTTATGTGCAGATAAAATATTATCAGGCAGTGGTCTCAGCAAGTTCGCAAGCTCCTCGGTTGAATCACTTTCAAGCCATTTATCCTCATTGTCTCTCGCAAGGATCATTGGCATCCTTTTTTTAGTATTATGTATCTCAGCCAGTAACTGGTTTGCGGCCGTCGTGATTATCGAAAATGTATAAATGTCATTTCCTTCTCCGGGCATCGACCACCTGTCATACAATCCGGCCAGTGACAACACAGGCTCATCAGGATTATATATATACCACGGTTGCTTCCTGCCTGGGATATGCTGCCATTCAAAAAATCCGGAGACCGGAACTATGCACCTGCTTCGTTTAAAAGCTCTGGAAAATGATGGCTTTTCAGACAGGGTTTCTGCTTTGGCATTAAATGTCATATAGCGGATCCTATTTGCCTCTTCTTCTGATCTGACCCATCCTGGTATAAGTCCCCATTTGAACAGACTTATGCTCTTTTCTTCACTTTTAGTTTTGTAAACCACAGGCATATCCGGCAGTGAATGAGCATGGTAATAATAGCTTGGACGGTAGTTGTCGTGATCAATAAGGTCTGTTCCGTACCTGCGCTCAAGCTCTTCCTTAATAATATTTACGTTAACAGTAAAACACATTTTCCAGCATTTCATCTGATTGGCAATGAAGGTTCGATCGGGACCGGAAGAGAAAATTTAAACAGGTCTTCACCGATCCAATCTCTTGTCCCTGAAATAGCACGTGACATCATCTTACTGATATCAGAAGGGAACATGGATTGTTTCCAGGTATTGGTATTGAAAAGTACCACCCATGCCGTTCCGTCAGGCTGGCGTCTCATCATAGCCGAAGTTCCCGCAAATGAACCGGTCCTCCACCAGTATCCATTCTGAGTTGTTCCCTTCCAGCCTACCGGAGCAACACCATTCCCATGGCTGGTCATATATCTGATCGACTCAGGAGACAGAATGTCTTCAGGCGAGTCAAATCCATCTATCGAAAGCATGAATCTTAACAGGTCAGGAGCAGTCCCAACCCAGGCCCCGGCACCTCCCAGTGCTTCAACATCATTACCCCCATTGGATGCCGCCACAAAATCCCTGCTATCGTAAACAGACCTGAGCGGAATGGCATTTGATGGTTCGAAATACATTACCTCAAGCGGGTCTTTCTGTTCATAAAGATTCTTCGCCAGTACAAAATCAAATAACCCAAGTGGCTCAAAAAGCTCCTTCCGGCAATATTGATCATATGGCATCCCGGAGACCTCACTCACAACCAAACCCAGAACGGCGTAACCAAGATTCGAATAGGATCTGCCGGAACCAGGTGTAAAATGAAGTCTCTTATTTAAAGCAAATCTTACAATATCTTCAGTCGTAACAGGTGTCTCTTTTCCCAGTGAGGCAGCGACAACATGTGGCATAAACATATGATCTCCCCATCTCGTAGTCCATCCACACTGATGGCTAAGTAAATGCTCAATCGTTATTGTATGCACTCTTTTATCCCTGGGATCTTCAAAGTATGCATAGTTTAATATCCCGTTCGGACCGAACACTTTATCATCAAGGCTTAGTTTCCCCTCCTCATACAGTTTCATAATAGCAGTGGCCGTGATCAGCTTTGATATGCTTGCCACCCTGAAGCGGTGATATGGTTCTACATTAATAATATTTTTGCTGTCAGGGGAGCCATATCCCCTGGCAAATACAAGCTTGCCATCCTTTGCTATAGCCACCGAAGCACCTTGAAGCTCCCATTTCCTGATGAAGTTATTGATGCTTCTGTCAAGGTATGAATAATTATCACCTGAGCATATTGAGTTTACAATCCGCGAATTCTCCGGGATCCTGAGAGTTCTTACACTTGTCACTCCACCAATGTAATCAGGATTGATATCAATAAATCCGATTATCAGAATCAGGAAAAGAGTCTTTAATCCCTTATCATTCATTTTCAATTTTCTTCCTTACAAAAATAGGGATAACCAGCCACAAAATAAAAAATGCACTATAATTGTTCATAGTGCATTAATTAGAGATTTAAAAATCCCTGACTAAAGATAGAGTTTTGCCTTAATCCGTTGAACGAGTGGCTTTAAACTGTCAGGTACTGCATCAAGAAGATTCCCAAAATCAGGCTTGGCCCGTGGTCTGACTCTCATATCAGCCGAATCCTCAATCGGTGATCTGGTACCCTTTCCTACATAAGACATGAGTTTCCAGTTCTCCTCTTCCCTGAATAAAGGCAGTAATTCGAATGCGATCTGATCATAAATGACCGGTGGTACAGGGCCATTGCTGTGTTCCAATATGCCAACCTCTTCTTTTACCCACTCATCTGAGGCAAGATTAAGCATTATATCAATATTCTGATAAGCAGTCTTTACTTTCTCGGTTTTTAGATTCGAAAAGGCTAGATAGCTATCTTTGTACTTCTCAGAAGGATAGGACTCCAGCCACTTCTCAGCCAGCCAATCCAGAAACCAGAAGGAGGCCATATGTGCCAAAGTTATTGAGAACCATGTAGTTTGTCTCGGATCTGTATAGATAGTACTCAGTAAATGTGCGAACTGGTAAGCTATCTTACCATATGTCATGTGACCGACTGTCAAACCAAGTTTATAGCATTCATCCGAAAATGGAGTATAGATCCGCATCCCGTAATAGGGATCATTAATAATCCATAGTTGTTTACGCCCCAGTACCGGGGGTAACCCTATCATTGCGTCCATTTTCTGTGCAATATCAGTTATAACAGGTCTGATATTATTATTGTATGCTTCGCTTTCCCAGAGATCAAGCTTAAGCTTCCAGTTCATTTCAATCTCCTTTCTCATATATCGAATAAAAAAATCAATAGTTATTACTTAAATATAGGAATTTTGAGTACTAAAAACAAATACCAAAAATAATATCTGATCTTGCTTTTTCTGCTATTCTTGTATTTTCCTTTTTTTATCTTTGTGTAATTATGCATTGCATCAGCAAATCAAAACATATCCTGATAGCACTTTTAGCTATAATTCTCATTTCAGTACCTCAAAAGGCAGATGGGCAGGATAAGATTATTTCGTTGGATACTACCTACTATCTGCCAATGCCCTGGGATAGAAACTCCATCCTTCTTGTTGCAGCTTCCAAGGGGTATCCGACTGAGATACACCGACTGGTAGGAATGGGGGCCGATATTAACACTAAAAGTTACGACAATGCCACCCCTCTTATATACGCCATTGCCAATAACAAACCTGAGACCGTCAAGGCCATTATGGCCTATAGCCCCGAAACTGAAATATTTACCAATTCCTCCGAAACTGCATTACATATCGCTGTTAAGCTTGGACTCCTTGAAATTGCCGAGCTGCTGATCAGGAACGAAGCAGATATTGATATTTCTGACAAATTCGGAGCAACTCCCCTGCACTATGCCTCAATTTATGGCGACTTTTACATGGTTGATCTACTGTTATACTATGGAGCTGACACCGATCTGAAAACAGTTGAAGGGACAACAGCCCTGATGGCTGCTGTATGGAATGGATTCGCTGATTTATCTGATCTTCTTCTACAGAATGGGTCTGATGTCAATGCCGCTGATAACGAAGGGTTTACACCGCTGATTATTGCTGCTCAGAATAATGATACTCTCATAGCCGACCTTTTGTTAAGCAAAGGAGCAGATATTAATGCTGCCAACAAATATCACTATACTGCTTTGACAATAGCAATAAGAAACGGAGATCCGGAGACGATAGAATTCTTTCTGAAGAAGGGGAAGGATGTTTACACAAATGATAAAAATTCTGTAAACCCATATGATGCAGTTAGGCAGTATGGCAGGGTGAAGGTGCTTGATCTACTTGAAAATTGGGGTTATGAGAGATCTGAAAGGTTCAGCATTGATCAGGTATCAGTATCGGCATATTATAAAGGATTGTCGCATGATTCATACTTCGGAAGTTCTGTCTCATTTATTGAGCCTCTCTATGATCTGTATCTTAGTCTTGGATTTGATTTTAAACCAGCTTACAGCAGAGTATTGTTTGAGCAGAATGAGTCACTTTATTATCAATACCTGGATCAGAGATATATTATCCACGGGGGTATTGGAAAGCAAATAAAACTAAGAGAAAACTACATCAGAGGCGATATTTGTCTGCTATTTACTCTTAAGACGGGATATATGTTTGGCAAGGTTTACAAGGGCACCTATCTGAAACCTGATGATAGAATTGTTATAATGCCCGAAGCATTACTGAAGTGGTCGAAGAATAGATTTGATATCTGGGGAGGGTATGAATATATGAATACAGGACTCTTCAAGAACGGGCCACACTGGCTTAAGATCGGGGCATCCTATAAATTCTTTTTTATTGAGCATCAAAGCCCGCTGAAGGTTATAAACTGGTATTAATCCGTATATGAAGAATGTAATTCAAATATTACTTTATCTTATACTTCTCATCCTCTTTTCGTGTGAAGAGTTTGAGCTGGTCACCTGTGATAATTGCCTCTATGAAGAACCTTCTGTTGCAATTCTGAATATATCCCTTGACGAAGGACTTAGCTTTGGTTATGTGCATACTATTGTTATATACAAGGGGAAGATAGAAGATGGTATTGTCATTGATACATTCGAAACCCAATATTCGAGAAATATTGAAGTGAGTCTGAACACTGAGTATACTGTTACCGCTTCGGTTACGATTAATGGCAATACCTACGTCAGTACCGATTCAGCAATCCCGCGGACAAAGACCTACTATGGCTGTGACGAACTATGTTATTATGTTGTTGATGATAAAGTAAATCTTAATCTGAAATATTACTGAACAGTCAAACCAAAAACCCTGAAACAATGAAATTCAAGTATGGATGCACCAAGATCGAAATCGATTTGCCTGATGGATATTTTTCTCTTACAGTAAAAGACCCCCCGTTCGATATAACAAAAGAGCAGTTCAAAGAGCAACTCACGAAAAAGGTTCCTTTCAGGAAGTATAGCTCTGTTGGTATCGTAATATCTGATAAGACAAGGCTTTGCGGGTACGACCTCTACCTTCCATGGTTAACCGAACATCTGTCTGAAACAGGTGCAACTTCTGACAACATAACCTTTTATATAGCTTATGGTACACACCCTAAACAGAGCGAAGAGGAAAGCCTTGCAGCTTATGGGAGTACATATAGTAATTATCGTTTTGTTCATCACGACTGCACTGATGAGAGATCTATGGTCACCCTGGGAAAAACAAGTTCCGGGACGGAAATAAAAATCCTTAAGGATATACTGGAACATGACTTGCTCATCCTGATGGGAGCTGTTTCGCATCATTACTTTGCAGGATACGGAGGTGGACGAAAACTCATATTTCCCGGCCTTGCCTTCAGAAACTCCATTTATGCAAACCATAAGCTCTTTATTGATTTCGGCAGAAAGAGACTGCATCCGGGGTGTCAGTCAGGCTCGCTTGATGCCAATCCCGTAGCTGAAGACCTAAAAGAAATTGACAGTATGGTACCCTCAAAGGTCATTATATCAGGTATTCTAAATCCACAGGGGAAAGTCTGCAGATTTGATTTTGGCAACACCTATAAGGAATTTGAGAAAACATGCGCGATCTATGACAGTTACTACAAACATGAGTCAAATGAGGAATTTGATCTCGTTATTGCCAGTTCGGGAGGCTACCCAAAGGACATAAACCTCATACAAACGCACAAATCAATTCACAATGCAGCTGCTTTTGTAAAAAACGGGGGTGATCTTGTACTGTTTGGTGAATGCCGCGATGGGATAGGTAATGAAAGCTTCCTGGATTTGTTCAGGGGAACGAAAAATAAGATTATTGAGCAGCTGGCAGCAAAGTATTCAGGAAATGGAGGCACCGCCCTCGCTCTTATGGCAAAAACCAGCCGGATCAATATCCACTTTATGACTTCGTTTGACAGGCCTACATGTGAACTAATGAATATCAGCAAGATCGATGAAAAAGGGATCAGAACCCTTGTCAGTCAAAACCGAGGCTCCCTTGCAGTAATAGAGAATGCAAGTATAATCTTCAGGTGAGAATGTCAGAATGATACCCCGGTATCATCCTTATAGAACTCCCTTAGTTCTTTAAGTCTGGCTTTTAATTCTTCCCTGACATCAGCATAAGCCGGATCATCATATACACTGTTCATTTCAGATGGGTCCTCAGCCATGTCGTACAGCTCCCATTCATCAATATCGTCATAGAAATGAATTAGCTTATATCTTTCTGTCATGACTCCGTAATGGCGCTTCACCATATGTACTGCAGGATATTCATAATAATGGTAGTAAATAGCATCCCTCCATTCACTTTTCTTTCCCGTGAGCAAAGGGACCAGGCTCATACCCTGCATTTCTTCGGGTGATTCAATACCAGCTGCCTCCAGAAATGTCTGAGCAAAATCAAGGTTCTGGACAAGATCTCTGTTTCTACTACCCGGATCAACCTTCCCGGGCCATTTTATGATCAATGGTGTTCCGAGTGATTCCCTGTACATAAAACGCTTGTCAAACCATCCGTGTTCTCCAAGATAAAATCCCTGGTCGGAGGTATATACAATAATGGTATTGTTGTCAAGATCCTCCTCCTCGAGCCAGTCTAGCAGTCGTCCGATATTCTCATCCACAGCAGCACAGCAGGCCAGATAGTCCTGCATGTATCTCTGGTACTTAAACCTCATCAGATCTTCTTCGCTCATGCCAGGATACTTCTCCTTGAATTCCTCATTCATTGGTCCGTAAACCTCCTGCCATGCTTCAAGTTGAACGGGTGTATACCTGTTAAGTAATCTGGTAAGTGCGGAGAAACCCTGGCGATTCTGAGGGTCGATGCATAGCTCATTAAGTATATCCGGATGTATCTTGGTGTCGCCATCCAAACGCATGTGTTCCAGGATCGACATCTCTGCTTCCTTCGCAGCTGTTCCACGTCCCTTGTAATTATCAAATAAAGTTTCCGGCTCCGGAAAGGATTTGTTCAGATACTCACTCATATGTCTTATTGCAGGTTCCCACTCCCTGTGTGGCGCCTTATGCTGGTACATCAGCAGAAACGGTTTGTTCCTGTCGATACTGTCGAGCCAGCTGATCGCCAGATCGGTAATTATGTCAGTAACATAACCTTCGATCCTGACCTGCCCTCCGGCAGTTATAAACTCAGGATTATAGTAGTTACCCTGTCCTGGTAGTACCCTCCAGAAATCAAAACCGGTTGGTTGTGACCTGAGATGCCACTTACCGATCATTGCTGTCTGATATCCGGCAGACTGGAGTATTTTTGGGAAGGTTACCTGTGTACTGTCAAAAACGTTTTCTGCAGTGTTATCAATCTTACCGTTTATATGACTGTGCTTACCCGTTAATATAACAGCCCTGCTTGGCGCACATATTGAATTGGTAACAGAGGCGTTTTCAAAAAGCATACCACCCTCGGCCAGCCTGTCAATATTGGGGGTAACGTCAAGAACAGAGCCATATGCACTTATTGCCTGCCTGGTGTGATCGTCTGTCAAAATGAAGATTATATTCGGACGATCTTTGCCCTCTTTACATGATGTGATGATTATCAGAAGTATTGCTGCTGTTCTGAGTAAGTAATTACTTTTCATAATTTAAATGGTAGTTTATATTTTAAATATAGTAATTAAGGATAAAACCAGTAATGCATTCTTCAGTCATTTCATTAGAAAAATATGAAACTTTATTGTTTTATTTTGGGCATATGCCTATATTAACCAATAAATATCATAAGTATATGCCCAGAAAGAAAAGATGCAGAAGAATAGATATGTTTCCTGAGGTAACTTTTTATAAACCGGCCGGTATTCCAATTCTGCAGCTCGATATAACGGAGATCGGTCTGGATGAATTCGAAGCAATGCGACTTGCCGACATGGAAGGGTTATACCATAGCGAGGCTGCAAGCAGGATGAACATATCCCGACAGACCTTTGGCAGGATAATACATTCAGCCAGGTACAAGATTGCCTCCGCTTTTGTTGAGGGAAGGGGTTTGAGGTTCGGGGATAGGGAAAAATCAGTTATAACTCAATAAATTATCTTAATTCATCATGGGAAAAATCGCTATACCAACCAATGGGGAGTTAATTGATGATCATTTTGGTCATTGTCAATACCATACAATATACTGCGTTAACGATAAAAACGAAGTTGAGGATAAGGAAATATTGCCATCATCACCGGGATGTGGATGCAGGTCAAACATTGCAGGCAAATTATCTGGCATGGGAGCAGATACTTTGCTTGCCGGCAATATCGGTCAGGGAGCAGTAGAAAAACTTACATCTGCTGGTCTGAAGGTCTTTCCCGGTTACACCGGTAAAGTATCTGAGATACTTAACATATACCTTGGAGGTGATATGGGGAATGAAAAGGTATGTAAAAACCATCAGCACTATCACTGCGGGGGACATAGCCAATATAACTAAAATTAAATATTTTCGATTGACAGTATCTGCCGGAGATCATTTGGTTTGAGGTTTTCTTTGATCTTTCCGCTGTCAGCCAACGATATTCTGGATCTCTCTTCGGAAACAACAATTACCAGTGCATCGGTAAGTTCGGTCATTCCAATAGCGGCTCTGTGCCTCATACCAAAACGTGGAGGAAGGTTAGGCTTATCCGTTGCGGGCAAAGGGCAGCGGGCTGCGAGGATCCTGCTCCCCTCTATCAGAACAGCTCCATCATGAAGAGGTGTATTCCTGGTAAAAATGGTTTGCAATAGCTCTGAGCTTACTTTAGCATTCAGAATCTCACCACCTTCAGAAAAGAGATCAAGAGTGCTCTTCCTGGCAATCACTATTAAAGCTCCCGTACCCGACTCGGAGAGGTTCTCTGCCGCCCTCACAATCTCCTCTACAATCAGTTGTTTATCCCTCGAAGTAGTGGATCCTCCTGAGAAGATCTTTTCAAAGGAAAACCTTCCCTTTCCCAGGTAACGGCTTCCAATTATCAACAGGAATCTTCTTATCTCCTGCTGAAAAACAATTATCAGTGCGATCATACCTACACCTATTACCTGCCCCAGTATTGAGCTGATAAGTTCCATATTCAGGGCCTTGACAACCAGCCAGAAAAGATATACAAGGAAGATACCCAGGAATATACTCAGGGCTGCGGTTCCCCTGATAAGTCGATAAAGCTGGAAAAGAATAATGGCAACAAGGACAATGTCGATAATATCAAGAATTGAAATGGGTGGCATCGGTTAATTTTTTGTAAAAATCAAAAGTAGAGATTTATTTCTTAGCATTAATGCTGTTTAAACGTCCGACTAACTTCACGGCATGAACGGCTTCCTTTACATCATGAACGCGTAGAATAGAGGCACCATTAAGAAGTGCGAATGTATTTAACGCAATAGTCCCGGGCAGAGCCTCGTCGGGACTTATATCAAGCTCCTTCCATATCATCGATTTGCGTGATATACCAACCATTACCGGTAAATCAAAGATATTGAACGAACGAAGATTTGCCAGTATCTGGTAATTATGTTCTACTGTTTTCCCAAAACCAAAACCAGGATCGACAATGATATCCTTTACTCCTTTTTTGTACAAAGTATTGAGGCGACCCGAAAACCATGAAATAAGATCATGCACAACATTATCATAGGTGGGCGAAATCTGCATTGTTGCCGGAGTACCCTGCATGTGCATAATAATAAATGGCAGATTGGCTTTTGCAATAAAATCGACCATATCAGGATCCAGGATTCCTCCTGAAATATCGTTAATCATGTCGGCACCCCAGTCTTCGACTGCCATACGTGCTACTTCTGCCCTGAAGGTATCTACTGAAATAATTATGTCATTATTCAGATCTCGAATAATCTCAAGTGCTCCTGAGATCCTCTTCTTTTCTTCACTTACCGAAATATCTTCTGCATCAGGTCTTGACGAAAATCCCCCTATATCGATTATTTCAGCCCCTTCATCTATCATTTTTGTAATCCTCTCCCTGATAGCCTTACCTGATGACGTACGGCTTCCCTTAAAAAATGAATCAGGGGTTATATTCATAATCCCCATTACCCTGGGTATACTCAGATCAAATAATTTACCCCGGATATTCAGAGAACTTTTCATATTCATAATCAAAGCTTATGCAATAAGCAAACTTATGGAAAATTTCTGAGCTTTGTATATTATCCGCATTTGAGCAGGTAAGGTTGGTTAACTATTTTCAGGCAATTGTTAGTTCTTTTACAGTATGGTTCCGACTTCATTCGGGCATACTTACTATATTTGTAACTATATTTTTAACCGGACAGTTCATAAATATGAACCTTATTGTAATTGAAGGGCTTGATGGAGCCGGAAAATCCACACAAATTAAATTATTACAGGAATATTTCGAAAAAAGCAATATTCCTTCAAGATACTTGCATTTTCCCAGAACTGACTCACCATATTTTGGAGAGCTTATATCGAGATTTTTGAAAGGTGATTTCGGAAGACTTGAAGATGTAAATCCCTACCTGGTAGCGATGATATATGCCGGTGACAGAAAAGATGCTTCTGTTGAGATAAGAAGATGGTTGAGCAGTGGGATGACGGTCATTCTCGACAGGTATGTATATTCAAATATTGCTTACCAGTGTGCCAAGATAGATAACAAGGATGAAAGGGTAAGGTTAAAAAAGTGGATCTTCGATCTGGAGTTCAATCATTTTGGGATACCGCGACCCGATCTCAATATCTTCCTTGATGTCACGTTTGAATTTACAGCCTCAAAACTGATGAACGACAGAAAAGGAACTGACCGTAATTATCTTGATGGGAACAGTGATATTCATGAGAACAGCCTTAAATTCCAAAGGTCGGTCAGGGATGTCTACCTTGATGCATCAAAAAGCGATGAAACACTTCAGATTGTCAATTGTTCAGATACTGAAGGCAGGATGTTAGCTCCGGAAGGTATTTCTGTCAAAATAATCCAGTTACTGGTACGGAAGGGTCTGGCAAGATGAATATATTGAGATCAGTAAGCAAATATATTGCCGGTTTTGTCTTTATTTTCACCGGTATTACCAAAGGGATTGATCCGATAGGGTCAATGTACAAGTTTGCAGATTATTTTGCTGCTCTTGGAGTAAATGGATCCGGAAACCTGGCCCTCCTGCTTGGTGTAATACTCTGTTTGACTGAATTTATTATCGGTTTTTCATTACTGGCCGGAATAAGGACAAAGCTTGCTGCATGGGGCTTGCTTATATTCATGGTGTTTTTTACACCTTTAACATTTATCCTGGCAATATATAATCCGGTTACCGACTGTGGTTGTTTCGGTGATGCGCTGCATATGACTAACTGGCAAACCTTTTTTAAAAACCTTGGTTTATCTGCTTTCGTGATCGTGGTTTTCGTTGAGCGCGACAATTACAAGAATAGCGGATCTTCTATTACACAATGGATTGCAGCAGTAACAGTAACATTCATTTTCTTCCTTTTTGTGGATCATAACTATAATCATTTGCCTGTTGTTGACTTCAGACCATACAGTAAAGGGACAAATATACCTGAAGATATGAAGGTTCCTGAGGGTGCACCCGTTGATGAGTATGAGACCACTCTTATTTACGAGAAGGAGGGATTAAGGGAAGAATTTTCACTCGATAATTATCCTTCAAATGATACCACATGGGTTTTCATCGATCAGAAATCACGACTGATCAGGAGGGGATATACCCCACCTGTTCACGACATAAACCTATCGGATCTTGAGGGGTTCGATCTTACTGATTCTATCCTTACAGATCCCGGGTTATCCTTGATTATGATAACTAAAAGATTGTCAGCAGCTGATCAGGATGCACTGCTTAATGGATTTGAAGCAGGCTTTGAGGTGATTACCAATGGTATTAGTTTCTATGTTATCACCTCCTCGCCAACAGAAGAGGTTCTTGAATATTCGAACGGATTGAACTTCCTGTTTGCTGATGAAACTACACTCAAAACCATCATCAGGTCAGATCCAGGGTATGTAGTACTGAAAGAGGGAACCATAACTGAAAAATGGGCATCAGTGGATCTTCCGGGATCAGGTGAGATTATCGGGGCCATAAATAACAGCTACCCTGTTAAAGTGATTAACGAATATGTGAAACTTTCTATTATTATATTATTAACGATCTTATTAGCACTTGCATTCAGCTACACAGCAAGAAAAGTCACTAAATAGAGAATCATGAAAAAAAAGATCATAGCAGGAAACTGGAAAATGAATAAAACCCTGGAAGAGGGTATTGAACTTGCAGAGTCTATAGTCGAATATCTGAAATCAAACCCTGGAGGTGATACAGATGTTATTCTTTGTGCACCATTCATACACCTCTCGTCCCTATCGGAAATAGTCAGGCAGGGAAAGGTAGAGACAGGAGCTCAAAATTGTTCCTCGGAGGAATCTGGTGCTTTTACGGGTGAGATATCAGCCTCAATGATCAGGTCAACAGGCGCAACCTGGGTTATTATAGGACATAGTGAAAGAAGATCTTACTTTAAGGAAGATAATCCTGTGCTGAACAAAAAAGTAAACACAGCTCTGAATAATGGTTTGAAAGTAATATTCTGCTGTGGTGAGATCCTTTCTGAGAGAGAGGGTAATAATCATTTTAACGTTGTCAGGCAACAGCTTGAAGAGGGATTGTTCAGTTTAAAAGAGGACCAGTTGAAGAACATAGTAATAGCATATGAACCTGTCTGGGCAATTGGAACAGGTGTAACTGCAACCCCTGCTCAGGCACAGGAAATGCATGCTTATATCCGTAAGCTTGTGGCAAAGAGATATGGTATGAATATTGGGGAAAATACAACAATACTTTATGGAGGAAGCTGTAACCCGGGGAATGCCGGTGAACTGTTCGCAAATAATGATGTGGATGGAGGACTTATTGGTGGAGCATCACTGAAGAGGGATGATTTCTGCGCCATAATCGAATCAGTATGAACCTTTCCAAATGGATTATTTTGAGGTAAGACATAATATTCCCGTGGAGATGGAATCAGCCAGGGAAACTGGTATTGCTGAGCTCTCCTTTAACAATTTTGAGAGTTTTCTCGAAAATGAAGAAGGGATTGCAGCATATTTACCTGAAGATCTATTTGACAGGAATATGCCTGAATCATTTGAATTTCTGAATCGGTCCGATCTAAAAAATACAACCTGCTCATATAAGAGGATCAAACTGCAGAACCGGAATAATGAGTGGGAGAAGAACTTTAATCCCACTGAGGCAGATAAGTTCTGCTATGTCAGGGCAAAATTCCATAGACCATGTAGCGGATTCTATCATCATGATCTTGATGATATAATGAAAATTACTGATAGTAAATCATTCAAATTTTTTTACTTTAAAGAAAAAAACAAATGGGCTGCAGCCCTTTTCGAAAAGATAAGGATATTAGCATGAGGCCAATTAGAAATATACTTCTGGTTTTACTGATTATCTTCACATTATGTGAATCTGTCAGCTCCCAGGCAAGGGTCGCATTCTCAGGCGATATTCAGAAATTCAGTGAAGAGCTGACAGCCTTTATGGGTACTAACCTTGATGAAGAACAGCGATCCCTTCTTAACAGCTTTCTGGTAGCATGGGACAGTACAATGCTCGATCAGCATCATAAAGAGCAGATAATTTCCATCTCCCGGTTACTGGTAGCAAAGCGGATGAGGCCGGTACCCCATTTTATATCCTACCTGGAAACACTTATGTCGTTTATTAATTATGATGTCGATAAAGAAATGTTCATGACCTGGCTGGAGGCACTGTCGCAATTATCCGGAGATCCTGGCAATCCATTGAGCGAGGTTAACAAATTCACAGAAACAGGGGGTCTTCTGGTCCGGGAGGGAATACTGTACCGGTCAAGCAGTTCAATATGGAAAACAACCAACAGAAGGTATTCATTTATAAATGATAGCATCTTCAGGATCATTATACCACCTGCTGCCCTCATATGCTATTCACAATATGACAGTACAATAATTGAAAATACCCGGGGAATATATGTCCCTGCTAAAAACAGATGGTATGGTAATGGCGGAACGGTAACATGGCAGAAGGCCGGGATTAGCCCGGAAGAGGTATATGCATCGCTTGGAAGATATGAAGTCGATGTAACAAGAGCGCTCTTTGAAGCCGACTCTGTAAAATTCAGGCATCACATTTATTTCACCGAACCTGTATACGGGAAGCTTAGTGACAGGGCTGTAAAGATCACCAATCCTGAAAGTGCCACTTACCCCCGGTTTGAAACCTATCAGAAAAAGTTCTTTATTAAAGATATTTATAAAAATGTTGACTTCGAAGGAGGACTTTCTTTTGAAGGATCCTCTGTAAGAGGGACAGGTGATAATTTTCAGCCCTCTATAATTACAATGTACCGAAACGATACTTTATATGTCAAGGTAAAATCTACCAGTTTTATTTTTAATCAGCAAGCACTCAATAGTCAGAGCACTAGCTTTACCTTATACCTGGAAAACGATTCTATTTATCATTCCGACATAGCCTTTACCTACAACGTGAAAAACAGAGAAGTTAATACTTTCCGCTCACGTTTCCCTACCTCAAGAAGCCCCTATTTCAGTTCATATCATATGATGGATATGTATTTTGAATACCTTTCGTGGAAACTTGAGGAATCAAAAATTACACTTTCAAGAGCAAGAGGCGCATCTATGGGGCAGGCATTTTTCGAATCTGTATCATACTTTGACCTGAATGAGTTCCACCGCCTTATGGCCCTTGATGAGTATCATCCCCTCTACAGGGTAAGTAAATTTGCTGAATACTGGTATTCTGAAACATTCCCGGTCGATGAGTTCGCAAGATGGATAAACATACCACAAGAGAATGCCACGGCTCTGTGTGTTGACCTTGCAAATCACGGATTCCTTTTCTATGACCGGGCAAACGATGAAGTTACGATAAAACAGAAACTGTATGACTACATTAACTCAAATGCCAGGCAACAGGATTATGATGTAATGAGCTTCACAAGCGAAACCAGCGGAACCCTGGATAATGCTGTGCTTGACATGCGTAATTATAAGATGACAGTAAATGGTGTCCCAAGGATTTTCCTCAGTGATTCACAGCGTGTGGCAATATTCCCATACAATCAGAGAATAGTCCTTGAAAGGAACAGAAGTTTTGAGTTTGATGGAATTGTCCAGGCTGGGATGCTAACTATCTTCGGCCACGACTTTAAATTCAGCTATGACACCTTTAAGATTAACCTGGTTAATGTCGATTCGATGATGCTCGCCGTTGAAACCGATGAGAGAGATGAATTCGGCGGACTTCTGGCCAGGAGGATAGAAGATCTTATACAAATGACTGCAGGTGAGCTCCTGATTGATGACCCAAACAATAAATCCGGACTGCAGAGCCTTAGACAGTATCCGATTTTCAGCTCTTTGGAAGATTCATATATCTTCTATGACAAAATACCAGATCTTGAAGGCGTTTATCCAAAGTCAGAATTTTATTTCAAACTCGATCCGTTTACTTTTGAAAACACTGACAGGCTTACTGAAGCCGATCTTAATCTTACCGGTGACTTCTCTGCCGGAAATATCCTTCCAAAACTTCCTCAGAGACTGAGTCTTCAGAATGATAAATCTCTTGGCTTCTATTACGAGATACCCGAAGAGGGCCTTGACCTGTATGAGGGTAAAGGAAGGTTATTCAACAGTGTTACTATGAGCAACTCAGGATTGAAGGGACACGGAAGGGTGGATCACTTAGCTGCCTCGGCCATGTCGGAGGAGTTTAACCTGTTTCCGGATTCCATGCTGACAATCGCCGACCAATTCATTATTTCAGCTACTACAATCTATCCTGAGGTATATACTGAAAATGCAGTTATTAAATGGTATCCCGCACAGGATAAATGGTATGCTGAGCAGGCAGGAGGTGATGAATTCAGAATGTTCGATAACGGAACCCTGCTCGACGGTAACCTCCTGCTTACAAGCGAGTCATTAAAAGGGAGCGGTGTGATAAATCTGACGGATTCGCAGATTGATTCTGAAAGTTTTAACTTCGGAGGGCTTACCATTCAGGCCGATACTTCCGAATATAATCTTAAATCTGTATCCGGTGATGGATATGCATTCATTGCCGAAGATGCCAATACCCTTATTGATTTTGAGAACCACCTTTCAAGGTTCAGACTAAATACAGACTCTTCATTGGTAAAATTTCCGGAAGTAGATTATATCTGTACCATGACAGATTTTGAATATAACATGAATTCAAAAATACTCTCCATGAGCCAGAGAGGAAGGGAAGAGTCTACTCTTATGTCGCCAGAAGAATTGCTGAAGCAGGATATCAGCAATACTGAAAAACCAACCTTCTTCAGTACCCACATGATGAACGATACAATTACATTTGCTGCTACAACAGGTCATTATTTGCTTCAGGATGAAATGGTGATTGCAGAAAATGTAAACTATATTAAAATAGCTGACGCACTTATTCAACCTGATAGCGGTATATTGAGAATTAACAAGGGAGCAAGAATGGACGCCATTACGGATGCAATTATTGCGATCAATAAAAACCATATTATCCACAGTGCAAGTGTCAACATCATAGGGAGCACCAGGTACACTGCGAGTGGCATCTATGATTGGGTGGATGAAAATAATGAGATTCAAATTATTAAATTCGACGAGATAGTTACTGACTCGCTCAGGTCGAAAGGGACAGGCCGTATTACACAGGTACAAAACTTCAAACTGAGTCCCTACTTTACATTTATTGGGGATGTTCACCTCAGATCAGAGAAAAAACAGCTTAGCTTTCTCGGGTCATCAGGGATAGTACATGAATGTGATGCAATAGGAAGTGCACCGATGAGATTCAACGCGGACATCGATCCGCTGAATGTAATGATACCAATATCCGATAAACCAAGGGATGTGAACGGTAACCTGATCACTTTGGGAACTTACATTACAATTGATTCTACTCATATCTACTCGGCCTTTTTATCTCCCGCAAAATCGTGGAGCGATATACCCCTTGTTACGGCAAGGGGCTGGATAATCTACGACAAGATTGCCGGTAAATACAAGGTGGCTGAAAAGGAAAAACTGGCAAACAGTACCATTGGAGGCAGTATGATAACTTTCGATAGAAATTACTGCATTGTATACAGCGAAGGTCCCGAGAACCTCGGTCTCGATTATGGTCTGGTCAAAATGACCGGAGCAGGGAATGTTACACACATAACTGATTCGGCAGCTATTAATATCAATTCAATCCTGGCGCTGGATTTCCATTTCTCCCAGCCTGCCCTCACAGTAATGGCTGATGAAATACGATTCATGGCTACGCTCAGACCCGTTGATCTTTCAACCGGCAGATATGATAAGGGCATGCAGGATCTGATAGGTGCTCAGGCTGCAGCAACGCTTAAAGAGGAGATGGACCTGTTTGGAATGACCACAACCTTTCCGCGAGGTTTTGCCCCTGAACTGATTCTGAATGATCTCAATCTCACCTGGAATGATGAATTCAGATCATACAGGTCGGTCGGCAAGATTGGTATCGGTTTTATCGGACAACAAGCAGTTAACCTTTACGTTGATGGTTTTGTGGAACTCCAGAAACGCCGGTCAGGCGATATACTTGATATCTATCTCAAAGCTGATGATCAAACCTGGTTCTGGTTCAGTTACACGAGGGGCGTGTTAATGGCGCTAGCAGGAAATAATAGTTTCAATACTATTATTCAGGGCGAGAAGCTAAATGACCGCAAACATCCCGATAACAGCATCAGGACACCATACACATATATGGTTGGCGTTCAGGACAGGCTCGACAACTTTCTGAGAAGAATGACCAGAGCAGAGGAACCGGATGAATTCGTCGAAGACTTTTTACCGTAGCCGTCACGGATACTTGGCCCTTTTTCCAAGCTCAATGATCTCGAGTTCTGATACCTTGCCCTTCATTATGGAGAATCGGGCAATTGTCATGACCCTGTGAAATCCGTTATACCCTGCAGCTCCAGGATTAATAGATAAAAGGTTAAGTTTCTTATCGAATATCACTTTAACAATATGGCTGTGCCCGCATATAAAAAGATCGGGAGGATAATGAGTGATCTCATCTTTAATGTTTCTGTCGTACCTTCCCGGATAACCTCCAATATGAGTGATCCAGACATCTGCCTCTTCCACTGAAAACCTCAGGTGCCCTGGAAAACGTGATCTGACATCATTCCCATCAATATTACCATATACTGCCTTTAATGGTTTTATTGCTTCCAGTGCCATAACCGTTTCAATGTTCCCGATATCACCAGCATGCCATATTTCATCACAACCTTTGAAATATCCTGCAATTGAAGGGTGCAACCAGCCATGACTATCTGAAAGGAGTCCGATCTTCATTGCCATTAATAATTTGAATTGGTAAATATATTCACATTCTTCTATTTTTGTATAAAAGAATATCTGCATGCATATTTTCTATTCAACCGAATTATCAGAAGGCATTTTTACTTTTAGTGACCGGGAATCAATCCATCTATCCCGTGTATTGCGTCTGAATGTGGGCTCCACCATAAGAGTGATCAATGACAGCGGCACCTTATACGAATGCTCTGTGACCGAATCAACCCCAAAGTGTTCACGGGCCAGGATAGAGAAGGAATTCCCCGGGTTTGGCAAAAGGGATTATCATCTGCATATTGCCATTGCACCAACGAAGAATAATGAACGCTTCGAGTGGTTCACAGAAAAATGTGTTGAATTTGGGATTGATGAAATCACACCTCTTATGTGCGAATTTTCGGAGCGCAGCAGGGTGAATCACGAACGACTGGAAAGAATTACAGTTGCAGCTATGAAACAGTCGATCAAGGCCTGTCCCACCAAAATAAACAGGGTAACCGAATTCGATCAGTTTATAAAGAACGATCACAGAGGTCACCGATTTATCGCCTTCTGTGACGATTCATTCCAGAAAGAGAGTCTCAAACAGTTATACAGAGCCGGCCATGACGCTACAATCCTTATTGGTCCCGAAGGAGATTTCAGTGAGAAAGAGGTGAAAAAAGCAGTTGAAAAGGGATTCAGAACTGTGCACCTGGGCCCCAGCAGGCTCAGAACAGAAACAGCAGGCATTGCTGCCTGCTGCACAATCTATCTGCTTAACCAGTAGCTGGTTGCAAGCATGACTCCTGCATTACTCAGTTAATTATCCTATATCCCGGATCGCTAACAAGGTCCATTGATAAAATTATATAGTTTAATATAGAGTTTAATATATATTAAACTCTAAGATCTCTTAAGCCTGCCTGCTTTCCGGAGTGCCTGGTCGAGAATCCACTCTATCTGGCCATTTGTACTTCTGAACTCATCAGTTGCCCATTTTTCAAGGGCACTCAGCTTATCGGGATCTATCCTTAAAACGAATGCCTTCTTCTTTGCCATCCTACTGGTGTAAAGTACCTGTATTTACTACCGGGCTCACATCTTTATCGCCGCAGAGCACTACCATAAGATTACTTACCATTGCAGCCTTTTTCTCCTCATCAAACTCCACGATATCCTTCTGGCTTAGTTGATCAAGTGCCATCTGGACCATAGAAACTGCTCCTTCAACAATCTTGAACCGTGCTGCCACAACTGCTGTTGCCTGTTGCCTTCTCAACATTGCACCAGCTATTTCCTCGGCATATGCAATATAATTTATACGTGCTTCAATTACGCTGATCCCTGCCATATCAAGACGCTCCCGAATCTCCTTTTCGAGCTCCTCATTTACCTCTTCCCCTCCACCTCTGAGAGTAATCACAGCATCGTGCTCCTCAAAATTGTCATAAGGATACAGGCCTGCAAGCTTCCTGAGAGCAGCGTCACTCTGTACATGTACAAAATGCTCATATTCATCAACTTCAAATGCAGCCTTATAGGTATTCTCAACCTTCCATACCAGTACACAGCCAATCTTTACCGGGTTACCGATCTTATCGTTAACCTTTATTGTTTCACTGTCGAAGTTCCTTGCCCTGAGCGATATCTTCTTCCTGACGAAGAAAGGATTAACCCAGAAGAAGCCATTTTCTTTTACCGTACCCTTGTAGGCCCCGAACAGAACCATCACACATGATTCATTGGGATTAACTATTGTAAATCCGATTGAGATAAACATAAATAGTGCAGTAAGAATAACTCCCGGCCAGACCAGCATGCTCAAATATGCAAAAATGGTTCCTACCAGAAGAAATAACTCCAGTAGCAGTATCAGGTAGCCTGAGACTGGTTTGAATGATCTTTCCTGTTTCATGATTGAATAAATTATGGTTAATATCATATTGATATCACAAATATATCATTTTAAATATTAATATGCAAAAAAACACGGAAATTATATCAAAATTTCCGTGTTTTCATCTACCATAAATCACAAAACTGCGATTATTCTCGAAACCAGTCCATCGTCAGGTTCAAAAAAGTCTGTCGGGATATTCCCAAATATCTCATCAATCTGTCTTTCAAAATCCCAGGCATCTGAAAAGAGATCAATATCACTTACAAAAATATCCTCAAATGATAAAAACGGTGTAGAAATTCTATCCATAGGCACAATAATTTACTTTTTGATACTGGTGAATCAGTTAATAGACTTAAAAACCGATGCTACCAGAATTATAAACGACCAGGCATAGAATTTATTATATCTGTTATCAGGTAATTGTTAACGAAATATTTTTTTGTTCCATTAACTTTCGCATGTTGATAAGTGCGTACCTCATCCTTCCCAGAGCAGTATTGATACTGACATTGGTCTGATCTGCTATCTCTTTGAAGCTCAGTCCTGCATAGTGCCTCAACATGACAACTTCTCTCTGGTCGTCAGGAAGTTCATGCAGGAGCTGACGAACATCGTTTATAATCTGATCATATACCAGATATTCCTCAATGTTGCCTTCAGCCAGCTCTTTTGAGTTGAAAATATCAGTATCATAAGCATCATTTGACAGGATATTTGCCTGCTTCTCCTTCCTGAAATGGTCAATTATCAGATTATGAGAGATTCTCATTACCCAGGAAAGGAATTTACCATTGTCCTTGTATTTCCCTGCCCTGAGTGAATTTATAACTTTCAGGAATGTTTCCTGAAAGATATCTTCTGCAAGGCTTTTATCCTTCATATACATGCATATATAGCTAAAAACCTTCTTTTTATGTCTGTGGATTAATTTCTCGATGCCGGATGCATCGCCGGCGACAAACTGCCTGACCAACTCCTGGTCAGTTATCATCTGGTTCATTCTAACTCTGTTTTGGTTCAAGAGTAGAATTTTACTATAGGCAGTCCTCCGTTTTAAATAATTTAAGAAATACTGATGCAATTAAAGAAAAAAAAATTAAAATTAAAAATATTACTTTTGGCCAGTGATTTTTTTCTCCTCAATTTTATCAGCAAAACAGGCAGTATGAGTGGCTTTATGGACAAAATTCAAATAAGGGGTGCAAGGGTCCATAACCTGAAAAATATCGATGTTGACATCCCCCAGAACTCACTGGTGGTCATCACAGGTGTTTCAGGATCAGGCAAATCATCGCTGGCTTTTGATACTGTGTATGCTGAGGGACAGAGGAGGTACGTCGAGAGCCTATCATCATATGCGAGACAATTTCTTGGCAGAATGAACAAACCGGAGGTTGATTTCATAAGTGGTATACCCCCTGCCATTGCAATCGAACAGAAGGTTAATACAAGAAATCCCAGGTCAACAGTTGGAACATCATCTGAAATTTATGATTACCTGCGGCTACTTTATGCACGCATCGGCCGCACCTATTCACCCGTGTCTGGAAAAGAGGTCAGGCATCATACCACTGATGATGTGGTGAGGTATATTCAGGGGCTTAAAGGTGAAAGTAAGGTTCTTATTCATACTCATTCTCAAATCCCGGATACCATCGAGCCTGCAGATTATTTCTCATTCCTTGTAAAGCAAGGCTATTCAAGGATCAGAACAGATGATGGTATAGTAAGAATAGATGATGAAAAGGAGGTATCAAAAATCTCAAGGGAGAGTGATTTCTATATTGTGGTTGACCGTCTGGTAACTGATAATAGCGACGAAACGGCGAGCAGGATTGCAGACTCTGTTGAAACAGCTTTTACCACTGGTAAAGGTCATTGCATAATTGAGGTGGTGAGCGCTAATTCCTCCCACCTTGAACGCTTTTCAAACAGATTTGAAGCTGATGGGATCGATTTTGAGGAGCCGACCGAGCATCTTTTTAGCTTTAATAACCCCGTCGGTGCATGTCCTGTATGCGAAGGATACAGTAAAATTATTGGGATTGATGAGGATCTGGTGATTCCCGACCCGAATTTATCGGTATATGAAGATGCTATCGCTTGCTGGAAAGGTGAAAAGATGAAAAAATGGAAAGAAAGGCTGGTAATAAATTCCGGCAAGTTTGATTTTCCAATTCACAAACCATGGTTCCAGCTAACAGACCAGCAGAAGGAGCTTGTGTGGACGGGTAATCGCTATTTTTACGGCCTGCACAGGTTCTTTAACTTTCTTGAAGATAAAAAATATAAGATCCAGTACAGGGTGATGCTCAGCAGGTACAGGGGCAAAACCAACTGTCCTGAGTGTCGGGGATCAAGACTTAAGAAAGAGGCGGGATATGTAAAGGTTGCCGGGAAACCAATAGATGAACTTACAGCGATGCCGGTGACAAAACTCCTGAATTTCTTCAAGACCATCAGGATCACCTCCGGTGAGAAAGAGATTGCCGGCCGGATACTTCAGGAGATTGTTTCGAGGCTTCAGTTTTTAAATGATGTCGGGCTCTCTTATCTAACTCTGGGAAGGCTTTCTTCGAGCCTGTCAGGTGGCGAATCACAGCGGATTAACCTTGCAACCTCCCTTGGAAGCAGTCTTGTAGGATCACTCTATATCCTTGATGAGCCAAGCATTGGTCTGCACCCCAGGGATACAAGGCTACTTGTAAACGTATTGAATCATTTGCGGGATATTGGAAACACTGTTCTGGTAGTTGAGCACGAGGAAGAGATAATACTTGCAGCCGACAATATAATTGATGTCGGTCCCGAAGCGGGTCGGTTTGGCGGTGAGATTGTCTTTCAGGGCTCCCCGGCCGGAATTAAAAGATCAGGTGCACTCACAGGCAATTATCTCTCCGGTAAAATGAAAATACCGCTCCCGGTGGTTAGAAGGAAATGGAATAGCTTTATTGAGTTGACAGGTGCAAGGGAGAATAACCTCAAGGAAATAGATGTGAGATTCCCGTTAAACACTATTACAGTAGTAACCGGTGTGAGTGGCTCGGGCAAATCAACCCTTGTATCTGATATACTTTTCCCTGCAATCAGGAACCGAATAGCCGGATATGGCCAGAAACCAGGAAAATTCAGAGACATAAGAGGTGATATAGACTCACTTACCGGAATCGAGCTTGTCGACCAGAATCCTATTGGTAAAAGCAGCCGTTCCAATCCGGTTACCTACCTTAAGGCATTTGATGAGATCAGAAAATTGTTTGCCGGGCTACAGGCATCCGTACAAGCTGGCTTTAAGGCATCACACTTCTCATTTAATATTGAAGGGGGCAGATGCGATGAATGCCAGGGTGAGGGAAGTATCAAGGTAGAGATGCAGTTCATGGCAGATGTTGAACTGGAATGTGAGACATGCAAGGGAAAAAGGTACAAAAAAGAGATACTTGAGGTTAAGTATGAATACAAAAATATTTTTGATGTGCTGGAAATGACCATCTCCCAGGCAATAGAATTCTTTGCAGGCAGCAGCGGAAAGACAGAGCAGAAGATAGTAAGGAAGCTGACTCCGCTGCTTGATGTCGGATTGGGTTACGTCAGGCTGGGACAGTCATCAAGCACACTATCGGGAGGTGAGAGCCAGAGGGTTAAACTGGCTTACTTTTTGAGCCAGGAAAAGAGTGGCGAACACATCCTTTTTATATTTGACGAACCAACCACCGGTCTCCACTTCCATGATATTAACAAGCTGCTGATGTCGATAAATGCTCTGGTCGAAAAGGGTCATTCGGTAATACTGATTGAACACAATGTTGAGATGATCAAGAGTTCAGACTGGGTAATAGATCTAGGACCTGATGGTGGTGAAAAGGGCGGATATCTGATATTCGAGGGAACTCCTGAAGATATTTCTGGTTGTAAAAACTCTCACACAGGTCGGTTTCTGAAGAAAAAAGTTAAAAGAGAAAGGAGCAGTTAACTACTGCCCCTTCATTTTCATTATAGTATTATATATCTTGTTTCTAATTGACCTTAAACCCGAACATTATTGCAACACAACCATTTGCAGGTTCATCACCGGCCTGCTCAAAGGTAGTGACCTTAACTATCAGCTTCAGTTGCTGACTCGATTCAAGTTTGAAATCCCAGGTTTTGCCATATTTGCTGTCTTTGTTCGAGTAAATAACATTTTTATTGGCATCCATAACCTTGAATTCAATTGGAGGAAGGTTTTCAGTGCCGCATATGGCAACCCTGTACTCCTGGTCTGAATAAAAGGTTTTATACATTTCAGCCTCCTCTCCTTCTGTCAGGATAGCAGCATGGTAGTTACCATCATGGGTATAAGAGCCCAATTCTACTTTGCAAATCTGTTTTGCAAAACCCTTGCATTGTGCATTTGTCTGAAATGTGGCAAATCCAAATAAGAGGGCTGATATTAGCAGGGTGATTCTTATTGATTTTTTCATGATTTCTCAGTTTACATAAGATGATCTGATTTCTGATACTTTTTCAGCCAGCTCTATAAACACCTCGGGGGTCATATTTGAAGTGACTTCAGATCTAAGTACCGTAACATTTGTCGTCTCATCTATCTCAGCCTTGATCCTGGATGTTTTGAGTATTATCTTGTCGAATACAGTCTTAAGCTCCCTCATCTGACCAATGATTTCATTCACCGCCGGGTGCTCATTATTATCCTCAAGCAATTTCAGCATAATATCAACCGACAGTTTCTGATCAATTATCCGGCCAACAAGCTTATCAGAATCGAATTCTTCCATATCAACCAGTTGTGTGGCAATATACAGACCCTCAACCCATCCACCAACAAGTACGATTGAAGCAATGGCAGGTTGCTCATTATCTTCGAGGTAGGAATTGGAGTTAAGGAACGTTTCTGATACAATATCCATTATAACTTCACGGTTGTTAACGTTCTCTTCCAGTCTGTTGATGGTTTCCTCATTTATGGCATCCAGAATACCCAGACCATCTGCCATTTTCTTCGCAGCCGACATATATTCTATTACGAGCTGAGTTTGATCATAGAGGCTTGAAAAACTCAGGTCGCAGGTAAATATCCCAAGGTTTAAAGCCATAGCCCGGTTGGTTGAATATTTTGAGGTTGACTCAGTTGGATTTAGCAGATCTTCATTAAACCTGGCCCCTGCCGATTTGATCAGCATTGCGGATTCGAGTGGTGAAGGGAGAGAATAGAAGATCCTTTCCGCCTCCTTTACATCCTGAATAACAGATTCGTCTACCTGAGTTATATCCAGAACCGGGACAGTGGGATCCTTGGATCCCCCTGATCCACAACCGGACATAAAAAGGGTTAAAAATAAAACAGTTGTAATTCCAAGAACTGTTCTAGGAAACAAGTTATTTTTCATGATCGTTAGTTTTTACTGGTCTAATTTTGGACTAATTTAGTATATAATTTCTATTTTTCAAAAAGGAAAGAGCGCATGATCTTTAGTACCTTTGCATAAAAGAGAGGATTTATGCCCGAACCTATGAGGAGGTTGGAACAGCTTGGAGCCTTGTTCAAAACAGGGAATGATCAGCAAATAATTGCCAGGATTGCTGCTCTCAGGGAGGAAGAGGTGTTCAGCGGAGTTATTAAGCTGATAGCTAAATTGCATGAGGAAACAGGATCCGATGGTATTAAATCCATTATATCTGAATTTTTAAATGATATCAAGGATAACACACTTGCAGGAGAGGTTATTGAAGCGATTGATACGACCGGATCGGAAGAAACCAGACGGGTATTGATTTCATCATGCTGGCAATCGGGAATTGATTACAGTAATCTTATTGCAAGTTTTATCGAATACAGTATAAAGGGTAATTATATGATCGCACTTGAGTGCTATAGTGTGATTGAACAGGAAGCGTACAAAGTTGAAGATAATATAAGGATAATATGTCTTGAGAAGATCAGATCCTCCATGAAATCGCAACCTGCAGAAAAGATAAAGCTTCTGGAGTGTACAATCAGGACACTTTCCTATCCTGCCGATTTTAAGGAATCAATTCATTATTCGTAGGCAGAGAAGTATCTCATGAATTGAGCTCTTTCGTATTTCCCGGGCTCAGCAATGCTACCGTAATTCAGCTTTCCCCTGAAGCTCTCAATGTTTTCAAAGCCTTTCTGATCCATCCATTTCGAGATCGATTTGTTCATCTTCTTTAGATACTCAATTCCATTCTTATACAGAACTGAGCAAACCTGAACTACATCAGCTCCTGAAAGCAGGTATTTAACAGCATCCTCACCAGAGTGGACACCCGTTGAAGCAGCAATATCTATCTTTTCAATCATGGCGTCGATCATTGCCACCCATCTAATTACATACCTTTTGTCTTCAGGAGTACTGAATACCGATGCAGGGGAAATATTCATGGTATTGATATCTATATCCGGCTCAAAGAACCTGTTGAACAGGACCACCCCATTGACTCCCCTTTTATAGATCTGGTCGACAAGGTTCAGCAGATTGGAAAATCTTTGTCCCAGTTTCACGGCGATCGGTATTTTAATAATTTTTCTTACCTTCTGTATCAGATCAAAATATAGTTTTTCAGCTGTAGCCGGTGTAACGTTCTTATCAACAGGTAAATAGAATACATTTATCTCAAGAGCATCAGCCCCTGCCTCTTCAATTCTGGCTGCAAAACTTATCCAGTCCTCCTGTGTAATACAATTTATACTGGGGATAACGGGGATATTCAGAGATTCTTTTGCTGATACGATAAGCTTCAGATAGTTATCAAGCGAATGACTTTTAGTATAATAGGATACATAGTCTGAGGCCTCAGGATAGTCTGTGGACTCAGCCAGAAGAGATGCCTGATGATTAATTTGTTCTTCAAATAATGATTTTAGCACAACTGCACCGGCACCAGAGTCTTCAGCTAACCTGAGTTTATCCAGGTTGTCAGTCAGGCCGCTGCTACTGATTATTAATGGACTGTTGAGTTCAAGACCCAGATACTTCGTAGTCAAACTTGCCATAATTATTACATTTTTATCCCGATTGATAGTTTCGTTCGCCAAATATAGAATTTCCTACTCTAATTATTGTACTTCCCTCTTCTATTGCTACCTGATAATCCCCTGACATACCCATGGATATCTCCCGGAAAGAGTTATCAGTCAAGAAAAAGCTGGTCTTCAGCTTATCAAAAATATCTTTCAATTGCCTGAATTCACTCCTGACCAGGTCTAGATCTTCAGTGAAAGTAGCCATACCCATTACACCCGAAAGTTCGATATTGCTCAGTTCATCCAGGGCACCTCCTTCAATGAAGGTTGCTACCTCATCATAGCTGAACCCGAATTTGGTATCCTCTTTTGCTATATGGAACTGCAAAAGGCATTTAATTTTCCTTCCAGCTTTTGCTGCCTCTTTATCTATAGCTCCCAGAAGCTTAAGGCTGTCAACGGAGTGTATCATTTCAACAAAACCTGCAATATATTTCACCTTGTTGGTTTGCAAGTGACCGATCATATGCCATTTTATATCCCGAGGCATTATTGGTTGCTTATCCACCAGCTCCTGAACCCTGTTCTCACCAAAGATCCTGTGTCCGGCATCATATGCAACCATGATCTCCTCCACAGGTTTGGTCTTTGAAACTGCAACTACAACCACACCTGACGGCAATTCTGAGCATAACTTCCTTACGTTGCCAGCTATGTCAATCATGATTTGGAGGGTACATAATTTAGTGGGTAAAAGTAAAAAAGCCCTGGTTATTAACCAAGGGCTTCTTTTAATCACCCAGATTTTTTTTAGTCGAGCAAATGTATGGCAAGTCCGCTCCTGAGCTTTGGTTCAAACCATGTGGTTTTCGGAGGCATAATATTTCCTGAGTCAGCAATATCGATAAGCTGCTTCATTGATACAGGGAACAGTGCTAACGCAACCTTCATCTCTCCGTTATCTACCCTTCTTTTAATCTCACCCAGTCCCCGGATACCTCCCACAAAATCTATTCTTTTAGATCTCCTCAGGTCTTGAATATCAAGGATAGGTGAAAGTATGGAGTTTGTCAGGATTGTAACGTCAAGTACCCCGATCGGATCATTGTCGTCATAGGTGCCCTCACGGGCAGTAAGACTGTACCATTTGCCTTCCAGGTATATGGAGAAATTATGAAGTACATCAGGCCTGTATATTTCGGCTCCCTTCAGTTCAATAATAAAGTTTACCTTCAGCTTATCAATGAATTGTCCAGGGCTGTTACCATTCAGATCTTTCACCACCCTGTTGTAATCAATGATCTTCAACTGGTTGTCGGGGAAATGAACTGCCAGAAAATAGTTAAACTCCTCGTTTCCGGTATATCCGGGATTAGCCTTTCGCCTCTCCGCACCCACTAGTGCAGCTGCAGCCGTGCGGTGATGACCATCTGCCACATATGTTGAAGGTACTTTCTCAACAAACAGCTGTTCCAATTCTTCATTGATCTCCCTGTCGCGTATTACCCAGAAATGATGTCCAAATCCATCTTCAGCAACGAAATCATATTCAGGTTCTTCAGTACCGGTTATCCTGGATACTATCTCATCAATCTCTGGTACAGCCGGATAGGTAAAGAAAACCGGTTCAATGTTGGCATTATTAATCCTTATATGGATCATCCTGTCTTCCTCCTTTTCGGGTCGGGTCAACTCATGTTTTTTGATCACACCATTAAGGTAATCGTCGACAGAAGCAGATCCCACAATGCCATACTGGGTCCTCTCTCCCATTGTCTGAGCATAAATGTAATACATCGGCTCCTCATCCTGAACAAGCCATCCGTTTGATTGCCACTTCCGGAAGTTACTGACCGACTTTTCATATACCTCCTCACTATGCACATCGGTACCTTCGGGAAGATCTATTTCTGATCGTGTAATATATAAAAGCGATCTTTCTTTTCCTTCAACCATCTTTATGGCCTCTTCCGAATTCATAACATCATAGGGAAGGCAGGCAACTTCCTTAGCTATTTCCCTGGGTGGTCGCAATGCCCTGAATGGTCTTATTATTGCCATATACCAATATTTGCTCGTTAACTGCTCAGTTTACTTTAAATGTATCAACTCCATCCTTGATGAATGCTACTATCTGTTCTGCAGCTGCAACCCCGGCATTAATGTTCGCTTCGGAGGTTTGGGCTCCCATTTTTTTAGGAGTAAAGAAGAAACGACCCGGATGCTTTTCGGCAAATTCACTGGCACAATCAGGAGCGATATCCGATAGATATGAAAAATCGGGCCTGGTGGCCATTACTTTCAATAACTCTTCCTCGTTTATCACCTCTTTTCGTGCGGTATTTACAAGTACTGCATTATGAGGCATCTTTGTGAGAAGGTTAAAACCAATTGATCCTTTTGTCTCATTGTTTGCAGGCAAATGCAAAGAGACATACTGGCATGTCGAATAGAGATCATCTGCAGAATTGAGTGGTTTCACATTGTCACTACTTATCACATCTGCAGACACAAACGGATCATATGCATAAATGTCCATACCAAATCCTCTGGCAATTCCAGCTACATATTTACCAACATTGCCATACGCATGTATACCCAGTTTCTTTCCGCGCAGCTCAGTTCCGGGGTTTCCATCGAAACCTCCCCTGGCATTATATACCATCATTCCAAAGGCAAGTTCAGCAACTGCATTTGAGTTCTGCCCAGGTGTATTCATAGCAACAACGCCATGACGGGTACAGGCTTCCAGGTCAAGGTTATCATATCCTGCACCGGCCCTTACGACTATCTTTAAATTATGAGCTGCAGCAAGTACTTCAGCAGTGACTTTATCGCTTCTTACAATAAGTGCATTGGCATCGGCGACAGCATCAAGAAACTGCTGGGTATCCGTGTATTTTTCAAGCAGAGAAAGCTTGTAACCTGCCTTCTCCACTACCGTCCTTATTCCTTCCACTGCAATTGGAGCAAAAGGTTTATCGGTTGCAACAAGAACTTTCATAACTAATTTATTTATTAATGATTTGACTCAAATTCCTTCATTACCTCAATAAGGGCTTTTACGCTATCAACAGGCATAGCATTATAGACAGAAGCCCTGAAGCCACCGACCGACCGGTGTCCTTTGATCCCAACCATGCCTTTTGATGATGCAAATTCATTGAATTCAGCTTCCAGTTCCTTGTATTCATCGGCCATTATGAAACAAATGTTCATTATCGACCTGTCCTCCTGAGCAGGCACAGTTGGCACGAACAATTTATTTCTGTCTATCTCATCATAAAGCATTCCTGCTTTTTCCAGGTTGGTTTTATAGATTGCGCTCACCCCACCGAGGTTTTTCAGCCAGGTGAGAGTTTGCAGGGCGGCAAAAACAGGAAGGCACGGAGGTGTATTGAACATCGACACCTTCTCAATATGTGTCCTGTAATCAAGCATGGTAGGTATAGGTCTGTCTACCTTACCAAGTATGTCTTGCTTAACAATAGCAACGGTTACCCCGGCTGGTGCAAGGTTTTTCTGGGCCCCTCCATATATTATGGCATACTTGGATACATCAACAGGCCTGCTGAATATATCCGAGGACATATCAGCAACCAGAGATACAGGAGAATCAATGTCTTTTTTTATTTCGGTACCGTAAATGGTATTGTTTGTTGTAATATGGAAATAATCAGCATCAGCTGGTATCACATAGTTCTTTGGTATGTAATTAAAGTTGGCGTCTTTTGAGGAAGCCACCTCAACGGCTTCACCATAGATCCTGGCTTCGTTATATGCCTTCGTGGCCCATGATCCTGTTACGAGATAGGCAGCCTTCTTCACGAAAAGGTTCATTGGAACCATAGCAAACTGAGTACTGGCCCCTCCACCTACAAAAATTACCTCGTAACCTTCAGGTACTGATAGTAATTCTTTAACCAGGGCAATAGCTTCGTTCATAACCGCAATAAACTCCTTGCTCCTGTGAGATACCTCCATAATGGAAAGTCCCGTTCCTGCAAAATCTTTCACAGCATCACCTACCTTTTCAATAGTGAATTGTGGTAAGATTGATGGTCCGGCGTAAAAATTATGCTTCTTCATTTTTCAACTAGTTTTATAATTAATAAATTCAATCTTCAAATAACAATTTTGTATTTTGATATGATATGTCATGACTATCGGTCTAATTAATCTGATCCAGTTTTACCAGGCTGCCATTTGACAGGATAGGAATTACATCCGTACTATCCGGCGTGTGACAAAACGGAATACAATCATCCAGACCTTTATCCCGCAGCCTGCTCCTCTGGGCAGCCTTTTCAATATAACCAAGCAGGTTATCACCCGCCTTCTCCCACATATCCAGTACTATTTTTACAGAATCACATTTGGTTTCATATCTGCCACTATCCAGAAGTCTTTTCGCCAGGGCACCGGCAAACAGAGAATCTTCAATATTGATCCTGTTCCTCCACCCGGCGCACAACAGGATCACATTCCTGTCACTCTTAACAAGCCATCTTTCGATAGCAGAAATATTCAGAAACGAACCGATCACTACATGATAACATTTTGAAGCAAGATTTATACATCTTGTCCCGTTTGTTGTTGAATATACGATCGTTTTCCCCTCAACCAGTTGCGCTGTAAAATTGAATGGGGAGTTCCCGAAGTCTGCAAAATCGAGAACCAGACCATCCCTTTCAGCAGCTACCATATAGCCACTTTTCTTGAATTTGCTCGCCTCCTCCACCGTTGCTACCGGAATAAGTTTTTCAGCTCCATTATGCAATGCCCAGCAGATAGCTGATGAAGCCCTTAACGTATCAATTATCACAATAATGGCTTCCCCATCTTCATATTCACTGAATATAGCAGGTGTCAGGCATGCTTCAAGGTTATTCATCAGGCTTAATTACTTTTGCTGGCTGGCCCATCCAGACCGGGACTCTGCTATCCTTTATAAATAGGCATCTTTACAACCTGCGCTTTTAATGATTTGTTTCTTATCTCAATAAAAATTTCTGTACCGTCTTTCCAGTATCCATCGTGCAGGTAAGCCATCCCGATCCCCTTCTTCATCATTGGCGACATTGTGCCTGAGGTCACCACACCAATCTGTTCGCCATCAGCATTTAATATTCGGTAATCATGTCTTGGGATACCCCGGTCGATCATTTCAAAAGCTTTCAGTCTCCTGGTTACTCCTTCCTCTTTTTGTTTTAAAAGTATCTGTTTGTCAATAAAATCCTTATTGTCGGTGAACTTGGTAATCCATCCCAGTCCGGCCTCTATAGGTGAAGTATTATCAGTTATATCATTCCCGTAAAGGCAGTATCCCATTTCAAGTCTGAGGGTGTCACGTGCGGCCAGACCGATTGGCTGGATTCCGAACTCCTCCCCTGCTTCAAAAACAGCTTTCCATAACTTATCACCGTCTTTGTTATCCACATATACCTCACATCCTCCTGCACCTGTATATCCTGTAGTTGCAAACAGGGCATTGTCAATTCCTGCAAAAGTGATTTCCTTAAATGTGTAATACTCCATATCCATTACATTTGATGAAGTAAGCTTCTGCATTGCCTTGAGTGCAAGAGGGCCCTGAATTGCCAGCTGGGCAGTGTCATCTGATCTGTTTATAATGCCTTTCCCTGGTAAAATTCCGAATCTTTCAGCCTGCATCACGCACCAGTTCCAGTCCTTCTCTATGTTTGCCGCATTTACTACAAGAAGGTATTTCGTATCATTAAACCTGTATACAAGAAGGTCATCGACTATCCCTCCTTTCCCGTTTGGAAAACATGAATACTGTACCTTGCCATCAACGAGTGCTGATACATCGTTGGAAGTTGTATGCTGCAGGAATTCCAGCGCGCGCGGACCTGTAACCCAGAATTCGCCCATATGCGAAACATCAAAGACACCAACCTTTTCCCTGACAGCAATATGTTCATCGTTAATACCGGTGTACTCAATTGGCATATCATATCCTGCAAACGGGACCATCCTGGCTCCCAATTCTTTATGAAACTTGGTAAATGCTGTATTTTTCATTAACTTATCTTTTATGATTAATAGTATATATCAAATGTAAGAAAAATAGTACTAAAAATGGACTATGGAAACCTGTTGTAGGTCATATAATTCAACGATAGTAATTAACTGAATCAGGTTTGTGTACCAGCACCGAATCAGGCAATGAAATAAACGTTTCCGGAGGATAAGGTCCGACCGAATCCCGCGGATTCCAATTTGCCTCGTAGATATCAAACCCTCCAAACCCATCGGGGCGGTCAGATGCCAGATAGAATATCATGTTATCATAACCGGACGGACGGTAGAACAGGTCATTCCACTGTGAATTTACAGGTGTCCCGAGGTGTTTCACTCCGGACCACGAGCCATATTCGTCCCTGATGGCCATATATATATCATAGCCTCCCATCCCATCCCTTCCGTTTGAACTGAACCATAAGGTATCACCTGTTGCAGAGACCCATACTGACTCCTCGTTCCCCGGACTGTTTATATCCGGCCCGAGGTTAAAGGGCTTTGTCCATTTGTTCTTTCTTATCCTGCTAATATAATATATGTCTCTGCCACCTATTCCTTTCTTACTGTCACTGGTAAAATAAATCTCATCCATTGATCCCGAAATCGCATAGGAGGTTTCTCTTGACGTGCTATTAATGCCTGTTTCGGTTTGATAAGGTTCGTTCCACTGGCCCTTTTTGAATTCAGATAAATAGATATCGCCGTTCCCGGCCCAACCTGCATAAATGTACATTACCCCATTATTCTCATCCATCATAAGTACTCCTTCATTGTTTTCGGTAGTCAGAAATTTACCGGCAGAACCTGCCATATTCCAACCCCCTTCACCCTTAGTAGACACGAATATGTTTTCATCCCATTTCATATCTGATCTTTGCCGCTCCTTCGATTCCCTGAAATTTCTTCTGGATGTAAAGTAAATCAATCTACCATTGTCAGCGACAACAGGAGAATAGTCATCTTCAGCCGAGTTGATATTTTCCCCGAGGTTGGTTAACCTCACCTCTGTTGTATTCTGCATAATCTCAATTGCGGTGTTGCACTCCCTGATTAATTTGTTTACACCAACATCAAAATCATCAGACCTTATCATCTTGTCTGAGTACATGTTAAAACAATCAAGGGCCTTCCCGAAATCACCATTAAGATGATAGGCCTTTCCTGTCAACAGAATGATATCAACAGAAATGTCCGGGTCTAATTCCCGTGCCTGCAGGAAACATTCAATAGCTTTGACCGGAAATTTACTCATAAGATAGCTAACTCCCAGTTTATAATTAAGAGGAGCATCCCCTGGATTGTATTTCAAAGCCTCTATATAGTGATTTACAGCTTCGGGGAAAAGACCCCCTCCCAGCTCAAAATATCTGTCACCCTCCTTCACATGGTTCCATGCTTGGTTGAATCCGTCTTTATCCAGTTTAAATTCTGACTTCTTAATTTTTATTTCCTGTTGTGCATTAACAATAAGTGGAATGCACAGGAGAAATGCGATAAGGGAAAACCTGCTGTAAAACATAGTTGTTATTAGTTTTTGGATATAAATTTAATATAAAAAATCAATTAAGTCCGGACACATTCCCTCAATTTTAGAAGGGCAAATAATCGGTAGCTCACAATTTTTTATATTTTTGTTACAATAATTCAACTAATTAACCTGCATTATGGACATCAAGTATATTAATGTCTCTTATATGGAGGAGGTCTGTGGGGGAGATAATGAACTGATAACCGAGATGATCAATATATTCCGGCAGCAGGTAGTTGAATTCAGTGAGGAGTTCAACCGGCTTTATAACAATCAGGATTATTTCAATCTTGGGCTTTTGGCACACAAGGCAAAATCGTCAATCGCCATTATGGGTATGGAGGAGTTGGCCATGGACCTAAAGGAGTTGGAACTTAAGGCAAGTACCGGTGAAGATACTGAATTGTACAGCAAGTATCTGTCAGAGTTCGAGCTTCAAACAACTTTTGCACTTGAGGAGCTCGACTGGTATTTGAAGAATCTTGAATAAATAGCATATGGTCACAGTCGTTAAACTGGAAAATAATATTGATCAGGTAACTTTTGCCGGAATTGAAAAATTCAATGCCCTGGTTGCAGATGATGCAAGAGAGGTACTGGAAAGGTTGTTTGATGCACCAAATGCCAGGGTAGTAATTGACCTGTCGGGCATTAGTTATATCGACAGTTCAGGATTCGGGTGCTTTCTTAATACAATGAAGACGTCAAGAAATAATTACGGAACGCTTAAGATCTGTTGCATTAAATCTGATGTCAGGGCTCTTTTCACCAGTCTCCAGCTACATACCATTTTCGAACTACACGAAAGCCTGGAGGATTGCATTGCCAGCTTCAGATAGTTCTCAGATTCACATTTGTGCTGTTGTCACATTAACCGAAACAATATTTTTTTTATAAATCCAGGTATCCCTTTTTACGTAAACAGGGATCTTATAAACATTCATATGAAAAAAAAGATACTGAAACCGGACACGATGATCTACCCGCTGCCAGCAGTAATGGTCAGTTGTGGGTCCAACCCCTCCGAGTATAATATTATTACTATCGCCTGGACAGGAACTCTCTGTACTGACCCGCCAATGTGCTATATCTCTGTAAGGCCCGGACGTCACTCCTACGAAATCATAAAACGAAATGGTGATTTTGTAATTAACCTGACGACCAAAGAATTGGTCCGTCATACCGATTGGTGCGGGGTCAGATCGGGCAGGGATTACAAAAAGTTCGAAGAGACAGGATTAACGCCCTCCAGAGCCAGCCGTGTTAAGGCTCCTGTTATAATGGAATCGCCGGTAAACATTGAATGCGTGGTAAAGGAAATAAAAGAACTGGGAGTTCATCACATGTTCATATCAGAGGTTGTGGCAATAAATGCGGACAGCATGTGCTTTAGTGATGAAACAGGATCAATAGACATGAACAGGGTAAATCCAATTTGCTATACAAAGGGCAGCTATTACGAAACAGGTACATTTATAGGCAGGCACGGATTCTCAGTAAAAAAAGGTAAAAGAGAAGGTCGATTGTAAAATGACCAATTAGGAAAATAATGGATTATTTACTACTTTTCATCTCATTTTTAACCAAAAACTTACCTGTACTAGATGAGTGAAAAGATATTAAAGGCCCTGATGCAGTTGTTTGCTATCATTGCCCGTCCCCAGAGCAGCGACAGCGACAGGAGATCCGTAGTGGAAGCATTCCTCCGGAGACAACTGAACGAAGAACTGGTAAAGGAATACCTGAACATTTTTGATGAGTTCTACCTGGATGCACAGGAGAAGCAAAAGAAGAGCCTTCAGAAAAAAAGACATTCTGCCGTTTCTGTACGGATTCTGAAAATCACAACTCAGATAAACGATCAGCTTACCCAGGATCAGAAAATAATTGTGCTGGTACAATTGCTCGAATTCAGTAAATCTGACGAGGATGAAGTAACCGAGGACGAACTCGAGTTTATCAGGGCAGTAGCAGAAACATTTAATGTTGAAGCCGAAGAGTTTGACCTGATGATCAAATTTGCTCTTAACGATTTTACCAACCTTCCTGAATCTTCCCATCTTCTTCTGATCAACAACGACTCATCCAGGAGCTATGGTGAAACAAGACACATGATCAACGAATCTGTTACGGGACAGATGTGGATACTCGAAATTACTTCAGCGGGGCTTTATTTTGTTAGATTTATAGAGGTGGGTGAGATATATATGAACGGACAATTGCTGCAGGAGGATAAAATCTATGCTTTTAACCCGGGATCATCACTACGTGACCCAAAGTCAATTCCGATATACTATAGTGATGTTATAACCTATTTCCGCAGGGAAGAGCTTCAGGCCTCCAGGGTCGTTTACGAGGTAAAAGATGTGGAATACAGGTTTAAGACCGGGCATACCGGATTGCACAGGATGTCTTTTGAAGAAGAATCGGGCAGGCTGGTAGGTATTATGGGTGCTTCCGGGGCTGGAAAGTCTACCCTGTTGAATGTCCTGAACGGGACTAACAGTCCGTATAAGGGTGAAATACTTGTAAATGGAGTAAGTATTCACACCGAAACTGCCAAAATTGAGGGTCTCATAGGTTACGTTTCACAGGATGATCTCCTGATCGAAGAACTTACTGTTTACCAGAATCTCTATTACAATGCAAAACTTTGTTTTGATAACCTGACCGAGGAGGAGATACATGAGAGGGTATCGACCACCCTGCAGAATCTGGGACTCTATGAGATAATGGATATGAAAGTTGGCAGCCCGCTTAACAAGAAGATCAGCGGGGGGCAGCGAAAAAGATTAAATATTTCACTGGAACTCATCCGTGAGCCTGCCATTATGTTCCTTGATGAGCCTACCTCTGGTCTTTCATCAAGAGATTCAGAGAATATCCTTGACCTGTTAAAGGAGCTTGCTCTTAAAGGTAAATTGCTGTTCGTTGTAATCCACCAGCCCTCCTCAGATATATTCAAGATGTTCGACCGTCTTGTTATTCTTGATACCGGAGGCTTCCTTATTTACAACGGCGATCCAATTGAATCAATAATTTACTTCAAGGAAAAGACACATCAGGCTAACTGGAACGAAAGTGAATGTCATGCATGTGGTAACGTGAATCCGGAACAGGTTTTCAATATTGTTGAAGCGAAAGTACTCGACGAATATGGGAAAGCCACCAAATTAAGAAAGGTAGCACCCAGGGAATGGAATAAGTATTATAAAACCGATACCGGGAAAATGGAGAAAAAACTTGAACCAGGTAAAGGGATTCCCGAAATAACATTTAAGACACCCAACAGGCTTAAACAGTTCCTGGTATTTACCAGGAGGGATGTGCTCTCCAAACTGGCTGACAGACAATATCTTCTCATAACAGTCCTGGAGGCACCCCTGCTTGCCTTTTTTCTTGCATTCCTGATCAGGTATTTTGATGAGAGTGACATAGACGCCAGCTATACTCTGCTAAATAACAGTAATCTCCCGGTATACCTGTTTATGTCGGTTATTGTAGCCATATTTATGGGTCTAACTGTAAGTGCCGAGGAGATCATCAAGGACAGGAAGATTCTTAAAAGGGAGGCATTCCTGAACCTCAGCTGGAATAGTTACCTTTTCTCCAAAGTGATTGTACAGCTGGTTATTTCAGCTGTTCAGGCATTTACGTTCGTTATAGTAGGCAACCTGATAACCGGGGTAAGAGGTATGATGCTCGAATACTGGCTTGTTCTGTTTTCCTGCTGGGCTGCATCTAACCTGTTGGGACTGGTCATTTCTGACAGTTTCAAGGCAGTTGTTACCATCTATATACTTATTCCGTTCCTGGTAATCCCTCAGATCATTCTGAGTGGTATAATAGTAAAATTTGAAAAGCTGAACCCGAACATGTCATCCCCTTCCAAGATACCTTTTTATGGTGAAGTAATAGTGGCACGGTGGGGATATGAAGCACTTGCCGTCAAGCAGTTCAAGGATAATGAATTCGAAAAAGATTACTATGACTATGAGAAGACAATGAGTATTGCTAACTTCAAGAAGATCTATTGGTACAGTTCTATGAAGGCTAAGATCGATAATCTTGAAAATGATCTTCTGAGAGATACAAGGGATGAAGGGTTCATCTCGGATCTTACCCTGGTTAGAAATGAGATCCAGCGTGAAATGGCTATTGTACCAAATCTTGAGTTTAAGTTTCTTGATCAGCTTAATGAGAAATCTGTCACTCTGGATGCTATAAATGCTGCTGCCAGTTATATCGAGAATTTGAATACTCTTTACAAACGACTCTACAACAAGGCTAATGCAGAAAAAGATGCTCTTGTAACTGAAGCGGAGAGAAAAGACAAGGAAGCATCTCTTAAATTGAAAGATCAACATTATAATACCAGTCTGGAAGAGTTTGTCAAAAATTCCAAGGAGACTGACCGTACGGTTGAATTCAAAGGGAGAATAATCCAGAAGATTGATCCCATATTCATGGACCCGGAATCCAGGTTTCTGAAAGCCCACTTCTATGCCCCCCAGAAAAAGATCTTTGGCAGATACTTTGATACATTCTGGGTCAATATTGCAGTTATCTGGGCAATGACTATTCTTTCATATCTGGTCCTTTATTTCAGGTTATTGAAACGGTTCCTTGATTCGACTGAGGAGTATTCAGAAAGCAGAAAAGCTAAAAAAGAATGAAATAAATAAGGGGTACACAAAACATACCCCTTCAAAATAAAATAAAATAAACCGATCCGGAAATGAAAGGAATAGATTATTCGACTATTTCTATCATCTGAAATGGAACCCTTATAATGGATTCATAATCCTCACCGGCTTCAAGCATGTCCTCATCATCCTCTTCATAAAACCACTTTATCTCCACTTCATTCTTTGCTTTGTGAATGACCTCCAACTTTTTGAAGACATCGAGAATGCATTTTGATGAACTGGTATTGAAATACTCCAGTTTAACCTCAACGGTCGTCTTGGGTAGTGGACTATCCTTATATCCCTCTAGCCAATCAACCAGAGGTTTATAGAATTCTACGGAGTTCTCAGGTATTGACCTTCCTTCAAGCTTAAATACACCCTCGCTCGCATCAAAGCGTACTGTCGGGGTTTTGGGTGTTCCTTCAATAATGATCGGTTCCATGATTTATTCTTTTATATGGTTACTACTCTATTGGTGTTTTATCAATCTTTATCCGGATAATGAAAAATGAATATTTATTATTGTATTCAGAAAAACTATACTCCAGTTTATTTCCGGTTTTTCTGGCTATATCCACCAGACCAAGGCCCCCTCCACCCTTGTCTGATATCTTCTGGTGATGAAGTATGTACTTATATAACTCTTTGATCTCCTCAGCTGTGGAATTATTGATCTTCAGGATCTTGACTTTAAGATCATTCACTTTCCTTGTTGAAATGAAATTACCGGCAGTTATATAATATCCTGCTTCATTACGGTTAATAACAATAAGCCCGAAGCGGTTAGCGCTCTGATCCTCAAAATCCTCAGGTACTGTATCAACGTGGTGGTAAAGATTCTGGAGACTTTCAACAAGGACATTGTATACCTTCTTCCGTATCTTCGACGGATCGTTTATCTCAACAGTCTTTTTTTCGACAGAATCGAGGATATGGTTTATAACATCGGAGCTGATATCACCTTTATATGAGAAGATAACGTCTTCAGACTGCAACCCCTGGAAAAAGTTCTCAACGCTAAAGCTCATCGGCTTCTTTTTGACTTAGGCTTTATGTTTCAGATAACAAATATAAAAAAATTCTCAAGTCCAAAAAAAATTAGGCCAATCCAAATATAATTTATCTGAGGTATTGGCCTTTCATGCTGCCAGTGTACAAATCATATTTCACTAATCGACACTCAAGAGCACCATTATAAAGAGTCTGTTTCTCCGATGGCCTAAGACCTAAATTTTTCAGGGCATCAAAGTTCGATGTCAGGATCCATGCTTCAGAAGAGGGATATCCATGCTTCAACCTCTCACCTATCTTACCATATAATTCCATTATATCTCTATCTTTTATTCTCTCGCCATATGGTGGATTCATGATTATGGTAAACTTCTTTCCTCCAGAGTCAGATGAAAAGAAATCCTTTACTGAAGGTTTGATCAAATCATCCATTCCTGAGTTGGCAATATTCATTTTTGCCATTCTGACTGCTCCCGGGGAACTATCCGAGCATTTAATTATCGGGCCGGTAAAACCTGTACTAATTACCTGCTCAGCAGCAATCTTATTATAGAGGTTTTCATTATAGTCGAACCAGTTCATAAATCCGAAGAATTTCCTGAACGAACCAGGAGCAATCCCTTTGGATATCATTGCTGCCTCAATTGGTATTGTAGCTGAGCCACACATCGGATCTAACAGTACTGATTCGCCCTTCCATCCTGTAAGCATTATTATGCCTGCTGCCAGTGCCTCATTCAGTGGGGCCATACCGGAATTTTTCCTGTAACCACGCTTAAATAGCGGTATTACAGATGAATCAACTGAAATTGTTACCTCCTTCTCCCTCACATGAAGGTTAAAGAGTATATCCGGATCCTCAGTATTGACAGAAGGACGTCGTCCATATTTGCTCCTGAACCGGTCAGCTACCGCATCCTTGAGTACAAGGGCTGCATAACCGGTATGGTTGAACAGGGATGAGTTAACAGTTGGTACAATTGCGAAGGTTTGTTTCAGACCAAGATGATCTTCCCATGGCATCTCTGTTGCAACTCTTCTGAGGTCATCAACCTCAGATATCCTGAATCGAAATATAACTTTAAGTACTGAAAGTGCAGTTCTCAGATGCCAGTTTGCCCTGTACAGCATGCTGAGGTCTCCTTCGAAGGCCACTGCTCTTTTAAGGGGGCGAATATTCCTCGCGTTCAGGTGGTTTAGTTCCGATTCCAGGACCCCTTCAAGTCCGTATAAGGTTTTAGCAATGAATTCCATTTGTTTTGGATCAGTTACCCTTCTCAAGAAGATGGGAATATGTTTCAGGATTGCTGATAATTTTCAAAGCTTCATTAACCACCCTGTCATCTGCATATACAATCTGGTAATATTCAGACATATCCCATAAATCTCTGGCTACTAATCCCTTGAGGATTGTCAAAATCTGTTTCTCCGATATTATGAACTGCTTTTCGTTAAATTTCACTCCTAACTTTTCAGCTCTTTCAATAAACGTATCAATATCTGCTTCTGTAAAGCTGAATTTCCGGTTGAAATCATCAAATGATCTGTATTTGTCAAGGAATTCAGATCTGTGTCTGTCTGTGAAATCAAGAGAATATTCAGTTATTACGTTCTTCCTTACCAGATCGCCATAATAGGTTGAAAACCAGGAAGTGTCGGCCGGGATAAACAGATCAGGCATGATTCCGCCGCCTCCGTACACTGTCCGTCCGTTCAGCAGGGTCTTGTATTTCAGTGAGTCCGGGAACTGGATACTGTCGGCCGAGAATACCTCACCGTTGGTATACCTTGAAAAGAAATCGGTAAAATATTTTTCAATACCGTCATCGTAGGGTCTCTGTATCAATCTTCCTGTCGGAGTATAATAACGCGCTACGGTAAGACGCATTATCGAACCATCACTGAAGTTAAAACCATTCTGAACAAGACCTTTGCCGAAGGTTCTTCGGCCCGCAATTACCCCTCTGTCCCAGTCCTGTAAAGCTCCGGATAATATTTCGCTGGCTGATGCCGAACCTTCGTCAACCAGTACTACGATCCTCGAATCAGCCAGTGTGCCTATCGTTCTGCTAAAGAAATCCTGCCTCGGGGTTTTAAGTCCTTCAAGGTACACGATCAGTTTCCTCTCATTGAAGAACTGATCGGTAAGTCTGATAGCAGCTTCAAGATAACCACCTGTATTGTTTCGCAGGTCAATTATGAGATGCTTCATTTTCTGCCTCTTCAGCCTTTCAACAGCATTGTTAAATTCATCTTCGGAGGTTGCCGAAAACCTGTTCAGTTTCACGAAACCCACATCATCACTAAGCATGTAAGCAGCATCGAGACTGTTAACCGGAATCTTATCCCTGGTAATAGTAAAGTCATTAATCCCTTTTACTCCTCTTCTGTAAACACCTACATTAACCTTGGTCCCTTTCTCACCAAGCAATCTCTTGCGCACACCACCGGTCGTAATTCCAACTCCTGCGACATTTTCACTCCCAATTGTCACGATCCTGTCTCCGGCTCTCATTCCGACAGCTTCGGACGGACCTCCAGGGACCGGTGAAATGACGATTATCGAATCGAAAAGTATATTGAACTGGATACCTATCCCTTCAAAATTTCCCTGAAGTTCCTCATTCATCTCATCTGCCTCCTCCTTGCTTATATAAACTGAATGAGGATCCAGATATCGCAACATTTCAACAATAGCTTTCTCAGTAAGAGCTTCTGTATCAGTGCTGTCGACATAGAAGGCCTCTATCAGTGCCAGGGCTCTGCCAAACTTAAAGGTCTGGTCAGTAAACATCTGCTGACCGTGAGCTTTGCCTGCTGTAAGGCTAAGCAGTACTGTCAGCAATATGTACTGGAAATATCTGTAACCTATCATATCATTCTTCTTTAGTATTACCAAAACCGGGACTACTCCCACTCTATTGTAGCAGGGGGTTTGGAACTTATATCATATACCACCCTGTTTATTCCTTTTACCTTATTTATTATTTCGTTCGAAACCAATCCCAGGAAGTCGTAAGGCAGGTGCGACCAGTCTGCTGTCATACCGTCAGTAGAGCCCACTGCCCTGAGCACAACAGTATTTTCATAGGTCCGTTCATCACCCATTACACCCACCGACTGAACCGGTAATAGTATTACCGCTGCCTGCCACACTTCATCATAGAGATTATGCTTCTTTAATCCCTCTATATATATATCATCAGCATCCTTTAGTATTCTGAGTTTCTCTCTGGTTATATCTCCTAGTATACGTATTGCCAGGCCTGGTCCGGGGAAGGGATGACGTTTAATGATCGCATCTGGCATATCCATAGCCCTGCCTACCCTGCGAACCTCATCCTTAAACAATAGTTTCAGTGGTTCAACCACTTTCAGATTCATTTTTTCCGGTAATCCGCCAACATTATGATGCGATTTTATAGTAGCCGATGGACCATTAACTGATGCAGATTCAATAACATCAGGATAAATTGTTCCCTGTGCAAGCCATCTGACATCTTTTACCTTCTTCGCCTCCTCCTCAAAAACCTCAATAAAAACACGTCCGATTATCTTCCTTTTGGTTTCCGGTTCACTTTCACCTTCCAGCTGATCCAGAAATCTGTTTATTGCATCAACTCCTACAACGTTCAATCCCAAGCCCTTATATGAATCGAGCACCTTTTCAAACTCATTCTTCCTGAGAAGTCCGTTGTCCACGAAGATACAGGTCAGGTTGGGCCCAATAGCCTTATTCAGGATGAAGGCAGCCACGGATGAATCAACACCACCCGACAGGCCGAGAACCACTTTATCATTACCAAGCTGATCCTTCAGCCCACTTACCGCTGCATCCACAAATGAATCGGGTGTCCACGATTGTGAGCATCCACAAATATCCACAACAAAGTTGCTCAGTATCTTCATCCCTTCAACAGTATGGTAAACCTCAGGATGAAATTGAATACCCCATGTAGATTCCCCTTCAATCTGGAAAGCGCCAACCTTTACATCTGAAGTTGATCCGATTATCCGGTAATGCCCGGGTAGTCTGGCAATTGTATCGCCATGCGACATCCAGACCTGTGTACCCGTATTAACACCCGTGAATAATGGATTTTCAGTATCAACATAGATCATGTTAGCCCGTCCATATTCCCTGGTATTTGAGGGTAGTACCTTTCCACCAAAGTTATGTGAAAGGTATTGGGCACCGTAACAAACACCAAGCAATGGTTTTTTCCCCTTAATGCTGTCCAGAACAGGATGCGGAGCCTCTTTGTCCCGGACAGAAAATGGACTTCCCGATAAAATAACCCCCTTTACATTCTCATCAGGTTCAGGATAATGATTAAAGGGATAGATTTCGCAGTATACATTAAGCTCACGTATCCTGCGGGCTATTAACTGGGTATATTGGGAACCAAAGTCCAGAATCAGAATTTTCTCCTGCAAAGTACCTTCAATTTTCATTATTAATCAGGTGCAAAGATAACTATTCTTTTATTATCGCTTTTCAAATTTATATGCTGATTGTAAGCCCATCCTCGGCGGCAATTGTATTATTAAATACTGACTTTGCCTCCTTCAGGAGTTGTGATGCTTCCCTGTACCGGGCTGAGAAATGGCCTATTATCAGTTGCCCTGCCCCGGCATCATTAGCTACGGTTGCCGCATCCACGGCGGTGCTGTGTCCTGAGATTGCAGCCAGCTTTGAATTGTCAGATGCAAATGTCGATTCATGATAAAGCAGATCTACCCCTTTTACCATACTGGACAGTCGCTTGAAATATGAAGTGTCGCTGCAGTAAGCATATGATCGGGTTTTAGGTGGCTCAATCGTCAGGTCACTGTTTGGTATCAGCGTCCCCTCCCCTGTAATGAAGTCCTCCCCCCGCTTAATTGCCGGAATACTGGCAACCGGTATATTATACAATGGTATGGTCTCCTTTCTTATGTTCCTAACCTTTTTTTTTTCCCTGAATAGAAAGCCATATGCCGGGATCCGGTGAACCAGAGGAATCGTTGTAACTGTGATATTCTTATCTTCATAGATCTTCCTCGGATCTTTTCCATTAAGAGGTATGAATTCCAGCTCATATCCAAGCATAATATCAAAATCGTCCAGGTGGGAATAAAGCATGTCCCCGAATGCTTCCGGAGCATAGAGTCTGAGCAGATTTTCCCTGCCCATCAGATTAAAGGTCGACAACAATCCGTATAGCCCAAAGATATGATCACCATGAAGGTGGCTTATGAAAATATCATTGATCCTGCTGATCTTTATACGATTTTTTCTCAGCTGCATCTGCGTTCCCTCACCACAATCAATTAAAAAAAATCGCTCATGTGCCTTAAGCATATGAGCGGATGGATATCTCGTTGATGTTGGTAAAGCGGAACTGCTACCAAGTATGGTAATCTTAAATTCCACTTTTTGTTGCAAAATCTATGATATCATACCAACAGCATTATCCACAGTATCGGTGATATTCAAAACTGTGTCAAGCTGCGATATGGTGATCAGCCTTTCAACAGCATCATTCAGTCCACACAGCACAAAAGTACCACCAGCATTTTTACATAAACGGTTGGCAACTAATATTGCACTAAGTCCGGATGAATCACAGTACTGACACTTCGCCAGATCAAGTATGATATTCTTTTCCCCTTTGCCGGATACGAGCACTAATTCCGACTTAAGTGCCGGAGCTATGTGTGTATCAAGCTTTTCGGTCTGAACCTGGATCAAAGTGCTATTGTTTCTGTTTTCAATATTAAAATCCATGACGTTGACTTTATAATTTGGTAGCACCAATTTAATTATTTTTTCTCAGATTTGGAAGATTTGTTTTCTTTTTCTTCCATTTCTTCTTTTAATGCTGCTAAATCACTGATATCGCCAAGTGTGGTCTTTTCAATGTTTGTTTTAACCTTTCTGGTTGTTTTCCTTGTTGTGGCAGGGCTGCTTTTCTTGTCGCCGGCCTTGCCGGCCCGTTTCTCATCCTCGAAAACCCGGCTATGCGAAAGAATTATTTTCTTGGCTGATTTATTGAATTCAATAACCTTGAATTGAAGTTTCTCATCAACCTTTCCGGATGTACCATCCTCCTTAACGAGATGTTTTGGCGTAACAAAGCCTTCAACACCATATTGCAGGGTAACCACAGCACCTTTGTCGAACACATCAATTATGGTACCTTCATGGATCGAGTCAACTGCGAAAACATCTTCAAATACATCCCATGGATTCTCCTCAAGTTGCTTGTGACCAAGGCTTAATCTCCTGTTCTCTTTATCAATCTCAAGAACCACTACCTCTATTTCAGAATCAATTGAAGTAAACTCAGCAGGGTGCTTGATCTTCTTTGTCCATGACAGGTCCGAAATATGGATCAGGCCATCCACACCCTCTTCGATCTCAACAAATACACCAAAATTTGTAAAATTGCGAACCCTGGCAGTGTGCTTTGAGCTAACCGAATATTTCTTTTCAATCTTTTCCCACGGGTCAGTTTTCAGTTGTTTAATACCCAGTGACATTTTTCTTTGCTCACGATCGAGTGTCAGTATGGTTGCTTCAACCTCGTCACCAACATTCATGAATTCCTGAGCACTTCTAAGATGTTGCGACCATGACATTTCAGAGACATGAATCAAACCTTCAACCCCGGGTGCGATCTCAACGAAGGCACCATAGTCGGCCATAACAACCACTTTACCTTTAACCTTGTCGCCAACTTTCAGATTCTCATCCAGTGAATCCCATGGATGTTCAGTAAGCTGCTTCAGGCCAAGAGCGATCCTTTTTTTGTCATCATCAAAATCAAGGATCACAACATTAAGTTTCTGGTCTAGCTGTACGATCTCTTCCGGATGGTTCACCCTGCCCCACGAAAGGTCAGTAATATGGATAAGCCCGTCAACACCACCCAGGTCAATAAATACTCCGTATGAGGTAATATTCTTAACGGTCCCTTCAAGAACCTGTCCTTTTTCCAGTTTTGCAATGATCTCTTTCTTTTGTGATTCAAGTTCAGCTTCGATCAGTGCTTTATGTGATACAACTACATTCTTGAATTCATGGTTTATTTTTACAACCTTGAACTCCATGGTCTTACCAACAAATACATCGTAATCACGGATAGGCTTGACATCAATCTGTGATCCCGGCAGGAATGCTTCAATACCAAATACATCTACGATCATCCCTCCCTTTGTACGGCATTTGATATAACCTTTTATGATCTCATCCTGATCCAGTGCATCATTAACCCTGTCCCAACTCTTTAGTGCCCGGGCTCTTTTGTGAGATAGTACAAGTTGTCCTCTTTTGTCTTCCTGGCTTTCAACATATACCTCAACTGTATCACCGGGTTTTAAATCAGGATTATACCTGAATTCATTCAGGCTTACCAACCCTTCTGACTTATAGCCAATATTTATTACAACCTCACGCTTATTCATTGAGATTACGGTACCATCAACCACCTCATCAACTGCAATTGTTGAGAGCGTCTCATCGTACATCTTCTCATACTCTTTCATACGTGGCGATTGCTTTGACTCCTTAACTTCAAATGATTCCCAGTCAAATTCCTCCGGGAAAGTACCTGTAACCTCTTCTATAGCTTCAGCCACCTTTCCTACGGTCCTGTCCGCTGGCTTATCCTCGGGAGCTTCTGCGATTACAGGAGCTTCTGCCTCTGCAACCTCAGCAGTCTTTTTAACCATTTCGATTTCATCAACCTTCCCGACCTCATCAACCTTCTCAACCTCATCAACCTTCTCAACCTCATCAACCTTCTCAACCTTCTCAACCTCATCAACCTTCCCGACCTCATCAGACCCAGCGGCCTTCGTTGCAGGCTTTTTCTTTTCAGTTTCCTCATTCTTCTTGTCTGCCGGCTTGTCCTCTGGTTTGCCCGCCGGAGCTTCAGCGGAAACGGAAGCTTCTATCTCTGCAGTCACTTCAACCTTACCGCCTTTTACACTCTTTTCCTCTGATTTTGTTTCTTCACCAGTTTTTGTTTTCACAGGCTTTTCATCCCTGACATTTTTCTCAACTTTTTCTTCACTGGTTGTTTTCTCAGTTTTTTGCGCCATGATTTAATTAAATAATCTAATAATTAATAAGTTAGACATTATGTTGTTTTGAATTTGGATGCAAAATTACTCATTATTGCTCTAATTACCTAAATATTTACCTGAATTTTAACATGGTTCAATATCTGCCGAAGATATGCCCGGTTTTCTAAATATTTCTGTTTTGTTATCTTTGCTTCTGCTATCAGCATAACAGCTTATGAAACGCATCTTAGTTACAGGAGGCGCCGGCTTTATAGGTTCTCATCTTTGCGAAGAGCTGCTAAGGAGGGACGATGAGATTATATGCATGGATAATCTTTTCACGGGATCAAAAAAAAATATAAGCCATCTTATTGGAAAACCCAATTTTGAATTGGTTCATCATGATATTACAATGCCCTATTATACTGAGGTGGATGAGATTTACAATCTTGCCTGTCCCGCTTCTCCCATCCATTACCAGCATAACCCGATAAAGACAATAAAAACATCTGTCCTGGGATCAATAAACATGCTTGGACTGGCCAAAAAGACAGGTGCAAAAATACTTCAGGCCTCGACCAGTGAGGTATATGGTGACCCCGAAATACATCCCCAGCCCGAAACCTATTTTGGAAATGTAAACCCCCTGGGGCCCAGGTCATGCTATGACGAAGGGAAAAGATGCGCAGAATCCCTGTTTATGAATTACCATCTTCAAAACAGGGTAAGGATCAAGATAGCAAGGATATTTAACACATATGGTCCGAAAATGATGATGAACGATGGGAGGGTAATATCAAACTTTATCGTCCAGGCACTGCTTGACAAGGATATTACGATATTTGGCGATGGTACCCAAACTCGTAGTTTTCAGTATATTGATGACCTGATAAAGGGGCTGATCCTTTTCATGGAGTATCCTGATGGATTCACCGGACCGCTTAATCTTGGAAATCCTGAAGAGTTTTCAATAAATGAAATAGCAGAAAAAATAATTGCTATGACCGGATCAGGGTCAAAACTTGTCTATCTGCCACTTCCTGAAGATGACCCCATGCAGAGAAGGCCGGATATATCATTGGCTATAAAGAAACTCAGGTGGCAACCCTCCACTGAACTTGAAAGGGGTTTGGAAATGGCAATTGACTATTTTCGAAATGAAATGAACCTGAAGAGATAAAACAATAAGAAACAGACTACTATGAAAGGAATCATACTTGCCGGTGGAGCCGGAACCAGATTGCACCCGGTCACTCACTCAATCTCTAAACAGATCTTGCCGGTTTATGACAAACCAATGATCTATTATCCCCTTTCAGTCTTAATGCTTGCCGGAATTCGTGAGATACTGATCATCTCAACCCCAAGGGATACTCAGATTTTCAGGGATCTTTTGGGTGATGGTTCATTCCTTGGACTCAAATTCAGCTATGAAGTTCAACCTGAACCTGAAGGATTGGCTCAGGCATTTATTATTGGTGAGAAATTTATTGATGATGATCCGGTATGTATGATTCTTGGTGACAACATTTTCTACGGACATGGTTTGGGTGACCTACTGCTTGAAACGGCAAAACTGGAGAAAGGAGCATGCGTTTTTGGATACTATGTAACCGATCCCCAGAGATATGGAGTTGTTGAATTTGACAACAAAAGTGATGTTATCAGTATTGAAGAAAAACCCCAGTTACCAAAATCACATTATGCTGTTACCGGACTCTACTTTTATGACAATGATGTAGTTGAAAAGGCGAAATCACTGAAACCATCTGCAAGGGGCGAACTTGAAATAACCGACCTGAATAAACTCTATCTTGCAGAAAAGAATCTTAAGGTAAAGCTTCTTGGCCGGGGAATGGCATGGCTCGATACAGGAACCCATGAAAGTCTGCTGCAGGCAGCTAACTTTATAGCTACACTGGAACAAAGACAGGGTTTAAAGGCTTCATGTATCGAAGAGATCGCATATAAGAGGGGATTTATCTCCAGGGACCAGCTTCTCAGTCTTGCAAAAAACCTTGGGAAAAGCCAGTATGGCAACTATCTTGAAAGAATAGCCATGGAGGAGATCAGAGTGTTCGGCAGGAGCGAAGAATAATATTAATACCGATGAAAATAGTTACAACAGATTTCCCTGGACTGGTAATAATCGAGCCTTCAGTATTCAAGGACAGCAGGGGCTATTTTTTTGAAAGCTATAACTTGAAGGACTTTCTTGGGAACAACATCGTTTTTAATCCTGTCCAGGACAATGAATCTTCTTCCCAGAAAGGTGTAATCAGGGGGCTTCATTACCAGTTAAATCCAATGGCACAGGCAAAGCTGATCAGGGTAATCCGTGGCAGTATCCTGGATGTTGCAGTTGATCTGAGGAAAGGATCACCTACTTACGGACTATGGAAATCAGTGGAACTGAATTCCGAGGAAAAACGACAGCTCTTTATACCAAGAGGTTTCGCTCATGGTTTTTCTGTTATAAGCGATGATGCGATAATTCTCTATAAATGTGATAATCTCTATTCCCCGGGGCATGAGCGCGGGATCCTCTATAATGACCCTGACCTTGGTATTGATTGGGAAGTAGATCATGCAGGGTCGGTGATAAGTGATAAGGACAGGCATAATCCTCTTTTTAAAGATGCTCAAATGAATTTCCGGTTTGATCCATGACTAGTATCTTAGTAACAGGGGGTGACGGACAGCTTGGAAGTGAGCTTAAAAATCTGGCAGACAGATTTCCTGCCCTGAAACTCACATTTACAGATCTGAACAGTCTGGATATCACTGATTTCAAATCAGTCGAAAGTTTTCTTGATCGTGAGCGACCATCATATGTTATCAATGCGGCAGGGTATACTGCAGTTGACATGGCTGAAAAGGAAACAGAGAAGGCATTTGAAGTAAATTTTGGCGGAACAGCCAATCTGGTTTCCGCTTTAAGCATTTATGGTGGAAAACTTATTCAGATATCAACTGACTATATCTTCGATGGGGAATCTTCAGAGCCATACCCTGAAGATTACCAGCCTGTCCCTCTTTCAATATATGGGAAATCAAAATTAGCAGGAGAAGAGATAGCGCTCGCCTGTGAAAAGTCGATGGTTATCAGAACATCATGGCTCTATTCAAGCTTCGGCAGCAACTTTGTCAAGACAGTTATCAGAGTAGCCAAAGAAAAAGGAACTCTCAGGATCGTTGACGACCAGACCGGCTCTCCAACATATGCTGCTGACCTTGCTGAGGTTATAGTTAACGTTATCACTGCAGATATTGAAGCCAATGTCCTTTTTGAAGGAGGGATCTATAACTTTTCCAATGAGGGTGAGTGCAGCTGGTATCAGTTTGCCCTGGCAATTAAGGATTACCTTGATCTGGATGTGTCAATTGTTCCTGTCAGTACCGGGGAATATCCTTTACCTGCAAGGAGACCGAAGTATTCAGTTCTCAACACCTATAAGATCAAAAACAAATATTCAGTGGTGATCCCGCGGTGGGAGGAAAGTCTTGCAAAGTGTCTCAAAATATTAAAAAATACAAAACAATGAGCGAAGAATTGCTGGAAATGGTAATTGCAAAGGCAAAGATGTGGCTTACAGCCGATTATGACATGGAGACCAGGGATAAGGTCAGATATTTGCTCGAAAATGATGAAGAGGGTCTTGTTGATGCCTTTTACCAGGACCTGGAATTCGGTACCGGCGGACTGCGTGGTATTATGGGTGCTGGAACAAACAGGATGAACAAATATACCCTTGGAATGGCAAGCCAGGGACTGGCCAACTATCTGAAGAAGCAATTTGGCCAATCAGAAGTGATAAAGGTTGCCATTGGGCATGACTGCCGGAATAACAGCAGGTATTTTGCAGAAACAGCTGCCGGTATTTTTGCTGCCAATGGTTTTGAGGTCTATCTCTTCGAATCACTCAGGCCAACGCCTGAACTTTCATTTACTATCAGGCACCTGGGGTGCAAGAGCGGTGTAATAATTACGGCTTCGCACAATCCGCCGGAATATAATGGTTATAAGGCATATTGGGATGATGGTGGTCAGGTAACTGCACCGCATGATGAGAACATAATAACGGAAGCAAAAAAGATCAACTCTGTTTCAGAGATCCTTTTTGGAGGACCCCCTGAGAAGATCCATATTATCGGAAAGGAAATTGATGAACTGTTTATCGAAGCGATTTTGCAGGTTAGCCTCGACAGGGAAAGTATAAATAAGCATCACGATCTGGGTATTGTCTATACACCAATCCATGGAACAGGAGTGAAAATTGTGCCTCAGACATTAAAAAGGTTTGGATTCACCAATATAATCAATGTTGAAGAACAGGATGTAATTGATGGTAACTTCCCGACAGTAAGATCTCCCAACCCTGAAGAGGCCGATGCTCTTAAAATGGCAATTGAGAAGGCGGAAAAGACAAATGCAGAGCTGGTAATGGCGACTGACCCTGATGCAGACCGTATTGGTATAGCTGTCAAAAACAGAAGTGGCCAGTTTGTGCTTCTTAATGGAAACCAGACCGGTGTAATTCTCACCTGGTACATTATTCACCAGTATATAAAAAAGGGTCTTCTTAAGGGGAATGAGTATATAATTAAAACAATAGTCACATCCGATCTTTTTGAAAGGATCGCCGAAAAGAATGGAATAAAATGTTTTAATGTACTTACTGGTTTCAAGTATTTTGCCAGTCTTATCAAGAAGCTTGAAGGTTCGATGAAGTACATCTGTGGGGGTGAAGAAAGTTACGGCTACCTTCCCGGTGATTACGTAAGGGATAAGGATGCCGTGGCTTCCTGCGCCATGGTAGCTGAAACAGCTGCCTATGCGGCTGCTATGGGCAAGACTTTATTTGAATTACTTATTTCTGTCTATGCTGAGTATGGCTTCTATAAGGAAAAGCTGTTTAATATTGTCAGGAAAGGTAAAGATGGTGCTGAGGAGATAAACAACATGATGATCAGGTTCAGAAAGTCACCCCCGAAAAAAATAAACAGATCAAAAGTGGTCAGGATAAACGATTATAAATCACTTATATCCAGGAATATAATTACAGGAGAACGTCAAAATCTTGAAATAGAATCCTCTAATGTATTGCAGTTTTTTCTGGAGGATGGCTCCAAAATATCAGTCAGGCCTTCAGGCACCGAACCAAAAATCAAGTTTTATTTCAGCGTTAACAAAAAGCTTGATAGTATTAATGGATTCGAATCAACAGAAGCTGAGCTTGACAGTCGTATTGATGCCATAATTAAAGATATGAATCTGGTTTAGGCAGAGGGCAGAGAGCAGAGAGCAGAGGGCAGAGAGGAAATTTTCAACCTTGCGCCTTGAACCTTGAACCTATAATCTATGAAATCCTACAAGAAAGAACTCTGGTTTGAAACCGATTGCCGCAGGCAACTGGTTAATATTACGCGTGAGATCGAAAATTGCCTTTATGATAGTGGCATAAAGGAGGGGCTCTGCCTGGTGAATGCCATGCACATTACCTCAAGTGTTTTCATAAACGATGATGAGTCGGGTCTTCATCATGATTATGAGGTATGGCTTGAGAAGCTTGCTCCGGAAAAACCTTATTCCCAGTACCGCCATAATGGCTTTGAAGATAATGCCGATGCTCATCTGAAGAGAACCATAATGGGCCGGGAAGTTGTAGTAGCCGTTACTGAAGGCAAGCTTGATTTCGGACCCTGGGAGCAGATCTTCTATGGCGAATTCGACGGTAAAAGAAGAAAAAGAGTGCTGGTCAAGATAATCGGTGATTAGGCGCCCAGAAAAAAATCATCAGCAAAATTTACCAGGTATAATCTGTCAGTCGCACGTGTGACTGCTGTATATAACCAGCGCAGGTAGTCAATGCTGGGCTCATGATTGTTGAACATTCCCTGGTCAACAAAGACCCTTTCCCACTGACCACCCTGAGCCTTGTGACATGTTACTGCATATGCAAACTTGATCTGCATGGCGTTGAAGCAGGGATCATTCCTGACAGCCTCATACTGCTTTTTTCTTGTAGACAGATGTGCCTGTTCAGCAAGTACTTTTTCAAATAGCTCCCTGTTTTTCTCCGTACTTAATGAGGGTGTTTCGGACCAAAGTGTATCGAGCATTACTTTGGCCTCGATCTCAAGACCATAATCCTGGAATTCCAGTATCATCTCTGCAAACCGGAACCCGTACAATTCCTCATTTCTGCTTATCTTTTTTATTCTTGCCACATCACCGTTGGCAATGAAATCAACGCTCTCATCATTTTCGGTCCAGTAATAATTATTCTTTACAACCATTACCAGGTCACCGGAACTTATCTCTTCATCCCTGCAGAGTACACGGTTTCTGATACCCTGGTTGTACCTGTTGGCCAGTTTATTAGAGTTTACTACTATTATTGTTCCATCAACTCCTGAAAAGGAATATGATGTCTCAAGTTCCTCCAGCAGCTGGTCTCCCGTAATCCTGATTATATCTTCATAAGGATCCAATGTGAATAGTGGTCGTTCAGGGAAATCAGATTCAATATTCCTTCTTACCATGGTTGCATTCATAAGTATTCCGGATGATTCACTCTGCCGGACTACCTGACTTAGGTTGGCCGATACTATGCCAAATCCATACATTGCAAGGACCTGAGGATTTAACCCCGGGCTGAATTCAGTTCCTACAGGAGGTAGCTGGGCAGTATCCCCAACAATGATCATTTTGCAATTAATCCCTGAATAAACGAATTCTATCAAATCATCCAGGAGCCTGCCACTTCCGAAAATAGAGAATTCAGATCGTTCATTTGAGATCATTGATGCTTCGTCAACAATAAAAAATGCATCTTTAAGCCTGTTCCTGTCAAGGTCGAATCTACCCATCCCATCCTTTGAACCTCGCTGCCTGTAAATCCTCTTATGTATCGTAAATGCCTGTTTCCCGGTATATGATGTCAAAACCTTTGCTGCCCTGCCAGTCGGTGCCATCAGAACCGACTGAAACCTGAATCTGTCGAGAGTATGCACAAGTGCACTGATAAGACTGGTTTTTCCGGTTCCGGCATAGCCGGTAATTACAAGAATTGTATCATTATTATTCTCTGCAACATAAGAGGCGATCTTTTCAATTGCCGTTTTCTGATCATCAGTAGGTGTATGTCCCAGATTATCACTGAGAATCGATTGTAAATGGGTTTCTAACATTTATCTGAAAAAGGATTGTATAGATTTGGTATTAAATTAATTTTTATAATTTTGCATGCATACATAAATATACTTAATAAACAATTAAAAAGAAATGAATACCGTTGTAAGAATTCTGCTGGTTGCAGTTATCCTGCTCCTGGCCTACCTTCTGATTGATAGTATTATGAACCCTATCAGGTTTAACAGGGAAAGAGATGTCAGGGAAACTGCTATCAAGGAGAGGTTAATTGATGTAAGGACTGCTGAGGTTGCCTTCAAATCAAAGTATGGAAGGTATACCGGCAGCTTCGATACGTTGATTAATTTCGTTAAAACCGATTCATTCCCCCTTATCTTTAAGGAAGGCAGTCTTACTGATGATATGATCGAAGAGGGTATTACATCCGAAAGGGAGGCTCTTCGCAGAGGGCTGATCATCAGGGATACCTCATATACATCAGTGATCGACTCAATTTTTGATCCCGGTTTTAACGTTGACTCAATCAGGTATGTCCCTTTCTGTCCAGGTGACCAGTTCTTTCTGGCTGCAGCAACCATTCTGACTGGATCAAAGGTTATGGTTGAGGTTTTTGAAGCCAATGTGCTTAATAATATATTCTTACACGGACTTGATAATCAGCTTATTATAAATTATAATGCCCTGCGTGAAAAGCTTACCGGTTTTCCAGGTATGAGGGTAGGTAATATAATTGAACCCAATAATAATGCAGGTAACTGGGAAAATTAACATCACCAATTCAAATGCATGAAAGAGAGCTGTTTGACGAAACTCTGGATATAAATTCAACCAACAATTATGAGATATCCATTCAGGTCAGCCTGAATGGATTTTCTTTTTCTCTTCTCGATACCTTTAGGAAAAGATTCGTTATGCTCAGGGAATATAAGTTGAACGGAAGGGAAGCCGAGTTAAGCACCCAGTTGTCTGATATTGCAGGTAAGGATGATTTTCTTGGAAAATCATACAGGAAATACCGCGTTATTTTTTCCTTTGAAAAGAGCACCCTGATACCTTCTTCACTATACGATCCGGCCCTAAAGGATGAATATTTCACGCTTAACCACAGCCTGTCCGCTGAATCGGTTGTGTCGAACAATAAGCTGACTGAACCCGATGCCTATCTGTTGTTTGACCTGCGACAGGATCTTCTCGATACTACCTGCCGGCTATTTCCTGAGGCTACGCTATCACACCAGGCCAGACCCTTACTTTTCGATTCCTTTATTGGTGCGAGGAAACTATCGTCCCGATATATCAGGGTAAATATAGAGGACACCTATTTCAATATTACCATAATTAAAGAGAGGAACCTGGAATTTTTCAATACATTCAGATACCGCAATTCCTCCGACATTTTATATTACCTGCTTAACACACTTGAGCACCTGGGGGTCAATAAGCAGGAGCCAGTTTATCTGAGCGGGAATATTATGAAATTTGATGAGTTGTATAACAATATGCTGAAATATATTATGACCCTAAAGTTTGCAAGTCCTGTCGGCGACTTTTCAGTTAGCTATATATTTGATGAAATTGGAGTCCATCGCTACTCAAATCTATTTAACATAGTAAGTTGCGCATAATCAGTGGGAAATACAGGGGTCGCAGGATCAACCCTCCTACCGGCTTCAAGGCAAGGCCCACCACCGATTTTGCACGTGAGAGCCTTTTCAATATCCTCTCTGTGCGCTATACTTTTGAAGAGCTGTCTGTTCTTGATCTCTTTTCCGGAACAGGATGCGTGGGTATAGAGTTTGCCTCAAGAGGATGCCCCCGTGTTGATATGGTTGAGAATAATTTCCGCCATTTCAGTTTTATCAGGAAAACCCTGTCAACACTTGATCTTCCCGGTTCGAGAGTATTTCACAGCAACGTAAAATCATTTATAAAGGGTGCAGACATAACCTACGACATTGTATTTGCGGATCCGCCCTACGACCTGGAATGGCTGGGTGATATCCCTGCACTTATCCTTGAAAGCGGCATACTGAATGATAGCGCTGTTTTCATACTTGAGCATCCTAAGAATCTGCACTTCGGCAACCATCCCAATTTTTCCGAACATCGTAAATATGGTAATGTGAATTTCACTTTTTTCACTCTTTCATACTGAGGAGGCATAACATTCAGAGATTCGCTGTACCTCTGCCCCGGGCTCTGTCAGATTTCCCAGCTTCTCCATGTAATGATTCTCCAAAGATTTTGTAATTTAGCAGATCAGTTTCTGAACTTATTTCATAATTAACCTGGTAATAATCACTAATCAACGACCGCCATGAAAACAAAACTCCCCGCAGTTTCTATAGTGATCCTTTCTGTTTGTCTTATTTCAGGCTGTACCGGGCAGAAAAGCAAAGACAAAGGATCAGCTGAATTCAAGATTGAGTACGAAAAATTCACCCTCGATAATGGTTTGAATGTGTTATTCCATACCGACAGGTCAGATCCCGTTGTTGCAGTGAGTTTGACATGCCACGTCGGGTCAGCACGTGAGCTTCCCGGTAAGACCGGTTTTGCACACCTGTTTGAACATCTTTTATTTAACGAATCTGAAAATCTTGGCAGAGGGGGGCTTGACAATCTGAGTGCAAGGGTAGGTGGTAATGGTGCCAACGGATCTACAAGCAGGGATCGGACCAACTATTTCCAGACAGTTCCCAATGATGCTCTTGAAAAAATGCTCTGGGCAGAGGCAGATAAGCTTGGATGGTTTATTAATACTGTAACCGAGCCTGTGCTTGCAAAGGAGAAGCAGGTGGTGAAGAATGAGAAAAGGCAGGGTGTTGATAACATGCCCTACGGACATACCTCCTATGTGCTGAGTAAAAACCTCTATCCCGAAGGTCATCCATATAACTGGGATGTGATCGGATCCCTTGAAGATCTTACCAGTGCATCTCTTCAGGATGTCAAGGATTTCTACAATAAGTGGTATGTTCCCAATAACGTAACACTGGTTGTAGCTGGTGATTTTGATTCTGATCAGGCTCGGATATGGGTAGAAAAATACTTTGGCGAGATCAAAAGAGGCGAGGAGATCCCCGACCTTAAAAGAGAGCACTCAGTCCTTGCCGGGACAAAGAAGCTATATTATGAGGATAATTTTGCACGGCTGCCTGAACTTAATATTGTCTGGCCAACTGTACATGAGTATCACCCTGATTCATACGCTCTTGAAATATTGGGAAGATATCTTTCACAGGGGAAAAGAGCTCCCCTCTACAAAGTTCTGGTTGAGGATAAGAAGCTTACTTCAAATGTCAGGGTCAGTAATAACAATGGAGAGGTTGCAGGTGAAATGTATCTTGTCGTGAGAGCATTCAGAGATGTTGATCTCAACGATGTCAGGGATGGCATAGATGAAGCATTTGCGGAATTTGAGAAGAATGGGATACCTGAAAAGGATCTCAACCGGATCAAGGCCGGACAGGAATCAGCCTTTTACAGCGGACTTTCGAGCGTTCTGGGTAAATCCAATCAGTTGGCCCATTACAATATTTTTGCCGGTGATCCCGGATTTGTAACCCGGGATGTGAATAATATCCTGAATGTAACCCGCGAAGATGTTGCCCGTGTTTATGATCAGTATATTAAAGAGACCAATTTCGTAGCGACAAGCTTTGTCCCAGAGGGTCAGTCGGATCTAATCCTGGAGGGCTCACAACCGGCAGACATTGTGGAAGAAAATATTAAGCTTGATGTTGGAGAGGGATTTGATGTAAATGAAATAGTCCCGTATGAAAGAACACCATCAAACTTTGACAGAACCATAGAACCACCCTATGGTGAGAGCCCTGAAGTAACCGTTCCTGAAATATGGACAGGCTTGATGGATAACGGGTTAAAAGTCTTTGGGATCGAAGACTATGAAGTACCACTTGTCCAATTCAATTTTAATATCAAAGGAGGTCTGTTACTGGATGATCCTGACATGGTGGGTGTTGCCAATATGACTGCGAGCCTGATGAACAGGGGTACCATGAACAGGACTCCTGAGGAGCTTGAAGAAGCTATTGAGGAACTTGGAGCAAGGATCAGTTTCAGGGCCTCTGCCGAAGATGTTGTCATCTCCGGTAGTACCTTATCCAGGAATTATGAACAGACAATGGCACTCGTCAGGGAGATGTTACTCGAGCCAAGGTGGGATGAAGCAGAGTTTGAACTTATCAGGCAAAGTATTATTAGCAATTTGCAACAGCAGAAGGCCAGCCCAAACAGTGTTGCATCAAATGAATACCGGAAGCTTATCTACGGAGAACATATCATGTCCAACAATCTTTTAGGGACAGAGGAATCGGTTGCATCAATTAGTATAACTGACCTGAAGGAATATTATGATTCATATCTCTCACCCTCAGTCACTAATTTGCACGTGGTTGGAGCCATATCAAGAAAGGCTGTTTTGTCATCTTTGGAAGACCTTGATGTGAAATGGGAGAGCAAAACCATTGAATTCCCGGAATACGAAGTACCATCAGCCCCGGATAAATCGACAATTTATTTCTATAATATCCCGGGGGCAAAGCAATCAGTATTTTATATTGGTTACCCCTGTATGTCGGTTGATGATCCGGACTTTTATCCGGCCACTGTCATGAATTATATTCTGGGCGGCGGAGGATTTGCCTCACGGCTCACACAGCAGCTCAGGCAGGAAAAGGGCTACACCTATGGTATTCGTTCCTCCTTTACAGGATCAACGATACCAGGGCCGTTCACCATTTCAAGCAGCGTCAAAACGAGTATCACCTATGAGGCTACCAGTCTGGTAAAGGAGATATTGGAGAATTATCCTGAAGATTACAGTGATGAGGATCTCCAGGTGACAAAGGGGTTCCTTATAAAAAGTAATGCCCGTGCTTTTGAGACCATGGGGGCAAAACTAAATATGCTCCGGAATATCAGTGAATATGGATGGAGCTACGACTATGTGAAGCAAAGGGAAGAAATTGTCAGAAATATGACCCTTGACAATATAAAATCCCTTGCAAAACAGTATGCTGATCCAGGGAGAATGATCTATCTGATTGTGGGCGATGCCGACACCCAGTTGGGCCGCCTGATGCAACTTGGATATGGAGAGCCTGTTTTAATCAATGACTGAGGAGATTGGCTGCCGGCCAGGCAGACTTCACTTTGTGGATCGCCTTAAAAAAGATTAAAAACCCGGCAAAGCAGTTTCGGGATTGTACTGACTATCGCTTCTCTCAGTCAGCGCCGATCCTTCATTTAGTTGATAATCTGGCAAACATCAAACGGCAAAGAGATTGGCCAAACACCCATACTTCATCAAAATGAGAGCTGTGAAGTAATTCTCTATCTCCTTGCATCATTTAGGTTATTCAATTAGATAAGCTTCCACTGCCTAAAGTCAACATTCATTATTTAGACAGATTATAAATAGGGATGATGGTACTCAAATTATAGTGTTATAAGTGTCATATACCCTGTTTATAGACATTCCCCCTCAAAGGTATCAGACTCTTTCCAGATAAAATAATGCCTCTAATCCTTAGTGGTTTTGAAATTTGGGATAAGTTTTTAACTCTGCTGAGCTCCATGCATTTTTATTAATTTCACACAAATAAGGTGAGGCGGTTCTATTAACCTCTTTTCAGAAAATTGAGATTGTTCGGATAAGTAGGTTTTATAGGTTGCCTGGAGGGCATTCGGAAAACCTTCAGAATTGAAGCTCTTCGCTGCAAGCAGCGGGGAAACGGGTTTTCGGGCTCGGCGACTTCGTCGGACGTAGCCCCGATGAATCGGGGCGAAGTTCGAAGCCAATGCGCTCGCCGGGATTCAATTTGATCTTGATTATCAGATTGTTTACATATATATAACCAAACTAACTGACCTTATGCCTGATAAATCCAATAAACCATTCCATTTCTGGCAAGAGTTAAATCGCAGGAAGGTTATACGTATTATAAAGGTTAATGCTGCTATATCTGAAATTATTGACCTTATGCATGTCCCTTACTTGAGAGTGAAACCAATTTGCGGGATTATGTAAGTTTATGTGAATGATCTTATTCGGGCACCCGGAATTAAATCATGTAAAGTTTCTATTTCATCAGCTTTCGTATCAAAAAACCTGCCGTTGCCTCATTAACAATCAACTGGTTCCTGAAAAGCATGAAGTGGTGAGTATCATCAACAATTGAAAGAGTTTCAAAAGGTGCATTCAGTTTTGTAAGTCTCTGTACCAGGTCGGTTGATTGGTTGTAATCCACGTTCCTGTCATCATCAGCATGAATTATCAGCCCAGGCGATTTCCATCCGTCAATGGCTGAAACAGGGGAGGATTCCCATGCCAGCCTGAGTGCATCTTCAGCATCGGGTGTTTGTTCATATCTGTTTCGCTCGTTTAATGGTGACCTGCCCCTGGATGTCCAGTCATGTACCCCTGAAATATCAACACCGGCAGCAAAAAGATCAGAGTTACGTGCAAGTGCCATGGCAGTAAGATACCCGCCGTATGACCCTCCATATATTCCTATCCTTGACGGATCAACAATATCCAGGGTGGTGAGCCATTCATGTGCAGCCAGAACATCCTGGTATTCAGAAGCTCCCCTTGCTCCCCCATCTTCAGGTCGGTGGAAATCATAACCGTAGCCTATGCCGAGTCTATAATTAACTGATACGACGACAAATCCGATTGAGGCCAGGTACTGATTTACTGCATATGCATTTGAGTAATATGAAGAATAATGCCAGCCCAGAAGCATCTGTCTGGGAGGTCCCCCATGTACGAATATCACTGCCGGTTTTTTTCCATTAATCCCGTCATCATTAAAGACCTGTCCATGAATACTGGTACCGTCCGGGGCCCTGAAAATTACCTGGTAGGGTACTACCAGGCTCGTCAGGGGAAAATCTGCGGGGATCAGGTTGCGGCCTGCCTCCTTTATGATTCCCGTGTTCAATTCCTTTACCTTTACCACAGGAGGCATTCTGGGTTCAGCCCCGATAAATGCAATGTATTTTCCATCTCCCGTAATAAAGGGAGTCCACTCATTACCTGTTCCGGAAGTAATTACTCTCATCTCCTGGTTCACAGTTGATGCCATAACGATGTGTCTCCTGTCGATATCATTTTTATCAGGTCCGGTGTTACCCGAGAAAAGCAATGATTTTCCATCCGGAGACAGGGAAATATACTCCGCCATGAAATCTCCGGGAGTAAGGAGCAGGAGTTCTCCACCCTCCGGGCCGATTGAGAACAGGTGCGGCCAACCGTCATGATACGAAAGGAATGTTACCCTGCCGGAACCCCAGTTAAGGTTAATCCCCCCTTGCGTTGGAGGAACTGATCCCATCAATGTGGCAGGGGATTCATAAATGAGATTACAATCTCCTGATTCTATGTCATATACCATTATTTTCCAGAGTCTTATATTTGATTTGAGAGCTGATGCCGGTTCTCCGCCGCTTCCGGGTTGCCGAATAAATGCTATTCGCTTTCCGTCGCGTGACCAAACCGGGGAACCATCCCTGCTAAACCCGGGATCAACCCATTTTATTGGTTTGTCTGCTCCGGAATATATGCCAATGAATGAATGATCCCCCCTTGACGAAGTGAATGCCATACATTGTCCGTCTGGCGACCACGCTGCATCTGCGTTATTACCCCGCAGGGTAAATAGTTTTAAAGGTTTTTCTGATCCATCGATCGGGGCACTCCATATCTGACCACCGTCCGTGAAGACAACTCTCTCACCCCCCGGAGTAATTAAAGGGTTAAGCCCTTCTCCAAGCATTACAGGTTCGCCTCCCTCAAAGGGAATGCTCCATATCCCGACTTTTGGCGGCTGGGTTGATGAAATAGCATTTACAGGTAATTCATCACTCCAATTTGACCCGAAATCTCCGCCTCTGATATAGACAACCCGGCTGCCGTCAGGTGATAATGATATTGCTGAAAGTGATTGCCCGTTATCCGCGTTGTAATTCGTGATTTGTCTCGCCTCAAATTCGGGCCCTTCTGCAACAAACAGGTTTCTTTTTCCTTTCAGATTGACTTCCCATGCAATCCTGGATCCTGTAGCAGATGCAGTCAACCCACCGGGGAAAGGATAGGACATAATACTTTCCAGGGTGAAACGGCTTTGCTGGCCCGGTAAGATTAATGTTGATATGAGAATGAGGACTACCAGGAACAGCCTGCTTTTTAATGTTCTATTCATTTTATCTGTTTTAAAAGAGGTTATGGTAACAAAATATGATATGAGAATAATATCAAAAATATGAAAAAATGGTAAACCATGTTGCCGGACATAATAACTGGCTCTTCCAAACCATGAAGGTAGGCATAAGGGTAATAGGTCTGGTATGGTATTTGCGAATGACGGGAGCGACAGTTTCAGGCTGAATTAGCGGGTCAGTTTATGCGGTATTTGCAGATTAATTACTAAATGGAAAAACCCGGTAAAATCTTACTCGAGCTAAAGTTACCTTTTATCAAATTCCGAAACATTTAGAGTTACAAACTACCGTATTGCTAAGTCAGTAGGATCAGATCACAGGACAGTGAAAAAAGCATTAAAGAAATTCCATGATATGAAATTGATAATCTCGGTAACGAACAGAACAATCACTATTAATGTCGGTGAGATTATAAAATTGTCAGAAGTAAATAGAGGAAAAGATAATGATAATGGTAATTCACCTAATAGTACAATTCCCGATAATAGTACAATTACTAATAAGAATTCGACCGCAAATATAGTAGGTGAATTACCATCAAGTAATAGTAATTCGACCTCTATAATACCGGTTGAAGTACCTAATAACAATACTAACCAACAAGAAATAAAAGAAGAAAGACAAAAAGAGGCTTCTTCTTCTACTGTTGACATTCAAAATGAGGTTAGTGATTATTTAAAAACACCTTCCAAGTTTTTTTATGGTAACAACCAAATTACCTGTTCAAGATTTTATGAGAAGTATCGTGTAAAAGATACCAAAATGACATCAATACAGTGGTTCGAAGTGGTGTTTTATTATCACATGTTGAAAATGACAAATACCAAGGATATTCAAGAATTAAATCAAAGACTTTCCAAAGGTGGTTTATCGATAAGTCTTAATGATATCTACAAGACTGTTCAACGGATCGTAACTGAGAAGGAAGTTAAAGACGATTGCCAGTTAGAAATAAATGCAGTTATCGGTACTTCCAATAATAACCAAAATGAAAATAAGTAAGACTTTACTTTGGCTTTAAATTTTTGCCTTCAAGTTAAATGGGAAATTCTCAAAAAAATTCCTTTATGAAGGTTGACAGGTCATATTCAAAATAACTGATAATTTTTAATAGGCTCATTAAATTATAATTTCTGTCACCATGTTCAATCGCCTGGATGGTATTGAAATGGACGCCACACCTTTCTGATAATTCTTTTTGAGTCAATAATTCAAAATTGAATCTTAGTTCCCGGATCACAAATCCAATTTTCTGTAATTCCGTAAGATCTTCGCATGACATTAGAGTTTGGCCAGAAATTACTTTTCTTTTTTTCAAGGTCTGAATTGATATTATTTGAACATAAATACAGGCACAATAAAATATTGATCATATCGTTCCAAAATGCCCGATATGTTGACTAAAAGACAGAATATAGGGTTCTTATGAGTACAACAATTCTAAACAATTACATGGAAACATGATGCATTAAACGCTGGACATTGTGGATTTACCTAACACTCACATCAAAATGTACCCCCAACACAGAGATTTTCTATAACCATTTGTGAAATTCTGAAATTCAATATGTTTTAGATCATTTGTAACCTGGGCAAAATTTAAAAGACTATACAATGTTTTAAAGTCCTTTGAAAAAATCTTCAAGTGAGTTGATTTTAAGTTTTTCAAGCACCTTTAAAAATAGTTTAGTTGATACACTATCCCCTCGCTCAATTCGATTCAATGTGACTTTGTTGATGTTATTCTCACTTGCGAAATCTTCATAGTTTGGACTCTTTGCTTTTCTAAGCTGTCTTACCCTTTCACCGATTAACGATAATTTCTGATTGACTCCTTTATATGATTCCGGCACCTTCTTCGGTTTCATTTTTCTTAATTTTTAAATAAATTTAAGAAAAAACATAACAATATATGTTATTATTATGTATTACATATATTTATTTGTATTTTTATAATATGGAAAACAGGCCTACATTCATTCAATTGTCTTTTAGTACTGAAGACTCATGCCATTCGAGGTATATGATAATAGTAGAAGAGATCGACGCGGAAGTACCAAAGATATACCTTATTCCTGTTCCCTCCTGGCTGGTCTTTTATTCAGAGAAATATAGATTTTATTGCATCAACTTAAACTAACATGGTAAGCAGAACCAAAAGTATTGTATCAATATTAGAGTATACTTCAAATTGACACACTTTAAACAGTAAAAACGACACAAAAATGGCCGGAATGAATTAAATATAGGGTAACATTAAAAATGATACACATGGAAGCAATAATCTACTCAAGGGTAAGCAGCCTGTCCAAGGATTATGAACGGCAGCTAATAAATCTCAAAACTGTCGCCCAGGAAAAGGGATGGCATGTCAGAAGAACCTTCCAGGAGAAAATTTCCGGAACCATTAAATCCGGATCCAGAACTGAGTTCAAATCGTTGATGGATTATATTGATAAAACTCCTGTCCAAGTTATCATGGTATCGGAAATCAGCCGCCTGGGCAGGAGAGTGGTCGATGTACTGAACTTTGTGGAATTATTACATGAAGAGTGTATTGCTTTATATATTCAACAATTCAATATGCTAACCATGGAGAACGGCAAGGAGAATCCTGTTGCTAAAATGTTGCTGCAGATGTTGAGTATCGGTGCAGAAATGGAGAACAATCAGCGAAAAATTCGCCAGCTTGAGGGGATACAGCTTGCCAAGATTAAAGGGGTCTATAACGGACTCATAAAAGGTGCAAAGACTTCACCATCCACCATAATGAACAAATACCGGAATGTATCAGACCTACTGGATAAAAGTGATTTATCAGTCAGGGGCATTGCCCGAATAACGGGACATTCCATTAATACTGTTCGGAAAATCAAAGAGTTAAAAGAGATTTGAGTTTAGTAGATATTTCACCACATTATCACTTAATGATAATTTTGTGAAATTTCTACTTTCGATCAATAAATGTATTCCATTGAATTCTTCATTCAGGAATGATATACCCTCGAGACTCGTTCTTTTATAAGGCCGTGAAATGAACTTTTCATGCCATCTGGGAGAAAACTTATATCTATGAATTCATGCCATTGTTCTTCTGTATTCTTGAATTTGTCGAACATGTTTTCAATTGCCTTAGCATCAATATCGAATCTATTTATCGCTTCAAGAAAATCCTTTTTCCTTAGTTTTTTCTTTTTGCCATTTAATGTCAAAGCCAGATCTTCTTCATCTCCTTCCACGACAAGACTTGATGCAACCATATCATAAGCCGGACTTAACACATAACCCAATCCCGGTCTATCATATAGTGAGAAATTCTTTAAATGCATATCTGCATTTCCCGTCAGGAACGAGAAAAGAACTTGTTCGAAGAAATTAATAATATCTAATCCAGGATTTGTTGAGTATTTGATAATGGCTTTACCGATTTGTTCATGTGAACCATTATATTTTTGTTCAGTTAGTCTTTCTGTTAGCTGACACATATCTTCCATGTGGATCTTGGTTTCACTTATCCTGTCAATCCGTCTGGTTATGTATGAAAGTATACCTGATTTCAACCTGATCAGCGAATGAGGTACTACATCTATCCCTGAAATTTCGGCAAGATTCATAGTAAGATCCTCGATTTCAGGAAGGAATTTATATTGTTTTGTTGGCGGTTTTAAAATGTACCCGCCCCAGAGTCCCACTATTGTAAATCGTTGGGGTTCGTCTTTCTTTGCCAGTTTCTCAAGATGCAATGATAATTTTGGTTGAACACCTGTTACAGTAGTCTGAGATTTAACCACCTTTTCAGCAAGCTGTAACATTTGATCTTCTGAATATGGAAGTTCAGGGGGATTGGGTGTCCCGAATATTTTTCTGGAGCAAGTAGTATGAAATTCCGATTTCTCTTCTCCCAACGGTTCATAACAATATAAACATCTTCTCATATCCTGCAATTATGAGTTATCTTCTTCGATACTGACAGCGCCAATACAATTCTTGCAACAGGCAAGCAGCAACCCCATACGGTCACGGGCGCTCAATTTCCAGTTCTTCTCAGCAATTTCCAATAACCATCCCTCCGGGATCAAGCCATCAAAAAAAGGAAACATTGTCCTGCTTACATGAGGCTTGTCCTGTAAAGGTAGAGTGAGACTTACTGGCTTAGCCATCGATCCGGTCAAATATTTTGTATCATATACAAATGAATAACCTTCTTCTGATTCCGTTAGAAAACCAGCCAGCTCATTGTACATATAGACTTTTGCTTTTCTCATTCATTTAAGAGTTTTTCACGGTTTATAGGTTGTGGTCCCAATTCCTGGCCAAACAGTTTTAATACCTGGTTTACCTTGTCCATTCTTAGCGTAGTTTTTCCCTGCTCAAGATCACGGATAAACCGCAATCCTACACCAGCTTTTTCAGCCAATTGCTGTTGAGTCAGATTAAATTGCTTTCTTTTGTTTTTAAGAAAGTCGGACAATGTCATTGGCATCTGTTCCATCGTGTTATACCTTATCGGGTATAAAGATAATAATATTTATAAATAATATACCTTTTCGGGTATAAAAAGTTGTGGAAGATAATAAATATACCCGAAAGGGTATATATTTTATGTAAAACCACCTAATTATACCCGATAAGGACCATCTCCCAAAAGGTAAATATTTTCCAATAAAAGCCATAATCTTTCCCGGATTAACAAATATATTCCAGAGAGAGAAATTTTATTGCCTGGATATATTAAGCATTACTGCCATTCCTTTAAAAACTCTTTAAACAGATGGGTTTTATGATGATCATTTAATAGTGGATCAGGACCGTTGACCAAAGGATCATACCATGACACTTTCTGTTCTACCCAGGCAAGTCTTGAGAGTGGTTCCGCCCATACTAAATCATATAGTTCTTTGCGAGTTAATGTTACTTGTTCCATATCGTTTCATTAAAAATGTTTCAAAAAAGGTAGTATTACTACCAATATCGGAACATTTTTAATGAAATGTAGTTTTGTACCTGTAGATAAAAATCAGAAATCAAATTCCAGAAGTCCCTCATCCCTGGTTACTTCATACCATAAATTCCTGGACATTAGTTCATCGTATTCTTCTTTGTCCATCAGCCTCCAAAGTACATAAGTGCCTTTCTGCATGGTATGCCGAACAGTAATTAACTTATTCTTCGAGGTGAAAAACAAGCTGCAGTATAAGTAACCTCGCTCGATATGGACATTTGTTAACCGTACAATATCGACAAAACCATTTTCCTGGTATGCGTATAAGCTATTTAATTTTAGCACTTTGCCAGTTGTATAAATGTTTTCACTTTCGATAAAATACCATGATGAAAAGAAATTACATCCAAGCCGAAGGAACCAGGATTTTAATTGTTTTCTCATGCAATGTAAGAAAAATTGTACTTTAATGTATAATGTACTCATATTCAGCTATTTTGATGTATCCCGGGGATCCCTCCCCCTGGTCCTCCCCCCTGGATTAATCATGAGGGTGCTACAGAAAGAAATTCAACAGAGACTTTCGGATCTTAATTTTAATATAAATACCTGACTGATCTGGATCCGTCTACAAAATCAGGAATAAAAAAATTCCTGGAAAAGAAAAGAATTTGGTTAAAAATTGACTTTCGAAAATATTTTATAAAAATTTATAAAATCTTCCAGTTAAGAGGTTGAAAAACAGCCTATATATAGGTCATTTTTTATAAATTGCGGGGATAAGCCTTTTGAGTTAAAACAGGGAAATATTTTGTGGCGGATTTTGTGGCGGATTTTGTGGCGGATTTTGTGGCAGAAAAAACAAAACCCCTTGAAAATCAAGAGGTTTTGAGGGTGTAGGGGCGGTGCGGCACGGACTAAAACTAAGAAAACACCAACAGGACATGGAAATTTTAACAGCAATTTTGATAATGATAGTAATATTTTTTGGAATGTATTTTATAATAAAATCAAAAGGAAATGATAAAAACTGACGTACTACAAAAGACTATTGATTATGCATTAAGGGCTAAGATTGTTCAGCTTAAAAAAAAGGTGGACTTGCTCTATCAGAAAATAGGTCGAATGATTGAAACTGTATAAAACAATAATTACAATGTTAAAAAAAGATTACGAAATATTGAGAAACACGGTGGGCCGGAAGGCAGCAGGGAGTCATGCCTTGAGATATAGAATTATCCGGCTTAAAATAAGAGAGAACCTGACTATCGAACAGGCAATTGAACAGGTAATGAAAGAGACTGAAAACGACAATTAAAACTTTTTGTAAAATTCAAAATATCAAAAAATGGGATTACCGAAGGGACGCACAAATAATGCAAAGGGCAAACCGAAAGGAGCCTTGAATAAACTGCCAAAGGATTTAAAGCAGACTATAAATGATTTTTTAATATCTCAGTGGCCTGAAGTAGTAAAAGAGTTTACAGTCCTCAAGGGAAGGGATAAGGTTAATTTTTATAGAGACCTTCTGCAATTTGTTATCCCAAAAATGAAGGACGTTTCAATGGATATTGATGTAACATTGGATCGACTTTCTGAAGCCGATTTGGATATAATAATAAATCGCTTACTGACTGATCAAAAAAAATAAATAGTTATGAAAAAAGAAAAAATGACTGATAGTGAAATGGAATTTCTGCTAGGATTCAAACCGAACCGGGCAATGAAAATAGAGATACTGAAAACAGCCAGAGAGACCGGCAAGACAGTCCGGGAAGTAGTTTTAGCTCACAGTATGCCGCCTATAATTCTTGTAAAAGATGGTGAGGCAATGCCTGAACCGGACGGCAGGCGGAAAGTGATATTAACAAGCGGGGGAAAAACAACTGAACCATGAGACCGATTGAACCAACACGACCAGTCAGAATCCCGGTTCCTGGCGGGCCCCGGCGAACCAAACCGGAAAAAACACAACTAAAAAATTATTGATATGATAACAGCAGAATTAAAAACACTGAGCCCCCACACCTTCGCAACCGAACTGGTTAGAAAGTGCACAACAGGAATTGAAGACCATGACAAGTTTTTCAGGATATCATTCTATTTGCGCTTTATTATCCTGGGTGGGTTTCTGAAAATGAATAATGAATATTTCCGATCGGGTGAAACACAAGACAGCCTTGCATTGACAAATTATAAACTTGTTGCATTTGTCAATAGGTTGTTTACAAGATTTGGGCCGTCAGATATGATACCAGGTGATTTTCATTTTATCCGCACTTTATGGAATAGGCGACATACAGCAACGGAACAATTATTTCTGGATCAATTGACTGCCTGTTTGCCGGATGCCGGGCCCGATACGTTGCTGGAAGCCCAACTCCTTACACTTGGTTTCATTGAACAAGCCCGGATGCAGTATTATGATCTTTATGAACACCGGGACCGTGATAGTGAAACTGCCAGATCAATAAAGTGGGCTAATTACTTCTTACAAAAGATAACAGGACAAGAGATATTTTTCACTATTGAAAATGTCGAACCAATTTTTAAATTTAAAAAATATAAAAAATGTTAAGATTTAAAATGAATGAAAAGGTCGAGCCGGTTGCATTACCGGCCGGCAAATATGGATGCATGTCACATCCAGGATATGAACCTTTCGAGAGGATTCGATCAGTAGGCAAAAGCTGGCAAATTGTGGAAGTGTGCGACAATGATAATGTCAGTTTTTATGCTGAACACCTTCACACTGGTTTTAAAACGGCTGCTATATCCGGGAAGGGAATAGAATCATATCACAAAGCAGTTGATATGTTTAAATATTGCGAAAGTTTACCGGCAGGACAAATGCCAGGGATTCAGGGATCATCACAGCAATCGATCAAACCTGAAAAATTAGAGAAAACAGCCGATGAAATCAGGAAAGAGGAACTTGAAAAACAACGTATTGCCCTGGAAAAATCCTTTGCAGATATTCAGGACAAACTTAAAAAAGGCCGTGCGGAAGTTGATGCGGAGATGATGCGTAGGCAATTATCAGAGGCAAAACAAAATATGATGGAACTTGAAAAGCAGTTTTTGAAAATGAATCCGGTAGTTGATGGAGACAATGACTAAGAATAAAAAACTAAAACTGCCGGCCGGGCTGCTGGATGGAATTATTTACGAGTGCCTGACTGAACCGCAAAAGTTCATTTTCCTTCTTTTATTATATCAGGCTGCACAGTCAACAACTCCCGGCTGCCTTTTGCTTCCTTTCAATGCCTTTGACCGATTTACTCAATATGATATTGACCAGGAGATTCTATACCGGACATTGTACGCATTGCAAACCCATGAACTAGTTAATGTATCAACGTATGAGAGGCTGCATTTATTTTTTGTTGAAATAGTTAATTGGCAAGATTATGAAATACAGTGAAGGAGTTGTTTACAAAGTAAGCCGATCAACGGAAATGCAATTTCGTGTTATCAAAAGATCAGGTAATGCGGTTATGGCTTTTTGTCCTGAGCTGTTGTTATATGAAATATTTAAAACTTATCCTACTGTAAGCAGATATTTGACCAGTGGTGAAATTTTAGTGGAACATGAACATTTCCCTGGTCAAGGTAAACGCAATGTTTTCACAGATAGGGAAGAGGCCGAAAGGGAATTTATGCTGTTGTAATTACTATACTCAGGAAGGGCAGTATTTCCGCAATGCTGCTCTTTTTTTTATTGTTTACCGCCCCATAAAAAAAAAAGTGAAATACTGACAATATGGGTTTGAGTCCATTTCGTACCGCAATTTATAAACGTAATTCATATATAAATCAATAAGTTGATGTTTTTTTATTGCCTTATTCCTACAATATTTCTACAACTCATAAACAATTGGTCATTGATTACCAGTAAAACCGTATAGATTGAAATTTCCGGTAGATCTATCGGATTGTTAGAACAATCTAACATTTTAATAGTGATCATAAATTTATGACTTCAAATAAAGCGATTTAAGGCATTATCTCCACCTGGCTAATACCTGGGTATGCCTGAATAGTCTGGAACGATTCTAAATAGTTAAAACAGGTATTGACTGCAATTTTATTGTTATATCTTTGATTCACACTTGCGACAAAAAGATAAAAGCCCCTCTGTTGTTTTCTGGTTTTAACTGTCGCAGGTGTACCGGGATTCAATATGAGGGGTTCTTATTAACTAACACCTGCGACAATGGAACATCAAAACAATCAACTCGATCAAGCGTTACGATCCGTAATTTTCCGGCAAAAGCTCCGGGATGCTGAGCTGAGACAACGGCAAAAGGAAGCCAAAATATTCTTGTTTTTTGAGATAATAATATCAATCCTTTTGCTCCCTTTTTTATTACCTGTAATCATTCCATGTATTATATATTGTGCTGGCAGATGGTTGTACCGTAAAACCTTTGGCCATGAGAATTGAAACTATCATGAAAGTCCGGACTAAGTATTTGAGATCATGTAAGCGGCTGAGGTGCAAAACTACTGCAAGAAAATATCCTGATACGGAATTTTGGCTGGTCATAATATTGCTGCTAATGTTTTATGGTGCAATAATCTGGTCTTTGGTAAACTATCAATTGTAGCCTTACACAATTTAAATGGTGAGAACTCATCATTTAATTCGTTGTACCTACCTTTCAAATTGTATGCTTACACAATTGTTTAGTGGGCGAATCCTCTCCCACTATAGTTGTGTTTACCTTTCAAATTGTATGCTTACACAATTTTTGTGCAGTTATTACCGTATCGGTTGCAGTTGTGTTTACCTTTCAAATTGTATGCTTACACAATTGAACTGGGTATTTCTACCCAGTTATCTTTGTTGTACCTACCTTTCAAATTGTGGTCTTGTTTAGAATGATTACAAATAGGATGAGTTTCTTGAATTGTTGTAGATTTATTGTAGAAATGCAGCAATGAAAAAACCGTAACTTATTGTATATTATATGAATTACGGTTTAAAATGGCGGTGCGGACGGGACTCGAACCCGCGACCCTCGGCGTGACAGGCCGATATTCTAACCAAACTGAACTACCGCACCGTTGCTTTGAGCGCTGCAAAAATAATTGAAATTTTGATACTGCAAAAGCTATTTTGAAAAAATATTATTCATTGATTTACGTTCAAAATATCCGAAATTTCTACTATTATATCAAAACAACCTGGTCTATTAGTGACTATATCCTGCAGAAGACATAGACCCTGGCTGTGGCCAATCCCGGAGGTGGTAAAAATTTTGAAGGTATCTTAGATTCATAAATCAGAAGAGCCAGAAACCAGTACCCAGTACCTGGAAGAAGGCTCCCCACCTGCGTCCGACGACTATCGTGCTTCGGCGGGCAAGGCGCGGGTCAAGGGACACGGAACTCGGAAAGTGCGCGGTACAGGGGCATAGGTCCGTCCAAACCGGGCAAAGCAAGCGCCGGAACAATCCGGTCAATTTCCAACATCTCCATTCTGCATCTCATGTAATCCGTTAATCACTTATACATCACAAGAGATTACTTTTTATTACTTTTATTACTTTTATTACATTAAATACAACCATCATGAAACGCTTCACCATTTTTACCCTATCGATTTTGATTATTCTGTTGTGTCGTTGTAACACCACCAAAACAGCAGATGAGATCCACCAGGCACTGCTGACCGTGGATACCCACGCCGATACACCTATGCTGCTCACAAGCTCAGACTATGACCTTTCCGAAAGACATGACCCGAACACCAGGGTTGGAAAAATTGACCTCCCGAGGATGAAGGAGGGTGGACTTGATGGTGTCTTCTTTGCCTTATATGCGGAACAGGGTGAAAGAACACCCGAAGGCAACCAGGAAGCCAGGGAGGAGGCTCTTTCAATATTTGATACCATACACCATGTTATTGACCGTAATCCGGATCTTGCCCGCCTGGCTCTTACTTCAGCCGATCTGGAAAAAATTAACAGTGAGGATAAACTGGCCATCTTTATCGGTATGGAAAATGGCTATCCGGTTGGGAATGATATCTCTCTGGTGGAGCAATATTACGATCTTGGAGCAAGATATATAACACTCTGTCATTCAGGTAACAATGATATATGTGAAAGCTCAATGGACGCTGATGATCCGGCAATGGATGGCCTCAGTGAGTTTGGAGAAGAGGTGGTTAAGGAGATGAACCGGCTGGGTATGATCATTGATGTTTCCCATATGTCGGACGAATCTTTCTATGATGTACTTGCAACAACCAAGGCTCCCGTCATGGCATCCCATTCATGTGCAAGGGCAGTCTGGGATAATCCCCGCAACCTGAGTGATACCATGCTGACAGCGCTTGCTGATAATGGTGGTGTTATCCAGGTATGCTTCGTAACCATGTTCGTTAAGGACCAACCCTACCCTGCCAGGGATTCTGCACGAAATGAGGTCTTTGAAAAACATGGCAATTATTATGAGATACCACCCGATAAAAAGGCTGAATTTCTTAAAGACTGGTACCGCGTAGATTCCCTATATCCGCCAAGGAATGCCACCGTGTCCGACTTTGTCGATCATATCGATCACATTGTTAACCTGATCGGGATAGATTACGTTGGTATAGGTACCGATTTCGATGGTGGCGGAGAGCTTGAGGATTGCTTCGATGTTTCACAACTGCCGAATATTACTGAAGAACTTATAAACAGGGGATATTCAGAAGAGGATCTGAAAAAGATCTGGAGCGGCAATTTCCTCCGTGTCTTCAGCGAAGTGGAGAGAACGGCAGGTAAAGAGAATGCCCGTTAAGCAAAAAACATTCACTGCTCAAACTGCTTAAACCGCACTGCGTTTAACACAATCTGGTCTCACCCGGGCTGGTTGTAATGCCGGGTAATTTTCTCAGAACTCATACTCATCCCCCCGATCAGGTATATGTATATTACTGAATCCCCTGCTATCAAGGTATTTTTTATAATGAGCCTGAGGTCCGATCTCGCCGTGAACCAGGAATGTCTGTTTGATCTGTTCAGGGTCCTGACATGAGAGGAAGCCGGCCATCTCCCTGTAATCACCATGTCCGCTGTATGAATCGATACGTTTGATACCGGCTTTTACTTCATACCTGTTTCCGTGGATAGAAACCTCCTTGTCGCCCCTCAGCAGCCTTGCTCCAAGGGTATTAGGAGCACAATAACCCACGGCCAGCACTGTATTTCCGGGATCCGATATACTGTTTGCAAGATGGTGTTTGACCCGTCCAGCTTCCATCATCCCTGACGCAGAAATTATCACTACCGGTTTTTTGATTTTGTTCAGTTTCTTTGAATCCTCTACCTGTTTGATGTAATAGAGGCTGTTGAATCCGAACGGATCGGGATCACTCTCCATAACTTCAATGATCTCTTCATTAAAACATTCGGGGTGAAGCCTGAATATATCGGTGGCATTTACCGAAAGCGGACTGTCAACATAGATATCTATCCGCGGCAGACGGCCTTCGTTATAGAAATTATTCAGGGTATATACAATATCCTGGGTACGGCCCACACTGAATGATGGTATTATAAGTTTGCCACCCTTTTCGACACATGTATCATGAATAACACCAAGCAGTTCTTTCTCGGCATTAATATTGTCGTGGTGCAGGCGGTCGCCATATGTGGCTTCAGTTATCAGGAAATCTGCCTGGGGAAAGGGTTTGGGTGGTGTCAGTATCTGGCTTACCGGTCTGCCAATATCGCCTGTATAGGCTATCCTGTGTATTCTTTCACCCTCCCTTATCTCAATATTGGCAACAGCACTCCCCAGCATATGGCCTGTATGAGTAAACCTTACCCCTATGTTTTCATCTATCCTGAACTTGCGGTTATAGGACACTCCTATAAAGAGGTTCATGCATTCAATCGCATCCCTTCTGGTGTATATGGGTTCAACGGGTGGCAGACCATGCCTGCCCCTTTTCTTATTAAAGGTTACTGTATCATGCTCCTGAATCGATCCCGAGTCAGCCAGCATTATGGAGCAAAGGTCACGGGTTGCACTGGTACTTATTATCGATCCCCGGAATCCCAACCTGTAGATATAGGGTATCAGCCCTGAATGATCGATATGTGCATGCGAAAGAATAATATGGTCGATCCCGGCAGGGTTAAACCCAAGCTGACGGTTCAGTTCATCTGTCTCGAGTCCTTTGCCCTGGTACATCCCGCAATCCAGGACTATCCTTTTTCCGTTTCGTGTGATTATCTGGTGTTTGCTGCCGGTCACCTCACGTGCAGCACCAAGGAATTTTATTTTCATGAGTTAGCGTTTCCACCAAAGGTATTGATAATAGTTGTTTTTGTAGTTTTATTATCTGGTATTGTAGTTTTGTTTCCTCTTCCGCTTGCAGTGGGGTATATCATGCAAAATATAGATGGTTTGCAGGGCCCGGTTTTGTTTCATGCAGGAATGGATATCCCGATTCTGCCCGGGATTCTATCGAACCTTTCAGTTTGGTATTAACTTGCAGTGTACATCGCGTAACATGTAACATGTAACACGCAACGCGTAACACGCAACACGCAACGATGCCCTTAGTCAGAAGGACATCAAATACTCATGCATCGACGTGGCAGCTTTTCTCCCGGCTCCCATAGCCAGGATTACCGTAGCGGCCCCTGTCACGATGTCACCACCGGCCCATACCCTGTCTATGGAGGTCTTACTGGTCTCTTCATCAACTACGATGGTACCCCATTTTGATACTTCCAGGTCAGGCGTGGTCTGGGGAATTATTGGATTGGGGCTGTTCCCTATTGCGATTATACAGGCATCCATCTCCATAATGAACTCCGATCCGTCTATCCTGACGGGTCTTCTGCGGCCCGACTGGTCGGGTTCTCCAAGTTCCATCCTGGAACATTCGATCTCCTTAAGCCATCCGTTCTCATCACCGATCAGCTTTTCAGGCAGGGTAAGGAAGTTGAAGATAACACCTTCCTCACCGGCATTCTCATATTCCTCAAAGCGGGCAGGCAATTCAGCCTCTGACCGGCGGTAAACAATAGCCGCCTTCTCAGCACCCAGGCGCAGGGCCGTGCGTGCGCAATCCATGGCAACATTGCCTCCGCCCACAACAGCCACCTTCCTGTGCCGTACTACGGGAGTGTAGGTCTTTGGATATTGAAATCCGCGCATCAGGTTGACACGTGTCAGGTATTCGTTGGCCGAATATACGCCGTTAAGATTCTCTCCCGGTATCATCATGAACCAGGGCAATCCGGCGCCAGTGCCCACAAATACGGCATTGTATTCATCAAGCAGCTGTTGAAGAGATCTGGTCTTACCCACAACAAAATTACAGATGAGTTTCACTCCGAGCTTCTGCAGGTAATCGATCTCCCGGTTGACAACCCTGCCGGGCAGCCTGAATTCAGGTATACCGTAGGTTAGCACACCTCCCGGTTCATGAAGGGCTTCAAACATTGTTACCTCGTGTCCCAGCAATATCAGGTCGCCGGCCACAGTTATGCCTGCAGGACCTGAGCCGATTACCGCTACTTTCTTACCTGTTTTCTTCTTTATCGGTGGCAATTCAATAATATCCTGTTCTGCCTCCCACCCGGCAGCGAACCGTTCAAGGCGTCCAATAGCTACCGGTGCACCTTTTTTGCTCAGTATGCATTTGATCTCACATTGTTCTTCCTGGGGACAAACCCGCCCGCACACAGCCGGAAGGCAATTCCTTTCCTTCAATGTTTTGATCGCTCCAGAAAAATCCCTGTCAGCAATTGCTTTGACAAAACCGGGAATATCGATCCCGACCGGACAGCCCTCTACACAGAGCGGTTTTTTGCAGTTAAGGCACCTGCCGGCCTCTTCAACGGCCATTTCAGGAGTATATCCGAGGGCAACTTCTTTAAAATTCCTCTTGCGGATGAAATCTGCCTGTTTGGGCATATCCACCCTGTTAATGTTGAGTTTTTTCTTTTCTGCCATATTAAATTCCTCCGCAACCTGAATGGTGAACAAGAAATGCTTCTTCTGATATATACTGTTTTCGCCTGTTAGACAGTTCTTCCCAGTCGACGAACCTGCCATCAAAACTAGGACCGTCAACACATGCGAATTTCATTTCGCCATTTACGGTACATCGGCAAACACCGCACATACCGGTTCCGTCGATCATAATTGTATTCAGGGTCACTATGACCGGTACCTCATAATGTGCATAATCCCTCGTTGCCAGATAGGAAAGTGTGGTACAACCATTTGCAATGACCCGGTCGGGCGTGATACCAGTCTCCCTGAGTATCTCGCTACCCTTCTTCACATGACCTTTAAAACCATAGCTGCCATCCCTTGTAAGCCTTATCACCTTGTCGCTATACATGGATAACTTATCCTCCCAATACAATAAATTCTTACTCCTCCCTTCAAGCATTGTAACCACCTCATTCCCCTTCTCCTTAAGAGCCCTGACCACAGGATAGATTGATCCCATACCGAAGCAACCGCCAATACAAACTACGGTTCCGAATTTTTCTATCTCCATGGGAACTCCAAGGGGACCAACAACTGTTGGTAAAATATCGCCCGGTTTCATTTCAGCCAGTTTTCCCGTAGAGGTACCCACCTCCATAAAAACGATAGATAATGTTCCTTCCTCCCTGTCCCAATCGGCTGCTGTGAGCGGTATCCTTTCAGAACCTTCACCTGCGTGAATGATCACAAACTGACCGGGCTGGATCGTGGCCACCACTTCCGGTGCGTGAACCACCAGCAGGTGGAGGTTTGGAACGATCATTTTTCTTTCAACTATCTTAAACATGGGCCCTCCTTATATTTACATAACATGGATTGGTTTTGAAATCACTGTTGCCGTTCAAGGTTGTCAGATATACTACTCCTTTTGGGATATTCTTCCTTATTGTTACGGGGTACTCCTTTTCCCCTTCACAGGAGGAGATCTGCAAGGTATCACCATTCTCAGCGCCAATGGTCTTTGCATCAGATGGATTTATCACTGCATGACCGGTCTTTATCAGATCGCTTAAACCGCCGACAGCCCTGCTTAGATCCACACCCTGATATCTATGCGGAGACCGTTCCTGTACCAGTATATAGGGCAGTTTATTACCTGGCGATGGATTCTTTGTCTTCCCGTTGACCGAGGCAGCTACAGCTGGTAACTGCGGTTTAAGTTTGGATTTAGCAGTACCTGGCAGAATTTTTACTCCTTTTACTCCGGAGGCAGATGACAGCCGTGATAACACCTCAATATGGGACAGTGCATAATCATGTGGAGGTGCAGCCGCGTCAACCTTCAGAGGCGAACCATTAGCACCCGGCCATGTGCCACCATTCTCACCCCAGAGTGAAGCAGACAGTATCAGATCGGGATTTAATCCTTCAGGAGCAGGAAATGCATTCTGGTAAATAAGATATTTTACCTGCGGTCTTTCAGAATAGGGTATATCACCAATAAAATACAGAAGGTCAATGTCGCCCTTTCCTATCTTTTGTTTCACTGACTCCACCGGCTTCATCGGCAGCACTGAGAGCATGCCTTTCAGGTTACCATGTGGGTCGGGCATAAATAGCTTTGCCCTGGTTCCTTCAATTATTTTTTCAATCTTTTCCAGTATCGGTATGCAGTTGCTCAGTGAAAGGATCCCGGGTCCGCAGATGATCATCCCTTTGGCAGGGTCCTTCAGCCGGGATGTTATATCCCCGATTACCGGATCCTTGCTCTTACCACTACTGATGCATCCGATTATCTGATCCAGTATCTTCAGTTCATCACCCGGGTCAGGAACAAGTCTGTGTGTGGCATACCTTGAGGTAGTATCTTTTACCCACCCGATCTGGTAATATGGAATGTCATTTGAGGCAGCCGCTTTTACGGCCATGGTAAGAGGAGCATAGTTATAATTCCCATTAAGGAACAGCGAGACAATCACTCCTGCATTTCTTATCTCATCAACAGATGCGGAACTGCTTGCCAGGCTTGTGTATGAAATGAGGTTAGTGTCAAGGCACGAAGATGTTATATCGTTGGTCTTCAATATCTTATCTGCAAATATTTTGGCAGCCATATACTCTTCAAGCGAAAGATCAGGTGAAATAAATATAGCTGAACGGCCCGGCTCCACAGATCTTAGTATTTCGCCTCCTTTACCGGAAGCCTCATCCCATGAAACTATCCCGTAACCTTCAGAATACAGGTACTGCGGTTCAAGTACTCTTTTTGTACGGTTAACAAGCTCACTGAGGCAAAAACGACCTTTTACGCAGAGTTCTCCGGCAGTTTCGTGTGGAATACCCCTGGGAATTGTTCCTACAATCTTATTCTTCAGAGTAAGGGTCTGGATCTCACAATTCATGCTGCACAGGGGACAAACTGACGGTTTGAAGGCATCTGGTATACCCCACCATTTCCTGCTTTTTTCCGACATTGCACCTGTTGGACATACCGATACACAAGCACCACAATATTCGCAATCAGCATCTGTATGGTTCATATCGAAGGCCGGTCCTATAGTGGTGTGTTTACCTCTCTGCCTTAGAGAGAGGACAGAACTTCTCCGGTATTCATTGCAGATACGTACACAACGCCCGCAATAGATGCACAGGTTGTAGTCCCTGTCAAAAAACGGATCATATTTCTCGACCGGAAGATCACGGTATAATCCTGGCAGGGTAAGTTCATTGATACCGAACGACTCAACGATCCTCTGAAGTTCACAATCCATATCTTTCGGGCACCAGCGGCAACCGGTCGTAATACCCACCTTACGGATAGTCTGCTGGAATTCCGAACAGCCCTCGATATCCCCGCATAGCAGGCAGGCAGAAGGGTGCTCGCTCAATATGAGCTGTACCAGATCCTTTCTCATTTCCTGCAGTGTGTTTGTGTCGGTACGAACGATCATTCCTTCCACAGCCTGAGTTGTACAGGATGTTGGGTATCCTTTTACCCCCTCGATCTCTATAATGCAAAGCCGGCATCCGCCATAAGGAATAAGTTCAGGATGTGCACACATCTTAGGGATAAATATCCCATTCTGCTCAGCAGCCTCAAGCACGGTAAGCTGGCTGCTGATCTCTATGGTCCTGTTATCGATGGTTAGCTTCATTCTTCCTTTCTTGATGTTATTACAATAGCATTACCGGCAATGGCATCAAACCGGCACACTTCATAACATGCACGGCACTTGATACATTTGGAAGCATCCAGGTTATGCGGTTCTGACCGGGGACCGGTGATGGCCCCTGTGGGACAAACAGAAACACATCGCTGACATCCGGTACACTTCTCCCTGACAACTGTATATTCTATCAACTTCCTGCATACCAGTGCAGGGCAATAGTACTCATTAACATGTTCCACATATTCCGGACGGAAATATCTTAGTGTTGTGAGGACAGGGTTAGGAGCAGTCTGTCCGAGACCGCATAAAGAGGTTGACTGAACAAGTTTAGCTATGGATTCGAGTTTATCGAGCAGGTTAGCAGTGGCTTCACCCTCACAGATCTTTTCGAGTATTTCAACCATATGCCTGGTTCCTACCCGGCAAGGAGTGCATTTCCCACAGGATTCCTTCTGGATGAAGTCAAGGAAGTATCGGGCCACATCAACAACGCAGGTATCGTCGTCCATGACGATTAGTCCACCGGAGCCCATAATGGATCCGATGGCAGCCAGGGTTTCATAGGTAACAGGGGTATCAAGCAATTCCTTTGGTATGCATCCTCCGGAAGGACCACCGGTCTGTACTGCTTTAAATGGTTTCTGGGACCCTCCCCCTATGTCGAAGATGATCTTACGGAGCGGAGTACCCAGTGGTATCTCGATCAATCCCGACCGTCTTACTTTTCCTACCAGTGAAAATGTCTTGGTGCCGTAATTTCCCTCCACCCCAAATTGACGGTACCAGGTTGCCCCGTTCCTCAATATATGAGGAACCGTACCAAGTGTTTCAACATTATTTATGACTGTTGGTTTCTGGTGTAATCCTGACACAGCCGGAAATGGTGGTCGGGTCCTTGGCATCCCTCTTTTACCCTCGATTGAATGGATCAGTGATGTTTCCTCCCCGCAGACAAAAGCGCCTGCACCCTCTTTTATCTTTATCTCGAATGAGAATGATGATCCAAGTATCTTCTTACCCAGCAGTCCGGCAATACGCATTTGTGCCAGTGCATTTTTCAGCCTGACGATAGCAAGCGGATATTCGGCACGTATGTAGATATATCCCAGCGCAGCACCAATCGCATATGCAGCTATCAGCATCCCTTCCAGGAGAGCATGCGGATCGCTCTCAATAAGCAGGCGGTTCATAAATGCACCGGGGTCGCCCTCATCTGCATTACAGATCAGGTACTTTTCACCGGAGGAAGTATCATGGCATGTTCTCCATTTTCGTCCGGTAAGGAATCCGGCACCTCCCCTGCCCCTCAGACCTGCATGAGTGACCTCCTCTATCACTTCATCCGGACTCATTTTCAGGGCATTTGATAGTCCAATGTACCCCTCATTGGCAAGGTAATGATGAATATTTTCAGGATCTATAAGTCCGCAGTTTTTTGTAACAATCCTGACCTGGGACTTCAGCATTGGCTGCTCAAACAGGGAAGGAATTCCGTCGAAAGACTCTTTACCCAGATAGCCCAGCGGTTTGGTTTTGGATATATCCCTTTCTACAAGATGTTTACGGATGATATATTCAGCCCTTTTTTCATCAACATTTCCGTAGGATATCCGTGGTTGCCCGAATGCACTTATATCAACAATAGGTTCCAGGTAACATGTCCCGATGCATCCAACTTCAACCAGACGGGCCTTGATATCATGATGCTTGAGTGTATCCTTAATGATCCGTTTAGCCTTATCAGCACCGGCTGCCTTTCCACAGGAAGCCATTCCCAGGTATATGACAGGTTCTTCCGTCTGTTGAAGTGCCGACCACTCGGCGGCACTTTTCTTTTGCAGTGCAGCCAGGCTAGTCATATTGCCTCCACATATCTTTAAGGCTAATGACATTTACCTTGCTATAAATATCGTTATCGATCTTCACAACGGGAGCCAGAGCACAGCAGCCGAGGCAGGCCACGCGGTTAAGATCATATTTGCCGTCGGAAGTACATTCTCCCGGCCTGACATCCAGCTCTCTCTCGATGGTATCCAGTAGTGTTCCGCCACCATTTACATGACAGGCCGTACCCAGACAAACACTAATGCAGTGTTCACCTGGTTGGGTAAAACGAAACTGGGAATAGAATGAAGCCACACCATATACATGGCTCTCTGTCATCCTCAGGTACCCGGCAATCTCTTCCACAGACTCCGGTGAAATATAGCCATCCTGCTCCTGTACCTGTTGCAGAAGCGGGATCAGGCTCCCCTCTTCAACAGGCCAGTTTTCAAGGATCTCATTAAACATTAACTCTTTTTGTTCCATACTTTTCTCCTTTCAGTGGGAACTTAGTTTTATAAATATGCAGTCGGTAAGGTCAGCCTCGCCCCATGCACAATCCTGCGCAAAGGTTTCACACGTCGGAGCTCCACAAATACCACAATCTTTATTTGGTAGTTTTCGTAAGATACGCTCTTTCTGGTTCATTCGCTTGATTGATGTTGCTATGTCAATTTCCATCGATCGTATCGGTCTGGGAATGACCGGCTCAATCATATTATAATAATTTTGTTTCAGTTTTTTGTTGATCCTTTTCTTATCAAGATCGGGTGGTTGGCCATGCCTCTTTTCGAGTATAATTGCTGTATGTCTTGATATATAAGGATTTTCAACGCAATAAGCGCCACCGATACACCCCTGCGGACAGGTAAAGGCTTCAATATAATTCACATTCTTTAGCCTGGAGTCCTCAATATCGTCCAGGATCATTTTAATATTATCGATACCTGCTACAGATATAGTGTGCTCCGGGTCATGGTGTCGAAGAATAAAACCCAATTCACCCCAGCTCTTTCCATAATAAAAGAATTCTTTCTTCTCATCACTGTTCATGTTCTCCTGTACCCTGATTATCTCAGGCAGCATTCTGTTATAGATATCCCTGATTGCAATTGCACCGTCGATCCATGATTTTTCCTTCTCTGCAGGTTGTTTTATGGATACCACCATTGCCGGGCAGGGGCTGATAAATATTACACCAATTTTTTGCTGAGGAATGCCAAGCTTTTCAGCATATTTCTTCTTCGACTCCTTTGCCGTGATCTCGCGTGATACATCGAATGGAGAGATCAATTCAATCAGGTTGGGATAATTAACCTGAATAAGCCTTAACAGTGATGGGCAGAAGTTGCTTATGACCGGGGTTATTCTCCGGTTTGCTTTCAGGCTCTCAGAGACTACATAGCTTATTTCGTAAGCGTTCTGTGATATGTCAGCTACTGCATCAAATCCTATATTTAAAAGTGACTGCTGAATTATATTTGGGTGGACGTTAAGGCCGAACTGGGTATAGAGGATATGAGAGGGTATCACTATCTTGTATTCGAACTTTTCGAAGTCGGTGATCTCATCAATTACCGGTACATATACTTTTTCAGGACAAACACTGATGCATGCTCCGCAATCAACACACAGATCATCATTGAAGGTAATGGTGTTGTTCCTTACACGTAACGCCTGTGTAGGGCATGCCTTAATGCACCTCATCCTGCTTTTGCACTTCTCCTGTATAATTACATGTGAATGATAATATTTCATTTCACGAAAAATATGGTTTCAATCCTTGTTCCCTGGTTTACTACGCTATTTATAATCAGTTCATCAGCATTCCTTTTTATGTTAGGAAGACCCATGCCGGCGCCGAAGCCCAGTGCTCTCTGTTCTTCAGTGGCAGTTGAATATCCCTCCTTCATTGCAAGATCAATATTCTCTATTCCCTTTCCTTCATCCATTATGATAATATAGATCTCCTTTTCGCTGGCAGTAAGTGTAACGTCAGCCTTCCTGGCATGCATGACGACGTTCATTTCGCCTTCGTAAGCTGCAATTGCCACTCTCCTGATCAACTGCGGATCATAACCAATAGATTTAAGTATGGTTTTTATCTGAGTGGATACCAGGCCGGCACTGGCAAAATCCTGTCCATCAATTTTAAAAGAATGAATTGTTATATTTTTTGCCTTCTCCTCAGGCCCTTTTTCAGCATCGATGGCCGGAGCCTCACCCTTAATATTGGCAATTCTCACGCAGGCCTCGTACATATCGGTCTCGGTTGAAAGGATCATCATTCCTTTCTCCCTGGCGAACTTCAACGTCTCACTTCCCGGAATCTTATTCCTGATAAATACAATCCCTTTAAATTCAGCCATATAAGCCGATATGGCTGCCTGGACAGAATTCAAACCGGTTAAAAGAAGAGAGCCTGACTTTCCATAGGCCAATACGTCACTCATCAGGTCAGAGGCATAGATACCTGTAACATATTTTCCCGAGGTAATATCCCCTACCCAGAGCTTTGCCTGGAGTGACTCCTGGATACGCCCTACATCAATGATATTCTTTTGTGCCTCCTGCATGGGCAAGAATATCATTATTTAATCCCGGCCTGAAAGAGTTTACCAACCACATCGAAGGTTGATTCGTCACAACCCAGCAAGACAACATTAAAACGGTTGGCCAGGTCAATAGTATCCTTGGGAACTTCTGTTCCCTGAGATATTATCACTGCCGATATATCTATAAGGTTGGCGGCAGCAATTACATTTTTATGGGTCTGAACAGTGATCCACAGGTTCCCTGCCTGGGCTTTGCTCATCACGTCGGATAGCATATCGGAGACGTAAACACCCGTTACATCCTTGTCTTCCATGCTTGTAAGCACCCTGAGTGATAGTTTGTCTATAATCTCTTTAAGCTTCATTGTTATATTCTTAGTTGTAATAATATTTGAAAATTATTTGGTCTCCGGTGGTGTAAGCGCTAACATTCCCCTGTCCCAGATGAACTCGCCCGTACAGGAATCAAGGTCATCAATCATTTTGAATGATACGATCCTGATCCTGGAAGTGGAAGAATTCCTTCGGTGGTCATAATAGTCCTCCAGAACTTTTATCTGGTCGATGCTTAGAGCAGCTTTCTCTTTGAAAGGCTTAAACCCGAAAGCAACATATATTGAGGTCTGATAGCCTGTATCTTTGCGCATGAGTTTGCCTACTTCGCATTTATCGTCACAACCTGTACAAAGCATAAGGGACGAGAGTTCCCTGAAAGAAACGAGGGTATTACAAATTTTGCATTGCAGATCAAAACTTATGGATTGTGCGCTGGTCATCACATTCCAGAAATGATCCCCATCCCTGTATTCTTCAAGGGGAGGATTGTCTTCCAATGAAAAATAGGTAGATACCAGATCACATTTATGGCATGTCTCCGTAACGATAAAGCCAGGTCTGATATTGACCATCTCCCAGTGATGATCGCATGATTCATTATGCATATTGCCTCCTTTTATTGTGGTTGGTTGTGCTTGCTTGAAAAATTAATTCCTGCACAAAATTGTCTTAATTATTGCTTACTGTTATATCAATCAGAATCTTATAAGCAATGCAAAACCAGTACCGGTAACAAAAATTACCAATAAATATATAAAATAAATCAAGAAATGCAAGAAGCAGAGGTAATTGGATAATTCCTAAAGGCTAATTTGTTTCTAATCCAATTAACTCCCTGAAATATTATTATAAACAGGCTATTTACTGATCCTGTTATAGAGCCATGCAAAAATAGCCCCGATTACCAATCCATCGACGAAAGCCCATGCCAGACCGATAAGGCTTCCCAGAGGACTAATGTTATAACCAAGGTAGACAGTGCCAATCACAGTTTTTACACCAGATGAACCATCCAACAGGATAATCCACCATGTGATCAGGAATAATGAAGCTCCAGCCAATATACCGGCTGTAAGTGCAAATGCCTTTACATTTAATTTCATATCAGTTCTCTCCTATTAATTTATGTACGGTTATTAAAGATCAGAACAATTCTCTTTTCAATTTACGAAAAAAAACTTACCAGAGTAATTCCGGTTGACTTTCCGTGATAGTTTCGCCCTTCAATAGAGTTTTTTTTCTTTCATCAGTTGTACTGCCCCATCCTGCTTCATCAATGTTTCTATCTCCTTTATCTCCCTTGGCAACCCGGCAGAAAGATTTTCATATCCCTCTTCGGTGATCACGACAGTATCCTCCACCCTGACACCCATATTTTCATCTGCAAATACACCCAGGACATCTATTGCAAGTACCATCCCGGCCTTGAGTTCCTCCCTGGCAGATCCTCCGATATCATGAATTGCCAGTCCGACATAGTGACTGACTGCTCCTCTTCTCAAATATCGTGAAAGTGTATCCCAGTACTTCTTTGAGAGATCGAAACCTTTCTCTTTTTCAAGATAGTCACGTGCCATCTCTCCAACCTGCTCAGGCGTTCTTCCTGCTTTCATGAACCTTAAACAGGCCTTCTCTATCTCATTGCACGCGTTATAGAACTCTGCCTGGTTTGGTGTAAACTTACCGTTAGCCGGGTATGATATTGTTATATCAATATCATAATACTCAACATCAGGGCCCACATCCATAACCAGAAAATCACCATCCTTCAATAACCTGTCATGCTTATAATAGTGCAGGTAGGGATGGTTCTTATCGGAGCTTATAATAGTGTTATAGGCAATGTCGCGCACCCCCTCCTTCTGGCACATATACTCATACAGGGCTGCCACTTCATATTCATACATTCCCGCCCTGGTTGATCTCATTGTCTCAATCATAGCCTTTACGCCTATCTGTCCCGCCTTACGGATAATGTCGATCTCAGCGGGCGACTTTATAATCCTGAGCTCTTCTATAGCCTTCGAACAGTTCCTGACAGTTACCTGTGGGTATCTGTCATTAAGCATCTTTACGAACTGTTGCTCCCTTGTAGGTCTGCCATCCCACTCATTCATTACCATGTCGCTTCTGAGAACGTTCAATTTCTCAGTGGCAGCCTCCCTGCCTATCTCCTGAGGCAGAAACGGGGTGTAAAAAATAATCTCGCTGAAACTGAGACGATCCAGGGCTGAGGTGAATTGCTCATACTGCATATGACGTTCAATCCCGGTAATACCCACCGGATCACGTACCAGTTCGGGGCTGATGCCCTCTCCTTCTGCTTCCCGTTCGGTGGATGTAAAAAATATGGTGCTCTGTTTCCTGATACCATCAACTATGAGGATAGAATTTGGTATCTCAACCCCGGTAAAGTAGATGAAATCGTTGCTCTGCGCATAGAGGTCATAACCTGTAGTGTGCGTGGCACCAAAGATAATTGCAATTCCATCCGAAGTTTTTTCCATCAGTTTAGCCCGTCTTGCAGCATATTCTTCCTTGCCAAAAGTAAGCCCCTGGCCTGCAAGGTTTATGCAGATAAATGATAGAACAACTGCAAGCGAAGCCTGGGTGATAAATTTCTTTTTCATGAAGGGTAGATAAGTTTATGATTACTGAAGTAAATTATTTTAATCATGACCAAGTTATTCAAAAATTTTATTCAACACCTGAAGATTTCTATTTTCTTCAACATCTGCCTGATTCCCCTCACTCCGCAAGAGTAGTCCAGAGTTATCACTGAAAGAATTATACATTTGAAGATTTTAAACAATATTGTATTTTGGAAGGTAGTATCCTAAAAAATGTGTCAGAATAGAAATTTAAGTATAAATTAAAATCTTTTATGCATGGAAAGGAAAAAGAAGAAAGCTGATAATAAGAATGAAGGGTCTTTAATATGGCCTGCCCCGGAACACAGTTGATGTGGCCTCCGGAATCCATGCAATTATTTACGCTGAAGAATATGAAATGCCAAAATTATAGGAACCCCCCCGTCGCAATGTATCCGTACCTTGTGCAAAGGGAAGAGGTTCATTTATGTTGACCAGGATGGAGAGGTGTACCCATGCCCATTGCATTGAAACTGCCTATACCTCTTAAGCAAGAATGATTGTCTTTAACACTTCGTTAACCTCCAGATATCCTATCATTTGTACTTTTAAGGTGGACTAAATAATATTGCCATGAAGAGTAGAGGACAGATCTTTAATTATTTATCAATTTTCGGTATTATCTTGCTGGTTGGACAAACCTTATCCTGCCAGTCTTATCGAGATAATCAGGTAGAACCTGACAGGTTACTGAATATCCTGGGAGTAGAAAAAGGAATGAAAATAGGCGAAGCCGGTGCAGGATCAGGTTATCTTACCATCTACCTTGCTGAGAAGGTGGGTGGCACTGGACATATCTATGCAAATGATATTGATGATTCACCGCTTCAAACACTTAAGACCAAAGCAGCCGGAAGGGATCTTACAAACATCACTACAGTTGCTGGAGAGCAGGATGATCCGTTGTTTCCGGTTAATGATCTTGACATGGTAGTAATGCTCCAGGCCTTTCACGAGTTTGAGAATAAGGTTGACTGGCTGAAAAATGCAAAGAAGTACCTCAAACCGGATGGTAGCCTGGTCATCCTTGATGCCTGGTTTGATGACGGACGCACCATGACAAAAGAGTTTATCGAAGAGACCGCAGATAAAGCAGGCTACCAGTTTGATTCTTATGATCCCTATCTAAGGAATGTGCATATATTCGTACTCAAGACCAAATAACGGACTTATTTCTTCTCAAACAGCGATTTAGGTATATGCATTGTAACAAGCATGTTCTGGTCAACCACTTCGGCGATCTTCAGGTCGGCGGCCAGTGAGGTAAGCATATATGCTTCGTTACGCTCCATCCCTTGGACCTCTTCAAGCCAATCAATCATATATGAATTGGCTTTCCTGGCAGCTTCATCAAGAGTAACTCCAATAGCAGTCACGGCATACGTGTCCTGTGTCTCATACTGAGGTTCAAGGATCTTTCTTCCCTCTTTAATAACATTGACCTCATACACTACCCTCCCGGGCATTTCAATTGCAGTGCCACAGACCTCACCGGCACCCTGTGCTGCGTGAAGGTCTCCTATAGAGAAGAGAGCACCTTTAACAAATACCGGGAAATAGACCTTTGATCCTTCAACAATATCGGGGTCATCCATGTTACCTCCATTTGCCCCGGGTGGGATTGTAGAGAGCATTTCACCGGTATCAGGAGCAACGCCCATTACCCCGGCAAAGGGTTCGATCGGGACTGTTATTCCGTCAGAGAATTGTATTTCTTTAATATCGTTCGAAAGAGTATAGGTCTTTAGCATTGGTTCGAATCGCTCATCCTGGAGAAAGCCTCCCAATCCGACAGTAGTCCAGCCCCAGCTGCCACATTCAATCTTATGAAGTATAACCTCGAGAACATCTCCGGGTTCGGCACCCTCGATGTATACCGGGCCGGTCAGAGCATGAACAAGGTCGGGATTGTATTCAAGGTTATTGAAATCATCCGTTGTCATACCCGGAAGGATTTGCTCATCAAGGGCATCTTCGGTATAGGCATCGATAACGGCCCCTGACTCCACTGTCAGTACAGGTGGTATCAACCTGCTGAATTTATTATGGGTCTGGTCCTTGCTCAATGTGTATTGTGCTTCGGGCATAACCTTCTCCGGCTGGCTTTCCGTATCAGTACCACGGATGCATCCAAAAAAAGCAATAGCGGCTACAAAAAAAACAAATGGATAGATCTTCATAATGAGAATATTTTTAGATAAATAATTTGTTTTCAGTTATAAATATCTGAAAAAGAAATGAGAAATTTGAAAAGATTGTACTGGTTATTGTAAAATTTCAGGTACTGCAGTTATGAAAACCTCTAATTCCTGGTTAGATTATTAGGAGTTTAAACTACATTTGGTATTGTAAGCCGTACATGAAAGAGATTGAAATCATTAATCCCAAAATATATTCAAATGAAAAAAGCAGTTTATTTTGTATTGGCCCTGATGTTATTGGTATCATGCAGCGGGCCGGTCAAACAGACAATTGAATACCCTGATACAAAAAAGGGTGATGTTGTTGATACATACTTTGGCACGGAAGTTCCTGATCCTTTCCGTTGGCTTGAAGATGACATGTCTGATGAGACAGCGGCCTGGGTAAAGGAGCAAAACAAAGTTACTTTTGGTTACCTTGAAAATATTCCATACAGGGATGAGATCAAGGAACGACTTGAAAAGATCTGGAACTATGAAAAGTACTCTGCTCCCTTTATGGAAGGTGGATATACCTACTTCTACAAGAATGACGGATTGCAGAACCAGTTTGTTCTCTACAGGCAAAAAGATGAAGGTGAGCCTGAAATGTTCCTTGATCCGAATACTTTCTCAGAGGATGGAACTACCTCCCTGGGTGGAGTTGAGTTTTCAAAAGATGGGACCAGAGTTGCCTATGCAATCTCTGAGGGTGGATCGGATTGGCGTAAAATAATAGCAATGGATGCCAACACAAGAGATATTATCGGGGACACAATAGTTGATGTCAAATTCAGTGGAATATCGTGGCATGGGAATGACGGATTCTATTATTCAAGTTATGATAAACCTGAAGGAAGCGAATTATCAGCCCTTACTGACCATCATAAGCTCTATTTCCATAAGCTTGGCACTCCCCAGGCCCAGGATGTCCTTATTTTTGGGAAGGACCATAAAAGAAGGTATGTAAGCGGCAATGTGACTGAAGATGGAAGGTTTCTGGTGATCACGGCTGCAATCTCCACCTCCGGGAACGAGCTATATTTCTACGACTTCGAAAAGCCTGAAAGCGAGCTCGTTACTGTGGTCGATAATTTCGACAAAAATCATTATATAATTGATAATGATGGTGATAAGCTATTTATTTATACAAACCTTGATGCTCCGAACGGGAAGATAGTTGCAGTGGATGGTGCAAATCCAACTGTCGGGAACTGGGAAGAGCTGATACCTGAAACAGAAAATGTTCTTAGTCCATCTGCCGGTGGCGGATATATCTTCGCTAATTATCTGATAGATGCTATATCAAAGGTCAATCAGTATGATCATAATGGTGAACTGGTCAGGGAAATTGCTCTTCCCGGCATAGGAAGCGCTTCCGGTTTTGATGGTAAAAAAGAGGAGAAAGAGCTCTACTTTTCGTTCACAAACTATATAACACCATCAACAATATATAAGCTTGATCCTGAGTCAGGAGAATCAGAAGTATACAAAAAGCCCGAGGTTGATTTCAACGGAGATGATTATGAATCGGTACAGATTTTCTATAATTCAAAGGATGGCACAAAAGTACCCATGATCATCACCTATAAGAAAGGTACGGTAATGAATGGTAAGAATCCCACTATACTGTATGGATATGGTGGATTCAATATCAGCGAAACACCCTATTTCAGTGTGGCTAATGCCTTATGGCTTGAACTGGGAGGAATCTATGCTGTTGCAAACCTCAGGGGAGGTGGTGAATATGGCGAGGAGTGGCACCTTGCAGGAACAAAGATGAATAAACAGAATGTTTTTGATGATTTTATCGCGGCAGGTGAATACCTGATCGGGAATAACTACACTTCCAGTGATTATCTCGCAATACGTGGAGCTTCAAATGGTGGTCTGCTCGTAGGAGCCGTAATGACCCAGAGACCCGATCTGATGAAAGTTGCCCTTCCGGCCGTAGGAGTACTCGATATGCTCAGATACCATACATTCACAGCAGGTGCAGGATGGGCTTACGACTATGGAACGTCCGGGGAGAGCGAGGAGATGTTCAGGTACCTAATGGGATATTCCCCTGTTCATAATGTAAAAGAGGGAACCGAGTACCCAGCCACACTGGTAACCACCAGCGACCATGACGACAGGGTTGTCCCGGCACACTCGTTTAAGTTTGCCTCACAGCTTCAGGCCAAACAGGCTGGAGAAAATCCCGTTGTGATAAGGATTGAGACAATGGCAGGACATGGTGCAGGAACTCCTGTCAGCAAGATTGTCGAGCAGAATGCCGACATTTTTGGGTTTACCCTATATAATATGGGTGTGAAAAAACTGAAAAACTAGAGAGATCTCAGATCAATATATCAGGCCGGGCTTTCCTGAATGAAAGCCCGGTTTCTTTTTGCAGGGATTATCCGATCCCAATGTAACTATGAAACAAAAGCATGTAGCCTGAAAATTATTATCATTATAATTACTATATTTCTTGCGAAACGTCAGTTTCGCGGGCTGCAGGTCGTAATTGTCGTAAATGTGTCACAGAACCGGCGCAATACATGACGCTGACGCCAGCTACCTTTGAGCCATAACCAAAACAATTAAAGTCATGAAAGATTTAGGCTCACGTTTAACAGAATTCAGAAAGGCAAAAGGACTGTCACAGGAGACACTTGCTGAAGATGCAGGGATAAGCCTCCTGACCTTGCAAAGAATAGAAAAAGAGGGGACCAATCCGCATGGTGATACCCTTAAGAGACTTGCTGAATCACTTGATGTCAGTATGGATGAATTGCTTGATCATTCCCTTGAGATTAATTATAATTATATCCGTGGAATGCATTACTCAGCTCTTACATTTATCATCCTTCCGCTTGGGAATATAATTCTTCCGATGATCCTCTGGGTGCTAAAGAAGGACAAGATCAAGGAGCTGTCTGTCTATGCAAGGAATCTGCTTAACTGGCAGGTAACATGGACTATCCTGGTTTTCATCACAATGATGCTGATTATGCCAAAGATGCTCTCTATGCGTATCGGGTCAGACAATTTTATTTCCCTAGACTCTCTGTTATTGTATCCCTTTGTAATGACAGTGATCAATTTCATCTATACACTTGTTGCAGGGATATTTGTATCTGAAAGGTACAGGAATTTGTTTCCGCTGGCGATACGGTTTCTTAAGTAATGGTGCCGGGTGCCGGGTACTGGGTACTGGGTACTGGGTACTGGGTACCGGGTACTGGGTACTGGGTGCTTGGTACTGGGTACTGGGTACTGGGTACTGGGTGCCGGGTGCCGGGTGCCGGGTACTTGTACTAAAAAAAATACCCCATTGAAATATTTGCAGTTCTGGTTGGAGAGGTAAGCAATATCAACCCGGACATACCATTCCCGAATGAGCATCTGAATTCGATGAAGAGTTTTCCTGAAAATGTCCCGGCTCCAATGAATACTTCCTGTTCGTATTTCCTGACTGATTTTAAAGCCATCTCATCTCTGGTAGTAATAGTTGAGTAAAAGTGTTCTTCTATGGTTTTTTCATTAATATGTGACAGTAGCAGGTTGTTGGTAATGCCTGCATGTATAAATGGCCGTATCAATTTGCCGGGTAAGGTGAATTTGAAGCTATTCGATAGTCTTATATAGCTGGCAGATAAATTTATGTCAATATTGGTATAATCCTGGTCGTTCGTAGATTCTGTAAAACTGGCATTTCCATCATAGCTTTTGTAGGATAACTCATTATAGAAGGAGAGGCTTCCCCTTCTTTCGGGCAGGACAAGTGATAACGCGATCCCGGGCGATGAGCTGATGTCGCTGCTGAATTCCGCAACGCTCATATCAGGAGAACCTGAGCCATAAAAGTCGATGGATGTAAAGTTTACCCCTATAACCAGTCCGAATTGGAGTGTGGCCCTTTCAATTGGTGCAACATATCCGGATCCGCTGCCTGTACAATCATTATAATTGATAAACAGCTCCATCAGATCCCTCTGGGTATAGTCAAGAAGGTTAATAATCGGGTAAAACTGGTCACAACCGGTCATATATTCCGTAAGCTGGGTGCGGTATTTTGGTACAACCGTAATGCTTTTAGTTCCACCCAGCTGATGAGTGTTCTCAATCTCCCTGTAATAAACCGGTCGCTCAAGCTCAAAAGTTCCGGTATTGGCCCTTTCAATGAAAAAGTGATTTTTGCCTGAATCTTCGACATACAAATAGAGGTTAAGATTTCCCCTGACAAGTACCAGGAGAAAAACATTCTCGTTTACCACTATCCTCGAATTATCCCTGGTCAGTTTATTCGGGTCATCCGAGGTAATGTCAATAGTGACCTCCCTGCTTATGAATACTTTATCAATTGTTGAAAAAGAACCTATATCACCCGGATAGAGTGTCTCGATTTCATCAGGCATACCCGGTCGTTTTACCTTTATAAATTCAGGAGTCTTCTTTGTCTCCCTGCAATTTATCAGCATCGGTTCTGTAATACCATTTTTATAGGTTACGATACCCTCCCTGAAGATACCTTGTGCCCTCAAACCGGCACAAATCATGAAGTATATCAAGAGAGCGACGCATAACGAAAGTCTGCAAGTCATCAGATTGTCTTTTATGCCTTGGGTGATTAAGAAAGGTTCAGAAATTAACCCTTAACTCCCAGGCTCCTTTTTCGAGGATCCTGTACCTTAATTCACAGCGGATAATGGCTGAATGGAAAGCATTGGGAGCAGTAAAAATGGCCTTACCCTTAAAGGGAAATACAACCTGCTCAAATCCGGTGAACATCCTGCTGATATTCTCAGATCCCGAACTTCCCTGAAGTAAAAGGTCGTAGAGTGCTGTAAATTCACCACCTCCCCTCATGAATTTTATCCTCACATAGTTACCCTTATCGTTCAGTTTTATGAAAGATACCCGGCCAACATTGCTCCGGTATTCCACAACATAAGGATTATCCGTGTCACCACCAACATACTCGTCCTTTTCCCATTTCCCGGTAAGTACAGAATCCTTGCCATTATATCTGTAAGTGAATTTTCCGTATCCATGGCGTAAGCCATCTTTCCATTCACCTTCATAGACCTCACCGGACACCCATTTGCATGTTCCCTGTCCATGAGGCAGTCCCTTTTTAAAATATCCAATATAATAATCTTCGCCTGTCGCCTCACCGTAACCATGTGCCAGGTTATTATGACACTCACCGCGGTATGTGCCTTTCAATCCTGATTTAAGGACCTCACAGTTATCCTGTGCCAACCCGGCTGTCGTAAACAGGAGTACTGTCAATACTGTAAATGATCTGATTAAAGATTTCATATGCTCTGGTTTTTGAGAGTTCCTAATCACTTTTATTCAGGTATAAAACAAGTTTCACCAGGTCGAATCTGTTACCCGGTTTTATTCCTTCACTATCGATGTAGTCCCGGATATTATCCTTTTCTCCGGGTAATAGCTTCAGAAGGTTCCTCATTCCTTTGACCCGTAAAGCAGGATTTTCCCCTATCTTTATGTAATAAATGTCAATTTTATCAACAAATTTGGCTGGTTTAGCAGACTGGTATGGTTTTAAACCCACAGGATCATTTAAAACTTTACCCTTCTTCAAGTACAGTGAGTAATATCCATCTTCCAGTGTGATAAAATATCCATGTGCAGGAACTCCATTTTGCTCGTACCCGACATACTTTATACTCATATCACCTATCAATACATATGACAATTTTTCCGGAAAAGCAATACAATAAATCTTCTCACCCCCTATAAACTGGATCTGGTCAGCATATATATCATACCTGAATTCACCGGTGTATGATTCACCCGATTTCATATATACAATTCCTTTAATAAACTCCTCAGTAAAAAATGGTGTTCCCTCAATATTTTCATATAGTAGTTCATTATAGTCGTTAAGGAGCCTTTCACGTCTCATGTATTCAAGATGCTGAAAGATTGGATTTTCGTATACCTGAGAAAAAGCATCTCCGGGCATTAATAAAATCAAACCGAGCAAGAGCATTGGTAAATGTTTCATGGTCAAAGGAAATTTATCTTTAATCGTCGTGTAAGGTATTAGAAAACCTGGCTCACTCTATCCAGGGCAACTGCACAAAACCCTGATAAGAAAAAGAAGAGTCCCGGAGGACTCTTCTATATCATGTTTCATGCAAACCCAGTTACTTGGCGGGTACATCTGTCTCAGTCGGTATAGGATTCTTCCTGGTATGCCACCACATCTGGCTTATTATACCGTTGGTGCTGAACATACTTTCGTTCGACAGTTCAACGTTCTGGTTTAATTTGGCAGTTGCCAGGTTTTCACCATTATAGGTTTCCTCAGAAAGTGAATATGTCAGACGAATTGGTAATCCCATATTCGGATAATATGCATCTTCAAGTTCATATTCGAAGATTCTTTCCGGGAATCCGGTCCTCCTGATCTCATGGTAAGCCTGTACACCCTGTCCAAAGATAGCTGCCCATCTCTGTTCACAGATCAGCTGGAACTTATGTGCATCATCAGCAGCAGCATCCCAGCTAACAAGCGGATCTGCAAGGTAGGTTGTATAATCAACCGGATAACTGAATTGTGTAAGCACTTCAAAAGCAAGACCCAGCTTACGGGAAGGGCTTACCGTTCCACCGTCGGCGCAACCCCAGCGATCCAAACTGGCTTTAACACCCGTTTCATAAGCTGTCTTTGCTGCTGCATCATTAGCTGCCCTGAGGTAATACTCAGCTATATTTAGTTGAACCTCATCGTATGTCATTACATAAAGAGGTGCAACCTCGTCATAAGCCACAGGAGTTCCAAGGAGTGAAATCTCAGGGAAGAAGGCGGAAAGTTTGTCACGGCCATTCTGCCATCCATTGTATATGACCTTATCTTTTGCAAGACTGTCCGGTCTTGGCTGGGCATACTTATGTATCCTGGGGTCGTTCCTGTCAAGCAGCCAATTTACCATGGTCTGTGATATAGCCTGGTCAGTTCTTGGTAAAAGTGTGTTGTAGATCGGGTTCCTGTAGGGAAGTCCGGGGTACACAAGCATAGCATTATCGTCATTTGATGTCATGACAGGATATTGAGCCGGGCTAGCCAGTATGGCAGCAATTGCCGCATCTGCTCCTGAATAGGCAGCAGCACCGGCTGTTGTTGTCACATCGGATTGTGCACCGACCATATCATATGTAAATGACCATGGCGTACCTGCACAACGATTGAGATACCTGAGCTTGAGTGAGTTAGCAAGTTTTCTCCATTTTACAGGATCGCCACCAAATATCAGATCACCACTACCAAAGTTTAAAGTGGTTCCTGCAAGTAATTGGTTAGCTTCTTCGAGGCTCGCCAACAATGCCATGTATATATCCTCCTGTCTATCATATACAGGTTTCAAAGTACCGTCAGCACTGAAACCCTGCAGTGCCTCTGAGTATGGTATATCACCAAACATGTCAGTAACGTGCATAAAAATCCATGCCCTGAGGGTAAGTGCAGCTGCAAGCAGCCTGTCTTCACCATCCTCCGTTGTTTTATCAATCACGATCTTAAGGTTCTTAAGTTCGTTCTGGTATGGACCGTCATAATCACCAGACATATCGCGAGGCATATACTTGTCCTCATCGATGTACTGTACCTTTGTCCACTGCTGCGACCAGCACCCAAGGTAAGTGTGCTGTATCCAGCCACCCCCCTGGCGTGCTACTGCATCACGTGTTGCATTGGTAAAGATATTCATTGCAGGGACATCATCCGGGCTGTTCGGATTCTTGTTCATCTCCTCGAAATTCTTGGTACATGACCCGATTCCAAGTATTAACAGAACAGCCAGCAATATACTTTTTAATTTTATTATATATTTCATTTGATTGAATTTTAAAAGTTATACTACTAGAAATTCACCCTGAGGTTGAATCCAATTGTTCTTGTGGTAGGAATCGCATTTGTTTCCATACCAACAGAATTACCCGCACCCATACCGGTTTCAGGATCTATATCAGGGGTATTCTTGTGGATAATCCATAGGTTCCGGCCCACAAGCGCTAGATTCATTCCTCTTATTCCAACCTTCTGAAGTGCAGCAATATTCCTGAAGTCATATCCGAGAGAAACTTCACGAAGTTTTACAAAGCTTGCATCGAATGTCGATAGTTCGTTCTTTCCCCAGTAGTCCTTAAAGTAGTCCTGTGCTGCAGTGTATGTAGTGCTTTCAACAGGTGTGGTTACCACATTGCCGAGAGCATCGAGGAATTCAATTGTTCCGTCAGATGCGACTCTTCCATATACACCTTTAACAAGTACACCACCACCGTCTAAAACGGGTTCTCTCACGTTATGGCCCTTGTCGTTGATGGCAGCTGTTTGCTCAAGTACCCCTGCCTGCACACCAAACCAGTCAGTGATTGAATAGATAACACCACCTTTGCGGAAGTCAACAAGGAAACTGAGAGTCAGATCCTTGTATGAAAGTACATTATTGACACCTCCGAACCAGTCAGGATAAACATTTCCGAGGTTAGTCCTTGAATTTGACCTGATAAAATACCCTGTTGCAGGATTTACCAGCCGACGGCCTTCATATATCACATGCGACAACTGAGTCTCAGCATCATCATAATAAACAGGAGTAGCTTTCTCCTTTACTAAAGCATAGCCCCAGAGTATACCGTACTCCTCACCGGGACGTGCATGTACATAAGCACTCCATGAGGCGGCATAGAGGTTAAGGTAGTTCATCTGCTCTACACCCGATTCATCAACGTACAATTCGATAACTTTATTCTCATTAGTTGCCCAGTTTGCATTAATGTCCCAGGAGAAGTCTCCAGTCCGGACAGGGGTCAGGTTCATCTGTATTTCGAGACCCATGTTCTGAAGGTTACCTGCATTAATTGTCTTGCTGGAGAATCCTGTCGTCCTTGCAATCGCTATATTCAGGATCTGGTTGATGGTATTCTCCTTGTACCAGGTTACGTCAAAACCTATACGGTTGTTAAAGAATTTAAGTTCACCTCCGAATTCCATCGAATTTTTCTTCTGAGGTTTCAGACCCAGAGCCGGAATTGTGTTTGTATAACCAAGGCTCGGGTTTCCGTTAAAAGGATTATCTGCACTATATGTACCCGTGAGCTGGTACCTGCCAGCAGTACCTCCAACCTGAGCATAACTACCCCTAACCTTTGCATAGGAGAGTATGTTGGATTGGATGTTGAATGCTTCGGTAATGACGCTGGTGAGTGATACCGATGGATAGAAATATGAGTTATTATCTATTGGCAGGGTTGATGACCAGTCATTCCTTGCCGTTGCATCCAGGAACAGGTAATTCCTGAAAGACAGGTTAAAAGTACCAAATACACTCTGGAGTTCAGAATGACTCTCACTAAGTCCTGTTGTTGCTGCAACTGCTGAGTTACTTACTGAGAACAAACCAGGAATGATCAGGTCTGCAACTCCTGTTGAATGATTCTGGCTATCGTAATGGTTGTATTCCGCGCCTATGTTTGCCAAAAGGTTTATGTCCGGAGTAATATCCTTGTTGACCTGAAACATTGCGTTTGCATTAACTTCCCTTCTTCTGCTAGAACTGGCACTGAATCCACCAAGCCTGTCACCATTAGTCCCGTGATCAGACCTTTCCATCCTGTCTTCAGTATACATATCAGCTCCTGCCAATGCCTTAAAGCTAAGCCAGTTGGTAATATCCAGTTCAACTGTAAAATTACCAATCAGCCTGTCCCTGTTCCTGGAGTTGGTATTGTGTTCCATGCTCCAGTATGGGTTGTCATGGTAACTGTGGTTCCAGTTCATCGGGTAGCCGGTTATAGGATCGATCTCATCCTTAAGGTCGTACAGTGATTGGATGTTGACCTGACGACCGAACCACTGTCCAAGTGACTGCATCGGGTTACCTCCGCTGTAACCACCTTCAACAATATTATCACTCTTGTTACTAATATAGTTTGCACTACCTGCAACTCTCAGCCTGTCGGTTACATCAAGACCTGCATTAAGTGATACGGAGTTCTTTCTCAAATCAGAATTATGAATAATACCTTTGATATCCTGGTTCGAAATTGAAAGACGGAAATTGGAATTGTCAGTTGCTCCCTGCAATGCAAGGCTGGTTGTTCTCTTAAGTCCGGTATCAAAGTAATCTTTCACGTTATCAGGATGTGATATCCATGGTGTTGGTGTACGAACACCTGTTTCCGGATCATACGGACTGTCGAACTGAGGTATCATGAGGCCAATGTCCATTTGTGGACCCCAGCTTTCGTCAACACCGTCATTCGTACCTCCATAGGAACCGTCAACATATTCGAATTCGCCTTCACCACCCTGACCATATACATTCTGGTATTTTGGAAGGACAAGGACATTATCCCACATCCAGTTAGTCTCCAGTGTAACGCCAAGGCCTTGCCTGCCTGCCCTCTCCCTACCTGTCTTTGTAGTAATGAGTATTACACCGTTTATAGCACGTGATCCGTAAAGAGCTGCGGCATTAGCTCCTTTAAGAACGCTCAGGCTCTCAACGTCGGATGGGTTGATATCCATAGCAGCGTTACCATAGTCGAGGCCACCATAAGATCCGATGTTTGAATAGGAGTTACTTATAGGAATACCATCCACAACAAAGAGAGGCTGGTTATCACCTGTGAGGGTGCTCATACCACGCAGGATGATTCTTGATCCTGATGCTACACCACCATCGCCACCGGAGATCTGGACACCGGCAGCCTTCCCCTGGAGGGAGTTTACGATGTTAGGTTCCCTGGCTTTGGTGATTTCATCACCTGATATATCCTGCACAGCATAACCCAGTCCTTTTTTCTCGCGGGTTATACCCAGACCCGTCACAATAACCTCCTGAATACCAAGAACGTCCGGTTGCATAACAATATCAATTGTTGACCGTCCGTCAATCGGTTCTTCAACAGGTACCATGCCGATAAACTGAAAAATGAGTGTGGCTGCTCCTGTCGGTACGGTAATTGAATAAGTTCCATCCGCGTGGGTCGTGGTACCAATAGTTGTTCCTTTCACAACTATCGCCACTCCCGGAATGGAGCCTTCTCCTTCTACCGAAGAAGTCACCGTACCCGTAATAACCACTGCTTGCGCCCATAGCAATGCCATGCCACTGAGCACAAACACTGCGATCATCAGTGTTAGTTTCTTCATAAGATTTTAGTTTTAGGTTTGTAATACATAACAAATATATAATAATAATTCAATAAAAACCAACCCAAGTCAGTATTTAACAATGAGGATATGAACATTTTATCAGAATCTGTCCTTAATAAAATACGTATAAATACTTATATGTAACAATGTGCTGATAATTGTAAATATGAAAGTAGTCACCAACAATTTTTCTATCTTTAGTGCTCTCTGTGTTCTTTTGACCATACCGGATATGAAAAAACTAATGTTAACACTAACAGTACTGATGCTGCTCATTAGCTGCCAGCAAGAAAAGACAAATCAGTATTACTCAGTAAATCCCAAACCTCTTGTAAAAAAGGCCTATATAAAGCTGCCCCTGGGTTCGGTCAAACCGGAAGGATGGCTTAAAGACCAGCTAATGATCCAGGCAAAAGGATTGACAGGCCACCTTGACGAATTCTGGGAAGACCTGATAAATTCCGGATGGCGCGGCGGAGATGGTGAATCATGGGAAAGAGGTCCCTATTATCTTGATGGCCTGGTACCTCTGGCATATATTCTTGACGATGAACGCCTTAAGGAGAAGGTCAGCAGATGGATGTCATTTATTCTTGAAAGCCAGAAAGAGAACGGCTGGTTTGGTCCTGAAAAAACAAGCGACAGATGGCCGCTGGCTGTAGCCTCCAAGGTACTGATGGAGTACTATGACGCTACAGGCGATCCGGGAGCACTGGAGGTTGTTGCAGGATATTTCAGATACCTTCATGAGAATGAACCCGACTGGCCGGATAAAGACTGGCGGGGTGTAAGGGCAATGGAACATGCGGTTACCGGTTACTGGTTGTATCGTCAGACCGGTGAGGAATGGATCCTTGAAACGATAGAGTCGATACAAAATAATTGCTTCGACTGGACAACATATTTTTTTGAATTCCCATGGGACTCAACAGCGGTGGCAGACAGCCTGGTCCCCTATGACTGGAAAGCAGCGGGATTGACCGCCCATGTGGTAAATAATGCCATGGCCATAAAGTACCCCGGATTGTGGTACCAGCAATCGGGTAACGAGCTTTTCAAGCAGGCAGTCTTTACCGGGTTGATGAATTATGACATAAACCATAGCCAGGCAGGAGGCAGGTTCTCAGGTGATGAGCACCTGTCAGGGAAAAGTCCTGTTCAGGGCTCAGAGATGTGTTCGGTGGTGGAATTGATGTTCTCCATGGAAAAACTGTTTGAGATATTTGGTTCGAATGTCCTTGCCGACAGGCTTGAAAATCTTGCCTACAATGCATTGCCTGCAACCACCACTCCTGATGGATGGGCCCATCAGTACGACCAGCAATCAAACCAGGTGCTGGTATCATTATCGAAACGTAACTGGTCATCCAACGGTCCCGAATCAAATATCTACGGTTTAATGCCGGATTATCCCTGCTGCCTGGCAAATATGCATCAGGGATGGCCCAAATTCGTTGAACACATGTGGATGGCTACCCACGACAATGGCCTCGCAGCAGTTGCTTACGGGCCATCCTCGGTAACAGCAAAAGTTGGAAACGGGACCGAAGTGAAAATATCTGAAGAAACAGAATATCCATTTAATGGCAATATAAGGTTTACAATAGAAACTGCGGATAAGGTTACCTTTCCTTTGTACTTAAGAGTACCTGAATGGGCAGAATCAGCAGCAATCAGCTACAATGACAAGACGATCAACGCCGGATCAGGTGAGTTGGTAAAGATTGTATCAAAATGGTCGGACGGTGATAAAATTGAGCTGGACATACCATTTAAGGTAAGGACCGAAAGAAGATATAACAATTCTGTGTCAGTTTTACGGGGCCCACTTTACTTTGCATTGCGCATTGGCAAAGAGTTCACTGATATTCCGATGAAGTATAGGAAATATAATTACATGGGTTCAGTCGACTGGCAGATAGTACCTACTACTGACTGGAACTGGGGGCTCATTATTGATGAGGCAGATAAGGGCATTCAGTCTGAGGAAGAGATCAATCCTGTTACCGAATATCCCTTTGCTGATACAGGCGACATGATCTGGTCAGAGGAGGTTGGGGATCATATCAGATGGGAATTGGCCGCACCCGTTGTCTTAAGAGTTACCGGGGCAATGATACCTGAATGGGAACTGGTGAACGGATCTGCCGCCAATCCTCCTCCTGGCCCCGTGACAACAGATAGCGAACCTGCAGAGCTGGAGCTGGTTCCCTATGGAAGCACAAGGTTGAGGATAACAGAATTTCCACTGGTTAAAGAGCTGAAATGATATTGCCAAATCCGCAGTGGGAAGGGATTTAGTACATGAGATATGGGCAACTGAATTGTCCATGCCTGCAATGCCCCGTGCGGTTAAACCTGCCTGCCGGGCAGGGGATGACAGGTTATTCCTGAAGCCAGTGATTAATGGTAGAGAGGACCATGTCACCCGTTTCTTCGGGGAGATTGCCGATACGTGTTCCGTGATTACCACCTTTCTTCAGTATCTTTATCGAGTTGCTTTTGCCCGATAGCTGCACCCCTGTAGCCGACCAGGTATCCTGTCCACCGTATATGAATATGAAATTATCTGCCTCCTGCAGGTAATCGTTTACCTTCTGCATTAAATCGTAATTATAAACAAGATCAACACCCTCAGGCGCGGAGAAGGTATATTCCGGGAGTTCACTATCCATGGCATACCGGAGCAGTCCCTCAAACCTGTCGAACCGGTATCCGTAATAGCCTATCTCAGTAAGTGCCTGGTAAAAGAAGGGTTCAAAACTGGCAATACCCTGATCAGAAAAATAGAAGAAATTTGCCACTCTGAAGAATTGTCCTGCAATTTCTTCAGGGGATCCCTCAAGTATGATCGCATCACAATCGAGTCCGCTATTTTGCCAGAACGCAAAATCATATTCCAAAACGGTTAACTCAAAAGCAATTTCAGCCCCTCCTACCCTTTCGAATGTCATACCCCTGTTGTTTGCCATTTCAAGCATGGCCGGGAAGTAGGTATCCCTGTTCTCAAGTATTAATCGCTGGACTTTGTAAATTTTTTCACGGCATTCATCCGAACCAACCGTATCGAGGAAAGTATAGATACGCGGATCCTCCGGTCCGAAGTTTAGAGGAGCGACATAGGGAACCCTGATATCAGCATCATCAGGATAATAGTAGCTGTGATACATAACAGTCTGTCCCCCTTTGCTTGACCCTGTAGTGATCCATTTATTGGTAAAGAGCTCACTGAACAGTTCAATAATCCTGTGATGATCAGATGCTGCCTGGAAAGTATTCATGTATTGCCAGTCAACCTCTTCCGGGACTGATTCGCCGAAATACCGGTGCTCAACAATTATCTGGTTACAATTGAGGTACCGTGTGAGCTCATGCAGACTGTTTCTGCCGGAGCTGTATCCAGCAGTAACCATTACCACTGGCAGATCGGCTCCGGCATAAGAAAGGAATAGCCTCTGTGAGAATTTCGGTCCTTCAGGATTGTTATGGTCAACAGGCTGCATAAGGTGGATCTCATATGCGTGTGAGAACATAGAATCTGCACGGATAGAGTCTATCCTTTCAGCGTCCAGAGTTGCCAATCGTTCTTCAAGGGTCATCGGGGTCTGGCATGATGCCGCAACCAGACTGATCAGAATTAATAAGAATAAGTTTGTTTTCATAAGTTATTGATTTATTTTAAAGGTCTGATGTCTCTCTTTCGGTCCCCGGCGGCCAAAGTCTCCGGCTACTGCCTTGAGTCAGGGAATTTGTTTTCTCTTTCAGCCATTTTTTCTCATCACTGTTCAGGTGCGGACTGATAAGGCGATACACGTTGTGATGGTAGTCGTTAAGCCATTTCAGCTCAATTGCATTCAATAGTCCGCTTTCCACAAGTTTTATATCGATATAGCAGAGAGTTACCGTTTCAAATTTCAGAAACTGCCCGAATTCAGTCTTTTCATCCTCAGCACAAAGTATAAGGTTCTCGGTCCTGAATCCATACTCTCCCTCCCTGTAGATTGCCGGCTCATCGGCTGTGAGCATACCTGGCTCAAAAAAGGTATTCAGGTCTGCGGTAGCACCCGTCCCGATTGTCTGAGGCCCCTCATGTACATTCAGAAAGAAACCGACTCCATGACCTGTTCCATGACCATAATTCAGGCCATTATCCCATAGGGCCTTACGGGCAAGTATCTCAATCTGGTATCCTCTGGTTCCAAGCGGGAACCTAACCATCGCCAGGTTTATTGTACCCTTAAGAGCAAGAGTAAAATCACGCTTCTGCCTCGAAGTTGGCTCACCCAGCGCTACTGTGCGTGTTACATCGGTAGTGCCGTCAAGATACTGGCCTCCACTGTCGACAAGAAAGATCCCTTCAGGCCTGAGTTCAACATCTGATTCAGGTGTTGAGCAGTAGTGAGGCAGGGCGCCATGCTCATTGTATCCGGCTATGGTAGCGAAACTGGCCCCTGTACAATTCTCCATCTCCATTCTGAAAGAGAGGAGTTTTTCTGCTGCGGAAATCTCGGTTATCTTCTCTTTTCCGACTGATTTCTCAAGCCAGTAAAAAAACCTGGTAAGAGCAATACCATCTTTGACCATTACTCTCCTGATATGTTCTATTTCAGTTAAATTCTTAACTGCTTTCAGCCTTGCAGGGATACTTACATCTTCGATCACAGCCATGCCTTCAGGAATTGCATTGTAAAGTTCAACTGAAGTAGTTCCCGGGGTTAACAGCAATGAGCAGTCTGCAGGCAGATTTGAAAGCATAAATGCTGTTTCGCTGTAGGGAAGCAGGTTGATATTATCCTTCTCAAGCACAGAGAAGAGGCTATCAGGGATTTTCAACCTGTCGGCAAAAAGAAGCAACTCATCTATCCCGATAATAGCAAAAGCTGTAAAGAGCGGACTGTACTCTATATCATTTCCCCTGATATTCAAAAGCCATGCTATGTCGTCAAGGGAGGTAAGAAGATGGTAATCAGCTCCTGCCTCCTTCATCTTTGCACCTGCTTCGGAGAGCTTCTGCAC